>Ga0070734_10000090_pt1 | contig 258372 bp, 187 predicted proteins | sample Coa_R1_8_FD_66444 | JGI IMG/M metagenome (GOLD analysis project Ga0070734, IMG submission 66444) | Surface soil microbial communities from Centralia Pennsylvania, which are recovering from an underground coalmine fire - Coalmine... | ecosystem: Environmental > Terrestrial > Soil >...
CGCATATTCGATCGCTGCGGGCTGAAGTACATGGTTGTCGAGGCGGATTCGGGAGCGATGGGTGGCAAAGAATCACACGAGTTCATGGTGCGAACGCGCGCGGGCGAGGATCAGATTGTCAGTTGTGACGGGTGCAACTACGCAGCCAATTTGGAGAAAGCGAGTTCGAGGCTGGAAGACGTTGGCGATCTTGCCGCGGAGGGTGATGGCAAGCCGCTTCCCGTACACACTCCGGGACAGAAGACGATCGAAGATGTAGCGAGATTCCTGGGCGTCTCTCCGAAGAACAAGATCAAGACACTAGCGCTAATGGCCGATAGGACCGACGAGACGGGCAAAAAGAAGTCGCGAGCCGTCATCGTACTCATGCGGGGCGACCATCAACTGAACGAAGCCAAGCTGAACGGAACCATCGCGACGGCGACGCGTCCGATGGAGGAAACAGAGATCGAGGCGCTGTTCAATTCTCCTGCGGGATACCTCGGGCCCATGGGCATCGTATGGGCGGACGATCTGAAAAAAGACGGCGATCTGCCCCTGCTGCTGGTGGATAAAGCGCTGGAAGGGCGCAAGAACCTGATTGCGGGTGCGAATAAGAAGGACTATCACCTGAAGAACCTGACGCCGGAGAAGGATTTCCACCCCACGGCCTATGCCGACTTGCGCGCCGTGAGTGCGGGCGAGGGGTGTCCGAATTGTGGCAAGCCGCTGCGCATTGATACGGCAGTGGAGATCGGGCACATCTTCAAGCTGGGCTATCGGTATGCAGAATCAATGGGCACGCGCGTGCTCGATCAGAATGGCAAAGAAGTGATGCCGATCATGGGCAGCTACGGGATTGGCATTGAGCGAATCCTGACGGCCGCGGTGGAGCAAGGCAACGATGCGGACGGATTCTGGCTGCCTACGGCGATTGCGCCCTTTGAGATCGTGGTCTCGCCGGTCAACATGAAGGATCAGGCGGTGAAGTCGGCTTCGGAGGACATTGCGAAGCGGCTGGAGGCCGCCGGTTTTGACGTGGTGCTCGATGATCGCGATGAGCGGCCAGGCGTGAAGTTCAAGGACGCGGATCTGGTCGGAATCCCCTTTAGAATCACGGTGGGAAAGAAGGTTACCGAAGGAACTGTGGAGGTCGTTTTCCGTTCGACTCGGGAAGTGCGCGATGTTACGATCACGGCGATCGTCGAATATTTTCAGGGAGTGCTGCGCCGGAGCGCTTGATTTTTCGCGTCCCGGGCACGGCTCGGGACTATGGGAACAATAAAAGCAACTGTTGGATTTCTGGTGATTATCGGAATGATCTACGCCGGTTTTCAGATCGTTCCGCCGGAGATTACCAATTATTCCTTTGCTGACGATCTGAAAACCGTCGCGCTGATGAGCGCTGCTAATTATCGAATGACCGATCAGGACATCATTGATCAAGTCATAAAGAAGGCGCAGGAGCATGAGATCACGCTGACCCAGCAGCAGATTACGGTGCAACGGATCGGCACGCCGGGCATGCCGGCCACGTACGTGGCGGTGGATTACAGTGTTCCTGTGAGTCTGCCGGGGTATTCCTTCACGCTGCATTTCACTCCGTCCAGTGGGACCAAGGGCTTCTAGGCGCTTCGCAGGATTTCCATCCAAATCGAATGCCGCAGTGGGTAGTTGATCGCGGATTATCGGCGCGAGGGTGCCAGTCTGGGTCCAGCGCGGTGCTTTCTTTTCGCCCTTTTCATGGCTTACTCTCATGAGCCATGATCACCCATGGTTTGCGCTCCCTTCGACTTCGCTGAGGGCAGCCTACGGGCTGCGATCTTCCGCCGATGGACAGAATCGGCATCTCTACACGTTGTGGGCGAGGTCTGCAGTCGGTTTCTCCTAAGCTGCTTGTAGGGACAAGGCGCTGTGGGTTGAATTCGCTGGAGTCTCAGGGTAGCGAGCCGAATAAACACCCCGCCTTCGATTTAGCTCCGTCCAGGCTCTGTCGCGAAGAGCGCGACGAGTGCGGGTCACCCGTTCAGCATTGTGCGAGATGAAAAGCAAAATGCAGCCCACCAGGGGCTGCATTTGCAATTTGAATTCTCGCCGAGTGATCGGGCAGGAGTTGCGTCTACGAGGGGCCGCACCCTCCGGTGGGAGAGTTACTCGCCGTGACACCCACACCGATGCCGACGGGCTGCGAAACCATCCCGTTATAAGTAGCCGTGGTCTGGTAATAACCGGTGTACTCCCAGATGGGTGGGTTCGCCGGCGCTGTGGTTGTGTTTGGGGGTGTACCCGTAGTCACATCAGGATCCATCCACGTGCAGATCTGCGCGATGCCGGTCATCAGCCCCGTCTTGCCTATGGGAACGGAATCCGGACCGTAGGCGGGCAACGGACCGCCGCAAGGACTGTTGGGGTCCCCACTGAACAGGCAACCCACGGGGGTCACACTCCAAGTCGAGTCGTTGGTCACGTCGACCCGCCTTCCGCTGTGGTAGACCGCATACGCTTTTAACTGAAGTGTTGCGTCCACGCCGGGCAGGTTGTAAACGGTTGGGCCGGTTGTGCTGCCGGTGGATGTGGCGGCGCTCGTGAGATAGATCGACTTCACGCTGTCGGAAGTGCCGCAACTGGTCGACAAAAGTGCGACTGCGGCGACGAACATGGCCAGAAAAGAGATGCGTTTCACAGGCAAAATCCTCCGCGAGGTTTCAATTCGCATGTTGGCAGCTTGGAATTTTCGAGGCAAGGGAAATGTGTGGTTACCAGCCAAACGAATGGGCAAGACCGATGGTCACTGCGTGAACGCTCGGCACGTTAGTCATCAGTTGTTTGCGGCGGGCGGACAGATGGCGCAAAGCCGCATTTTTACAGCACAAACGCACGTTCAGGAAATTTCGCTTGGCGAGCGAGAGGATGATTGGGATTGTGTTGTTACCTTCGGAACCGGGGACATGGAAGATAAGATGCTGTCTGCAGCGCCTCTAGTGTTTGCAAAGGAATTTGCTTTGCATGGCGATTCGTCACATGATTTTAATCGTCCCTCCGGGACGTGGTTCTCATAATCGCGACTCACGGGGCGCTAGAAGCGCCGGGCTATTATCAAGTGCCCTCCGGGGCCGGACGCAAACGCAAAGATAGAACTCCAGAAGTTCCCCGAGTGACGAACAGGCTCCTCGCGCTGATCCACAAAAGTGAACTTACCTTTCTCAGCGGACAATGACATTCGTAACGTTGCTATCACGTTACCGGCCTCCTAGTATCGCGATCAGGTGAGAGTGGTGTGCGCCGCGCAGAGGAGATTCTGCGTGCAAGGTTTTTCAGGCTCGTAACGAGCACTGTTTGCTACCTCACCGAGTGGAGTTGGAGGCAGTTTCATGAAGATTCTGTTGCGCCTGATATTTTGCCTGCTGCTGATGGCGGCGACACTGCTGCTGTCGAATTGCAGTCCGTACGGCTGCAACGTGACATTTGGCAGTTCGACATGCACGCCGTCCAGTCCGGGGCTGGGCGGCAGCGGCGGTGGTGGCGGCGGCGGTGGTGGTGGTGGTGGTGGCGGCGGTGGAGGCGGCTCTACGCCAACTGCATTCTCATACGCGGTAGATGAGAGCGGCACTGTCGATGGCTACGTTCTGAGCAACAGCGCTTCTACGTTCGGGGCGATCACTAATTTCGTGGCTCCCACGATCCCCAGCAATATTGGCGGAGTGGGGATGGTGGTGGTGCAACAGCAATATCTGTATGTCGGGTTGGGCGACAATGGCGGGCAGCTTTATGCCTATAACATTGGGACGAACGGCAGCCTCACCAACATGAACGGCAGCCCCTACTCCACACCTTTCCTGACTCAGTTTGGAAGCGGAGTGGGCCAAGCAGAGATGATTGCCAATCCCGCGGGCACGCTGTTGTTCATTGCCGATACGTTGCAGAGCCAGATTTACGTTTTCCAGATCCAGAGCGGAGCGCTAGTAGCTGTCACCGGATCGCCGTTCTCCCTGCCACTCGGTTTTCAGGCGATGAACATGACAACCGACGGGTTAGGCAAGTACCTATACGTCATCAATGGCAACTTCAGCAGTCACCAGGGTTCTGCCATTGCGGCCTTTACCATCGGAACCGGCGCCTCTTTGGGAGTACTCACGGCGGTAACAGGCAGTCCGTTCTCCGGAGCCGGGTTCAACATGTGGCAACTCAAGGGCGAGCCCACGGGCTTCTTCCTGATCGGAACAACCGGGAGCACAGCCTACAACGGAGTTGCCGATGACGATAACCTCTACGTATTCAGCATCACCCAGTCGGGGACCGGTGCCGGTGCAATTGCGCAGGTGACGGGATCACCCTTCAAAACTACGTACAATCCCTACACCATCGCAGTGCAATCGAACCTTGGCGGAACGCTGGTGTACTCGTTCGGCTTCAACGATACGGCCACCGCGTTCAATCCAATCGAGGGTTTTACAATTTCCGGGTCCGGCACGCTCTCGGCGGTTAGCGGATCTCCATTCAGCAACGTGGGTTTGGGTTCGTGGGGCCAGTTCGATGAGAGCGGCGCGCTCCTGTTCGTGTACGCCAGCTACGTGAATCCGAGCACCAACGCTGTGACAACACAGTTAACTCCGCTGGCAGTAGGATCGAACGGATCTCTGACGCAATCGGTTTCGAGCCTGGGCTTGCCTACGCCTGGGTTCTGGAGCGTGACAGATCCGCGCTAGGCAGGTTGCTCTTGAGCTTCAACTGTTGACTACCGGAGACCCGCATGCACTGCGGGTCTCTTTTTGTTATTTCGCTGCGGGGTACAATAGGGGTATACGTTCATCCACGCAGCTCTACCGGACTATGTGCCAGAGGGGACATTTCCTAAACCCGAGTCGGAAACTGTGGAATCAAACCTTTCGGGATGAGGGTACGTCTGAGAAGAGTATGAGTTTTTCGGAGGGCAGCAGGCCCGTCCGAAGTCTGGGGAGCGGTTTCTAACAACGTGAGCATCAAGCTAAAAATTCCGGGCAGAGGTGGGGCCAAGGGCGGCCGGGGGCTGCCGCGCGACCCGATTTTGCGGGCTGCGTTTGTCGGTTTCCTGATTCTGGCGATCGGGTTCACCGTCGCGTTTTCCTATTACTACATCAAGTACGACCGAATCATTGAGCGGAAGTTCCGCTCTCCGGTATTCGGCAATTCGGCGAAGATCTACGCCCAGCCAGAGACGGTGCGGGTAGGAGAGAAGATTGAGGCGCGCGAAATCGCGGCGGAGTTGCGCCGGGCCGGATATTCCGATAAAGACGATCAATCGCAAATGGGAAGCTTCCGGATGGCAAGCGGCGGAATCGAGATTACACCGGGTCCCGAGTCCTACCACAGCCCTGAGCCAGCCCGTATCAGCATTGAAGAGGGGCAGGTCGATCACATTACGAGCAAGGGAAGTGAGCTCTCGGCTTATGAACTGGAGCCGCAGCTGGTGACCGGGCTCTTCGACGCCGAGCGGAGATCGAAGCGGGAACTGGTCAAATACAACGAGATTCCTCCGGTGATGGTGCAGGCGACGCTGGCGATTGAAGACCGGCGATTCTTCGAGCATGGCGGGGTGAATTTCCTGCGCATGGGCGAGGCCGCCTGGATTGACCTGGTGCGCGGACGCCACGAGCAGGGCGGTTCAACGATCACCATGCAGCTTTCGCGCGGATTCTTTCTGACCCCGGAGAAGACGATCCGCCGCAAGCTGACGGAGATGCTGATTGCCGAGGAACTCGAGCACAAGTTCACGAAGCAGCAGATTTTCGAGTTTTATGCGAACTGGGTGGATCTGGGACAGCGGGGATCGTTCGCCATCAGCGGCTTCGCCGAGGCCTCGCGGGCTTACTTCAATAAAGATCTGAAAGACATTACCCTGCCGGAAGCGGCACTCCTGGCCGGATTGATTCAACGGCCGAGTTACTTGTCGCCTTATCGACATCCAGAGCGGGCTTTGGACCGGCGCAACATCGTGCTTGAGTCCATGGTTGAGACCCATGCGATCACGCGGGAACAGGCGGACAGGGCGAAGGCGGTACCGCTAAAGCTGGCTCCTCCCAACGTGGAAGCCAGTGACGCGCCGTACTTCGTGGATATGGTGCGTGACACGCTGATCAATAAGTTCAACGAGCATGATCTGAATGATCAGTCTTATCGCATTTACACCACGCTTGATCCTGAGTTGCAGAAGGCGGCCGCGCAGTCGGTGGAAATGGGAATCAAGCTGGTGGACGAGCAGGTCAAGAAGCTGCGCACCAAACGCGTAAAGGTCGGGAAGAAGTATGAGACGAAGGTCGAGTCCGGGCCGCAGGCGCAGGTAGCGCTGGTAGCACTTGATCCGCATACGGGAGCGCTGCTGGCACTGGTTGGCGGTCGCGATTACGGATGGAGCCAGTTGAATCACGCCGTGTCCAAGCGGCCTACGGGATCGATCTTTAAGCCGTTTGTGTACGCCGCAGCGATGAATACTGCGCTGGACGGTTCGCAAAGCGTCATTACTCCCGCATCAACCGTGAATGATGAACCCACCAGCTTCGTTTACGGCGATCAGATATATGAGCCGCGCAATTACAAAGAGGAATATCACGGGGATGTGACGCTGCGATACGCGCTGGCGATGTCGCTGAACAATGCGACCGTGAAGGTCGCGGAAGAAGTGGGATATGACAAGGTGGCCGATCTGGCGAAATCCGCGGGAATCACTTCGGTGAAGGCGACGCCAGCGATGGCGCTGGGTTCTTACGATGCCTCGCCCGTGGACATGGCGGGAGCCTACACCACATTCGCCAACAACGGCGTCCGCATTTCGCCGATTTGGGTGCGGTCGGTGCGCAATGCCAAGGGCGACGTGATTGCGAACTACAACACGGATCAGCGGCCAGTGATGGACCCGCGGATATCGTATGTGATGACCAACATGATGGAAGGAGTCATCAACAACGGCCTGGGATATACCGCGGTTCGCCTGCGCGGATTCACGCCGCCTGCGGCGGGAAAGACTGGAAGCTCGCATGACGGGTGGTTTGCCGGGTATACGTCGAATCTGCTGTGCATCGTCTGGGTTGGGTATGACGACTACAGCGATTTGCGGCTGAGCGGGGCCATGACGGCGGCGCCGATCTGGACCGAGTTCATGAAGAAGGCTGCGGCGCTCCCGCAGTACTCCGACATGCGTGAGTTTAACCAGCCTAGTGGTGTAGTGGATGTGCAGCTGGATAAGACTACCAACCGGCTGGCTACGCCTGCCTGTCCGGACGATTACACGTCTGCATTTATACAAGGCACCGAGCCGCGCGATACCTGCGACGAGCAAGGCGGCATCAGGGGATTCTTCTCGCGGGTATTCAACGGAGGCCAGGAGAAGGTTTTGCCTCCCGATCCAAACCAGGCTAACGCACAGGACGCCAATCCACAGAAAAAGAAGGGTTTCTTTGGAAAGATCGCAGGCATTTTCAAGGATGACAAACAGAGCGCCCCGGAGTCTAAACCTCCAGACAGCGGGCAGTCTGATCCGCACTGAAGGGCTGGCCTGAAGGCTTCTGGACCCGCTTTTTAGGTATTCTGAGGCTGAATTCCGTACGGTCCACCGATTCTTTCTCCGGTGCGTCAGAGTTGTGTCAAAATGTCCGCAGGAACGGCTGGGGGTGCTTTATGCTGTCCTGCCCGAAGATGTTGGTTGGGTTCGCATCTCTCCTAATTGTTGCTTTTCCTCTGCTGTCACCAGCCCAGGTAGGGCGTTCCGAACAAGTACAGATCAAGCCGCCGCTGATCAGGACAGTCGATCCACCGGCAAAAGATGCTACCATCACCGAACTGGAGAAGCGCGGCGATGAATTGCGCTCGGAGAAGCTCTTTCTGGATGCCCTGGATTACTATGACGCGGCGTTGAAGAAGGAAACCAAACCCGCGCGCCTGCTCAACAAGGTTGGCATCACGGAATTGATGATGCAGCGTTACAACGAGGCCAAGAAGTCTTTTGAGCGATCAATCAAGGCCGACCACCATTTCGCTGATCCCTGCAACAATCTGGGAGTGGTGTATTACGAGCAGAAGAAGTTCGGGTCGGCAATCAAGCAGTACAAAAAAGCCATTGATCTGGACGACTCGTCGGCTTCATTTTACAGCAACCTGGGAGCGGCTCTTTTCTCCAAGAAGCAATTCGATCCGGCAGTGCGCGCTTACGAGAAAGCCATGGAACTCGATCCGGATGTTTTTGAACGGACGTCGCGATCGGGCGTGCAAGCGCAATTGCCAAGCCCGGAAGACCGGGCGCGCTATGACTTCACTGTGGCAAGGTTGTACGCGAAGATGGGCTTCTCCAATCGTTCGCTGGAGTATTTGAAGAAGGCAATGGAAGAGGGATACAAAGATTTTAAAGACGTCTACAAAGACGCCGAGTTCGCGTCACTACGTAAGGACAAGCGATTCACCGAATTGATGGCGACAAAGGTTCCAGTGCTGCCGGAATGAGAGTTTTGTTTTCAGGCGCTTACACTGGATGGGAAGGGATTGTTGTCGCACGCTCACTGTTTTTGCCAAAGCCTGCCTAAGAATTACAAAGTTTTACAAAATTAGACGAAACTTCTTCCGGCGGCAGAGTTTAATGAGTCTACATACTCCTGAAAACAACAGGGTGAGTAAGGAGAAACGGTAGCCCACCGGATGCTGACCCGAGCACGCCCCAAGCAAGCATCCGGTGGGTTTTTTCAGCTTTTGGGCTCCAGTTGTTCGCTCCTAGACAGGCCTAAACGACGGAAAACGCAGAGATCTTGACGGGGTCTCATGTCCGCATTCGCGGACATAAGCTCTTGGCAAAGCCCTGCTTACGGAATTTCCCGCGGTGTGCTCTGCGGTTTTCTTCGTTTACTGCACCGTAGGGCCGCGTTCGCTGATGTATGTTTCCATCACATTTTTCCACTTGCTTTGGGCTTTGAGGATGAATTCGACGGCGTCGCGAAGGGCCCCGTCTCCACCGGCGTGAGGGGTAATGTAGTGAGCCTCTTTCTTGACCTCGGCGCGGGCGTTTTTGACAGCGATGGCTAGGCCGCTGATTCGCATGGCCGGCAGGTCGATGACGTCGTCGCCGACGAAGGCAGCCTCTTCGAGTCGAATGCCTTCTTCTTTGATGATCTCTTTGAAGGCCGTGCCTTTGTCCTGAATTCCCTGACGCACGTATTCAAGTTTCAGGTCGCGGGCGCGGAGAGCGACGGTTTCCGAGATGCGCTTGGTGATGAGCCCGGTTTTGATTCCGGCGAGACGGGCGAGGGAAATTGAAGTCCCATCGTGGGCATGAAAGCCTTTGGCCTCAATCAATGACTGGCTGTGGAATCCGAATCCTCCCTGGCCCCCGTGTTTCGCCGATTGCTCCAAAACACTCTGCTGGGTTCCCGCAGGAGCGGGGAAGATGAAGAGTTTGCCGTCGGTCAGAACGCCATCCACATCGAACAGCAGAAGTTTGATTTTGCGTGCGCGCGCTTGTGCGGAGAGTCTGGGCATCGAAGAGATTTTATCAGCGAGCGATTTAGGTGGACCACCGGAGTTGTAACGATGCTGCCGCGAGTCTCACTACCTATACAAGTGTGAGTGGCTCCGCGGTGTGCGGTGGTATTTCGCCCGGAGAGAGGGGCGTCTATGTTTGCTCGAAAAGTGTATGTTCGTTTGAAACAGAACGGTCTCAGTGATTTCGCGCAGCTCATGGAGCGGGAGATCTTTCCCTGGCTTCGTACACAGGAAGGTTTTCTGGATGCGATATTGATGGTGGCACCGGATGGACAGGAGGTCCAGGTACTCAGCTTTTGGGATCAAGCTGATATCGCTAAGGAACATGGGGTCACTCAGTATCCTGCTGCCGTCGTAAAGGCGCTGGAAACGCTTTTGGACGAGATTACCTATGGAAGAACCTTTGAGGTGGTGGCGTCCACGATGCTGCCGGGGCATCGAAAAAAGTTTGGAGGCGCCATCGAGAGACTGTCGTCGAGCTCGGAATCCGCGTGTGCCGCGAGCATCCCCTAGGTGACATCCTCGCCGGCATTCTAATTTCGCAGCACGGTTCTCTGGCATACCGAGAGCAGGGATAAGGAGCCGCCGCCCTGCATCAGAGGGCGAATGCTTGGCGAAAATCGAAATTCGGAATAAAATAGTCGGATGCAGTCCCTTCCTGCCTCGCTGGCCTGGGCTCATCCTCTAGTTGCGGAGTGGTTTGTAAGGCGCTTTGGCACGCCCACTGAGCCACAGGAGGAAGGCTGGCCCCATATTCTTGCGGGCCGCACGACGCTGATTTCCGCGCCCACCGGTTCAGGTAAGACTTTGGCGGCGTTTCTGGCCTGCATCGATCGACTCGTGCGGAAGGCGCTGGCGGGCGGATTGAACGATCGGACCGAGGTGCTTTACATCTCGCCGCTGAAGGCGCTGGGGAACGACATCCAGAAGAACCTGGAAATCCCCCTGGGCGAAATTCTTGCTCTGGCGGGCGAGCGTGGCCTGCTGATGCCCGAGATTCGCACCGCTGTTCGCACCGGCGACACCCTGGTGCACGAGCGGCGGGCGATGCTGAAGCGTCCTCCGCACATTCTGGTCACCACGCCCGAGTCCCTCTACATTTTGCTCACGGCCGATAGCAGCCGCGCTATTCTGCGCGATGTCGAGACTGTGATTGTCGATGAAATTCACGCGGTGGCCGATGACAAGCGCGGGGCGCACCTGACTTTGTCGCTGGAGAGGCTGGATGCGTTGACCCACGCGAGACCGGTGCGGATTGGACTTTCCGCGACGCAGAAACCAATCGAGGATGTGGCCCACTTTCTCACCGGAACCGGTCGTGCCGATCCCGTCATTGTCAATATCGGACACAAGCGCACGCTGGATCTTGGCATAGAAGTTCCACCGATGCCGCTGGGGCCTGTGGCTTCGAACGAAATGTGGGATGCGATCTATGACCGGCTGGTGGAGTTGGTCGGTCAGCATCGTTCGACGCTGGTCTTTGTGAATACACGCCGGATGGCGGAACGGCTGGCGCATCAACTGGGCGAGCGTATGGGCGAAGAGAATGTTGCGGCTCACCACGGCAGCCTGTCGCGCAAGCTCCGGCTGGCAGCGGAGAAGAAGCTGAAGGAAGGACAGATCCGCGTTCTCGTTGCGACAGCATCGCTCGAACTGGGAATCGATGTGGGGACAGTGGATCTGGTGGTGCAGATCAATTCTCCTCGCGCCATTGCGGTTGCGTTGCAGCGTGTGGGGCGGTCAGGCCACTGGCGTGGGGCGATTCCCAAGGGAAGATTTTTTGCCACGACTCGCGACGACTTAATGGAGTGCGCTGCGCTGGTGAGCGCGATCAAACATGGGGATCTCGACCGGCTGATGATCCCGGAATCGCCGCTCGATGTGCTTGCCCAGCAGATCGTGGCCGCTTGCTCGGCGGAAGAGTGGGGCGAAGAGGAGATGTTCGCGTTAGCGCGGAGAGCGTATCCGTACCGGAATCTCAACCGTGAAACGTTTGAATCCGTTCTTGAAATGCTCGCCGAAGGAATTGCGGCGCGGCGAGGGCGGTACGGCGCCTATCTGCACCGCGATCGGGTGAATGGTAAATTGCGGGCGCGGCGGGGAAGTCGGATCGCGGCAATCACCAGTGGGGGGGCGATTCCTGACAATTCTCTCTACACCGTGGTGGCTGAGCCGGATCAGGTCGTTGTAGGCACGGTGGATGAAGATTTTGCGGTCGAGAGCAATCGCGGCGACATCATGCTGCTGGGCAACACGTCATGGATGATTCACCGCATCGAAACGAATGCAGGACGCATGCTGGTGCAGGATGCGCACGGCGCGCCTCCTAGTGTGCCGTTCTGGCGTGGCGAGGCTCCGGCGCGGACCGAGGAACTGTCAGCGCATGTGGGAGAGTTGCGGCAGAGGATCAGCGAGCTGCTTCCTCGCACATCCCCGGTTGGGTTCTCGGCGACACAACCTGAAGTGGCTGCGGCCGTGAGCTGGCTTAAGGAAGAATGCGGGCTTGATGACTCCGGGGCGGAGCAGGCGATCGAATACATTCTGCAGGGGCGTGCCGTGCTGGGCGCGGTGCCAACTCAGACAACTGTGATTGCCGAGCGCTTTTTCGATGAGGGCGGCGGCATGCAGCTGGTGATCCATGCACCCTTCGGGGGCCGGATCAACAAAGCCTGGGGACTTTCCCTGCGCAAACGTTTCTGCCGCGGGTTCAATTTTGAATTGCAGGCTGCGGCAACGGACAATGGGTTGAATATCGCTCTGGCCGAGCAGCACAGCTTTCCACTAGGCGATGTTTTTCATTTCCTGAATGCCGAGACGGTGCAGCCAATTCTGGAGCAGGCGGCGCTCGATTCTCCAATCTTCGGCACGCGCTGGCGCTGGGATGCGAACCGGGCGCTGGCGCTGCTGCGGTTCCAGGGCGGCAAGAAGGTTCCGCCACAGATTCAACGCATGCGGTCGGACGATCTATTAGCTTCGGTGTTTCCGCAGGCTGCGGCTTGTTTCGAAAACATCGAGGGGGATCGCAAGATTCCTGATCATCCCCTCGTGAATGAAGTTATGAAAGATGTCCTTACAGAGGCAATGGACCTGGAAGGACTGCAGAACCTTTTGCGCGGCATGGCTTCCGGAGCAATTCGAGTGCTCGCCGTGGATACACCGGTGCCATCGCAGTTCTCGCACGAAATTTTGAACGCGAATCCCTATGCCTACCTTGATGACGCGCCGCTGGAAGAACGCCGGGCGCGTGCCGTCGAGATGCGGCGCGTGTTGCCGGAGTCGGTGTTGGAGGAAGTTGGCAAGCTGGATCCGGGGGCGATCGCGCAGGTTCGCGAGGAAGCCTGGCCGGATGTTCGCGATGCGGATGAATTGCACGATGTGCTGCACACGCTGGTTGCGGTGCCGGAAGATGTTTCACTGCCTTCCTCCGAGCGCATGGTTTTGCAAACAACTCCGCTCGGGTTGCCTGGATCAGAGATCCGGTCGCAAACGAGCAAGGTTGAGGACTGGCGCGGTTACTTCGAGAAATTGCTTCAGCAGGGGCGGGCAGGAATCGCTGTTATGAATGGCCGTCGCTACTGGGTTGCGGCGGAGCGAGCGCGCAGCTTCGGAGAGTTGTTTCCTGCCGCCCAGTTCGAAAACGCTTTGGCTGACGTGGACACTGGAAGTGTCGCTCGCGACGAAGCTTTACTGACTCTGGTAACGGGATGGATGTCGGATATTGGACCAACTACTGCCTCGCAGCTTGGTGATGCTTTGGGTTTGCCGGCTTCCGATATCGAGCAGGCTTTGCTGCGCATGGAGGCCAGCGGGACGGTGCTGAGAGGGAAGTTCACCGACAATTCGTGGGCGCTCGCGCCACTGCAGACCGAGCGGGAGACCGAGTGGTGCGAGCGGCGGTTGCTGGCGCGCATTCACCGGCTTACCGTCGGGATGCTGCGCAAGCAGATTGAGCCCGTTACAGCCGCCCAGTTCCTTCGCTGGCTGCTGCGCTGGCAGCACGTTGCTCCGGCAACGCAAGTTGCTGGCGAGCGCGGGACGCTGGAAGTCTTGCAGCAGTTACAAGGGTTCGAAATTCCGGCCAACGCCTGGGAGCGGCAGGTGCTGGCGCGACGCATTGGAGATTACGATCCCAAATGGCTCGATCAGCTTTGCCTTACCGGGGCTGTGGGATGGGGCCGCCTGTCACCGCATCCGGCCACGCTTGAGTCCGGCGGTGCGACGGATGCGCCACGGCAACGGCGGGTGATTCCTACGAGTGTGGCGCCGATTACGTTTTTTGTGCGGGAAGAAGCCGATTGGATGGCGGCGCACCAGAATCCCCACTTCTCCCAAGCGCAAGCAGAGGCGGGGCACTCGGGCTTGAGTCATGGTGCGCAGTTGGTACGCGAATTCCTGCGCCAGCGTGGCGCGTCGTTTTTTGCTGACATCGTACGGGGCACTGGGAAACTGAAGGCTGAGATTGAGACTGCTTTGTGGGAACTGGTGGCTGCCGGGCTGGTAACCGCGGATGGATTCGATAATTTGCGCTCCCTGATCGATCCAAAGCGGCGTGCCGGGCAGGGAAGTGGGCGGACGACGCGTCCACGGCACAGCGCTGGAAGATGGGCGCTGTTGCACGCCGATGTTGCCGTGGAGCGGCCACGCGCGATTGAAGCTGCCTGCTGGATGCTGCTGCGGCGCTACGGAATTGTGATTCGCGATCTGCTGGCCCGCGAATCTAATCTGCCCACGTGGCGCGAGTTGCTGATGGGATTCCGGCGGCTGGAGGATCGCGGCGAGATTCGCGGTGGACGCTTCGTTGACGGATTCCTGGGCGAGCAGTTTGCGCTCCCGGTGGCGGTCGAGTCCGTGCGTGGAATGCGGAATTTGCCGTTGAGCGGGGAGACGATTATTTTGTCCGCGGCGGATCCGCTGAATCTTGTCGGGATTCTGGTACCGGGCGAAAGGATTCCGGCAATTTCGGGCAAGACGGTCAGTTATCGGGATGGCGTTGCAGTTCCCCCGGCGGAGCCTGTGGCGAGTACGGTTGCCGTTGGTTAACTGCCGAAACCTGCAGCCCTGCACGAGTAAGGGTACTTCGACTCCGCAAGAGTTCGCTTCAGGTACTATCGCTTCGCTCAGGATGACAGAGCAGTATCAAGGGGAATCTTTCTATCGTGGCAAGGTCATCCGCATCAGGCGCGCGGGGTCGAGATAAGTTCCCTGCCAGCGGACGGCGACGTGAAGATGAGGTCCGGTGGCGCGGCCGGTGCCTCCGCTGAGTCCGATCTGTTGTCCGCGTTTTACGGGATCGCCCTCCTTCACGTCGATCTCGGAAAGGTGCAGGTAGAGCGTCAGTAAGCCCTGTCCGTGGTCGAGGACGACACAATTGCCTTCGAAATAAAGCGGGCGCGCCAAGAGTACGATTCCTTCATTCATCGCGGCAACCGGGGTGCCGGTGTGAACCCGATAATCCAACCCATAATGCGGGCGTTCCGCTTTGCCGTTGAAGATACGTTGCGATCCGTAAACATCAGAGGTCTCAGCTTGTACCGGCGCGGCAAAGTCTCCCGACCACTCCCGCTCGGGCGTAATCCGGGCTAAATACTCCTGCTTTGTTTTCTGATCTTCTTCAATCTGCTTAACCTGCTCCGGAGTGGGTTCGGTGAACTTGCCTTCGACCGTAAGCTTGGCGCGGATCTTAGGATAGACTGCAGCGGCCACCGCTAGCTTTCGCGCGAATGAGAGTTCGGGAGCTCCGTTTTTGCGCTCGCCTTTTAATTCAAGCACGTACTTGCCGGGTGCGGTCTCAAAACCGGCGCCGGCGAGCGCGAACCATGTCTTCGTGGATTTGTCGAAATCGAAGGTGATCTGATGCCCCAGCCACGTGCCGGAGAGCGACTGGAGTGGAACTGGCGGCTTCACTTGAAAAAGCACCGGCGCGCCATTCACCAGCTTCGCGGGTTGAGGACGGACGGACCATGCCGCTGCGGTCGCAGAGATTGGAGCAAAGATGTTTGCAAAAACGCAGACCAGCAGGACGTGAACGGTTGAAGGCTGAAGACACGGATTATGCCATGAAAACTTTCGTGAATTGAAAAGCATTGCTATCAGCGTAGCACTCCCCGGCAATCTTTAAGCTAAATCAGCAGTACGCGGTATCGCAGTCACAAACCGATGAAATCTGGCGGCAGTTCGCGCCTTTTTGTCATCTGAATGGCATGGATATCATCACAAGCACGCTTTGCTCGTACCGCTTAAGGGCTCCCGCCGACCCGAGCCCTGCACCGATTCGCGAACCTAATCCCCCGGAGAATCCGGACGTGCCGGTGCGCGAGCCCGAACCGGATGAGCCTCAAGAAATTTAGACTGGCTGGGTGTCATTTGCTCAATGTTCCCCCAGCGCTCAATGTTCCCCAGCGAAAAAAGACCGGGCGGACTGCCAAGTGATAGCCAGGTCATTCTTGGCGTAGGAATCTTGGTTGTCCGCATACACCCTGGCGGGAGCGAGAGCGGGCAATTTCTTGAGAACATCATCCTGCCTCTCCATCAGGCCGGCGAAATCGGCAATTCGGACTGAGTCAGCGGTGTTCGGATCAAGAGAAGCGCGGTTCATTCGCCCTTGAGGACGGTTGAATTGTCGGAGACACGGTTCACCTCAGATTAGAGAAGATTTGCTCATAGACTTACCTATGGGTTTCAATGTGTATGATCGCGTACTCAACCTAAATGTCCACTCTTCAGGCTCGCCATCTTTATGCCAGCGGCCATCGCCGATTGACTTCGGGTTTTAATAGATGTCGGGTTTCTGCTTATGCTGCGTTAAGATTCGCGGCGCTGGCTGGGTTCATCAGTCTTCAACTTGCGAACCAGGCGTTGGGGCAAGTAACCGGCGATGGCCCTCTCATCAAGTGGACGGCACTGTGGATTGCGCATCCGACGGCTCCCGAGCGAGAGCCCGGTGTTTTCCATTTCCGCAAGATCATCCAGCTTGCCAAGGTTCCAGAACATTTTGTGGTGCACGTGAGCGCGGACAATCGTTTCCTGATGTTCGTGAACGGGAAGCGGGTCGGGGAGGGGCCAGCGCGCGGTGATCTGATGCATTGGCGCTATGAGACATTCGACTTGACGCCATTTCTTCAGCAAGGAACAAACGTCATAGCCGCAACCGTGTGGCAGTTTGGCCTTTACGCGCCAATCGCGCAAATCTGGGATCGGCTGGGCTTTTTGGTTCAGGGCGACACGGCGGCCGAATCCGCGGTTAATACCGGCACAAGCTGGGAGGTGGAGCAGGAGGCCGGACATGTCCCTCAGCGTCCTTTGCCGGAAGGCATGTGGCAGTACTGGGCGGCGGGTCCGGGCGAACACATTGACGGTCGCGCCTATGACTGGGATTGGAGCGAGGGTAAAAATGGGCCAAACTCGCATTGGGTGGCCGCCGCTCCGGCGATTCGCGAATTGAAATATCCAGATGCCAGCACCCCCGCCGTCGGATGGGAGAATGCAGACGTGCCGTGGCGCTTCGTTGCCGACCACCTGCCTGCGATGGAGTACAGCGAAGTAGAGCCTGGAACGGTCGTCCGAACAGACTTCGAGCAGGCCGAGTCTTTTCCCGCATCTCCCGTCGTGATTCCTCCTCATACGAAAGCGACGATTCTGATCGATCATGCCACGGTTCTTTCCGCGTACCCGGAACTGACCGTCAGCGGCGGCGAGGGCACTCGAATTTCGATGGCGTTTGCTGAAGCGCTCTATGACTCCGAGGGCAACAAGGGCAACCGCGGCGAAATCACGAACCGACTGCTGCGCGGGCTAACCGATGAGTTCATCGCGGATGGTGGAAGGCAGAGGTTTTTTGCACCGCTCTGGTGGCGCACATGGCGTTTCATGGAGCTGAAAGTTTCCACGGCGGACGAGCCGTTACGGCTGGAACGACTCCGAACGTTTTACACCGGTTATCCATTTGAGGAGCGTGGCACGTTTCAATCGAGCGATCCCGAACTGGCACGCATCCGCGAAATCTGCTGGCGCACAGCACGGCTCGACGCGCATGAAACCTACATGGATACGGCAGTCTGGGAGCAGTTGCAGTACATTGGCGATACTCGGCTGCAGGCGCTGATTTCCTACGCCGTGTCGGGAGACGATCGGCTGGCGCGACAGGCTCTGCAAGCCTTCGATGCTTCGCGCGTGCCCGAAGGCATTACGCTGAGCCGCTACCCATCTTCGCTGGTGCAGCACATTCCTCCATTTTCTTTGCTGTACGTGGACATGCTTCATGACTACTGGATGTACCGTCCAGATGCGGAGTTCGTGCGCAGCCTGTTGCCGGGAACGCGGCCTTTGCTGGCGTGGTTTCTGGCTCAACAGCGGACGGATGGACTGCTTTCAGCGTTGCCCGGTTGGCTTTTTATCGATTGGGTGAACCTCGAGGGCGGAGCGCAGTTCCCGCGCCAGGATGCGGAGGGACGTTCTTCGGTGCTTACTCTACAGATGATTGGATCCCTGCAGGATGCTGCGGAACTCGAAGAGCAATTGGGGGATCCGCAATTGGCGAAAACTTACCGGGAACGATCCAAAGCCGCGGCCGATGGCGTGTATCGGCTGTGCTGGAACGCGAAAGCGGGACTCCTGGCGGATACTCCTGCGCAGGATTCGTACAGCCAGCATGCGAATATCACGGGCGTTTTATTCGACGTCATACTGAAATCCGATCAAGTCGCGGTAATGCGAAAGGTCCTTGCGGAAAACAATGCAGCTGCCGGGAGCGGCTCGTCAAAGCTGGCGCCTGCGAGCCTGTTCTACCAGTTCTATCTGGCACGGGCGCTCGAGCATGCCCACATGAGTGAGGAGTACATTGATCTACTGCAGCCGTGGCGAAAGATGCTGGCCATGGGTTTTACCACCACACCAGAGTCTGGCGATCCTACGCGCTCCGACACGCACGCCTGGAGCGCACATCCTGCTTATGATCTTCCTACGATCGTGGCCGGGATACGGCCCGGGTCGGCAGGTTTCGCGACCGTACGAATCGAACCCAGCCTCGGCAAATTGGATTGGGTCGAAGCCTCGATGCCGCATCCGAAGGGGATGATTTTGACTCGTTATCGCAGAACTGGATCGATGACGAATGCAGGGGTGACCCTGCCGGATTCGGTCTCAGGAACGCTGGTGTGGAAGCAGAAGTCGTACCCGCTTCATCCCGGCGAGCAGAGTTTTGAGTTGCCGTGAAGTGTGGTGCGAAGAAGTTCTGGTGGGCGCCCGGGCCGGTGCTGGCCGGTCATGGTGATGTCGAGGCCTTACGCATTCACTACGACATTGCTGAGTTCCCCGCATTTCAACGAACTGCGAAGTTACTAATTCCAACGGCCTTCCCCTCGTAGGCGGGACGGCTGACCGCGCCATTGGCCTGCAACGTGGCACCTGAGCCTGCTGAGGGGAAACCGAGAGTACATCTCTATGGAGCAGGGTTCGATACGACTTTGATCGTGCGCAGCCAGCGATCGACGAGCATCGGCCAGTCCGTAACGGGAAGGTGGCTGCGCCGCCGCAGACCGTAGCCGTGCCCGCCCTGGGCGTAGACATGCAATTCCGCCGGGACTTTCACCTCCTTCAGAGCGAGAAAATATTGAATTGTGTTCTCCACATGGATGCCGTCGTCTTCCGCTTGCAGAATGAAGGCAGGAGGGGTTCGCTCGTTTGGCTTCATGTCGGGCGCGAGTGTGTGAACGTCGCTATCCAGCACGAGGTACGCGGGATAAATAAGGACCGCGAAGTCCGGACGGCAACTTAAATCGTCGGCAGCATCCACATGCTTATAGAGTCGCTTATCGAAATGTGTGCTGAGTGCTACAGCGAGATGGCCCCCGGCGGAAAAGCCCAGCACTCCGATACGATCGGGGTCAATATGCCACTCGGTGGCGTGACTTCGAACCAGGCCCAGCGCCCGCTGCGCATCCTCAAGAGCCAGGGAAGACTTGGGATAGGGTCCGGAGCCAGGTACACGATATTTGACCAGAATGCAGGCGATGCCGGCGGGAGTGAGCCAGTCGCAGACCTCGGAGCCTTCCAGGTCGGGGACGAGAATGTTGTAGCCGCCTCCGGGAAAAACGACAATCGCCGCCCCGGTGTTTTTTCCAGTTGGAGGGTACAGGGTGAGAGTTGGGTCTGAGACATTCGCCAGCCGGATAATGGTTCTTCCCGCCACCAGATAATCTTTGGGGGTTGTCAGATTGCTCTCGGGGCCAATCTCGCGACGGTTGGCCATTGTTCCATGTGGCCATAGCGGAAGCGTGGTGGTGCCCGGCGGAGGTTGCCATGCGGCTTTTTGAGCGAGAAGGGTTCCGGTTAAAGAAAGCGCAACAATAACGCCGAGACGCAGCGGCTGCAGCCACGCAGAAAGGCGAGGTCTGTCCTCTTCGCCTCGTTTTTCGAAAGCGGAAAATGAAGCTTCGGTCGGAATGACATGTTCTTGCGGAGGACGATCGTTTGCAGATCTGAGTTTCATTGCCCGCTAATCCTTCGTTGTTGACAAACCTGAACAGGACAGTTATCAATACCCGAAGAAAAACGTTAATGCAATACTGAGTTGAATCCGATGAATCCACTCCCTGCATTGCTTTCAGTTCGCAAGTTCCTGGCCAGCTCTAGAGGTCTCATTTCGTTTATTAATCCGCGCCAACTACAAATGTTTTTCGGAACAGCGAGAATTGTCGTGATCGCGCTGTGCTCCTCGATATTTGTGCCGATGACGATGGCGCAATGGAATCCGCTGAACCCGGTGCGATCCGTGCGGCAGCAGGAGGATGGAGCGGAATTGGTTTTGCAATCAGGCAACCTTCGTCTTCAGATCTGCTCTGACTCAATAATTCACGTGATTTTGTCGCCTGCAGGCCCGGCCGCGCGATTGGAGAATCTAGCCGTCATCAAGGATAAATGGGCACCGGTGAACTGGAAGTTTGAGTCCGGCGACGACGTCATCACGCTTACCACTGCGCAGGTGAAAGTTACGGTGCAGCGCAAGGACTCGGCAGTTACTTTCAGTGACCTGAGCGGGCAAAAATTGTTTGAGCAGAGCGAAGCCAGTCTTACCCCGGTAGTTGTCAATGGCGAAAACACGTACCACTCAGAACTTTATTCAAAGCTGTGGGGGTCGTATGAGTCGTTCTACGGGCTCGGCCAGCATCAGTCGGGGGTATGGAATTACCGCGGCGAGGCTGTGGATATTTCCCAGGACAACACGAACATCAGCATTCCGTTTTTTCTGTCAAGCAAGGGCTACGGAATTTTTTGGAACAATGCCTCGCGGAGCCGCTTCAATAACCGGTTTCTGAACGCGTTGTACTTGAGCTCCGAAGTCGCCAGTTCGATTGATTACTACTTCATTTATGGCCCGGAGTTCGACAATCTCATTGCGGGATATCGCGAACTGACGGGCGAGCCGCCCCTATTCGGCAAGTGGGCTTACGGATTCTGGCAGTGTAAGAACAAGTACAACACGCAGAACGAACTGTTAAGCGTTGCGCACAAGTACCGCGAGCTGGGCATTCCGCTCGATAACATCGTGCAGGACTGGTTCTGGTGGTACACGATGGGCGAGCCGGTGTTTGACAAGTCGCGCTATCCGGACCCGAAGGGCATGGTGGATGACCTGCATAAGAACAATGTTCATCTGATGATCTCGTTCTGGCCGTTCTTCCGCCCAGGTACTAAGACCTACGACGAGATGGACAAACGGGGTTTCTTTGTCGCTAAGACAAAGGTGGCGGGATTTCATCCTGTCGGACAGGCCCTTTACGATCCATTCAACCCCGAGGCGCGGAAATATTACTGGAACCTCATCGACCAGGCACTATTCAAGATTGGCGTGGATGCGTGGTGGATGGACACGACCGAACCAGAAACAGAAGATCGTGAAACCAACATTCTCGTGACAAATAAGACGTATCTCGGAAGCGGGGCGCGTTACGCCAATGCATTTCCGTTGATGACGACCACCGGGGTTTACCAGGGGCAACGCAAAGAGTCCGATCAGAAGCGTGTGTTCATTCTCTCTCGCTCGGCCTTCGCGGGATCGCAGCGCAATGCGGCCGCGGTCTGGTCAGGGGACATCAATTCCGACTGGACATTCTTCCGCAAGCAGATCCCTGCGGGCCTGAACTATTCCATCTCCGGATTGCCTTACTGGACTACCGATATTGGTGGCTTTGTTTCGGGGAATCCGGATGATCCCGCGTATCGCGAGCTGTTCGTACGCTGGTTTCAGTTTGGTACGTTCAATCCCATCTTTCGGGTCCATGGAACGCGCAGACCCAACCAGAATGAACTCTGGTCGTATGGACCAGAGGCGCAGAAAATTCTCGTGGACTATGACACCTTGCGGTATCGGCTGTTGCCCTACATTTATTCAATCGCGTGGATGACCACCAACCAGTCGTATACGCCGATGCGAGGCCTGGTTATGGATTTCCGCACTGATGTTCGTGCTGCCAATGTAGGCGATCAGTTCATGTATGGGTCCGCGTTCCTGGTCAAGCCGGTGACCGAACCGGGCGCCTCGACAACTCGGCTTTATCTTCCGGATGCGCTCTGGTATGACTTCTGGAGTGGAGCGCAGGTGCATGGTCCGACGGTGGTGGATGCCGCGTCTCCGCTTGACCGCATGCCGGTTTACATTCGCGCCGGGTCGATCGTTCCCATGGGGCCAGAAATCAAATGGTCGACCGAGAAGCCCGAGGATCCAATCGAACTCCGTGTCTATCGCGGCGCGGACGGGCGATTCACGCTCTACGAAGACGAGAACGATAATTACAACTACGAGAAAGGCGCTTACGCCACGATCCCGTTTCGCTGGGACGATGGCGCGCAGACGCTAACGATTGGCGACCGCCAAGGCCAATTCCCGGGTATGCTGGCCAATCGCACGTTCCGCATTGTTTTCGTGGGAGAGAATCACGGCACCGGCATCGCTCCTGTGGAGACTGCGGATAACACCGTGGAGTACTCAGGGAAGCAGATCACGGTGAAGGCTCGGGTTCCTTAAGCTGTGCCGAACGCTTCAAAGGCAAGAGCTTCGGCGGCCTTTGGCCTCGCCGGGTCGCATTGAGGACCGCGATATACTCCAGTTCTTTGCCAGACTCGACTGAACGCAGCATCAGCCCGCCGCGGCTCATGTCTCCGCGCCCCACAAACTCCGCAGGGAAAAGCACACGTTCGCCAAAAACCGAGACCAACGGTTCAACGTATTTTGGAGTGGCAATGCTTCCCAGCAAAACCACGTCGCATTGTCCCCCGAATCTGCTCGACAACAAACGGCAGTCACGAACGAGCGGGACACGGTACTTCTCGTCGCCCGCTGCGATGTCGTTCGATCCCCACTCGCGGAGTTGATCGAGCGTAACCACGGTTTCCGGCCGCAGCAAGCCGGCAGTCGAGGTGATTACAAAAGCTCCAGATCCGTCTCCGGACGGAGCTCCGAAAGCTCGCGCATAAGCCAATTTTCCGCGAAAGTACAGGCCGCTTATGAAGGTGAACAGTTCTCCGAGTTGCACTCCACCCTGACGCAAGCGAGACGCAAGGGTCGACCTACCGTTGGCACCCAGAACATACCCGGCGCGAATGCCCGATAGATTGGCAGGAGACAGGAGGAAAATACGCTGATTCACGGGTGAGAGATATTCTATCCGACGGAGCCACTGAACGATTGCGGCTGAAGATTCGGGCAGGGGCGATGCTACACTCATCGCCGCAGATCAAAAGCCGTAAGACACTTATGGCGAAGAAAAAATCAGCCAGGATGACGCCCAAGCTGACAGGACCTGAGCAGGATCTGCTCGACCACATGGGACAGGGTTACCAGCTTGAGACCGATTCTCTCGGTGGCAATCCGACTTTGCGCCGACTGAAAGATGATGAGGTAATTCGTCCCGTTTCCGTGAATCGCAACACGATCAAGGCGCTGGAGGAGCGTGGCCTGATACGCCCAGGCAAAGGTCGCGATCTGCTCACCATCAGCTGGTGGCTCAGTAATAAACGATAGGGGCAGCCTTCCGGTGCCTCCCGCGATGAGTTCTTAGGAGGCGCCGCCTGGCGCCGGAACTCGTCGCGGGCGGCGGACCGCCCTGATCTTTCCACTCTTCCCTCCTCCGCAGAAGAACTGATCGTGGCCATCGGACTCAAGCCCGGAAATACCCGCTCCACGCGGCATCTCAAGTCTCTCAAGAACCTCTCCAGTTCGGGGATCGATGCGCCTCAGATCACTGTCCTCGCCTTCCCACGTGGCGTGCCAAAGTTCTCCATCGACCCAGGTAACTCCGGTGACGAAGCGGTTGGACTCGATAGTGCGGAGAATCTCGCCTGTGTTGGGATTAATTTCGTAGATCTTCCGGTTACGATACTGGCCTACCCAGAGCGACCCTTCGGCCCAGGCGAGACCCGAATCACTGCCGCCACCCGGCGCGGGAATCGCCGCAAGCACACGGCCGGTTTTGGGGTCGATTTTCTGGATGCGATTTTCGGCGATCTGGTACAGGTGGTGGCCATCGAATGCCGTTCCGGCGTGGGCGGCCACGTCAATCGAGTGCTGCAAGTTTCCTGTAGACGGATCGAAGGCATTCAGCTTATCTCCTGAGGCAAACCAGACACGCTCGCCGTCATAGGTGACCCCATGCACTCTGTTGGCTGCCGGGAAAGGGCCATATTCGCGGACGACTTCTGCATTTGATTTCTTCATGCTTCGATCCTAGTCACCCACCACCGGGGCAGGGAGTAACAAAACCGTCGTGAATCCGGGCACCGGAGGCGTGATCCAACGGCGCGCTCGGGCTCGAGCGAAGGATTGCACCTTCCCTGCCGCCGCAAGCGAATCGAGCGCTCGCTGTACCGTGCGCTGGCTGGCTCCAAGAGCGAGCGCTAAAGCGGAACTCGACCACGATTCACCGTCGGCGAGAAGAGCCAGGACAGATGCATGCTCCTCTTCGACAGGCCGCGCCATCACGATGACATCGCGTGCATCACGTGGGGCAAGAGTGAAACCTCGGCTTGTCGCCCGAATTTCTGCAAGCGCCTGAAGCTTCTTTCGCAGGCGCCCCATTTCAACTCGCAAGCGAGCGCGATGTGATTCATCGACGAATCTTGCTCCGAATGCGCGCGCCAGGAGCACGTCTCTCGACACATCGCCGGGCCACGCTTCGCCCAGGGCACGGGCGAGCGCGAACAACACAGGACGCCTCGCAAGGGAAACAGTTGTCTTTGAGTTCCTCACCGCATAACGGCAGGCATCCACGACGAGGGCTTTTGACGTCAACAGGGCCTCGACTTCTTCGAGACGCACAAGTCGCTGTTCTCCACGGGCAATCAGCCGTGCTGCCGGCGCAAGCAGCATGCGGGATGCGCTTTCGACCTCTGCCGTAAGCGCAGGGATATGCGCGAGGCGCGCAGCGCGTTCGGCGCTGACCAACGCGGCAGTTGCCTCTTTCGTCTTGACATGTCGCATCGCGATCCCTGCCTTCACGAGCGCGTGAGCGGTCCTCAAGGCGGGTGGGAACGGAGCGGGGTCGAGATCGGCAAGCGTGCGCTCGGCATCATCCAGCCGTCCGATGATAAGCAGGCGCCGAACCGCGAGATACCGGGCAAATGCCGCATTCAACCGATCACCGTGCGCTTCCAGAGTGGTTCGGGCGGCATCGAGCGCCTTCGGGTCCCATCCCAGGTTACGCGACGCGAGTGCGATTTCCGCCTCAGCGACAACGCATCTCGCGCGCTCCCTCGCTTCTTTCGGACTGAATTTTCGCGCAGCTCTTCGAAGAAGTTCCTTGGCGCGCGGGAAATCTCCAAGCTGCGCCATCGCGATGCCGCGAAGAGCTAGCGCCGCAGCGTCATCGCGCAGCGCAGCCCTCTTCAACGCTCCGAGCGGGTCGCCGCTCGCAAGGGCGCGAGCTGCAGCCGTGATCAGAGAGTCCATCCGAATCCCGCCACACTTGTCACTCCCACCTTTTCGATACCCCGCGCTAAATATAGCGCATGGCAACCAAACACCAGTCGCATCAGGGACAGAAAAAGAGACAACGATCATGACCACACATCAGACGGGAACTCGAGAACAATGGCTGAAAGCACGGCTCGAACTGCTGAAAGCCGAGAAGGAACTCACCTATCGCAGCGATGAGTTGGCACGACAGCGGCAGGAACTGCCGTGGGTGGCAATTAACAAGGGATATCGTTTCGAAACGGATGAGGGCAACGCTGGTTTGGCTGACCTTTTCCGTGGCCGATCCCAGCTTCTCGTCTATCACTTCATGTTCGGCCCTGACTTCTCGGCCGGCTGTCCTTCCTGCTCATCGATCGCGGACGGGTTCAACGGCATCGCCGTGCATCTGGCCAATCACGACGCGATGCTCTGGGCGGTTTCGCGAGCTCCGCTTGCAAAGCTGCAAGCATACAAGCGGCGGATGGGTTGGACGTTCCCCTGGGCTTCAGCGGTTGGTGGGGACTTCAACTTCGACTTCTGTGCTTCCTACACTGAGGAGCAGCAGCGTGAAGGCGGGATCGAATATAACTACCGGCGCGAGGCGCCAATGCAGACAAGTGGTCGGGAAGGAGCCGAAATCTCGCGCTCAACGCCCGATGGGCCTACGACGTTCGCGGCTATGTGCGGCACCGACGCGGCGACGTTCATTCGTGAGAGGCCGGGCATGAGCTCATTCGCGCTCGAAGACGGCATTCTCTACCACACGTATTCCACCTATGCGCGCGGACTGGATGCTCTCTGGGGAATGTATCAGTGGCTCGACCGCGCACCCAAGGGACGCAACGAGAACGGCCTCTGGTGCCGTCGTCACGACGAGTATAGCAACCAGAACGAAAAACGCGCGTGCTGTAGCGAACATGTAATCGTCTAGGATGCCGCTGCGGCGCGGTTTCTATGCAAGTTCACCCGTGAATTCGCCTGCCAGTCCGTAGTGGGCAGGGGGAATACGGAACGTGGGGAACAAAATTTAGGAGGGATTTATGTGTCCAGCATGCATCGAAAGCGCAGCGGTCATGGTCGTCGGAGCCGCATCCACAGGAGGAGTTCTGGCGATGTGCACCGGCAAACTCAGGAAACTGTTCAGAGCGGTTGGCTCCGGTCTGTTACAAAAAGCAAAGGAGAAATGATATGGCGAAGAGCAAAGACACAAACAAGGAGCACGCAACAGGGAATGCCACAATGAAGATACCCCCAGTCGTGTCGCAGCAGGAATGGGAAGCAGCGCGGCAACAGCTCCTCGTGAAGGAAAAGGCCTTGACCCGTTCCCGCGATGAACTCGCCGCCGCGCGTCGGCGGATGCCGTGGATGCTAGTCGAAAAGAAATACGAGTTCGAAGCACCGAAAGGAAAAGTCAGCCTGCTGCACCTGTTCGAGGGGCGCAGACAATTGATTCTCTATCGCGCATTTTTCGAACCCGGTGTTTTTGGCTGGCCGGAGCACGCCTGCCGCGGGTGCTCTCTGGGAGCCGACCAGGTCGGCCATCTGGCCCATCTTAACGCTCGCGACACCACCCTCGCCTATGCCTCACGCGCGCCGCAAGCGGAGATCGCCCGAGTGAAAGCGCGGATGGGTTGGAAGATGCCCTGGTACACCATGACCGACAGCTTCGACAAGGACTTCGGTGTGGATCAATGGCACGGCCACAATGTATTCTTCCGCGACGGTGATCGGGTATATCGCACATACTTCATCAACAACCGGGGGGACGAAGCGATGGGGACCGTCTGGAGCTATCTCGATATCACGCCGCTCGGTCGTCAGGAAACCTGGGAGGATTCGCCCGAGGGGTACCCTCAGACGCCGCCCTATAAATGGTGGAATTGGCACGACAACTACGAGGCCGAGCCTACGCCTCACCCCAAATGGGTCGATATCCTTACCGATCCCGAAGGAGCGGCCCGAAGGCGGCAGGAAGAGGAGAAAGCGAGCTAGCACGGACGATCACTTTTATGGCTATCGACAGGAGCGGCGTGGATTTATAAACGAATTGAAAAACATCCACGCGCTCCGGCTTGAGAGGACTCCGCCGCGGCGAGGTGCGAGTCTTATTTGCACGTTTGCTGCCGGATCCGATGCGAGAGGAAGTACTAGGGAGTGCAAGAGATCTTTTGCTGGAAAGCTTCTGACCTTCCGTGCCGTTCTCCACAAGGACGGGGTTCTACGGAGAGTTGGGTGAAGTTGTAAGCGAGTTGATGGTGGACCTGGTCGGGATCGAACCGACGACCTCTTCCATGCCATTTAGCCCGTATTAAGAAATCCAACAACTTACAGCGCCCAGAGGACCGTCTTTTGAGTTTTTCTACCGGCAACACAGGTAAGGATCACAGGTAAGAATTGCAGGTTAGCTGTACGCATGATTGGCAGCATTCAATTGCCGTTTTGCTGACCGCCGAAGCAAGACACGAGCGAGACTCAGCAGAGCCGTGAGAACTCCGATCACTCCGACAACTGGAAGCTCTCGATTGCGTACCCAGGTCACTTGCCGTTGATATGCCTCCGCGGTGGGGACCGGCCCGATGAGCTGAACGCGGTTCTGTCCTCTAAGCGTCGGGAACAGGTATATGGAAATGACTGTGCCCTCGGGCACCCAGGCCATCAACTGCTCTTGATTTAGTGGAAGCCTGTGGAGGTAGGGCCATAAGTTCATCGACTCTTTTTGCCCCTCGACGATGCCGATGGCGAAGACTGAAGCCCCCGAGGAAGTTGCGCCGTCGACCCCTACGGTGACATTCCGAATGTATTGGACACTGGTCACGCGGAATGTCGTTGCATGGTAAGGCGACCCTTCGTAGAGCTCCGCGCGCGACGACGAATTCATGTAGGAAGTAAATACGAACATGGAAGCGAGGACAAGAAGAGTCCCGCAGATTGCGATCATCAGGTCGAGCAGCCAAATTCCCATAGTCATGCACGTCTTCGGCGCGAGACTCACGCCACACTGCGGACAGTGGGTCTCCACATAGGCCCCTAGATCGAGGCCACAACTCGGGCATCTGCTCGAAGTTTGCATCCGGCTTGAATTGCAGCACGCATAGATTCAAGCCGCAAATCACAAAAGTAATCGCCATTACCATCATCCTCTCCGTCCACAAGCCGCCAGGATGTCCCAACCCAGAATGCCCCGTCAGTGTCCGACTCGCTGTTGGAAAGGAGGGGATCCGTGGATAGGGGATTCGATATCGAAACCAGGGGTAGGAATTGGAGGGCGGAAATGGCGGTGCGAGCTAAACCGTTAAGGGACTTGGTGGACCTGGTCGGGATCGAACCGACGACCTCTTCCATGCCATGGAAGCGCGCTCCCAGCTGCGCCACAGGCCCACTTCTGGAGACACTACCGTTGTGGTCGGAGCAACCTTGATTATTCTCGCCGACTGTGCCCACTTAGTCAACGCGGCGGGTTGCTTCTTTACGAGTGTTTCAGATTTCCTGATTGGCAGCATGCAAACAATTTGTCGTCACCTCGATTTCTCCCGTTTCTTCCACAGGCATTTTCTGCCATAATTGATCGTGCACGCCACCTGCACAAATTTCCAACCACAATTTAAAGCGAGGAACAGATGCCAGCGAAGTACATCTTTGTGACCGGCGGAGTTGTGTCTTCACTCGGCAAGGGACTGGCCGCGGCTTCGATCGGATGCCTGCTCGAGAGCCGCGGCTGGAAGATCAACCTGATGAAGTTCGATCCTTACCTGAACGTGGATCCGGGGACGATGTCGCCGTTTCAGCACGGCGAGGTTTTCGTCACCGATGACGGGGCAGAGACCGACTTGGACCTCGGCCACTACGAACGCTTTACCCACGCCAGGCTTTCTCGCGATAACAACTGGACCACGGGACGAATTTACGAGCAGATCATCGCCAAGGAGCGTCGAGGGGATTATCTCGGAAAAACCGTGCAGGTGATCCCGCACGTGACCAATGAGATCAAGGCCGCGATGAAGAAGGTCGCGCAGGATGTTGACGTGGTGATTGTGGAAGTCGGTGGAACGGTTGGCGATATCGAGTCGCTGCCCTTCATGGAAGCCATTCGCCAGATGCGGCAGGAGTTAGGCCGCGAGCACACATTATTTGTTCATGTGACGCTGGTGCCATTCATTGCGGCGGCGCAGGAGTTGAAAACCAAGCCGACGCAGCACTCTGTCAAAGAACTGCTCAGCATCGGAATTCAGCCCGACATTCTCCTCTGCCGCACCGACCGTTTTCTCGCCAAAGACATCAAGTCGAAGATTGCTCTGTTCTGCAATGTCGAAGAAGAGGCGGTCATCACGGCGAAGGACGTTGCTTCCGTGTACGAAGTGCCGTTGGTGTTCGCCAATGAAGGCGTGGACACGCTGGCGCTGAAGTATCTGCACATGGAGGCGAAAGAGCGGGACTTGTCGAAGTGGGAGGATATTGTGCACCGGGTCTACAACCCGAAGGACACGGTCACGATCGGGATAGTCGGAAAGTATGTCGAATATGAGGATTCGTACAAGTCCTTGAAAGAAGCGCTCGTCCACGGCGCGCTGGCGCACAACCTGAAGCTGCAGTTGAACTGGATCGAGGCCGAGGGCCTGGAGACTGGCGATGCCAGCTACGAATCGCAACTGGAAGACTACGACGGAATTCTCGTTCCGGGTGGATTTGGCAAGCGCGGCATCGAGGGCATGCTGATTGCGATCCGTTATGCGCGCGAGAAGAAGGTCCCTTACTTTGGGATCTGCCTTGGCATGCAGACGGCGTGCGTTGAGTTTGCTCGTAACGTCGTCGGACTCGAAGATGCGAACTCGAGCGAGTTTGATCCGGCGACGCCGCATCGCGTGATTTACAAGTTGCGCGAATTGCGAGGCGTGGAGGAATTGGGCGGAACAATGCGCCTGGGCGCGTGGACGTGCCGCATTGAACCCAACACCCTGGCGCACAAGATCTATGGCTCGCTCGAAATCAGCGAACGCCATCGCCATCGTTATGAGTTCAATCGGGAATACGAAGAACCACTCACCGCGGCTGGATTGCGCATTTCCGGAGCGACTCCAGATGGAACCTATGTGGAGATGGTTGAATTGCCGGATCATCCCCACTTCATTGGGTGCCAGTTCCACCCTGAATTCAAGTCGAAGCCGCTGGAGCCGCATCCGCTGTTCCGGTCATTCATTGGCGCGGCTTACGAACATGGACAGAAGCGCAAGGCACTGAAGGAAACGGCCGAAATCGAGATGTTTCACCGGCCGGGGAAAGTCGGGCGACGATAAGGCAAATTCTCACACAGAGACACGGAGAAGCCCAGAAGATTTCTCCGTGCCTTCATGTCTTAGCAGTGAAATGGGCTATCTTGTTTTGCGGATCTTGAGGGGCGCAGCTGACCTCTAGCTTCCAAGTCGACGATGTCCGCATTGGCTCGGACAACCTGTTCCTGATCGCGGGCCCGTGCGTGATCGAGAGTGAAGAGCATGCCATTCGCATGGCCGAGATCATCAAGGGCGTTGCGCGCTCGCTGGACTTTCCTTTTATCTTCAAGGCCAGCTACGACAAGGCGAACCGCACTTCTATCCGCAGCTTCCGCGGACCGGGCCTGAAAGAAGGCCTACGCATTCTGAAAAAGATTAAAGATGAAATCCACGTTCCCGTGCTGACCGATGTGCATGAGACCGCAGATGTCGGCAAGGTCTCCGAAGTCGCCGACGTCCTTCAGATTCCCGCGTTTCTTAGCCGCCAGACCGATCTTGTGGTCGCGGCCGCGCTCAGCGGACGTGCGGTCAATATCAAAAAAGGCCAGTTCGTCGCTCCCTGGGACATGCGCCATGCGGTCGAGAAATGCCGTAACGCCGGCAATGCGCAGGTCTTCCTGACTGAGCGCGGCGCCAGCTTCGGCTACAACAATCTCGTCGTGGACATGCGCTCGCTGGCCATCATGCGCAAATTTGCACCGGTGGTTTTCGATGCGACGCATTCCGTTCAGCTTCCTTCGTCGCAGTCCGATGGTATTGGCCCAGCGGTGAGCGGCGGTCAGCCCGAGTTCATTCCGTTGCTGGCCCGCGCTGCCGTGGCCGCGGGGGTCGATGGCGTTTTTATGGAAGTGCACGACAATCCGAAAGAAGCAAAGTCGGATGGTGCGAATGCGCTCGACTCCACGAAGTTGCGCGCTACTTTGAAGGAATTGTTGTTCGTGAAGAAAGCTCTTGCCGAGGCGCAAATGACTCCCTAGCAGGCTGTTGGATGGGGCCAACAGCCTGCAGGAACGTCACGCCGAGACTCCCCCTACGTTGCCTCGGCGAACCTTTTACCAATAACGGAAATTCAAGTTGTCGAGCGTCACTTGATATGGCGTCTGCACGTTGTTGCCGTCCTGCTGGTAATTGATGGTGATTCCGTACCAGCTTGTCGAAGTCGGAGCGTAGTAGGCGTTCAGGTTGTACTGCTGGCCGTTCAACGTGATCGACTGATACAGCAACTGATTGTCGGCCGTGCGCTGCACCTGGATTACAAGATGGTTCCAGTCGTTGCTCTTGGGATAACAGGGAATGCCTGTGGGCACCCAATGTCCCGCCTGGTTGTCCCAGATATCCCACTCGTTTCCTCCAGCGACCCGGCATTCGTGACCCCAGATGAACGAGAGTCCATTGGTGAATTGATTCAGATCGAACTCGAGCGCTTGTGAGGCGTTCAAATTCGTTCCATAGAAATACACGTCATAAACGAAGTTGTGCAGCGAGGGGACGAGAGTCTGGTTGTTGTCGGTCAATCCCTGCGAGGAGAATGGGCCGATCAAATGGTTATTGAAGAAGGCGTCCATGTAGGGCGTTCCGCTTCCGATATCAAAGGTCGTTGCATCTCCGCTGAGTGACGGTGAACTGACACCCTGATTCATTCCGAAGGAAATTCCATCGCAAGGCGAAGGCGAGCAGTTCACGAAATTGGGCGGACCTTGCGCGGCCTGGCCCCAGCCTCCCGCACGCTGAAGATTGCTAAACACATTCCCTTGACCGCCGGACACATTGATGGCGATGGGGGTTGTGGATGCCCCACCGCAGTGATCCCACTCTTCAATGACAGCGTTGTACGTGCCGGGACTGAGCGGCAGCGAGGTATTGAGCGTGCTTCCCTGCGAAACATATGCGAGCTGGCCGGGAGCGGTATAGATTCCCATCGATGCGACGCCGGAAGCGCAGCTTGACGAGGCGGTAGCGGAAAAGTTGACCGGTGAAGTCACGCTGCTGTTGTTCGTAGGCGCGGAAACTGAAACGCCCGATCCGGCTTTGGCCGTAAACGTGACAGGAGTCGTAGCCGCGCCGCCGCAGTTGTCCCACTCCTCCACGACAGCGGTGTAGTTTCCCGAACTCATCGGCAAGCTGGTCTTCAAGGTTGCACCCTGCGACACATACGCCAACTTGCCTGGAGCCGTGTAAATCCCCATCGACGCGACACCCTTTGGGCAGGAAGAAGTTGCGCTGGCGGAGAAGGGAATTGGCGACGTATTGGTGCTGTTGTTTGCCGGAGAAGCGACTTTCACCTGGGAGGAGGCGGGGGAACCAGCGACATTGATGGTGATCGGAGTTTTCGCCCCTCCGCCGCAATTATCCCACTCCTGCACAACCGTGTTATATGTCCCCGGATTTAGGTCCAATGTCTTGTTCATGCTGGCACTGTTCACCACGTAAGCGAGCTGTCCGGGTGCAGTGTAGATACCCATCGAGGCCACGCCTTTCGGGCACGAAGATGTTCCAGTGGCGATGTATTTCACGGAAGAGGAGACCGTGCTGTCATTGGCCGGAGAGCTCACGTTTACCCCCGCGGCATTCGTCACGGTGACGGTGATCGGAACGGTGCTGGCGCCGCCGCAGTAGTCCCATTCTTCGACCACGGCATGATAGGTTCCGGGATTAAGGCTGAGAGTCGTATTCAACGTGGATCCCTGGGTCGTATAAGCCAAGGCATTACTCGCGGTGTAAATGCCCATCGAGGCCACGCCCTTGCTGCAGGTCGAGTTGGCGGAGGCGACAAAATGGACCGGGGACTGCACCGTGACTCCGTTCCCGGGAGCGCTCACGGAAACCCCGGCGAAAGCGGGAACTGCGGTGACGAGAAGGCACACGACTGCATAGACGTACTTTGGCATGAAGATCTCCGAAGTTTTTTGTTTTAGCTTGCGTTCTATAGCCCGAGAGCTAGCGCCAACTCAACACTAGCGAGTTGAAAAAGACGCCATTCCGGACGGCATTGAGCCTTACCCAACACTGCGAAAAACACGCAAGGGGATGCAGGAGCGGAGACTGCACGGGGAACCAAGCGGGCACTTAGCAGCATCTGGCTGACGAAATCGTGCGCAGACTTGCTTGACGTAAGGCGGAGAATATCAAAACGGGGAACTGCTTCCTAGCGAAAACAAGAGGTAAGTACACTCAAAGGTTCTAGGCTCAAAAGCCCGTGCAGAGCGCGATTCGGAGGGATTTGGTCAGCGCAAGCGGATCTCAGTGGATGATAAACGGCAGCTTATTGGAAGGGCCGCAGCCGCATGGGCCATTCAGGTTGCTGCCGCCGGGAATGCCGGATACGAACACCTCGACTGTACCCGGCGTCGAAATGTATTTCGCATCGATGATGGCCGTTATTTGTGTGTCGTTCACGGTCGTGCTGGTCAACTCGGTGCTGCCAAAAAAGAAGATCGTATTGGAATGAAAGTGCCGTCCCGTCAGTCAGCGTGAATGCCGGGCCTCCATTGGTGACACTGGTGGGGGAGATGGATTCGAGCACGGGAACGTCGGCGTAGCCGTTATAACCACATCCCGGGAGTACAGCAATGAGTGCGCAGCACAGAAGCGGAAGGGGCGATAGAACCGAGCGAAGGCGCTTGCTACCTTCTGACCCTTAAAGCTGCCGACCGGAGCAGCCGCTCTCAGATCGGCAGCAGCGACTTACTCCAATACGAAAATGTTTCTCTTGGCGCACATCTCCTTCAAGATCTTCGGCCAGACAGTCACGCTGACTTCCCCTAAATGCGCTTTGCGCAGCAGGAGCATCAACGTGCGGGATTGCCCAATGCCTCCGCCGATGGATAAGGGAATCTGATTGTTAACAATCGCCTGGTGGTAAGGGAAGCGCAGATAGTCGAGCAACTTCGACACTTCCAGTTGCTGGCGGAGAGTCTCCGCATTCACGCGGATACCCATTGAGCTCAGCTCATGGCGCCGTTGGGTGACGTGATTCCATACAAGAATGTCGCCGTTTAATCCGTGCGTATCGCGATGCGTCTCCTTGCTGGTACCAGTAATCCAGTCGTCGTAATCGGCGGCGCGCATCTCGTGTGGGTAGCCGTCCTTCAGCGGCCACCCAATGCCGATAATGAAGATTGCCGGATATTTCTGCAGAATGACAGTTTCACGGCGCTTCCGTGGCAGGTCGGGATACATCGCCAGAATCTCTTCCGCGTGCAGGAAAGTGAGTTCTTCCGGCAGGTTGGGATAACGCGGCGTGCGCAATTCCGGGAACATTTCCTGTACGAATTTTTCTGCGCCAACCAACACCTTCCAGATCTTGCGCACAATCGATTTCAGGAACTCCAGATTGCGTTGTTCTGGCGTGATGACCCGTTCCCAATCCCATTGGTCGACGTAGGCGGAATGGTCGTGATCGAGGAAATAATCTTTTCGGACCGCCCGCATGTCGGTACATATGCCCTGGCCGGGCTGACATTCAAATTGTTTCAACGCGATGCTTTTCCATTTTGTGGCGGCCTGCACGACCTGTGCGTCGATTGGATGCTTGTCGAGATCATTCGAGATGCGGAACTGGATGGGCGTGCGCGACCCGTCACGGTCGAGCATGTCATTGACGCCGCTCTCGACATCCACGATGAGCGGGACCTGCACCATCATGAGGCCAAGTTCCTTGCACAGGTTGTCTTCAATGTAGCGGCGCAGATGATGAATCGCCTGCTGCGTCTCTCGACGCGTCAATAGTGGATTGTAATCACGGGGAAGAATGCTCTCCAGTTCGTGGTAGTCGCCGATGCCGGGACCTGCGAGATCGGCTTTCTTGGAAGCTTGTGTGGCCTTACTGATGGTCGTATCCGCATCAAGACTGGTGCAGATATCGCTCGAGGATTCATCCGGTATGAAAAGACTCATGGAAAGTGGCTCCTTGCAATTGCGGTTTGCGTAAGAACATGGGAACGGAAGCTAAGGACCAGGATCGGTCCTTTTTCATTCAACGCGGGCTTGGTTAGCGCGACAGTGACTACGATCACGGGCCGGCGTGCTGCCAATAACAGGCTTATGGGCACTTCGGTTCGAGAACGCGGCTATTTCGGGTGTGTTAGATTGAATTTTCGTCATGAAAAAAGCCGCAGAGTGGGCCTTGGGTGTTACCGCGCAGCCAGGAGTAACGTATGCGGATGCGCGGATGGTCGCGCAGCGCTCGCGCGCACTGAGCACAAAAAACGGCAAGGCGGGAACAGTCTCCGATGTTGAGTCAGAAGGTCTAAGCGTGCGCGTAATTGCGGATGGAGCCTGGGGATTCGCGGCTTCTGCGGGCCTCGATCGCGAGGAAGTCGAGGCGGCCGCGGCGCACGCCGTTCAGATCGCACGGGCTTCGGCGCGGGTCAAGAAAGAGGATGTTCAACTCGCTCCCGAGAAGACAGTCACAGCCGAATGGGCTACGCCCTACAAGATCGATCCCTTCACGATTTCCGTCGAACAAAATATCGATCTGTTATTGAAGATCGACGCCGAACTACGTTCGGTTGCGGGCATCACGCTGGCGGAGGCGAATCTGAACTTCAGCCGCGAAGAGCAGTGGTTCTTGTCGTCAGAAGGAGCAGACATTCAGCAGACCAAAATCTCCACTGGAGTCGGATACGCGGCCTATGCTTTTGCTGGGAGCGAAATCCAAAAGCGCTCGTATCCCAATTCGTTTGGAGGCCAGTGGCAAAACAAAGGCTACGAACTGATCCACGAATTACCGCTGGTCGAGAATGCTCGCCGGATTGCTGAAGAAGCCGTTTCGCTCCACAAGGCGGATCAATGTCCCGAGGGCAGGTTCGACATCATTCTCGACAGTTCGCAACTGGGTCTGCAGATCCATGAATCCATCGGCCATCCCATTGAACTCGACCGCGTGCTGGGTATGGAAGCGAATTTTGCCGGAACCTCTTTTCTGACCCTCGATAAATTGCGCACTTTGCAATATGGCAGCCCCCTGGTCAACGTTGTCGCCGATGCCCGCCAGGAACATGGCCCGGGTTTAGGCACATTCGGCTTCGACGACGAGGGCGTGCCCGCGCAGTGTACGCCGATCATCACAAACGGCCTGTTCACTGGATATCTGAGCTCCCGCGAAACCGCACACACACTCGGCGAGAATCGATCCGGGGGAACAATGCGAGCGGAAGGCTGGAATCGTTTGCCAATGATCCGTATGACCAACATCAGCTTATTGCCCGGAGAGCAGCCGCTCACCCTGGAGCAACTCATCGCCTCGACCGATCATGGCATCTTGATGGAGACCAACCGTTCCTGGTCGATCGACGACAAGCGGTACAACTTTCAATTTGGCTGCGAGATTGGCTGGGAGATTAAGAATGGCAAGCGCGTGCGTATGCTGAAGAATCCGTCTTATTCGGGCATCACCACGGAATTCTGGAACGCTCTGGATGCTATCTGCTCTCGCGACGAATGGACACTCTGGGGAACCCCCAACTGCGGCAAAGGACAGCCTCAGCAAGTGATGGGAACCGGCCACGGAGCAGCGCCCTCGCGGTTTCGCAAGATTCAGGTGGGGAGCGCGTACAAAGGCGCGTGAAAATGCTGACGCAAGAGCAAGCCGGTGACCTCTTTGACCGCATTCGGAAAATTTCCATTGCGGATGAAGTCGAAGTACAGTTTTCCGGCGGGCACTTTGCACTCACTCGCTTCGCTAACAACGCCATTCATCAGAACGTCGCAGAAGAGAATTCGGTCATCTCTGTGCGCACCGTATTCGGCGGAAAAACGGCGCGCGCTTCCACCAACAAATTTAATGATGAGAGCTTGCGGGGAGTGGTTCGGGCCTCGGAGAATCTGGCGAAGGTACAGCATCCGGATCCGGATCTATTGCCGATGCTGAAGTCGTCGGAAGCAGACCCGATCCAGGTCCCTTCAAGGCATTTCGACAGCACAGCAGGCATCACACCGGAAATGCGCGCGGAAGGCGTGCGAAGAATGGTCGCGATCGCCGAAGCCCACAAGCTCACCACTGCGGGAATCTTCAGCAGCGGCGCATCCTTTGAAGGGATTTTCAACTCTCGCGGATTGTCGCGGTGGCACCGCCAGACGTCTGCCGAGATTTCCATCACCATGCTCGCGGGGGACTCTTCCGGATGGCAGAAGGCGAACTCCCCCCACGCGGGCGATCTTGATCCGCTGCGTCTCGCCGAGATTGCCGCAAGAAAGGCCATCGACTCGGCCCAACCGCGCGAAATTCCGGCGGGAAAGTACACAGTCATTCTGGAACCGGCTGCTGTGCTCGATATTGTCGGCTTCATGTTCTGGGACTACTCCGGCATGGCGGTTCTCGACCAGCGCTCTTTCCTAACCGGCCGCATTGGCGAGAAATTGTTTGGCGAGAACATCACGATCTGGGATGACGTGGCGCATCCACTGCAAGCCGGCTCCCCTTTTGATGGCGAAGGCGTCCAGCGAAAAAGAGTCGAACTCGTTGAAAGTGGAGTCGTGAAGCGGCTGGTTTATGCGCGGGCAACCGCAGAACGCATGAAGCGCTCCGAATACAAAGATAAGGTTGGCCCCATTGCAGCGACAGGCCACGGATTTCCTCTTCCCAATGAGATCGGAGAACTCCCGCTGAATATCGTGTTCGCACCTCCCGATTCCCCGGAAACGATCGAGCAAATGATCGCGTCAACCGAGCGCGGCATTCTGGTCACGCGCCTGTGGTACATCCGCGAGGTCGATCCCTTCGAGAAGATCGTCACTGGCATGACGCGCGATGGAACCTTCTTGGTGGAGAACGGCCACGTGCGGGAAGGCATTAGAAATTTTCGCTTCAACCAGAGTCTCATTCACCTGCTGTCAAACGTCGAAGCGATGAGCGTGCCTCAGCGCTCGAGCGGCGATGAATCCTTCGACATGGTAGTGCCCGCGATGAAGGTGCGCGACTTCAACTTCACCGAGGTCACGAAATTCTGATGTTTCCGGGATAATCGCCACAATAAAGTTCTCTAATCCTCAGGAAACTTTCGTCCGAAAACTCCGGAAATTCATCGGCGTTTACCCGAAATTGCAGGCTGGTTTGGAATGGTTTCTGGCTTCCTGCGGCAGTTTGTGGATTGGGGCTAATCCGTTCAAAGAAAAGAAGTTAACCTCCATCGTTCCATGACTTCGGTAACTTTGCGCGACTCTTTTGTAGGTGTACGCTGCCCATAAGTTTGGAGAATTCGGGCGCAATTTGTGCTCAGCCCGGAGAAAGGTTCCACACAGAAATTGTCGGCCGAAGCGGAAAACGCGATGACTGAAATGCCCTCCAATGCGGGCCAGTACGAAGATTTGCAGAGCGCTCCGCGTTTTCCTCTGCACCTGACCGCTTCGGTGAAGAGCCAGGGGAGCGCTTTCGCTGCGGAAACGGAAAACATCTCCGCAAATGGCGTCCTGCTCGCGATGGAAGATGACGTTCCGGTCGGCTCAATGGTCGATTTCACCATTCTGTTGCCGGCCGAGGTTGTGGGAGCACGACAGAACGTGCAGATCGATTGCCGCGGACGCGTGGTGCGCAGCTTTGAAGATCGTGGACGTCGCGCCGTGGGTGTGGTGATAGACGAATATCACTTTGAACGGGCATAAGACAGGCTATTGAATGGCAAGCATTCCAGTCAGCATGGAAGAAAAATTCGCTGGAGGCGAGGACGGCGGCAAGTTTGTGCGCGTGATCGTCGCCGACACGCAAGCCATCTTCCGCGCCGGGCTGCGCAAGATTTTTGCGCTGGAAGATGACATCCGCGTGGTTGGCCAGGCGGAAACCTTGACGCAGGCGCAAACCGCGGTCAAGAAATTCAGTTGTGATGTCGTGATCTTTGAAGCGGCGTTGGCGACGAATCCGGTCGAAGCGATCGCCGAGCTGCTGCGCCAGAACCCGGGAATCCGGGTAGTCGTAGTTACACCCAATGCCGACGAAGCGTTAACACTGGAACTCTTTCGCCGCGGTGCTCACGGAATCGTTTCGCGCGAAGTTGAGCCGGAACTCCTGGTCGAATGTTTGCGCAAGGTCGCCGGAGGCGAGACATGGCTTGAGGCCCAAGCGGTTCGTTGGGTGATGGAAGCGTACCGCAGCCAACAGAACCGGCCGGCAGGGGTACGCCCGAAAGTGCAACTCACGCCCAAGGAATCGCTGATCGTTTCCTGCGTCACACAAGGAATGAAGAACAAAGAGATCGCTTTGCGCGTGGGTACAACGGAGCAGGTGGTGAAAAACTACCTGCGAAAAGTGTATGACAAGCTCGGAGTAGCCGATCGTTTGGAACTGGCGCTGTATTGCCTGAACCATCACGTGATCGATAACGCGAAAGTTCCGCCGCTTCCCGCGTCCGCAGGGAACGCGAAGGCACAAGCCGCGGCTGCAGGCGCTTCCGCCTCTTCCTCGGCGACCCCAGCGTCGATAAGTTCACCCGTCACGCCAGCCGGATCCAGTCTTAATACTGATTCTTCAGAAAAGCCCCCGCAGTAATTCCTCAAACTTGTTCCGCTTCATCCCAGAGAACCTGTCATTCAAGCGATTCGCGACAGAGAGGTTTTCCTGCCTGGCCGTATGCGCTACCAAGCAAGGCACTCCTTCGAGCAACGCAACATGAGAGATATTCGCTTTTTGCGCGCTCAGAAGATGCAGCGGTGGACGAGTTCACAAAAATTGGAGCGCCGGAATCAAATTCGGTTGGTGTCTGACCGCCTTCCAGAATAAGCAGTTTGTTGCAAAAAGGTTCACTGAGGCTTCAGAGTCTGAAGTAAGAGTTGATCGCCGCTTCGGTTTAGCTTGAATTTAGCTCGAAAAAAGCGCGTTTGCAGAGGAATCAGGAGAACTGATTAGGAGCTCACAATTGCCCATCAAAATAATGAAAATATATTGACATGGCGGAGAGAGTGAGACTCGATTTCTGCCACTTAGCGCAAGTCGTGGTGACGACTAGACATAAGCGATAATAGCCTGTGTTTATAAGGGTTTCAAGCACTTTCTCAACTTCGGGTCCGTTGCCTCTCAAAACCTCCAACGACCTCCATTGACCACAAAAACGGTATCACTGGTATCACTCCCGCAGGCTCAAAAATCTCTCATTCACTCTGCGCACGTGTTTCTCACTTGCCCGTAGAGGTGAGATAAGCCGCTACCGCCTGGATCTTCTCGTCGCCGAGCCCTAATGCCTTGTCTTGCATGAGACCATTTACGAGCTCATCGACTATCTTCGCGGGAAGGAGCTGCGTCAGCGTTTCCTTGGGAGGCGCACCTGATTGCTTATTGCTGTGGCAGCTCGCGCACCGCTGTTCGTATACTAATCTGCCCATTTCGAGAACCGCCTCATCGACCGCCGACGTCTGTATGGGGGCTGCTGCCGAATGAGTGACGAACTGCACCGTGAAGTCACGAGGAGCGGTGAGCTCTTTGACTTCAATATCCTTGAACTGGACACCCATCGGCGGCCCTGGATGAATCTGTATGGCAAAAAGACCTTCACTAGGGCGACGGTCGAAATCGTCGTCTAGTACGTCTACCGCGAGGAAGCCGTTAACCGCATGGAGGCAGCGATTTCCATAGGCAATGACCACATAATCGTTCCATTCGGGATACGGTTTCACGGTGGCGTAAATAGCTTCAGGTGGGTTCACAATACCGAGCACTCTGCGTTGAATTTTGCCATTGCGATTAAAGACCTCGGTCTTCTCTCCCAACAGGGCCAAGGCACCGCGTGTGTCGTCACCCCATAGCATCGCGAACCGCTCCTTCGCATCGAGCGTCACGACATTCGCTTGGTAACCAAGAGGCGAGAAGTCGTGCTCAGGATAAGGGCGGCTGCGATATTGCATGCCGGAATTACCCTGTGTCGTCAGAAATCGGTACTTGAAATGAAGCTCAAAGTCTCGATAGTTACCGTCGTGAATCAGGAAGCTGTTCTTGGTATTGGGCTTCGAGGTGCGGCCAGTGATTGCACCGTCCTGCACAGACCAGAGCATGGGATCGCCACGCCAATGGTTAAGCGTCTTGCCATCGAATAGCGGCCTGAACTCTGCTTTGGCCGCTGCCGGGCGTAGCCCAAATGCCTGGACGCGATCTGTGCCGACGAAAACAGCGCCGTTCACCACCGCGGGCTCGTTATATTTGCCGCTGGGGAACAGCACCCCAGGCAGGCTCTTCCACAAAAGCTTCAAACTCATGGCGTCGAATGCATATAGAATCGGCTGCGGTGCGTGGGGCCCGTACAACGTGGCTGATGATGTGGCATTGATGTCGAGTACCCATACGATCGCGTCCTCTCCACCGCGGCTGCTCGTCACGATTGGTGACCCTGGGTTTTGAAAGGTCTGGGTCTGCTCCAATTGGTCTATTTGCAAATACGCCGGCTGGCCTGGCGAAGTTACGATCTTAAGCCTTGCAAGACCTGGTGGGGTACTGATGGAGAAGTCCTCTCCTCGCTTACTACTTCCGGTGATGTAGACATAGTCGTCGCCTGTCGGAGCGCGGAAGTATGCTAGGGTGCTACGACTTCGTGCCTTATCCATCATGGCGTGCTCATCCGTGTACGGGCCAAATACATTGATGGGACCACGCTTGTCGAATTGGGGTTGATTTTCTGGTGGGAGAAGTGACAGGTCGGTCGAGGAGTCATCACTGCATGGGTGGCGCCTGATTACACCTCCCGGCATGCGAGTGCGATCCAACAAGTAAGCGTTGCCTTGTTTGGCTCCGCCAAGCGCCAACAAATGAGGTGTGGAGGTTTTGCTTGACTCGAGATCGATGACGACCGTTCCGCTGCTCCCCAGGTCAATATCATTCGCCGCGGCTAGGCAGTAGTTGAAAGGCGTGTAGGTACCCACTAGTTCAAAACCCGTCACGGGATCATCTTTCAATTGCAATATCGACTGTCCCCAGCTGTGAGAACTCTCCGGGAAGACGCCCGGGATTCCCGCGTGCCTCTGCCACTGCGTGTAGCTAGCGCCGGTCGCAATGTAAACATCACCTTGCAGGTCGACCGACGGGCCTCCCGAGGCCCACATGCCGCCTTGGATTTCACTGGTAGTCGCCGTACTCGAGAACGCAGTGGCGACCCGTGCGCGACTCGTGTCCACGGCGACGAGCCAACCGCTCGAATTATCTAGCCCGAAACTCACATAAAGGCGCTCCCCATCGGGGCTTAAGTTGAGGGCACCACGTTGTGTATGTTGGTCTGTCTCAGAAAACTGAGTGGTGCCATTGCGGTTTATACCAGGTGCGTTTAGCGCCTCTTGACCAAGCTCCACAGGCCATCCGTGGAGCTCATGACCGTCTCGGATGTCGATGGCGTGCACCTGCCATTGCCCGGGACCGCCGCAGCTGGTCACATATATTCGCTCCTTCTTTAGGTCAATAATTGGCGTGCTGAGATTTCCTGTCTCCCCCTGATCACACGGCTTATCGGTCAGCCGTGTACGCCACAAAATCGTCCCTGGTGGGGTTGTGTGGGACTCAAAAGCGCTTATCGAGTAGAGGAATCCGGTACTTGTAACTATAAAGAGCGCGGGGAAGGTACGGCCTCGATAGGGACCGACCGAAATTTCAACTCGCTCGACATAAAGAGGAGAAGCAAAAAGGCGCGGGGGGACATCTTCGAAATAGTCAAGTGTCGGCGTTTGCCAAAGCAGACCGAAAGAAGTGCCCTGTACAGCTTTGGGTGTCAGCACTACCTCATGATCGTCCCACCCCGTGCGTTGGAAATTATAGTGATACGTTAGCTTGTCATCGCGGGCCCTACCTTCAGGCAGAAATGCACTCCCCATGAGAGTTAACGCCCATAGCCATTTCGACGCATTGAAGCCACGTCTCATTAAGTTACTCTCCGATCGCTTTTCGAGTGGCCGATGAAAAACTGATCGCCAGCACGGCGTCCTCCGTCCCGATGTTCTTGGCGTTGTGATGGATCCCCGCCGGGATACTCACTGTATCGCCTTCGTCCATCTCCACGGACCTATCTCCCATGGTCTGAAGGATGTGGCCTTTGATGACGTGCAAGACTTCATCGCAGTTCGGGTGAAAGTGGCGCGGGTTCTCTCGGCCGGGTTTGATCACGGCCTCACCGACCGTCATCGTGTCGGAGTTGTTGAGCTCATGAGATACGTACCATGTGAGCTGCCCCCATGGATATTGAATGACTTGATTATTCACGGCCCTGGTGACAATGGCCGCGTCAATCGTCTTTTTCGGACGATTTGCGGCGTCTAGTTCCTGATCTAGCTCCTGATTGACGAATTTCTGTGCGGCGTCGAATGGTGCATTGGTCCTGATGCCATCGCTCGGGACTTCGATCTTTGCCGTCCAAAAGATTGCATTGAGCACGAGCTTGCGGAGCGCCGGGTCATCCAGCCCAGCGAGGTAGTGGAGGCCAGTAAACGCGAATGCCCGTCCACCGTCGTCGCGCTCGAATGCCCAAGCCACAACATGGACTTCTGCTTTATCGATTACGAGGGGCTTGTCGTCGCGAAACTGAGGGTGAAGCGTTCCAGTGAGAATCGGAGTTACCTTTTTGCCGTCCTCAAAAAAGCGGATCGTCGGATAGAACTCATCGGTTAGCAGGAACTCGCCGACCCCGTTGCCGATCGGGTGGACGGCTGGCTTAAACAGAACAGTTTCCTCGCTGCGGTCGAACATGCCATAGCGAGCGCCGCCCAACCACCGAGCCAAATCGATTGTCTTGTCGTTTGCGGGCAATGTCGACGCTTGATGAAATGCAACAACGCCGGCTCCACCTTTCATAAGCCTCTCAAATTGAACTCGGTGTGCGACGTTCAAGAGTGGGTGTGAGTCCAGGCCATCAAAGTAGAACACGATGGTAGATGCGCCATCGAGCGCCGAGACGTCCGACGGCCACCCGTCGGGATAGGCCAAAATTTTAATGTCACGTGCGTCTGGCGAGGCATCTAGTAGCTCTTTCAGAACGGTGATGCCGTTCGAGGTGTCATGCTGGCCGATTCCACCGTGGATTTTCGGACCTCCTATCAGCACGATCTTCTTTGCTGGCTTAACACCCCACGCAACACCGCAAATGAAGAAGAGGGCAAGAGAGACGGAAAATGTCAGCAATAAAAGAGTTGATCGGTACATTTGTGTTTCTGGCATTGCACCTCCGATCGTGCTTATATATCGCAGGGCTCGCGGGCGGGCGGCGCCTGCTCTCAGCCCATCACGTCTTGTGACCGTCACAATTGATCCGGAAACGTAACAATCGCGGCCAGCAAAACTCATTCTGGTCACATCCAGAGTGTTACGAAAGAACGGGCAGGAAGAAGAAAAACCGCCGCGCACGCATTTCATAAAGTCCCCTTCCTCATTTGGTGCTCTCACTAAAATGTCAGAGCGGTCGCCGAGTCGGATCCATCCTTTGGCAGCACAGTTAATATCTGGTTCAAACACATTGTCAAGAAATATATAATCGATTCTATTTTTGCGATTGTCAATGGTTGAAGTCGCCCCTTGTGAATGCCTTTCCTACACCTGATTTGCTCTCTAAGGGACCGCAGCATTGCAATACTTCTACTAAGGTCAAAATTTAAGCGCAAGGCTATTCGGGGGCTTTGCAGTATCAAGATTCGAAAAATAGAATCGGTTATATTTTGCTTGACAAAAAGTCCGAGCGAGTGTTAACTGTGCTGCCCAGCCGGGAGCACTTGCCGTCGTTCTCGAGGAGACCAATCGATGAAGCTGTATAAATACGCCGGCATGTTCGCGGCATTCTTGGTTCTTATAGCAAGTAGCTTGAACTTCCCTGTCGCATGGGGCGAAGCAGTCACGCGTATTGCTCAGTCCGAGGCGGTGAGCCTTTGGGCGGATGAAAATCTCGTCGCGTGGTGCGTGAAACCATCTGAAAGCGCGACTTCGGGAACTCCATCGAGCATGCTATTGCCTGTTTCACAGACCCCGCGCTCCACCTATGTCGCTCTGACGACGGGAACCATGCGCGGACCGGCTGCCGCGTTCTCAGACCAGAAAAGGAGCGGTGTGACCGAGTATCTGCCGGGCAGTCATTCTCTCCTGCTTGTTGGGTTCAGCACTCATAGACTTGCTGCAGAGCAATGTCCCAAACCTTCGAAGAGTGCACCACCTGTCAGGTTGCTCATCGTTACGGGTGGACATGTATACGAGCCCAGTGAGTTCTTCGCTGCGTTTAATGCGATGCCAAACATTCGCTACCAGCACGTACTAATGGTGGAAGGTAAACCGGTCGCGGTGCCCGTAGGGGGTTTGGGACAGTACGACGTTGTCCTATTTTATGACATGGAACCGAAGACGATTACTCCGGAATGGCGCAGTCTGCTCGAGCGTGGAAAGGGTTTTGTCTTTTTGCATCACGCGCTCGGTTCCTTTCCCGAATCGCCCGAGTTCAAGGCAATCGTGGGCGGCCACGCCAATTTTTCAGAGGGGCCTCAACCGGGTGTCCCCAGCAGCAGCTATCACGAGAATGAACCGCAGCACTATTCGATCATTGACCACCAGCATCCGGTAACTTGTGGGATTAGCGATTTCGATATGACGGACGAGGCTTATGACAATATCGAGGTAGATCCTGCCGCACATGTGTTGATGAAGTCGGATTTTCCGAAGCTGAGCCATGAGGTGGCATGGACCTGGAGCTACGCAGGGAAGCGGGTTCTCTACCTCGAACCAGGCCACGGCAGTTTTGAATTACCGCCAAATCACGGCCCCACCGCCTATCAGAATGAGTCGTTCCGCGAAGTGCTCAATCGGGGAATTCTGTGGGCGGCCGGCCGGCTCTGAGCAGATACAGGGAGCCCACACGGGCGCTGCACGACTGTCCATTTCTCGGAGAATAACAATGCGGATCATTAAGGTCATTGGAATCGTCTTAGGAGTGATCGTTTATTCGGCTCAAGCAGTACTGTCTACAGAACAGAGGTTCGTGCCGGTATTTTTGCAAGCCCAAAAGAGTCCCGTCGTTGGAAATATCACAACAGAACGTCTGTTAAATGGAGACGGGGAACCGGGCAATTGGCTGACCGGAGGCAGAGATTGGCGCCAATCCTATTACTCGCCACTTACGAACATTAATCAGGACAACATTCAGAAGTTAGGGTTTGCCTGGTCCTATGACATTCCATTCGATGTCGGATTTCAGGCAACTCCGATTGTTGTCGACGGAGTGATGTTTACCAGTGGTAACCACGGCAACGTCTATGCGCTTGACGCGCGAACCGGAGCACTGCGTTGGGCGTTTGTTCCGAAATTCGATCCTGCGATTCTTCGCGTGCAGTGTTGCGACGGAGTGAATCGCGGTGTTGCAGTCTGGCATGGCAAGGTCTATGTTGCGGCGGTCGACGGTATGCTGTATGCGTTGAATGCCGACGATGGTGAAGTCGTCTGGAAAATGGACACGATAGTTGATCATGCTCGCTCTTACACCAGCACGGGCGCTCCCTACATCGCCAAGGACGTTGTCGTGATCGGCAATAGCGGCGGGGAATACGACACTCGCGGCTATATCACCGCTTATGACGTCGATACCGGCAAATTCGCCTGGCGATTCTTCACCGTGCCAGGAGATCCAAAGAAGGGATTCGAGCACCCGGAGCTCGAAATGGCGGCGAAAACTTGGGACCCTGATAGCCCCTGGGACATCGGCCTGGGTGGAACCGTGTGGGATGGTATGGCTTATGACCCCAAGCTCAATCTACTCTACTTCGGAACAGGCAATGGCCTACCCTGGAACCGCAAACTTCGCGGCTCGGCTGCTGGCGACCATCTTTTTGTCACGTGCCTAATTGCAGTCAATCCTGACACCGGTCGGCTTGCCTGGTATTACCAGACGACCCCTGGCGATGATTGGGACTACGACTCTGACCAGAAACCCGTTCTGGCGAATCTCAAAATCAATGGAAAGCAGCGCGAAGTCATCATGCAGGCAAACAAGAATGGCTTCTTTTACGTGCTGGACCGTAGGACTGGAAGGCTATTATCAGCAACACCTTTTGCATATATGAACTGGGCCAGTCACGTTGATATGAAAACTGGTCGTCCGGTGGAGACAGGCAAGGCCGACTATTCCAAGGCCCCAAAGCTAGTGTTTCCCACGCAGCAAGGCGCACATAACTGGAATCCCATGTCCTTCAATCCGAAGACTGGACTTGTCTACATCCCTGTTCTCGAGCAGGGAGAAATTTGGGGCGCTGGTGAATACACAAATCGAAAGGGTCAGTGGAATATTGGCGCAAGTGTTATCGATCCGTACCCTGGTGCGTTAGGTATGGATTCCCCAATTGCCAAAGAGTGGCCCTCTCTTGCCGAACTGAGCGCTGGCTTGCCAGATCCGTCGCCTCGCGTGTTTCTTCGAGCGTGGGATCCAGTGGGACAGAAGCTTGTATGGCAATTCAATGCGACCGAAGGTAGCAACAAACCGGCCTACGGCACTTCATACGGGGCTCGCTATGAGTCGGGCGTGATGTCCACCGCGAGCGGTCTCGTGTTCCAAGGCCATATTGATGGACATCTTCGCGTCTTCGATGCTGGTAGCGGGGTACTGCTCCATACCATTAATGTTGGAACCAGCATGATTGCCGCACCGATGACCTACAGCCTGGACGGCGAGCAATACGTGGCCATCATGGCAGGCGCGAACGCGAGGGCTCCCGCCTATGCGGATTACAAATACGGCAACAAGGGACGCATTGTCGCTTTCAAGCTAGGTGGCAGTGCGGTTCCGCAGCGTGCGCTGATCGAGCACGACCAAGGCTTGCAGCCTCCGGTCAACGATTTGGCGAAGCCTGAAGAGACTGCCGCCGGTGGAAAACTTTTCGCGCAACATTGCGCTGCCTGCCATTCCGTCGCCGGGCGGGCGCCCGATTTGTCGCACATGAATGCGCAAACACATCAGGAGTTTCTCGCAATCGTTCTCAAGGGGAGCCGTGCCAGTAAGGGTATGGAGAGTTTCAGTGACATCCTGACGCAGAAGGAGGCTGAGTCGATCCACGCCTATGTCATCCATCTTAGCTGGGAAAGATACAAATACGAGGAAGAACATCAATTTCAAATGACTACGACTCCCAACTGAAAGAACTAAAGGAGCCCGTATTGGTGGTCGCAACCAATATCTCGAGGAAACTACCTTGTGTTCAGGTGTATCAATTCGAACTCTGCGGACCCAATGGTTACATTGGCGCTCTTTCGCGATTGTTGCAGCGTTAGTTGCTGCATGCGCAACCAACACCTTTGCGATTCGAGTGCTCGTATTTTCGAAGGTCGCGGACGATGCCTATCGTCACAGCTCTATTCCCAACGGCATTGCGGCGATCCACGAGATCGGCGTGGCTAACGGTTGGCAAGTCGATGACACGATCGATGCGCGAGCCTTCAATCCCAAGAGTCTCGCGAAATATGATGTGATCGTGTGGAACAATACCGGAGGCGACATCCTGGACGACGCCGAAAGGACCGCATTCGAAGACTTCATTCATCACGGCGGCGGGTTCGTAGGCGTCCACGAAGCGGCACCATGGGCCGGATCGAAAGATGTGAGCTGGCCGTGGTATGAGGGTCTCGTTGGTGCTCACTTCAAGCAGCATCCGGAAGGAGCACGGACGGCAAACGTAACTGGAGCATCGGATCAGCACCCATCTACGAAAGGGATTCCGAATCCCTGGAGCCACACCGATGAGTGGTATGAATGGATCGAAGATCCGAGTCCAGCGCGGGGCATGCACATTCTGTTGTACGTCGATGAAAAATCCTATGGCAGAGGCACCGGTCAGCACCCGGTTGCCTGGTGTCATGAATATGAAGGAGGTCGGGCATTCTATACGGCGCTGGGTCACACCGAGGCCAGCTACGGAGAAGCCAACTTCAGGACCCTCCTGGCCGGCGGTATCGAGTGGGCTTCTGCTCATAGCCCGAACCTTACCGCTGATGTCAAGAACGTGCGTAAGCGCAAATGAGAGGCCTTATGCGACCGGTTGTCAGCCCGGGGAGGCGTTGGATCATGGGTTCACCGCATGTCGAATTGAGTCTTTCAAGAGCCTACTCAACCGTGGAATCCTGTTGGCGGCTGGACGCCTTTGAGCAGTTATATGGAAACTAGGTCAATCGCAATCGTCGCTGCATTCGATACAAAGGGTGTAGAAGCCGGCTTTCTCGAAGACATTATCCGTCAACGTGGCCATCGCACGTTGACGATCGACGTGGGTGTGCTGTCGGATCCGCAAATCCAGGCGGACATTGCAGCTCGCGAGGTCGCGCTTCAAGGGGGTGCTGAGCTGGAAACGCTGCGCCGTAGCGGCGACAAAGCTAAGGCAATGGAGGTAATGACTCGTGGCGCGGCCGTTGTCGCTGCCAGCCTATACGCGGCTCGGCGTTTCGATGCGATCATGGGCCTTGGTGGTACCGCGGGAACGGCAATCGGCTCAAGTGCTATGCGGGCGTTGCCAATTGGAGTGCCTAAAGTCCTTGTATCCACGATTGCCGCGGGGGACACCAGACCCTATGTGGGAACCAAAGATGTCACGATGATGCACTCGGTAGTGGATATTGCCGGCCTTAATCGAATTTCCACTCGCGTGCTCGGCAACGCAGCGGGGGCGGTAATCGGGATGGTGGAAACCGACTTACCGCCTCGGCAGGAGCGCCCACTCATCGCTGCCAGCATGTTCGGCAATACCACCGTCTGCGTTAATCGTGCACGAAAAGTTCTCGAGATGGCCGGTTTTGAAGTATTGGTGTTTCACGCGACCGGGGCGGGTGGAATGACCATGGAGAGTTTGATTGCTGATGGGCATGTGGATGGTGTTCTAGATGTCACGACAACCGAATGGGCGGACGAATTGTGCGGTGGCGTGTTTTCAGCAGGCTGCAGACGTTTAGATGCCGCAGCTCTGGCTGGCATACCCCAAGTGGTAGCACCGGGATGCCTGGATATGGTGAATTTCTGGGCACCCGAAACCGTACCGGCGAAATATACGAAGCGTCACCTATATCGCTGGAATCCGAACACCACCTTGATGCGCACAAACGTCGTGGAAAATCAAGAACTCGGCAGGATTCTCGCAGAGAAAATCAATCAAAGCACGGGTCCTGTCACCGTGTTCTTGCCAGGTGGCGGACTGTCTCAGCTCGACAGCGTCGGCGGCGCTTTCTGGTCTCCCGAGGCTGATCAAGCCCTATTCGCTTCTATAAGGAAGCACGTACGTACCGATATTCCCGTTGTCGAACTCACTGCCAATATCAATGATCCGGAGTTTGCTGACCGGGCAGCGCAAGCATTGCTTGAGATGATGAAAACGCGCACGTGTAGTGCAAGTCTTCAATCCTTGACCTAAGGAGCGCAAATTTTGTATGAGATTCTCTCGCACCGAAGTCTTACAGCGACTGCGCCGCCAAATCGCCGAGCACCGACCCATTGTTGGAGCTGGGGCCGGAACAGGTATTTCCGCTAAATTTGCGGAGGAAGGTGGAGCCGATCTCATCATTGTTTACAACTCCGGCCGGTTTCGCATGGCAGGTCATGGAAGTCTCGCGGGGCTACTCGCCTACGGTGATGCCAATGCGATTGTTAAGGAAATGGGCGAACGGGAAATTCTGCCGATCGTGCGGGACGTGCCTGTCATTGCCGGGGTGATGGGCACCGACCCGCTGCGTCGCATGGACTATCTTCTTGCTGAGCTGGATTCGCTGGGATTTTCAGGAATTAACAATTTCCCTACGGTTGGTCTCATCGACGGGCGCTTTCGTATGGAGCTTGAGCGCACCGCGATGGGGTTCGGGCGGGAAGTCGATATGATTGGCTTGGCTCACGAGCACGGGTTCTTCACTTGCGTCTACGTCTTCAATGCCGGCGAAGCTTCAGCGATGGCGAAAGCTGGTGCGGATGTGATTATCGCTCACGTGGGTCTGACAGTGGGCGGTTCCATCGGTCTCGCTGGCAACGATGCGTTGAGTCTCGACAAAGCGACGGCTGTGATTCAGGAAATTGGCGACGCTGCGCAGGTAGTCAATCCGGAAGCATTGCTGCTGTGCCATGGCGGTCCGATCGCAACTCCTGAAGACGCGGCCTATGTACTTGACCATTGCGCTGCCGTGGGTTTTGTCGGTGCGTCGTCGATGGAGCGCTTGCCGGTGGAAACTGCGATTGCGGCGACGACTCGCGCCTTTAAATCGATCGCCACCGTGCGCACTCAGCGCTAGGTTAGACCGCAGCTTGGTGTTCCTTTTGCAGAGTAGCTTCTTGTTAATCGATGGATCGATGATAAGTAAATCACTCTGCAACGCAATTGGCTCGAGACGCGTCGGACCAGAACGTCTCAGGTCGCGCGACGGCGCGACCGCAAACGAGTTATAAGATGTTTTGAACGGAACGACGGCGAGGATCCCTGCTACTGGCGGCTCTGGCTGCTCTTTGGTTGAAACTCTGAACTCTTGTACTTTCGTTTTATTCCTATTTTGATCGTCGATACCTAGATTTCTGTTCGAATTTCCGAGATGGAGATCGGAGATACACCAACCTTTCGCAAGGCGGTGTTGAGGGTGGTTAACTTGGTTTTTTTCGCCGCAGCCCACGCGGTCATTTGCTTCTCGGCCTCTTGTCTCGACCGGTGGTAGAGCGTCAAAACCTGTGGAGGCACTGCGCGGTCTCCTCCCTCGACAGCGTTGAGAGCCGCGTCGAGACCGGAATTGGCGCTGATCAGCCCGTCAATATCAAACAACTTCTCACCATCGCCTGCCAAAATGTCGCGCATGAGTGCTTCAAAACTCGCTACTTGTGACAAAAGCGCGGGATATTGTGCTATCTGATCCTGCTTTCGATCAGCCAATTGGTTAAGCAGCGAATAAATCTCCGCCAACGCGGCACGGCTCTTCAGGGAATAGTCGAGTATCTCCGTGCTTAGTCGGAATTGCTCGTTCAGAAGTGAGATACTGGCCGACGATCTCGGATCCATACTGACGGTCAGAAGCTGTCTGAACAGTTTGCCGTCAACTGTTAGGGTTAAATCGTAGATTCCCGGCGGCACCTTGGGACCTCGAGGGGTACCGCTCCCACTCTCATTGTCCGCAATTGTGTTCCCCGAATATCTCCATCGCAAGTCCCACACGAAACGATGCATCCCCGCTGTGTTCTCAACACGCTCTGGCTTGGGAAACCAGCGTTCGGCAACTGCTGCACGCGATCGCTTCGGCGGCTCCGGGTCAGCGCTGGAGAAACGCCGCACAAGTCGGTGCTGCTGATCGAAGATTGCGAGCGTGACTTCGTTTGCCTGCGTCGGCAAGACATAATCGATAATCGCTCCATCGGGAGGATTCTTCGCGGTAGGCTCTTCCGGGGGTAGCGGTGTTCCAGGAAAACTGTTGTTGTCTACCCGAACGGCAACCGCCGGGCTGAAGAAGCACGCGCCCGGGCAAGCGATCCCGGTGTGGATTTGCCGCAAAGGCTCTATGTCATCAAGTATCCAGAAGGCGCGTCCGTGCGTCGCGATCACCACGTCGTCACCATGGACCTGTAGATCGCGTACCGAGGTAGCCGGCAGATTCAGTTGCAGCGCTTGCCAGTGTTCCCCGTCGTCAAAGGAAACATAGGCACCAAGTTCAGTTCCGGCGAAGAGTAGACCTTTCTTCTTGTGATCCTCGCGAATCACGCGCACAAAGGAGCTTGGCGCTATACCGGTATTGATCTTCTTCCAACTCTTGCCAAAGTCCCGCGTGCGATAAATGTAGGGCTGATTATCATCCAATTCATGACGGTTGATGGCGGCATAGGCCTCACCCGGATAAAAATGGGAAGCCTCGATCATCGAAACGTTGCTCCACGCAGTAAGCTCCCTAGGGGTTACGTTTGCCCATGTTTTTCCACCATCCAGCGTAACGTGAATCAATCCCGTATCCGAACCTGCCCACACCTCACTTTGCTTCAGGGGTGAAGGAGCGATGGTAGATACGACTCCGTATCCTCTCTCCCGCGCATCGGCAAGTGAAGGAGGTCCGTGCATTTTCATCCTGGCGGCCACAGCTCCCGTCAGGTCGGGGCTAATCCTGTGCCAGTGCGAGCCCCCATCGGTTGTGGTTAATATATATTGAGTTCCCAGGTACAGCGTCTTCTTGTCCACGAGGGAGAAGACCAATACTGGACTCCAAGGGGCGCGGTACTTGCGGTCGGCGATCGAGCCACCTGCCACAGACGACCAGGGCAGCGAACTGGGATTGGACGCTAAAGGGATCAGAGGCCAGGGCGAAATATTCTGACTTAGGGATGTTCGGCGGTCATAGCGCTCCACTCCACCATATGCATCACTGTCGTAAAGAATATTCGGATCGTTCGGATCGACGGCGAAGTATCCACCTTCTGTCGCCGAAGTGGTAAACCAATCCCGTGCCGTGATCTGGGTATGGTCGGTCCGGCTGGGGACTGCGACGCTGCCGGAATCCTGCTGCGCTCCGTAGAGCATGTAAGGAAACTGATTGTCGGTGACGACATGATAGAACTGCGCGGTCGGTTGGTTGTACAAGGTGGACCAGCTCTTTCCGCCATCGATGCTGAGGGTCGTGCCCTGGTCCGATGCTAGAAGCAGCTCAGAGGAAGCCCTCGGATCCACCCACAGTTGGTGATAGTCGTCGCCGCCGGGACTGCCCCGCAAAATCGAAATCGTTTTCCCGCCGTCGTCGGATCGGTACAGCGCGATGTTGGGGATATACAGTACATCCGGATTGGCCGGATCAATCGTGACGGAATTAAAGTACCAAGGCCGGCTGGTCAGGCGGGAATCGCTGTTTTGCAGAATCCAGTTGCCCCCACCATTGTCCGAGCGGTACAGGCCGGAGACTTTTGCTTCAATCAATGCATAGACCCGCTTCCCATCTGCGGAGATCGCTACCCCCACGCGACCCCAATCCCCATCGGGCAGTCCACGGCCGGTTAGCTGTACCCAAGTCGCACCACCATCGGATGAACGATACAGTCCGCTTCCGGGGCCTGTGATCGGGGCATAGGTGCTCCAGGGTGGCCGCCGCGCGTTCCACGTTGCGGCGAGAAGGACTTGAGAATTTCCGGCAGCAATTGCCAGGTCTGAGACGCCCACCTCTGACCCTTTATCCAGGACGTGGTTCCAGGTGATCCCTCCGTCGGTCGACTTGTAGACACCGCGCTCTTCATTCGCGCCGTATGCGTGCCCCAGTACACCGACATACACAACATCGGGATTCTTCGGATCGATGACAATACGGCTGATCTGCCGTGAGTCCCTCAGGCCGACGTTCCTCCAGCTCTTACCTGCATCCGTAGACTTGTATACCCCGTCTCCGGAAGCGAGGTCTGACCTGATGTCGGATTCGCCCGTGCCCGCATAGATGATGTTTGCATCGGAAGGTGCGACTTCAATTGCCCCAACCGAAGCAACCGCCTCGTGGTCGAAGATCGGCAGCCAGACAGTGCCCGCATCAGTGGTTTTCCAAATGCCTCCGCCGGCCGCCCCAAAGTAAAAAGTCTTGTTATCGCCGGGAACACCAGAAACGGCAACAGTGCGTCCTCCTCGAAACGGCCCGATTAATCGCCAGCTGAGGCCAGAGAAAAGTTCGGGAGATACTGCCTGCGAGAACGCGCTACGCGAACATAAGTTGAGGACCAACCCGAGCAGAAGGATACCAATGGTTCTAGATTTCAGCTGCGATGAGCGTGCGCCAGCCAGCCCGTGCATAGTATTCCAGTTGAACGAACTAATGACTACGGCGTGAGCAATCGGCGCGCCCTCCAGCAGGAGGGGTTTCTTAATTAGAGCGCTTGTATCCTGGGCCGCGCAATCCGCGCCCCGGCCGCTCGTCCGTGATTTTGCCCTTGAGCACAACTGGCCGGCCATTGACGAAAACGTCTCTCACCCCTACGGCGTAACGAAGAGGATCCTGGTACGTAGCAACGTCCTGGATGGTCGCGGGATCGAAGAGAACAATATCGGCCATCATCCCAGGGCGCAGAATACCACGGTCCATGATCCCGACCCGACTCGCGGCTAGGGACGTCATTTTACGTACCGCTTCTTCAAGGCTCATGATGTGCTCTTCACGCACGTACTGAGCCAGGATGCGAGGAAATGTGCCGAACGCTCTTGGGTGCGCTTTCGTTGTGCTGAGCGGTCCATCTTCAGCTTGCGCGGGCGAATCTGATCCGTAAGTAACCAGCGGATTAGAATTAGCTGCACGCACGTCAGCCTCATTCATAATGGAAATGACCACTCCGCTTGCTCCCAGGGAATATGCACTTGCCCCGCCGTCGGCCAGCGCAAAATCCATCGCAGCGTCTTTCGGATCCTTGCCCATTTTGCGGCCGATCTCTTCGAAATTCATGCCTTCATACCGCCGGAGTTCAGGATTCAACACTTGGATCAACAGCACGCCCTTAGCGCCACCCGATCCCAGCCATTGGTTTTGCCAGGATGCCTTGGGATCATCCATCTCCTTCTTGGCTCGGGCGCGCTGGGCGGGGTCATTCAGTCGCTCTGCCATCTTCTTCGCGCCACCTTCAGAAATCCAACTGGGAAAGCAGGCGAAAAGGCCATTCGAAGCCCGAGCGTAAGGATACACACTGGCACCCACGTCGAGGCCACGATCGCGAGCTGCCTCGATTCTGCGGAGAACTTCCGGCATTTTCCCCCAGTTCTCCGGATAGGCAGTCTTCAGGTGCCAGATGGTGGCTGGTATGCCGGCACCTTGCGCGATCGCGAAGACTTCGTCGAGAGATTCAAAGATGCTATCTCCCTCTGAGCGCTGGTGCGTGAAATAGACGCCGTCGTACTTTCTGGCAACTTTCGCCAACTCGACAATCTCGTCGGTAGAAGCATAAACGTCCGGGACGTACTGCAGGGCGGAACTTAATCCGAACGCGCCCTGTTCCATGGCTTGGGCAACCAATTGGCGCATTTCTTCGAGCTCGGCAGGCGTAGCCGGACGGTTGTCTTTTCCAATAACGTATTCGCGCAAACCACCGGCACCCACAAAAGTGCCCAAATTGATAGCAGGTCGGGCGCGTTCAAGGTGACGGAAGTATTCGTCGAGCGACCGCCAATCTACTGTCACACCGTATTTGGTTGCGCCCGGTTCGAGATCCGCAAGTAACCGATCATTGATGGGTGCGATGGATGTGCCTTCACCTGTAATCTCGGTTGTTACTCCTTGCGTTATCTTGCTGGCAGCACGATTGTCGATCAGCAGATTGAATTCCGATTGCCCCTGAATGTCGATAAATCCCGGTGACGCGACCAAGCCGCTGGCATCGATCCGCTTCTTCGACGTAGCATTGTGAAGATCGCCGATGACAGCGATGCGGTCGCCGACGATTCCGATGTCCCCCACAAACCAGGGAGCTCCGGTGCCATCAACGATACGAGCTCCTGTGATGACGAAGTCGTAATTCACCTGCTGGGCATGACTCATCGCAGCAGCACAAATCAATGCGACGACGGCAATAAATGAGGACAGCTGGCGTTTTGTGCTCATGCTCATTCTCACACCTTACTCGGGAAGAGGCTTTTGAACATCATCACTGCATTGTGCACTTCCCGGTTATAGCTGAAGCAAAGGCTCCTCGCGCCCTCGCGCTTGCACGCTTTCCACGGCCACAATCTCTTCTCCGGCAATGATCAACGCCCAATCAAAATTGTTTACAGTTGGGCAGATATGTCGCGGGATCAGGTAGAGGAGATCACCAAGCTCCGGACACGGCATCTTCTCCTGCACACGAATCGGCAGGTGTTCCTCCGATGGACGCAGAGGTTCCAGGTAATTCATCCCAGCAGCGAGACAGTTCGGAACTCCGCAGTCAACGGAGATCGTCTTGTGTCCAGCATCGCAGGTAATCATTTCGCTCGTGGGCCGACTAACTACCCGACTCAAAACCAGAGCGGCGGGTGTGTAGCCGAATTCATCCGGCAACTGTTCCATCGCGGTTGCATCACAGTACACAACGGTGCCAGGAGAGGCACGATGCACAAACCCAGGAACTAGAAAACCTGGATAAGAAAGAGTGCAAGGAAATGCTGGCGTTCCAGCGGTGATGACTTCCTGGACCGGCATGTTGTTCGCGCGGAACATCTCTACAATGTGCATTAATCGGTCGTATCCCGCATGCGCCTGCCGCGTGCGCTGAGGCAAAGGTACAGATGCGAAGTGGCCATCATAGTAATGCAGACCGCGGAGCTCCAGTCCAGCGTCGCTGATGAGTCTTGCCAGTCCCACGATGTCTTCCGTTCTGTCTTGTTCAATCCCGGTACGGTTCATCCCCGGGTTTATGTCAAGAAAAACTCCTATTTCTGAGCCCTGCCAAACGTCCACGTGGCGGGGGTCGTCCACAAGTACTGAAATTGCAACCTGAGGGTGCTGGATGGATATTTCTCGAATTCGTCTGGCATTCGCCCCCATCAGCGGGTAAGCCACTAACACATCCCGGGCTCCTGCGCGAATCGCCATCAAGAGTTCGAGACTTGTGGCACACTTGAACGCAGTCACACCACACGCGGTCAGCATCTCCATGACATACACGAGTTTTGCAGTCTTCACATGAGGACGCCAGCGCTGGGGGTTACCATTTAACAACCGAAGGGTCACGTCAATGTTGGACCTGACGAGGTCCCGATAGATGAGGAGCGCAGGTGTGGCGACGCGTTCAGCCGCCTGTATTTCGTATTTGTGCCCAGCAACGTCCGAAGTTGCATCTCTGATATTCAAGGACTCGATCCTTGCTGTTAGAGTGTTGAAAACGAACTGCTTACTTGCCAGTATTTCCCCAGAGCAATTGCCAAATGATGGCCTCGCGCCAAAGCAGCGGCGAAAGGATTCTGAGCTCTGCGCAAACAAATTCGATACATTTCATTTAGACAAGGGCTTTCAATTCCGTCAGCATCCGACTGATCTGTTCCGGCTTGTGATCTGCGAACACCACCGCCCGTAATGCCCCGTTCAGCCCAGTTCCAACATAGTGGGTACGCTGGATTGCTATTCCGCGGTCCATCAATTCAGCATGAACGCGATCCATGTTTTCTCCTGTCTTCAGCGTCCACGCTGCGATTGGAACGACCGAATCGTCTTGCTCGAAGCCCATCGCTTTCAGTCCAGACTTCAGTTGGTGTGCATTCTGCCATAACTGCTGGCGCAATTCGGGCTTTGTCATTAAGAGTTCCATACCCTTGACAGCAGCAGCTGCCGCCGCGGAGGGGGAGGCATTCGCACCGTTGGCGATATGGCCGGAGCGGATAGGGAGGATAAATTCTTGATTGCCCGGTATGATTCCACCATGCGCACCAACTGCCTTGCTGAGAGTTCCACCAAAGTACAAGCGCTCAGAACGCAAACCGTAATGCTCATAAGTGCCGCGTCCGTTTTCGCCCAGAACGCCGATCGCGTGACAATCATCCAGCCACATACACCCGTCGTAAGCGTCGACGAGTTTGAAATAGTCAGGAATGGGTGCAACCTTACCAAATGCCGGGAAAATCCCATCGGTTACGACTAATGGCCTTTCGCTCGGCTTAAGGTTTGACTTCAGCTGTGTGCGCAGACTCTCCGCATCGCCATGGCGAAAAATATAGACCGGTTTTTGCAAAGCATACATAAAATCGGTAATGCTCCAGTGTGCTCCTTCATCGACGAACATAGCGTCGAATCGCCGTAGGGCGGCCAGAGATTGGAAACCGGCGATATTGATCAAGTAACCAGAAGGCAAGTAGATCGACTCTTCACTGCCAAAGAAGTTACTGGCGGTTTTCTCTACATTGAGATAGAGCGGTGAAGTACCGAAGACGTTTCTCGAGGTTGCCGTACCCATGCCGAAGTCGGCTGTTGCCTTTTGTGCGGCCTGAAGTAACTTCGGATGGGTTTGAAACCCGAAATATCCGGTACCACCAAAATAGAGAAGTCTCTTGCCATTGATGACAGTTTCTGGCCCTGGGCCGCTGTCCATCTCAAACTTGTATTTCGAGCCCACCAGTTGCGCTGCAAGTTTGCGCGCTCCGAGAGCTGCCCCAGCTATCCCCAATGAGATTGCTTCGATGAATCTGCGACGATTCTCCATTTTGTTTTCCTCCAGGTCGTCCCGCAACGGCAGCGCGACGGCTCAGTAGCTGGTAAACATAGAGCTCGTTCGAAAAGCTCGCCATTAGTTGTGCAGGTGCTGTAGCTCACTGGTAACCGGCTCTGAGATCAGGGCTCACAGTCGCCACACACATTCACATCGATCCCCAGTTCGGCCATCATCGCCGCTTTGGCTGAGAGCGCTGAGCGTGCGCCCTTGGCATCGGGTGCATAGGCGACCTGTATATGGTTAGATTTGTGCCGAGCCATGAACTGGTCCCTGCTGATACCTTTAAGAACGGCGTGCATCATGGGCCACTGCGGTGTAGTGATCGACCACCGCCGCTGAGTTTCGGAATCGGGGAGGGCAACCGCTCGGGCACAGCCAATGTCGGCGTTCAATTTCCCATTTTCGACGAAGACTCTACTCCAGACAATTTCTCCCGGCTTGCTGACGCCCTTAATGGTGCCACCGCCCAGTGGAAAGTACATGGGGGGCTGTCGCTCGCTGACCGCGTCCTTGTATCCATTCGCCAGATGGTTGGGAGGAATCGAACCTGAGATTTCCAGTACCCATACAAACTCCTGCTTGCCGTCGACTGCGAAGGGCTCGCCATAGCGGACATCGTGAAGCGTTGTCTCAGGCGCAAATCCGAAGCGACGCCAGACACGGTTTGTAACCAGCGCGTCCAAGCCTGCGCATTCGTCTGCTTCGTTGAAATGGGGAAGGGCCAAATTCTCAAAGAGGATCCGCTTTCCTTCGGCATTCGTCACCGGGGGACGGTTCACGTTGTTCAGAAGCCCCTCCGCGAGGTCGGAAGCTGGGCAGATGTCTTTTAGCCCTTGCTGATACTGAATGCCGATTGCATCGCAGCCAAATTCGTCTGCAATGCGGAGTGCGGCGATGTACATCCTGCACTGCTCGAGAATCTGCTCGTCAGTGAGATCACAAGTCGGATCAGACCCAGTACGAAACCGCATGCCCTCGCCGTCGAGCCAAGTGCGAATTTTTCCAGCCTCATCGGCCGATACGCGCCGCATCTCAGCGTACAGGGCAGATTGACTCAGCCGTTCTTTGTAGACTCCAACGGCATGGAGGAGCTCGTCCGGGATGATAGCGTTGTACATCCCCATGCATCCCTCGTCGAAGACTCCCATGATCGCCTTGTCGCGCAACAGCTCTCGACCGAGCTCGCGGCCGATCGCTTCGGCTGCCTCAGAGAGCTGAAACGCCGCGAGCGGATGGACATGGCTTGCATCATGGACCACCGGTTCGTCATTCAGCCAGCGACGAAGTCCTTCTAAGAAGTAATTGTCGCGGAAATCTACGCTCCATAGAGTGCTGTACTTTACCCCTGCTTTCGCTAAGGATGCGTTCAAATTCAGCATGCCGACCAGTCCGGGCCATTGCCCCGACCAATTGGCTATCGTGAGGATCGGTCCGCGATGTGTCATGAGACCGGGCAGGACGTGGTGGCTGTACTGCCATACGGCTTCGGCGACAACCAGAGGGGCCTCGGGCGGTATCTGACGGAAAACCTCAATCCCGTGGCGCTGGCTATGAATGAACCCGTGTTTCTGGACTGGATCGTAGGGGTGACCTCGACGGATGGATCGGCCGGATGCGCGAATCGCAGACGTTATCGCCTCCTCTACCAGGGCCTGCGCGGACCAGCACGTCTGGTTCGCCGAGATGCGCAAATCACCGCTCGCTATCAGGATAACTTCATCATGTCGCACGGCTTGCCTCCTCGCAATATTGAAGCCGCTACATCTCTTTGCGGTTCGGCCGATATCGGACTGCGTATGCCAAACCAAGAATCAACATTCCGCCACCCCACCAGATTCCGATGTGAAGGTCAGACATCGCGACCGGATGACTCGGCGGCACAAACAATTCGTAGATTGCCGAGCCAAGAATCAAGACACCATAAAAAACAAGGATCGCACCGATGAAGAACCAGATCGGAATGAACTGCTTTCCCAAAGGGTACCTCTCTCACCAGAACCAGACGTTCAAGACAACAAATCCAACTGCTACCGCCGCTGCCCAAGTAACTGGCCTTTGAAAAACCGAAAAATGACCCTCCGGAGCGATTTCCGTCAACCCATAGACCAGTCCCTTGAGTTCATGTTCGGGCTTTGGCTTAGTGAACAGACTTACTATCACGGTTACGAAAACGTTGGCAATCAGCGACCACATGGCGCGATAAACGTTTTCGGCCATATCCTTTGCATGCTCCGAGAAGGCAACGTGCTGCAACGCACTCGGATCAAGCTTGACCCAGACCCATAATGCAAATGACGTAAGAATGCCCGCCAGCAGTCCCCAAAATCCAGCAGCGGGTGTGGTTCGTTTCCATAGCATCCCCAAGATGACCGTGCCGAACATCGGTACAATGAAGAACACGAAAATCACCTGCGCATACACGATGATGCTGGAAAAATTCATGACCAAGTAGGCAGTCCCGATACTCACAAACACACCCAGAAGAGCACACCATCGCCCCATTGACAAATAATGCGAATCCGCCGCGCCTTTCCGAATAAAGGGCTTGTAGATGTCGTAAGTCCACACGGTCGTGAACGCAGTTACATTGCCTGCCATTCCGGACATGAAGCCTGCGACCAGCGCCGTCACTCCCAGTCCGAGCAGGCCGGGGCCGCAGTATCGGGCAAGCATCAGAGGAAGTGCTTCGTTGTAGGTGTGCACGCCTGGTTGCCCGGCCTGACTTTCCGGGACCAGATGAAAGGGCAGTACCGCCAGGGCCAACAACCCGGGGAGGATAACGATCAGAGGCACCATCATTTTGAAGAATGCGCCAATTACAGTGCCCAGTTGAGCCGAGCGCAGATCCTTTGCTGCCATCACGCGCTGTACCACAAGGAAGTCGGTGGTCCAATATCCAAACGAGATCGCCAAGCCCCAGCCAAACACGATGCCGGTCCAGTGCACACCCATCGGATTGCCCGTAAACGATCCAGTCGTGCTCCACATGTGAATGAAATCTTGTCCAGGAAAGTTCGTGTGGATGCGATGGACCATCCCGGACCATCCACCCGTTTCTATGAGGCCAGCGACTGGAATCACGGCACAGCCAATCCAGATTAGAAAAAATTGAAGCACCTCATTAAATATCGCCGAGAGCAGACCACCCGCCATCACGTAAAGAGCGACGGTCAGCGACGAGACCCAGATGCTGAAATGAAGGTCCCATCCCAGGATGACTTTCATGATGATGGCCATCGAGTACATGTTGATGCCGCTCATCAGAATGGTCATCACTGCGAAAGAAATCGCAGAAAGCGATCTCGCGCCTTCACCATATCTAAGCTTCAGGTAGCCAGGAACCGAGTGCGTCTTGCAGATGTAATAGAAGGGCATCATCACCAGGGCCAGAAACAATATGGCCGGGATGGCGCCGATCCAATAGGCGTGCGCCACCAGGATGCCGTACTGGTATGTGGCAGCCGCGTACCCCATCATCTCCAGGGAGCCGAGATTAGCCGAGATAAAGCTGAGGCCGGCAATCCAGGCCGTCATTTCACGACCGGCCATAAAAAATTCTTCGCCGGTATTGGTGTACTTCTTCAGGTAAAAACCAAGGCCCAAAACCAGCACGAAGTACACCACGATGATGGTTAGGTCGACAGGACCGAGAGAAAGCCGAGCATTCGCACCCTGGAAAAACCACAGTGCTGGCATTTAGTGAGTGCTCCCGACGGACTGAACCAGGGGGAGGAGAACGCGATCTAATTCCTCGTCGCTCCACTCACTCAACATCACGTTCCGGTAAAGGCCCCAATGCTCCACGTGCTCGACGGTCTGCCCAGGCGTAAGCTGGGTCATCGGCCCCAGGGTTTCGATCTCAAGGAAATCATTATTCGTAAAGGTCTCGAAAGAACAACCGAAGTCAGGATAGGCCTTAGTCCGATCCGCGGTCGTCCTCTTCACGAATACTTCATTGCTCAGGACATACGCAGCCCAAGTATCCGGATTGAACATTCCCAACTTTTGAGCATCGGCGTTGTTGGGATCCTGACGAAGTATCAGGTACTTCCTTGTGAATTTCCATCTGGAGTCTGCAAGGTTGGTGTATGCCCACATTACGAGTGGGTTGGTGGCCTCCAGATTAGCGGGATGTTTGCCGCGCGGCGGGAATCCGGTCACTGCTATGCCGCCTTGCGCCATCATGGTGAGCGCCCATGGGGCAAAGTCAAGCGTAAACAAAGAACGGTTCGTGATGCGATGGTACACAATAACGCCCGCCCCGGACGCTGCCATGCTGATCTCGATTTCTTTTTGAAGATTCGTCAGCGGTTCAACTGGCTCTGTGGCAACGAGGCCGCTTGCCGTTAACCGGATCGACACCGGAACGTTATCCGGCGCCCAGGTCGCCACCGGATCCTCGGGGGCCTTCCACACCCGGTCGCCACCACGCAATTGAAATTTTTCCTCTCCGCTTCGTCCGAGCTGCTCGGGAAATTCCTTGAACAGGTTTTGTCCCCCGACAAACCCAAACCGGATCACTCTCGGCCCGACATCACCCGTTACGATCAGTTCAATCTCACCATTGCTGACCCGGTAGCAGTTCGGCCAACCCTTGTATTCCGTTTTTTGAACTTTGACGCTGGCTATCATGTTTGTCGTGGCAAGCGAAACCAACAGTACCAGCAAAATCGCTCGAAACATTTAAACTCCTTCTCGCAAGACGGTCATCAATAATGCGAACCTCGTAACCCGTGTCACGGTTCCACAATTAATTGGTATTGCTCGATCTTGCCATCCGGCATTTCACGAACCCACACAGCAAGGGTCTTCTCGCTGAATTTTGCTTTGTAACTGATGAAGGTCATTCCACCGCGGTCTGCCTTTTCCGTTTGCACAAAGTCACGAGGCGAACCTAAAGGCGCCAGGCTCGTCGAAAAATCTTTTAGTGCTTGCTCGGTAAAGTAACTGTTTGCATTCGCCGTGAACAGCACGCGATCCAACACCCCTCGCTGCAGCTGACCAAATATGTTCTCGGCTTGTTGTTTCTCTTCGTCGAGCGTTTGATGATCAAAGAAAAGTAAATCGGCGATCTTGTGCGCGATTTGCGAAGGCGCATCTGCCGGCATTTCGTTGGTCAGTACCGCCACCGCCATATGTTCATCCGGGAAAACCAGGTTCTCGGCGCTAAAGCCTGAAACCGCTCCACCATGTTCGAGGACGCGATGACCCGATTCGTATCTGACCGCAATCCCGAGTCCGTATCGCGTTCCCACTCCATTCTTGAGCACGACCTCGGTTTGCATTTCCTTGTAGGAGGAGGGTGTTAGCAGACGTTGGCTGATCATCGCGAGATCCCACTTGGCCAGATCCTGAGCCGGCATGGCAAGTTCTCCTGCGGCAAAGAGCCATCCCTTGCCCTCCTTTGGCGCCACGCGATGCGGCCCCAGCCCATACCGCAGATAGCCCGTGGGATCGGGATCGCGGAGTGGACCTTTATCCACATCGGCGACACTTTCCATTCCGATGGGCGCGAAAATGCGTTCGCGCAGGAACCTCAGCAGAGGTACCCCGCTGGCCTTTTCCACGATCAACCCGGCGATCACAAAGTTCGTATTGCTGTACTGCCATTCGGTACCGGGATCGAAGTCGAGCGGTTTTTGTGCCCACTGTTCCAGAATCTGGTCAGCTGTCACTTCGGTGAGCATGAAGGGAGGCACGTAGTCTTGCGGCCAGTAATCCTGATAACCCGATGTGTGCGAAAGCAGTTCACGGATCGTCACTTCATTTGCACGGGTCAATCTCGGAAAGAAGCGTGAAACCGGGTCGTCGAGCGACAACTTATGTTCTTCCGCCAACATTAATATGGCGGTTGAAGTGAACTGTTTGCTGATGGAGCCGATGCTGTAACGCATTTCCGGACGAGCCAGAACGTGCGGGTCGAGCCGGGCATGACCGTAAGCCTGGATGTAAGCGATCTGGCCATCTTTCACAATTGCGATTGAAGCACTCGGTACTCCCGTGCTTTCCAAGGCCTGACTCGCGATCTGGTCGACTTGCTCACGAAATTCACGGCCAACGCGGGATTTCGCTTGAGCCTGGGTGAAAGATGTGCAGGATAGAAGCACAGCGGCGAGAAAGACCCGACCTAGTAGCTGCTGCTTATCAAGGATGCACATCTATCACTCTGTCGAAAAGATAAATTTGTTCGTTTCGGTTTGCGCCTTCAATTATGAAGCTTCCATCACCACTTGCCCACACTGTGAGTGCGCCCCCTCATGGGTGATACATTGGAACCGGTTTACCCTCGATCTTTAGAATCGCCTCCTGAGACGCCGCGCCCACGCGACGCTTCTCAAGAACCTGCCGGAGTTCTGGGAGTGCACTTTTCGCGGCAGGACCAATGTCACCGAGGGCATAGGCCACGCTCGTCAAGACAAAGCCGTCTTCATCTTTCATGAGCAGTCTCTCCGCCAACGCGGAAACCGCAGCCCGCGCCCCGGGCCCAATGGCGCCAAGTGCATCGGCAGCCGGCGCTCTGACGAAGTTCACCGTGTCGTTCAGGGCGCCAATGAGTTCCGGCACAGCTGCCCTTGCTTGGGGGCCCATTTCCCGGAGTGCAATTGCCGCCAGGTCGCGTACATATGCACTAGGATCGGATAGTGCTTTTGCCAGAGCAGGAACGGCTGCTACAGCCTTGGACCCGATCTGTGCGAGCGAGCCCGCAGCTGCAGAGCGCACGACAGGGGACGAGTCAGTTAACGCTGTGATTAGCTCGGGTACCGCCGAGACTCCGTCTTCGCCGAAGTAACCAATGGCACGAATCCATTCCACGCGGTTGACATCAGAAGCACTTTTTAGATTCGCCACGTAATACGGGAGGGGCTGTCCGCGATATACAGGCTGCGCGCCCTTTGTTGCTCCTCCTTTCTCTTCTATGGGGACCTCTGTGGACGTTTCGCCCGTGGGAACTTTCTCCAGCACGAACTCGTTGATGCCAAGGTTGTATCCCACTGAACGTGGATCCTTCCCCCGACATACAAAAGTTACTGTGTGCCTCCCCTCAGACAGGCTGAACACGCCAAGCGTCCGGTCTCGTGCCACGTAGAGCTCGGTTAAGTAATTGCGGAAAACTTCCGGCCCTGGAAGCGGAATTTCCGAAACCATAGGTTTCCGCGTATCCACATTAGTCGGATTTCCATCCAGAAGAGCTGTGTAATCTCCATAGTCGGAGGCTTCCGCAAGTTGGGCGACAATCTCATATTGACCGTCCTCGGGAATCTCGATCGGAACATTGATTTTCGAATCCACCCCTTCTGCCTTAAAGAGCAACAAATCTTTTGCCCAGTCCACGTCTCGCAGCACAGAGGCCGTCCCATGTTCCGTGGTCACATCGCTGAGCGAGTCCTCCACCGCGATCTCGGTAGCGTTGCCGTATGGAAGGCGTGCCTCTCCGTAGGGGGGCTCAGGTAGGCCTTCGTTCACTCCCTTCTGGTACCAGAACGCCACACTGGAAAAATAATCAGGGCGTTCTTCAAAGCCGGACCGAACGCTACCGTCGGGATTCGAAGTCCAGCCCGAGTGCTCAATGCCCGCCCAGATCGACCTGGTAAACGGGATTGGATCGGGAACATGCCATCGATAAGCCGAAAGTCTTGATCCCGGAAGTTCTCCTTCGGCTATTGGGGTGCCCGTCCAAATGGAACTGGCATCCCGCAGATCCCAGGCGTCGTTAAAGTAATCTTCCGTCCCGGTGCCATAGATCTGGGGCTGTTTGGCACCGTCGACATAAAAGAGATCATCGCCTTCGCCGAACCACGAAATCTGCGTCAGCACAACGCTCATTACTGTGCCGACGTAGTGGCCGGTCCCTTTCGTGTCGAGAAACGCATAGTTATGGCCGGCTCGGGCGGGACGCTCCTGTCGGTAGTAGGCATGAAAATAGCCGGTGTCTGCGGGCAGCGAACCGTACTTTCGATAATCAACGTGATAATAGAACATGGGTAAAACACGCTTGCCCTCGTTTGTGATGGTGATACGGCACGACTTCCGAAACGGCATGGGCCAATAACTGTTGCGAGCCCGACCAAAGGAGCTGTCGCGCACCATCATGGAGTTCACATCGCGCTCCGCTCCGTGTCCGACGGCAAAGAAATCCCCCAGTGGAGCATCCACGCTGGGCGTCTTATGGCCGTCGTAGTAAATCCGAAGCCGTACCAGGCGCGGCCAGCCAAATTCGTTTTGGGCCACCGTCAGCCAGACGTGGGTAATCATGCCAGGGCCGGCGAGGTTGGCCATGATCAGTGTCTCTCCAGGCATGATTCGCTTGCTGTCATCATTGCTATACACATACCGGTTTCCGCTGGACGTCCGAGCGCTGGAATAGTTCTTCAGCCGCGCCAGGCCCAGCGAGTCGAGGAAATCATTGTTCGCCGTCTGCGCCGAAGTAGTGGCGAGAGCCAAAACAAGCATTCCCAAGAACAGCGAAGTCGATGGTTTCAGAATCGTTGACAGCCCTTTGCGTCGCATTGAGGTCGCCTCATGAGGACACCAGCATCGGCATCGCGCGAAGTCACTTGTCACCTGCTCTTGGGTTATCTCCAAGTGCTAGCCGATGCCCTCAAGTGCTAGAAGCTGTACCGCAGGGAAAACTGTTGCACACGTGGTGCGGTGAGTGTAGAGCTGTAGTCGCCGAACCCCCCCGAGGATGCGTCATTATTGATCGAGTGGACGTCGAACCGCACTGAATTCGTAAGATTGAATATCTCCCACGCAAACTTCAGATTGTGCGCCTCGTGAAACGTCCAGCTCTTCGAGAGCCCGGAATCGATTCCGAAGTAGCCGTCGCCGCGGAACGGATTTCTCTGGCCCGCTTCTCCGGGGTATGCATTGCGCTCGGGGTATCCTGTTTGGTAGCCCGTTTGTATCGCTTTAGGATCAGTGAAAATTTGAGGTGCTCCGCCGGTGCCAATGTGTTTACCGGTTGCCACTGGTCCAGTCCGGACGAGCCAACTGACTTGCGTCCAATTCGTTGACCAGTTCTGGCTCTGCAGTATGCTGAACGGCAAACCGCTGGTCCAGCGGGTCAGACCAGACAACTGCCACCCTCCCAATAATGCCCGACTGATTCCCGTGTAGTGCTGAGCAAAGGGCAAGGCATAGACCCAATCCAAGGTGACGAGATGCCTGGTGTCGAAGTCCGATACCGCATAGTTGTCGCGGGCTCTCCACGTGCTGATAATCGGACTGAAGACGCCCCCCCTGCAGAACTGGCAGGTGCGCTCCGTATCTGATCCAAGATCGAGGGATTTCCCTAACGTGTAATTGAAATCGAACTGCAAGCCATGCGTCATGGGATGCCGCAGCACGATCTGACCGGCGTTGTAACTGCTATTCGCCAGCGAGTTCCAGACGAAGAGAGCGCCATACTGAGGAGCAAAATAGCGCTGGGTTTGTCCTCCGCAATAAGCGGGCGAACAGGCGACATCCATGAGGAAAATTGAAAATGTCTCATTTCCCAGCAAAGTCTTCCACAGGTTGTAAATGTTTTGCGTTGCACTCAACCCGCCTTGAGCGGCAGCGGGAAACATGTCTTCCCAGTACGGAATGGGTGCGACAGTAGTCGCGCCGGAGTACCCTAGCTTGGAAAGTTGGGTACCTGCCGTAAAGTAGTCGACGCCAGTCTTTGCGTCCACTAAATTCAAGGGCTCACCCCAGTCGTATTGCTGCAGTAGATGTCGTCCTAGCCTGCCCACGTAGGCGGCCTCCAACGTAAAGCCCGCCCGCAACTGGCGCTGAAATGAGGTATTGAACGCGTAGGAATATGGAGTCTTAAGGTGATTATCGACTCCCAGTGAGTTCTGACCAAAGAGACCCCCGAGCGGCGCAGAAGGATACGATATAGTCGGCTGCTGCGGAAGTCCTGGAGGGATATCATTAATGGCGGTGAAGCGCGGTGTAGTCTGCACTAGGGAGAGGGCCCCGCCTGAGCCGGAGCTAGTCATGGTCGAAGTTAGGCTGAAAGATCCCAATTCGGAAAACGAATTCACGATCCCTTGGCCATAGTGGTCGTAGTACACACCAAAACCAGCGCGAAGAGAACTGCTGTTGCTACTTCCGAAGATCTTCTGCAGCAGACCATGCTCAAACGACGGCGAATAAGCGACCGCGAACCGGGGAGCAATGTTATTCGTATTCATCGGCCAGTACGGCTTTAGACCACGGGCCTGTCCAGAAGGAGCAAATGAGAGGTACGGCTGTTGCACTTGTCCTATTGCGGCAAACTGGGTCCGAGTGTCGAACCAGCTTTGCAGGTCGGTAACGGACTGTACTTGCTGACCGTGGATCTCATAAGGGGTCTGCAGCAAGGTGTGCCGCAGTCCGAAAGTGAGGGTGAGATTTCGTCGCACCTTCCACGAATCCTGCAGGTAGTATTCAAACTCGCTATTTTTGTAATCCCGCGAGATCAGAGCGCCCTGCGGCAAAAGGTTGCCCGCTCTTCCATCGGCCGATACACTGTAGTTGCTTGTGGTGTTGATGTCAGTTATCAGGCCCGTGGCAGCGATGATCGCGTTGTTGTAAGAAGTGGCGAATGAGCCCGCGACAGCAGGAAACATGAACGCCCCGGGGTCCAAGTGCTGCCCCGTGTTGGCAATACCGGAAAGGTTAAGGTAGCTAAAGTTGCCGTCCGCGGAAGACCAAGAAGTCGCATCAGATGCCGCCAGATTGCGGATCAGCCGATAGTTCATTCCAACTTGTATTGTGTGATCGTGTTTGACCCATGTGAGGTCATCGATGAAGTTATGTACTGGTACATCCCGGTTAGTAGTCCTGTTTTCGGCATTAAGGGAGCTGAACCCTATAAAATCGACGTAGGGACCGTTGCCAGCGCCGCCATTAAGGACGCCCTGGCGGATGTAACCATATCGGAAGGAGTTGATTAGATTGTTCTTAATCGTCCATACATCGCCCGCAACTAATCCTTTACTATTATTCCTGAGGACATAACTGGGAGGGTCACTCGGGAACTGCGGAACACCGGATGTCCGATCGTTTTGCAGATTGCCTCTCACAAATAGCTGGTGGTGCAAACCCAGGTTGTAATCGAATTTTGCGATGTAAGTTTTGAGAACCGTCGGGTTAGGAGCAGACCAGGTGAACGACGCTGTGTTCAAGCCGTCTCCAAAGACTTGACCGTTGGGCAGAGGGTACTTATTGAAGAGTGCTAGCATATTTGGGTCCACTCCGGGCCCTGGGGGACAGACCGTACAACCCGGATCCATACCCGCAATCTGCGACGGAGTCAAAGTAACGGTGCTTCCGCCTGCACTTATGTAGCTGACATTCCCGGCGCGAAGAGAAGCAGTTGGAACTGTTAGGGTCTGTTGCTGATTTTCAGCTGTACGTTGTTCTTCAAAATTTACAAAGAAAAATAGGCGATCCTTCTTGATTGGTCCGCCGAATGTCCCGCCAAATGTGTTGCGAATCAGCTCTCCTGGCCTGTTTGGCAAACCCTGCGACAGTTGTGCTTGTTTATTAAACCAATCGTTCGCGACGGCTGCTGTGTTTCGATTGTATTCGTACAGTCCGCCGTGGAGTCGGTTTGTCCCACTCTTCGTGACGAGAACCACCTGCGCTCCCGAGGTTCGGCCTGCATCCGCATTCGCGCTCGTCGTGGTAACGCGAAATTCTTCGACCGAGTCTAAAGTGGAACGCAGAACTCCTGTAAACGCGAAACCATTCAATTGGTCATTATCGTCTACGCCGTCGAGCGTCACATTGGTCTGATCAGATCGAGCACCCGACACGGCGCCGCTCCGACTATCAACCGTCTGGTCAATTTGCCGGCCCAAATACAACACGCCCGGCTGAAGACTCAAAAGATCCGGCACATTTCGCCCTTCCATGGGAAGGGCCTCAATCGTTCCGTTGCTGACTGAGTTACCGATCGTCGCGTCGGTGGTGTTCAAGGTTTCCGTGCTTGCGGAAACATTCACCGCCTGCGCCTCAGCCTGTACCGACAAGACGAACACAATCGTCGCGGGCTGGCTCACCAGGAGCTGAGCAACCTTTACTTGAAGACCGAAGCCCGCCGCCTTCGCAGTAATCTCATATGTGCCGGGCGCAAGTTGGACAAATTCATATATCCCCTTAGCGTCGGACTGAGTTGTCGCATGAAAGCCATTGCTTTTGTTGTTGAGAGTAAGAACTGCCCCCGCCACGACTGCGCCGGAGGAATCCTGAACAGTTCCACTCACTGATGTTGTGGAAGACTGAGGCCACATGGGTATAGCGACCAAAACGCAGGCCAACGAAATGAGTGCACTCCGCATGGGTGTGAGAACCCTTGCCATTGCCTTTTGCATAGATAGCTCCCTCAATGCGACGAAAGTGAATCGCGCTTGCTTCGACCTGCGCATCAACGTGCTTTTTCGACGGCTGGCGTTTTCTTTAGTTGCTTAGCCCCTTCAAAACGAGCAAATCGTTTCGAACCGCACACCGAACAGGTATGCATCCCAATACGCGTGAATATGCTCTCTTGTCAAGAAAAAAATAATCGATTCATTTAGTACGCCATCCGTGAAGATAGCGGGTTTGAGGCAGGGGCATAGCGTCACGAAATTAACCTATCATATTGAATATAAATTGCTTACAGGAGAAGCTAGTTGCACCGTTCCGAAAATGTGATCGCTCTAATTTGTATTTTAAATTAAGGAAAGTTGGCAAAACACGATCGATTCATATAACGCTTGTAGGGAGGAGCCGTGGATTTCATTCCCACTATCAGCGCACGGGGTGGTTTTGCAATTTACTTGCGCATACCGATGGGGCGCCCGAACTCAGGAAACCTTCTCTAAGCAAAGACCGATGACTTCTGCAAAGAGACCTTCTGAATCCAAAACTGCCCGGAGCAGACAGTTGAGTTCGGCCAATCAGGGAAATTTCGACTCAACCCTACTACTGGAAGCATTGAGTGTGTCGGGCGACTTATCCGCAGTCACGGCGGACCTAGATGCTGGCTGGATTCTTTGAAAACACCGCTTCGAAAACACAGCTTCAACAAACCTCATCCTAGCAAATCAAAATACATGTTGTATGGCACGCCGGCTCCAACCTTGTAGAAAGGGACAAAATCACCAATTGGCTGGCCGGGGGCCGAAAACGTTAAAGCATTGCCGCCGCGGCGTCGCATACCGTTCGAATTCTCACCGGAAATGTCTGGCAAAACTGACTCCAGCTTTTGCACCAAAACGACAGGTCCATAAACTAAAGCAACGCGCTTGAGATTTTGTTTATCGATAGGCACAGTTCTGAGCCGCATTGGAAATTGGATGACTACACGGTCACCCGCCTTCCAGGTTCGCTGAATCTCGGCCCAAGTTCCGGGACGTGCTGCGACAACCTGCATCGCGTCATTCACTTTTACAGTCGCACCTTCGGCCCAGCTTGGAATGCGGAATCTCAGATTGAAAGCGATAGGAGTTTGGGGAGTAACTGTCAAAAGGGTACTATCTGATTCCGGATAGGCCGTTGCCTGTTCAATGGTGATCAAATTGTGGCTGTAACGCCAGTTGACAATCGAAGGGACAAACAAATTCACGTACAAGCCATTCTGGTCCTTGAAATAGATGACATTGTGATAATCTGCGACGACCTGTGGATACGTGCCGGAGCAGCATGGCCACGCTCCATCCGTGTGGTAGATCTTCCGGCCGCCGCCGAGCCGATAGTCAGAGTAGTAGAAAGTGCGACCATCGGCGGCCATAGGGAGAGCAGCCCCGATTCCGTTATAGACCAGTTTCTCGATCCAATCACCATAATGAGCGTCCCCTGTAAATTGCATGAGGTAGCGAGCAAGCTTGAAACCGGCCCAGGATCCACAAATAGTCTCGAAACTCCTGAACGTCATTTCCAAAGAGTTCGAGAGTGATCCGTCGGGCGGTATCAAGTCTTCTTCAGGGCCATACCCTCCGGTTGCATAAAGCTGCGTGCGCTCCAGCCACTGATAAGCGTTGATGATGGTGTTTAGGTATTCTTGCTCGCCTGTGACGCCGTAAGCCATGGCCGCACTGCTGAGAGTATTGACGTGGCTATACGCATGATAGTCTAGCGGCGAGTCTGGGAAATCCCATCCCGCAGGGACATGCTGGTAGTGATACGGGGTGATATCACTCGCGCCAGTAAAAAACTTCCAGAAAGCTGTGTACCGCCAGACATCGGCAAAATTCTTGTACTTGGGATTTCCGGTCAATACATACGCTCGATAGAGGTTCTCACTAAGCGTGTACCACTCAGTGGAGTTTCTCGTGCGTGTTCGATCAAGATTGAGGATTGCCCAATCCGTGATCTTGTCCAGCAACAGCAGTGCATCGCTTCGGCCACAGTACTCATACATATCAACCAAACCGCACACTGTTTTGTCATAGGTGTAGTGCGGTGCATTCGGGCGATGCGAATAGAAAAAGAAACCATCATCTTCAATGGTTCTCCCCCACTCGATCATTAAGTGAATGGCTTTTTCTCGCAACTCCTGATCGTCTCTAGCTTTGGATAGGCGAGCCATTCCACTTAACCACTGCCCGAACACGTTGTAGGTGTCCCCCTTACTCCACCAACGAACGACCGCGGGTTCTCCGCTGTACCATCCCCCCAAGTCTTTGCCTGGCGCCCGCATACCGGCTCTTTGCCGAAAGCCTTTCAGAATGTCGTCGTCCGGAATGGCAAAATAGTAATCTCTGGTCGCACGGAACTGTGCGTTGAGCATTCCTGCCGAGAGCCGCACGCCCTCGTAATTGAAAGGTTGCAATCGGCACCGACTGATGAGATCGTCCTTCGACGACACACTGTTCTGAGTTTTATCCGCCGCTAATGTGACTTTGGAGACGAATGGGGCAAGGGAAGAAGCTGCCAAGGTCTTGACGAAGTTTCGGCGGGACCCGAAATCCGGCATCGTAATTAGCCTTTAGGATGCACTCTGCGGCAGCACAAATACCCCATGCCAAGCACCCTTGTCAAGAACAATATAATCGATGAATACATGATCATGGCTCCGTTGACTGCTCCGAAAAGCCGCGTCTTTACAGTCTCATAAAACCACAGCAAAGCTGCCCTGGAAACCTGCTGGCATGCAGAACATAGAATCGATTCTTGTTCGGTATTTATCTGGTATTCTGTGCTGTGACTTTGCTCCGCGTGGATCACTTGGGCAGTTCGGGGCTAAGCTTAGATTGGGGGCTAAACGTTGTACACGATCCGTGACATTGCCCGACTTGCCGGAGTTTCTGTTGCTACGGTTTCCGGAGTCCTCAATAACAAGCCGACCGTGAAACCTGCGCTGGTAGAACGCGTGAAGAAGGCGATGGATGCGTTGGACTACCATCCGGATCAAGTGGCTCGTAGCTTGCGAGTCCGGCGAACCTCAACCATCGGCATGGTGATCGCGGACGTCACGAATCCCTTTTTCACGGAGGTCATCCGCGGAGTGGAAAAGGAGGCACAAAGCAATGGATACTCGGTCATCCTCTGCGATGCAAACGAAGATCCGAATTTGGAACAGCATTACCTGAGCACCCTCTTTGCTCGACGGGTGGACGGCGTTTTGCTGGCGGAGACGAGTTCTTCCCCGATGCGGGAATCTCGCATTCATAAGCGCTTTCCAATCGTTCTGATTGATCGTGTTCCGCCTGGATTCGCCGGCGCCGCGGTAATTACAGACAACTTCGGCGCTGCTTATGAGGGCACGCGCCACTTGATTGAGCTTGGCCACGAGAAGATCGCCATTATCACGGGACAACTGAGTCTTTCGAATGGCCTGGACCGTCTTGAAGGATTTCGGAAGGCATTGCAGGAGCAGCATCTTGCACTTCCCGACAAGTATCTGCAGCAAGGTAACTTTCAATTGGAAAGTGGTTATCATTGCGGGCTGGAGCTTATGCGCCTTCCGATACCGCCCACTGCAATTTTTTCCTGCAACAACAAGATGACCTTAGGCCTGATGCGGGCTCTGGGAGAGCTTCGCGTCAATTGTCCGCAAACCCTGAGCGTTCTCGGTTTCGATGATTTCGAATGGTCTGCCTACTTCACTCCCCGCTTAACCACAATCGCGCAGCCAGCCTATGAAATGGGCAGACAAGGAATGCAGATGTTATTGCGCATCCTGCAGGAGTCGGACGGGAATGACGGTCATGCTGGCGGAACCCACCAAACTATTGTGAAGCTGAAAGCGGAACTAAGGGTCAGAGACTCTACAGCAGCTCCAGTTCCTATGCGCGATGTTCAAAAGGAGAGTTCAACGGTTGTAGTCAACAATCCATGACATCGCTCACAGAAGTCAGAGCGCGATCCAAGTGCACGTAGCCACCATCGACGAACAAATGTTGCCCATTTGTTTTTGACTTGGAAGATAAAAGAAAAGTCACCACTGCGGCGATCTCTTCGGCCTCAGTAAACCGATGTCCCAGCGGAATCTTTGCAGCGATTTTTCGCAGCTCTTGTTGTGGATTGTCAACTCTTTTCAACCAATCTTCATATTGCGGAGTCATCACCTCTGAGGGCACGATAGTGTTTACACGAATACCGTACGACAACAATTCGGCTGCCCACTCACCCGTTAGTTCGAGAATGGCCCCTTTTGCCGCTGCATAACCCGAAGTTCCCCCTTGTCCTGTTACTGCTACCTTTGAACTGATATTGATAATAGAACCCTTTGATTCTTTGAGAAACGGCAACGCCGCTTGCGCCATGGTGTAATACGGCACGAGATTGCATTTCAGGGAAGCGGCAAAGCGCTCCGGACTGCCGTGCTCCAGGCCAACACCGTCGTTAACACCGGCATTATTCACGAGGGCGTCAATATGACCCAACTTTCGACCCACATCTTTAACTAGCTGAGAGCTCGTGGCAAAATCGGTAAGCTCAACAACTACGGCTTCGTTTCGGATGTTTTCATGCTGTAGCGCGACTTGAATCTTCTCAATCGCTTTCTGGTCACGGTCGAAAATTACCGGAACGGCACCTTCTCGTCCACAGGAGCACACGATTGCTGCGCCTATGCCTTTGGCACCACCAGTCACAACAATTACCTTGTCTTTCAGCATCAACTCCATGCGTTTTGACCCGGGACGAGCTCAGCGTAACACTAGCGCAATAGGTTTTCAAATGAACCGGAATCACCTACACGAGTGACAATGCCGTTTCCATATTCAACACTATAATCACTACAGTTGAGTTCTAGAACGCGAGCGTCCGACAGTGACTTCCCCTGGTGTTTGAATGCTAAGTCCGCGAGGAGCACGTTGTGCAAAAAGGCCTGAACTCAGCGGGCACGGTGATTCAGAGAATAACCACGGAGGCTCCTTGAAGGACATGTATTACATCGGGCTCGATGTGCACAACAAGACCATCAGCTATTGTGTCAAGGACGCGAGCGGTCGCGTTTGCCAGGAACGGAAAGCCGGAGCGACATGCTAGGAACTAGCTGCCGCGGCAAAGGTCGCTCATCCCGTCACGTTGCGAGCGATTGCCTTCTTGATCAAGACTCTTCCGCAACCATGGACAGCCACGGAGGCGGCCATCTTCACGGGCGGGATCTACGATCATTTGAAGCCACACGCTGCCGGCAGCAAGAAAGAAGAATGACAGTATAATGCTGGCGAGATCGCTGGTTGCCTGCGCTGCGATTTCCTTCCAGAGACCGCGCAACTTATGCCTCTGGCACAAGCACAGCGACTCGGCGACCACCGAGCATCCCGGAAACCTTGAACTTGCCAACCGATCCGGGAGCTTCCCACGATCCTTCGACGTGCAGGTTTCCACCTGACGTTGCCGAGCCACTTATGGTTAAGTCAGCGACAAACGAGCGATCGGCTCCCCAAACCAGCGAGCCGTTTGTCGTGACATCAGTGGCAAAGACACAATTGGTGAGTGTCGTAGTTTGATTTCCATTCATATCAACCGAACTTTGAAATGTGCCAGACCTCAGACCTACTCCATTACCGTTCCCGATTGTGCTGCGTTTGAGGGCGTCAACGGCGGTCGCAATCGCGACGGTGACCACTTTGCGCTCTGCGATGCCGATTTCATTGCCTCCGCCAGAGTCGATCTCTGCAGCCCTAGCGTCTGCGGCGACGAAGGGAAAGCGACCTATCGCTGCCGAGACAGTCTCGGGAGTTTTGGTGCAAGTGGTATCCCCAACTTGCAGAGTCTCGAAGAAATTGGACTGGAGGTTCACAACACACTGCGACCATACGACGGTGACATGACCGGCTTCCGCCACCTTGACGAAGGTGCTTTCCGGGAACAGCGCAGCCACTTGGCGCACCTCCTCTGTGGCGACAAGCGTATCCATATCTCCACTCATAACCAGAGTGGGTACGCTCGGATATCTCGGGTTTGAGCGGGTCACAGGATTCGATGGTGTTGGCTTTTGCCACCATAAGCACTGTTTCTCGAAACTCACACCTAAGTTGGCTCCTGCAGTACGGGAGAAGAGCGCAAAAAAATCAGAAGGAAGCTCAGATATTGCGCTAGCAAGCTGTTCCTGTCGTTTTGTTATTGGGTCCGACCATTCCCACGGCTCATGAAAGTCCACGCACAACGTGGCGACATAGTCACCCTGCGAGTAAGCGGTAGGATCGCCATAGTCGGTCACGAAAGGAGTAACCTCAGCTCCAAGGCGAAGCAGTGGAACCGAATCTCCATGTAATAGCGACTCGCCCGCCGCCAGTATTTCTCCGGTGCTAACGAAAAAGGTTGGGACAGAAGAGCTGGTCGTGGGAAAGGAAGAAAGATACAACAGCGCGCCCTCGTTCAGTTTGACATCTACAGGTATGCCGCTGGCGGTGTAAGCCCAGCCCTGCACAGGCTTGCTTCGTATTGACTGAATGAGTTGTGCGAACTCGAAATCGGGTTCGGAATGATCGGCCGCGCAGGTTGGTGAACGCTTGCAACCGAGCCGCACTTCTCTGGCCGTCGCTCGGGCATTGTCACCATCCAATAGAAAAGGTCGCAATCCTGGGGTTCCCATGGGCGCGTCCAGAATGATCGACCTTAGGTGCTCGCCGAATCGAATCGCATATGCGGTCACGTCCTCGCCGCCATACGATCCGCCCCAGTAGTCCACCTTCTCATAGCCCAGAGCTGCGCGAACAGCATCGGTGTCCATGGCGATGTCGCCGGTCCCATACCAGCTGTCGGATGATCCCAATTGAGCGGCGCAGGCCGCTTCTGCCTTCTTGAACGGTGTAGTGGCGTGCTGCAAGTCCGGGCAGTTGATGGCACTCGATCTACCTCGGCCACGATCATCAATCAGCAGGAAATCATGGACATCAAGATTCTGCCCAAATAGTGCCAGGACAGGCGCTCTTAAGGATGTTGTGGATAGTCCTGGTCCGCCATCATTAAAAAGCATCGCGCTCTCGGCTGGACCCTGATTTATGTGAGGGTAGACTTCGAAGTAGATTCTGATCTTCTCAGTTCTCTCCGGTTGCTCGCGGTGCATCGGTACTGGCAAGTAGCCGCAGGCTACAGCCGGATCGAGACCTGTCGCTTCCGCGGGGCATTGAACCCAGAGAATCTCAAGAGAGGTTGTGGTCAGCATCCTTGGCCCCTGAGCATGAAGAGAAGCTGGGTTCTGTGTGCTAAGACGTTGTGAAGTTCTTTGGCTTCGCAAAATCTGACTAGGCCGGCCAGTCTGCCCCCATGACCACGCCGGATCGAGCCCAAACGGACAACACAGAATAACGGCCAGCGTTATGGCCCGGAACTTGTCTTTCATTATGTCCTCCGAAAATCTAATTCTTAGCCTTCTCCAGGTCGACACTGGCATTGAGACGTGCACAAAATTTTATTTCTAATCGCTCTGCCGCTCGTACGCACCGATGTCGCAGCCGCCACTGTCTTCCTTGTCGGGACGCGGTTGGCCGCGTTGATCGGTTGTGAGCAGATGACCCTTACCATCGGTACAGCCGCTTGGGTTGCCAGCATCAATCGCAAGGCTGCCGGGAAGCAGTGCCATGGTCTGCGTCGGCCCTCCGTTATTTTGCAAGGGGCCAAGCATGGGGTCGGTGTTGTTCATGTCCCCGGGGCCGGTGAAATTGCAGGTGTCATCGCTACTGAGGTTGTAGCCTTTCGACGTGAAGGTGCCAACGCAGTTTCTGCCAGAATTGTTTGCGACGACCGTGTTTTGAATTGTCGCGGTGCCAGAGATGCCCCCGGCGGAAACAGCGCTGTTGGCGCTGATGGTGCTGTTGTTGATGCTGACGCTGCCGTTGCCGCCGATGGCCCCTCCCGAAGAGGGGAGCTTGCCCGAAATCGCGGCATTTCCGCTTACGGTACTGTTGGTGAGGGTCAGGCTGGCCTGTTTCGTGGCACTGTGGTTGTAGACGCCGGCACCCTGCGCTGATCCAGTGCACAACTTCTCGCATATCGTGCCGCCGTGCGCTGTATTGCCACTGATCGTGCTGTTGTTGATAACCAGCGTGCCTTCATCGTTATAAATACCGGCTCCTGCTGCTTCGCCACTAATGCCCGGATTGGCAGTATTCCCGCGAATGCTGCTGTTATTGATCGTCACTACTCCAGTGGCGCGGATTCCTCCCTCAGAACCATCCTCAATAGTGAGTCCCGAGAGAGTCACGTGCGTGTTCGAATTGAAGTTGTTTATCGTGACTACGGTATTCACGCCTCCGCCGTCGATGGTGGTTGTCCTCGCTCCTGAACCGATGATGGTGAGGCTGATGTTGATCGTGAGATTCTCCTTGTAGACTGCCGGGGCGATTTTGATCGAATCGCCCGACGAAGCCAGGGAAATGGCGTGGCCGATGGTCTTGCACGCGGTCTGGGGTGATTTGCAGTTGTTGTTGTCACTCCCGCTTATCCCATTGGCGTACCAAATACTGCTCGCACTTGCGTTCGGAACAACCGCCAACAGTGCCGAAAGCAGAATGCTGACAAACGCCCATTGATGTTTCATGGTGTCCTCCTTCTAGGTCTGCTGTCCGTGTCCCTGGCGCGCCGCACCGTTTGGCCGATTAACAGGAGACGGTCGCACTCTACGCGACTAATCCCAGAGCGCAAGAACCATCCAGGTGCTTTTGGAGTCCCCCTGCAAGTAATTGATTTCCCAGAGCGTAAGGCCCTCAGGTCCCAAAAATCGGTCAGCGGGTAGGCGGGAGTTTGTGGTAAACTCCGCTTCACTTCGAGACGGGGAGGGCAGATGGAACGAACGCCCACCCAATCACGTGTCCTCAAATTCGGTACGTTCGAGGTTGACCTCACCGCGGGAGAACTGCGCAAGTCGGGCATGCGCCAGAACCTCTCCGGGCAGCCCTTTGAGGTTCTCCGCCTTTTGCTCGAAACACCTCATGAACTTGTGACCCGCGAGAAACTCCGGCGCCATCTGTGGCCGGATAACACGTTTGTCGACTTTGATCTGGCGCTGAAGAGAGTGATCAACCGCCTCCGGGAGGCGTTGGGCGATTCCGCCGATAATCCCCGTTTCATCGAGACGATTCCGCGCAAAGGCTATCGATTCCTTGCGCCGGTTAGCACACATGACGCGGTGCGGATTGTAGCTGGATTTCCGATCCAAGAAGCCGTCGCCGACGCGCCACCCCGCCGCACCCGTGAGTTAAGGATTGCGCTCGGGTTGGGCGCTGCCCTCATTTTGCTAGTATTCGGCTTCGCGGTCTCCCGCTTCGGACCAGGTTCAACCTCGAGCTCAGTTACCCAGATACACTCGCTCGCAGTCCTGCCCCTGCAGAATCTGTCCGCTGATCCCGCACAAGAGTATTTCTCCGATGGCATGACCGACGCGCTGATTACTGACTTGGCGCAGATTGGCTCAGTGAAGGTGATTTCTCGCACCTCCTCCATGCAGTACAAGCAGACGAAGAAGTCGCTCCCTGCAATTGCTGATGAACTCAATGTGGACGGGATTATCGAAGGAACTGTGCAACGCTCCGGGGACAGGGTCCGCATCACGGCCCAGCTTATCTACGGACCGGGCGACAAACACCTCTGGGCCAGGAGTTATGAGGAAGACCTGCGAGACGTATTCGCTCTGCAGACGAACGTAGCCAGCGACATTGCTCAACAGGTACGAGCGAAAGTTACGCCGGCGCAGCCAGCGGCACCGAAGCCACGACTGGTCGATCCTAGAGTATTGGACGCGTACGTCCAGGGCAACTATTACCTGAGCAGCACGGGCCGTGGTGCGGGTGACGAAGAGCGGAAGAAGGCCCGCAAATACTTTCAACAGGCAATCGATCTTGATCCGGACTTTGCGCCGGCATACGTCGGTCTAGCCGACTCTCACGAGCTCTTGTTACAGGGTGAGCCCGGCGATCTTGTAATTGCGAAAGAAGCCGCAAAAAAGGCCTTCGAACGCGACCCGACTTCGTCCGATGCTCTCATGGAATTAGCCTTAATCAAGTGGAGGCTCTGGGACTGGTCTGGGGTGGAAGAGGACTGTCGGCGTGCGCTTGTTCTCAACCCCAACAGCGCCGCCGCGCACGACATGCTTGCGAGTGTTTTGGATGTCACCGGTCGGCTAGATGACGGACTCAGAGAACACCAGATTGCGCAGGAACTAGACCCCAATCACGACCACTTGGCCGATGCGCTGTACCAACGAGGTCAACTCGATGGGGCTATCGAGATCCGCCTAAGGGTCGCGAAACAGGATCCTTCGGATGGATACAACCATTTCGCCCTTGCCTTGGCCTATGCTCAAAAGGGGCTGTATAAGCAATTTGTGGAGGAGATGAGTGCGATGGCCCCGCTGTACGGGGTACCTGAACTCAGTGCACGACTTCAACAGGCGTACGCGCACTCCGGGTATCAGGGAGCGCTGCGGCAGTGGGTGAGCGAGTTGGAACAGCTAGCAGCCCGGAAACAAGCTTACTACCCAGGTTTGATAGCGCAGGCATACGCAGCGCTAGGCGACAAAAGCCGAGCATTTTATTGGCTCGAACAATATTCACAGCATCGGGATATGGCGAGCGCCGATCCAACTGTCTATTTCAAAACGGACCCATGGTTCGTTCCTGTTCGCTCCGACCCCAGATTCAAGAACCTGCTCCGCCGGATCGGGCTGCCGTAGTAGCGGGGCCGTTCGTTTTACTAGCCGTCACTGAGCACCGTTAATCACCGTGACATTGTTGCTGCCGGAATTTGCTATATAAATCTTGTTGGTCGCTGAGTTCGCTGCGATCGCGACGGGATTCTTCGCGGTCGGGTCCGACAGCGTGGCCGTCGCGTTCGTCGTGCCGTTGATCACAGTCACGTTGCCGGGATTGCCGTTTTGCGAATTGCCAGCATTGGCTACATAGATGAAGTTGCTCTGCGAATCTACTGCTACGCCGGAAGGCGAGGTGCCCACCGGGATCGTTGCCGTCACTGTGTTGGTCGCGCCGTCAATTACACTCAGGTTGTTGCTTTGCGAATTCACAACGTAGATCGTGTTCGTTGTGGCATTCACCGCGACAGCGACGGGTGCTATCGCATTGGGGTCTGTAACGGTCGCCACGACCGCACTGCTGGCTCCGTCGATCACGCTGATATTGTTGCTGCCCTTATTGGCGACATAAATCTTGTCTGATGTGGCGTTTACTGCCACACCAATTGGAACAGACCCCACCGGGATTGTGGCTAGCCATTGCATGTTGCTGTCATCGACAAAAACAGCGCCGGTGCGTACCCCGGATATGTGATATAGATGGTGTCGGGTTACTGAATTGACGTCTATCCCCGCTTCAGCCGCGACGAAGATGTGCCCATTGGGCGGTTGGAGCGAGGTGGTGTCAAATACCTCCATGCCTGGGGAAAAAGGGACGCACGGGTCCCCGTTGATACCGTTCCAGTATGCGATTATCTGAACGTAAAGTTTGTGGCTTACCGGGTTCAGGGCCGCATGAGTTGCATTCACCTGGTTGAGAGGAGAAAAGCCCACCGAAGTCTTGGCTTGCGTGGCTCCGTCAATGGCCTCGACGGCTGCCCCTGACATCGAGCAAGGGATGCCTGTCGGTATCGTACCGAAATCTGTCACGTAGATTTTGTTGGTCGTGGAGTCTAGGGCAATTGCGCTGGGACCGGTCCCAACAGCGATTGTGCCGCTGATGGTGGCGGAGGCCCCTCCACCGCCGTTTGCGCTCGTGCTTCCGCCGCATCCGGTGGAGGCAAGGAGCGCGAGCAATCCGGCAAGCAGGGCAACTCCGGTCATGCCCGCGCCGTCACTCTTTCCGACTTGTGGCATGCGATCATCTGAACTCATAAACAACCTCCTTCTGCAATGCCTCTCGCCAGCAAATTGGGAAGAATGACCCAAACATCAACCTGAGGCCGTTTGGCTGTATTCAGAACAGTGGCGCTTTCATCTTCCCAAGATGAGCCTGCCATGAAGTTGCTCTCGTACTGTTCCGGGCAGTGCGATCCTGGGCTTCGCAAAACGGATTTGGCTCAGCTGCAGGCCCTTCGTCGCACGGAACCGCCGCGAAAGCGAGCGGTTCGCCCGTGTTTGGGTCCACACCAGCGCCTACGATCTCGCCGCGCGAATTAATATCCGCGGCGGAAATCAGGTACAGTGGAGAGCCCGCGGTTAGAGTGTTCAAGTCGGTCATCACACCGTCTTGCCACAGGAAAGCGCGGCAGTTGAAATTGACGTCGCAGGACTGGCCGACCACTTGCCCGTTTTCGTTAATAGCTAACGCGGCGCTCAAGAAATCTCCGGGCAGCGTACCGAGATCAGTCATGACACCCTTTTTCCAGAGGAATGCATGCCCTGTGTTGTCACCGACCAAGTCCGATGCTCCGACAACTTGCCCTCGGTCGTTAATGGCATAGGCAACGTTGTTCAATGCACCTCCGAGATTTCCCAAGTCAGTCGGCGTATGGTTCTTCCAGAGCACCGCATGCATGAGTACTGGTCCGATCCCGGGGCCGCTACCGCACATGCCGGTGCCGCCCACTATCTGACCGTTGTCGCTTACCGCGAGAGCGGCTCCGATCGCATCGCCAGGAACTGGTGACAATTCATGAATGGTGTTGGCCCACCAGACCACAGCTTCGTAGTCGAGCACTTGTGGAGAGACGCAGTTTGGATCCTGTGTAGGGTTTTCTGCGACCCCCACGACCAGTCCGCGGTTATTTGCTCCCGTCGCAGCGCTGTTGTTGCCGCCCAGCGTTCCAAGCGGTTCCATCAGGCCATTGCGCCATCGGAACCCGCGGCACGATTGATTGCTTCCATTGCAAGGGCCTCCGCTTGGCGTACAAAGGAAAATGCAGAAGTTCTCCCCTAACGGATCAGTCTCAGGAGTCTGAGCGAAACCAACGACGAGGCCGTCGTTGTTCTTCACGGGGAAGTCCACATTGCTGTTGTCACCGCCAAGTGTTCCGACATCGGTGACGACTCCGTCTTGCCAGAGGGCGGCATGCTCTTCGGTGTCGCCCGTAAGGTTGGCGACGCCGGCGATCCGGCCTTGGTCATTGATGCTGTGCGCACTGCTTCCGAGAACACCGCCTAGAGTGCCCAGGTTTCGGACCGAGTAGTGGATGAGCTTTTCACTATTTTCTTGGGCCTGTCCGCCCACGCAGTGCACTACCGACAAGGTGACGATGATCGTCGTTACGACGAAATTCAGGGTCGTGGACTTCATGAATCTCTCCTCCGCCGTTGCGTTTGCGACCGAGCGAGCGCCGCATCGGCAGCGGTCGCGTTTCTCGCCACCTTTCTTACGCCGTTGTAGCCTGCTCAGTCAGGAAGGAAAAGTTAAGTTGTCGTTAGGTTTTGGTGAGGCCACGTGGCTTCTGATCAAGAACTGGCGCGTAACTGGGTTACAATACTGCAACTTAGCTTGTCTTGGAGGGTCCGTGGGGCAGGACTTCCAAATCGCAGACTGGCACATCGAGCCCGGGCTGAATAGCGTCTCCCGTAATGGCACGGCGACTCGCCTTGAGCCGAAGGTGATGGCGGTTTTGGTCTGCCTTGCCCAACATGCCGGTGAACCGGTCACCAAAGAAGAACTGCTACGGACTGTCTGGCCTGACACGTTTGTCACCGAGGATGTCCTGAAACGCTCAGTTTTTGAATTGCGGCGGGTGTTGGAAGACGATGCCCGCCGACCCCGCTTCATCCAGACCATCCCGAAGAGCGGTTATCGACTCCTAGTGCGAGTCAAGACGATAGACGACGCAGGGGATGTCGCGCTAGTTCCGGTGCGTGATGAGCCATCGCGGGCATCCCGGCGATGGCGGCTACTAGTACTGATCACCGGACTTGCCACATTGCTGATGCTCGTGGCGGTTGGCGGATACAAGCTGCTGCGGAAACAGTCCGGAAAGAACAGCAATAGTTCGCAGATTCGCTCCATTGCCGTCTTGCCCCTAGAAAATCTCTCGGGCGACCCGGCTCAACAATATTTTTCCGACGGAATGACGGATGCACTGATCACGAACCTGGCCCAGATCGGAACGCTTAAGGTAATTTCGCGTACCTCCTCCATGCATTACAAGCAGACTAAGAAGTCTTTGCGGGAAATCGCGAGTGAACTGAATGTGGAAGGAATCGTTGAGGGTACTGTACAGCGCTCGGGGGATCGCATGCGTATCACCGCGCAGTTGATTGATGGCCATACGGACCAGCATTTGTGGGCCAACAGCTACGAGAGGGACTTGCGTGACGCATTTGCTCTGGAACGAGACGTAACTCACGACATCGCGAATCAGGTTCAGGGGCGAATCACCTCCTTGAGCCAATCTCCTATTCCCCAGCCTCAGACGACAAACCCAAAGGCATTGGAAGCGTACCTTCGGGGGATTTACCACCTCAATGCATACGGAAGAGGGGCAGGCGAGCAAGAAATGAAGGACGCTGCACGATTTTTTCAACAGGCAATTGACGCCGACCCGAGTTTTGTTCTGGCCTACATCGGAATGGCCAAGGCCCACAATGACCTCCCAGCCAGTTCACCGGAAGATGTCGCATTGAGCAAGAAGGCCGCGGAAAAAGCGCTGACCCTGGACCCCAAGTCGGCGGAGGCTCTGGGCATTCTCGCGAACATTAAATGGGAAAAGGACCTTGACTGGTCCGGGGCGGAGCAAGAATACCGACAGTCCATTGGGCTCAACCCTAACAACGCCCCGGTTCGCGGTCAATTCTGTACGCTTCTCGCGGAAACAGGGCACATGGAAGAAGCCTTGCGTGAGTGCCAGATCGCACAGGAACTCGAGCCCGACAGAGCCCGCCTGCCGTACGTGTTTTATTGGGGGGGCGAGTATGCCAGGTCCATTGCGATGCTTCGCATGATGGCCGAACAGCACCCGGAGGATGGCGAACTGCACTATCTTCTGTTTGAGAATTACGCCCTTAACAGGATGTATGGCGAGTCCGTCCAGGAACTGGAGCGAGCACTCACACTGTACGGGTACTCAGAAACGGCTGCGAGCATTCAGCGTGTGTTTGCAGCCCACGGGTACGAGGAAGCCTTGCGACAGTTTGCCAAAGAATGCGAGCGCCTTCACGTCACCAAGCGAATGTTCGTGCCGGTCAACCTGGCGGACGTGTACGCAACTTTGGGTAACAAGGATCGCGCGTTCTACTGGCTGGATCAGGCGTACTCGCATCGCGATATGATCGCCCTCGGAGAGCCGCTGGACTACATATTGGTTGATCCCATGCTTCATCCGTTGCGCTCCGACCCCAGATTCAAGAACCTGCTTCGCCGCATCGGGCTGCCACAGTAACCTGGTTTGCCTTGATCTGCGCATGTGGTCACGTGCTCCTGGTTCCTGAAGTGCGTGTCTGCAGCGGTCAAATCTCGTCCAATACGGTAGAAATGGTCACGAGCCTGTGCTCCACCGGAATCCGTACCAGCATTCTATTTCGGTGCTGCCTGCCGATGCGCTTTAAGAAACCAAGGAAGATGTCCTTAGCCAAAGCCGCTACAACCATTGAATTCTCATTCGTTGAGGGCTATTCTTTCCGCGAGTTCTCGATTTGCTTCCCCTCACGGAAATCTCAGGTGGTAGATGTTGGCTTCGCAGGGGTATCGGCGCAGATGGGTGACAGGAGTCGCCGGCGTCCTTCTGTTTGTTGCGAGCACCCCTGGCGTTCTTAAGGCGCAGTCCACCGTTGCCACCGGCAGCATTGTTGGGATAGTGAGCGATCCCACTGGTGCAGTGATCGGCGGTGCAGGCGTGACGATTACTAACACCGCCACCGGACAGCTCATTGAGCTCACGACCAATTCCTCGGGGTCATTCAACTCGGGAGCCTTGATCCCTGGCAATTACACAACACTAGTTTCAGCCAAAGGTTTCAAGCCGGCAGAAGCAGCGGTGACTGTATTGGTCGGCAACACGGCGTCGCTGAGCGTGAAGCTTCAAGTCGGAAGCGGCAAGGAATTTGTCGAGGTCCAAGATTCCGCGTCCCGAGTGAATACGGAACAGCCGACTGTCCAGGGAGTTGTGACTGAACAACAGATTGAGCGCTTACCCGTGAACGGCCGCAATTTCCTCGACCTTGCACAACTGGAGCCTGGGGTTCAGATTCAGGATGGGTCGAACTTCAGTTTGGACAAGGATGGCTTCTCCTCTGTCTCCGTTGGCGGCCGTTTCGGACGCACTACGCGAATCGAAGTAGATGGCGTGGACGTGTCCGATGAGATCTTTGGCTCGACCACGACGAACATTGCAGCGAGTGCGATTCAGGAGTTCCAACTCAGCCAGTCAAGCCACGATCTTTCAACAGAATTGACGACGTCTGGCGCGATAAATATAACCACCCGTTCGGGAACAAATGCCATTCATGGCGAGGCTTTCGGATTTTTTCGCGACAGCTCGCTGGCTGCGGCTTTGCCTGCTCCTCCCGGACTTACAGAGCCTTTTCAACGCTCGCAATACGGAGGGCGTGTGGGCGGTCCGATCGTGAAAGATAAATTCTTCTACTTTCTTGACGGTGAACGCACGCTGCAGCATGAGCAAGCACCTGTGCTCATCTCCCCTCCTTTTCAGCAGTATTCCGGCAGCTTCAGCGCCCCTTTTCATGAGGACAACCTCATGGCCAAGGCGGATTATCAGCTCCCGATGCTTCACACGTTCTATCGATTCAGCTATTTCGCGGATCCACTGATCGCCAATCAAGGTATGGGCTATTCGATTTACAAGAGCAAGAATGTCACGCGAACGAATGTGGCGGGGTTGGATTTTCGCCGCGGAAACTTCAGTCACAGCATTCGGTTCGGGTATGTGAAGACTGTGCACGAAGTAACAGACGCAGCCAGCAACAGTGGCTTGCCCTTCGGGGATTACCCACTGGATTTAATCATGGGCAACACCGGATTTGTGAGTGGTCCAAGCGGAAACGCTCCCCAGAAGATTCTCCAGAGCAATCATCAGTTTAAGTACGACGGGAGCAGAACAGCGGGCCGACACATTATCCGCTATGGCTTAACGTTTAACCGTATTGCAGCGGCCGGGCTTGTTCAGTTCCAGAGCCTTGCACCGTACCTGTCTACGAATATTGGGCCCGATGAAGAAGCGTTTGCGGCCGCAGGAACTCTAACTTGTCCAGCGCCCGGCGGCGCCACGCTCACAGGAGTAGCGTGCCCGCTGAATTACCCCGTAGAGTTCGTGGAGATCAGCAATCGGTTGGGGTATGTGTCGTCAACGCCCGGTCTGGGACTTCCGGCTGGCAGCTTTCTTTATGATCGGCTCGGTGCATATGTGGGGGCTAGCTCGAAGTGGAGAAGGAATCTGACGCTGACCTATGGGATGCGCTACGCACGTGAGCCCGGCCGCAGCGACAGTCAGTTTCCCGCGATTTCGCAACTCAACGCTTTAATTCCGGGCCTGGGCAACCGGGTCCTCGACCCGGAGTCGAACTTTGCGCCACAGCTCGGCTTCGCCTGGGATGTAAATGGGAAAGGCAAGACTGCGATCCGCGGGGGCATCGGTTTGTTCTACGAAAATGTGCTCACGGTTGTAGCGCAGGGGTTCGATCCCGAGTTTCGTTCGGCAAGTGGCAACGTTTTCCTTCAGACACCCACGGTCTGCGCCGCTACCGGGGAGCCGCTGAGAGTTGCGATTCCGGGCGGCCAATCGCTGCTGCCAACTTTTTGCGGGGCCAGCAGTAGCCCAGTCGCTGTCGGAGCGGTGAAGAATCAAATCGTCGCCTTTCAACGACAGTACCAGGCCGACTCCCCGTTTAGCCTCACGGCAGCGAACCCGAATTACGTCGGGTCGTTGTTGAACCAAGGCTTGGGCTCATTTTCGTTTCTTTACGATCCCAACTACCGCACTCCGCGCTCGGTCGAGATGAATATCGGGGTGCAGCAAGAAATCCGCCCCGGCATGATTTTGACCGCCGACTTTCTGCGAAACGTACAGACCCATTACTTTCTGGCGACAGATGAAAACCACGCCGGCGACGTTCGCTACTTTAATAAGACAGCCGCCATTCAAGCGATTAACAACACCCTCATGGCCTGCGGCGTCACTTCCATCCAGTCGGGGATTAGCGCGCCTTGCCCAAGTGGATATTACGTGGACGCGAACGGCAACAACCGCACTCTCAATATGTCCGATTTCGCCAGTTGGGGGCTGACCTCCTCGGCAGACTTTGGTGTGGCGTGCACGAATGCAACGGTCGGCTTCGGCTATCCCTGTGCATTCTCAGGAATCAATCCGAACGCTCCTCCATTGGTTTTTGCCAAGCCGATCGGGCGTTCGGTGTACAACGGACTGCAGGCCAAACTCACTGAGACCGTGGCGCATCCTTTCGCAGGTCTGCGGTCCTTGAACTTACAGCTTTCGTATGCGCTATCAAGATTTGAAAATTCAGGTGGAAGCACGCCTGTCAATGCATTGGCATCCGACCAGGATTATGGAGTGATGGCTCTAGACAACGCCAATCCGAATCGTTTTTTCGGGCCTTCGGTACTGGATCGCACACACCAGCTTTCATTCGGCGGATATGCAGATCTTCCGTGGGGATTTCAACTCAGCCTGATTTCACATTTCTGGAGTCCGCTTTCGACTTCGCTGGTTGTACCCAATACGAACCTCGGACCTGGCGAAATTTTCCGCACTGATTTCACGGGAGATGGTACGGTACAGGATCCCATTCCAGGAACGCACGTCGGTAGCTTCGACCGCGGCATCGATGCATCGAGCATCAATCGCGTGCTAACCAATTACAATAACAATGTTGCGCTTCAACTCACTCCCGCTGGCGAAGTGCTAGTCCAGAACGGGCTATTCACTCCCGCTCAACTAGGTGTAGGTAACGCGTTGTGCTACAACAACCCCAACAATCTGCCGGTCAGTTCCCTGTGTGCCATCGCGCCTCCGGTGCCTCTCGCCGCGCCAGGACAGGTTAATCTGTCGTGGTTGCGCGCTTTGGATTTTAAAGTCGCGTGGTCGTACACGATTCGAGAAGGAATCGCAATCCAGCCGAGCGCCGGTTTTTATAACCTTTTCAATTTTGCCAATTTTGACCTGCCCGGCACTGCACTCAATGGGTTGCTCACGGGAGCCGCTGGCCAGATTAACGGCACTACTGCCATAGGACATAACGTAGATCGGGTTGGGGTGGGAACAGGTGTCTATTCCTTGGGCGCTCCGCGACAGATCGAGTTTGGACTGCGGCTTACGTTCTAGCAGGAAAACCCTTGAAAGAACCCGCATCTCGCACAGATTCCGAACACCTGGTGGAACACTAGGCGGTCAATAGGTGATTCTGCATCTGCTTCAATACCTCTATTCCGTCATTGGCGGAGAAAGCTGCATTCTCCACAAGCCACCCATATTGATTGTACGACTGGCGACCCCGACAACTGATGGTTGGCCATTCGTTCAGAATCGGATATTTGTTGCACTCAATTTCCTAGAAGCCCGTTTCTGGTTAGCTTCCGGTTTGCCGACCATACGCTCAGAATCTCGTCCGTCAATTCCGGCATAATCAGTTTTCAGTGGTACCCGTGGAACAGCGGCAGCAACAGCAAGATACAATCGCCAGTCTATTGCCAAGGAGATATATCGATGCCGCAAGTGATTCGTTCGCCGAGGATCTATGACGTCTGCGTCATCGGATCAGGCGCTGCCGGCGGTGCCGCGGCCAAAGTGCTCACGGAGGGCGGGGTCAGCGTCGTGATGCTGGAAGCGGGACCGTCGCTCGACCCGGCGAAGGACTTCAAGGAGCATCTTTGGCCTTACGATCTCCCCCACCGCGGTGGCGGCGCGGGCGGTAAGCTGCGCGGCGAGGAGGCCGACGAGTTTATGGCGCCAAACGGCGCCTGGGAAATTGACGGCGAACCCTATGTATTGGCGCCGGGATCCACGTTCCGCTGGTTCCGTTCGCGGATCGTCGGTGGGCGTACCAATCACTGGGGAAGAGTGGCGTTGCGCTTCTCTCCGATGGATTTCAAACCTCGTTCCAGAGACGGCATGGGCGACGACTGGCCGATTACATACGAAGAACTGGCTCCTTACTACGACAAGGTCGAGTCCTACATCGGGGTTTTCGGCACCAGGGAAAACATTCCGAGTTCTCCGGACGGTATCTTCCAGCCGCCGCCCAAACCCCGCTGCACTGAAACGATCCTCAAAAAAGCCTGCGACAAGGTGAACGTTCTTTGCGTGCCCGCGCGCATGGCCATCCTCACGCAGCCGCTGAACGGACGCCCGGCGTGCCACTACTGTGGTCAATGCACCCGTGGATGCAAGTCGGCCTCGATCTTCAGTTCCAGTCAGGTATTGATTCCACCGGCGCTAGCCACGAGTCGTCTGACGGTGCTCACCAATGCGATGGTGCGGGAAATCGTCGTGGGAAAGGACGGCAAAGCCGAAGCCGTTTCCTACATCGACCGAACCACAAAAAAGGAAAAGCAGGTGCATGCCCGAAGTTTTGTAGTCGCGGCCAGCACGTGCGAATCTGCTCGTCTGCTGTTGAATTCGCGCTCCACGTTGTTCCCCCAGGGGTTGGCCAACTCGTCGGGAGTAGTCGGGAGAAACCTGATGGATAGCGTAGGGAGCTGGGGTTCGGGTTACTTTCCCCAGTTGGAGAAAATGCCGCCTCACAACCACGATGGCAGTGGCGGAAATTATTTGCCGCATGTGTACATGCCTTGGTGGAAATTCGATCGCAAGAACGAATTCCTCCGTGGTTATCACATTGAACCCGGCGGCGGTCGCTTCATGCCAGTGGTACAACAATTCGACGACGTGTGCGACCACGTCGAAGGCTATGGCGCATCCCTGAAGCAAAGCTGCCGCCGCTCTTATGGAGCTACGATCGGCATGGAAGCTCTAGGAGAGATGATTCCCAACGAAAATACGTACTGCGAAATCGATCCGAGTGTTGTTGATGAGTGGGGCATTCCAGTACTGCGTTTTCATTGGCGTGCGGGAGAGAACGAAATGAAAATGGCGAAAGATATGCAGCAGACCTTTCGCGCAATTGTCGAAGCGGGGGGTGGCACCTACTCGACCGATGTCACTACCGACGGCCCAACCCCTTACGGCCTCTATGATGGCGGCACGGCGATTCACGAATCAGGGGCGGTGCGCATGGGCGACAATCCCAAGAGTTCGATCCTGAACAAGTATTGCCAGGCCCACGATGTGAAAAATCTATTCGTAACCGATGCGGGCGCATTTGTAACCAGCCCTGACAAGAACCCGACGCTTTCCATCCTGGCGCTATCTTGGAGGGCGTCGGAGTATCTCTTGGAGCAAGCGAAGCGAGGCAATCTGTAACACCAGGAACTTGACGGGAACCCGAGGAGCGCCACTCATGTTCATTTCGCGCCGTGACCTTATCAAGTCGCTCAGCCTTACTGCGGCGGCAGGGTCAATGCTGCGGGTGGTTCCGTTCGCAGCCGCAGAAAAGGCTCACCGCATGGTGAGCGCGCATAAAGCGGCGTCACCCTCCGGAGAATACGCGCCCAAATTTTTCCCCGAGCGTCAGTACAAGACGCTGCAAGCCTTGTGTCAGGCGATCATTCCTCCCGACCAGGAAAGCGGAGGCGCGGTAGAAGCGGGCGCGCCCGAATTCATTGATTTGCTGAGCAGCGAGAACAAGGATCTCCAACTTCAACTCGGGGGCGGGATCATGTGGCTTGACGCGGCATGCATGGAGCGCTACGGGCATACCTATCTGCAATGTACTCTGGGGCAGCAGACAGAGATGCTGGATCTCATCGCCTTCCGCAAGAACGCAGACAAAGACTCCAGGCTCAGCCCGGGTATCGAGTTCTTCTCGACGCTGCGCAAATACACCGCGGACGGATTTTTCACCAGCGAAATTGGAATTAAGTACCTCGGGTATATTGGCAATACCTACCTGAAGGAGTTTCCCGGCTGCCCCGCAATACCAGAAGCGTAGTGCGGATCTCAGTTCACTCAAGGAACATGGCCGCGACTATGTGCAACCCTGTTCAGCTAGATTCCGTCCCTGATTTGGGGCTGGCCCCCGAGTGACGGGCAATCCGTAAAGTGGCCGAGGTAGGCAGACCATCGTAGCGCGGCTTAAGGAGGACCGCGAACGATGTCTCGCAAGCCTACCTCGAAACGAACTCGCCCCAGGCCAAAAGCAGTTCTTCGCTTATCTGATTTGGACCAGGCAAGATCTGTCGTTCTGAACAGGGGAGAGAGGTTGACGGAAAAGGCTGTGTGCCACGTGGTTCGGGAGTATGCCGCGAAAGCCGGTATCGACAAGTTAGCGCCGCACGACCTCCGCCGGGCCTGCGCACGGCTTTGCCAAACCGCGGGAGGGGAACTGGAGCAGATCCAGTTTCTGCTGGGTCACATTTCGATTCAGACAACCGAACGCTATCTCGGTTGCAAACAGAATATTCAAGATGCCGTCAACGACAAAATCGGAATCGAACCACCAGGCTAAACGAGTCGCTCACTCTCGGCTTTGCCGACCAGCCGCCAGGAACCGCAGCTCCAGATAATTCGAGAAGACTTGCACAAGATGCCTTCTGACCCGGCATAACCTGATTGTCCGTCTTGCGGGTCGATGCCCGCTAACCAGTTTCACGAGATCGGGATCCGGTAAATATTTCTCCGAACGTTCGTTATAGTGTACGAGTATTTTTCCGGACCAAACTCCGAATCCACTCCTTTTGGCAGTACGCTGACTCGATGGGTTTTCGTTGAAGCCTCAGGAGTGGTAAGTCCTTCTGGCGGCAGATCCGGAAGTCCGCGTTCGGCGCTCACCGGCAACAAGTACGTTTCTTCGGAATGAGGCGGCGGGTGGAATTGGAAAGCCATGTACTTTCCATCCAGGCTCCAGTGTAGATAACACAAAGCGCACAATGTCACCGGTTTTCCACCTCCTGTCGGATAGGCCAGCGTTCGATAGGGGTGATCCTTATCCGTGTCGTCCTTCTCGAGGACTGCGATCCATCGCCCATCTGGCGACACTGCGGTCAGATCCAGAATCGCTTGCTCCAGCAATTTCTTCCTACCTGCTCCGTCCAGTTGGCGGGTGTAAATGTAATTTTTTCCACCCTCGCTCGCGCGGTAAACCAGACTACCATTCGGCAAAAATATGGGTGAGTCCTCGTTTTCAACGGAGGGTAGTTGATGAGGCGAAGTCCGGTGATCTGTTGATGCTATCCAGATATGCGAAATCTGCTTTTCGTCCCTCTTCAAAAAGGCCGCCCAATTCCCGTCCTGTGTAACAGCGTAGCTCATGTCGTAGTTTGGAAAAGTTGCGTCTATCCCATATCCAGGTACGACCCGGTCGCTCTTTCCGCTCGTCAGCTCGGTGCTCCACAATTCGGGTGCGTCGTTTTGCCCAGCCCTCTTCAAGTAAAACAACCTCGTTCCATCGCTCGAGAATCTCGTTGTGAATACGTCTCCCTCTGACGACATCTGGTGTTCCCCTTTTGCATCGTGAATCCAGATCGTCGAATATTGTGTCCCCACCGACGTGAGAAACGACCTACCGTCCCGGGCCATCGCGATCCCTTCTTCTTCGGTTAACCCGGATGTCACTTGCTCCGCCTCTCCTCCAGGGAAACGTTGTCTCCAGATGTGATATCGGCCGCCCGGGTTCGCGCTTAGGTAAATCCACTTGCCATCCGGCGACCAGGCTCCTGTCGAACAACTCGCACCAGCCGGCCCAACCAGCTGCTGGGTGCTGCTGCCGTCAAAAGGCACTACGCGACATTGGACGATTTCCGCCATTTCGTTCATTTGCACTACCAACACCCATCTCCCGTCTGGCGACAGATAAGAGTGGTGTGCCATGCTCCGGTTTCCCACGGGCAGATACACATCCCGGCTCTGTCCACGCCCCTCATCCGTCGTCACCACTCCCATATGCAACCCGTTCTTGATCTCGGAAAAAAGAAGCCGCTTTCCCCCCTCAATCCAAGTCAGTGACGACGCGTTGCGCAAAAGGAGGCGCGGTTCTCCTCCCAGTACGGGCACCTCCCAAGTGTCCCACGGATCTGCCGTCCCATACACGATCCGCGTCCCGTCTGGCGAAAATGCAGGACTCAATTTCCCCAGAAACCCGCCATGCGTCAGTTGGATCGGCTCACCTGACGGCAGCATCTTCACGTACACATCACCCGGGGTCAGAAACGTGCCTTTCCCCCGGATGAACGCGAGCAATCTCTCGTCCGGCGACAACGCCGGATACACCGCCGAATCGGTAAAGAAAGTCAGTTGCTCCCATTTGCTGCTATCGTTCGCCGTGGTTCGCGTGGCTCGCACATATAGGTAAGTTGCGAGAGCGGCGGTGAACAGCACAACACCGAAGAAACACCTGATTAGAACCTAATGCTAGGTCGGGGATGCCGTCTCCGTTGAGGTCCGCCACCAACACGAAATAGGTGTCCAGTGTATTCGGCAGCGATCCCGGGTTTGGCCAGCCGACACCGGCAACAGCGGCTCCCAATGATCCCGCCGCCAGGACCGAATTTCCGTTGCTTGCATCAATAAAGGAGACAGTCCCAGTCGGCGCCGCTGTTCCTCCCGCCTCTGTCACGGTTCCAGTTAGCGTGTAATTCCCCCGAGCCCCCGTTTCCGCAATCGAGGTGACTGTCGCAAATGGCCCAGCAGTTCCGGTCACTGTTAGCGGAGATGCGCTCGAAATACTACCGGCATATGAGCTGGTGCCGACGAACACGGCCTTATAGCTGTGGCTGCCGATCCCCGGACGGAACTTATAAGTGGCGGTGCCTGAACTCGTCAGTTGCGCGGTTGCCAGAATGTGAATGTCCATGCAGTATGCCGCCGTGGCGTCGCAGAAATTCACTTGCCCCGGACTGATGTTGGCGCCGCCTGCTGTTACCTGAGCTGTGAGCGGCACCACCGTACCCGCGACTACGGAACTTTTCCCGCTGCCGCCCGCACTGACGGAGAGCGATGTCACCGTCGCTGCTTTCGTCTGGGCAGAAGCCGCACCGCTGGCGGCAACTCCCACGAAAAGAGATGCGGCCGCGGCAAGGCGAACGGCTTGGAGTATCCGGTGAACGAGCGTGGATCCTGAAGAATTAAATATCCAGTGGCAGGACGCAGAATTCTTGCGGGGTGACATGCGACACTCCGTACATGCGGTCAGGCTGTTCTTGCTGCACCGACAAGTGCCGGCGAGGGGAAGAATTTCGACGGAATTGTAACACGGTTGGTTTCAATCCTCGTTGCCGGGCGGACTGGAACCGGGTAATTCTGTCAATATTTGATGATTCGGCTCACCATTCTGCGGGAGCGAATCCAGCTACCACAACCCGTTTGGTTGGCGACCAGGGCAGAAACCGGCGCTAAGGATATCCGCCCTGTGAAGTCGGCTCGTGTAAATCGATCGCAGACAACTCCTGGATCTCACGGGCAATCCGGAAGTCGAAACCGTGCAACCATGGTTCCTCGCCCTGGAGATAGGCCAAGGTTGTCTCCATTGCGGAGTGGCCGAGTCGCTTCTGGATCGTCCTGGTCTACGCCCTCACGGTGCTGGAGAGTCGCGTAGGTCTTGCGGAACTTGTGGAGCTTGAACTCCCCGTGCAGTCCTGCACGCTTCGCCAGATATTGCAACTTTCGCAGCATGTGGCCTTCCGGCTTCAGTTCGCCCCCAACTAAATTTGGGAAGATGAGGTTGCCCTTTGTTGCCAGCATCCTCTTCTTTAACGCTGCCACGAGGAAGTCAGGCAAGGGAATCTCCCGCTCCTCATAGTCCTTCGGCTTCCACTGCTCCTTAGCCTTAACGGTGAACAGACCGTCCACGAAGTCTATGTCGTTCCACTCGGCAAACATCACTTCCTGTTCCCGTGCTCCGGTGCAGAGGAAGAACTGAAACAGAATCCACCCTCGGGGTCGGCGGCCTTGAACAAAGCCTTTAACTCATCTGGGCGGTAAGCCCGAACCTTCTGCTCCACATATTTCACGCGGATGGTCACATCCTTGACACCGAAATGTCGGAGGAACGTGACGACCTCACCAGCACGGTTGTGAATCGTGCGATCCCCGAGACCCTGGCGCCGTAGGTAGGCGACGAAGTCATAGAGCTGCTGCGTAGTGACGCTCGAAAGGAGAGAGTTGCCCGAAGAGGCATAGAACTGCTGGAGGGTGTAGCGGTAGCCACTCGAAGTCCTCGAGGACTTCGTAGCAACGTTCCCCAGGTACTTGTCTATGGCGGCGTCCAGCATCAGCCCGTCGTTCTGGACTACGGGCTGTGGCTTGGGGCGGGGTGTGGGAAGCGCGAGATTCCTGCTGATCTTCGCGCCCAGGATTCCTCTTGGCAGGACTCAGTGATTAGCTCGGACAGTCGTTTGAGAGAGACGGCCTGGGCCTCCTTTATTGTGCTGACGGATAGCTATTCCCAACGCCGCTTGCCTCCCAGGGTGTATCGCAGGCAGAAGGTGACGCTGGCGGGATACAGCGCTCGGGGGGATGCGGGTTTGTATTTGCGGGTGCCGCTCTGGCGGACCTAAATGGCGACTTTCACGGTATAGCCTCCGGTGGGCTAATACCGAGTCATGGGGGATTTCCTGAATATCGCGGTAGCCGCTTACGGTAGCCGCAAAGAAATCTGCTCTAAGTCCTTCAGAATAAATCTGGCGGAGAGAGTGGGATTCGAACCCACGTTAGAGTTTCCCCTAAACACGCTTTCCAAGCGTGCGCCTTCAGCCACTCGGCCATCTCTCCGGCGAATCAGAGGCTTACGAAGAATGGACTCCAAGCCTGATCGCGCTGGGAGGATTCCACGCATGTGCTTCCAATGATTTTATCCGAGAACGCCGCTACTTGGACAATCTTTCCCCCGCCGCAATTTCCTGGTACCCCGCCACAAGTTTCTGCTGCACACGCGCTGACTGGTTCCATGTCTGCAAGAGCGAACCACATTCGAGCTTTATTCTCTGGTCCTCTGCTGCAGAAATGGATTTGCTTCGTATTGGTTCCGTATGCGTCCCTTGGCATAGTCCCTCTGCGCAAAGATTCGCAGCTCAGGGACATCGGCGGAATTGCTTGGCTTTCTGCAGCAGGCAAGCGACAACGGTTTGAGATCATTTATCTCGGCCGATGTTGTGGCGCCGACGTACGGATTGAGGAGGGTTTCGTCACTTCTTTCGAATGTCTTCGTAAGCTCCCTTGGCTGAAAAGATCCCCATTCAGACCATTCTTCATTCCACAATTCAATGGCGGGCTGAGGCGAAAGCGAACTAGTTGCCTTTCGGAATCGACTTGACGAAACCTGGCAGACCAAACCTGGCAGCACGCTGAATTTCTTACTGATTCACGCCGCTGGCTAAAAAGCCGCCGTCGACGACTACTACCGATCCTGTCATATAGCTAGCAGCTTCCGACGCGAGCAGAATAGCTGCCCCCACCACCTCTTCTACATTCCCAAATCTTTTCATCGGTGTACGCATGAGCAACTCCTGCCCGCGTCCGGTGCCGCGCAAGAGTTCGGAATTGAGAGTTGTAGGAAATACCCCCGGTGCGATGGCATTGACGCAGACTCCATGGCTGGCCCACTCGATCGCCAAAGATTTCGTCAGCGATTGGACTGCGGCCTTGCTGGCTGCATAGGCCGCCACTTCATGAAGAGATACGAATGCGTTGAGAGATGTGATGTTTAGGATTCGCCCATACCGTCTCTGTAACATATGACGCCCGAAAATCTGGCAGGTTCGAAGTACTCCCATCAAGTTTGTATCGAGAATTTTTTGCCACTCCGTTTCTGCTGAGTCAATTGTGGGCTGCCGTGTGATGAGCCCGGCTGCATTCACGAGGATGTCTATTTTTCCGAATGCATTCACAGACTTGGCAAACAGATCTTGAACAGATGAGCGACTGGTAACATCTACGGTCTCCACCAGGCTGCGTCGACCGATCCCTTCAATCTCTGCCGCCACTTTGGAAACTTGGTCGTGACGGCGCCCGGTGGCGATCACGTCTGCGCCGGCATGGGCCATGCCGAGCGCGATCGCTGCTCCGATTCCGGATGTGCCGCCAATTACAACGGCAGTCCTATTGCTTAAATCTAGACTGTGGCAGGTCATTTCGTCAGAAGCGCTGATTGTAGGGTTGATTCCAGTATTGATTATATTGATCCGACCAATTGTTTTAGCAGTTGAATGCTTTTTAAATCTTGAAAGAAATTTCAGGTCAAGCAGGGCAGTCCGTTGCAGAAGCGCCCGCGAACACGCAAAATATAAAAGCTTTGCGGATTCTTAGTTATTGAATTATTGGTTGGTCCATTATAACTTTAAGGCCTGCATGAGCACCAGCACAAAGGAATCGCATGTCGCGGGAAAGGGCGATCCCGAATCCGATCTCCACCCGGACGAATTGTTCCAGATCCTTTCTGACTCGCTTTCCACGATCCCATCCGGCGCCTCTGTCTTGGCGATTGTGGCAGACAAAACGCGGGACGATAACACTCATATCTTATTCCCATTAGTCGCCCAGATTCTGTCGGACCGCAGGGTTCGGAAGTTTGACGCTCTGGTCGCTCAGGGAACCCACACCGCGATGAGCGAAGCGGATAAGCGCAGCAAAATCGGCCTCAGCGATCCTAGACCTCTGCCAGGATTTGGTCATATATTCGACCACGACTGGGCGAACCCCTCAGTTCTCATCTCGCTCGGAGTGCTTCGGGCCGAAAAAGTGATGGAGCTTACCAAGGGCTTGATGAATGCTTCGATTCAGCTGACTGTGAATCGATTGCTGGCCCCAGGAAACTACGACACCGTCCTGATCTTCGGAGCCACGGCACCGCATGAAGTAGCGGGATTTTCCGGCGGAGCGAAATATTTTTTCCCCGGTGTCGCCGGGCCAGAATTAACCCATGCAACTCATTGGCTGGGTGCTTTGGCAAGCATCGAAAAGGTGATTGGACGCGTTGAGACGCCTACTCGTCACTTGTTCGAAGCTGCAGCCGATTTCGTTCCGGCGCGTGTTATCTCACTCAGTTCAGTTGTAACTCGGAACAACGGCCGCCTGCGCACGCACGCGCTTTTCTGTGGAGAGTTTCGAGAAAGTGTACGGAAGGCCGCCGATGTCAGCCGGCTGGTGCACATTAAATATACTGGAAGGAAGTACCGGAGGGTCATTGCGCTGCTGGATTCCCACTACACAGATTTGTGGGTAGGAGGTAAAGCAAGCTATCGGCTTGGTCCAATAATTGAGGAGGGTGGGGAGTTGATCATCTTTGCCCCGCACCTCACCTGCCTCTCGGACACGCACGGGGTGCTTATCAAACGCTACGGATATGCTCCGTTAGAGCGCATACAGGAATTGATATCGCGAGCGCCCGAACTTAGGCAAAATCTTTGCGTCGCTGCACATCTTGCGCATGTTACCTTTGCCAGTCGGAAATCGGCGGATGGCACAATCCTCCCACGATACTCCATCGTGCTGGCGTCCGCCGTAGACCGGGACACTTGCCGACAAGTCAATCTCGGCTATATGGACCCACGGACCTTCTGCCGCCGCGACTACGAAGGGGATGAAGATACTCTGATCGTTGAGCAGGCCGGGCGTGATTTGTATCTAGCGAAACCCTTCGTCGATTAACCGCTTAGGTTCTGCTCATTGTGAACCTTAATCACGCCTTCGCGTGACCCGGTGCCCGCACGTAGTAGCATCTTCCTAGGTTAGGGAACGCTACCACAGAACCTTAAAGTGCAGCTCCAGATTCCTTGGGCTGTTGGACCCAGCAAGTTTGCTGTATGTGCCAAACGTCGGATCGGTCGCGCCCGTATCGAATTCATAAGGCACGGTGCCGAACTGCGGGTGATTGAGAACATTGAATGCGTTAATACGCAACTGCAACTTAACCCGCTCGGTGATATCGAAGAACTTCGACAGATTCACGTCGAACAGGTCGGTCGGGCGCGCACGGATGCCGGTGTATTCGAGATTAGGGGTGATTCCGTATTGCGGTTGCAAAGTGAAATTGAACTGGCTGCAGCTGCCAGAGTAGATATAACCAGTGACGGGTTGTAGCGACCAGGTACCGCTATTGTTCTGCACCCATTGATTGGTGCAAGGGGCGAACGCCCGGGTATAGATAGGATCTTCATTGTGCAGCGGAACTTTAGCGTAACTGTTCATATCCACACCAGAAATCGTCACTGGCATGCCCGTGATGAATGTGTACTGGCTGCCAATTTCCCACCCCCCGATCACCCCATCAACATATCGATTGGCATTATTGACAAAGGCGTGCCCCCGGCCCACGGGCAGATTGTAGACGCCGGAAATTGAGATCTTGTGTGTCATGTCGAGCGGGTCGATGATTCGTTCGCGCAGGTTGTATCTTTGATCCGCCCACGCCCCGGCATCCATCGTCTTCTGCCAAGTCCAGCCTGCCCGAAGTGTGAGGGAGTTGGCCCATCGGTGATTGATGGTAGTTTGCACCGAGTTGTACCAAGAGCGGCCGTTGTTCACAATTTTATAGATGTCGCCAAACGCCGGTAGCGGCCGGGTCAACTGACCATAGGAAATGGTGGATGCCTGATTCGAAAAGGCGGTCGCGTTATTGAACGCGCTGATATTGTAGAACGGACTCTGGACCAGATCGTTGTTGCAGATAGTAGGATCGCCACCAAAGCCCTGATCGCATTGTTTCTGCCATGCAGGACTGATCAAATTGATGTTGGTTCCGAAGTTTCCACTGACATTAGGTTGCGCCAGATTATACGTTCTGCTCCCGACATAACTCACTTCTAATATGTCGTGGCTGGTTAGCTGGCGCTGAACCCCTAGCGAATATCCCCAGTAGTTCTGCGACTTAAAATCAGGATCGTAGAAGGTAGCGTTTTGCCCTAAAGCTGTTAGCAATCCGAAAGATGATCCGCTTATGGGGGTTACGCCGCTTGGAAATGGATTTCCCACATTTGCAAGCGGGTTAGGGGTTTGATAGTTATTCAAGGTGGCGATGTACCCTGTGTCGGCCGAGAAACCCACTAATCCATCCTGAATCAGACTTGAATACGTGAGCAGAGGTCCGGTGAGCATCTCCTCAAATCCGCCGCGCACCACAGTCTTAGGATTCAAAGCGTAGGCGAAACCGAAGCGAGGCTGGAATCCGAGCTTGTTAGTCTTGATGGCTTGCCTGGGATTGCCCCCCACCCCGGCGAACGTGAAGCCACCTAAGATCGACTCCCCATTCGGAAGTAAAGAATGATTAATTTGCGAGTCCACCGGGTTAAGGGTCGTGGTGTTAAAGGCATAGTTCTGTGCATTGTGGCGTACAGTTGCGGCCGGGGAGTAGTCGTAGCGCAGGCCCAGATTCAGCGTCAGTTTTGAAGTCACCTTCCAGTCATCCTGGATGAAAGGAGCATAGTAATACGACGAGTAGGTGCGATTTACCACGATATTGGTGTTACCCGTATCGGCGTATCCGAGCAGGAAAGAGGCCAGATCGAACCCTTGGAATGCCAATCCGCTGTTTTGATAATCCTGCTGGGTCCATCCATTGCCGACAGTAAAGTTCGGAGCTTGAAAGCCCTGTCCTCCTGGCACACCAATAAAGCCCTCCATACGGTAGCGGAAATCGAGGCCGATGTGGAGTGTGTGCTGGCCTTTAACCCAAGTGAGACTCGGAAATAAATTGAAAGATGTGCCACTTAAAATGTTTGCGGGAAGGGTTGCCCCCAAACTTGAAAATCCGTCTGCATTAAAGTTGAACTGAGGAAATAATGTCCCAAAAGTTCCCAATTGTGAAGTCACGGCAGGCGTCCAACCGCCACCGAACAGTGCGGGGTTGAAGCCTTCGCGAGTGTAATGTTGTTCCGTTGCAGCATATCCACCGCTTGCGCGCACATCTAGGAGGAGGGTGGGGCTGAAAGTATGAGTCCAGTCAGGCTGGATCGACCAGCCGCGGTTGTCACCGCCTTCGCCCGTTCCAGCGGGACCCGGAAAGAATGTACCTCCAAACAGATTGGCGAAACCATTCCGTTGCAGGGACAACGTACCGCGGAAGCTAAAGCGGTCACTTGTATCAAGGTTGTGATCGAACTTTGCCATGATGTTGCGCACCACGGCATTGGATGTCCAAGGCGTGAAGTAATTGTTGTTATAAGGATTCGTCCCGGCTGGTGCGGTCACATTCGGGGCAGGGAAGTAGGAGAGGATCTTCATCGCAATGGGATTGATACACGCACCTCCCGTCGGCCCACGGTTGGTGTTGCCAACACACTGCGGAATTGTATTGTTCGGGAAGGGATTGCGGTTCGCGGGTGTCCCGCTCAGCGGATCATACAGAACGATCGGCACCGGTGAGCCGGTGGGACCGAGGGCATACAATTTGCTGAAGTCACCGATCGTGGCAGGATTTGAAAAATCGCAAGGTTGTCCTGTCGCATTCCACGTTGAGCAATCCGGAACCGAATCCGTGGTCGTTCCAGGAGTTTTCTGGTCACGATTGTCGTATTGGATGAAGAAGAATGTTCTGTTCTTTCCGTTGTAAATATGGGGAATAACTACGGGACCGTCGAGGGCGAAGCCATAGAAATCCTCGCTACTCGCCGGCGCCGGATTGGCGGCAGCGCTGGGTGTGTTTGCGTAGTAGTCGGTGATCCATGGGTTCGCGTTTAACCATGAGCGGCGCATGATTTCGTATACGCTGCCGTGCAACGCGTTGGTTCCGGTTTTGATAACGGTATCAAATCCCCCGCCGGATCCGTTCCCATACCGTGCATCGTAGGCGTTGGCAAGGACTTTAAAATCCTCCACTGACTCCATTGATGCGCTGGTCAAGGTCTGAGCCAACTGCGGTCCGCTACCTGCCACAGAATCGTTTGGCATGCCGTCCATTAACGTGAAGGCTCCCCCATACTGTCCTCCATTGACCGACATTGTGAACCACCCGCCCCCAAAATTTGCCGAACCGTACTCGGTACCGGTGGGCGATCCGTCGTTCAGGTCGAAGAAGTTGACGCTCGTGCTCAAAGCCGCAGTCATATTCACGTCGCGGCCGTTGTTCGGAACTTCCGTGACCATCTTGCTGGAAAAGGTCTCGTCTCGGCTTGCGTTATCCGTGTTGACGAGTTCCTCTTGGGCTTGCACTGTAATACTTTCGGAGACGGAGCCGACTTTTAAGGAGAAATCCACGGCCAAAGTTCTGTCCGCTTCCAAAGTAATCTTCGTGCGAACCTCCTTTTCAAATCCCTGCATCTCTGCCGTGATCGAATATTGCCCTGCCTTTAAGTAGGGCACCGCATAATCCCCTGATGCGGTCGTTTTAGTCTTGATGTCCTGGTTGGTGAGTTCATTGTGGACTGTGATGCTGGCGCCAGGTAGCGCGGCACCCGTGGCATCTTTCACATGGCCGGTAAATTCTTGACCGAACGACGCGACCGAGAAAACCGCTACGAGAAGAGCACTCAGGAAGGTGCAATTCAGTGTTCTCATAAGCCCATTCCCCCTCGCATGTACTTCGATGAGAGTCACATTCCGGCCGGAACGCTGCAGGGATTGATCCGACCAATGTTCCCACTAATCCCCGAGGTCACGTTACGAAAAGGCTGGATCCCCACTTGATTTTCCGATCGGTGATTCACATCCAAATCTACGAACGGCCACCCTTTTTGATGTAAGCGATCGGTCGAACCAATAACGGTTTCACACGCTAGCACCGCCTCCTTTTCATTGTCAAGCTAGTTTTTCGATGAAATACAGAAGATGGGAATACTGGCAGGATTAGCGTTCTGCGTTGATGTGGTCACAGGCTTGACAATTGCGGAAGCCCGTGTACGATTTGGTTCGTCCATTGGGCCAAACATGAGACGACGCGAATTTCTCAAGCTTACGGCTGGTGCCGCTGTCGCCGGTTATGCAAAAGATAAAGTTCCTCTCCCTTCGAGGCAGCATGCGGTTGCGGCGGATGTCTTTCATGTCTCACTAACCGGCAATGATGACAACTCGGGCACGGAGAAGTTTCCGTTTGCGACTCTTCACGCGGCCCAGCTCGCAGTTCGAGCAAGAAACCGGCGAGGTCCAGCGACAGTCGTAGTGCATAGCGGCACCCACTACTTGAAAACTACGCTGAACTTCTCTTCTGAGGACTCCGGCACAACGTATACAGCGGTTCCCGGAGAAGTTGTGACGATCAGTGGTGGACAACGGCTCAGTTGTAACTGGAAGCCTTACAAAAGCAACGTCATGATGGCGGAGATTCAGCCAGGGCTGGATTTCAATCAGGTTTTCGTAAACGGAAAACGGCAGATTCGCGCACGCTACCCGAATTTCGATTCCTCCGAGCCAGGCAAGTCAGGATACCTGCAAGCGGCGGGTTCTATTCCCGTGGGAACGGTGAATCCTCACCCGGATCCCGATGTTGACATGACTTATTCAGGCCAGGCACCGAGGGGGGTCCATTTCGACCCAGCTACGTTCAGCAAGAATAAATGGGCCCACCCCGAGCAAGCGGAGATTCATATTTTCCAATCGAGTTACTGGGGAAATTTGCAATGGAAAATTAAGGATATCGACTTCGACACAAATACGATCTGGTTTGGAGAAGGCGGACAACAAATCGGTGCGAAATGGAGCGCCCATCCCGCTGCCGTGAACGACAAATCACGGTTCTTCATCGAAAATGTATTTGAGGAACTGGATGCCCCGGGCGAATGGTTTTTGGACAAAGAAAAGCACACTCTTTACTACTATCCAGAACAGGACGTTCAATTGAGTAGCGCGCTGATCGAAGTTGCCGTACTCGAGCATGCGGTCGAATTTTCTGGCACGCAGAGCGATCCTGTGCAGGATCTGTCTTTGCGTGGGTTTCGGTTCGCGCACACGACCACCACGTATCTCAAGGCATATGACGTGCCCTCTCTCAGTGATTGGGCGGTCCACCGTGGAGGTGCGATCTTTGCCGAATGTACCAGGAACTGCTCAGTTGAGGAGTGCTGGTTTGATGCGGTTGGCGGGAATGCGGTGTTTGTGAACAATTACAACCGCAAGTTTGCGGTGACTGGTTGCAAGTTCACCGAAACCGGCGATAGTGCGATTTGTTTCGTGGGGGATCTAGAAAAAACAAACGGCACACAACGCGCCTTTCCCTACGAATGCGAAGCCAGCAACAATCTCATTCATGACTGCGGCTTCTATGGGAAGCAAATAGCAGGCGTTTACATCTCTCGCGCCAAGCGCATTACCGCCAGTCATAACTTGATCTTTAACATGCCTCGAGCTGCCATCTGTATTGGCGATGGTACATGGGGCGGTCACTTGGTCGAATACAACCACACTCACGACACAGTGCGCGAAACCAGCGATCACGGTCCGTTTAACGCATGGGGCCGCGACCGCGGCTGGTCCCTGGCTCAATCCCATGGCACATACTCCACCGACCGCAGTCTGGATGTTTGGGAGGCTCTGGTCGATGCAATGGAACCAGTGATCGTTCGCCATAACTTCTTCGATGAAAAATCTGGCTGGGGACTCGATCTTGACGATGGCGCAACCAACTACGAGATCTATAACAATGTCTCCGTTGGTGGCGTCAGCATGAAACTTCGAGAGGGTGCCTATCGAAAGGTGTACAACAACATCTGGTATTTGTCTAAAGCGGCGCCTTGTTTCCACGTAGGAAATAACTACAACCATGATCAGTATTTCAACAACATCACCGTGATGAAGCCCGGTAATACGCACTGGCCTGACGGGTGGCCGTGGTGGCCGGAGATGTTTTATTCGGTCATCGCCCCCCCAGCTGTGGGACCATGGTTCGAGAAGATTGACAATAACTGCTTTTATTGTGCAGATGGTGAGTTTCAAGCGGTCGTCGATCAACTGCGCTCAGAAAATGGCAAACGGAACGCAAAGCGCTACAACTTGCAAGAGTGGCAAGGCTTGGGTTTCGATCAACACTCCGTCTTTGGCGATCCCTTGTTCCTGGATGCAGCCAATAACGACTTCCAGGTGCGCTCGGATTCGCCCGCGCTGCAGGTGGGCTTCAAAAACTTTGAAATGGGCAAGTGGGGGCTGACCGAGAAATTTCCTGGTCGATGGCGCACATAATGTCTTCACGACGGGACAATCGGATGCGCACCAGAATGATAATGCGAGGAAACATGAAATACTTAAAACTTGCAATCTTAGTCGTCATCGTACTTACATTTGCAGGACTCTATGGCAAAACTCCAAACGTGCACGTGCAGCGCATCGGCATGGTTATTGGAGTTAAACCCGACCAGATCAGCGCGTACGAAGCTTTACACGCCGCATCGAACCCCGGGGTGCGCGATCTACTGAACAAATACAACATGCATAATTTCTCGATCTATATCCATCAACTCGATGATGGCCGCTACTATTTGTTCGGCTACTATGAGTACACAGGCACGGACTATAAAGCGGACATGGAGAAACTCGCCGCCGAACCACGCAATCAAAAATGGCTGTCCGTGACTGCCCCTATGCAGTTGCCCCTGAAAGGAGAACAAGGTTGGGCCATGATGAAGGAGGTCTATCACAACCAATAACGGCGAGGCCTACTTCTCAGTGGAGGTGAGCAGGGCTTTTGTATCGGCAATGTGGTCTAGCATCTGACGGCGCGCGCCCTCAGGATCTCGGTTTTGGATGGCCTCATATATTTTCTTGTGATAAGTGAGGGGCCGGTCGAGCGGCACCCGGCGCGAGAGGTGCGACATGCTGGTCAGCAGGTTGCGATGGATGACCCGGAATACCAGATGACAAATGCGGTTGCCGCTGGCGCGAAAAATGCATTCGTGAAATGCCACGTCTGCTTCGAGCCGCTCCTGATTCGTGCGGCAGTGTTCCATCGCTGCAATTGCTTTTCGCAGACCGATAAGGTCCTCGGCCGTCGCTCGCTGCGCCGCGCGAGCGGCTAGTTCCGGCTCAACGATCATCCGCGTCTCGAAAAGCTCGTGATGCGAGAGATCATCGAGCAGGACGAGAAAATCGAGAGGCTCTTTGAGCGTCATTTCGGCACTGGCACTCAGATATGTACCGTCTCCCACTCTTTGAGTAAGGACTCCCATAATCTCAAGCACCTTTAAGGCTTGCCGCAAAGAGGCTCGGTTTACACCGAATTCCTTTGCTAGTTCGCGCTCAGGAGGAAATTTTCCTCCCGGTGCAACCGCACCGGTGGCGATCAGACGCTTGATTTTTTCCAGGATTTTGGCCGTCAGCCGAATATCGGTCGATGTCTTGCGAGGAGTCTCAACAATGGCCATGGCAGAGACAGTAACTTAGAGCAATGAGCTTACCATGCAACCACCCTCGGCGCTACGACCGATTGCGTTAATAGTCCCACTGTTTATCCCGTACGGGACGCAGTACCTCTTGCACCTGCGCCAAAAGTTGCAGATCTACGGGTTCCTCATACCAGGCCACATTCCGTCGAACGGATTCGGGATTTGCACTGCTGAAGAGCGTTGTTGGCAAGCGGGAGTTCTGACTTGCAAATTGTAAGGCCACCTTGGCAATCGAAGTCCCACGCTCGCGGCAGAATTCTGCGGCAGCCTTGAAGGTGGCTCGGTCCTCGATGCTAGCCGGATGCCAATCTGCAGGCCCACGGTCGGTGAGGAGAGCACTCGCGAATGGCGAACCATTAATAATTCCAACCTCTTTTCGCTCGGCAAGCGGCAGAAGTTCGAGCAAACGCGTGTCACTTAGGCAATAATGGTTGTGTATCAGCGCGGCATCAAGATCGAAGGAGAAGAGAATTTCTGCCCACAGGTCCAAAGGATAGATTCCGAAGCTGACCCCGCCTATTCGGCCCTCTTTCTTTAACTCGAGCACTGCTTCGTAGCCTTCAGTCAGCGCCCACTTGGTATGCTTCCGTCCCTGATACTCGATATCGTGGATGTGAATCAGATCGAAATAGTCAGTCCCCAGCCTTTCGGCGCTTTCCTGCAGCGATCTGCGGATTCGTTCGCGAGAGTAATCAAGCGTATCTTCGCCATATACGCCCGGCTTTGTGTACTTGCCCACTTTTGTCGAGAGATAATACCGGTGTCGCGGAACATTTCTTAATGCCTTTCCGAGAACCGACTCAGAGACAGTACCCCCGTACGCCGGCGCCACGTCGAAGTAGTTAATTCCACATTCGAGGGCTGCGTGGACAGCGCCAATCGCGGCAGCTTCGTCAACGGGATGGAATACTCCACTCAGAGACGACGCACCAAAGCTCAGGCGGGATACTTTCATCCCGGTTTTTCCAAGGAGGCTATAGTCCATGAAAGCTGTCCCGACCGTTCCCATCGCGCTGCCTGAGCGTAAAACAATCTGACAAAGCCGCGCGATCGGATCCTCAGCCGTCGCTATCCCTGACTTCTACGACGGCTTTCATCAGGCCGACTTTGGTTGGAAGCTCTTTGAAGCGGGAAGCTACTTCGTCCAAGCTAAGGCGGTCCGTTATCCATGGTTCCGTATCGATCTTGTTCTCTTCCAGCATGCGAATGATGGGCTGAAACTGCCCACAACTGTTCCGGCTCGCGTAAAGTGTCACTTCGCGCCGATGCAGCAACGCATCGTCAATTTTCACCGGATCGCGCGTTAGTCCGACAAAAACCAGCTTCCCACCTGGCGCCACATGATTCAAACTATCCCCCATACTGGCGGCACTTCCAGTCGCATCAAAAACCACATCGGCAACTCTGCCATCGGCAGCCGGTAAGGACTGGACTCCCAGCTTGTTCACAAATTCTCTGCGCCAATCGTTGATTTCAATGACCAGTACCTTTGCTCCCAGCGCCGTAGCAAACTGAGTTACTGCTAAGCCGATTGGGCCCGCTCCGACCACCAGAGCCTCTTCCCCGCAAGTCAAGCCGCTTCTCTTTACCGCGTGCGCGCCGATGCCGAGGGTTTCGACCAGAGCCAGTTGATCGAGGGAAAGTGATTTTGATTTATGCAAAAGGTGAATGGGTACGGCCAGGTACCCTTGCATTCCCCCGTCGACGTGCACGCCGATCAAACGAAGCCGTTCGCAGCAGTTTGTCCTTCCCGCCTTGCACGTACGACACTGACCGCAACTTATATAAGGTTCAATGGCGCATCGGTCTCCGACCTTCAGCCCGTGTTCGCTTTCTGCAATCCATGCAATTTCGCCCGCAAGTTCGTGTCCGAGAACGCGAGGATAGGTATAAACGGGATGCCGGCCAGCCAGAGCATGGAAATCGCTTCCACAGACCCCGACCCGATGCATTCGAACCAAGGCCTCTCCACTGGCGGGAACCGGACGAGGAACATCGATTTCGAGAAATTCGCCCGGAGCATTCAGCAGAACTTTTCTCATGACTGCCTATTCCTTCACCTCGGGACAGGTCGCGACTAAAAAATTTAATGGTTGAACCATATAGCCGCAACGAATTGTATGAGCAGATGCCTGATTCGTCAAGCCAGCTCCAACAGCAAGGGAGATCACGCACTTAAGAACCTTAATTGTGGGCAATAAACCCGCGTAACTCGCAATGTTCCACTTCGCGAACTTCTTGACACCTGGAATTGGGAGATGATAAAGTTCGCGCTCGCATTGGCTCATCCAAGAAAGAAATAGTAGCTGTCGAGGTCGCCGGAAAAATCGCCTATGCAGCCTACGCTCACGCTTCCACCCCTCGACATCGCAATCATTCTGTTTTACCTCTGTGGCATATTGACGATTGGCCTTCTCTCTGTCCGGCGGATCAAGATCACCGGGAACGTCTTCTTTCTTGCGGGAAGAACACTGTCGTGGCCATTGGTGGGAGCCGCATTGTTCGCCTCGAATATTTCAACGATCCATCTGGTTGGACTTACGGCTTCCGGTTATAACGAGGGTTTGGTGTGGGGGAATTTCGAGTGGATGGCGTCCTATACGCTCATCCTCTTGTCATTGATTTTCGCTCCGTTTTATTTTCGTACTCGTATCGCGACTTTGCCGGAATTTCTGGAACGCAGGTACAGTCCCGCATCGCGGTCGTTTCTCGCATTTATGGCGATCGTTGCGGCAGTGTTCATTCATATCGGAATCAGTCTGTACGCGGGTGCAGCGGTCTTCCAAAGGTTTTTTGGCATCAATGTGGTGGCTTCGATCGTTATCATTTCAACCATCGTGGGAATTTATACCGTCCTGGGTGGATTGCGCGCTGTCGTGATAACCGAAACCGTGAATACCGCGATTCTGATATTAGGAGCCTTATTAATTTTAGTTTTCTCCGTGGCTGCCTTGCCCGCCCACGGAATCCATTCCTTCGCGGACCTGCGGAGTGCCGCGAAACCGGGACAATTGTCCATGCTTCACGTGCACGATTCGGCTGGACTTAGTTGGTACGCGGTGCTCCTGGGCTACCCTGTTCTCGGCATTTGGTACTGGTGCAGCGATCAAACCATCGTCCAAAGAGTTTTGGGAGCACGCAGTTCCGTAGATGCGCAGTTGGGTCCTCTCCTGGCCGGCTTTCTGAAAATCCTTCCTGTATTCCTGCTCGTATTGCCGGGAGTGATTGCGTACGTGTTGTTTCAGCCGATCATCGGTAAGGCGAGTAATCAAACGTTACCGGTGCTCATCGAACAGTTGATTCCGGTCGGAGTGAGGGGAGTCATCACGGCAGCAGTGCTGGCGGCGCTTATGAGCGCAGTCGCGGCCGCACTGAACAGCATCGGAACGCTGGTAGCAGTTGACATCGTTGCCCGCTTGCGGCCAAGCACGCCTGACCGGGTGCAAGTGACAGTCGGCCGCATAAGTTCTGTGGTTGTCATGCTTCTCGCTATGGCGTGGTCGACGCAGGGCGGGCGGTACTCGAGTATTTTCGAAGCGATCAATGCGATTGCCGCGGATTTAGCACCTCCGATTACTGTCGTGTTTCTCTGGGGAGTGTTGTGGCGTCGCGGCACCAAGCAAGCGTCTCTGTGCACTCTGATTTTTGGCTTTGCCTTGGGAATGGTTGCCTTCATCCTCGACCTGCCCATGTTCGGTACGGAGAAGATCATCACTCATGGCTGGGGTATTCCGTTCATGATGCAGGCGTGGTGGATGTTTTGTATTTGCAGCGTCGTCTATATAGCAATTAGTTTGCTGACACCCCCTCCTGCGCCAGAATCAGTGGATGGCCTCACATGGAGTCACCCCCTGGCCGCGCTCACGGACGAACAATTCAAGGGGATGAGAGACCCGCGACTGATTGCTGCGATTCTCGCCGTCACTGTTGGCATCCTGTACTACATTTTCCGATAAGCTCGATGACGGTCCGGATCGAGAGCTGCGATGAAGATTGACACCCATCAGCATTTTTGGAAATACAACAGCCGCGATTATGTGTGGATGTCTGCGGCGATGGACAAACTGCGTCGGGATCATCTGCCCGAAGATTTGATGCCCCTCCTGAAAGCATCTGGCATAGATGGCACCATCGCCGTGCAGGCGCGGCAAACGTTGGAGGAGAGTACGTGGCTGTTGCAACTCGCGGAAGAATACCCGTTCATCCGCGGTGTGGTGGGCTGGGTTGATCTCTCGTCAGAAGAGGTTGCCCAGCAGCTTGAGCAGTTCAGTCAGCGCCCGAAATTTTGTGGTGTCAGGCACGTTCTGCATGACGAACCGGACGACCAGTTCATGCTCCGGGAAGTTTTTGTCCGCGGAGTGAGTATGCTGGAGAAATTCGGCTTGGCGTACGACTTGCTGCTTTTTCCCCGGCATCTTCGGATCGCCTGCGACTTAGTTAGCCGGTTTCCGAACCAGCGCTTTGTTCTCGATCACATCGCGAAACCTGCGGTTCAAGGCGGAGCGATGGAGCCCTGGAAAAGCGACCTGAGGCAACTGGCAATCTTTCCTAATGTTTTTTGCAAAATCTCGGGACTGGTCACGGAGGCTCGTTGGGATCGATGGCAGGCGAAGGATTTTGAGCCATATCTCGACGTTGTGTTGAATGCCTTTGGTGCAAACCGGCTCATGATTGGCTCGGATTGGCCCGTGTGCACATTAGCTGCAGACTACAAGTCAGTCATTGAACTGGAAACCGGCTATATCAGCCGCCTCTCCGATGATGAACAAATGGCAATCATGGAGAAGAATCCGGTGGAGTTCTATTCCTTAGAGTAATGCGCAACTAAAAGGAACAGTGCTAACTCGGTTGCGCAGCCGTTCCAGATTGGTTCGTCTACTTTTCATCCGATTGAGCGGAAGGAAGATTCGATGCTGAAACGAAGGGTATTCTTGGCCACCTGCCTGTTGATCTGTATCTCAGCGTTCGCGGACGCACAAGATTCCGGCCTGGTGGCGGAGTGGTCCTTTGACGAAAGTAGCGGACAAACGGCTCGCGATTCGGTGAGCGGCATCAATGACACCATCACGGGGGTGTTCAAGCGTGTGAACGGTGTTTCTGGCCGCGGACTGCAGTTCGACGGAGAAACTACTGTCATCATCCGCGATCGTAAGGTAGCGCCGAAGACCGGTTCGGGTCTTACCGTGGAAGCATGGGTCGCGGTAAATACTTATCCGTGGAACTGGGTTCCTGTTGTGGAGCACCGCAGAGAAGAACAAGCGGGCTATTCTTTTGGAATCGACTCCTTCGGACACTTCGGGTTAAAAGTTGCTGTGGGAGGCATGTGGTGGTCGCTGGTTTCGAAGGCCCAGCTTCCGCTCAAGAAATGGTCACATATTGCCGGCAGTTACGATCCAGCAAAGGGAATAGTGATCTATCTCAACGGAGCGCTGGCGGCCGAGATGCCTCTGCAAGGCGCTCTCGTTTCTCCCGAGCGCGAAGAACTGATAATCGGCCGCGTTCAAGAACCGACTCTTCCAGCACAATGGATTCATCCCAAAATTCCGGTCGTCTATTCCTTCGATGGAATTCTGGACGACCTTCGCATTTATGATCGTGGTCTGCCCGCGGATGACGTTGCGAAGGCGTATGCCGAGTCTCATGTCTCCACTGCCGACGCGCTGCCTTGGCCGATTTTGCCATCAGGCCCCCCAGGTTCCGGCCCCTTCGGAGCCTTTTACACAACGCTAAAGTACGACGATCTGTGGGACGAACCGCGCCGGGTTGCGCCAGACTCAGACGTTGTTGTGCGATTCGATCAATTGCCCATCCGCATGGTTTTTTGGCAGGGGACAAACTACGGTGGCGACTGGGTGAGCGAAAACAACAAATGGTACACCGACGAATTCCTGGAAACCGGCGGGAAGATTGACTGCCCTGGAGGGGAAGATTGCGAGCCCATGTCGGATAAGCAAAACCGATATTCGCATGTTCGCATCCTGGAAAGCACGGATGCCCGAGCGGTAGTTCACTGGCGCTACGGACTCTGCGAAGTTGTGAATTACTCCTGCGCTAACCCCGACCCGATCACCGGTTGGACCGATTGGGCAGACGAATACTTCACCATTTATCCCGATGGAGTGGCAGTCCGCAAGCAGGTCCTTTGGACTTCAAACTTCAAGAACTGGCACGAATTTCAAGAGACAATTGTCATCAATGGCCCAGGTACGCGACCGGAAGACAACATTGAACCTGAGGCTCTGACCATCGCCAATATGAAGGGCCAAACTGTCTCGTATTCCTGGGAACATGGTCCTCCATCGAAGGACTTGGATAAGCTGGAAAATCCCAATATCCAGGTGGTAAATCTGAAATCCAAGTGGAAACCCTTTCAAATCGTGTCGCCTGTCAGAGCATCTATGAGGGCGTACACGGGCGAGCCCACTTACTCAATGTTCGAGTGGTGGAATCACTGGCCCGTTGCGCAGGTGCGATCCAGCGGAATTTCCGCTGTAGCACCAGACCGCCCATCTCATTCGTCCTTGTCTCATATCTATTGGGAGCCGTTTTCGCAAACCGGCGATTCCATGACGAAGATCCTGTTGCATGGAATGACCACGAGATCTGCAACTGAACTGATTCCGTTAGCAAAGTCGTGGCTTTCACCGCCAGAATTGGAGCTAATCGGGACAGGTTTTCAGAGCAAGGGATATGATCCCACACAACGTGCATTCGTCATCCTTCGCGAGTCTGATCGGCCGTCTGCGAAACTGAAGATCCTTCTCAAAGCGACTTCCGACTCGCCGCTGGTAAATCCTGCCTTTGTTCTCAAGAACTGGGGAGACTCGGAGCCAAAGCTCACGTTTGACGGTAAGGCGGTCGCGCCGGGAGAAAAACTCCGCTACGGCTTCGTCCGTCAGCTTGAGGGTACCGATCTCGTTGTGTGGCTCGCCGCAGAATCGACCCATTCGAGCACGATGGAACTCACGGCAGCAAGATAGCTTGCGAACAACTTCTACAAGCCCCGGGCTTCGCGTGACCGGATCGACCAATTCTGGCGGATACTCGTCACAACATTGCAACACCAGAATAGGGCTTGACACCTGTGAGCGAGCATAACTAATATCTGGTTCCGTTGTAATGGTTGAACCATTATAGAAGTGTTCGGTCGGCGGGGATCGCCCCCTGTAGGAGGAACCGGTAATGCGTTTTTCGCGGCGAAATCTTTTAGCTGCTGGTGCTTTTTCCGCTGGATCGTTGCTTGTGAACTCTCCTCTCTTCGAGGATGCAGCCGCGAAAACAACGGACCGGAGTGGGCAGACCTTTCAGCCCAATTGGCATTCGCTCAGACAGTTGGCCTCCCCGCAATGGCTACGCGATAGTAAATTCGGAATTTATACGCACTGGGGAGTCTATTCCGTCCATGGCGTCGGTAAGAATGTCACGTGGTATGCCAACAAGGTCTATTGGCAACCCGATTCGCCGGAAAGAAAACACTGGGAGCAAACCTACGGTCCCATCGAGAAATTCGGTTACAAGGATCTGATCCCCAAATTCACCGCTGAAAAATTCGACGCCGACGAATGGGCGGAATTGTTTAAAGGGGCAGGCGCGCGCTTTGCGGGTCCTGTATGTGAACACCATGATGGATTCTCGATGTGGAATACAAAGTACTCGGAATGGAACGCCGCCAGGATGGGGCCCAAAAGGGACGTGGTGGGGGAGCTTTCGAAAGCAGTAAAGCGTCAAGACATGAAGTTCGTTACGGCCTTCCATCATGCGGAAAACTGGTTTTATTTTCCAACAACTGACAAACGTCTGGACAGCGCTGATCCGAAGAATTCTGGCCTTTATGGCTTCATCCATGAGCCTTATGCTCTGCCGACCAAAGAATTTCTTGATCGGTGGCAAGGCAAAATTATTGAGGTGATCGACAACTACGACCCCGACCTTATCTGGTTTGATTTTGGCCTCGAACTGGTCCATGAAACCTACAAAGAGAATGTTCTGGCGTACTACTACAACAAAGCGGCGAAGCGAAAGAAGGATGTGGTTGTCACCTACAAGAAACATAATCTTATCCCCATGGTTGGCATTCTTGATTTGGAGCTAGGGCAAGAGCGCGAGTTAACCTACAACGACTGGATCACAGATTCCACGGTTGATAATCAAGGAGCGTGGGCGTATTGCCCTGAGGCTGGCTTCAAATCGACAGACAATCTAGTCGACAACCTTGTCGATCGAGTGAGCAAAAACGGTTACCTTCTCTTGAATGTGGGTCCCAAACCAGACGGTACCATCCCCGACGAAGCTAAAGATCGGCTGCATGGGATTGGTCAGTGGCTGAAGATCAATGGCGAAGCGATCTACGGCACGACTCCTTGGCTGATCGCGGGGGAAGGGCCGACTCAACTCGAGAAGACTGGTTCATTCAATGAAAGCAACGATCTGAAATTCACCGCTCAAGATATCCGCTTCACTGCCAAACCGGATGCGTTGTATGCCATCGTTCTGGATTGGCCGGGCGAGAAAGCGACAATCAAGAGCCTTGCACCCAGAGGGCGAACATGGGCAGGACTGTATCCCAGTGAAATCGTCTCCATCACGATGCTGGGCGACGGCACGAATCTCGCGTGGCAAATGACCAAAGATGGGCTGGTAGTGGAAACACCGAAGAACAAGCCGGGCGATTATGCCTTTACTTTCAAAATCAATCGTCGAAGCCCCGTGTGAGTTTCAATGATGATTGCGGTTTTTTATTCCTCCACTGTGGAGAAAATTACTGACATTTTGTCATTGGTATGTCGCCATCGCTGAGTACATTCTTTGCGGAGAAAAGGCGGCACTGCGTTCATACGGTGTGAGGTCCATGATGCGGGCTTCAAAGAGACGAAAACATACTCTGGCATTCTTTGTTGTTTCAGAATTACCTCGAAAACTCCGTGGGATCTTGCTGCCTTTATGCATGTCTTTCACGCTACAGGCTCAGACCGCCATGGGTCCGACAATTGCCCAGGATCCGGCTAGTCTCGATCAAGCTTGGCAGACAGCGAGCAGTAAATTCGACACAAGGCGGGCTACCCTCCTGAAGAAGGTTGACGAAGGAGACCACGAGGGCCCTTTCCGTCCGGACTGGGAATCGTTGCAAAACTACGAGGTGCCCGACTGGTACAAGGACGCGAAGTTCGGCATCTTCATCCATTGGGGCGTCTATTCGGTTCCTGCCTTTGGCGACGAGTGGTATCCCCGAAATATGTACTTGCAGGGATCGGACGAGTACAACCATCACCTTGCAACCTATGGTCCGCAGACCAAGTTTGGTTACAAAGACTTCATTCCGATGTTTAAGGCTGAGAACTTTAATCCCACTGCCTGGGCTGAGTTATTCAAAAGGGCAGGCGCAAAGTACGTTGTTCCCGTCGCGGAACACCACGACGGTTTTGCGATGTACAACAGCGCCTTGAGCGACTGGACCGCAGTCAAAATGGGTCCCCATCGCGATCTCATTGGAGAATTAGCCAAGGCAGTGCGAGCAGAAGGTTTGCACTTTGGCGTCTCTTCGCATCGCGTCGAACACGACTTCTTTCTCGGAGTTGGGCGCGAAATCCCCTCTGACGTAAACGATCCGCAATACGCGGCGTTTTATGGCCCGGCTCATGCCTGGCTGAAGAATGCTTCGGGCAGCCCGGTCAGTAACGACTTTACGTACATCTCCGCTGCGTGGGCCGATGATTGGCTGGCGCGCGACGCGGAACTGGTTGAGAGCTACCATCCTGAGATCGTATATTTCGACTGGTGGATTGGCCAACCTTCCATCCGTGCGAATCTGACTCGGTTCGCTGCTTTCTATTACAACAGCTCTCTGAAATACGGCGATCACGTCGGAGTAATCAACTACAAATATTGGGCCATGCATGAGCACGCCGCTGTGCTCGACCTGGAGCGCGGCCAGCTCGGGGAGATACGTCCTCTCTACTGGCAGACCGATACCTCGGTCAGTAACAAATCCTGGGGTTATATCAAGGATGACACCTTCAAATCTCCCGAGTTTATCGTCCATCAGCTCATCGATATCGTGAGCAAGAATGGCAATTTGTTAATGAATATCGGCCCAAAACCTGACGGTACGATACCTGCTGAGGTGCAACAGGTATTGATTGCAGTGGGCTCATGGCTGAATGTGAATGGGGAGGCCATCTACGGTACGCGACCGTGGAGGATTTATGGAGAGGGTCCCACAAACGTCGCTGCTGGCTCCTTTCACGACACGGATACGACGCAGTTCTCCGCGGAAGACTTCCGTTTTACTACAAAGGGCGACGTACTCTATGCGATTGGACTCGCGTGGCCCAAGAAGCAAGAAGCGGTCATCCATTCTCTCGCACCGAGCACAGGTGGCGAACCAGTGAAATCCGTGCAGTTGTTAGGCAGCGACTCGACATTGCAATTTGATCAGCGCCCAGACGGACTGCACGTTTACCTTCCTTCCCGGTCTCCCTCTCAATACGCTTATGCTCTGCGGGTGATGTTTCAGAAAGATCATTAAGCTCCGCCCCATACCTCCTCGTATGGGGTCGTCAGCTGAACCACAGGCAAGCGTGAATCAAATTGTGGTAGCGTATTTCCGGTTGAACTCACCACACTGCGCCCCCAAAAACGGGTGTCGATCAGAAATTGGAATTTAAATGAAAACTGTTCTGCAGGGAACACTCGTCCGGATCTTTCTTGCACTCATCGCTTCCGTCGCGATTTTGCCAGCCAATCTTTTAAGCCAGCAAGCAATCGACGCCAAACTTCTTTCCGGCATGCAATGGAGGTCGATTGGCCCATTTCGCGGCGGACGAGTAACGGCCGTCGTCGGCGCGGCTGACCCGAATACGTTTTATTTCGGCACCCCTGGCGGTGGAGTCTGGAAAACTATCGACGGAGGACAAACCTGGTTACCGATTTTCGATAAGGAGCGGGTCGCGTCCATCGGCGCTCTGGCCATTGCTCCGTCCGATTCGAACATTCTCTATGTCGGAACCGGGGAACAGACGCGGGGTAATGGCGTCTATCGCTCGATGGACGCTGGCGCCACATGGAACCACGCGGGACTCGAGGACGTGCCTTTCATACAGGCGATCATCGTCGATCCAAAAAATCCTGACATCGCCGTGGCCGGCGGAAATTCGATCGGCTTCGGAATACTTTGGCGTCCACTTCCGGCGAGCGCAAGCACTTCCAATCGCGGAATTTTTCGAACTGTCGATGGCGGCAAAGTCTGGACGAAAGTCTTCTCTGAGGAAAACTCCATCGGAGTTGTTGACCTCTGTTCCGATCCCGGCGACCCCGCCACACTGTACGCGGCAATTTTTCGACCTGCATCCGGCACCGGCGATTCCGCGACGGAAGCCACCTCCGATATCGTGAAATCCGGCGATGGTGGTGTTACCTGGACTCCGCTTGCCAGTAGCGGTCTGCCGGAGAAGGCACGCGGGAGGCTTGGCATCGCGGTCGCTCCGGGAAACGGCGGACGCCGTTTGTACGCAATCATGGAGCAGGGATTCTTCCGGTCGGATGATGGAGGAGCAACCTGGCAACAATCCACCTACGATCCGCGTGTCACTGGCAATGAGTATTTCAGTCGCGTCTTTGTCGACACCCGGAACCCTGACGTGCTGTACGTTTCGCAAACCTCGATGTATCGCTCCACTGATGGAGGGAAGACCTTCGAAGCTTTCGCTGGAGCTCCCAGCGGCGACGATTTCCACCTGGCGTGGATTGACCCCCGCGATCCGGCGCGCATGATTTTCGGAGTGGATCAGGGAGCCATCATCACTGTGGACGGCGGCAAGACCTGGAGTTCGTGGTACAACCAACCCACGGGGCAGTTCTATCACGTCTCCACCGACAACTTATTCCCCTACCGTGTCTATGCGGCCCAGCAGGATAGCGGGACGGCGGCCGTGCTCAGTCGCAGCGACTACGGAGAGATCCTGTTGCAGGATTGGTATTCGACCGGAGGCTTCGAGTACGCGTATATCACTCCCGACCCCGCGCATCCAAACCTCGTCTACAGCGGAGGATGGTACGGCACGGTGGTGCGTCGCGACGAATCCACTGGTCAAGTGGCAACCGTCTTCGAACGCGGGAAGAAATATCGCGCCTCCTCAATGCCGCCTCTGGTCTTTTCGCCCCAGGATCCATCTACCCTGTACTTAGGCATGCAATGTGTACTCAAGACGCTTGATGGGGGACAAAGCTGGCGGGAGATCAGTCCTGATCTTACCGGCTATGGCGAGCAGGAGGAACCAGAGAAGCCCGATCCGGACAAGCCTCGTCCTCCGGCCATCACCGCCTTATCGCCGTCAACCGTGCGGACTGGCGTAATCTGGGTTGGCACGACCAACCGGCTGGTTCAACTTACCCGGAATGGTGGGAAGAGCTGGCAGAATGTCTCTCCTTCGGGGTTGACCGAACCCAGCCAGATCCTATACGTCGAGGCTTCGCATCACGACCCGGCGACTGCCTACCTGACGGTCGGCGCAACGCGAGAGTCCACTCCTCCTGATGTCCTTCGCACCGATGATTACGGCAAGAGTTGGCAGAAGATCGTCAATGGTTTTCCGGAACACGAAATGGTCCGCGTGGTGCGCGAAGATCCGAAGCGAAAAGACCTGTTGTACGCCGGTACCGACAGCACGGTATACGTCTCGTGGGACCGCGGGGAACACTGGCAGCCGCTTTCGCTAAATCTTCCCGCAACACCCATCACCGATCTCCAGGTACATGACAATGACCTGGTGGTCTCCACCTTCGGACGCAGCCTCTGGGTTCTCGACGACCTCACGCCGCTCCGCGAAATCAGCCCACAGATCACCGCTGGCGATGTGAACCTCTTCGCGCCTGCAACCGCTGTGCGTGTGCGATGGGATAACTATCAGGACACGCCGTATCCGATCGAAACTCCGGCCGGCCAGAACCCGCCCGACGGTGCAATCCTTTACTACTATCTGAAGACGCCACCGGCAGACGACGTGACGCTAACGATCTACGACGGGAAGGGCGCTGAGGTGGCGCGATTCTCGAGTGCTACAAAATCGCTCGCATATCTTCCGCCCAACGCTCCCAACTACTGGTTTGCTCCACAGACCTATGTGTCTAAGGCTCCGGGCGTGAACCGCTTCGTATGGGATCTGCGATATCCGTCCCCCGTAGCGCTTCCGTACGGCTACTACGGCAAGCTGCTGGAGTACACCGAGTACACATTGGCTGATCATGCAGTACCCGGACTCACGCCCCGCCAGCAACCTCGCGGACCTCTGGCGTTGCCCGGCAAGTACACCGTCGAACTACGGGTTGGCGGTCAATCCTTACGACAGCCTCTCACGGTGGAACTTGATCCGCGAGTTCATGCTTCGCCCGCCGACCTGTCTGAGCAGCTGGATTTGGCGCAGCAGATCATCCGGGGCATGAAGGCGAGTTCGGATGCCTTTTATCAGGTCGCGGATTTGCGTAAAGCCCTGGCGAAACGTACAGATGCTTTGAAGCAGTCTGAAACCAAAGAGACGAAGGACGCGGTGGCCGCTTTCGAAAAGAAGATCGACGCTATCGACAAGGGCACCCAGCACGATCCGGGATTTGGACCTGTGAATCGCGACCTGGCCCGGGTCATCTTCAGCGAGGAGAGCGCCGACATGCGTCCAACAGACAGCGTTCGTTCCGCAGCACAACAAAATTGCGAGGCCCTCGAGAAGGATCTCGCGAACTGGCGGCACTTGAACGAACAGGACGTAGTTGCCTTCAACGCATTTCTTGTCGCCAATAAACAAACGCCGCTGCCCGCTCCCACTGCGACTATCGGCACGGGTTGCAAGCCGTAGATATATAGGCACTGTTAAGAAATCGGCTCTGGTCTCAGGTGTTACCGGAGAAGATCGTCAACCCCGCCGGCGCTTCATGATCGAAGTTTCTAGCGCGCATCGACGACGCAGCGGAACCCGATGGTTCCTGCACGATCCCGACCGGGTGACATGAGAAGGTACTTCTCATGCTCATCAAGCCGGTAGGTTTGAGGGAAATACCAAATCGAGCCGTTGGGCTCGTAGGACGCGCCTCCGCGAACAATAGCAGCCCGGGTATGGGAATCCCGATATTCATCGGTCCATTGAGAGACATTTCCGACCAGATCGACAACTCCGAACGGACTTGCGCCTTCCGGATGCGCATTCACATCTGACGGAGGGCGCATTTGTGGCCCGTGATCGACGGCAGGGAGAGCATCTGGTTTCCAGTTTGTGCCCCATGGGTAAGCACGGCCGTCAGTCGATTGCGCCGCATATTGCCATTCCCATTCGTGAGGCAGGCGGCCTCGGTTGGATTCGCAATACATCCGGGCGTCTTCCAAAGAGACCCACGTCACGGGTTTGTTTTCCCACCCATTCGGGTATGTGCCATTCTGCCAGTCGCGAAGGAAGTTATGATCATCGGCCGGATGATAGTGCGTGCTGTCGAGGAACTTCGCGAATTCGGCATTGGTCACCGGCGTGCGATTGATATAGAAGCTGTGGAGGTGCAGCCGATGCTGGTGCGTCCGGCGGGGGATGTTCTCCCATGGGTACTGTACGTCGACGCCGGGGTCATCACCTCCTTCAATCTCGATACCCTTCACATGGAAGTCGAAATCCGCTTCTGGAATGCGAATCATGTCAGACGGAGCCGAACTCGCCGGTTTGGTGGGCGCGATCTCCACGATCGTTTGCGGAACAGGTGTCCAGTTCCTCGAATAGGTATCGAGCCGACGGCGTGAGCGCTCCGCCATGAATCCCATAGGCTCCTGAATCCGAGCCTGTTCGCTCGCATTGCTGGTGGCGAGAATCGCTCCGAATCCGAGGCTCTCAAGATCAAAGCTGAGAACGGCCATCCCATTTTCTACAGTCGGCTGCAGTTCGACTCCGTGCCAAAGATCGTAGTAGCGCTGACCGGGTTCGGCGCGAAGTGCAAGCTGAGCCCCATCCACATCGAATTCGTTCCGGTTCACAAGCGTCCACAGCGTTCCATTTTTTGCTGGGAAACGGCTGGCGAAAAGCCCGCTCTGGATCGTTGGCGCGTGCGGCTCCCATCCCGGACTCCGCACATAATCCGCCATGTCGCGTTCGATCCGAGTGAATCTTAGAACAGCTTCCGCATCGTGCGGTGTATCTCCGTACCAGAATCCCCAGAGATTTTCGAGCGTGGCGTATCCCTGACCGTTGAAGAAGGCATGCTGCAAGCTATCTGTTTTATCGCGCGTAAATCGATCGGTCACGTTGGCCATATGCCTGGATTCCATCCACTTATTCTTGCTGACCATGGGCACGAAGGGATATGGTTTGCCTTCCCACGTGACCCAATCGTTCCAGCTGAGAGTGCTCCAGGCGACTGAGTCGTCGCGCGGCTGAAATTGTGGCTCCAGCGCAATGGGTTGACCGGCCTTGTCGGAGGACTCGTGAAACTGGAAAGGGACGCTCTCCAGCGTGTCGAAATTGATTCCGTCAGCTCCAATGTCCTTTATCAATTGCGACATGGCGGCGGAAGGATCCGAACCTTCCGGACGTGTTCCTGTGTCCCAGGCCAGGAACGGAAAAAATACCTTCACTCCGTGATTGTGGAACTGCTCGACTAACCGCCTAAGTCCCACAATCCCTCCGGGCAAGTCCCTGAGCAAGTCGAACTGGTTGCGGTCATCGACTCCGAGATTCGGATAAACGTGCCAGATCAGCACGGCATCGATGGGGCCAATGCGGTTCTCCGTCTCGGCCAGAAAGCGTTCCACCGTGTAATCGTGCTTTTGCGCATCGTACAAACTCCGGTCCCAGACGAGCAGTTGCACCTGAGAGAAGACGTGCTGCGTCCACTCAAGTTCGGGGCGGCTGTACTCATTGCCCGTGTATCGCAGCAGTATTCTCCGATTGCTTCGCCAGGACTTCAGACCCTCGAGCCATGCGGGTTGATCCGACGGAGAATCCGGACCAGGGAAAAAAACTTCCCCGGGAGGCGGAGGTTCGCTCAGATTCATGACACCCGTATGGGAGACAAGGTCGTGGCGCGGCTTCCATTCATCTGCGGACAACGACCACACGACAGTGAGAAATAATCCTGCACAGAAAATCGCGCTGAATAAAAAGAGCCGTCGTTTCATGAATGGGAGTCCGTCCTCGGGGTGTTGCGTTTGTACTGGGTTTTCGTTTAGACGTCAATGGTGCATTGCGAGGAAACATCTCAAATGCAGTCAGCCACTCATGTGGCGGCACATTCATTCCAAAGCGAGTGAGTGCTGATGTAGCTACGTCGTCACACTCGTAGTTGGCGCCCAGTCGTTCGACATCCGGGATATAGAGTTGACTGGCTATACCAGATCTCATTCCGCTACCTCAACTCCCTTGTGCTTCGGCGTACAATAGCTCTCTTCTAAACCACATGGGGAATGCGAGCAAATCGTGCCCGAGAAATTCTCATGGTTCGTCACGCTTGCATCTGCCCTCTCATCGCGAGGTCTGCCTGGCATAAGCGACACCATTTGCGCCTGTGTTGAATTGACCGTGTAAGAGAATTATTCATTTCATTTCTTGTGGAGGAGTGATTGTGAGCGTTTCCCGCTACCGCGAACGCATTACAGAAGTTCTGGATCGAGTCTGGACTACACAAGCGGCAACCATCGAGAAAGTTGCGGGAGTCATGGCGGCTTGCATCGGTGCTGGCGGCCTGGTGCACATGTTTGGCAGCGGGCATTCAGTCCTGCCCGTGCAGGATATGTTCCCGCGGTACGGAGCCTTTCCCGGTTTTCGGCCACTGATGGATATGCGGTTGATGTGGACCAATGTGATTGGCTCCGGAGGCGCCAAGGGCTTGCTGTGGTTAGAACGTCGCGAGGGTTATGCAGCGGTCCTTTTCGAAAATGAACCGATTCGTTCAGGAGACGTGATGCTGGTTTTTTCTCATGGAGGCCTGAACGCGGCAGGAATTGAAGTGTTGCAGGAGGCGAAGAAACGCGGACTGACGACAGTCGCCGTCACGTCCATGGATAATTACCGCAAGCGGCAGGCCACTCATTCATCGGGGAAAAAATTGCCGGACGTCGCGGACTATGTCATCGACAATTGCGTGCCCGCGGAAGACGCGCTCGTGCAGGTGCAAGGTTGGAAGGCTCCGGTGTCCGCAGGTTCTACGGTCTCGACGGTCACCATCGCTATGGCGCTCATTGCGCAGGTTGCCTCCGATCTCGCGGAGCACGGCAAGACTCCTCCAGTCTTCGTTTCGCCCAACGTCCCGGGAATAGCGGCAGATAACAACAACCGCGTGTACGAAGAATACGAACGACTGCTGAAAAGATAACGCTTGAGCCAAACCGTCCGGCCGCGATTACTGTTTTTCAGTGCATGCACGGGAATCCTCGTCTTTGGAGTCGTACTCGCAATACTGGGAACGGCCTTTGGCCTTCCCGCAATGCGCGAACGCTTGCAAATTAATCTGGCGCAGCAAGGCACTTTGTTCCTACTGCTGTATTTCGGCATCTTCATTGCTTCGTTGCTGGTAGGACCCTTCATTGACCATCTGGGAAACAAAGCGAACCTGCTGGTGTCTTCTCTGATCGTCGGGTTGGCGATGGTTTTCTTCGCGGGTGCACACTCCTTCGGGATTGCGGGCGCCGCTGCGATCCTGCTCGGACTTGGCGGCGGCGGCTTGAATACCTGTACAAACGTGCTGGTGTCCGATCTCTTTGCGGCGCAGCGCGGACCCATGTTGAATCTGCTTGGCATTTTCTTTGGAATCGGCGCGCTCAGCATTCCTCTCACTGCGGCCAGCATTGAAGGACACTTCACAATTCCTCAATTGTTTTTCTTCTGCGCAATCCTGGCGACTGTCTGTGCGCTCTGGTATGCGGTGATCTCATTTCCTCCTGCACGGACAAAGCAGGCATTTTCCTGGAGAGAACTGATCGAGGTTGCGAAATACAGCGGAGTGCTGCTGCTCGGATTTATTTTGTTTCTGGAGTCTGGCAATGAGGCTTGCATTGCCGGTTGGACCTCTACTTATGTGAACGTCGCAGGATACACGCCGCGAGTCGCCACTCTGGTGCTGGCGGCTTATTGGGCTTTCCTCATGCTGAGCCGAATGCTGGCGGCGAGAGTGCTGCGAAACCTCTCGAAAGCGCAACTGGTCGTGAGTGCGGCAGTTCTGTCTCTGGGAGGATGCGCTGTTCTCCTCTCTGCCCACTCATTGCCCCTCCTGTTTACGGGGACTGCGTTGATTGGATTGTCCTATGGGCCCATCTTTCCGACGACCCTGGCCATTGCTGGGGATCGCTATTCGCAACGCGCCGGGACGGTGTTCGGACTGCTGTTTTCGATTGCGCTGATTGGAGGGATGCTGTTTCCCGTGACGGTGGGTCAAGTTTCGCAACGAGTCAGCGTTCACCTCGGCATGATCGTGCCGGCATTGGGAGCGGTCGGTATTGTGATCCTGTCTCTCGCGGTGTTCTGCGGCGATCGCAAGTCGGTGACTCTCGAAAGCTCTGGCTAAGAAGTTCTTCAGTCGATCGTGACGAAGGAGGCGAAGTGGCGCACGTGCTGGCAGTCGACCTCGGAGGGACGAAATGCTCGGCGGCAGTGGTTGACCGCAGGGGAAAGATTGTTTCGCGCGCCACTCTACCGGTAGACGTCATTTCTTCGTCTGGTCCCGTGCTCCAGATTGTTCAATTCGCGAACGATCTTGCAGGCGGGAAGAGGCCGGAGGAGGCTTATGCTGCCGCCGCAGTTGCGGTGCCCGGGCTGGTTCGGCGTAACGGAACCGTGTGGGCGCCAAACTTGCCTGGATGGGAGAAGATGCCTCTGGCGAAGCGCTTGACGCGCTCACTGCGGATCCCAGTCCGCGTTGAAAGCGATCGCAATGCGGCTGTGCTGGGAGAGACTTGGCTTGGGGCGGCGCGAGGCAAATCCGATGCGATCGTATTGATGATTGGTACCGGGATTGGCGCCGGGATTCTGTGCGGCGGCGAGGTTCTCCGCGGCGCGCATGAGCTTTCAGGATGTGCTGGATGGCTCACAGTCACTCGCGAAGAGATTCCTGTGGCTGGTGTCCGAGGGGAATTGGAGTCTCTAGTGGCTGGCCCTGCCATTGCGCAAGCTGCCCAACGAGCGCTGAAAGAGGGACAAGCCAGCGATCTTGCGAGATTGGACGAGTCGAAAATTACGGCACACGATGTCGCGGCTGCTGCCCGCCACGGCGACCGGCTGGCGATCGACATCTTCAACCGAGCCGGCCGGCTTCTGGGATTCGCCGTCGCCAATCTGGTCAGCCTTCTCGACCCAGACATTATCGTTGTCGGAGGAGGAATGGCAGCAGTTGCCGATCTTTACCTTCGCCCTTTGCGGACGGCGATGTTTGAGCGTGCGCAGCCGCTGGCTGCCAAGAAAGTGCGCGTGGTGGTGAGCGAGATGGCAGACACCGTCAATCTCATCGGCTGTGCAAGGCTCGCATGGGAGGCCGATAAAAGTGCCCATCACCTGGCGCCGGAGATGAGGCGTTCCAGTAAGAAACACTCTCGAACCAAGAAGGAGAAAAAATGAATCGGCGTTCTTTCGCGCAATCCGTGGGCGGTGCGATCGCGCTGTCAGCATTCTCTGGATCATCTGTGGCGCAGTCCTCGTCGGAGGCCAGGGCGGGCAGGATCATGGCGATTGCTGCGCACCCCGGCGATGGCCTCTTCACTATGGGAGCAGTACTAGCCGAACAGGTTGAGCGAGGAGGGACGGGTGCGTTGTTAAGTCTCTCGCTCGGAGAGCGGGGAGCTCCGAAAGATATCCCGGTTCAGCATTACGGCGAAATGCAGCGTACAGCGACGGAGAAAGCAGCTCGCCTGCTCGGGCTGGAGTCGATATTTCTTACGTATCCCGACGCCCAGATCCCATACAACGAAGAAAGCACTCTTGCAGTTTGCGACGCAATTCGACGGTACAAGCCGGACGTCATTGTTACCCACTGGAATGGCAGCTGGCACAAAGATCATCAGAATTGCTATCTGATTGTTCGTGATGCTGTCTTCTATGCGGGATTGGCGACCCTCGTACGAAGTCTTCCGCCTCATTCAGTGTCCAAAGTCTATTACGCCGATAACTGGGAGGACGCTAACAACTTTGTGGCCGATACTTATCTGGATATTGGAGCGGTCTATGAGAAGTGGCTTCAGGCATGCGACTTGTATCCCATGTGGCGAGGGCAGACAGGATTTTTTCGATACAACGACTACTACAGCGCTCTTTCGATCATGCGTGGATGTCTTTCTGGCTACAAGCATGCCGTAGCTCTAATGTCTGATCCCGGACAGCGAATGAACCGTCCGGAGTCACTCTGACGGTGCCCTGACCGCATTGTTACGTTGATTCCCTGAGGCCGCAGCTATCAGGAATTCAATATCGCCCGAAGCCTTTTGGCAATCTGTAACATGTTTTGCAAGTCGGCCTCCAGCGCTTCGGCCGCCGACGATTCCCGCGCCGCGGAAATCGTCAACTTGTAGTACCGCCTGTTGTTGCGATTTTGCGCCCTCGATTGCGAAGATAAACGAGCGTAATAAGTCCCAGAAAAACCGCGAACGCAGGAATGGACCATCGCAGCCCATCTACGAAGAAGGTTGTCATCGAGATTGCGATCAGTAAAGCAATGCCGGCCAGCGTGAAAAACGGGTGCGCCCACAGGCGCATGGGCAAGGTCAAGAGCCGATCGCGAGCGAGGGCTTTGCGAAAACGGAGATGGCTGTTGAGAATCACTAACCATACGAAAAACATGCCGGCGACAGCGGTTCCGTAGAGCATCAGAAAAGCATTCTGCGGGGCAAAGATGGCCAGCAGAATGGCTGCGACCATACCCGCGGTGGAAGCCAGCAGGGCGCGCTGCGGGACGCCATTGTGGCTTACCCTCCCCATCCAACCAGGGCCGTAGCCTTCGCGGCCTATAGAGAACAGCATGCGGGTAGAAAGATACAGGTTGGTATTGACGCTGGAGAGCGCTGCCGTGAGTACGACGAAGTTCATGATCGCGGCAGCGAACGGTACATGGGCGGCGGAGAATGCGGCAACGAACGGACTTGCGGAAAGTCCCGACGAACTCGTGCTCTGGTTCCAGGGCACCATGGTGACCATAATCGCGATCGCCAGCACATAAAACAGAATGAGCCGCCACACGATATTCCGCATGGCGCGCGGTATGGTGACCTCGGGACGTTCTGCTTCTCCTGCCGTTACGGCGATGATCTCTACTCCCATATAGCTGGTGATCGTGATCGTGAGCGAAAGCCAGACTCCTTTCCAGCCTGCTGGAAGGAAACCTCCGTGTTGCGTCAAGTTGGCCCAGGCAGTTGCGCCGTGGGATCCCCGGCCGAAAATCAGCACGATTCCAACCGCGATGAAGGCTATGATCGCCGCTACTTTGATCATGGCGAACCAATATTCAAATTCGCCAAGCCGATTGACCTGCATGGAATTGAGCGCCACCAAAGCGCAGGAAACCAGCACCACCCAAATCCACTGTGGAATATGGGGAAACCAAAACGACATATATATACCGGCAGCAGAAACCTCGGCGCCGATCGCAATAATCTGTGCGGCACCATACGTTGCGCGGACGGAGAATCCCGCCCAGGGGTTGAGATAGGTTTCAGCATAGATTCCGAACGCGCCCGCGACAGGATGCACGACCGCCATCTCCGCCAGGACATAGGACATGATTAACGCAATGCCGGCGCCTAACAGATAAGAAAGAATAACCGCTGGACCAGCCAATCGAATCGTGACGCCGCTTCCCAAAAACAACCCGACGCCGATCGCCCCACCAATGGCCATCATGGTGAGCTGCCGTTGGTTTAGCCGGCGATGCAGGCCTCCAGCCTCATTCGGCCGAGATGGTCCCGGCGAGATTGCCGCACCTGTCCCGGAGGGTTGGACATCAGTCATGGCTGGCAAATGGTGGCGGGGGCCAAAAGGTGCATGTTCTTCTGGAGAATTTCAACAACCGCGTTCACATCATCCAGCGTGTTATACACATGAAACGAAATCCGGAGGCCGTCGAAGCGGCTGGATGCAACGATGCCGCCCTTCGCCAGCGCTTGCAGCAACCCGGCTGAATCGAGGCACTGCACCACTACCAGCGGTCCCACGCTTCCGGCTGGAGTCTTTGTGACGATGCCCAGTTCGCGGGTGCGATGCAAAAGCGCCTGCGCAAGTTTCTCGACGTGAGCGGCGATCTCTTCCATTCCGATTTGCTCGAGCAACTGGAAGCCGGGTAAAGCCCCATACACATTCGGCACTGAAGGAGAGCCCGATTCGAATCTTCGAGCTGTCGGCGATAGCGCGAAGATCTGTGGATTGTAGGCGAACGGATTTTCCTGTCCAAACCATCCCGTCACCGTCGGCGCTAACAATGGGATGAGTTCCTTCCGAACGTACAAGAAACCGAGGCCCGGAGGGCCAAGAAGATATTTCAGAGTTCCAGTCACGTAAAAGTCGAGGTTCATCGTTTTTATGTCGACAGGGCGTGTGCCGCAATCCTGGTAATCATCAAGCATGACCAGGGCGCCAGCGGTGTGGGCCATTTGCGCGATGGTACTGACCTGACTACGGAATCCGTTCTTGAAGCAGACGTGCGTAAGGGGCACGATAAGCGTACTGCCATCAATGAGCTTCTGGTAAGCGGCTGGAAGAATCGCGTTGCCTTGCGCTTCCGCGAATCGCACTTCGGCGCCTCGGGCCCGTTGCCCGAGCCAGACCTGGCCCATGGTGGGGAACTCGAATTCGCCCATGACGATCTTGTTGCGTTCGCGATAACTCAACGCGCTGGCGATACCGTTGATGCCGGCTGAAACGCTGGTGACAATGGCGACCTCGTCAGGGCTGGCGTGGATGAATTTGGCAAACGCAGCTCGGGCTGCCTCATAGCGCTCGACCCAGGTTTCCCAAGGCGAACCCTGCTCATGCCAGCTCTCGATGTATTCGTTGAAACCACTTTCGACGGCATCAGAAAGTGCGCCCTGCGAACAGGAGTTGAGATAAATCTTCGACTGAAAGATTTTGAACCGCGAGCGAATCTCGCCAATTTGCTTGTCCGTCAGCATGAGCCTCGATTTCGGCGTGCTAGGGATTTCCAAGGCCAGCATCTTGCGCCGCCGTGGGCTAGAATAGCTGCTTTCCTTGCCCAGGTAAAAGCCGCTGTCAGGGTCTCATCCCACAGGCTTGAGGCCTGGGGTGAAGCGAACATGCCCGTATCTTTAGCCAGTTCCAGAGTCATCTTCGACGCTTTGAAGAAGTGTGACATTCGATTGGTCTCAGCCTTGCCGGAGACGTGGCTGGTTCACCTGATTCGGATGGCGGACGACGACCCGGAAATGACTCTGGTCCGCCTGGCCAAAGAGGAGGAGGGTGTCGGCATCTCGGCGGGAGCACACTTTGCCGGTGTCAAATCAGCGATGCTGATGCAGAACCACGGATTCCTTGCCTCGATCAATGGAATTGTCTCGTTCGCGCACCTGTACAAGATTCCCCTGTTGATGCTTATCAGCTACCGTGGCACTTTCGGAGAGCGTGACCCCTGGCAGACACAGGGCGGAAATGTCACGGAAGCCCTGTTGCGTGCGATGGGTGTTCCGTACTCCTTTCTCGACGGCATCGAGACAGTCGAAAAGCGCATCCGGCAGGCGCAGACGCTCGCGGAAAGCAGCTTGCAACCCGTCGCACTTTTGCTCACGCGCGATCTGATGTGGGAGGAGTGATGTTGCGTCTCGATTGTCTACGGGCGATTTATCCGGAACTGGAAGACTGTCTGGTCGTGACCATCATGGGCGCAACGGCCTCTGAGTTGCATTCGCTGGGTCACCGTCCAAACTTCTTTTACCTCCAACATGCAATGGGACTCGCCTCGTCCACCGGCCTGGGCCTGGCGCTGTCATTACCGGATCAAACAATCGTTGTCCTGGACGGCGATGGTTCGCTTTTGATGAATCTGGGAAGCCTGAGCACGATGGCACGTTACCGGCCTGGAAACCTGGTCCACGTAGTATTCGACAATGAGAGCTTATTATCCGTCGGTGGTTTTCCGACTGCGACCAGCACGGGCACGGATTTGGAAGGAATCGCCCGCGCCGCTGGAATTCCGAAAGTGCTGACGGTGCGCACAGTCGAGGATTTCAATGCCGCCGTGAAAGATGCCATTGATGGAAAACAACTGACCACGATTGTGGCCAAAGTAGAAGCGAAGGGCCCCGCCGGCTATCTCAGCGATCTTTCGTTGGTGGAAAATCGGTTTCAGTTTCGGCGCTACATCCAGTCGCTGAAGCGGCAGTAATCCTTAAGGAGCGCGAATGTCAGAGGTTTTGGCTCAACTGTTGGAAGAACTCGCTACTGGCCGCCTGCGCGTGGTGGATCTCACCCAGCCTTTGAGTCCAGAGACGCCCCTGCTGCCCCTGCCGCCGCAGTTCAGCAACACGCCCGCATTCAAAATCTGGGAACTGTCGCACTATGATGAGCGTGGTCCTGCGTGGTACTGGAATGGATTTGAGACCGGAGAGCACACCGGTACTCACTTCGATGCGCCCGTGCACTGGGTTTCAGGAAAGGATCTCCCGGAGAATTCTGTGGATCGCATCCCGCCAAGAAAGTTTGTTGGTCCGGCTTGCGTGATCGACATTAGCGCGGAAGCGGCCCGCGATCCAAATTATCTGGTGACGCCGGATCGCATCCGGCAATGGGAGGCGCAACATGGCCGCGTTCCGGTGGGCGCATGGGTGCTCTTGCGCACAGACTGGTCGAAGCGCAAAGACGCGAAGGATTACATTAACGCGAAGGAAAACGGACCGCACACACCCGGATTAGCCAAGGAAGCTTCGGCCCTGCTGGCTCAGGAGCGAGATGTACTGGGAGTCGGTGTGGAAACAGTTGGAACCGATGCCGGCCAGGCGTTCACGTTCGATCCGCCGTTTCCGAACCACTACCTTATGCACGGCAGCGGCAAGTTTGGATTGGCCAGCCTGTGCAATCTGGATCAGCTTCCGCCGACGGGAGCCGTAGTCATCGCGGCTCCGCTGAAGATTCTGGGCGGTTCCGGCAGTCCTCTGCGCGTCATAGCACTTACGGTGTGACGGGAAGTCAGTTCGGGAATTGTCCACCCGCAATCAGTGACTACGCCTGAGAGCCGGCCAGTGGAAGCCAGACTTGAAAACGAGTGTCGCCGGGCGTGGAATCAACCCGGATGTTGCCGCGATGCTTCTTCACGATACGCTGGGCAGTATCGAGGCCAAGACCGGTGCCTTCCCCGACCGCCTTGGTGGTGAAGAACGGCTCGAAAATGTGTGACCGGATGTCCGGGGAAATTCCTGGACCATTGTCACCGATTTCCACCACCACGCATCCATCATCGCGATAAGTCCGCACCCGGAGTTCGCCCTGGCCTTTCATGGCGTCAATGGCGTTGTCGATGAGGTTGGTCCAGACCTGATTTAGTTCGCTCCCGAATGAATTCACGAGCAGGGGAACGGGCTGATAGTTCCGTTTCACCTCGACCCCGCGCTTGAGCTTGTGGTTCAGAATCGTCAACGTGGTTTCCAGGCTTTTCACCACATCCACGTTTTGGACGGGCGACTGATCCATGTAGGTATATTCCTTGATGGCGCGGACCAGGTCGGAAATTCGCGCAGCGCTGCTCTCGACTTCATTCAGCAGGCTTGCAATCTCGAGCGAAGCGGCGATGCGCACGAGAGCGGCCCGAGCGGTGCCCGCATCAAGATTCTCGAACAGCGATTCGAGCGCCGCAGGCTTGACGCCGCGCTGCGCTAATTCAGCAGCTAACTTCCACAAGTCATTTTGGCCACGGCTTCGGAGCAAAGAATCAATATGTTCTTCCAGATCGCTGATGGTCAGAGCATCCGGCGGAGGCGATTCGCGCTGCGCCAATGAAGCTTCAAGCTTTTCGATCTCTGCCTTTTGCGTTGGAGTCAGCTCGCGACGTCCCAGGTCATGGCTCGCATCCTTAATGCGTTTCAGTGCCTCCCGCAGTTGTGCAGTTGCCCGTTTGGCGGCGGCAGCGGGATTGTTCAATTCATGGGCAAGTCCGGCGGAAAGCTTTCCGAGAGAGACGAGTCGGTCACGCTGCTGCTCGAAGCGCGTAGCTTCTCGTACCCGGTCGATCATCATGCCCACCAGGCGCTGAGTGAGCACCGGCATTTTTTCAACCAGTTGCGGAAAGCGCGAAGCAGGGAAGCGCAAAATGCGTCCGGCCCCAAGCGCTTTCGAGGTGACCATGTAATTTTTCATCCGGGAAAAGGGCAGCATTCCGGTCACATCGCCAGCTTTGCCTTGAATCAGGATCGGCTCACCTCGGAATTCGCCCATGGCTTCGAAGTCGCCTTCCACCAGAACGAACATGTGCGCCGGCGGATCGCCTTCGCGCGCGTACACGTCCCCCGCCTTCACTTGCAATTCCTCCGCCTGGCCAAGGAACCATTCGATCTGCTCCTCCGGCAAATCGGCAAATGCCGGGAAGCGCAACAGTTCTGCGATTGTCGCCATTTAGACTTTGCTCAGGTATTGATGGATAAACTGGATCGCTACGGAACCTTCTCCCACGCCTGACGCGACACGCTTGACCGATCCGTGCCTGACGTCACCCACCGCAAAGATGCCGGGCACGTTGGTCTCAAGCAGGAAGGGATCGCGGTCGAGCGTCCATCCTTTCGGGCGCTGACCATCTCGTATCAAGTCAGGTCCGGTCAAAAGAAAGCCGCGGTCATCCCGTTCGACAACCCCCGCCAGCCAATCGGTTTGCGGAAGCGCTCCGATGAAGATAAACATCGAAGTGGCAGGCACGCGTTCAATTTTGTTGGTATCAGAGCAGAGCACTGAGATCTCTTCCAGTCGCTTATCCCCGTGAACCTCTGAAACGCTGGCGTGAGTCCAGAGTTGAATGTTGGGAGTCCGTTGTATTTGGTCGATCAAGTATTGTGACATGGTTGCCGCAAGGCCCTCCCCGCGCACGAGGATCACCACCTTATCGGCATACTTGGCAAAATTAATGGCTGCCTGCCCGGCGGAATTCGCCCCGCCCACCACGTACACGCTTTCTCCTTTGCAGGAGAGCGCTTCGGTTGCGCCGCCTCCGTAGTACACGCCCGCGCCTTGCAGTTTATTGATTCCGATCGCATCCAGTCGCCGCCATTGCACACCTGTCGCAATCAGAAGAGCGTGACAGGAAATTTCGTTTCCGTCGGCGAGTTTGAGAATCCGGTAGGAAGCTTCCGTGCGGAGCCCTGTAGCGCTCTGCGGCGATAGAATTTCCACCCCAAAGCGCTGTGCCTGCACCACAGCCCGCCGGGCGAGATCGCCTCCGCTCAGGCCGGTCGGAAATCCCAGATAGTTTTCGATCCGCGAACTCATGCCGGCCTGACCGCCCGGAGCTTCGCGCTCGATAATGACTGTATGCAGGCCTTCCGAAGCGCCATAGACGGCCGCGGCCAGGCCGGCAGGCCCTCCACCGATGATCGCTAAATCGTAGAAGTCGGTTTGAGCTCGCGTGCGCAACCCGACTTTTTGCGCGATCTCCGCCGGAGCGCCTTCCAACAGCTTTGTCCCGTCCGGAAACAATACAACCGGAAGGTTCGACGCCTCGGGTCCAAGAACATCGAGAAGGCGCTTCGTTTCGGGATCATTGGCGCTGAGTTCGACGTCAATCCACTGGTAGGGAACATGATTGCGGGCGAGAAAATCGCGCAGTTCATAGCTGCGGGGCGACCAACGCGTGCCGAGCACTCGAATCCCCTCGAATGTCGGGTGATAGGAGGCGCGCCAGTCATCGAGCAGATCGTCCAGTTGGGGAAAAAGATGGTCCTCCGGAGGATCCCAGGGCTTCATGAAAAAATAATTGATGTTGGCTTCATTGATGGCGCTGATGGCGGCACTGGTGTCCGCGTACGCGGTCAGCAGGGCGCGCTTGGCGTCGGGAAAGAGCTGCATTCCTTCTTGCAGAAACTCGACCCCATTCATGCGAGGCATACGCTGATCCGCCAGCATCAACGCCACGCTGTCATTGCGAACTTTCAACTGCTTGAGGATGTCGAGGGCCTTTTCCGGAGACTCGCTGCCGATCACCCGGTAGTCAGCACCGTACTGCGTGCGCAGATCCCGCTCGATCGCCCTCAGGACGTCCAGATCGTCATCGACGCTGAGCAGAATTGGCTTGGCCATAGACCCCGATTAAACCAGTCGAGCTTCGGAAGATGTAGTAAGAAGGACTTTTGCTCTTAGATACAAAAGTAGAGAGTTGGTCGCAAAAGAATCGAGATCAGTCTACAGTTCCAGCCCACCCTGGAAGAGAGCGGCGACCTTCCAATCATTTGAGACGTTGTACGTCCTCAAAGCTAAAGTGCTTCTCAATTTTGTCGTATGGTTTACCGTCGATCTCAATATAAGGGTAGACGAAATAATTCAACGGTGCCCCATCCTGCTTGGGAGACAGTGTGATGTCGCGGCCAGTTGAGAACTGTACCCGATTGGCGTCAACGCTCCCGAAGAAATAATCTTGCTTCTCCTTCGCCTGCCAAGCCTCCGAGATGTCCACGGGCACCCATCCGGTTTTAGGGGCGTAGAACTCGGCCCAGCAGTGGTAACCCGGAATATCTCCTTTGTCTTTGTTTTCGGGAAGTGGAAAGCCGATATCAAAGCGAGCCGGAATCCCATCCGCCCGCAGCATGCCAATAAATGGAGAATGGAAGTCGGTGCAGTTGCCGCGCTTGCTATCGCAAGCCCACACCGCATCGCCGCGTCCCCAGCCCGAGCCCGTCTTGTCGTAGCGCATATTTGTGAAGAGGTAATCGTAGGCAGCCTTAGCTTTCGCGATCGCGCCAATTTTCGATCCTGTCACCTCCGCCGAGAGTTCCTTGATCTTTCCGTCGGTCGGGATCAACCGGTCAGGCTCGATCCACCGATTCATCGAGGCGGGCACGACGATCGGCTTCGCGTCGGTTCGCTCGAGTCGTGCGTAATCGCCTCGCGAGTATTCGCGGCGCGTGACCTCGTACTCCAGTGTGAATTCTGCCTTGCCCACTGCGGAATTCAGCATCTCGGCATATACCATTCGATCGCCGTACTCGGACTCGTGCGTGATCCGTGTCTTGGCCGGAGCCTTTACCGCTAAAACGCGCACGGTCTGATGCTCGTCGGTCGGCGGCAGAGGAATCCACACGCGCACTCGTTTTGCGTCGGACGGAATGTCCTTCACGGTGAAGCTGTAGGTGAATCGAAAGGTCCGGCTGGGCGGGCTGAATTTGGGAGCGCTCGATGCGGATTGGGCGGCCGACAGGTTTGCTGGAACGAGCAGCAGCAGCGACAAGAAAATTTGAAGTCTCACGTGGACACTCCTTATTCGCCGAGTATTGATCGAAATTCTACCAGCCGCCAACGCGAACTGTCAGGCCGCAAACCGATTCAGACGCAGAATTTCAATCTCTTGTTGCGAAGGCTGACCGGGATTTCATCCTGTTGAAACTTCTCCATGTGGTATAGCATCCACTGGACGAGGTCAACATGGAAGGGACCGAGACCGCAGCGGGCGAAGGAACCACCTTGGCCAACCAACCGCAAGCAACTGGCCTGGCGATCGTGCGCGTCACAATCGGCGTTATGTTTGTGTCAGTGTTTTTTGAGAATCTGGGAAAGGGGCTCTACCGGCCTGCAGGCTACGCCAGCCTCATCAACTACTACATCAGGCAGGGTCATGCACCCGCCCTGTGGAAAGCGGTCATGGGGCTGGCGGCGAGCCATGCCGCCATGGCGGCTCCCATGCAGGCCCTGACCGAAATTTCGCTCGGCATCCTGCTCATCATTGGTCTGCTCACGCGGCCCGTGGCATTTGTGGCCTTTCTCTATCTCGGCAGCCTTTGGATGTCGGAGTGGGGTACGGCGTGGATCTGGGAATTGTTGGTTCCCGTGCTCGCATGTCTGGGGCTTGCGGTTGGGCGCGCCGGCCGAAAGTGGGGAGTAGATGCCTGGCTGTCGCAACGACGTTCATCTTCTCCGTGGTGGTGATCGAGCCAAGATCCTGTGCGAGTGTCTGTCATCATTCCCACCCACGACGAAGCGCAGGCTATTGCGCGTGTTCTAGCTGATCTCCCTTCCGATCTCACGACCGAGGTCATCGTGGTCGACAGCAATTCAAGCGATGGCACGCCCGAGATCGCCACAAAAATGGGAGCCCGCGTCATTCAGGAACCGCGCCGCGGTTATGGTCGTGCATGCCTCACTGGCCTGGCCGCGGCAAATTTCCCGGATGTAGTTGTGTTCCTTGATGGAGACTACAGCGATCGTCCGTCTGAACTGCCGATTCTGTTAGCCCCAATCATCGAGAAACGAGCGGACATTACCATTGGTTCCCGCCTGCGAGGGCAGCGCGTTGCTGGGGCCTTGCCATGGCATCAGGCGTTTGGCAATCGTCTGGCCTCCAGCCTCATCAGGGTTCTGTACGGTGTCAAGATTACGGATCTCGGCCCGTTTCGCGCTGCACGCGCCCATGTTCTCAGTGAACTCGCGCTAGAGGAGACCAACTATGGTTGGGCGGTAGAGATAATCCTCAAGGGCGCGTTGGCTGGATTCCGCATCGTGGAAGTTCCCGTGAGTTACTACCCACGGATTGGAAAATCGAAGATCAGCGGGACACTGAAAGGCACGGTCGGCGCAGGTTGGTTCATTCTCAGCTTGATCGTGCGTTATTATTTCCGGCGCCGAAGAACCGGAGCTCCGCGTCCAGCGTAACTCTGCATTCAAAACCGGCTCTTGCGGTTTATCGGCTTAGGAGATGCCACAATGGCGACCCGTACAGTAAAGATTCTGCTGCTGGTCGCTCTTGCTTTGATGTACACACTGATTGTTTTCGATAACACCACCGATTTCGACTCGAACTATCAGTTCGTCCGCCACGTGCTGATGATGGATTCGACCTTCCCCGGTAATCACGGGATGTGGCGTGCACTGCTTGAGCCGAGAGTGCATCTCGTGTTCTATCTGAGCATCATCGTCTGGGAGATAGCGACAGCCGCGCTACTTTGGTGGGGAGTGACTGTACTGATCCGGTCGCTTCACTCCCCAGCCGCCACCTTCAATTTAGCCAAGCGTGTCCCCATCATCGCCCTCACGCTTTCGTTGCTTATGTGGCTGGTAGCGTTTCTGACGATCGGCGCAGAATGGTTCTTGATGTGGCAGTCGCATACCTGGAACGGCCAGGACGCAGCCTGTCGGATGTTTACAGTTGTCGGAATTATTTTGCTGATAATGCTGCTTCCCGAGAGGGAAGAGCAGCCGTGAATTCTTATAAAATTCGTGAGGGAGATGGTGGTGGATTCATCAACGTGTGATCGCGTGCTCGTAGTCATGGCGAAAGCGCCAAGGCCGGGCGCTGTCAAGACTCGCCTTGCTCCCAGCCTTCCTCCTGAGGCTGTGAGCAGTTTCTACCGCTGTCTTCTTGACGATACGATGGTTCTGGCACGCTCGTTGAGCGATGCGGACGTAGCCATCATGTGTCCGGATTCCGACGTCGACGAGTTGAAACGGTTGGTTGGTAGTGACGTGGACGTTCTTGCACAGACAGGGGACGGTCTCGCCGCGGGCCTCACTTCCGTGTTTGCGCACTTTGCGGAAGGTCATCGACGCGTTATTGCGTTCAATAGCGATAGCCCACACCTGCCCCGTTCTGTTCTGGAAGCCGCGTTCGAAGTGCTCGCCGCACATGACTTGGTCGTCGGACCCACGCACGACGGAGGCTATTATCTGGTCGGAGCAAAAACTTCTTACCCGACGCTCTTTGCTAATGACGGGATGGGCACCAATTCAGCCTTGCAGAGGCTCCTCTCGCGCGCTCGAAGTCTTCAGCTCTCGGTAGGATTCGCCAATACTTTTTACGACATTGATGTAGCCGACGATCTGACTCGCCTGGCAGCGGAGTTGCATCTCGCCCCGGAAAGGGCGCCGCGAACAGCGCGATGGCTGCAAGAATGGCAGCTTGCGACCGCGCAATCGCTGAACACTGCGGCGAAATTGTGAAGATTACACCTGCGTGGCGAGTATATATATTCGGCGCAGTGCTGTGCGTGGCGCTGACCATCTGCTCACGCCACTTCAGCAGCAGAGGCGGACCGTACTTCATGGGCAGCTTGACGCTCGCATGCGTCGCATACCTTCTGGCCATTCGTGAACTCTTCGTAGCGTCCCGATTGCCGCGGCATCTCCTCATCATCGGGCTTGTCCTATCGGCAGTCTGGCACGTGGAATTTCTTCGGCTGCCCGCCGGTCCCGATGATGACATTCATCGATATGTTTGGGATGGCCACCTGCAGAGGCTCGGCTACAATCCCTACCTGGTTATTCCCAGCGATCCTGCTGTCAGGGGCTTGCACACGGCGGAGACCCGCAACTTGAACAATCCGGATCTGGCGAGCCCATATCCGCCGGGAGCCCAGCTATTCTTCCGCGCAATCACCGCAATTCAGGAATCCACCTTTGCGCTGAAAGTAGCATTTGTACTCTGCGATTGTTTGATTGTGCTGCTGCTGTTCGATCTGTTGCGTTGTACCAGGCAGGGAGCGCACCTCGTACTGGCGTTCGCTTGGAATCCCTTGTTAGCCATTGAGGTCGCGGGAAGCGGTCACATTGACATCGTCGGCGCATTATTGTTAGTGATCTCTGCGGCTGCGCTAGCGCGCCGGTGGCGAGCGGCGGCGGCCGTTGCCCTTGGGCTCGCGGTGTCAATGAAATTTCTGCCGATCGTGCTCGTGCCCCTCTACTGGAAGCGGATACGCATTCGCGACGCTGCGCTGGCTGCAGGCGTCGTCGCACTTCTTTGCCTGCCATTTCTGAATCATGGGCGCATGCCGACGGGATCCCTCGGAACGTATGTGCAGACCTTCCGTTTCAATGGTCCCGTGTTTGCCGCACTCGATCGGGTGGCGTCTCCGCCGCTGCTGGCTGCCCTGGCTGTACTCGTCGGCATGCTGACGGCAGCTTGGCTTCGCAAGAAACCGCAGGAGTGGACTCCGGAGGTATTTGCCTGGCCAATGGCAGTTTCTCTTCTGTTTGCGCCTGTGGTATTCCCTTGGTATCTCTTATGGTTGTTGCCGTTCCTGACGTCGGCTTCAACTTGGCTGATTATCATCTGGTCGGTAAGCATCATTCCCACATACGTGATGTGGCATCTGCGCGCGCTCGGGCGTCCGTGGGGAGCGCTTCCGGGTTGGGTCATGCTGGTCGAGTATGGATGCGTAGCGGTGGCCGCTGTCGTCATCGCATTGCGCCGATGCTTGGCGCCCACGATGCTTAACACTCAAATTGAGTAACGGGATTTCTTGTGCAGGCAGCACGCAACTTCTGTATCCGAATGCTCTGGGCCCTCATCCAAGGCAACATCCGTTCCATTCACGAGGAGGACGTTCCATGAAAACTCTGGGCCGACTCGATGTGATTCGCGTTCTTGCTATCAGCCTGCTGTTGGTTCTGGCTGCACTTTCTCAGGCGCAGACCCGCGCGCCAATTATCGAGCAAATTGCCAAAGCGTATGGCCTTGACTCTTACAGTCAGGTCGACGCCATCCGTTACACCTGGAATGGGGAGATCCCCGGCTTGTTCAAGGTTTCTCACGCGTGGGAGTGGGAGCCCAAGACCAACAAGATCTCCTATGAGGGAAAGGATAAAGACGGCAAGCCAGTGAAAGTGACCTACACGGCATCGGACCTCGGCAGCCAGTCCGACCAGATCAAAAACGAAATAGAGCCTGCCTTCGTCAACGATAATTACTGGCTTTTGTTCCCACTGCATGCGTATTGGGACACCAGCGCCACGGTCTCCGATGAGGGCATGCAGAAATTGCCTGTGGGCAGCGGTTCCGCCGAGAAGGTCGTCGTCAAGTACCCGGCGGAGGCTGGCGGCTACACTCCCGGGGATACCTGGAATCTCTACGTCGGTAGAGATAAGCGTGTCGAGTACCTCGTCTACCATCGCGGCGGGGACAAGAAACCGACCCTCGTCATGGCATCGTGGGCTGGCTACAAGAAAGCTGGGCCTCTGCTGATCTCGACAGAACATCGCGGCACGGCCGATGGCAAGCCTTTGCACATCTCCATTACCGGGCTGGCGGTGAAGCTGGCGGGGTCAGATAAATGGGTGAATGCCCAATAAATCTCGCGCTATTGCCGAGCTAACTACCTGGCCACCACGACGGTGGTGCAGGAACTGCTCAGCTTGGGAAGGTCGCGATTTGCAGCCATGCGAATTTCCAGGCGCGGCCGCTCGCCTCGAATGATTGGGCAATAAGAATCAGGCTCTGATAGAGCGCTCTGCAGGCGCCGCCTTCCGGCACATCCGCCGTGGCACGAGTCGCGGAACTCGCAATCATTGCAGGCTTGGGGAAGTGTTCGCGCTTGCTCGAAAGCAGTTGAACTCAGAATGTCAACGCCGGGGGAGATCGAATCTGCAAGCGGCTGTCCCAGTCCCGGCCAGTAGACGCAGGGCTGCGTGGTGGCTCTCGGCGTTACGCGAACGGTGCTTACGCCACAACCGCCAGGAAGCGGTGGGAGTCCCGCCATGGCGCGAACCAGCGGCTCGCCAATCGCGATTACATCGGTTTCCTCAAAAAGTCGCCGGAATCCTTCCCAGTACTCTTCATAGCTCAGAGCGTAGATGTCCGATCGCACGGACTGGTAGACATTCACTCGCAAAGGAGCCTCAAACTGTTTGGCTACCCGGGCCACATCCGCCAGCCGCGAGTAGTTGGATTTCATCATGACGGCAACGATGGTCACCGGAATGCCTAGCCTCACACACCGTCGCGCCTGCTCGTGTATGAGTCCCCAATTTCCTGGTCCTCGCTGCGCATCCTGTTCGGCTTCTGTTGGATAATCGAGCGAAAACTCGATGTCGTGAAAAGCCTTTAATTCGTCGTCTTGCAGAACGGCAACACTATGACCATTGGAGGTAATCGTGAGCTTGACCGGTTTTGTCCGAAGGTATGCAAGTATTCTCTCGAAGTCTGGATGCATTCCATTCTCGCCGGTGCCGAGATTCACCGAGCGCACCGGCAAGCATTCCATGACCGCTTTCACTTGATCCAGCGAAAGCCGATCCGCGCGAGTGGGATCGCGGTAGCAGAAGCTGCACGTGAGATTGCATTCATTGGTCAACCCCAGTCCAAGCGCAATGCCGGTACCGGACTTAGTCGCGGGAAACTCGCTCAACAAAGATTGGGACACTGTTCGATTCATGAAGTTTTTTTGAGGCCGGCGGTGCGCGGATGCGCCAGGCACTGCGTGTAGCGAGCTACTGCGGCGAACTCCGGACGCTTCCCCAGGATGCGGTCCAGCTCGAGAATCCGCTCGTAGTCGTCCTTGCGGGAAATTTTCGGCGGTAAGTAATCCGAGATGACACGCACACCACACTCGGCCACTACTGCAAGAGACGATGTTGTCATCATGGACCTCAGGCTCGCCGCTGTAAAGAGCCGCACCTTGCCTCCATACAGAGACTCGTCTCCCCACTCCGCCGTGAGATTCTTCGCGGCCGCAGCCAAGTCCCCATTGATCAGGGCCGCCTTCAATATTTCACCCGGCTGGTTGCGCACCAAAACTGAGATTACGCTCGACGAATCACGCAAAAGCCGGGCCGCAGCCCGTAACACCGCGGGCGGGTCATCCACAAATTCCAAAACGTTGTGGCAAAGAATTACGTCGAACGATCCGGGCTCGAACGAGTTTGCCAATTGCGAAGCGTCACCATGTTTCAGCCTGATGTTTTGCGCAAGTCCTGCCTCCCGCGCCGCGCGCTCTGCGAGATCCAGCATTGCCTGAGATGAATCCAGGAGGGTGACACAAAAGCCGAGTTGCGCCAGGCGCACTCCGAGTGCGCCGGTCCCGCAGCCAATATCGAGTGCGCGCAAAGAGCCTGTGGCCTGCGGCAGGACTTCACGAAGGTTGGCCACCGCGAGGTCGAGCCGTAGTCGCCCCTCGGGGGTCTCCAGATAGGCAGCATACTTTCCCGCGCCGTTCTGAAAGCGTTCCGCGTCGCAACTGTTGTTCATGTCCCGCATTCGCGGCTCACGCGAATGACTTCCCATCTCATCGCAGGCACCTAAAATTCGTAGCGCAGCGCGAACTGCATGACTCGCGGATTGGTCATCAGGTGCGTATAGTTCCCGAAATTTGGAACGGCAATGGAGTTGTTGCTCTCGCTCGCGCTTCCCGAATTTTGGTCGTTGAAGTCGAAGCGTGTGGAATTGGTTACGTTGAAAACTTCCCACCGCAACGCCAGCGATTGTTTCTCGGCCCACGGCATGTTCCATCGTTTGGAGAGGCCGAGGTCCACGCCAAAGAAGCCGTCTCCCCGAACGAAATTGCGTGTTCCCACCTGGCCGGGGAGCGCGGGCTGGAACAAATTTTCTGCGCTGGATTTGTCAGGGAAAAGATTCACGCTTCCGTCCGCCTGGTGATATGCCCCGCTTTGCACGTGTGACACGATTGGAACCGCCGCGCCTTCCCAGTACCAGTCAGTCGGGTAATCTGCGGGGTTGTTGTAAATCGTGTATGGGAAGCCGCTCGTCCAGCGGAAAAGTCCCGAGAGCTGCCAACCTCCAATCACCGCGTCGAGAGGCGCCCCGACATTGGAAGCGAATGCACGCTTCCGACCAAAAGGCAAGTCGGCTACCCAGTTCGCATTCAGTTGATGCGTAGTGTCAAAATCCGAAACCGCGCGGAACAGATACGGAGACCAGGCATTGAAAATCTGACAGCCGCCACTGAAATTCAAAGAGTTCAAACTTCCAAGGCGCTCGGCGTCGGAGCAAAGGTCAATCGACTTCGAATACGTGTAATTGAAGTCGAACTGAATCCCATGGCTCATTTGATGGCGCAGCGTAGCTTGCAGAGCGTTGTAATTCGAGAATCCGATGGAACGTAAGGCGAACAACGACACATATTGCGGGTTGTAGAAGCTGTTCGGCCCTGTAACGAGGCCGTATTGTTGTGCGCTGTTGGTAGCATCCGGTATCCCCGTGTAGTTGAATCCTGACACCGAAGTAGGTAAATCGAGAGCCGTCAAGGCCGTGGTTTCGACGCCGGCATTTCCGCAGAAAAGATCGAAGATCGCGAGCACCGGATCGGTGGTCGAGGCGGGGCCACCACCACCGGGACCTGGACAACCCGGGTTCTGCATGCGTAGACCATAAGAACCGCCGCTTGCGGGCGCCTGCAGCATGTTGGTCCAATATTGCACCACCGCCGGGCTGACCATAGAGTCTTTGAATGTGGCGTCGGTTACGCCCTGCAGCTCGTACAACCTGGCGAGCGGCTGGATGGCGGAGAAATAATCCAGACCGGATTTCTTGTCCTTAAGATCGAGAGGCTGACCCACATCCACTGAACTCAGCAGGCGGTGAGACATCCTGCCTACGTAGGCAACATCCAGCGAAAAGCCGCCGCCCAAGTCGCGCTCCACGGAAAGGTCGAGAGTGTATGAATAAGGGGTCTTCAGCGAAGTGTCCAAACTGCTGCCGTAGTTATACGAATCGATTGACTGCATGCTCGGAATGACCTCGGGGAAACTCGGAGCGCCAGGTGTGGGCTGCAGAAGACTGGGTGGAATCACGTTGACATTCGTTAGGCGGGGTAAATTGCCGAGCGACAGTATCGGGTTGCTGAGAGAAGTCGTCAGACCGAAAGAATTCCCGCTGAATTCATCGACGATGCCTTGCCCGAAGCGGTCATACACCATGCCAAAGCCGCCGCGGATGGATGTCTTGCTGCTGTTGCCCAGGAGCTTCCCCATGAAACCGCCGGCTTTGTTGGGTGCCCAGGCAAAGGCGACGTGAGGTCCCACGTTTCCGTAATCCCAGTTCCAATATCCCTTTTTTCCGTTGGACGGACCGCACCAGTTGACTTGCACCGGCGCATCCTGGCTTGACGGCGTACCGCTGGCGCCGGCCAATGCGCGGTTATTAAACCACTGTCCCAGACTGGGGCTGGGACAGACCTGCAGACCATTGGTCTCCCACGCGGGAGAGAAAAGTGAGTAACGCAACCCAAAAGTCAGCGTGAGGCTGGGATTGACTTTCCAGATGTCCTGCACGTACGGCTCATAGCTGTCCTGCGCATATCGGCGGGATATGGGGGAGTTGGGTGGAAGCAAATTGAGTTGTCGATCGTAGTTGAAAACTGTCGTGGCTTGGGTAACGATTCCCAACAGATCTGTGATCGGATAGTCATAATTCACCGCGAAGGACGAGTTCACGGATGGAAAGCAAGGAAAACCTGCCCCCGCGGGAGTGCATCCATACGCGGGATCCAAAGCCACACCTTTCCCGGCGAACCCCGAACTATTGGTGAAAGAAGAATTCGTGTTTCCGCTGTCAAACGAAGAGGTGTAGTCCAGCCGGGGGTTCCGCATGAACAACAGATAACCACCAAATTGCAGCGTGTGCTTCCCATGTATCCACGACAAATCTTCCGAGAAGTTATGCATGGGCCGCTGGAAATTTCGGGTGCGAGTGATGCTTTGCGTAAAGTTGAAGGTGATCCACGGCTGGCTGGAGTTGCCGAGGGTTCCAAAGCTTTCCCGCACAAACCCGTAATGGAAATTGCTCAACAGAGAGGGACGGATGACCGCCGTGTAGCCAACGACGATTCCTTTGTTATGGTAGACCGTCTGCCCCTGCGGAAGTTGACCGGGGAAATAAGGCTGGCAACCCCCGCATGCATCGCTCGAATCATTTCTCAGAGCGCCAATCACCGAAAGACGCTGCTTGCCGTCCTGCGTGATGTTGTAGTCGGCGCGGGCGATATAAACATTCTGTGTTTCACTGGTTGGCGAAGCGAAAACGAATCCCTGATAGTTGTAGCCATCGCCCGTTATATTGCTATTCGACGCCGGCAACGTTTGGAAGTACGCCATCGCGGCCGCGTCAGGCCCCGCGTGCGCTGGATCCATCTGTTGCAATTGGTGAAAACCGAGCGCGAAGTATCCTGGCGCAGGAGTGTACGTCTTACCACTTTGACCCTGCACGGCGAAACCCGGTCCGCCAGGACAGTTCGACCTGTCGCTGCAGAGATACTGAAGAACCCCATCGCGCATTGCCGCGCTGGGCACCTCTTCCCCGGGACTCACCGTCTGCTCCGCGCGCCGCGTTCCTTCATAGTTCAGGAAGAGAAAGAGGCGGTCCTTCTTTATGGGTCCACCGATGGACCCTCCAAAGATGTTGCGGATCAACTTGGGCGGCGTGTTGCAGTCATTCGGATTGGGGAACGTGCACGTTTGTACTTGTGTCAGTTTGTTGAAGTAGTCATTCGCGCTGGTATAAGTGTTGCGAAGGTATTCGTAAACCGAGCCATGAAAACTGTTGGTGCCGCTCTTGGTCACAAGGGCGACCTGAGCACCGCTAGTCCCTCCCTCGTCCGCGTTGGCGTTGCTGGTCGTGACGCGAAATTCCTGTACTGAATCAAGCGTCACGGGTAAAACCGAGGTGAAGGCGTGACCACCCTCATCGTTTACACGGATACCATCGAGAATCACATTGCCTTGATCGCTTCGCGCACCATTTACAGCGCCGCTTCGCGAATCGAACGTACTCGCGTCTGGCCGATTACCGGTATAAGCAACCCCGGGCTGTAACGTGAGGAGGTCGGGGACGTTGCGGCCCTCTAGCGGCAACTCCTTCACTTGGTTCTCGCCAAAAGCGATGCCCATCGATGCATCCGTCGTGTTGATTACCGCTCCCTGGGCGGTGACTTCCACCTCGGTTGTGACTGAGCCAACCTGCATGGTGACATTCACGGTCGTAGGAATGTTGACCAAAAGTTGCAGGCCGATCTGCTCGAACTTGCTGAAGCCCTCTTTTTCGACCATAAGGGAGTAGTTGCCGGGGGGAAGACCCAAAAATTCATACTCGCCAGTGGAGCGAGTGACCGTCTCGCGCTGCAGAGCCTGGGCCTGGTTGGTCAGTGTGACCTTGGCTCCCGCGAGCACCGCGTGAGACTTGTCCAGGACAGTACCATGCACGGATGTTGTGCCCGTCTGCGCGCCCGCGCCAGGAATAGACAGAAGGAAAGCTATGGATAACAGGAATACAGAAACCTTGTGAATGAAGGACTGCATCGTCGGCCCCCTTCGACCCGAACTGCGATTCTTGCAGAATTTGGAAAGGCAACTGCAGAGGACGGAAAAACGTGTGGCCTGAAATTCCCGACAAGATTGGTCCGCACTCAAGCCACGTTCCCCTGAACGGCAAAAGTGGCAGCCATTATTGTCTTTTTTGATCGCAAAGTTCAAGCGAAGTCAGTAGTACCCGGACCGCTTCTTCCAGTCGTGCCCGAGTCGGTTTGCCGTCGATGTTCTCATTCTGGTTCGGCAGATTTAAAACCCAACATTCCAGGTGTGTGTTTGTCTTCCAGGTTGCTATCATGCATTTTGCGTTTTCATTTTTTGAGGGCACAATCTGTGACCTCAAACTTGCGGTGATTCATGAATAAGACTGCGATCGTCCTCGCCAAGCGGATTAGCTCGAACATCCTGGTTCTGCGCAATCAAAAAATTATTCTCGACACGCATTTGGCTGAGCTGTACGGGGTTTCGGTGAAGCGTTTGAACGAACAGATCAAACGGAATCCACAGCGGTTTCCGCCTGATTTTCTCTTCCGGCTCACGCGGGCTGAGTATGCGAACTTGAGGTCGCAAAATGCGACGTCAAATTCCAAGCATGGCGGACGGCGTTACCTGCCACATGCGTTTACGGAACATGGAGCCATCATGGCGGCCAGCGTTCTGAACTCGAAGCGGGCCGTCGAGATGAGCATCTTCGTCGTGCGGGCGTTTGTGCAGTTGCGCCATACTCTGCTGGTGAATCAGCAGGTTGTCTCCAAACTGTCGGAACTCGAAGCTCGCCTGGATGCGCACGAGTCCGACATTCAAGACATTGTGGAAGCGATTCGCGAACTCATGGCGCCGCCCCCGGCCAACGACCGCCGGATCGGTTTTGAAGTGCCGGGCCATGCCGGTAAAAGCGCGACCAAAGCTTTGGCCGCCAGCCGCGGATCCGGTCGAGGATAACCTGCAAGTTGTCCCGCCCGGGACGCTGTTGATTTCATGCAGACCCTGACCGATGGCTACTTCCCGGCGGAATTAGATCAGTGATTTGAAACGGGCGAGCTCACCACCGAACTCGCCCGTGTTTTTACCTTCCAGTTAGTCAATCTTGAGCATCCGACCCAAACGAGATTGTCGCCGAGGTCCTCTCTATTGCGCGAGCGAAATATGATCGCGCCGGTTTTCTTGCCAGCACTGCTCGTCATCCGATGAGCAGAATGGCCTCTCCTTGCCGTAGCTGATGGTCTTGATGCGGTCGGCCGAAATGCCTTCCTCCAGCAGGTTTTGACGCAGCGCTTTGGCGCGGCTGTCGCCCAGTGCGATGTTGTACTCTTCCGACCCGCGATCATCGCAATGCCCCTCCACCAGAACTTTCAGATCCGGGTGCTGCGCCAGGAACTGCGCGTCTCCGGTGGCCGTTGTCTTTTCATCCGAGCGGATGTCGGCTTTGTTGAAGTCGAAATAAAGGTCTTTCACATTCTTTGCGAAAAGGTCCGCCTCGCTCGGCTGCGGAGTCGTCATTCTGGCCGTGGCCGCATTCACGGTGACTCGGGCCGATGCGTCTTGCGATCCACCCGGGCCTTTCGCCGTGAGCGTGTAAGTCGTAGACGAATTGGGTGTCACCGTCTGGGAGCCGGAGGCCGCTACCGTTCCCAGCCCCGGAATCGAGATCTGGTCGGCGTTCTGCGTTTGCCAGGTAAGTGTGGTTGATTGTCCCGCTTGAATCACGTTCGGATTGGCGGCGAGGGTTGCGGTGGGGGCCGGGGGAGCGGGCGGAGCGGGTGGGCTTACCTTGGCCTGCTTCTTATTGCATCCGGCCAGCAGAAATGCTGTTGCCAGCAGCGCGACGAATGGCATGTGTTTCCTGTGTGAGAGAGTCATGATCTGTCCTCCAATAAAGAGTTCGCACAACAACGATTCGGTTGAGAAACCTGAATGCCGGGCGGAGTCAGCTCCGCCACAGCGTGGGTCGAGCGAAAGCCAGTCAGATCCAGGTGAGAGCCGAGAATCTCAGCAGCGCAGAAGGGAATTGGTATCGAGAGGTGAAGGTCGTGCTTCCAAAATGGTATGTTGGCGGGAAAAACTGGCGGTCAGCCTAACATTGATTGCGGAAATCCAGAATGGCGCGAGCAGTAACATCAGCCATATCTGCAGTCGCGCTTTCAGGGAGCGAAGCGCCGTAACTGGTCCGTGGACGGAACAATAAGAGCCATGAGCAGCAGGGAAGAAAAACAGGACAGCCGTACAAAGTAGCACTAACACGGCGAACTCGTAGCTCAACTGGCGCGAGAAGAGCACTCAACAGCCCCCGAACTGCCTCCATGATTTTACACGAACTCGCCTCATGGAAAGTACAGTCGAAGCCGGGGAGAACACGTGACCTTGGTAACTGAACTTGTAACTCCCAAGTTTTGGAATGCTGCAGCGGCTCGATCCTGGAGCATGGGAAAACCCGGGAGCGGTATACTGCGGTGTGCGGGAGAGTGTTTAACCCTTGCCTTACCTTCCTTTACGAGTGTCGCGAGTCTTCTCTCAAACACTTTCAGTGTTACTGGGCACAGTCTTCTGCCTGGCAATCTCTGTTGCCGGTCAGTTATCTGCACAAGCGAACGCACCTACTTCTGCCAATAGAGCGCTGGAACTTCCGGTAGTCCTGCGGCAGAGTGTGATCGCGGGAAAGACTCCCGTGGGGACAAAAATGGAGGCGAAGCTGGTAGTCGCCACTCTGGTGAGCGGAAAGGTCGTTCCCAAAAATGCGGTGCTGTCTGGGGAAGTGACTCTGTCGGAAGGAAAGACTGCGAGCGATCCTTCGCGCTTGAGCATAAGAGCGGATTCAATCCGCTGGAAGAAGGATTCAGTCCAGATCAATGTTTATCTCACCAATTGGTATTATCCGCTTATCGCTGCGGCTGGAGAGGATTCGCAGGACAACCCGGGACAGGCAGCCGATCCTGCCTGGAATGGTGCCGGACAATTTCCCGACGCACGATCACCCGGATACCGACCCTTTCCTTCTGCCGATTCAGGCCGGGCCTCGCCCGTGGACACGCCAAATTCGGCAACCCCAAATCATCGAGTCCAAATGAAGAATATTGAATGTGAGCGCAAAGCGGACGGCTCGGTTGCTCTTGTTTCGCCGCACAACAACATCAAACTGGATAAGGTGACGACGTACGTGCTCGCCAGCAGCCAACTCGTCCCCGCTAAGTAGCCGGGAGTCACTCCGTTAAAGCACTCTCCTTGACCCTGAATGGGGGCTGTGTTACAAGCGACGGTTCTTTGTAACCGTTAACTACAGCCATTCGACGCATTCGTTGCGAGTTTATTTCATATCGCCAGGAGGTTTTTCATGCTCCGCAGGCAATCGATTCTCTTTCACGTAAGCGCGACAGTGATGTTGATGCTCGCGCACTGTGCGGCGCAGGCGAATCCGCCGATGTATATGGACCCGACGCAACCCGTCGACGCGCGCGTGGATGATCTCATTAGCCGGATGACATTGGAGGAAAAAGCCTCGCAGTTGGTGAACCAGGCGCGCGCCATTCCTCGTTTGCAGATTCCTGCTTATGACTGGTGGAGCGAAGCGCTGCACGGAGTAGCTCGAGCCGGCACGGCAACGGTCTTCCCCGAGCCGATCGGGCTGGCTGCGACCTTTGATGATCCGCTGATTCATGACATGGCGGTGGTGATCGGTACCGAAGCTCGCGCCAAGCACAATCAGGCCGTGCGCGCCGGGCGACGTGACATCATGGAGGGTCTGGACTTCTGGTCTCCCAACATCAACATCTTTCGCGATCCTCGTTGGGGACGCGGCCAGGAAACGTACGGCGAGGATCCCTTTCTAACCGGACGCATGGGTGTGGCATTTGTGACGGGCTTGCAAGGAGACGATCCCAAATATTTCCGCGTCATCTCAACGCCGAAGCACTTTGCAGTGCACAGCGGACCGGAGCCAACGCGCCACACCATCGACGTGCACGTTTCCAGGCACGACATGGAAGATACTTACCTGCCGGCTTTTCGCGCAACTGTAACCCTTGGCAAGGCCGCGTCGATCATGTGTGCCTACAACCGCGTGAACGGCCAACCCGCCTGCGCGAACACTTTCTTAATGCAGGACCAACTGCGCGGAGCCTGGAAATTTAACGGCTATGTCGTCTCCGATTGCGATGCGGTCGTCGACATCTTTGAAGGACATCATTACGTAAAGAGTCAGGCGGAAGCGGCGGCCATCGCGGTCAAGGCCGGGATGGATAACGAATGCGCTGATTTTTTCACGGTTGTCAACGATGCCCATGATTACCAGCCCTTCGTCGACGCGGTGAAGCAAGGACTGCTGGCCGAGAGTGATCTGGACAAGGCGGTTCGCCGCTTGTTCACGGCGCGCATGCGGCTAGGAATGTTTGACTCGCCGGAGAAAGTGCCCTATGCGCAGATTCCGGATTCGGAAATCGACAGCCCGGCTCATCGCGAACTTGCGCTCAAGACCGCTCAGGAATCTATGGTGCTGCTCAAGAATGATGGCGTGCTCCCCCTCGCCTCAAGCGTAAAAAAAATTCTGGTCGTAGGACCACTGGCGGAGTCGGTGGATGTTCTGCATGGCAACTACGCTGGAAGCGCTTCGCATGCGGTGACTGCCCTGGAAGGCATTCGCAAGCAGTTTTCTTCTGCTCAAGTGTCCTACAAGCCGGGCACAAACTTTCTGGTCGAACAAACGATTATTCCGACCTCAGCACTTTTTAGCGACGATGGTAAGCAGGGGCTTAAGGGCGAGTATTTTTCCGGCAACAGTTTTGACGGTACGCCCCTGGTGCGCAACGATCCCTATGTGGACCTGCAGCTTTTTCATCCTGATGCTCACGCATTAATCCCCCCGGCAGGGATGAGAGACTTTTCGGTGCGGTGGACCGGGTTCATCACTCCCACGGAGACGGGTACATACCAGATCGGCCTTTACGGCGCCAAGCAGCGCATGTGGCTCGATGGAAAACTCATCGTGGATGATGAGAGTTTCGAGCACGATCCCAACCCGCAGCTTACAACCGTGCAATTCACGAAAGGTCATCGGTATCCCGTGAAGATCGAGTTCCTGCCCGGCGGCCGTTCCATCCAGTTGATCTGGTCGCAACTGCGCGCCAATCCATTGGTTGAGGCTGTTACCGCGGCCCAGAAAGCCGATGTCGTCATCGCCGTGGTGGGCATCACTTCAAAGCTGGAAGGTGAAGAGATGAAAGTTGATCTCCCCGGATTCCGCGGCGGCGATCGCACAAGCTTGAATTTGCCCGAAGAAGAAAACGCCTTGCTGGGGGCGGTAAAGGGAACTGGCAAGCCCCTGGTTGTGGTTCTGATGAATGGCAGCGCCCTCGCGGTGAATTGGGCCAACGATCATGCTAACGCGATCCTCGATGCGTGGTATGCGGGCGAAGAGGGCGGTACTGCCATCGCGCAGACTCTGGCAGGGGTAAACAACCCCGCGGGGCGCTTGCCGGTGACGTTTTATAAAGGCGTGGAGCAGTTGCCCGATTTCGAAGACTACTCAATGAAGAGTCGCACCTATCGCTATTTCGCCGGCAGGCCGCTGTATCCATTCGGCTTTGGATTGAGCTATTCGAATTTCGAGTACAGCAATCTGAAGCTCTCGAATCCTAAATTACAGGCGGGAAATCCACTCACCGTGGAAGTAGATGTGAGAAACACGGGCAAACTGCGCGGCGACGAGGTGGTCGAGGTCTATCTCACATTTCCGAAGGTGCCAGGCGCTCCATTGCGCGCGCTGCGCGGGTTTACTCGGGTTCATCTCGACGCGGCGGAACAGCGACACATCGCGCTGCAACTCCAGCCGCGCGATTTGAGTTATGTGAATGAGGCTGGCGACCGCCTGGTTTCCAGCGGGGATTACGTCATCACTGTTGGCGGCGGGCAGCCGGGAACTGCCGCAGAGCACGTTGAAGCTCATCTGGTCATCAGCGGCGAGCAGAAATTGCCAGAATGAAAAGTTCCGTAGGTGTGATCAATCGTAAACTCTGAAACTGTGCAGCCACGTCAAAAGGAGAATGCGGTGCAACGCAACCCGGGCGAGTGTGGCATGTCCCCTGCAGATCATGCCTGCTCCCGCACTCAAATGCATTGCACCGCTACGGCAAGCATTCGCCGTATGACGAAAAATCACATCCCTTTGAAGACGAAGCTGATCTCCTTGGTTTCGTTCGCGCCAATCGTGACCGTCTGCGTCGAGGTTCCCAACTTCTCGTGCCACGCCTTGATCGTGTAAGTGCCCGCCGGCAGGTTGCCGAGGTCAAAGCTGCCGTCCTTGGCAGTCACTGCGAAAAAGGGGTGTTTAAAGACTGCAATGTAGCCGCGCATCCAGGGATGCACATTGCACTTCACCGGAATCGCGATTTCTTCGCGTCCGAAGGTTTCTTCCATCTTGGTGCCCGGCGGTTCAGCCTTGTTCCACTCGCGATTGTTGGCCGGCTGCGGATGGATGTTGTGTGAGGTCGCGTCATTGTTGACCAATTCCAGCTTTTGGTTCGCGCGCACCGCCAGCACATGCGGCAGGTACATACATCCTTTCTGTTCCACCACTACCGGTTCGGCCGGAGCATCGAACGTGCGGTCGCCGAGCCCTTCCGACACATACACGACCACGTTTTGCAAATTACCCTTCGCGTCGGCCACGATTTCTTGTGCGAGAACCGGTGAGGCATGTTGTTTCGCGCACACAGGATCGGCCGCCATACTGACGGTCTTGGCGGCGGGCACTTTGCCCGTGAATCGCACCACTCCGCGGAGGGTCGCTCCAGTGGTCGTAGGATTTCCCGCCTTTACGCGATGCGGAACGGATACGCAGATCGCCGCCGAGAAGACAAGGCTCAACAACAACTTCCTTCTACGCATTACTTCACCTCAAATCCGTGAAATTCAAATTCGCCGAAATAATCCTTGGGCATTCGCCGCGATCAGCGCTGATGTGACCCCGCCGCGTACCCTTGTTGGTATCCCGCGAGGAACGAAGCCCGATCATGCTGGGTCGACCAGCGTCCGGTCTGCGGACTCTGCGGCCGACCGCTTTGCCCCGCCATTCGTCCTACGTACAGCCCATCGCGGTAGGCACCATCGGAGGCCAGTTGCGCTTCTATTGATTGGCTGGTCTTGTTATTCGCCAGCACGCCTGCGGTTCCCACGCAGAGCAGAACGGTCAGTCCATACACGGAAAGCTTGAACATATCGTTTTCCTCCTTTTTTCCAACCGCCTGGGCACACTTCCACCCCGGCGAGTCCGCCGCTTTTTCGCGGACGAAGTGCAATTTCCTATTTCTGCAGGGGACTTGCGTCTTGCGATGAACGCGTATTCGGGAAGGCTACAAGGACTTCCACGGCAGGGAATACCTACGCGTTTTTACAGCGTTTTCGGGCGGATGTTTGAGTTGCAACCCTGGAAGGCAACGCTCCCCACCCGCCCCAAGTGAGGTCCTTCCAGACTTGCCAAAACCTGGTGAACGTGCACGCCGGGTATCCTCCCGGCTTAATGGCGACCACTATCACCCTTGTGCGCACGATGCTGTTTGTGGCCGGTCAAAGTCGATGTAAAAGCTTTGTAAGTCGGTGCTTTTGTTTTGCCTCGGTGAACACCCGGGATCCCGCAGAACAAATTGACGCGAGAAGAATATGAAAGTTGTAACGGCCGATTGTCACCGCGCCGTTAAGGGCCGGTCATTTTGTTGTCTCGCCTTGTCGACTCGCCGCAAGTCGTAGCAGTGCTTCAGAATAAAATCCTTGACGACTCATTGTACTAGTGATATATAACAATATAGTTCTATGGCAATGCGCTTCATCCCGAGCCGGCCGCAAGCCCCACGATTCCACTTTGCCCTGGACCTGCACAGCGGCGTGCCCGTGTACCGGCAACTGATCGATCAAGTTCGCGCCGCCATGGCCTCCGGCACCCTGGCCGCAGGGGATCAGTTGCCCACGGTGCGGCAGCTTGCCGTGGACTTGGCCATCAACCCGAACACCGTGTTGCGAGCCTACCGGGAACTGGAACTAGGCGGGTTATTGGAAACCCATCAGGGCACCGGAACGTTCATTGCCGACAAGAAACTGGAGAGGAAATCGGCGGAGCGCGATCGACAGCTCGGGCAAATGGCGGGGGAATTCGCAGCGCGCGCCGGGGCAGCCGGCTTCACGGTCGAAGAGTTGCTCGAGCGGTTGCGCGACATGCTGCCGCATTCCGCGCAAAGGAGATAGTAGTCATGCCGAAAATTCGTATCACCGAATTCAATGGTGTTTCAATTCTGCTGTTTGCTATATCAGTCCTAGCCGGCATCGCCATTTCGCAGGCAACGCGTCAACCAGCTCCCTTCATTGGCGGAATCCTGGTGGGCCTGTATTTTCTTCTCGCGATCAAAGTTGTGCGCCAGTGGGAGAAGGTTGCGGTGCTGCGACTGGGACGTTATGTGGGGCTGCGCGGTCCCGGCTTGTGCCATATCGTCCCCATCCTCGAGACTCTCAGTCCGTATGTCGATCAACGAGTCCGGGTGACCAGTGTTTCGGCAGAGTCGACGCTTACACGCGACACCGTCCCGGTCAACGTCGATGCCATCGTGTTCTGGATGGTGTGGAACGCGGAAAAATCCATTCTGGAAGTCGAGAACTTTATCGAGGCAATTACGCTGAGTGCACAAACCGCTCTGCGCGAGTCGATCGGGCGTCATGAGCTTTCGCAGATGATTACCGAACGTGAGATATTAGGCCAGGAACTGCAGCGGATTCTCGACGAGAAAACCAACCCATGGGGGATTACGGTGCAATCGGTCGAGATCCGCGACGTGAAAATTCCGCAGGCGCTGGAAGACGCGATGTCGCGTCAGGCGCAGGCAGAACGCGAACGCCAGGCGCGCAACATTCTGGGCCAGGCTGAAATCGAAATTTCGGATAAGTTCGCACAGGCCGCGGCCATCTATCAAAACAATCCGACAGCGCTGCACCTCCGCGCCATGAACATGCTGTACGAGGCTATCAAGGAACGCGGATCGATGGTCATCGTGCCGTCCTCCGCGGTAGAAACAATGGGACTGGGTGGAACGCTGGCCGCGGCATCGCTGGGCGGAGCCAAATCGTAGCCATCTTCTCTAATTCTGATTGGATCGAAAGGAGCCGCTTCAATGAAATCGTTAGTCTTTGCCTGTGTGATGGGGATAGCCGCAACGGGCGTCTCATCCTGTGCACTCGCACAATCGGCGCCCATGACCAAGGGCGTCAGCGTGAACCTGGCTGAAACGACTGCTGCCGTTGCGTTTCCCGGCGCCGATCAACGTGATGCATGGATCGTGACCATAACGGCCGATAACCGTCTCTTCCTAGGCACCAAACAGGTCACTCCAGATTCTCTACCCCAGGAAATGAAAGCCATCCCGCGAAACAGTTCTACGACGCTCTACCTCAAAGCCGATGCGCGCGCACCATTCCAGGCAGTCAAACAAGCGTTGAGTGCCGCCCATAGCGTGCAGTTGGAAACCGCCGTCCTGCTGACAGCGCAACCACAAGCCGGTCAACAATCACCAGCCGCGCCGATGGGGTTGGAAGTCCGCCTCGGCGCGCCAAGCGCGCCGGCAACACTTGTCCACGTCCGCCGCTCCCCCCGTTCCACGCCATTGTTGAAAATCAATAACCAGGATCTGCCCTGGACTCAGTTGCCCATGCTGGAACCGGTGCTGCAAAAGGAAAAAGAGAAGCAAAAGCTGGTTGTGGTCGACGGCGATGGCACGCTGCCGTTTGATCCGATCGTGCACGTAATCGATTACAGCCATTCCCTGGGCGCTGAGGTCGCCCTATCGCTCGCTCCGATGTGAAAAGCTCTGCCAGGACGCACGATCGGGAGGAATCTCAGCCGTCTTGATCCAGTTACCGCAGGCGTACTGATAGAAATCGACACAGGGATCGATGCTCTTATCGATGTTGTCGATACTGAAACCGGCAGCGTGTTGCGAGGATTCTGATTGAGCAAAAGCGACGAGGCTGAAGCAGGAATAAAACGGGCAAGAAAAGGCGCACCGCGCGCATAAGAATTCTCTCCGGGGCTGAGGCGGAGGAAATTCTAAGCTCGCGCGGTGACGCCCATCAACGGGATTCGTTCAGCTTGCCTTACGGCGCGTTTGATCTTCGCGCCCAGCCAAGCCCTCGCGGTCCGCTCGTTTCGCGTTATCGATTGACGACTGCAGCACTTCTTCGCGCCGCCGCCGCAAGGTGTCCTCAAACGTGCTCCACCGGTATGTGGGGTTATTGGGAGAGACGTCCATTCCAACTTCCGGATGCACAGCTGTGACTTCCGTTTCGTTGTCCAATTCGGACTCGGTTTGGTCTTCCGGCAGGCCTGCTCGATCTGAAGAAACCATTCGCGGGTCGGGAGAAGAAGTTCGGGCGGATGACGCGGTCCCGGTGCCGGACACAGCAGGAATAGCTCCGGACCCCGAATGCACCTGCTGCTTCGTCGTCGGAGTCACATTGCGATCGGTAGCGGTGCGATGCATCACCGGCCCTGTTTCCCAATTCGATCGGTACCGCCGCTCATAATCTGCCCACCTCTCTTCACTGGTCAGAGCCTGCCCATCATAAGGAGGAAAGTGCTCGATCTGTTCCTTCGTGAGATCGACCCGGAAGTCATCTTCGTGCTGCATCGACGGGCGTATTTCTTGGGGTGGAACAATGAATCTCCGGCTGGAAAGCCATCCCCCGGTGTCGACCACGACGAATACGATCGCGCCAGTTGCCTGATCGAACACGACGTCGTCAATTTCGCCTAGCTTCTCATCTTTCGGACCGTACACCTTCGAACCACGAATATCGCTGGCAGCGTCGTCGGTGTCAGCAAAACGAAAGTCGCCTAATGTGCCGTAGCGGGCCATGTACCCTCCCAGAGTTCGTGCGAAAATGCCGGAGCTCAGAATCCGGTTCCTCTAAGATGCAGAAATTCTGGCGGCGTTTGGCACGGGAAATTTCTGCGGCGCGCCGGCACCCTGGAGCGAAGCGGTTCCAGAAGACAGTGCGTCTGCCTACCAATTCCCCGGTCGTAGGCAGGTATAATCGAAGTCTGAACTCTCCGAAGGACTGGTTGGACTCATGACATCCCCAAATGGCAGTAACGGAAACGGCTACATTGTCCCTAAACCGCGCGCCGAGTGGATTGCCCAGCGGAAGCAATCAAATACCGACGCCAATTTCTCCCAGATGCACTACGCGCGCCGGGGCGTCATTACGAACGAGATGGACTATGTAGCGCATCGCGAGAAGCTCGCGCCTGAGCTTGTGCGCGACGAAGTAGCTCGCGGAAGGATGATCATTCCCGCCAACATCAATCATCCTGAGCTCGAGCCCATGGCGATTGGAGTGGCGTCGCTCTGCAAGATCAATGCGAACATCGGAAATTCCGCCGTTACTTCGAATGTCGACGAGGAACTCAAAAAACTGCACACTGCCGTGCACTACGGCGCTGACACAGTAATGGATCTCTCGACCGGCGGCGATATCCATGAGATTCGGGAGGCGATCCTCCGCCATTCCCCTGTGCCGATCGGCACGGTGCCGATTTACGAAGCTATCGCGCGCGTCAAACGGGTGGAAGATCTGAACGCCGAGGTGATGCTCGAAGTCATTGAAGAGCAGGCTGCTCAGGGCGTCGATTACATGACCATTCACGCCGGCGTGCTGATTCAGTACCTACCGCTGATTTCGAAGCGCATCACAGGAATCGTCAGCCGCGGCGGCGCCATTCTCGCGCAGTGGATGGCGTACAACCACAAGCAGAATTTCCTCTACGAACGCTTTGATGACATCTGCAAGATCTTCAAGAAGTATGACGTCAGCTTTTCACTGGGAGACGGCCTGCGTCCCGGCTGCGTGGCCGACGCCAGCGACGAAGCCCAGTTCGCAGAACTAAAGACGCTCGGCGAGTTGACCAAAAAAGCCTGGGAGCACGATGTGCAGGTGATGATCGAAGGGCCGGGGCACGTCTCCATGGATAAGATCAAGGAGCAGGTCGAGAAGGAAGTTGAATATTGCTACGAGGCCCCGTTCTACACGCTAGGGCCGCTGGTTACCGACATCGCCCCCGGCTACGACCACATCACTTCAGCGATCGGCGCCGCCATGATCGGATGGTATGGCGCGGCCATGCTCTGTTATGTTACGCCAAAAGAGCATCTCGGCCTGCCGAACGAAAAAGACGTGAAGGACGGCATCATCGCCTACAAGATCTCCGCACACGCCGCCGATATTGCCCGCCAGCGTCCCGGCGCGCGTGATCGCGACGACGCCCTCAGCTACGCTCGCTACAAGTTCGATTGGGAAAAGCAATTTGCACTGTCGCTCGATCCAGAAACGGCCCGTTCCATGCACGACGAAACCCTGCCGGATGATTACTACAAGGAAGCAGCCTTCTGCTCGATGTGCGGTCCCAAATTCTGCTCGATGAATTATTCGTCGAAGGTGGACGAATACAACAAGCAGGTCCACGGTATCGAGAAAAAAGATTACTCGGAACTGGTCGAGAGACTGGTCACGCTGAAGTAGCGAGGCCTTTGAAGGATGGGCCTTTCGGCGAAGACCATGACGAGTGGCTGCAATCTGGCCATTAGCTTCGTTGGGCGCCGAGCCGGTTCATGCTCGGTGATACGTGCAAAATGGACAGTTTGCAAAGGCCGAATCACTCCATTAATCTTGTACTCTCGCCTGTTATGAGCCGGGATGGCGGAACTGGCAGACGCAGCGGACTCAAAATCCGCCGGTACTTGGTACCTTGGGGGTTCGACTCCCCCTCCCGGCACCAGCCCCAACATTGCAAAGATAGGCAGAACGAACGAGTCGTTCTTGTGCGATTACGCCACCGTTTCGTTACATTTGTCCACATCTTGGAAAATTCGGGAGCGAACTGCCGAATTCCATCCTCAAGAGTGGAATAACGCGCTCCCCTGGTTTGCCGGATGGCGAAATGCCGGGTGGGGATGTTTCCGTAAGCAGACTGGCTCTCGCGCAGCAACATCCCGCAACGATGATCCGATTCAGCCCCGTGAGTTCGGCGGTTAATACCTCAGGTCTTATGAGAGAAATAATAGGTCCGTCCAAGGAGCGCCTTGTCCTTGCACTCTGATCAATGATTTCTTATCATCGCTCAACGAGCCCTGAGCGTGGGGAGGGTTCGTCCCTGCAATCCCTGAATAGAGAAAGTGTCATAGAACACTGGTGGTTGAGACTGTTCTATCCTCGTCGATTTTAGAGGCGATTCCCGACGCCATTGCCGCCGTGAACCGGCAGGGCATCATCGTTCAGGTCAACGCGCAGGCCGAAGCCCTATTCGGCTACACGCGCGACGAACTCATCGGAAAGAAAATTGAAATCCTGGTGCCGGAGCGCCAGCGCTCGGAGCACGACCAGCACCGCGAACAGTTCCACGCCCGGCCGAAGATTCGCCGCATGGGCTCCGGACTCGATCTTTACGGACGCCGCCGCGACGGATCGGAATTCCCCGTCGAGATCAGCTTGAGTCCCGTTACGATCGGCGGTGCCACGGTCGTGCTGAGCGCCATCCGAGACATCAGCGATCGCAAGCGGATCGAACAGGAACTCCGGCAAGCCAGCGAAGAACTTGAGCGCCGCAAAAGCCGGGAACTTCGGGACTCGCAGAATCGCCTTGCCCTGATTGCTGATTCCTCGCAAGACGCCATCATTGGCAAGAACCTCGATGGCATCATCACCCAATGGAACAAGGGCGCGGAGAATATGTATGGATATTCCGCGCTGGAAGTCATCGGGCAACACATTTCCGTGCTCTGCCCGAAGGACCGACCTGATGAGATCCCGCTGATCATGGAAAAGATCCGGCAGGGAGAGCAGGTTGGCTATTTCGAGTCGGTTCGGGTCACTAAAGACGGGCGGCGGCTCAATGTCTCGATTTCGGTGTCGCCGATTCATGACACGGACGGGAATATCGTCGGAGCTTCGGCGATTGGCCGTAACGTCACGGCGCAAAAAAAGGTTGAAGACCAGTTGCGCCAGTCGCAAAAAATGGAAGCCGTGGGTCGCCTGGCTGGCGGAGTCGCGCACGATTTTAACAACCTGCTAGGCATCGTGACCGCCTGCACCGAACTTCTGAGAGCGCGCGCCGATGAAGACAGCCTCGAATACATCGACAATATTCGGGAAGCCGCCAAGCGCGGTGCGGCTCTTACCCGCCAGATGCTCTCCTTCAGCCGCCGACAGCAGGTCCAAACCCAGGTTCTCGATCTGAACGAACGGCTGCGGGAGGTCATAAAGCTGCTCCGTCCCTTGATGGGAGACGACGTGGAGATCACCGTGTTGCCTCGTACCAGGGTGGCGATTGTCGAAGCGGATCCAGGCCAATTGGATCAGATCGTCATGAACCTCGCCGTGAACGCGCGCGATGCCATGCCCAGAGGCGGCAAGTTCTTTCTAGAGACCGGCGTGTTTGATTTCGATGAAGCGTTCGCCCGCGAACACGCCACCATGAAGGCAGGCCGTTATGTCATGCTTGCCGTCAGCGATAATGGCGTCGGAATGGATGAAAGCACGCGCTCGCGCATCTTCGAACCATTCTTCACCACCAAAGAAATGGGCAAGGGAACTGGTCTCGGGCTCGCGACGGTGTATGGCATCGTAAAGCAGAGTGGCGGCGATATCTGGGTCTACAGCGAACCCGATCGCGGCACCACTTTCAAAATCTATTTTCCGAGCGCCGAGCACAAGGTCGGAACTGCTCCTGCGGAGCAAGCCGAAGCGCTTCCGGCGCGCCGCGAAGGCGTCACCCTTCTGCTGGCTGAGGATGACCCGCTCATGCGACGCCTGACGAAGAAGATGCTTGAACAGCATGGCTACACGGTTTTGGAGAGTGAGGATGGGCAGACGGCGCTTGACGCATTAACTGCCAATCACAAGAAAATTGATGTGGTGCTTACCGATGTGGTGATGAAGGGCATGAGCGGGCCGGAGTTGGTGTTGCGCTTGATGGATCGGCATCCGGAGGTGAAGGTCGTCTATATGTCCGGTTACACGGGTGAGTTCGTCGCCAATCAGGGAGTCGAAGGCGGCATTCGTTTGCTGGAGAAACCATTCACGCGAGCCTCGCTGCTGAAAATGATAGATGCCGCGCTGGGGTAATCTGGGAGAGCTCCAGTGTCACTTTCTTCAATTCATTTGCTTTCCGTTGCCCGGGTGGGCCGGTTTGCATACTCTGCGGTTTAAATGAGGAGGGCGTCGATGAAGGGGAATCCCAAAGTCTTGTCGGAACTCAATAAAGCACTTCGCGAAGAGTTAACCGCGATAAACCAATATTTTCTTCACGCCGAGATGTGTGAAAACTGGGGCTATCACAAACTTTCCGACTACATCAAGAAGCAGTCGATCGGCGAGATGAAACATGCGGAGGTGCTGATCGAGCGAATTCTGTTTCTCGACGGCACCCCCTCCATGATGCCGCTGGAACTGAACGTTGGCGGCACTGTGAAAGGAATGATCGAGAGCGACCTGGCTCTCGAGGTCAGCGCCGTCAGGCAATACAACGACGCCGTTGCGATCGCGACCAAAGAGGGCGACAACGGCTCCCGCGACCTGCTGGTTCAGTTATTGAAGGATGAAGAGGATCACGTCGACTTCCTCGAAGCCCAACTCCATCAGATCAAGGAAGTCGGCTACGAGCGCTATTTGACGATGCAGATGGGCGAAGACGAAGAAGAGTAGTTTCCTGTTTTTCCCTGTGATCCTCTGTGTCCCCGGTGGTGAAGATCTTGGCACATAAGGTTACAGAGAATCAGGGGGCCACTACAGAATCTTTTTCCCAAAGGCTGACAGGGCCAACTCGACCGCCAAGTCCGCGGTGCGGTTGTGCTCATCAATCACCGGGTTCACCTCGACAATTTCAAAGCTCAGCATCCGCCCATGATCGGCGATAATCTCCATGGCCAGATGCGCTTCGCGGTAAGTTGCGCCGCCCCGGACCGGAGTGCCTACGCCGGGAGCATCTTCGGGATCGACCCAGTCCATATCGAGCGAGATGTGATATCCGGCTGTACCGCGCCCGGCCATGCGCAGCGCTTCTTCCATCACAGTGCGCATGCCGCGCTCGTCGATATCACGCATCGTGAAAACACCGATTCCGGCGCGCCGGACGTTTTCCTTTTCCACCGCGTCAATATCGCGCACACCCACAAGCACGCAATTCTCAGGATGTACCTTGGGTGAGAAGCCGAAGATATTCCCCAGATCCGATGGCCAGAGTCCCATTAAAGCAGCCAGCGGCATACCATGCACGTTGCCGCTCGGAGAGCTTTCCGGCGTATTGATGTCGGTGTGCGCATCGATCCAGATAAGCCCGATGCGCTGTCCCTGCCGGCGATAAAATTCGGCAACGCCTGAGACCGTGCCCGCGGCCATAGAATGATCCCCGCCAAGAGCGAGCGGCACTTTCCCTGCCTCCAGCGTTTTGAGCACCAGTTCTGCTTCTTTGGTGCAGGTGGCCGTGATCTCCTTCAGATATTTGGCGTGAGCGTCGCCTTCTTTCTTCTGCTCCGCGATGGCGACAGAGATATTGCCGCCGTCTTCGACCTCATGTCCAAGAGCTTCGAGACGGGCCTCAAGGCCGGCCACGCGCACGGCGGAGGGCCCCATATCCACGCCTCGCCGGGATTGGCCAAGGTCAAGAGGAACACCAATGACGCGAATTTTGCGAGGCGAGATGGACGACGAAGTGGCGGTGGTCATCATACAGATTGAATCATTGGACTATTGAATGATTGAGGCATTAAGCTTCCTGGGACTTCCTGGGGGCACTGAGAATGAATCAATGACTCAACGATTCATTCCCCGTTTCTCGCTGATCCCAGTCCACATCACGGATACAGCCGGTACAGCATCCTCGGAAATGGAATGGTCTCTCGCACATGTTCAAGTCCGCAGATCCAGGCGACGGCGCGCTCAATGCCCATTCCAAAGCCTCCGTGGGGCACGCTGCCGAATTTGCGCAGATCGAGATACCACTTAAACGCCTCTTCCGGCAGTCCATGCTCGTGAATTCGCTGTAATAACAACTCGTGCGAGGCCATACGCTGCGATCCGCCGATGATTTCTCCATATCCCTCGGGCGCAAGCACGTCGACGCACAACGCCAGATCGGGCCTCTGGGGATCGGGCTCCATATAAAACGCTTTTACCTTTGCGGGGTAACGATGCACCATCACCGGCTTTTCGAATTGCGCGGACAAATAGGTCTCATCCGGCGACCCCAGATCGCCGCCCCATTCAAATTTCGTTTCCAGCTTTCCCTGCGCGAAACCTTCCTGCAGATTCTTCACGGCATCGTCATAGCTGATGCGGGGAAAAGGCGCCTCGATTTTTTCCAACTTCGAGATATCGCGCCCGATGGTTTGCAAGTCGGAGCGGCGCCGCTCGAGACACCGCTTCACGATGAAGCTGATTAATCCCTCGGCGAGATCCATGACATCGTCAAGCGTGGCGTAAGCGACCTCAGGTTCGACCATCCAGAACTCGGTTAAATGGCGCCGCGTTTTCGACTTTTCCGCGCGAAATGTCGGTCCAAACGAATAGACCTTTCCCAGTGCCATGGCCGTCGCTTCCACGTAAAGCTGGCCAGACTGCGTGAGGTACGCCTGATCCTCGAAGTAATCTACCGGGAACAGCGTGGTTGTGCCCTCGCACGCTGCCGGCGTAATGATCGGAGGATCAGTGAGCGTGAATCCGCGCTCGTCGAAAAAATCGCGAGCCGCTTTGATGATCTCAGCGCGTACCCGCAGGATGGCTGCCTGCCGTTGCGAGCGAACCCACAAATGCCGATGCTCCATCAGGAAATCTGTGCCGTGCTCCTTTGGAGTGATCGGATACGGATCGGACTCCGGGACGCGCTGGATCACCTGCACGTTCGCCACATCGAGTTCGTATCCGCCGGGAGCGCGTTTGTCGGCGCGGACTTTGCCCTCGACCACCACACTCGATTCCTGCGTCAGCGTTTTCACCGCCTCGAAAACTTCGGGGGCAACCGCGTTTTTCGGCACAACCCCCTGGACGATTCCCGAGCCGTCCCGGAACTGCGGGAACAGCAGTTTCCCGCTCTCACGCAGGTTGTAAAGCCAGCCCCGGATTGTGACGGACTGCCCTTCATGCTTGCCGATTTCTGCAATGGTCGTAACAGGAGACATAAAGTTAAGAGTCAGGTTTCAAAGTTCCAACGTTCAAGGCGTAAATATGCGCGCCCCGCATGTTCTACAACACTCCTGGAAGTTGTCATTCCGACCAACGCGAGGAATCCCTGCTTCTAGATCTTGGCTAGGGCTCCTTCGACTCCGCGATCCTTGCCTTCCCGAAGCATCGCTTCGCTTCGCTCAGGATGACGATTAGCTGAGAGGTCCAGGCTTTAAAACCCTAAAAATCTGAAATGTTGAAACTCGAAAGCTAACTTTGCTCCAGCTTCTCAAACGTGCCCGCAAGCTTCTCCAGCGGATTCACCTTCTCCTCGCTTTCCAGTTCCAGCAACAGCGGCGGCGTTTGCGGCGCAGCACGCAGTAACTCCATCGCTTCCTTCCAGTCGATGGTGCCTTGTCCGGGCCAAAGGTGCGCGTCTTTATCCTTGTCGTTATCGTGCACATGCGTCGATTTAACGTAGTTCCGCAGGATTTCGAATGCCTCGGGCACCGAACTCATAATGTGGGCGTGTCCGAAATCGAAGCAGACGCCCACATCGTCGAAGTGCGCCTGGTGGATCAGATCCACGAGTTTGTCGGGCGTCGAGAGCTCATTGGGAATATTCTCCAGAAGAATCCGTACCCCGAGCGGCTTGGCGAACGCCCTCAAATGCTCGATCGAGGTCATCGCGGCTTCAAATTTCTTGTCGTTGAAAGTTTCGTTTGGTGTTCCCAAATGCTGAACCAGGAAACGAAACGGAATCTGTTCCGCAATTTCCAGCGCCCGCTTGATCTCGTCCATCGCTTCCACGCGGTGCGCACGATCCGTAGACGCGATGTTAATCGGAGGAGCGCCGGCGCGACCCCATTCATAATCGGCGTAAAGCGGCGAGTGCACAGAATTCAGAGGCACTCCGCTGCCCCGGAACCATTCGGCAATTTCCTTCACATGTGCTTTGCGGTTGGCGTAATCCAGGTGCTGGCGGGCCGCGAAAATCTCAATCGCCTGCACGCCGCTGCGCGCCAGCCCGTCGAGAATGCCCGGGTGCAGACGCTCTTTCACGAACAGATAGGTTGAGACCGCTTTCACCATAGAGAACCGTTCAATATCCTACTGCTTTGCCGTGACTTCTGCCGTCGCTGGCGCCCAGGCGCGCGCCCGTCTTCTCATCAATTGCAATGCACTCGGCATCGCTCCAATAGGGTGAAACCTGGGAGCCGTCATGCAATCCGCTCTCGATCTTGTAGCCCATCTGCTCGAGCAGATTCACGGTGTCCGGCGAAAACCATTTTTCAACGTACACGACATCGGGGAGCCACTGGTTATGAAACCGCGGCGCGTTCACCGATTCCTGGATATTCATCCCATAATCGACCACACCCATTAGAACATTGGCCACGGTGCTGATAATCTTCGAACTGCCGGGTGAACCCAGCACCATCACCGTTCTTCCGTTATGGACGACGATGGTTGGCGTCATGGAAGATAGCGGCCGCTTTCCTGGCCCGATCGCGTTGGCCTCGCCCTGGATCAGCCCGTCGGAGTTGGGAACGCCGGGCTTGGACGAAAAATCATCCATCTCGTCATTCATCAGGAAACCCAGCCCCTCGGCCGTGACACGCGATCCGAACCAGTCATTAATCGTGGTTGTGACGGCTACCGCGTTTCCGTCTGCATCCACCACCGAGTAATGCGTCGTGTGGTTCGACTCGTGAGGAGGAGCCACACGACGCGCAACCTGCTCCAGTTCGCTGAATACGGCGGGGCGCTTCAGTTCCGTGCTCGCACTGGCATGCGCGGGCTCGATGCTCTCCCGCCACGCTGCCGCATACCGCTTGTCGATTAACTGCGCTACGGGAATTTTCGCGAAGTCCGGATCGCCCAGAAACTCCGCTCGATCGAAGAATGCACGCCGGAAGGCCTCCACGATGTAATGAATCGACTCGGCCGACCGGTCCTGCATTTTACCGAGATCATAGCCCTCAAGGATGTTGAGGGACTCGACGAGCACAGTTCCCCCGGAGGATGGCGGAGGAGCGCTGATCACATCGTATCCTCGATAGGTGCCACGCACGGGTTCGCGCTCTTTCACCTCGTAGTGAGCCAGATCGTCAGCCGTGATCAGGCCTCCCCCTTTTTGCATGGCGGCGGCCAGCTCGCGGGCGAGCGACCCGTGGTAGAAGTCATCAGGATTGTCGGCGATGCGCTCCAGCGTGCGCGCAAGATCAGGCTGCCGGAACATTTCTCCGGGCTTGTAGTAATTGCCGTCTCTCTGAAAAACGCGCCGCGACTCGGCAAATTTCGATAGATATGTATCGTGCAAGTCGTTCGCTTCGCCCCAGGTGAGAAGATACCCGTCGCGAGCCAGCTTGATCGCGGGAGCGATCACTTGTTTCAGCGACAGCTTGCCCCATTTCTGCTCGGCATAGACCATCCCGGCGACCGAGCCAGGCACGCCGATGGACTTATAGCCGATTTGACTGGCGTCAGGAATCACGTTGCCCTGCGCGTCCAGATACATATCGCGAGTCGCCGCACCAGGAGCCTTTTCCCGGTAATCCAGAAAATGAGTTTTGCCGTCGGCCATGCGAACCAGCATGAATCCGCCGCCTCCCAGATTGCCCGCCGCCGGATGCACCACGGCCAGCGCAAATCCCGTGGCGACAGCCGCATCCACGGCATTACCGCCCGCTCGCATGATTTCCACTCCGGTGCGCGATGCCAGTTCCTCTGCGCTGACAACCATGGCATGGTTGGCATAGACGGGTTGGATCGCCGCGGCTGCGCTTGAGGCGAGCCCCAGCAGCAGCGCGACCCTCAGCAGCACACTCCAACGCTTGTCGCCAACTCGCATGCAGGTTGAGATTGTACGAAAAGAAACGAACTTTGAGGCTAGCCGAGCCGAGCGAGCGGAGTCAAATTTAGTGTGGTCCTGGGCATGTGGAAACGTCGCCGGCGCGAACTCGAGCAGCGGACCGCAAAACATCACTTCTTTTTGTGCAATCCTTGCGCCTTCTTCCTGCGCTTCGCGCCCGGTGCCTTGGCGGCAATCATGTCGTAAGAATGCAAGATTCGTTCTTTGAGATCTTTTTCTGGCAATGCATCCAGCCGATCCAGCATCACCCACTTGTAGCGGCCCACGTAGGGAGCCGGACGGATGTCTTCGCGTTCAATCAACTCGGCAAAACTCTCAGCCGTGCACTTGAAGCATAACCGCGGATGATCAAGGCTGAGCACCACGAAGATTTTCCCGCCAATTTTGAAGCAGAGATCGTCTTCCCATTGCAGCTTCTCAGTAGCATGAGGAAATGACAAGCAGTACTTCCGAATCTCTTCAACATTCATCCAACGCCTCTTGTGAAACCGAAACCATTTCGCCGGAGGTGATTCACCGATGGGCAGTCCAACCCTGGGATTATTGCTGACTTTACGTCCGCTCAAGCATCTGCTGCAACCGTGGTTTCAAGCTGGGCCATTCGGACGCAACGATCGAAAACCGGGCCGAATCGCGCGGGATAAAATCCGCCGCCATCCGGTGCGCGCGCAGAATTCCTTCGAATTTCCCGCCAACGCGCTGAATCGCCGCGCGCGACCGCTCATTCCGTGTGTCGGTGTGCAGGCACACCCGCAACACTTTCCAGACCTCAAACGCATAAGTCAACATCAGCAGCTTGGACTCGGTATTCGCTGCCGTCCGAATCGCCGAGCGCGTGTACCAAGTGTAGCCAATCTCACATGCGTCGGGGTCATGTCGCCCGTGCGAAGGATGTCCAGACGGCCATGCCCATCGTTCCAGGTTGAAGAACCGGGTCGATCCCACGACCTCGCTGTCCGAAGCCCGAATCACCGCGAATGAGAGGGCGCTTCCAGCGTCGCGCCACTCCAGCGCCGTCCGCACATACCGGGTCGCCTCCGCCTCGCCCTGCGGCACGGGGCTCCAGTGATACAGAGTGGGGTCGACTGCGGCAGCTGAAACCAACCCCGCCACATGGCGCAACCCCAGCGGTTCCAAGGAGACGTGGTTGCCCCTCAGCAAAGGTTCATCATTTTTCATGTCGTTCACTATGCAATGAGCGCTCAACTCCTCGCAACGTGAGCGTCGGATCAGGGCTCAAGTTTCTTGACTACCGTGACCTTGCTGTACGCTACCCGGAAACCGAGTCCCTCTGCGTTCCGTTGCGACGTCGTGCCGCCCTGGGTAACGACCACCGCGTACTCACACCCCGCCTCCGCCGCAGCCCTCATGCGCGCCCGGAGCAAGGCAGTTTGCAACCCGCGCCTGCGGTGCTGAGCCAGCGTTCCGGCGCCGCAGAGCGCGAAAACCCGGTGTTCCGGAATGATGACTCCTGTTCCACAGGCGACCAGTTTTCCTTCTATGTGCGCGACAAACGCAAGGGCATTCTGCATCTGATAAAGCGGCGTAATTAGCCCGCGAAACGCTTCCGGCGCGCCCTCGGGAAAGAACGCTTTCTCGACAATCGCTCCCGTGATCTCAGCGTCCTCCAGACGTGCACGTCGAATCTCGCAGCCTTGCGCGGGAGCAGGGAAGTCTTCGTTCTTCTCCAGTTTCTGATACAGCACATTATTCAGTTCCGCGATTGCATAGCCGCGCTCCTTGAACATCTCGAACATCTCCGGCCCGTGCAGCGGACATAAGTCCACCTGCGCAGGAGCCAGATGCGCCCGATAAAACTCCTCGATTCGGTCCACATCTTCCGCGGTAAGCGGCAAATCCAGACCTGCGCCGGTGGCCCGTCCAATGGGCGATCCAAGTCCAGCAAACACCATATGTCCGCCACAAATTGTCTCGACCGCGGCGCCAATCTCCGGACGAGTTTTCTGAAATACGCGCGCATATTCCACCTGGGGCATCTCCTCGCACGATTCCAGCCGACGCGCGAATGCCCGATCCACAAATTGCATGGGAGTGATCCTTTCTGAATTTTAGGAAAAAGGGAAGCAAGAGCGCACACCACAGCGGCTGAGAAAGTTCAACCAAGGAGCGGGATTAAAGGACGGCGGTCATAGGCAGGCGAGTAGAGTAATTGATGTCGATCGAGACCGCAACCAGGAACTCGGCAAGACGTTCCCTAACTCCGAACCGAGAACCGCTCCTAAACTTCCTGCCGCGCTTCCGCCAACTGCACACTTACATCCATCTTCTTCTTGCCGCGATAGATCGTGATCTTTACTGTGTCCCCGGCGCGATGATCATTCATCATCTGGGTTAGATCATCCTCATCCTGAACCTTCTGATCATCGATCGCCACGATCAAATCTCCGCCCAGCATGATGGGAATATTTCCCAGGTAAGCCTTCTCGGTTCCCGCATGAAGTCCGGCGGCATCGGCGGAGCCCCCGGGAATTACCTGGACGATCAGCAATCCGTAATCAACCGGCAGGCCGATCTCATCGGCCAGTTCGGGACTGATCGGGATCGTCCGCACTCCGAGCGCGGGACGCCTTACGCGCCCGAGCGTGACCAGATCGTTCAGCACTGCCTTCGCCGTATTGATCGGGATCGCGAAGCCAATGCCGGAGTTCTGCTGCACATTCGACAGAATCATCGTATTGATGCCAATCACCTCTCCATGCCAATTCATCAACGGGCCGCCGGAGTTTCCCGGGTTGATGGCCGCGTCGGTTTGAATGGCTTCATCAATCATGGCTCCATTCGGCTCGCGGACCGGACGGATGGAACTCACGATGCCACGGGTCATGGTTCCTGCAAGGCCAAAAGGGTTCCCGATGGCATATACTTTCTGCCCCACCTGTAAGTTCTTCGAGTCACCCAATACTGCCGGCACCAGCTCCGGAGCCTTGATCTGAATCACTGCCAGATCGTGCGCCGGATCTGTGCCGACAATCGTCGCCGTATATTTTTTGCGGTTATGCAGCGTGACTTCCACCTTCCGCGCGTCGGCAATCACGTGGTAATTAGTCAGGATGTGGCCTTCTTTGTCGATAACGAATCCCGATCCCTGTCCTTCTTGCGGCACGAGACCATAAAAGAAGTCAAAGGCCATGGCGCGCGAGGTCACATTCACGACGGACGGGATGTTCTTGCGATACACGGAGATATTGTTCTGTTCTTCCCCATCCAGAGTCTCATTGGGCGCGGCCTCGGTGATCTCCACTCGATCCGGATGGCTCAGCCAGTTCGAGAGACGGAACCCGGAATTCGACCGCCAGGTTGTGAAGTAGAAGAAGCCACCGGCGATGGCCAACGCCAGCAGTACCGGCCGTACTATTTTCATAAGTCAGACCACCTGATCCGTTGTTACGTTACTGGGAAGGGGAAAGATCCCGGTATCGATTTTACTCTGCAGAAATGCTTCGGGGCTTGGCCGCCTCGGCTCGCAATTGCTTCCAGACCTGTTGGACCTGTTCGCGCGTGTGCTGGAGCGATCCGGAATTGTCGACGACAAAATCCGCTGCTTTGATCTTTTCTGCTTCCGGAAGCTGCGCCGCCATTCGCCGCTCCACTTCGGCACGGGCCGCTTCATAGCCGAGTTTCTGCCGCACCGCGAAACGGGCCACGCGCTGCTCCTGATCGCATGTCACCACGATCAACCGCTGGAAATGATCCTTTGCCCCTGCCTCGAGAATCAGCGCGGCTTCCACGATCGCCACGCCCTGCGGATCCTGCTGGCCGATCGCCTGCATCCAGTCATCCTGGCTGCGAATGACTGCCGGATGCACGATCCGGTTCAGTTCGATGATCCGCGAAGTGCGATCGCCATCGGCTGCGGGGGCGAAAGCCACTTCGGCCAGTTTCGCGCGGTTCACGCTTCCGTCGGGGTTCAGAATCTCGCGTCCAAAATGACGGACTACTTCGTTGTAAACGACCTCGCCCGGCTGCATGAGGATGTGTGCGATGCGGTCGGCTTGCACGAGGTGTGCGCCGAGCCCGACAAACATCTCGCCTGCCACCGATTTTCCCGAGGCAATACCCCCGGTAAGCCCAACTTTCAGCATTGAGAATTGAAATTAGTTCTTACCACGGAGACACAGCGGCACCGAGAACAAAAAGATATGGGTCCTGCCATTCCAAAGAGACAGCAAACTTCGCTGGTTCTCTCCGTGACTCATTGTCTCCGTGTTGAATTCTACGCCCGCGAGAAGTCCGGAACCTGCGTTTCTCGGCGCATCTTCGCGGCTTTCACCGTATTGAACATCAGCATGGCGATTGTCAGTGGCCCCACGCCGCCCGGAACTGGCGTCAGCGCCCCTGCTATCTCAGCCACCTCCGGATGCACATCGCCAATCAGGGTTGACGCTTTCTTGCTGAAGGCTTCTTCGCGCCTGGCATTTCCCGCAAAGAACCTCTGAAAATCCGCGGCATTCGTGACCAAGTTCATGCCTACATCGATTACCGTCGCTCCCGGTTTGACGAATTCGCGCGTGATCATCCCCGCTCGCCCAATGGCTGCCACCAGAATGTCCGCCCGCCGGCACACGCCCGGCAAATCCCGAGTCTTCGAATGGCACACCGTAACAGTGGCATTCGCATTGAGCAACAGCATGGCCGCCGGCTTGCCCACAATGTCGCTCCGACCGACAACCACGGCTTCGCGCCCAGCTACAGGTATATTGCTCCGCCGCAAGATCTCCATCACTCCTGCCGGCGTGCAGGGCACAAGGCCCGGCCTCTGCGTAGAAAGAAATCCGACGTTCATGGGATGGAATCCGTCCACGTCCTTTGCCGGATCGACCGCCAGCAGGACTCTTTTTGAGTCCACCTGGGGCGGGAGCGGCAGCTGTACCAGAATCCCGTCAATGTCGTTGCGTTGGTTAAGGATCTCAACAATCGCCAGCAATTCTTCCGTGCTGACCGACTCTGGCGGAGTCAGCTTCTCGCTGTAAATCCCCACCTCGCCGCAGGCCTTAACCTTACCGCGCACATAAATTTCCGACGCCGGATTCTGCCCAACCAGCACGACTGCAAGTCCGGGCTGTATTCCCGCTGCTGTCAGCGTCCGTACCTCCGCGGCTACTTCGTCCCGGATCTGCTGCGCGATCTTCGTTCCATCAAGAATGATTGCTGCCATAAGCTCTCTTTTGAAATCTTACTATTGATTCATTGAAACATCGTGGCATTGAATCATTCAAAAGTCTGAGGCCTTCGTACCATCAATGCCTTCCCTCTGTCGTACAATGCCACAATGATTTCCAAAGATCTGCTGGAAATTCTGGTCTGTCCCGCCTGCAAACAGTCCCTGGAATACCGCCAGGATCCGGAAAGCTTGAAGTGCACTGCCTGTCATCGTGTGTATCCGGTTAAAGATGACATCCCCATCATGCTCGTGGATGAAGCGACGATCGAGTCGTAAAGCTAGCCCTGAGTTCTCCGCCCCGCAGGCCTTATCCGGTGGTGGTGCAAATCCACCACCTGCCCATTTTCACGCGTGCCAGGAATCCAGCCCTGTCGCATCCCCGTCCGCAAGCGACACATTGTGTCATTTTTGAGATTACCGGACGGTACCGAAGACACCTCTGCCCATCTCTCGTCTTCAACTCCCCGCCTGCAACTTCCGATATTTCTGAGGGTTAGTACTTACAGCAGGGTTTTGTGAATATCTCCAGAGGTAACCGTAGAGTCCGGCAGTCCAATTGCATGCAACTTGAACAGCTGCCGATGAGTCTAATACGGCAAGAGCAGTCAAGGTCGGAGTCGGAGGTGATGACGGCCATGAACGAAAACGTGAACAACGCGAAGATGAACGACAAAGACAGATTCACCATGACCGAGTTGGCGACGCTGCGGAACGATCTGCTTCAGGGTGGCATGATCGATTCCTACGAAGCCGCCGAACTCCTGCAGGTGTTTCTGATGGGCCGTGGATATGGGGTTTCTCCGAAGGCAGCTCTGGACGCCGCCGGCCGAGTCGAAATGGCCGGATGCGCTCTGCCCGTACTGCAGCAGGAACTGGAGAATCTCGCGCTGGTGATGTAATAACGCTTGAACCCGTTTCTGGTGGGTGAGCCGGAACGGGAAGTACTGGGGAAAACGGATCCTGAGGATTAAGGCCCAAGGGCTGCGCTAAAACCCACCGAGAACAGGCGGGAAATTCGGGATTCTTAAAAATCTGGGTGCTGCGATTCAACCAACTCGCGCCGCCCACTAAAAAAAGCCGGGCTAACCAGCCCGGCTTTTTACGGCCAACGCCCCACCGCCGACCGTACCTGGCAGGACCCGCCTCGCCGCCTCTCCTGTCGGCCACAGCAGGTCACCCAAGACTCAAAATGATTGAATCATTCGGAGATTGAGTCATTGAGAATCAAATCCCCGTTCTCCAATGATTCAATGGCTTCAGACTTCGACGACCCCCCACAGAGGTGGGATCGGCAACTAAACCCATTTCGAGGTATACTTTGCCCTTCTTGCCTTCCCCCAGGCAACTGACAAATCGGGCCTCTAAAGGTCAAAAAGGGTCGCTCTCCTGAATGGCATCCAATCGAGACCCGCTCGCCGCTGAGCGTCTGGATTCGTGGAAGGAAATTGCTGTCTTTTTCGGCCGTGCCGAGCGCACAGTCAAACGCTGGGAAACGGAACGCGGCCTTCCTGTCCATCGCGTCCCCGGTTCGGGGCGTGCGGCCGTCTTCGCCTACTCCCATGAATTATCAGAGTGGCTCAAGGGGCGAAGCGCTGAACTGGACTCCTCGGATTTGCCATCCACCGGGCAGCAGGAATCCGAGCGATCCCCGGCCGGTCCGACGGAAACTCCTGTTCAGAAACGCGCTGATTTTCGAGCCGTAGCCTCCTGGCTTGTTCCGTTCGGTCTTGTCGTCGTACTCACGTTTCTCTTCTCATTTGGACATCGTGGACTCACGTTTAAAGCAGTTGCCGCACGCCACATTCCTAACCCCGAGGCGCAGGAACTCTATCTGAAAGGCCGATACTACTGGGATCGCCGCACGCCCGACGACTTGAACAAAGCTGTCGATTATTTCACACAGGCCATCGTCAAAGACCCCAGCGACGCCCAGGCGTATGTCGGTCTTGCCGATTGCTATAACCTTTTGCGGGAATTTGGCAGTATGCCTCCAGCCGAGGCTTTCCCTCGCGCTCTTGCCGCTGCGCAGCGCGCGGTCGAACTCGATGACACCTCCGCCGAGGCACACAACTCCTTGGCTTTTGGCACGTTTTGGTGGTCGTGGCAGGCAGCGACTGCTGAGCGCGAATTCAGGCGTGCTCTTGACCTCGACCCTAACTTCGTGCGCGCCCACCACTGGTATGGAACCTTTCTGATGGCGCTGCATCGTTTTCCGGAGGCTCTCGATCAACTGGAGCAGGCTCGACGATTGGACCCCGGTTCCAAGGCGATCGTCGCCGACCAGGCGCTCCTGCTCTCGTTGGCAGGCCGCAAAAGTGATGCCTTGGGCTTGCTGCAGCAACTTGAGGCCAGCGAACCCGCATTCTCCTCGGCGCACGATTATCTTGGCAGAATGTATTGGGATCAGAAGGATTATCCCAACGCCCTGCGCGAGTGGCGAGAGATGTCCCGGCTGCGACGGGATATGGCAGGCCTGGAAATTGCCGAAGCCCGGGAGAAAGGATATGCCGCAGGCAAATTGCCGGGGTTGTGGAAAGCAGAGTTGCCAGTGCAGGCTGATCTTCTCGATCACGGCGCCGGTTCGGCCTATCGTGTCGCCGAGCTTTATGCTGCTCTGGGCAACCTACAGCAGGCGGAGATCTATTTGCAGCGCGCCTTCGATCGGCGCGATTCCGAACTGCTTAGTGACGATCCGAATTTAGCAATCATCCAAGACGATCCCGTCTACCGGGAGCTCCGGGCGAAAGTACAGGCACGCCTGCAGGAGTGAATTGCCTGCCTACTCGTAACGCAAACTCTCCACCGGATCCAACTGCGCCGCGCGTGCCGCTGGCACTGTGCCGAAAATGATTCCTACCAGGGAAGAGACAACGATCGCGATGATCGCCGACAAGCCGGAGATGGGAATCCGGTAATCGGTCAGATACCGAGCCGACCAGGGAATGGCCAGTCCCAACACAATTCCCACAATTCCACCAATAAAGGAGATCAGGATCGCCTCCGCCAGGAATTGCATTCGAATCTCCCGGTTCGTCGCTCCAATGGCCTTGCGAATTCCGATCTCGCGAATGCGTGACGTCACCGTCGCCAGCATGATGTTCATGATCCCGATACCGCTCACAATCAAGGTCACCATCGAGACCAGGAACAGCACCCAGGTCAGGCCGGTTGCAACGCGGTCCATCAGCGCCAGCACCGCCGTCAGATTATCCACGTTGTACACCGATTCGGGGCGATGACGCGAATGCAGCACCCGCCGGATCTCTGTCGTCGCCATGGGCACCATCGACGAATCAGCCATGGAGAAATAAAGGAGTTTGATATTGTTCGTTTCGCTGAAGTAGCGGCTGACCGAATACGGGATCAGCATCGTGTTGTCCACGATCTCCGTCTGTCCGAAAGTTTCCACTCTCTCGCGAAACGTGCCAATGATCGTGAACGGCAGCCCGCTGACCCGTAGCACCTTGCCCACTGCCGCCGCACTCGAGCCGTATAGTTGAACCGCCATGCGGTCGATGATCAATCCCACTTTATTGTGCGCCAGCGAATCTTCTTCATCGAAGAAGCGGCCGGAAGGGATCATCAGGTTGCGCACGCGGGCGTATTCCGGATAGACGCCGAGGATGACCAGATCGCGTTCTTTTCCATTGCCAACAGACACGCGGTCATTTAATTGCGCGACCGGGCTGGAGGCGATGATCCCGGGTACCTGTTCGCGCACTTCTTGAATGTCCTGCACCGTCAGCAAATCGGGGGTGCTGCTCCCGATGCGCTGCACGCCACCTTGATACTCGGCCCAGATCTCGTTCGTACCAATCGATTGAATTTGCCCCATCGCATACTGGCGCCCGGTCATGCCGATCGTGACCACCAGAATCAGTGAGGCCGTGCCGATCACCATACCCAATGCGGTAAGCGCAAATCGGACCTTATTGCTGCAAAAGGTGTCGTAGGCGAAACTCATGATTTCGCCTGCAGCCATAGTCGGGCGCGCAAGGGCTCGCGTGGTAAGTGCAGTCATCCTCAGCTAGATGCTACACCTTTACGCCCGACGGACGCGACACGGCGGCGGAACTCCGCATCACAGTATGTGAATCGCCATCGGTTGCTTCAGAGATCGACCTGCTATGGAGCAAGGTTGCAATCCGGAGCGACTTTTGTCGATCTATTTGCGCAGTGTTAGCAGACAACGTGTCCAAACTGTACACCATCCAAGTGTTTATGTTGGTGTAAGATTCTCAGTGCCCCTGAGCGCGCCAGTTTGGCGGGGCGCAACACAGGAGCGGATATCGCAAGCACAGCAACCCTCGAAACCAGAACCACTTTTTTTTCGCCTCAAACGCTGCCGCGTACCCACCTCTTCTGGATGGTGATCGTAGCATTGGCGTTGCGGCTCCTGGTAATGTCGTTCCTCTATCCCGAGCGCACCGATCCCGCTCGTGATCATTGGCGTTTAGGCGGAGAAGCAGGCCGCATTGCCCGTTCTATCGCCGAAGGCAAAGGATTCAGCAGTCCTCTATTCGCCGACACCGGCCCAACCAGCTGGCTCGCTCCCGTCTATCCTTACCTGCTGGCTGGAATCTTCAAGGTGTTCGGAATTTACTCGACCGCCTCGGCGATCGCCGCACTTTCTCTGGACTGCCTTTTCTCGGCGCTTACGTGCATTTCCGTCTTCCTGATTGGCAAGCACTGCTTCGGCCAACGCGCCGGCTTATGGGCCGGCTGGATCTGGGCATTTTTTCCCTTCGCCGTCTATTTTTCCGCCGATTTCATTTGGCACACCGCGCTCAGCACGCTGCTGATGAGCCTCGTCTTCCTCGCGGCCCTGCGCATGGAGCGAAATCCCAACCTCAGATCCTGGGTGCTTTTTGGCCTGCTCAGCGGTGTCGGCGGACTGACCGATCCCATCATCATGTCCGTCGCCCCGGCATTAGGAGCATGGGCCTGGCTGCGCCGCTATCGCAGCGGAGGACGTTGGCCGGCGCCCGGATTGGCTGCCGTATTGGCGGTAAGCGCCGTGGTCTCTCCGTGGTTCGTTCGGAACTACCGAACGTTTCACAAAGTGATCCCGTTCCGCAGTTGCCTGGGCCTCGAACTCTATTGCGGCAATAACGCCGACAGCTGGCACTGGGGACCTCCCGGATATCATCCTTCCGACAATGACGGGGAGTGGCAGCAATACCAGCAACTAAAAGAGATCGGCTACACAGAAAAGAAAATGCAGCAGGGCCTCGCCTTTATCAGCGCTCATCGCGGTTTGTATGTCGTGCAAACGCTGCGCCGCATTGTTTATTTCTGGACCGGATTTTGGAGCTTCAGTCACCGTTACCTCGCCGAGGAACCAGACGATCCGGGCAATATGCTTTTGAGCATCCTAACTACGGTGCTTGCGCTCATGGGACTCTGGCGCGCATTTCGGCTAAGATTGCCCTCGGCCGTTCCGTTTCTGCTCGCATTTCTGCTATTCCCCATCACCTACTACCTCACACATCCGGAGGATTATTACCGTCGGCCGTTGGATCCCTTGTTCGTCGTCTTGGCGGCGTTTGCATTGCTTGCATGGAAGCATGCCAGAAAGCGGCGGGACGTGAAGGTCGAGACCGAAGATTTGGTCGTCGTCGATTTCTGATTTGAAAATCTTCGCCAATTCCTCTTCAATGAGGTCAGCAGAAAACATTCGGTGATCAGGTGGTCGACATCCACTGGAAAACCAACAAATCGGCGACCTATCTTGTCCTCGCGTCGCTTACATGCGCGGCGCTATTCGTCCATGGGTACCATCCCTATGTTGAAGACGCCGAAATCTATCTTCCCGGTGTCGAACGCATTCTGAATGCGCAACTGTTTCCCTTCGGCCGCGAGTTTTTTCAGTCGCACGCCAGCATGACCTTGTTCCCGAACCTGGTCGCGCTTTCTATCCGCCTCACGCACCTCCCATTCGAAGTGGGATTGCTTCTCTGGCAAATCGCCTCGATTTTTCTTTTGCTGCTGGCCTGCTGGGAACTAAGCTGCCTTTGCTTCGAAACTGCGAGAGCGCGCTGGGCAGCGGTCAGCATGGTCGCCGCACTGCTTACAATTCCCGTCGCCGGAACCGCTCTCTACATCACCGATCAATATCTCAATCCTCGCAACCTCGCAGCCTTCGCGGCCGTGTTCGCCGTCGCTCGTACGCTGGAATCGAAATACGTTCGCGCCCTGCTTTGGCTGGTGTTCGCCGCCAGCGTTCATCCTTTGATGTGGACGTACGCATTCTGTTTTTGCGCCTTGCTGATAGTAATGAAACAACTCCAACCCCGCCTTCACCGAATCGCCGCGCAGGCCAAGGTCCCGGTGGGGGTCGCAGTGCTTCTGCCGTTGCAGATTTCGTTGGCCCCGAAGTCTACTCCCGCCTACCATGAAGCCGCGAAATTGCATGGCTATCACTACATTCAGCATTGGGCCTGGTACGAACTTGTTGGATTGGTTGCGCCCATTGCTTTGTTCTGGTGGTTTGCGGGAATCGCGCGCGCGAAGAAGTGGACGAATGCCGAGCGCCTGTGCCGCGCCTTCATCGTCTACGACGTTGTTTTTATCGCGGCAGCTCTGGTCGTCGACCTGCCGGATCGATTCGAAAGCCTAGCCCGGCTGCAACCCTTGCGCAGTCTGCACCTGCTTTACATCGTGATGTTCCTGATGATCGGCGGACTGCTCGGCGAATTCATTCTGAAGAACCACGTTTGGCGCTGGTGTGCCCTCTTCCTCGCTCTTGCTGCGGCAATGTTCGCGCAACAACGCTCCCTGTTTCCCGCCAGCGCAAGCGTGGAATGGCCCGGCCGCGCCCCGCAAAATCCGTGGGCGCAGGCCTTCGTCTGGGTTCGACAGAATACGCCGGTGGACGCGGTATTTGCGCTCGACCCTAACTACATGCACATTGAAGGTGAAGACAGCATCGGATTCCGCTGCCTTGCCGAGCGCAGCCGCCTCGCCGATGCCATCAAAGACAACGGCGTCGTCAGCATGTTTCCCCGGTTGGCCGAAGCATGGTGGGCCGAGGTGCAGGCCCAGACTCCGTGGAACGCTCTTACCCTAGAAAACCTTGAACAGCTCAAACAGAGATACGGTGTGAACTGGGTCGTCGTGCAGCCGCCTGGAGCTGCTGGATTGAAATGTGCGTACGAAAATTCTGTCGTACGAGTCTGCCAGATCCCTTGATGTGTGCGGTTCTTGGCGAAGAAGAGTAAGGACAAACGCCCCGCCAAATCGTCGCATTCAGATACAATCACAAGATACGAGGAGAGAGAATGTCGACCGCCCACGCGGTACAGGTTCAATCACTGATTTTTCCCTTCGAACGCTGGGGTGACCAACTTCCATTTCTGGCGCGGCAATATCGGGAAAACGTTCCCTGTCCGCACATTCTGCTGAAAAATTTCCTTGAGCTGGACCCTGCGATTGCCGCAGCGCAGGAATTTCCCCGTCCCTCGACCGACGCGTGGACCCAGTACAAGCATGCCAACGAAAACAAGCTCGGGATGCCCAAACGGGAATTGTTTCCGCCGACTCTCGGCGCCATCACCGACACATTGAATTCGCCGCAGTTCGTTGCCTGGGTTTCTCAACTGACCGGCATTCCCGGCCTGGTCGCCGATCCGATGCTCGAAGGTGGCGGCTTGCATCAATCGGGGCCCGGCGGATATCTGAATGTCCACACCGATTTTTCCAAGCATCACTTCCACGCCAACTGGCACCGGCGCGTGAACCTGATTCTGTATTTGAATCCCGGCTGGGACGCCGAATGGGGCGGGTCCATCGAACTCTGGGAGAAGTCAAAGGAAGGGAAGATGTCGCGCTGCGCCGCCAAATATTCTCCGCTTTTGAATCACGCGCTCATTTTCACTACCGACGAAAAATCGCTGCACGGATTCCCCGACCCGCTTACCTGCCCGGAGGGGCAGTCGCGGAAGAGCCTCGCCCTCTACTACTATACGGTCGAATCGGACGAGCAATTCGCGGCGCGTTCCACCGACTACTTCGCGCGTCCTCAGGATGGTTGGTGGAAGGCCACGAAGATTTGGATGGATAAAAAAGCCGTCGATCTTTACTCGCGAGCCAAGGCGCGTTTCGGATTTTCCGACGAACTCGCCAGCAAGGTCCTCGGCTGGCTCTCGGGAAAGAAGTAAGGGTTAGGCTACGCGGCTCCGCCGTGAGCGACGTAGTAATGGTTCGCCGTCTCCGCCTGCAACTTCCGGCCCTTGGGACTGAAACGCGGCAAATGTAGCAACCCTGCTCGTTGTGCCGCAAATTCGAGTGCCGTCGCAAGCACTCCAAAGCCGTATTTCACGCTACGCCGGAAGTTGATGGAAGAAGCCTCGGGGAAATACTTCGTCGGACACGAAACTTCGCCGATGCGAAATCCGAAGTGTACGCACTGCGCCAGCATCTGGTTGTCGAAAACGAAATCGTCGGAATTTTCCAGCAGAGGCAAATCATTGAGCACCTTGCGGCTGAATGCCCGATATCCCGTGTGATACTCCGAAAGCTTCACGCCCAAAAATAAATTCTCAAACGCGGTCAGCAGGCGGTTGGAAATGTACTTGTAAATCGGCATCCCGCCACGCAGCGCGCGGCCGCCGATAATGCGCGATCCGAGCACCACGTCGTAAACATCGTAGGCGACCATGCTCGCCATCGCCGTGACCAGCAGAGGCGTGTACTGATAATCGGGGTGGAGCATGATCACAACATCGGCGCCGGCTGCCAGTGCTTCGCGGTAACAGGTCTGCTGATTGCGTCCGTAGCCGTAGTTCCTGTCGTGCTGGTAGACCAGCAGGCCGAGTTTACGCGCAAGTGCTGCTGTCTTGTCGTGGCTGTGGTCGTCGACTAGGATGCGAAGATCGACCAGGTCCGGAAGCTCCGCGACCGTCGCTTCCAGCGTCTTCTCGGCGTTGTACGCCGGCATCACAACCGCGATGCGCTTGTTGTTGATCATCGGGGGAACCGGCTCCGCTAGGGCTAAAACCCATTATATTCTACGTCATACGCGGTCTGTTCGACTCGCTCAAGGCAGGCTCTGAAGGGCCGCTGCCGCTCTTCTAACGGAAATCGTTCCCAGACGCTGGACGAGCGAGACGACCGTCCGCACAGCCTTACTTCGGCTGCAGGGTTTGAGCGATCATGACTTGGCGTTTGAAATTTTCAACCATGCTGGGATCGAGCCGCACCTCCGTGGGCTTATTCGCGATCGTCATGGTGTCAATCTTGTCCTGCAGTTTGAGCAGCGCGTAAAAAAGATTTTCCGGACGCGGCGGGCAGCCTGTTACATAGACATCGACCGGGACAATTTTGTCCACGCCCTGCAGGACCGCGTAGGTATTGAACGGTCCGCCGACCGACGAACAGGCGCCCATCGAGATCACCCATTTCGGGTCGGGCATCTGATCGTAGATTCGCTTCACCACCGGCGCCATCTTTAGTGTCACGGTGCCGGCGACGATCATCAGGTCGCTCTGCCGCGGGCTAGGACGGAATACTTCAGAGCCGAAGCGCGCGATATCGAAGCGCGCGGTCGATGACGCAATCATCTCGATTGCGCAGCAGGCGAGACCGAAGGTCATCGGCCAGACAGCCGATTTGCGAGCCCAGTTGAAGACGTAGTCGACCGTCGAGATCAGGAAATTCTTTTCAAACTTGTTTTGCAGCCAGCCCATGCATGGTCCTCACGGCGTACCACCGCAGTTTAGGTAGCGCATTCCCCCGGTGTCAAACTTTGGGACTCCGCGCTTTCCGAGAGTACGCAAGAAGGACTGGCAACCTCGAAATTTGAGATACCCTTCAACAAACTCGGATGGCTCGTAAAGTATTGAGCTGAATCACTTTAGGTCCAAGAAGTTTGTGAAATAAAGAATAGCCCACCACTTCAGATTGAACACTTCCGGTTCTCGAAAGCGGTCAACGAACATGCCTCCATAGTCCAGTGTGCAGTCTTTGTAATCTCGGTAAAGGTTATTCGTCAAATCGGAGTGCGGCGGAGTTTCATCTCGCACTGTCGTCGTCGTGGAAAAAATCGACGGCAGCAAAGGCAACTCTCAGATTTGAAATCGAAATCGCATGCCAGGAAACACGGGCTTCTCTGATCCGGGAATTCGCATCAAAAACCTGAGGCATTTGAGCTGAACGCATGCACGTTTCTAATACGCCGCGAACTCTGCTCATCGCCGCGCATCCCGATGATGAAACGATCGGAGCGGCCGTGCGAATCAGCCGCAGCAGGGAAGTGGAGATCGTCCATGTCACCGACGGTGCGCCAGCCAACCCGTCGGACGCCCTGGCTGCCGGATTTTCCAGCGCACGTGATTACGCGGCCGCTCGCCGCAAAGAGACGGAGTGCGCGCTGGCCAAAGCGGGAGTCCTGCCGTCCTCAATTCAGAATCTTGGTTTTATGGATCAACAGCTCTCGTTTCGCCTCGAAGAACTCACGGCCCGGCTGGTGACTCTGTTCGATGAGCTGCAGCCACATGTCGTGTTGACGCACTCTTACGAAGGAGGTCATCCCGACCACGATTCGGTTGCATTCGCCTGCAGTCTCGCGAAGGAGTTGCATGAGCGGAGCAACCCTGCGTGGAGTTTCGACCTGGTCGAGTTCACTGGTTATCACGCAGCAGACGGAGGAATCAGAACTTATGAATTCTTGCCGAATGTGGTCGAAACGGCTCCGTCATCGCCATTGAGTGCGCCGGAACGCGAGTTGAAGGTGAGCATGCTCCGCGAATTCAAGTCGCAGGCAAGGACGCTGGCTCCATTTATGGATCCGGAGTTCGAATTGTTCCGCAAGGCTCCGGCATACGATTTTTCCCAGCCGCCGCACGCGGGCACTCTCTTTTATGAGCACTTCGACTGGGGAGTTAACGGGCGGGAGTGGCGGAACTTGGCATCCGATGCTCTGGCCGGATTGTTGAATCCGATTACGGACAGATCATGAGTCTGACCGTTCTGAGTGTGGCGTTCTGGCTCACACCGGTCGGGCCAGGATCCGTGGGAGGCGCGGAGCAGGTACTGCTGCAGATTGATCACGGACTGGTGCGCCGGGGTCACACTTCTCTCGTCATCGCGAGGCCGGAATCACAGGTAGCCGGAATGCTGATTCCTGCCGCTGTGCCCGATACCCGTATCTCGCACGATACCTGGTTCACGGCCCACCAATCGATTCGCTGCGCGATGTCCTATGCGCTCAGCCATTACGCGGTGGACATTGTTCATATGCACGGAATGCATTTCTCCAAGTATCTTCCCGCGCAGGATGTGCCCACACTCATCACGCTGCACTTGCCGCTGAACTGGTATCGCGAAAAGGAATTGCGGGTGACCAGGCCCAATACATTTTTTCATTGCGTCTCGCGGTCGCAGCGGGAGTTGTTTCCGCCCGGGATCGAGCTCCTATCGGATATTGAAAATGGTGTCGCCGGCGATCTGGCGCGGACGATGTCGCACTTTCGCAAACGAAACTTCGCCGCGCTGCTTGGCCGCATTTGTCCGGAGAAAGGGTTTGACCTGGGGCTGCGCGCGGCCAAGCGGGCCGGAATAGGCGCGCTCCTCGCGGGGAAGGTCTTTCCTTTTGCCGAGCACGAACGCTACTTTGCGGGACGAATCGCCCCGGAGTTGGACGCAGAGCGCCGCTATGTGGGCCCGGCGGGAATGAGGCGGAAGCGGCGTTTGCTCTCGGCGGCGAGATGCGTGGTGGTGCCGAGCGTGGTGCCGGAAACCAGTTCCATGGTGGCCCGGGAGGCTCTGGCTTGTGGCACGCCAGTGGTGGGGTTCGCTCGCGGAGCGCTTCCAGAGATCATTCAGCAGGGCAGGACGGGATTCCTGGTCGAAGACGAAAGGGAATTGCCGGACGCCATCCGGGCATCGATAGCACTCGATCCGCAGGATTGTCGAAGAGCCGCCGAGCAATTTCTTACTTCAGACAAGATGGTGGACCGCTACATCGCAACCTACGAACAGATTTTGAAGGCGTCATGTCGGAGTTCTCAGGCAGCACAACCCAGGGCCAACTCTTCAGCCACATTCGAGCAAGCAGTGCGAATTCGAGAAACGCACTAACTTGCGCGTGGAATTCATCGAGGATCCCGTGCGACTACGTGAGTTGCAGCCTCGAAGCCGATTTTCGCAGTGACACCGGTGCGACGAGGCTGAGAGCGTCCGTGCAATCCGGCCTGGGATGAAGTCACATCCGTCTGTGATTCCAGTCACTTACTCCCCGCAGGCGACAGACTAAACCGGGACTAGTCCCGTCTCCCCTCGGGTTCAGTTGTCCGGGACAAGACCACCGCAGGTTCTGCGGCGCGCCTAACTCCTCCTCGCAAAGGCGTACACATGAAAATTTTCGGTCCCTCGTACTTACGGGCGCGACTTCAATGTTCAAATCCGATTCCGTCCAATTACAAATACATGCTGCTCGCTTTCCTTTTACTGGTGACGCTGCCCGCAATTTCTCAGGTGATGGTTTCCCCTTCGACCGTTTCTTTCGGCGATCACTACCTTGGCACCATCAGCGGGTCGACCGTCGTAACCGTGAAAAACAATCAGACCGGCCCGGTGCAGATCCAGAGCGTAACGGTGACTGGAGGAACCGCGCCGGGGGATTTCCCGATTGGCATCATCTGTCCGACGAAAACCCCGCTGGCTGCCGGACAAAGTTGCACCATCAACGCGAGATTCCGGCCTTCCTCTGCAGGGAGCCGGTCCGCCACGTTGACGATCACCGACAATGCCTCCAACAGTCCGCAGAAGGTGGGGTTGTCTGGCACGGGTGTTGCGGCGGTGACGCTTGCTCCCGCCAGTCTCACCTTTGCCAGTCAGAATGTAGGAACGACGAGCGCGCAGGCGAGCATCACGCTGAGCAATGATCTCAGCTCAAAGATTACGTTTTCGTCCGTCAGCGCAAGCGGCGATTTCGCGGTTGCCGGCAACACGTGCGTTTCAACCATCAACGGCAGCGCGCAATGCACGATCGGCGTGACCTTTACTCCCACTGCCGCCGGGACGCAAAATGGAACGCTAACCATCGCCGACAGCGCTCCCGGCAGTCCATCCCTGATTCCGCTGAGCGGTACGGGAGCGACTCCCACGCAAACCTGGGCCAACATCAAGCACGTAATTATCGTGTTCCAGGAGAACCGCACGACAGATAATCTGTTTCAGGATCCTGTGCTCATTGCCCGCGGAGCCGATATCGCCAGCAGCGGCCTCAATTCTTCCGGGCAGGTCGTTCCACTCACGCCCATTGACCTAGGCTACAAAGGCACGGTACCTCAGATCTATGACGTCGACCACAGCCGCAATTCCTTCTACCTGATGTACGACAACGGCAAGATGGATGGCGCCGACAAAATTCCGATCAACTGCAACAACGTGCCCTGCCCGCCAGCCAATGCTCAGTTCAGATATGTGTTGCCGTCCGACGTGGTTCCGTATTTTCAACTGGCGGAGCAATACACCTTTGGCGATCGCATGTTTCAAACCAACCAGGGCCCCAGTTTTCCGGCGCATCAATTCATCATCTCCGGAACCGCGGCGCCCACCGACACAAGCACTGGAATGGTGACGGGAAACATTGCGAAACTCTCAGCCACCGCAGCCGGAGTAGGCTGCCTAGCCAACCCTGGAGCCTACGTCCAAATCCTCGATGTTACGGGGAAAGCGACCACTGTCTTTCCCTGTTTCGAGCACGCCACGCTCACGGACCTGTTGGAAAAGGCTGGCCACAGTTGGCGCTATTACGCTCAGACCGACGGCTCACTGTGGAACGGTACAAATGCAATTCAGCACATTTGCGGACCCAACGTACCTCCGCCGAATGCCACCGCCTGCACCGGGGCAGAGTATGCCGCGCACGTGAGCATCATCAACGATCATGCTCCCTCCGTACTGACGGATATTGCCAACGGGAAGCTGGCAGATGTCAGTTGGGTCACTCCCAGTGGCGCGGCTTCCGATCATGCCAGCAGCAACGACGGCTCGGGTCCGTCCTGGGTCGCCTCGATCGTAAACGCGATCGGCAACAGTTCCTACTGGTCCAACACTGCCATCATCATTACCTGGGACGACTGGGGCGGCTGGTACGACCACGTCGCGCCGCAGATCGTCAATGATGGCGTCAGCTGGGGTTCAGGTGATATTTACGGTTTCCGGGTTCCGTTGATCGTGGTTTCACCTTACGCCAAGCCTGCCTACATTTCCCACGTGAACCATGATTTCGGAAGCATTCTGTATTTCGTGGAGCAGGTATTCGAACTGCCTTCGCTGGGGTGGGCCGACTCTCGCGCGGATGATCTTTCCGACTGCTTCAATTTCAATCAGACGCCGCTGCAGTTCAAACCCATCACTTCTCCCTTGAATGCGGCTTTCTTTTTGAGCAATCCCGCTCCGGCGGGAGATCCGGACGACGACTAAGAAGAAGTACTTTCCGACTGGGATGGAGTGCCCAGCCGCAATGCTGGGCACTTCATATTTCAATGCGCCGCACCTGGCCGCCCGCGCCCCACGGACTTCTTCAGCGCGAATACGATCGGGATGCAGGCAAAGCAAATCAGCGCCATGTAGCGGAAGTCGTCCACATAAGACCACAGCCGGGATTGCGCATTCAGCGCCTGGTTGATCAGCCCGTAGGCGCGATCCAGAGCCGTTGGTGGCGACGATCCTTGCGCGGTTAGGTATTTTTGCATTCCTTCCACCGCGCCTCGCACTGAATTGCGGCCCGGATCAAGCGAATGCGCCAATTCGTTGCGATGCAGTTGCTCGTGCCGCGCCACAATTGTGTTCACGACCGAAATACCGATGCTGCCGCCGATGTTGCGCAGCAGATTGTAGAGTCCGCTGGCATTGCCGATATCCTCATTCGACAGAAATGCCATCGTGGTGGTGGAAAGCGGCACAAATACGCACCCCGAGCCGAACCCGCTGATGATGATGGCCCACAGAAAAGTCCACTGTCCGATAGAAAGATTCACCTCGCCGAACCAGAGGCTGGCCACGGCAAACAGGAAGAAACCGAACGCAATCAGATAGCGATTGTCGATCTTGGCCGTCAGGTAGCCGATCATGGGCATCGCGATAATCGCCCCCACGCCGCGCGGACTCACCGCCCAACCAGCGGCCAGCGCCGTATAGCCCATGAGTTCCTGATAAAAAAGCGGGAGCAGGGTAACCAACCCGTAGATGGCGGCGCCGAATAGTCCGATCAGCAAACAGCCCAGGGTGAAATTGCGGTGTCGAAAAACTTTCAAATCCACCAGCGGCTTGCTGTGGCGGAACTCCCGCATCAAAAAGCCCACGAAGCAAACCAGCAGGATCAGTGTCGTCCAACGGATCCAGGCAGAGCCGAACCAGTCGTCTTCCTGGCCCTTGTCGAGGATAATCTGCAGGCATCCGAGCCAGATCGCGAGCAAGCCCAAACCAATTGCATCCAGCCGGCCGGGGTGCGCTCCCTTGATATAGGAAGGATCTTCGACGTAGCGCGAAATCATGAACACGGCAAACGCGCCCACGGGAATATTGATGTAGAACGCCCATCGCCACGAGTAGGTATCGGTAAGCCAGCCGCCGAGTGTTGGCCCGAGCACCGGCGCGACGACCACCCCGAGCGCGAAGACAGCCATTGCCATGCCGCGTTTCTGCGGCGGAAAAGTTTCCAGCAGAATCGCCTGCGAGAGCGGCTGCAGCGCTCCTCCGCCGGCGCCCTGCACCGCTCGCGCAATCAGGATCATGCCGAGGCTGGTGGCTGCCCCGCACATAAAAGAGGAAACCGTGAAGATGATGATGCAGGCGACCAGAAAGCGCTTGCGTCCAAAGCGCAGCGAAAACCAGGTGCTGGCCGGCAGCACCACGGCATTTGCTACCAGATAACTGGTGAGCACCCACGTCGCTTCATCATTCGTCGCCGAGAGACTTCCTGCGATGTAGGGCAGCGCGACCGCCGCAATGGAAGTGTCGAGCACTTCCATGAAAGTCGCCAGCATCACCGCAACCGCTACCAGCCAGGGATTAATCGCGGGAGCCTGGTACGTGGTTTGCTCAGGGGGCATAGGGCTTTCAGGTGTAGTCCGAACGGCGATAAGCTCTAACAGATGCTGGAGAGATGAGCGAAGGTTTGATTTTTTTCGAGCCGGTGGGATTCTCCATCCGCCAGCAATTGGCGCTCTCCGCTCCCTTGCGATAAACTCCTGTGGTCCGTTGAGGAGGCCTTTATGGCACAGAATCCCTCTAACGTCGCAAGGCAAGTTTCGACGTTGTCTATCCTCTGGGGCGTGTTGTTGATTTGTCTGGGCATAGTCGCGGTCGGCGAGCCTATGATCGCGGCCATTGCGGTCAACGTAGTCATTTCCTGGCTGCTGGTCTTAGCGGGAGTTGTTCATCTCATTGTCGCCTTTCACACCCGCGAGTTTGGCAGCTTGCTGTGGAGATTCCTGGTTGGGCTCGCCTACCTCTGTTTTGGGGCGTACCTGATTGGGCATCCGGCGATCGGGGTAGCATCCCTGACTCTGGTGCTGGCGTCGCTTTTTCTAGTTGAGGGAATTTTCAATGTTGTCATGTTCTTCAGGATTCCCAAAGCCGTGCGATCCGGTTGGGTTTTGTTCGACGGCATTGTGACGCTGATTTTGGGGCTCATGATTTACATGCAATGGCCGACTAGTTCCGCCTGGGCGATCGGCACCCTGGTGGGAGTGAGCCTGATCTTCAGTGGCCTTACGCGTGTGATGGTGTCCCTGGCCGTGCGTCGGGCAACGACTGAGATTGCGACAAAGCTAGCGGCATAACTCAACCTTGAAGGCCAAGCAGCGCCCGGAATTTTGGCCCAGGGAAAACTGCGCCCTGATGACGGAGGACCGAATTTGGGAGGTCTAATTCCACTCAGCGATGCGTCCCGCCGCCCGGTTCGGGCTCCGCTCTGCACCGCGTTCATCATCGCCGTCAATGTCCTCGTTTTTCTGCTTGAGCTGACGCGCGGCGAAACCTTCGTCACGCAGTGGTCCGTGACTCCAGCGCAGATTATTTCCGGCCACCGCTGGATCACGATTTTAACTGCCATGTTCCTGCATGGCAGTTGGTCGCACATCATCGGAAATATGGTTTTCCTGTGGGCCTTCGGCCCTGAAATCGAAGATTCCATGGGCCGGGGCCGTTACCTGGTTTTCTACCTGTTCGGCGGGTTTATTGCCATGCTGGCCCAGGTGGCCGGGGACCCCCACTCCACCGTGCCGAACCTGGGAGCCAGCGGCGCCATTGCCGCCGTGATGGGCGCGTTCCTGGTAACCTTTCCGCGGGATCGCATCAAGGTGTTTCTATTTATTTTTGTTTTCTTCCGGATCACTGTGATTCCCGCCGCGCTCTTAATTGGCGTCTGGTTTTTGACGCAGCTCTGGCATGCGGGTTCGATCGCATCTGTGCAAACCGGCGGAGTGGCATATCTGGCACACGTCGGCGGATTTATTTTTGGGGCCGTCGCTAGTCGCTGGTTCGAAGGTCCGCGCCGCTTTGCCTTACAAGATACGCAATAAAAGAAGGGTCTTCTACTGCGCCGTGTCGACCACAGCGACCTTGTTCACGCCGCTGCAGGCGAGATAGAGATGATGGTCGGGCGTTGCCACCATGTTGCGGACCACGCCTCCTCCCGACGGAATCGGTTCTTTGCTGAAGGACTGCGACTTGAGATCGAACCGGACCAGCGTATTGGGAGTGACTCCCGTTTCGGCGTACCAGACTTCCCCATCGCTTGTGACCGCGATTCCGTAAGGCTCTGAACCTGCGCCTCCGGGCGATGCCCATTCTTTCAGCAGCTTGCCCGAAGCGGGATCGAAGTGCCCCAGATATCCCCGGGCATAATCGCTGTAAAAAATGGTGCCGTCGGGCGCGAGTGCAAGCCGGCGGGGACGTGCCTCGGCGTTGGGGAGCGTGTATTCGTGAATGGTCATCGTTGCGGGATCGATCGTGCCCAGTTTGTTCGCGCCGAACTCGCAAAAGAACGGATGATTGTTGGACAGGATCACAATCCCGTAGGGGACGGCGTGCGGCGTCGGCACTTTCGCCAGCGTCATCTTGCCGCTCTTCGGATCGAGCCGGCCGATGTAGTTTGTCTCTTCGTTGGTGAACCAGAGAATTCCGTCATGATCGAAGACGGGTGTGTGCGGATCAATTTCTGTCGCGCCTGGTGCGCGATATTCGGTGATGTCACCCGAGGCGGGATCGAGTTTCCCGACGTAACCTCCAGAAATCGCGGTGAACCAGATATTGCCCTCTTTGTCGGCAACCAAGCCATGCGGGCCCGATTTCGCTGTCTTCAGCGGATACTCTTTGAACTCCCCGCTTTTCGGATCGAGGCGTCCAAGTTTGTTCGCGGCCTGGCCCGTGTACCACAATGAGCCGTCGGGCGCGACCGCAGGATCATGTGGCCGGGACTTTGCCGTGGGGACTTCGTACTCCTTGATTTGTACTTTGAGCGTTCCAACCGCCGGAGCGGCGGCGACCGCGACTGCCAGGGTCAGAGCCAGTTTGCAAGACATGGTCGACCTCCTTTGCGGGATTCCGGGCATTGTAGTCCTACCGTCCGGAAGGTTACATACGGGGAGAACTGCAAAGGTAGATGCCTTGTTTTCGCGCAGTTCGATCGGATTGAAAGCAATGATCTCCGTGCACAAGTTGGAGGAGGCGCCAGCATCCGTTAAAATAAATTTGTTCTGTGGAACTCCGATGTCCCTGACGAAAGCGCAAGCCCTGGAGATGTTCGAGTCCGATGACCTGATCGGCATCGGCATGGACGCCGATGCGGTCCGCCGCCGCCTGCATCCGGAAGGCGTGGTCACCTACATCATCGACCGCAATATCAATTACACCAACTTCTGCACCGAGTACTGCACCTTCTGCGCCTTCTATCGCCCGTTGAAGGGCGCGATGGCGAAGGAAGGCTACATCCTCGACTTCGACACCATCTACGAGAAGATTCGCGAGACGGTTGAACTCGGCGGAACGGGCGTGCTGATGCAGGGCGGCCTGCATCCCGACCTGAAAATCGATTGGCACGAGAAGATGCTGCGCGGGATCAAGGAACGTTTTCCGAAGGTGCATCTGCATTGCTACTCAGCGTCGGAGATTATTGCGATTGCGGAATACAGCGAGCTTTCGATCCGCGACACGATCATGCGGTTGCGCGATGCGGGACTGGATTCGATTCCCGGAGGCGGCGCGGAGATTCTCGATGACGAAGTCCGCTACAAAGTTGCGCGGCTGAAGTGCTTGTCAGACGACTGGATCAACGTGCATCGCACCGCCCATCAGATCGGAATGCGCACGACTGCGACGATGATGTTCGGCGTGGGCGAGAACTACGAGCACCGCATCAACCATTTCCAACGGTTGTACGACTTGCAGGAAGAGACCGGTGGATTCACGGCGTTTATCCCCTGGAGCTTCCAACCGGCGAACACCGCGCTCGGTGGACGTCATTGGGATGAAGCGACGGCAGTCGAATATCTGAAAGTGCTGGCGATCTCGAGGATTTTCCTATCGAACTTTTTGAATGTGCAGTCCAGTTGGGTGACCCAAGGACTGAAAGTCTGTCAGATGGGTTTGCGCTTCGGCGGCAACGACGTCGGTTCCGTGATGCTGGAAGAAAACGTCGTGCGCGCCGCTGGCGTAACGAATTGCACGACGGAAGAAGAATTGCGGCGCATTATTCGCGATGCGGGCTTCCGTCCGGCGCAGCGGGATACGTTGTATCGTCAATATTTCCTGAACTAACCGGCGGCCCTCTGTGACCCCTGTGGTGCAGCGGGCTTTAAGCGCAGGGGAAATCGAGGAACACAGGGTCAATGGGATTTCCGATCAAGAAGTGTGCGGTTTGTGGGGAGGAGTTTGAGTTGAAGCCTGGAAAGCCGGGATTTGCGAATCGGTGTCCATCCTGCAGTGAAGAAGATGCGGACGCGGGTTCGAAATCTGCCGATGGATGGAAAGGCGACAAGGGCGCGAATGCGGCCCGTCGCGAGGCGATGAAGAATCTGCTCTACCGCAAGGACAGTTGACAACGGGCCTAAAGACCGCGATCTTCCTTGACGCTTGAACGCGGCCCTGAAGGGCCGCTCCTCTGCGACATTTTCTGCATTCCATCGTGCAACAAATTGTTCAACAAAAGGTTCTGTCATCGAAAGGCCTTGCCATCCTGAGCCGCGTTTTTTGGGGCGAAGGACTTAAACATATCTGGCAGCCTCCGCCGGTAAGTTACACAGGTCCTTTTGCGCGCAGGGTACGCCGACTTCAGGATGACAATTCTTGGGTAATGACTAAGACTCTTCAGTTTTCTTCGTGCGGGCGCATGCTGCCGGTTCGCAGGTAGCGGTTGTGCCATCCCATTGATTCTGTGAGCAGGTGCGGCGTGTGCTTGCCATAGGAGAGCCGCTCGGCACGATCGAGATAGTCGGCTAGCAGCGGTTTGTAATCCGGGTTTGCGCATTTCTCGATGATCAGGTGCGCGCGTTGACGCGGCGAGAGCCCGCGGAGATCGGCTAATCCCTGCTCGGTGACGACCACCTGCACATCGTGCTCAGTGTGATCCACGTGCGAGACCATGGGAACGATCGTCGAGATCGATCCCCTCTGCGCGATCGATGGCGCCATGAAGATCGAGAGATACCCGTTGCGAGCGAAGTCGCCGGAACCGCCAATGCCGTTCTGGATGCGCGATCCCATGATGTGCGTGGAATTGACGTTGCCGTAGATGTCGGATTCGATCATGCCATTCATGGCGATCACGCCGAGGCGCCGGATGATTCCGGGATTGTTCGAGATCTCCTGCGGCCGAAGAACGATGCGCTCGCGGTAGCTTGCCATGTTGGCATTCACCTCGGTCAGCATGTCGGGGCTGAGGGAGAACGCGGTTGCCGACGCGCAGGTCAGCTTGCCGGATTTCAGCAGGCGAATCATTCCATCCTGAATCACTTCCGTGTAGGAAGTCAGGTCTTCGAACGGACCTTCTTCCAGACCAAACAGAACCGCGTTCGCGATGTTGCCTACGCCGGATTGCAGCGGGAGAAGGTTAGCGGGCATCCGGCCTTTCTTCACTTCCCAGCTGAGAAATTCCAGGATGTGTCCGGCGATTCGCTTGGAAGCTTCATCGGGAGCCTTGAATGGGGTGTTGCGGTCGGGAGAGTCGGTGAGAACGATGGCAACGACTTTGTCCGGGTTCACCTGCAGATAGGGCGAGCCGATGCGCTGTCCGGTGCTGGTGAGCGGGATCGGCTTGCGATTGGGTGGCGGTTCGAGGCCGTAGTAAATATCGTGCATGCCTTCAAGCGCCATCGGCTGCCATGAATTGACTTCGAGGATCACTCGCTCGGCCTGATCGATCCAGGTCTTGTTATTGCCGATGGAGGAACTAGGAACGAGGCGGCCGTCCTCAAGTACGGCAGTGACCTCGATGAGTGCGACATCGAGTTTGCCCAGAAATCCGTATTCAACGAACTGCGCGACGTGGCTGAGATGGATGTCCATGTATTCCATCTCGCCGGCATTGATTCGCTTGCGCGTTTCGGGATCGGACTGGTAGGGAAGGCGGAGATGAATGCCTCCGGCCATCGCGAGCGCGCCATCCAGTTCTGGTCCGGTCGAAGCTCCGGTGAAGACGCTGACTTGAAACTTCTGTCCGCGGAAGTGGGCTTCGGCGATGCGGTGCGCCAGTTCGATGGGAACGGCCTTGGGATAGCCCGAGCCGGTGAATCCGCTCATACCAACCTGATCGCCGGAGCGGATGAGGGCGGCAGCCTGGGCTGCCGTCATGATCTTCGATTCGAGCTTGGAGTTGAGGACGCGCGTGGTTTGAGTCGCAGTTGCCATGGACGACCTTCCAGAAAAGTTCTCAGTCTTCACGGTAGTGGGTGCTGAAGAGAGGTTCTGTGATTTGAATCACAAGTGGGTGTGGGCAAGTTCAATGCGGGAAAAGGTCAAAATCCCAGCCCTGTCCCGCACAAGTCGCGGGATCCAGGACAGCACCAAACTACTGGGCACGCGTTATTGCTTATTAATCCAACTCGCAATTTTCTCGAGGGCTACCGGCGACATGGTTTCTTCGATGTGAGCGTATTCCAGAGGGGAACCGGTTGTGGCGGTTTGGAAGAGGTGATTGAGGCCGGGGAGTTCGTCGATTTCGACATGTTTGTTGCCGGCCGCTTCGAGAGCCTTGCGGATGGCGGGCAGGTTCTGAACGGGGAGTACCTGCTTGTCGAGCGAGCCGTTGATAGCCAGTACGGGGCAGGTCACTCTGCGCAGGGCCGTGGCGGGATCGTAGGTCAGAAAGTAGTGGAACCATGGCGAGGTAAGTTGCCTGATCTGCATGCGGATTTGCGCTTCCGGAACTTCGCCGGTCATTTTTTCTTTCAGTTCTTTTTCGAGGACAGACGGGTCCTTTTCCGTTTCGACCAGGGTGAGCATCTCGCGCTCTTTGGCTGCGTCCTTGGCGGCTTCTTCGGCGGGCTTGCCCTCGGCGATCTCGATGGCTTCGCTCTGTGCCGGGAGCACCTGATCGCCGGGAATGCCGGTTCCGGCCATCATGACAATGAATGCGACATCTTTGTTGCGGGCGGCAATCATGGGCGCGATGACTCCACCCTCGCTGTGGCCGACGAGGCCGATTCTGTGGGGATCGACTTCCGTGCGTGTCTTGAGATAGGCGATACCCGCTTCGGTGTCGGTGGCGAAATCGGCCGTAGTGGCGCTTGCGAAGACTCCCGTGGATTTTCCAGTACCGCGATCGTCGGCGCGCAGCACAGCGATTCCGTGGCGGGTGAGATAGTCCGAGAGAACCAGAAATGGCTTGTGGCCAAGCAGAGTTTCGTCGCGATCCTGCGGGCCTGAACCGGTGATGAGCACTACTGCGCGAAATGGTCCTTTACCCTGTGGGATTGTGAACGTGGCCGCAAGGGTGACGTTCTGGATTTTGTTTTCGTAGGCGACTTCTTCGTCAACGTAGCGATAGGGTTTGACCGGATCCTGCGGCCGCTTCGGTTCCGCAAGTTCCGCCTGATCCTTGACCGGCTTGAGCAGCAGCGGAAGCGTTCCGCCGCCCTGAGTCCAGGTGCCATCGATCGACTTCAGGTCGGGGGCGATCTTGCCTTCGAAAACTCCGCCGATCGAGCGGACTTCAATGCGCAGCGAAGCTCCATCACGCTTTACGGAAGTTGCGGGTATTCCTTTGGCACCCTGGTCGGGGCTGTCGAGAGTCACCGTGAGCCCATCCTCGGTATTGATGATGTTGAAGACAACGCGCAACTTGACGGTTCCGGTGTCGAGCGTGCCCATCCACGTGCCGTCGATGTCGGAAGGCTTGCCGGGCTTGTGTTCGGTTTTGACCGGAGCGGCGGCGCGTTTGAAGTCGAGCTGCAATGGCTTCCCTTGCGTCCATGTGCCGGAGATTGACTTGGCGTCGTCAGCGACAGTGCCTTCATAGGTGCCGTGAACAGCGGTGACGTCGAGATTGAGTTTGGAATTTTTCAGCGTGACGGAGTCGACAGGAATGCCGTTGGCATTTTGATCGATGCTATCGAGCGTAGCCTTGAGCGAGCCATCGGGAGCTTTGGTGATGTGCAGGACGAGCCGGAGTTCGCCCATGCCGGTATTGAGGGTGCCCTGCCAGTCGCCCGCGACCTCTTGAGCATGGGCGAATAGGGAAACCATCATGAAAACTGCGATCAGGGGCCAGCGGTTCATCGGGTACTCCTTCTCAGCTGAGCTTGGCTCGACGCGCCGGATCATGAGATTCGGCGCAACACGAGCGTTCACAGTGCGCCGCGGTGTTCTAGTTGCTTGTAGAGCACGAGCGAATAGATGGCAGGACCAAGCGCTGCGGCGAGGATGGCCGCAATGGGAATCCACAAGGGCCCATGCAAAATCACCGAAAGTAGCCCGATCAAGCCTGCCATAAAGAATGTCTTGGCTGCCAGACGGTGCGTCGCACTTTTCCGAGCACATTTCCCAACAGCGCGATCAGAAGGCAGACTCCGCCGATCACCGCGCGTCCAACATCCACGATCAGGCCGAGCGCCGAGAACAATACGAGCAGGTTGACGTAGGCGAACAGGGCGACCGTCACGATCATGATGTAGAGATACGTGTTGCGGAAGGAATCAACTTCGAACTTCTTGGGCGAGAGCCAGGGAAGGGCAGCGAAGAGGGCGACCATGGCGACCATGATGCCGGGTCCGAGCAAAAATAAGGACCACTTCGGCCCCCAGCCGTCGACGTTTCCATGCGCGTTCCAGTGCAGAGGCACCGTGGCGGGAAGCTGTGGGTACGCAACCAGGATTCCCGCGGTGGTGGCAGCAATCACGGCCGCGGCGCCGAGAAAGTATTTGTGATCAGTCGTCATGGGATTTCTCCGAAAATTTCTTCCCACGTTTGTCGCCGGCTCGGTTTCCGCCGAGCAGATCCAGAGCCCAGGCCATGAGGTCCTGGACCACGGTAGTGTTGAGGCCGTACCAGATCTGCTGGCCTTCGCGGCGGCTGGTCAGCAGGTCGGCGTCTTTGAGTACGGCGAAGTGATGCGACATGCTGGGCTTGGTCATGTCGAAACGCTCGGCAAGATCGCCGGCGGTCATCTCATCGTGGCGAAGGAGATTCAGAATCTCCCGTCGGGTAGGATCGGCGAGGGCTTTGAAGGCCTTGTTGGGCGCGCGAACCATAATTAGATAAATAATATAATTAGACAGTCGTCTAATTATAGCGTGAGTCTGGGGAAGTGCAAGGGGTCGTACTGTCTGGATGCGCTTCCGGGCCGGAAATCCAGAACGTCATTTCCACCAACCGGAGGTAACTGGCATTCTGCGAATGGCACTCGAATAGGAATTGCTCCGCGATAAAATGGACACTTGGAAGCCGATCCTCCCGGTCGACTAACCGCAGACGATCTCCTCTGAACCCGTAAGCTATGAAAGCCGCTTCAGCAGCCTGGATGATTTCGATCTACCTCGCACTTACCTCCTGGGGGTACGCCCAGATCTCATCGGGCGCCACGAAATCCGCACCGCGCGCGACAATCGAAGGCATTGTGACCAAAGACCCGACCGGCGAGCGGCTGAAGAAGGCGGTGATCGAGTTAATTGGGGAGAATCAGGCTGAGGCGGGCGACTATACCGCCGTGAGCGATGCGGATGGAATGTTTCGCATCGAAGGTATCGTGCCGGGCCGTTACCACTTGTTCGCCGAGCACACGGGATTTCTGGAGACGGATAAGCATCATGCCCGCAGCGAAGGACGAATCCTGGCGCTGAGCGCGGGGCAAGAGATCAAGGACATTCAGATTCGGCTGCAAGCCGCTGCGGTGGTGCGGGGGCGCGTGACCGATGAAGATGGAGATCCATTGGCCAACGCGCAGGTATCAGTACTGCGGCAGACGTATGCCTCCGGCCACAGCCGTTGGGAGCAGGCTGGCTCGGAACGCACGAATGATCTGGGGGAGTACCGGGTGCCAGGGCTGGCGCCGGGAAACTATTTCGTGTCGGTGAATCCGCCACCGGATTTCAAGAGCCTGATTGAATCTGCCGGAGGAAAAACCACCGCCAGCAAGCCGGAGATGTCGTATCAGGCCACGTACTATCCGGGGACAACGGATCGTTCGCAGGCATCGCCGATCGAGTTGCACGCTAGCGACGAGTTTCCGGTGAATTTTTCTCTGGTGCAGAGCCAGACGCTGAGCATTCGCGGGTCGGTAGTGAACCTGCCGCCGAATTCGTCGGCGGTGATCACGCTGCAGTCGCGGGAGTTCCATCTGCTGCTCAATGGCGCGGAAATCCATAAGGATGGCAGCTTTGTCGTTCCGGACGTTGCACCGGGGGCGTACACGATTGTTGCCACGGTGGAGAATGCTCCGGCGCCGATGATGGCGCGGCAATCCTTGCAGATCACGGGCAGCAACGTGGGTGGGCTGCGGCTCGCGCCACAAACCGGGGCGACGATCTCAGGCCGCTTGCGATTGGAAGCCAAAGCGACCGCGGGAGGTACGAATCTGAGTCAACTTTACCTGTCGCTTTACCCGCTCGATCCAGACGAGGATCTGATGGCGGCGTTTGGCTTTGGCGAAGGGTTTTCCTCGTTGACCCCGGTGAAAGCGGATGGAAGCTTCATTTGGAGGAATGTTCCTCAGGGAAACTATTACGTGCGGGTGAGCGGCGATAACAATATTGAATCGAACTGGTACGTGAAATCGGTGATTGCCGGCGGCCGCGAGGCTGTGGATTCTGGGGTTGCGGTGAATGGCGGAGCCTCTTTTGTGGATGTGATCGCCAGCGCCGACGGCGGCGTTCTGGAGGGAGTGGTTACGAATCCGAAAGGCGAACCAGAGGGGAATGCGGTCGTAGTCGCGGTTCCAGAAGCGCGGTTGCGATCCCGTGTCGACCGGTTTCGTAAGACTGTGAGCGATCAGCGGGGAGCATTCTCGCTGCGCGGGATTCCTCCAGGGGAGTACTCGCTTTTCGCCTGGGAAAGCGTAGATGGTGAAGCTTACTACAATCCGGATTTTTTGCGGAGCTTCGAAGGGCAGGGAATCTCGTTGCGCGTCGCAGAAGGCGAACGCAAGAGTCTCCAAGTGATCGCGATCGCAACTGCAGAGGACGAGCAGCATTAGAGTTGCGAGGTGATCTTGAGTAAACGGATTACCGCAGGGCCGAGAGGCTCAATCTTTATGCGCTTTCTCTTGCTACGAGGCTCGAAATCGGGCCGTTTCAAATCTAGTTTGAAATAGCCCTTGAAACAAAAAAGAAGCCCCGCCCTCAAGGCTGAGCCTCTTTGATAACTACTGATCTGCAAAAGCCCTGATCAGCAAAACCCTAGTGCGACATATTGCCGCCAGTGCCTCCGCTCTTGCACGTCTTGGAGATGTGCTTGACGGAACTTACTTCGATGGTGCGCTCGGCTCCCGCTGTTTGCCCCATGTTTCCGCCAGCCGAAGCCGCTCCGGTGCTCTCGGTTCCGGTCACCTTGATTTCGTGTCCGACGTGCTCGGCCAACGTCGAAGAATCACCCATTAACTCGAAGGTCTTTCCGTGTTTGTCGGTCAGCATGTACTTGCTGCCGGAATTACTCAGGCAACCTTCGACAGTCGTCTGTCCGGCATTTGCCGACGTTTGTCCGTACTGATGCGAGGTGCCGGTCTCGCTGCTTTGGCTGGATGTGGTCGTGGAACTTGATTGGTGCGTAGTATTTGAGGTCTGCGCGACTAACCAGGAAGTGCCGAGCAGCAGCACCGACATCATGAGAAATTGCTTCATACGAACCTCCTACTGATTTGAGTTCTTTGGCCCGGGCTGCGGCCCGATACTGAGGGGTGCACGCCGCCGATAAGAAAAGTCTCGGCTCGGCAAGATGAGGCCGCAATACAGGTTTCTCCGGAGAAGATTTGGAGAGGGAAATCTCTGTCTTGCTGCGCGTTTACGCCCGAACGCCGATCATCAGACCGCTGGGGCCGGGGAGGCGGACGGGGCGAACCTCGGCGAATCCAGCCTGTTGCAGCCACCTCTCGTATTCGGGTCCGCTATAGCTGCTGCCTGCTCGCGTTCCCACCAGCATGTTCAGCGAGAATAGTGCGGCGGCGCGAGGAGCGGTCTTGTCGGGTTCGAGAATGAAATCCTGCACAACCAAACGGCCTTTCGGGGCCAGTGCCTGATAGGCGCGACGGAACAGGGTTTGATTTTCTTCGGGAGAAAACATGTGGCAGATCGCGGACACCAGAACGAGATCGAAATTTTCACCGAGCGGGTCTGAGAGCATATCGCCGACACGTGCGGTAATTCGATCGGATAAGCCGGCTTTTTGAATGTATTGCCGGGTGAGGGGAACGACATCGGCCAAATCGAGGATTTCCGATTTCAGGTCAGGGATACTGTGCGCGAAGGCGATGGAATAGGCACCGGACCCGCCGCCGAGATCCAACATGTGATGAATGTCCGCGCTCCCGACCGCTCTTACGATTGCTCCGGAACTCTCTTTCGCGTTGCGATCCATCGCGGCGATGAACGATTCGGCCCAGTTCGATGGATGGCCCTCGCCGGGGACTGCGGTCCCGGAGCGAACCGCCTGCGTCAAGGTTGACCAGCGATTCCAAAGATGCGCGGTATGCAGCAGGGCGGGGCGGGCGTTATCGAGGGATCCTGCGGTAAAGAAGCGGGCGCTGGCGGGTGTATTGAAGAAGGTATCTTCTCTCTTGCCCAGAAGTTTCAAACTGACCAGCGCGTTGAGGAGCATCTCGGTCGCGCGAGCATTGGCATGGATCTTACTGGAGATCTGGTTCGCGCAAGCGCCGGAGCCTAACGCGCTGAATAAGTCGAGTTCAAGCGCAGTCAAAACAGTGCGGCTGGGCATAAATGAGCGCGTGATTTCGTAAAGATCATCGGGAAGCGCGCCGGCCTGTTCCCTCGTTTTGAGCATGGCACGGAACCGATCGCGGTGTTCGATCGATTGCTTCCTCATAGCCATTGCATCATTCCAGACAAGCCGCTCCACTGGATTTCCATCGCGGAGGTGCGCTGTCACGATCTCGCGAACATCTTCCGGCTGCACGCGGCGATACCAAATTCCATCGGGATAAACAATCAGGATGGGACCGTCGTCACAGAGACCGAGGCAGCCACAAGTGCCCAGTTGGACATCGTCATCGAGGCCGTGCGCGATGATTTCTTGCTCGACCTTTTGCAGGATTCGGAAAGATCGGTTGGCAGGACATGACGTCACGCCTTCTGGTTTTTGTTGAGTGCAGACGAAAATGTGATGGCGGAATGGTTCCATGGATTATTCTCGATTGCGTACAACGGGCTATCCTCGATTGTTGCGAGGATGGACCCAGCCTACTGTGATTCAAATCACAACAAGTGGTGTTTGGAAGAATGTATTGTAGCGAGCAGAGTTTTTTAGGGGTCGCGCTGGTCAGGCGACGCTAAGGCTGGGAATCGTCACCGGCAGACGAGCCGTGACGGTGGTCCCGGTGGGGCTGGATTGAATCTCGAGTTCTCCGCTCAATTGACGCACGCGCTCTCGCATCCCCTGGATGCCTACGCCGGATTTCGGAAGCATAGGGGATCCGTTTCCTGCCACCGTCGCCATGCCTTTTCCGTAATCCCGGATTTCAACCAGCAACTCGTCGGCAGAGCGTTGGACAACAATCGCGGCTTTCGTACTGCCCGAGTGGCGATGGATATTGGTGAGGCATTCCTGCACGATGCGGAAGATGGTCATCTCCATCTCCTGAGGGAGCCGGCCTAGTTCAAGAGGCACTTCCAGTTGCACATCGATCTTGCTGCGGTCGGAGAATCCTTCCACATACCACCGCAATGCCGAGGAAAGCCCGGCTTCATCGAGCAGTGGTGGATGCAACAGATACGAGACGGTCCGCAGTTCCTTGGTGAGTTCGTTGACCAGGCTGATACATTCGCCGATGGTGCGGGCAAACTCAGGATTGAGGCTCTGTGCGTCGTCTTGCATCGGAATCAGATTCATCTGCAAGGCGGCCAGCATCTGCCCGGCGCTGTCGTGCAGTTCGCGGGCGATGCGGCGGCGCTCTGCATCCTGCGCCTGCAGTAATTTTCCGGAAAGTTCGCGCACGGTTTCCGCGTGTTCCATGAGTTCACGGTTGGACTCCTGGAGTTCGTGAGTGCGTTGTTCGACGCGCTGCTCGAGTTGATCGCGCAGTTGCTTCTGCTCGCTCATGTCGAGGCCGGTCGCAACGATCATGATCACGCGGCCGTGCTCATCGAAAACGGGATTCAGGGTTCGATCCGCAAAGCGTCTGCTTCCGTCCCCCGCGCAGAAGTAGCATTCCTGGCGTACTGATTGACCAGTGGCAGCCCTGACGATCGCTTCCTTAAGAATCGCAACTTCCTCGGGCAGAGGTGCCCACCAAGGTTCCCAGAACTTGCGGCCGACAACCTGCTCACGCGTGCGCCCGGCCGCCTCCAAGGCTGCGCGATTGGCATCAATGATGGTTCCGTCGGTTTCCAGCAGAACAAGGAAAGAATACGTCTGTCCAAAAGCCGCCCTGAGCCGCGACTCACTGGCCCGCAGCGCTTGCTCTACCTGCTTACGGTCGGTGATGTCGGTATGTGTACCGATCATGCGGACAGCTTTGCCGTAAGCATCCCGGACAAAGCGGCCGTGAGAAAGAATCCAGCGAAACTTGCCGTTGCGGGGAACCGTGCGGAACTCGTAATGGAAGAGATCGGTCTTCGAGTTGCTGAGCCCCGCCTGGTGCTCTTGCACCAGGCGTTCCCGGTCTTCGGGATGGAACAGTGCTTGCCATTCGGCATCGGTGATGTACTGATCCTTAGGATTGAACTCGTAAATCGCGGCGAGCTGTGCGTTCCATGAGCCCAGGCGCTGGGATACGTCCCAGTCGAACATGGCAGTTCGCGAGGATTCCAGTGCGAGGCTGAGCTGAGCCTGGCCATCGCGCAAGGCTTGCTCAATACGTTTACTCTCTGTGATGTCGCGCGCGATCTTGGAGGCGCCGATGATCCGGCCCTTCGAATCGCGAATTGGAGAAATTGTCAGGGAAACATTGAGCTTCTGCCCGGACTTGGTGACGCGGACGGTCTCGAAGTGATCGATGCGCTGGCCGGCCCGCAGCCGCGCCAGAATCTGTTTCTCCTCTTGCTGAAGTTCAGGAGGAATGATCAGGGTGATGGACTTTCCGACCGCCTCTTCCGATGTCCAGCCGAAAATGCGGGCAGCCGCAGCATTCCAGCTGACAATGATGCCGTCAAGGTTTTTCGAGACGATTGCGTCATCGGAGGACTGCACGATGGCGGCCAGCCGGGCGCGGGTTTCGTCGGCTTCGCGTCGTTCGGTGATGTCTTCGATGACCGAAATGAAATGCGTCAGCTTTCCATGCGCGTCATAAACACCCCGAACCACAAGATTAACCCAAACGGGTGTACCGTCTTTTCGGATGTAGCGCTTCTCCATGGAAAAACGCTCGAGTTCTCCGCTGCGAACCTTGGCGGTTTCGCGCAGATCAGTTCCCAGATCGTCAGGATGGGTGACTTCCTGAAAGGAAAGTTTCAGGAGCTCAGACTCGGTGTAATTAAGGATTTCGCAAAGTTTCTGATTCACGCGTAACCAGCGGCCTTCCGGGCTGACATGGGCGACGCCGACGCCGGCCAACTCGAAAGTGGAGCGATAGAGTTCCTCGCTGTGACGAAGAGCCTCTTCGAAAGCGGCGCTACGTTGCAGAATCTCTTGCACATCCACATGTGCCGGTGAGTTGGCCAAGCCGGAAACGGAGCGATCGAAGAAATACTGATGCCGAGAAATCTTCTCCAGCGCGGCGACCAGATCGCGGGAAATCGCGCTCTTGAGAACGTAACCGCGGGCTCCCGCTTTGAAAGCCTGGCGCGCCATTTCGCCGGGCTCATGCTGAGTCAGGATAAGGACTTCGCATTCGGGAAGGATGCTGCGGATCAGGCGAGTGGCCTCAAGCCCGTTGAGCTTGGGCATGCTGATATCCATAATGACCACGTCGGGTTTGAGGGTGCGGGATTTGTAGACGGCATCCTGGCCGTCCGCGGCTTCCCCGCAAATTTCATAACCGGGTTGGTCGGTGAGGAGCGAGCGCACTCCCCGCCGGACGACCTCATGGTCGTCCACGATCAACAATCGCATGAAATTAAGACCTCACACCCTCGGTGGGACGACGCTGCGGCAGGATCTGCTGCCGAGCCCGTCGAGCAAGCGCAATTTACCGCACCAAAATGCCTGGCGGCGCGCCATCGATCATGGTAACAATCCCTGGAAGCGCACACGTATACAGCGGACACTGTAGACGGGATGCCGGAACGAGGCGCGAATCCGCGCAAGGGGATGCTGACCTTGTACAATCGCATCCTGGGTGGACAGGAATTCATCTAAGCCACTAGTTTTTTCCAATCAATTTCTTGCGGGGAAGCCATGCGTATCAGCAAGACTGTTGTCGCAGTTCTCTTCGCTTGTGGGTTTATGCTCGCGCCGGTGGCGGTTCAATCGGCAGCCAAGAAAAATTTTCACGATGCGCCTGATTCGGCAAAGGAGATGAAGAATCCTTATGACGGGCAGGCCACTGCAGCCGCCGCAGGCAAGACGCTCTATACGAGAAATTGCCTGGCGTGCCATGGACGCTCGGGGCAAGGAACTGGAAATGTTCCTTCACTGGTAGACGGCAAACTCGAGGGAGTTCCCCAGGGCGAGATTTTCTGGTTCATCACAAAGGGTGACAAGGACAACGGCATGCCGTCCTGGGCGTTTCTGCCCGAAAAAGATCGTTGGGAAATCGTCAGCTATGTCGAGACGATGGGGCCGGGGAAGGTTGCGGTGGGCGGAGCGCCCGCCGCGCCTGCGCAGGCGATGACTTCGACGATCAAAGCTCCACCCCCGAAACCACCGTTCACTGACTTCCGTTATGAAAGGCCTGGAACGACGCGTAAGATCACGGTGAAAGATTTGCCGCCGCCGTATGCAACCCAGTCGGCGGAGAACGGTCCCGACGTGGTGGCGCGTCCCGAGAATGCGTGGCCGATTGCGCCAGCCGGATTCAAAGTGGAGTTGTACGCGGGCGGGCTGGACAATCCGCGGTGGATGCGAACCGCTCCCAATGGCGATATTTTCTTAGCGGAAAGCGAACCGGGTCGGCTTCGGGTGTTTCGCGGCATGACTTCGGACGGAAAGCCGGAACAGAGCGCGATATTCGCAGATGGACTGAAGCGGCCCTACGGGATTGCGTTTTATCCGCCGGGGAACGATCCACAGTGGATCTATATCGGACAGGAAACTGAGCTGGTTCGAATTCCCTATCACAACGGCGATATGAAGGCGAGCGGGCCGCCGGAACACATCGCCGATTTGCCCGGCCCCAATGGGCACTGGACGCGTGCAGTCGAATTTTCGCCAGATGGCAAGCGGCTGTTCGTGGCGGTAGGATCGGCCTCGAACGTGGATGATCCTGATACCCATCCCGATGAAAAGAATCGCGCGGACATTCTGGAGTGCGATCCGGCGAATTGTCAGCTGAAGGTGTATGCCTGGGGTATTCGCAATGCAGGTGGCGGGATCAAAGTGAATCCGCAGACCGGCGAGTTGTGGTGCTCGGTGAATGAACGCGATGCTTTGGGGGACAATCTCGTACCCGATTACATCACGCATGTGCAGGAGGGCGGATTTTATGGGTGGCCCTGGTGGTATATGGGAGATCACCAGGATCCGCGGCACAAGGGGAAACATCCGGAGTTGAAAGATAAAGCGATCGTTCCGGATGTTCTGCTGCAGGCGCACAATGCGTCGCTGGAATTTTTGTTCTACGACGGCAAGAAACTTCCGGCGGAATATAAGGGGGACATCTTTGCTTCGGAGCATGGGTCGTGGAACAAGGCGGTGCGCGTGGGATATGAGGTGATACGAGTGCCGCTGCATCAGTCAGGGCATGCTTCGGGTGAGTATGAAGATTTTCTGACTGGATTCGTACTGCCGAATGGAGACGTGTGGGGACGGCCCGTCGGGATTACGGAAGCTCCGGATGGCTCGCTCTTGGTGAGCGATGATGGGTCGAATACGATCTGGAGAGTGGAGTACACGGGGAAATGAGGCATTCACCACGGTGTACACAGAGGAACGCCGAGGAAATGGCCCGGAGCTGCACAGATGTTCGCGGGTCAAGAAGCAATCAATAAAGTCTCTGTGTCTCTGTATTGAATTGCTCTAATGGAAATCGTGCGATGCGGTTTCGGCTTTTGTAACGAAGAGCGGCTGCACGCGTTCAGCTCTCACTGAGATCACGTTGTCCTGATTCTGCAGAATGCCTTCGATCGCGAGGAATCGCTCACTGGTAAGCAGCAGGCGATTCTGGTGGAACAGATCAGGCATGATGATGGCGTTGGCCACGCCGGTTTCATCTTCCAGACTGATAAACACAAATCCTTTGGCGGTGCCGGGACGCTGGCGGGTAATGACGCAGCCTCCGATACGCAGCCGCTTGCCGCTCGGCAAGTCACGTAGTTCGATGGCGCGCCGGATGCCCATGGCATTGAGCCATTCGCGCTTGTAGGCCATGGGATGCGGGCCGACGGTGAGGCCCGTGCCGTGGAAATCGGCAACCAGGCGTTCTTCGTGATTCATGGGCGAGAGCGGTGAGGGAGCATCGGGCTCGGCGTGTTGTTCGAGCAGCGGACCGGAGGCGCGGACGGCGCGCTCGACCTGCCAGAGAGCATCGCGGCGGTGGAGCGAATTTCCGATTATCGATTTGCGATCACCGATTTTGGAAATTGTTGATTGTTGATTGTTGATTATTGAATGGGAATCAATCGGCAATGGACCATCGGAGATCGAAAAGTTTCTGCCGATTGAGTTCAACGCGCCGATTTCGGCTAACGTGGTGAGTTCGTCGCGACGCAGTTCGGGGACGCGGCGGGTCAGGTCGTGGATGGAAGTAAACAGGCCGCGCATGCCCTCGAGGAGCAGGGAACGAGCGGCTTCTTCGCGCAAGCCGCGAACATAACGGAGGCCCATGCGGAGAGCGATGTTCCCGCTATTCTTTCGTCCTTCCAGGGCTTGATATTCAGATGAGGGTACATCCCCACGGCTTGTGCCGTGGGCTGCATTCTGTCGCCGCCCCGCGGCTTGATTTTCACTGAGAGCTGAGAACTGGGAACCAGGAACTGACTCCAGGGTGCAATTCCACTCCGACTTTGTCACATCTACCGGTAGCAGTTTCAGTCCGTGGCGCTGAGCATCTTTGACAATCGTGGCTGGGGAATAGAATCCCATTGGCTGATTGTTCAGCAAGGCTGCGGTGAATGCGGCGAGGTAGTGGCATTTCAGATAAGCGCTGGCGTATGCAATCAGGGCGAAGCTGGCGGCGTGCGACTCAGGGAACCCGTAGAGCGCGAATGATGTGATCGAGAGAATAATTTCTTCCTGTGCCTTCGGCGAGATTCCGTTGGCGGTCATGCCGGCGCGGAGCTTGGCTTCGATTTCGCGCATGCGCGCCTGCGAGCGCTTGAAACCCATAGCGCGGCGGAGTTCTTCGGCTTCGCCTCCGCTGAAGTTGGCGGCGATCATCGCAATGCGCAGCAGTTGCTCCTGGAATAGCGGTACGCCGAGCGTGCGCTCGAGAACCGTTTCGAGCGAGGGATGCGGATAGGTGACTTTTTCTTTTCCCTGGCGGCGCTGCAGAAACGGATTCACCATCTGGCCGACAATCGGGCCGGGGCGAATAATTGCGACCTGCACCACCACGTCATAAAAACGCACGGGGCGCAGGCGTGGCAGGCATGACATCTGCGCGCGGCTTTCCACCTGGAACATTCCTACCGTATCGGCCTGCTGCAGAGTGGAGTAGACCTGCTGGTCGTCGTGTGGAATGTGCGCGAGGTCGACTTCTTCGTGATAGTGGTCGCGAATGAGTTCGATGGAATCTTTGAGCACGGCCATCATGCCGAGGCCGAGCAGATCCACTTTGATGATGCCCATGTCGGCGCAATCTTCTTTGTCCCATTGCACGACGACGCGGCCGGGCATGGAGGCAGGTTCGAGCGGCACGACGGAATCAAGTTGTCCCTGGCAGATGACCATACCGCCTGAGTGTTGGCTGAGATGGCGCGGCATGTCCTGCACGGCGATGCAAAGCTCGTAATATTTGCGCAGGCGCGGATGCGTCAGGTCGAGGCCGGCATCGCGGAAGCGGCGATCGAGCGCATCATTTTCGTCGCGAAATTCCCAGGTAGCGACGGCGGCGGAAATTTTGTTGAGCGTTTCCGGATCGAATCCGAGCGCCTTGCCCATTTCTCGCGCGGCCATGCGGTTGCGGTAGGTGATGACGTTGGCGGTCATGGCAGCGCCGCGCTCGCCATATTTTTTGTAGAGATATTGAATGACTTTTTCCCGCTCGTCGCCAGACGGCAGGTCGAGATCGATGTCGGGCCACTCGCCGCGCTCTTCGGAGAGGAATCGCTCGAAGAGCAATTCCATGCTGACGGCGTCGACGGCGGTGATACCGAGGGAGTAGCAAGCGGCGCTGTTGGCGGCCGATCCGCGTCCTTGCACGAGAATGTTCTGCTCGCGGCAGTAGCGCACAATGTCCCAGACGATAAGGAAGTATCCGGCGAGTTTGAGTTTTTCGATGAGCGCGAGTTCTTTTTCGATCTGGCGGCGGGCGCGGGCTTGCAAATCTTTTGCTTTGCGACCGTAGCGTTCACGAAATCCTTCCCACGACTTCTGACGCAGGAAAGAATTCATGGTTTCGCCTTCCGGTACGGGATAGATCGGAAATTCGTAGCCGAGTTTATCGAGGGTGAATTCCAGGCGGTTTGAAAGCTCGAGGGTATTGCTCAAAGCTTCGGGCAGATCGGCGAAGAGTTGCTGCATCTCCTGCGGAGATTTCAGGAAGCGCTCGGAATTGCGGGTGAGCAGGCGTCCGGCGGTAGCAAGCGTCTTGTGATGGCGAAGGGCGGTGAAGGCGTCGCACAATTCGCGAGCTTTGGGAATCGCATAATTCACGCCATTGGTTGCAAGCAGTGGGAGATGGAAGGAGCGGGCGAGATCGATGGCGGCGCGATTGCGGGATTCTTCTTCGCGGTGATAGTGGCGCTGCAGTTCTACGTAGACGTTCCCAAGCCCGAAGATGCCGATGAGTTGATCGATCTGGCGATGGGCTTCGTCAATGGCGCCTTCTTTCAGGGCTGCGGCGAGCGGGCCTTCATCGCCGCCGGTGAGGCAGATTAACCCGTCTGCGTGCTCTTCCAGTTCTTCCAGCAAGATTGTGCCTTCGCCTTTCTTCGCACGCAGTTTCATCTGGGTGATCAAACGACAGAGATTTTGGTAGCCGGTACGGTTTGCGACCAGCAACGGCAATCGAAATGATTTGTCAGCCCCTTTAGATTTGTCATTCCGAGCGAAGCGAGAAAACCCTGCTTTCGTTATATCTCGCCGGGTATAGAGATCCTTCGACTCCGCAAGCGCTGCACTTCGTTTTGCACTTGCTCCGCTCAAGATGACCTGCGCAAAAGGCGCGCACGTCACTTCCGCGCCGATGTGTGCTTTGATCTTCGCCTTCGCGGCGGCGAGGTGAAAGCGCGGCGCGCCATAGACGCCATTGGTGTCGAGCAATGCCATTGCAGGCATGCCGAGTTGGGCACACGCCGCCACCAACTCCTCGGGGATGGATGCGCCTTCGAGGAAACTGAAAGCAGAACGGGCGTGAAACTCGAGATACAAGTCCAGTTCTCAGTCTCGATTCTCAGTTCGCACTTTCAGTTTCGCGACTGAGAACGAGAACTGAGAACTGCTTTTTCAGTCATATGTTCCTTCGAAAAACCATCCACCGCCGAGCAGATCGTGCACGACGCGGTAGAGGGCGATGGATTCTCCGTTTGGCGATGAGCTGATTTGCAGGGCGATGTCCCACTCGTCGCGGGACCAGGCCTCGCGATCCCACCAGTCGCCGGAGAAGCGCCATGGGCCAGCTCTCCAGAGCACTTGACCTTGTATATCTTTTCTCTGGCAAACCAGATGGACCGGCTGCCCATTTTCCAGAGTCACTTGGGTGCGCAGTGGGGGACGAAAACGGCGCAGCGCAGTAATCGCTGCACTCGCTTCGGTGGTATCGGGATTTCTTTTCTGCGGAGTTCTTCGTGCCACTTCCGCCACAAATCGTCGCAACCGGAATCCTTCGGGATGATGCGTGTCGAGCATTTCCAAAGCTCCAACTTTTTGCGCACCGACCATTCCGGCGATTCGGGCGAGCGTGAGTTCTAATTTTTCCGGTTCGGGCGAGGGCGGCAGAAACAAGCCTCCCTGGGCCGAGCGGGGCCGTGCCGGCTCGGCTGCAAGATGAATTTTCACAATAGGCGCGCCCGGCGGATGTGCCTGCAAATCCAGTTGCAGCAGCTTGAGGAAAACCTTTGCATCGAGCATGGGAAGGGGCAGGTGGAGGATGCGAGAGAAGATTGTTGATTTGCGATTTTCGATTTGCGAGTGCGAGAAGAGCTCATCGTCCATGACGGATTGCTGGAATGCGTCGAGTTCGAGCGTTAGGCGCAGTTCTTGTGTGGCCAGGGCACGCGATCCCAAGCGTGCGCAGATTTGTTCGAGCAGGCGATTCAGCAAGAACGCCAGCGGCTCTAGCAGGACGATCGGATGTTCCAGTTCGATGGCCTCTTCGAAAATCGGTGGAACTTCCACGGGAACCAGAGTGCGCGAAGTTCCACCGCGGGCCAATTGCTGCAGGCGAAGGCCTTCTTGCCCCAGACGTTCGCTCAGCGCTACTTGCGGCAGTGCCGCTAAGGCGCGCAGATTGCGAATGCCCCAGCGGTCGAGGGTTTCGAGCAGGCGATTGGGTCCTTGATTTTGATTTGCATCCTGAGGTACTTCTCCGAATTTCTCTGCAAATAAAACATCCACGGGGAGAGTCCCCAAGTTTTCGGCCTCCTTGCCCGGGGGGATTACGCTGATTCCGGAAAATCCACGGGCGGCGAGCATTGCTGCATCGGGATTGGAGGCGACTGCAACGTTTGCGTTCAGACCGAGCGCGGTCGCGCGAGCTGAGATGGAGCGGGAAATTTCTGATAGCGATCCAAATAGAGATCCCATGCCGGCGAGATCGAGCAGAACCGTGTCGCGGGCGGAATCCTCCACGCACGGCGAGAAGGATTGGGCGCAGTCGAGCAAGGCGGCATGAGCGGCGGATTCCTGCAAGGAAGAACGGGCACGCAAGGCGAGTTCACGACAGAGTTCGGCTTGCGCCTTCGCCATGCCGGAGGTGATGCCGATCTGGCTGGCTTGCTCATTTACAGCAAGAAGTTTTTCCAGCGGAGGCTTGCCTTCGAAAATTGCCAGCGCACGATTTTGCAGTTCCGGTTCGGCGCGCAGAGCAGCCGCAATAGGAAAATTCGGAACGTAAATGCAGGCGAACGGCATAAAAAGTTCTCAGTTGCCAGTTCTCAGTTCTCAGTGAACGCCGCCGTGAAGCGTGGAATTGGCTACCCCCAACTCGTTTTGCTTGGGAAAGCGATGGAGACTGATCCTGCCGGTTTGCGGTTTGGAACGGGTATGGAGGAGGAATTGAATTGATGGTCGGACAGCCGCGAGCGTAATAGCTCCGCCGAAATTTCCAACCCAGTCAGTAGTTGCGTATGAGAAGGGTTGCGCTCTTGACCAGCAATCGACTGCGCAGCGGCATTCTGAGAACTGAGAACCGAGAACTGAGAACTGAACTGCAACAGCAGCGACGAGCAGCTTCCGGCAATGGGCTGTTGCTCGATGGCCAGCAAAATTGTGGGCGTGTGCTCAATGGAGCGGCGGAAGCGGAACCATGTGGTCAGCGGAATGCGGCGGGCGGCTTGCGCTGGCAAGTCGGCGAGATCGAGCGCGATCAGGCCAAAGCCTCCGCTTTCCAGCAGCAGGTCGGTCGCGCGCAAGACTTGCTCCAGACGACCCTCATTTTCCTGTTTTGCGTTTGGAAAATGAATTTGGCCTTTTAGTTTTATTTTGTTTTTCTCTGTGCCTCGGTGTCGGTGTGTTGAAGAATCCTGGCAGCGCACCCACAGCATGCGATCGAGGTCCACGCCGACCGCAGCGGACGAATGCGGATCGAGTGAATCGCAGGCGTCGATGAGGGCGCAGAATTCTGTGCGGCGGGTGGCGGCGGCCAGAGCAGCGAGAAGAATCGTGGTACGCCCCGACGAGGCCGGACCACAGATTTCGGTGATGCATCCACGAGGGAGGCCTCCGGTCAGGGAGTCGAGTTCGGCGATGCCGCTGGAGGCCATTTCCGGCGCAGGGCGGACTGCGAGGCGCGAGGCGGGAACGATGGAATTTTCGATTGCCGATTTTCGAGTGCTGATGGGTGGGATGGTTGAAGCGGAGACCACCTCCGGCCCCGATTCCTCATCAAAAATAAAATGGCGGCGCAAGGCCGCCGAAGTGGGAACCACCACGGAAGACATAAAAGAATCTCAGATTTCAGGGAACGCCGGGCTCAAGCCCGGAGGCGGATTTCTTTATTTCGCTTTTCATTCGCCTGTGAAATTGTCTCGTTTCGGAGCCGTCTTGTCAACTGGGTAGGAAAATTATTTTCTTCTTACTGGAATGTAGCCACATGGGACTGACTCGCGTCTATAGCGCGGAGCGAGATTTGACACTGCGGTGAAGGCATTGAAGCTCGGGAGCAGGGATTCCTCCCTTTGCTCCAAATGACCAGGCTGAAGGTTGTTAAGCGCTCGCCTAATTTCTCACCTCTTCGTAGAGGGCATCGATCTGGTCGCGATAGCGCTCCTCGATGGCCTTGCGGCGAAGCTTCAGCGTGGGCGTGAGCGTGCCGTCGGTAGCGCTAAATTCGTCGGGCACGAGGAGAACTTTTTTCAGCGTCTCGAAGCGGGCGAGGCCGCGATTCACTTCGCCCACGATTTCTTCGTAAAGCGTTTTGACTTTCGGGTGCGCCACCAGGGCTTCCCTGGTGGTGAAGGGAATGTGGTGTTCGCGCGCCCATTCCTCGAGCAGTGGGAAATGCGGGGAGATCAGCACAGAGGCGAATTTCCGGCGATCTCCGACCACCACCGCAGTTCCGATGAGAGCATGCAGCTTGAGCGAATTCTCCACCGGTTGCGGGGCGATGAATTTTCCGCCGGAAGTCTTGAGCAGGTCTTTCTTGCGATCCGTCACTGACAGGAATCCGTTTTCATCGATATGGCCGATGTCGCCTGTCTTGAACCAGCCGTCCACGAAGGCATCGCGAGTCTCGTCGGGCCGGTTCCAATAGGAGCGAAACACCGATGGGCCGCGCACGAGGATTTCGTGATCTTCGGCGATGCGCACTTCGACGTTGGGAAGAGGGCGGCCCACCGTTCCGACCCTGTGAGCTTTGGGGCTGTTGATGGCAATCACCGGAGAAGTCTCGGTCAGGCCATAGCCTTCGTGAATGCGAATCCCGATGCTGGCGTACCATTCGGCGAGTTCTCTGCCCAGCGGCGCTCCGCCTGATACGAAGATCTCGACTCGTCCTCCGAGGCGCTCCCGTACTTTCGAATAAACCAGTTTGTGGGCCAACTTCCAATGAAGGGCGTTGGGAGTCGTGCCTTCGAGAATTTTCGGGCGATGTTTCTGTCCCACGGAAAGGGCCCAGCGGTAGATGCCTCCCTTGACCATGCCCTGCGTCTGCTGTTCGACTTGCAGGAAGATTTTTTCGTAGACGCGCGGAACAGCCACGAAAATCGTCGGACGTACTTCCAGCAGAGCTTGCGGCAACTGCTCGAATAATGGACAGTACGCCAGCGTCACTCCTCGATAGAGCAAGGCGAGATCGGCATGGCGGGCCGTCACGTGGGACAAAGGCAAGAAAGAAACGCTGACGTGCCCGGGGCGCATCTCAAATCCATCCATCGAGTGCAGCACATTTGAGGTGAGATTCCCGTGCGTGAGTTGGACGCCTTTCGAGATGCCGGTCGTGCCGGAGGTGTAGATGATGGAAGCGAGATCGTCAGCAGTGACGGACCGGGCGCGTCGTTCGAGGTCGAGGTCGCGTCCGCTCGGGCCGCGATGCATCAAGGTCAACATTTGTGCGGCCTGCGCGGCTTCGACAGGGTCCATGACCACGATCTTCTGGATCGCCGTCTGATCCGGGATGGACAGAACTTTCCTGAGTTGTTCCTCGGTGGAAACAATGACCACCTTGGCACCGGAATCGCCCAGGATATAAGCGGTCTGCTGTGCGGTGAGGGTCGCATAGATGGGAACGACCACAGCACCCAGCAATAAAGAAGCAAAGTCGGCGACCGCCCATTCGGGGCGGTTCTCGCTGAGAATGGCGACGCGGTCTCCCCGGGTGATGCCCCAATGCGCCATAGCTCGCGCCATGCCAGCGACATTGCGGTAGAACTCATGCGTGCCAATTGGAACCCATGATTCCCTCTCCCGCGCCAGCATGATGCGTTCCTGCTTGCGGTCCACGATGGCAAGAAAAATATCGTTCAAGGTCTGAGGCTGCATACGCAGGGATCCTCCTGACTCCCGCAGAGGAAGATGTTTCGTCATTACGAACTCCTGCTACCGTCGCGCCGCTACTTGCCGCTGCGATAGTGACCCCAACGCCAGGTCGGGCCGAATGAGAAGCGAACGTAGTTCTGCCTCGGCGTCAATAGATTGGAGAACAAATGCGTGTTCACCCAATCCGCGGCAAAGCGGACACCTACCGTCCGGGACACATTCACGTCCAAGCCGCCACCAAATCCGAAGAAGAATTGCGTATCGGTCTGGTGTGAGTTCGGCACCGGAAGCTGCAGATATGTGAACAAAGGTGCCAAAGTCGCAGGGAATGTAATATCGGCGCTTTCGTGGATTCCGCCGAGTCCGGGTCGAACCAAGAAGGTGACTTTCTGCCACTTGCGAATATAGAACTGGGGACCGGCGGCAAAAGTGTAGGTCGTCGATTTAAAGGGGACATGAATCGCGCTCGCTCCGCCCGGCACCAGTCCTGACTGATTCACTGGTCCAGCGAAGATGGTTTCGCTTCCGCCGATGGTTCCCGCGCCGCTGAGCACATCACTGCCCAGTGCCCCGAAATCAAATCCCAGTCCCAGCCATGGTTTCGCTGTGACTCCAATGTCGCCTTCGAAGCCGCGTTCGGTCAGGTTACGGGCCGGGCTGATCATGTAATCGAAGCCGGTAAAAAACGTGTAGCGGTTGATGTCAGTCTGCTGCGCCATGGCAGGCAGGCATAGGGTGAGAATAAGGACGAGAAGTAGCAAACGGTTCAGGTAGGGCATACCTCACCTCGTGGGTTGAGTTTTAATGCGGGGGCGGGCTGCGCATCGATTGGAAACCTCCCACTCTGTCAAAACCACAGGCAGACATAAATCCGTGGGAGTGAAGGATGCATTCATATGCCGATTGATTCTTAGGCGACGACGAACTGGTCTATTCCGTGCTTCGGCTCAGCCATCGGCGCTGTCTTGGGTTCTGGTTTTGTCGGCGAAGCGGGGCTCGTACGTAGAACCTGGATGGGCTCCGGCTTTGCCGGTTCTGCGGCGGTGGCTGGCACCACGCGCCATTTTTTGCGTGATCTTGCGTTCTCCGGTGGCCTGAGATCGATTGTTTCCCGGAGTTCGTTGAAACTGAGGAGCAACAACTTCTCCATCCGGCTCAGATCGGGCGCAGCGTGCACATCGCCGCTGAATCCGAAATACACTTTACCGTTGTAACTGAGGATGGCGCAGTTGACCGCCATCTCGCCACCGACCGGAACATACGGATACCAGTCGATCATCTTGTGTCCCAGCAAGTAGAGCGGGAATTGCGGACCGGGTACGTTTGTGCAGACCAGGTTGAAGGGCGTGACCGGCAATTGGCTGGCGAGCGGTCCAGCCAACCCTTGCAAGGAAGTTGGGAACATCCCGATCAGTCCCCCGGCCAGGCTGACTAACTCCGCGGCATGCATGCGTTTGAGGAATTCCGTGCGCTTGTGTACGGCTGCGAGCAGCCGCCGCGGGTCGCGGATGTCCAAAGGAACTGTAACCGGGACAAGAGAAATTCGATTACCGAGTTCGGAAGTGATGGTGCTCCCACGGAGGTTTACCGGGACCATCATGCGGAAGAGTCGGTCGTCTACCTGTTCTCCGTGCAGTTCGCAATACCGGCGAATCGTTGCTGTGACGACGGCCAGAATCACGTCATTCACGCTGGTGCCATACTGCTGCTTTATGGCCTTCACTTCTGCCAGCGGGATTTCCACGCAGGCGAATTTCTGTGGTCCCCGGTAGAGGATATTGAAGCGTAGCCGCTCGGTAAACGCGGTGATCTCAGGAAAAAACGTGGCGAATTCCTGGGGATCGACATTTCCGCCGGTGGCGGCGGCGCGCTCGGCCATGGTAAGCAGATCGGTCATGGCGGAAAGAATGCGCTTCACCATATCGGAATAAGAATCGACGAAGCCGGCGGTGAGGGAAGTCAACGCATCAGGAGGCGGGGGCACTCGCAGCTTCACCTTTTTCTTTGGCACAAAAACGGCGTCGGGATTGGCATCAAGCAGCACATTCATAATCCCTACGCCGGCAATGCCGTCTACCAGGCAGTGATGCAGGCGAAAGATGATTGCGGTGCGATGGCCTTTCATGCCGCGAACTATGGTCATGTCCCACAGCGGATGCCGACGGTCCATGACCTTGCTGAAAAGTCTTCCGGCAAGGGCCTTCAGTTCCGTCACAGTGCCATGGGCGAGCTTTACCTCGCGCATGTGACGCGATAGATCAAATTGCGGATCGAATTCCCAACTGGGCAGCCCGATTCCAAAAGGTGCGGAGACTACCCGCTTCATATAGCGTGGCAGAAGAGGCAGCTTGGCTTCGACAAAACGCGCGCAATCGGCGACGGAGATTTCTCCATCGAAAGTGCAGACGCTGGCCACGTTGAGCGGCATGCCTTCGCGCTCCAGATGCAGGAAGACCGTGTCTCCCCAGGAAAGCCGCTCACTGACGTGGTTGGACATGAAGTTCCCCTTAGCTCACGAACCAGAATTCACCGGCCAACTTCGTCAGTTTCAGCGCTTTGTAGATGTCGACATTCACGCCACGAAGAAGAACTTTCACTTTCTTCTCGTTCGCAACGCGAGCAAAATTTTCCAAGCGTTGCACGTCGCTGGCATCCAGGCGACGCACGGAAGAGAGATCGAGTGCGACTTCTGCCTCGCTGTTGAGTTTTTTCGCAGCCTGATCAAGCGCCGCGGTCACGCGTTGCTGATCGATATTCACGATTGTGGAACTGATTCCCATATGCACCGCCATGCTCTTCGTTACTCTGTTATGGTTGATTCCACCTGCATGGAGCTTTGCTCCGGGGATTTGCCGTAGGCGGCTGTCCCAACGGCATTCCTGCTCGAGGATCGTCCCTCATACGCCTTCCAGAACAGATCCACCAATTCCTTCATCAGAGGCATACGTGGATTCGACCGCCATGACGGATCTTCGAAGGCCATCGCCGCCATTTCCGGGACGGCTTGTTCGAATTGTTCTCGCGAGATGCCCAGTTCGGCAATCGATCGCGGGAGTTGCAATTGATCAAGCAAGCGCTCTACCGCCACAATCAAATTTTGTACTTTCTGCTCGATCGTCTCGCCGCCCAAGCCGAGTAGATCGGCTACGGTGGCGTACTTCTTGTGCGCGATGTATCCCTGAGTGTAGGGCGACGGCATGAACTTCGCCGGAACCGCGGCGTTGTAGGCAATCACGTGCGGCAGCATGAGTGCGTTGGCGCGGCCGTGCGCGACGTGGAAGCGGGCACCAAACGCATGAGCCAGCGCATGATTCACTCCCACCGAAGCGTTCGAGAATGCCATTGCCGCGATGCATGCTGCGTTGTGCATCATGCTGCGCGCTTCTTCATCAGTCGGCTTTTCGTACGCAATGGGCAGGTATTTGAAGATCAGCCGAATCGCCTGCATGGCGTTGGAATCGGTATATGCAGAGGCGTAGTTGGACACGCCCGCTTCGAGCGCATGGGTGAGTGCGTCGATCCCGGTATCAGCGGTCAGGCCTTTGGGCATCGACATCACGAACTGCGGATCGACGATCGCCACGTCGGGACTGAGTGAATAGTCCGCAAGCGTGACCTTGCGGCCCCGCACTTTATCAGTCAGGACGGCAAACGGAGTGACCTCGCTTCCAGTACCGCTGGTGGTCGAGATTGCGATCAGCCGTGCCCGATTTGATTTCTCCGTGGGGTACTGGACGACTCGCTTCCGTAGATCGAGAAACGGCGCGGCAAGTTCCTCCAGATCGGCATCGGGCGACTCGTACTTCAACTTCATGATCTTTGCCGCGTCGATGATCGATCCTCCACCCAACGCGATGATCTGATCTGTATTATTGAAGTTCAGGGCCTCGACACCCTGCTGAATGACCCGCGCTTCAGGTTCGGCATCGGGGATCACCAGGACGTGAACGTGCGTCTTGGGGCAGATATGCCGTCGAACGATGTCCACGTGTCCGATCTGCTCCAGCGCCTTGTTGGTGACGATAATCGTTGCCTTTGACGGGAACTGCCCCAGATTCTCGACCGCGTTCATGTTGAAGTAAATCTGATTGGGAACTCGGAACCACATGTGATTTTGGGTCCTCCGAGCCAGGCGCTTGATGTTGAGGTAGTGATAGATATTGACGTTATCGGTGGTGCTGTTGCCGCCTCCGGTGCCGCAGCCGAATGAGAAGGTGGGAATGAGATCGTTGTAAACCCTGCCCAGCGCGCCGATGGCGCCGGGAGAGTTGACGATGACGCGGCCGGCATTGATCACATCCCCAAACTTCCGAATGATTTCTTCATTGCGCGAGAAGATGACGGCTGTGTGGCCCAGGCCCCCGGCATGGTTCACGTCAATGCAAGTTTTCAATGCTTCATTCACCGACTTTGCGCGGTAGACCGCGAGAACCGGGAACAGCTTCTCGACGGAAAGCGGATGCTCTCGGCCTACGCCTTGAATCGGCGCGACCAGAAGCTTGGTATCCGGCTTTACCGAGAGGCCGATAAATCGCGCAATATCGATTGCTCGTTGCCCAACCGCCATGGGCTGCATGAATCCGGTCTGGGGATCGATCACCGTCCGCGCCAGCAACTGGGTTTCTTTTTCGTCGCAAATGTGCGCGCCGAGGTCGGCGAACTTCTTCAGTGCGAGATCGTAGATCTCGTCGTCGATGACAACGGTCTGCTCCGAGGCGCAGATGGTTCCATTATCGAAAGTCTTGGAAATGATAATGTCGACAACCGCGGCATTCAGATCGGCTGATTTTTCCAAATACACGGGAGTATTTCCCGGCCCCACACCAAGCGCCGGCTTGCCGGAACTGTAAGCGGCTTTCACCACCCCGGGCCCGCCGGTGGCATCGATCAGGCCGACATCTTTGTGGTGCATGAGGTAATTGTTGTCGGGAATGGTGGAGGACTCCACACAGGTGAAAACGCCCTCCGGCGCGCCGTGCTTCACGGCGGCCTCGTACATGATGCGCACGGCCTCGGCGCAGCAACGCCATGCCCTGGGATGCGGACTGAAGATCACCGCGTTTCGCGTCTTAATCGCAAGAATGCACTTGAAGAGAACGGTGGACGTTGGATTCGTGATCGGGAGAAGTGAAAATAAAACGCCGATCGGCTCGGCCATTTCGAGCAGATTGCGATCTTTGTATTCGCGGATGACGCCGACGGTGCGCTTGTCCTTGATGTAGTCGTAAACAAACTCGCTGGCCACCATATTCTTGATGACCTTGTCTTCCATCACTCCTAGCCGAGTCTCTTCGACCGCCATGCGGGCGAGGTGCTGTGCTTGAGCGAGTCCCGCGAGCACCATCGGCTTGATGATGCTGTCCACATCTTCCTGCGTGAATTGAGTGAATACGGCGGCGGCCGTGCGTGCCTGATGAACCAAACCTTCGAGGTAAACGATGCGTTCCGGGCCTGGATTTTCCAACGCCTGTGGGCTCTGTACCCGTTCTCTTACTGGATCGGCAGTAATCATGCATGCCTCTCTTCATCTCAAAGACGCAAGTGCAGCGTGGGTCTGCTTAGAGATCGAGGGTCGTAGGAGGAATGGCCTGTGCCGGATTACGTGCGGACCTGCCGGAGTGGAAGTTCCCGAGCCGAACCTTCAGGGGATTAGAGCAAGACTGTCAGAAAAACATGGTGAAGGATGGCTGTGAGCTCCTGCAGGCACAGTACGTCAACCTCCCACAGAAAGTAGAACTCCGGGAGGGATCAACTTCAGCAACTCCTGTCACGCATCCTTGTGATGGACGTCACAATGATTTCCACAGGAGAAGTCCAAAGCCAGAGACCCCACTTCCGGCAGATTCGGCCAGAGGTGGGGTACCTGTCCGACGTGAAGATCACGCGATGGTGTACTTGCCGGTCTCGATGACTTTCTGGGCAATCGTCTGCCGCAACGCAACCAGGTTGAAGGGCTCGTATTTGGCCAGTCGGCGGAGAATGGCCAGTTGCGAACGCAGCATGTCGCCTTCCGCGCAGGCTGCGATGACCATCTTTGCTGCGCTTTCCACTCTCTCCATCGCTCCCGCCATGTAGATGCGAGTCATGGCAATCGGATACGCTGCGCCTGCCTCGCCCAGCCGCATTGCCATCTTCTGCGCACGCAGCACAGCCGACTCCATGGCGTAGGTTTCAATCGTCATGTTAGCGATGGCTCCCATGATCTCCTGCTGATCCTGTATCGCCTGCATGTACTTTTGCGTCGCGACTCCGGCTGCGAACAATCCCATCTTCTTGGCCGTCGCTACCAGCTTGCGCTCAGCGGCGAGCGGATCTTCTCCCATCTCCTCGCTTGTGCCGGACAGGACTTCGTCCATCAGCTTCTTTATCGCTGGCATGAGCGGAAGCTGTCCGGTCATGGCGCGCTTCAGCAGGAAGCCGGTGATGAGCAGGCGGTTGATTTCGTTGGTGCCTTCGAAGATTCGGTTGACGCGGACATCGCGATAATTGCGCTCCGCCGGATACTCTTCGACGAAGCCGTAGCCGCCATAGATCTGCACCGTTTCATCGACCACGTAATCGATAAACTCCGATCCCCAGATCTTCAGGATCGAGCACTCGACCGCGTACTCGTCGATCACTTTGCGGACTTGTGCCATATCCTGATGAGCGGCGCCAAGCTGCGCGATGGCAGCATCCATCATGCCGACCGTGCGATAGGCCATGGCTTCGCCGGTGAAGATTCCCGCGGCCATGTTGGCGATTTTTTCGCGGATCAATCCGAAATCAGCGATGACTTTGGCGAAGGCCTTGCGCTGCTTGGCATAGGCGATGGCGCTCTCCAGGCAATTGCGCGCCGATCCGACGCAGGCCGCACCGAGTTTGAATCGTCCAACGTTCAGGACGTTAAAGGCGATGTGATGACCCCTTCCGATCTCGCCCAGAACGTTGCCGACGGGAACCTGGCACTCGCTGAGAATCAGGGGGCAGGTGGACGATCCGCGGATGCCCATCTTATGTTCTTCCGCTCCAACGGAGAATCCGGGGAATCCGCGCTCGATGATGAATGCGGTGAACTTCTCCCCATCAACTTTTGCGAAGACGATGAAAAGGTCGGCGAAGCCGGCGTTAGTAATCCACATCTTTTCGCCGTTGAGAATGTAGCGCTTGCCATCAGGGGCAAGCTTGGCATGAGTCCGGCAGTTCAACGCGTCCGAACCAGACGACGACTCCGAAAGGGCATAGGCGCCCACGGTTTGGCCGCTGGCTAGTCCGGGCAAGTATTTTTTCTTCTGCTCCTCGGAGCCGAAATACACGATAGGAAGCGTACCGATGCAGGTGTGCGCGCCCCAGATGGTGCTGAATCCGCCGTACTTCGCGAGCCGGTCGGCGATGATCGACGAAGTAACTTTGTCCATCTCCATGCCACCGTATTGTTCGGGAACATCGACTCCGCTTAGACCCAGTTCTCCTGCCTTCTTGAGCAGATCACGATGGACCGAGAACTCCTTGCGCTCCATCTTGTCGATGTTGGGGACAATCTCTTTGGCGGCGAATTCTTCGGCGGTCTGAGCGATCAGCGCATGTTGTTCGTTGAAATCTTCGGGCGTGAAAACGTCCTCCGGCGCGCGCTCCTCGATCAGGAAGCTTCCGCCGCGAATGTCTTTGGCCTGTGGCGCGGTAAGCGTAGCCATATAGTTCCCCCTGGAATGGATGGTTGATCTCTGGTCTTTACGCGAGCGGGGGAGGAATCCATCGGATCATGAATCGCTTCCCGCCGTATCTGCGATCCCCAATCTTTAGCTGTGGACTGGAGATGTGGCCCACAGCACTGCATGAACAGACATGAACCTGGCCAAAACTGGAATCACAAAATGGCGTCTCCGGGCGAACCGATCGCTTCACCCGGAGACGTAAGATTCAGTTCGAACGAATCAAGCTACCGCTGCCGCTGCCTTTGCGACCCTGGGCCCTTTTTTCGCCCGCTTCTCCGTGGCCGGTTTCGGCGGGTTGGACGCCTTTACCACCACGTCCATGAGAGCCTTCTGTGCGTCGACATAGCTCTTGACCACGTCGCGGGTCAGTTCATTCAACGGCGGAAACGGGAACGGCTTGAGCATGTCCATGGTCTTGCCGAGTGTTTTCGCGCCCGCACTCATCTGGCGTCCGGCCATATCCACCAGCCGCTTTTGTGCATCGAGCAACGAGTCGCTCGCCTGCCGCGCCAGTTCGGTGAATTCTGTCGGTTTCACCTTGCGTCCTCTGCCGTTCGTCACCTTTCCACTGGTTGCCTTGCCGGTCTCTTCGGCGACAACGTCGAGGAATTTCTTCTGCGTTTTAGCGAAGTTCTCGACCGCTTCATGGGCGAGGTCGATCATATGCTCGGGCTGATACGTCTTGCCGGACTTGGCCGACTCCAGCCAGGTGTGGGTTTGCTTACTGGCCATTTTGAGATACTCTTCGTGCATCTCGATGAAGGTATCGACGCTGCGGCGAAGCAGCTCCACTAATGCGCGGCGGCGCGGGCAATCTCCAATACGCTCTTTGACGCCGCTCAGCAGGATTTCATTCTGCTTCTTGCCGAGTTCAAGTAGAACCTTCTGACCTTCCAGGAACGAAGTCATGCCCTCCTCGGCGACTTCGCTGAGAATGGCGGTAGGAGAGCGATGCGGATCCGAAAGCTGTTGCCGTACGGCGTGCATTACGCTGGCATTCTGCCGCATTGCCAGATCGAGCAGGATGCGCTGCGTGGCGAAAAGAGTTTGTACTCCCTGTTGTCCCCAGCCCGAGAGCACCGAAATCAGGGTAGGCTCTTTGGGAGGAGCGGTTTCATGCTTTGCTGGTGGCATATGTTGCCTCCGATTTGCTGCACTGCAGCATCATCTAAAATATACGAGTAGCATATACTTGTGTCAAGATATTCTTGCGCAGCAACATGGAAAAAACGAGCATGCCTGAGGTGATTCTCATCAAGAAGTACGGCAACCGCCGCCTGTATGACACCGCGGGCAGCCGCTACGTGAATCTCGATGACCTGGCGGCGCACATCCGCGCGGGAAGGGAAGTGCGCGTGGTGGATGCGAAGACGGGACAGGACCTGACACGCGTGATTCTCACCCAGATCATCACGGAAGATGCCAAGGGGAAGCCGACCGGCCTGCCACTCGAATTGCTGCGCCAACTGATCATCGCTTCCGACGAGGTGCGGCAGGAATTTCTGATGTGGTACCTGAAGTCGGCCTTTGACACGTATCAGAAGCTGCAGGACACGGTGCAGAATCGATTGAGCGAGGTGCAATCCGCCATTCTGTCGCCCGTCGAGATGATGAAGCGATTCCTTGGCGCCGCGCCACCGTCCCCGGCCGTGCCTGCTTCAGGCGTTCAGGAAGTGGAATCCTTGCGGCAGCGCGTGGCGGAACTCGAAGCCAAACTGGGGAAAAATCCCAAGCCAAAGCGCCGTCCTCGCAAAAACCGTTGAATTTTTCAACACGAACCTTCCCGCGAACCGACACATCAGAAGATTGTTGACGAAAAACCAAGGGCGCGGTAATTTTGCGATGCAGCATCCGGCTGCGCACGCCAGGAAGCGGCGCGGCGGTTCCGGGAAGAACTTGCGACGGACACAGAAAAGAGTAGCAACCCATCTCTCCAGCAACGGCCGGCGCGGTTCCAAGGCGCCGCCTTATCCCCAACTCCAGAGTGCTAATGTTTGGACCGAAGCTCTGTTCGCTGCAGAGGCCCTCATCCTGCATGCGACGCCGGTTTACTACGGCTTGGGTGTGCCGCGGGGAGATGGATCCGCTGTCATTATTATTCCCGGCTTTCTCGGCACCGATGTTTATCTTACTGAACTGCACGCATGGTTGAAGCGCATCGGCTACCGCCCGTATTTCTCAGGCATTGGGATCAACGCGGAATGCCCCAATTTGCTGATTCAGCGACGCTTAAACCAGACTATCGACAAAGCTTTGTCTGAAACGAAACGCAGAGTGCACCTCATTGGCCACAGCCTGGGCGGTGTGATCGCGCGCTCCGCGGCCGGACAGCGCGCCAGGGATGTTGCTTCGGTGATCACTTTGGCTGCACCCATCCGCGGCACAGTGGTGAACCGTACCGTGATCCATGCCGCCGAGGCGGTACGACTGAAGATTCTCGAGGAGCACGGCCAGGGAGTTCTCCCCGACTGCTATACCGGCCGTTGCACCTGCAATTTCCTGGATTACTTGCGGCGGAAAGTTCCCGATCGGATGGTCGAGACGGCCATCTATACCCGTCAGGATGGCATCGTGGACTGGCGTTACTGCATGACCAGAGACCCCGAGAAAGACGTGGAAGTTCCGGGCACCCACATCGGAATGGTGTTCAATCCGGCAGCCTATGCGGTGGTAGCCGAGCGATTGGCGCAGGCGCGCGATCTCGAATGACTCGGGCGCAAACCCAACAGCACCGAGGGCAGTAAGGAACCCCGAAGGAATCCGAATTTGATTCCTTCGGGGTTCGTGTACGATGACAACTTAGCCGACGATCTCCAGCACGGCTCCCGTGCGAGTCGAAAGTTCCTGGGCGGGAATGCCTTGCTTCTCCAAAACAACCTTCGCCGACGAGAGACTGTTATTGGCCACTTCGAATGTTCCGGTACAGTTGGTCTTCATATACGGAAGGCGATGCACGCTCGGACCACGACCATCGATCGATGCTTCCAGCCTGAGACCCTCCCTGGACACGGCGGAAAAATTCCACCGCATGTCCTGTGGATCGGGAGTCGTGTCGCGCACCTTCCGAAAAATGTACTCCTTCCCATCGTGCCAAAGCACAGCTTTGCGGAACACGAGTCCCCATGGCATTTCGTAGATGAGCGCCTCCAGCGTGCTGGCGGGCGATTCGGTTCGCGGAAAATAGGCGTGTGTCCATTTCCAGAAATTACGATGGCGATATCCGCAATTGTGACCCTGTACTCCGAAGCCCAGCGGGGCGCCCGCGAACGAATGGCTGTCGAATTTGATCTCTCCCGAAAAAACTGCGTCCGAATGCGGCGTTCGCGAAAACCCGATCCAACCTTTGCTGCTTAAGACAACGCGAAACGAGGAAGCATAATGCAGATCCCAGGAAATACGGTGTCCGTTGACGGAGAGATTTCCACGACAGTAATCCTCGCCGATTTCGTTCTCGCCGACTCTCAGGTGAAATGGCGATTCTGCCTTGCCGCTGATGGCCAGTTCTGAAAGGGCGAATTCCTGGATATACGTTTGCGGCCGCTGTCCTGCCGCAAACCATGTCGCCCATATCTGAACCGGCATTCCCCGAGGATTCTCTTTGCAACCACCTCTGCCCGGATTCGTCAGGAGATAGCGGAACCACCAAGCTCCGCTGCCGCCGGCAAGTCCCAGGCGCAGAAACCAGACTTCATATCGGCGGCGTTCTCGAAGAGAGCAGAACGCCTCATTCAAAGTGGGTCTGGTCTTTTGATTTGTTGAGGCCATGGCTCTCGATTTTGTGACACATGGATTGCGACATATGAATAATGTCACAGATTCCGACAATCTCCGGTGATGCAGGTCACTGCAAACTGCGACGGGCAGGACGATAGTTTGCATGTTATGGCGGGTGTCCCAATCAATGACGTGGGCGCAACTCCGGGTGTCCCACAGGACTGGCGCGCTGCGGTGGAAAGCTTCCTGCCGGCGAGCGCCAACTCAGCTGAAAAGATCGATGCGATCGAAGCTGCACTGCGCAGTCCGCTAGGCAAGTCGATGCGTGAAGCCATGGCCCGCTGGATCGTGGACGAGATCGTCCCTGTTGAACGGCTGGTGCCGCCCGCATATATAAAGTGGCGTCCTCCGGTGCGAGATTCCATGACCTTCGTGGTAGCCCGACTCTCGCCCGCGCGGCTGGCTCCAAAAATTCTCGAGCAGATCGAACTCCCACCGAATACTCCGCCCGAAGAACGGCTGCTGCGGCTGATCGCTAAGGTCCCTGGCCTGCAAAAACTCGGCCAGGTCATCGCACGCAACCAGCATCTACATCCCGCATTACGTAAGGCGCTCGCCCGTTTGGAAAACGGAATCCGCGACGTGAGCGCCGAGGATATTCGCACGATCGTACAGAGGGAAATGGGACAGAAGGTACGGAAGTTCGCGGTCGAGGTTTCTTGTGGCATTCTCAAGGAAGCCAGCGTGAGTGCGGTGATTCGTTTTACCTGGTTCAACCCTGAAACGCAGCGGCGCGAGCGAGGTGTCTTCAAGGTTCTGAAACCACACATCCCGGAATACTTCGCGGAAGACATGGATTACCTGCAGGGGTTGGCGAAGTATTTTGGCGATCGCCATCATACGTACGGCTTCCCGGCACATCTTATTCCTGACACGTTTCAGAAAGTTCGCCGGCTGTTGCGCCAGGAAGTGAACTTCCGCCGGGAGCAGAAGACGCTGAGCGAAGCGGGGGCACTCTATCGTTCGTTCCATAAAATCCGAGTGCCGAGGGTGATTCCTCTTTTATGTACGCGCACCGTTACCGCGATGACGGAGGAGCGTGGAATCAAAGTCACGAATGCGGCGGCACGTCTCGCGCCGGCGCAACGGCGCAAACTGGCCGAGCAGATGCTGGAAGCTTTGATTGCGGTGCCGCTTTTGTCCTCCGTGCAGGACGCAGTGTTCCACGGCGACCCGCACGCTGGCAACCTGCTTTTCCACCGCGCCTCGGGAAAACTTGTCATTCTGGATTGGGCTCTGCGCGAGCGGCTAGATCGCGAGCAGCGGCGCCATCTTGCCATGCTTTTCCTGCTGGTGAGCTTGCGTGATCCGGTGGGGGTGTGCCACGAAGTCCTGGCGCTTACGACACCGGCGATCAAGCCTGCTTCGGCGCAAGGGCGGCTGGTTCGCAGGTCCGTGGTCGAATTTCTCGAATCCATACCGGCTTCGCAACTGCCGAGCGCCACCGATGCCATGCGACTGCTCGAAGACGTGGCCATTCATGGCATCAGATTCCCCGGCGCGCTAATCATGCTTTCAAAAGTAATGTTCACGCTGGAAGGGATTTTGGGTGAGATGCTGGGCTCTGACACGGCGATCGGCTTCACCATTGCGCGGCAGGTGGCCATGCGCTGGCTGGCCCACCGCAAAGAATTTCAGTCGCCTCTGCGCAAACGGGATTGGTTTGCGCTGCAGTGCAGCGCACTGCTCTTGCCGAGTCGATTGGGAATCCAATGGCAGCAGTCGATGGTGAATCGTTGGTTGACGATCAAGCCAACACCGGCTGCTGCCACGTGAACGCGGCTGCGAACATTCGTTGCGCAGTTTTTGCCTGCGTTCGAACTTAGACCACGACTTCCTTGGGCGGCTTCACACGAGGACGCTTCGCCCGTCCTGACGGCTTCGGTTTGCGCTCCTTCATCACTGAGGTGATCAGAGACTTCTCCATTTCGAAGAACTTCTTCACCTCTTCGCCCGTGATATTGGCAACCGGCAGCAACTGCGAAGGTGAAATCATCTCGATGGAGCGAGTCGTCAGTTCCAGGTTCACGTTCATCTGTTGGCCGATGACGTCGAGCAATCTCTTTTGCGCGTCGATGAAAGCTTCGCCGGCTTCACGCGCCAGTTGCGCCAGTTCAGTCTTCTTCGCGGCTTTTATGTCATGCGCATGCTTGCCGCTGGTTGCCTTGGCGGCCTCCTGAGCCATCACTTCCAGGAATCTTTTCTGGGCTCGCGTGAAGGACTCAACGCCTTCGCGCGCGAAATCCATCAGGTGCTCCGCACGACTTCCTTTGCCTGCTTTGGTGGAATCCACCCATTCCATCGTTTGCTTGCTGGCGGTGGTCAGAAGTTCTTGTTGCAGATCGATCAGGGTATCCACGCTCCGCCGGATCAAATCTGTCATGGCAACCCCCGGTGCGAAGTTGGCGACGCGTTCTTTGACTCCGTTGAACACAATATTGTTTTCCTGTTGCGCCAAGTTGAGCAGGGCGCGCTGTGCTTCCACGAGGCTCGAGGTGCCCTCGATCGCCATCTCAGTGAGAATGGCGATTGGAGAGTGGCCGTCGTGGTCCTTGCTATGAGTTCGCATGTCCGCCTCCCCCCATTGCTGCGATGCAGCAATCAAGGTCAATATATGACCCGGATGAGCCCGCGTCAATGGTTCTGGCTGCCTTTGTGCGCCATATCAATATGAAGCGTGATTCGGGTCACTGGTCTTCCTCCGTCCAACGCGCAATCTGTTCAGTCGCGAGAACGTATCTCTATGAAAAAACTGGGCCCGGTAGAAACCGCGAAGCAACTGATGGCCGATGCCGTGAAATGGTCAGTCATGACCTGGTTGCGCGAGAAGAAAAATGTGCGGAAGAGGGCCGACCAAGCTAATGCCGCGCTCGACGAATTTGCCGATAGCGTGAAGCAAGCTTGGCCCGCGAGCGCTCGGATGGCCTACGAAGATACGGCCTTAAGCGGAACCGGTAACAACAAGAAACATAAGTCAATGAATGGCGAGGACGCGGTTGCCAAATGTAAGCAGGCAGAGGAAGAAGCCGAACATGCTCGCATCGTGGCCGAGGAAACTTTTGATCGCGCAGAACGCCTGCTGAGCACTGCGTTGGCCCGGGAAGGTTGCAGCCAGGCGATCCGATCCTGGGAATTGAAAGAGCATGCGATCCGTCTTGCCGAAGAGCTGGGAAGATCCGCGAAAGGCTGATCTGGCTTGTGTCAGACAGCGCACATTTAGCCCGGTGACGTCGCTCACATTCATTCGTGACACCCGCCACGGACGGCTTGCCTCAGAGCTGCTTAATTTATTTAGAACATTTTTCCCTTCGGCTGGAGAAAGGAAATATGCAGTTATCCGAGTGGTCGAAACAGGAAGTCGAATACGGCCGGAGGTTTTTGAATTCTGGGCTGGACGGGGTTCGTTCCGGCCGGGAAGCATTCTTGAATGGTAGGCCTCTCACTCCCTTTTTCCGCGAGTCGCTTGTGAAAGCTTTGAAGCCTGCCGCCCTGGGCGCATGCATTGGCCTGCTGACCAGTTGTCCCCGAGACCGGGTTCACAAGACCTCGCGCTTAGTGGTGTCCGGTTTCCTTGGCGGTCTGCTCGGCTTTGCGGCGGGCGTGGCATGGGAATCCCGTTTCTTGACTAAGAGTGCGGCTGACGGGGCTCTCAACAGCATGAGGAAGGTTCGAGACGAACACTGGTTCGAAAAGCATCCGATCGACTACGCGTAGATCTGAGAGTGACAACATCCGAGTCTCCCACATTCGTGAGCTAGACCGGTAGCGTCTATCGCGCGAGATGTTTTCTCGCAGAACGGGTCCTCCAAGCAGAACCAGGGGGCCGGTATGACCTGGAGAGACGCGGCAGTAGAGCGAGGACATTTCCTGCTCGCCGACGCTGCCGACGTGCAGCAACTCTCGTTTGTCTGGATGAAATGCTGCCGTGAGACTTCGGAACCTCAGTTCTGTATCGCCCACTTTGTAGTTTTCTGCCGCACCAAATCCAACGTAAATCGACCGTTTCTGGCCACTCGGTTCTCGAGTAATCGCGCACTGCCCGTTTGATAACAATTCAGCGATTTGGCAGACGCGGCAGGAATGGAAGGGCATAGTGTGACTGCGGAACTCGTAGGCTCGCTGCAGTATGGACGAATCCTTTTTATTTGGATTCATCTTGTTGGCATTACGGCCTTCGGCTATATCGTCTGGCGGCGGTTAATCCCGCTGCTGCGCACTGCGCATGATCCCCGCTTGGATCATCCTCTTCTCCGGCTCCGCAACGTGGTCCAATTCTGGTTGGGGCAGTGGAAACACCCGCGCTACAAAACAGCAGGGATCCTTCATGTCCTGATCTTTGCCGGATTCCTTCTGCTTGCTATGCGGGCATTCACCCTTCTGATGGTCGGGGTCTCGCACACGTTTGTCATGCCGGGCCTGTCAGGAAAAGCTGGACTGATCTACGAAACGCTGACCGACTATGCCGCAACTGTCGTGTTTCTGTGCATGGTATTCGCGATTGTGCGACGGTTGGTGTTCAAGCCGGAGCGTTATGAGGTCCCCGCAAAGTTCGGCAATGGGCACAAAGCCGATGCCGTCTTCTTGTTGGCGCTGATTGCGGCATTGATGCTGGCCGACAGCGTGTTCGAGGCGTCCAAAGCGGCAGCTATGGCGCAGACGCATCCCGGCACGGAATTTCTCTCTCGTTTCTCGCTGCCATGGTTATTTCAGATCGCGATTGCCTCAACTTCAACGGCAACGCTGGGACGGCTGTGTTTCGCTGGATATCTGAGTCATGAACTGACGTTTTACTTCCTGCTCTGCTATCGCCCATTCGGAATTCAGTTCCACGTAGAAACGTCGTTGTTCAATGTGTACTTCGCGAAGCTGGATCGCGAAATTCTGAAGCCAGTGAAACATGGAGTCGGCGCGGACGAACTCGATCAGGTGAAATCGTTCGGTGTGAAGACGTTCGAAGACTTCACCTGGAAGCACATGCTGGATTTCTACACGTGTGCGGACTGCGGGCGCTGTTCCGACAACTGCCCCTCGCATGCCGCCGGACGCCCGCTCTCTCCTCGATTCTTCACCACCAAAACCCGTGATTACGCATTCCAGCATTACCCGATGTTCGGCAGAGCCGGCAATGGCCAGGCGCTGGTTGGCGGCCTTTACTCCGAAGAGCAGATCTGGTCTTGCACCACGTGCGGTGCCTGCGAAGCAGAGTGCCCGCTTTTGATCGAATACATCGACAAGATTGTCGACTTGCGTAGAGGGTTGGTAGATGACGGAAACGTGCCGCAATCTCTGCAGAAGCCGTTGAAAGCGCTCGAGAGCCGGGGCAATCCTTACGGCAGGATGGAGAAGAAGCGTGCCGACTGGGCAACGGCGAACGATCTTCCGCATCAAATCCGAAGACTCGACAGAGTTCCCGGCGCGGACACCCTCTACTTCGTCGACAGCGTTACGTCTTTCGACGACCGCATGCAGTCGATTGCTCGCGCGACGGCCCGAATTCTCGGCCACCTCGACGCAGACTTCGGAATCCTTGGCCCGGCAGAAAAAGACAGCGGTCACGACGTGCGGCGCTTCGGCGAGGAAATGCTCTTCCTCGCCTTGCGCGACCATAACACCGAAGCTATCCGAAACTCCGGGGTGGAACGCATCGTCACTGCCGATCCCCACGCCTACAACGCGCTGAAGCACGACTACGAAGATGTGCCGCCGGTCGAGCACATCAGCCAATTGCTGGCGCGCTCGGTCAGGTCGGGCAGACTGAAGTTTAAGCCTGTCGAGAGCGAAGGCCTCGTCTATACCTACCACGATCCCTGCTATCTCGGTCGCCACAACAATATTTACGACGATCCGCGCGCAGTGCTGGATGCGATTCCGGGCCTGAAGCGTGTGGAGATGAGGCGCTCCCGTGACCGATCCTTCTGCTGCGGAGGAGGCGGCCTGATGCTGTTCTACGAACCGAAAGAAGAGGAGCGCATCGGTGTGAAGCGCGTGCGCATGGCCGCTGAGGCTGGCGCGAACGTGATCGTTACAGCCTGTCCCTTCTGCATGACCAATCTGGAAGATGCGATCAAAGTCGCGGGCCTCGAAGGGATGATGACCGCAATCGATCTGGCCGAATTGGCGGATCAGCAGATTGCACGTGAAAGCCTCGAGACGACTTCGGAAATTCCTCAAGAGTGCGCCATTGGGAGGTAAATGTGGAAATTCTGGTTTGCGTGCGAAAAGTGCCTGACACATCCGAGAACGAAATCGAGATTAACAGTGCTGGGAACGACATCGAGCGCGACGATCTTGTCTACTCGATCAACGAGCCGGACAACTATGCAGTCGAAGAAGCACTGCAAATCGCCGCGCGCGTTGGGGGCAAAGTCAGCGTCGTGACGGTCGGTGGCGAGGACGACGAAGAAGTCCTGCGCCGCGAGATGGCCATGGGCGCAACCCACGGCATTCTGCTCAGTGACGAGGCCTTCGCGGGATCCGACGGCCGGGGCGTCGCCGCAATCCTGAAAGCCTTCGTCCAGAAGAATCACTTCGACCTGATTCTCACCGGAGTCCAAGCTGAAGACGGCGCCGCGCAAGTCGGCGGGATGTTGGCTGCGATGCTCGATTATCCGTTTGCGTCACTGGTGACTGCGATCGAAGTCCGTGAAAGCAGGGAACTCAAAGTCACGCGTGAGATCGAGGGCGGAAATCGCGAGGTCAGCGAAATTGCTCTGCCTTGCGTGCTCTCGATACAAACCGGCATCAATGAGCCGCGGTATGTGGGTATGAAGGGCATTCGAGCGGTGCAGTCCGTGCCCATCCCGACGCACTCTGCAGCAGATCTCGACCTGAAGCCAGACGAGTTCGGATTGGCCGCGGCCAAGGTGAAACGCGTGGACTACTTCGTGCCCGCGCTCGGCAAGGGCGCCCGCATGCTCGAAGGCAGCCGTGAGGAGAATGCTGCAGAAGTTTTCGAGCTGATTGCAGCAAAAGGAGGATTGAAATAATGGCGCGCATCTTTGTTTATATCTCGCACAAGCAGGGCGTACCTGACGATTCGGCCGCCGAATTAATCGCCGCCGCGAAAAAGATCGACGCAGCCGCGAGTCCAACGGCGATAGTCACAGGTTCCGGGGCGGAACTTGATTCCGCCTGCACCGCATTGCAGAACTCCTATGCGGAAGTCTGGAAAATCTCCAACGATGCGCTCGCTCATCCGAACGCCGAATTGATCCGCAAAGCTCTGACGAAGATCATTTCGCCTGACAGTATCGTTCTGCTAGCGCACGATCACTTCGGCATCGATCTCGCGCCGGGGCTCTCCATCAAACTGAATGCCGTTTTTGCATCAGATGTGTGCGGCATTGGCGGTGTCAAAGGAAATGTGCTTCAACTGGTTCGCCAGGAGTTCGGCGGGCAAGTGAGTGCGCATGTGACTTGCGAGCTTTCCTCCGGGGCAGTGATCACAATTCGTCCGGGAGCATTTAAGCCTGTCGAAAGCCCCGGAATCGCCGGAGCGGTCGTCGACAAGTCGGCAGAGGTCGACCCACTCCGGGCCGGCCGCTGTTACCTCGAAACCATCGTTGGGGAAGCCGCTGACATCGACATTACCAAGCACGCGGTTCTGGTCTCGATCGGCCGCGGAATCCAGGAGAAAGATAACGTAGGCATCGCCGAGGAACTCGCCGAAGCGCTGGGCGCGGCTGTCAGTTGCTCGCGACCCGTGGTCGATGCCAAGTGGCTGCAGAAGTCTCGCCAGGTCGGCTCCTCCGGAAAGACGGTCAAGCCAAAGGTCTATCTTGCCTGCGGTATCAGCGGAGCCTTCCAGCATCTGGCGGGCATCAAGGGCAATCCCTTCATCATCGCCATCAACAAGAATCCCAAGGCCCCTATTTTTCAAATCGCCGACATTGGCGTGGTCGACGACATTCTCGAATTCATTCCCGAGTTAACCACCAAAGTGCAACAAATGCGCGGCATTCCGGCCAAGTGAGGAATCGATGATCACCAGCAAAACTCTGAAGCTCAGTCTGAAGTCGCTGCGGGATTTCGCCAAAAAGCGTCTGCCCGATGAAGTCCTGCGCGAGCTTGATGAAAAAGATGAGTGCCCGCTCGAGATCGTGCACCACATGTGCAGCCCCGATCAGCTGGGCATTCAACTCCTCTTTATTCCCGAAGATTGTGGCGGCTTCGGCGGCGGCGCCTTCGACGTTTATCTCGTCTGTGAAGAGATGGCGCGTATCGACCTCGGAGTCGCCACGGCAGTGCTGGCGACATTCCTTGGCAGCGACCCTATTACCGTCGGGGCAACTCCTGAGCAGAAAAAATTCTGGTTGAGCCGCATCGCCAACGAAGGGCTCCTCTTCGCCTACGGAGCCACCGAACCTGATGCGGGCAGCGATCTCGGCGCGCTGAAAACCACGGCGGATCGCGTGATGCAGGACGGCAAGATCGTCGGCTACAAGATCAACGGCAATAAGCAATGGATCAGCAATGGCGGCATTGCCGATGCCTACACGGTGTTGGCCAACACGCCCAACGGCCCGAGTTGGTTCATCCTTGAAAAAGGGGTGAAAGGATTCACCCACGATGAGCCCGAGGACAAGCACGGGATTCGCCTGAGCAACACCGCCGCGCTCGCCTTCAGCGATGTCTATGTCGATGCCGATCGCCTCATCGGTGGCGTCGAAGGCCAGGGGCTGAACCAGGCGCAAGCCGTTTTCGGTTACACACGCCTCATGGTTGCCGCTTTCGGCCTCGGCGCCGGATGGTCCTCCCTCGACCGCGCGATCCCATATTCCACCAAGCGCATTCAGGCCGGTGCGCCGCTTTCCGAGAAGCAAGGCTATACGCACAAGTTGATTGTCCCGCACGTGGCGCGTCTCGAAGCGGCGCGTGCGTTCATCGAGGAGACCGCCGAGCGCATCGACTCGGGCAAGGAAGGCAGTCTCAACACCGAAGGCGCGATTGCCAAGTACATGGCCACCGAAGCCGGAAACCGCGCGGCCGACGCCAGCATTCAGGCCCTCGGCGGCTACGGATACACGCACGAGTACATGGTCGAAAAGATCAAGCGCGACGTACGCATCACCACGATCTACGAAGGTACGTCCGAGATCATGGAGATGACCATATCGCGCGATCGCTGGCAGCTTCACCTGAAGACGCGCGGCCAGCACTATCACGACCTCGCCCGGCAGTCGGAAGAATTGCATGGGCGGCATCCTGAGGTCGGCGCGGGTGTCGCCGCTCTGGCTCTGCACGCTTTGGCCGAGGTGATGGAGAAAGGCCGCCTCGGACGCCTCACGCGCTATCAGCACATCCTGCTTCGCCTTGGTGAGTTGATCGCATATGCAGAGTCCGCAGCATGCCTGGCGCGCCGCGCTGCCCTGTTGACCGAAAACAAGCTGAACGAGAAAGCGAATCGCCGCTTTAGCGCCGAGGCGCTGGCGGCTATCAGTCGCATCTTCGCGCGCGATGCGGCATTGAGAATTGCGGAAGACGGCCTCCGCTGGGTTATCGGAGCGGGCGGAATCAACGCAAACGAAATTGCAGCCTTTGAAAACGGCATCGGCCTGCCTGCGATTCATCGTGCCCAGGCCGGCCTGATTCCAGATTTGGATTACGTCTCCGACGTTTTATACGGACGCGCCGCGAAGCATGTCATCGCGGCCTGAACATTAAAGCCCTCACTCTGTGCTCGACGTTGCTCGCCGAGCCGGCGCTTGAACTCGATGGGCGCCGGGCGCAGAGAGATTCTCGAGGAGCATCTTTATGGAAAGCACTTCGCATCGCGCCATCGCCATCGTCGGGGTCGGGGCCATCCTGCCCGATGCTCCGAACGTTCCCGCGTTCTGGGAAAACATCAAGAGCGGCCACTATAGCGTGACTGAGGTCGATTCCGCTCGCTGGGATCCGAAGCTCTACTACGATCCCGATCCCAAGGCGCCCGACAAGACCTATTCGAAAATCGGCGGCTGGGTGCGCGACTATGCGTGGGATCCGATGAATTGGCACCTCGCCGTTCCTCCTCGCGTCGTCGACGCTATGGATGGCGGACAGAAGTGGGCCGTAGCCTGCACACGACAAGCGCTGGAAGACTATGGCTATCCCAAGCGCTCGCTCGATCTCGATCGTACCGGTGTGATCCTGGGCAATGCCATGGGGGGCGAGAAACACTATCTCACTACCCTGCGGATTTACTTCCCTGAATGCGCGCGCGACCTGGGAAGCGCCGAACATTTTGCTGTCCTGCCCGAGGATATCCGGCGCGAAATTCTCCGCGAACTTCACGATCGCATGGCCAAGCATCTCCCGGAAGTCACCGAAGATACCATGCCCGGCGAACTCTCCAACTGCATCGCCGGACGCATTGCCAACATTTTTAACTTCCACGGTCCCAACTACGTATGCGACGCGGCCTGCGCGTCAGCAATGGCCGCGATAAGTTCGGCTATCGAAGGCTTGATCGAGCACCACTTCGATGCGGTGATTACCGGCGGCATCGATCGCAACATGGGCGCCCCATCCTTTGTGAAGTTCTGCAAGATCGGAGCGCTCTCCGCCACGGGCACGCGTCCTTATGCGCAAGGAGCGGATGGTTTTGTGATGGGAGAGGGAGCGGCGCTGTTTCTGATGAAGCGTCTCGCCGACGCCGAACGCGACCACGACAAAATTTATGCCGTCATCCGCGGTATTGGCGGATCGAGCGATGGCAAAGGGAAGGGAATCACCGCTCCCAACCCAGTCGGTCAGAGGCTCGCCATCCAGCGTGCCTGGGAGATCGCCGGACTCTCTCCCGGAACCGTCACTTACATCGAGGGCCACGGCACGTCGACACGTGTGGGCGACGTGGTGGAGGCGCAGAGCATGGTCGATGTCCTCCAGGATTCAAGTCTCCCGGTCCACTCAGTCGCGGTCGGTTCGGTGAAGTCGAATTTCGGGCACCTCAAGTCCGCCGCCGGTGCCGCTGGACTGCTGAAAGCCGTTTTGGCGCTGCATGAAAAGGTTTTGCCACCGAGTGTAAATTGCGAGCACCCAAATCCAGACATCGACTTTGCCCACTCGCCGCTCTACGTCAATACCGAATTGAAGCCTTGGACCGTACCTGCCGACAGCATGCGTCGCGCCGGTCTGAGCGCTTTCGGATTTGGCGGCACCAACTTCCATGCGGTGCTCGAGGAATATATCCCGCACCGGCTCAACGGTAACGGAAAGAAATCCATCGCTGTTCCCGACATCGCACCCGCCATTACGGAGTCATCCATGAATCCAAAACCATATCCCTCATGTTCCGCTCCATCCCGCAAGGTTCCATTGCGAGGCGCACTCGTCGTCGGAGCCGGTTCAGAAGCTGCTCTGGTCGAGCGTCTGCGCGTTATAGAAAAAGGAGCTGCCACGGGGCGTGCCCCTGCACCCTCTGCTCCAGCGGAATCCGACCTACGCGCCCCTGAGCGCATCGCGATCGACTACGCAAACTCAGCTGAATTAAAGGAGAAGGCCACAAACACTCTCAAGGCAGTGGCCGCGAATCAGCCCGCCATCTGGAAGGCCCTGCGCGCGCAAGGAATCTATCGCGGACACGGTCCCGCGCCAAAAGTCGCGTTTCTCTATCCCGGCCAAGGCTCGCAATACATAAACATGCTGAAGCCGCTGTGCGCGATCGAGCCCATCGTGGCCGAGACCTTCGCCGAAGCCGATCGAGTCATGACTCCGCTGCTGGGCAAGCCGCTTAGCGAATTCATCTTCGTGGACAAGACAGATGCTGAAGCCGTCGCGAAAGCGGAAGACGATCTCCGCCAGACCGCCATTACCCAACCCGCTGTCCTCGCGACGGACCTCGCCTTAACCCGTCTACTTGCTGCCTACGGCATCAAACCGGACTTCGCAATGGGACACAGTCTCGGCGAGTACGGAGCGCTGGTTGCAGTCGAGGCCTTACCCTTCGGCGATGCGCTGGAAGCCGTTAGTGCCCGCGGACGCGAGATGACGCACTTCGCCGTGCAAGATAACGGCCGTATGGCCGCTGTCTTCGCGCCACTCGAAGAGATCGAACGCATCCTGAAAAGCGTCAACGACTACGTCGTCATTGCGAACATCAATAGCGAGCATCAGTCTGTCATCGGCGGTGCGAGCCTCGCTGTCGAACAAGCCATGCAAGCTTTCCAGAAGGCCGGATACGAAGTCTCCGCTCTCTCGGTCAGCCATGCTTTCCATACTTCCATTGTGGCTCCGGCGAGTGAACCGCTGCGCCGCGTGCTCGAACGCCTGCGCCTGTCTGCACCAAAGCTCCCGATCGTCGCCAACATCAACGGAGAGTTTTATCCCTCTGGAGCGGATATCGTTCCGAAGATGGTTGACATCCTCGCGCAACAGGTCGCAGCTCCCGTGCAGTTTGTCAAAGGCCTGCGCACCCTCTATAACGCCGGAGCGCGCGTATTCGTGGAAGTCGGACCGAAGAAAGCTCTGCAGGGATTCGCCGAAGATGTGCTCGGCCCGCGCGGCGATATGGTTTCGCTTTTTACCAATCATCCGAAGAATGGCGACATCCCAGCTTTCAACCAGGCGCTCTGCTGTCTCTATGCCGCGGGTTTAGGGCAGGGAACGACGGACACTGCTCGGGACGCCGTACCGGTGAAACTGGAAAAGGAGATTCCACAGCAAGGGACAGGAGCAATTCCGTCGCTAAAACCCACGTCGGTGCAACCGGCATCACCGGTAAACGGGAGCCGCTATGTCGAACTGGGCCGCATGTTCGCGGAAGTTCTCGATCGCGGATGGGAAATCTATCAGGGCAAAAAACCTGCTCCACCCGCCGAACCAGTTACCATTACCGGCGCTGCTCTTGGCCTTCCCGGCACCGACCACGTATTCGACGACGCCAACATTGCGCGCCTGCTGCGTGGCGATCAGTTCATCGACACTATCCCAATTCGCTTCCGTCAGGCGATGCTCGATAAGCACATTACGCGCCTTGTGAAAAATGAGAACGGCGGAGGTGCTTTTGAAACGATTACCGATGTGGCCGACGTAATCAAGCTAGCCGGCCGGGCTGGCGCGTTCGATCTCGAGCACGAATTTGGCATTTCCAGCGAGCGCAATGCCGCTCTCGATCGAGATACGCAGTTGGCGATCGCGGTCGGTCTCGACGCGCTGCGCGATGCCGGACTCCCGCTGGTGATGCATTACAAGACGACGAGCAAAGGCACGCACCTTCCCGATCGCTGGATGTTGCCTGAGAAACTCCGCGATGAAACCGGCGTGATCTTTGCTTCGGCGTTCCCTGGCCTGAATTCCTTTGCCAGCGAAATGTCGCGCTACTCAGCCGATCTCGCCCGCCGCGAGCAACTGGCCACACTCCAAAGTCTGCGTGTGCGCATCACCGAAACGAACGGCGATTCGGTCCTTGCCCAGGAAATCGACCATCGCATCGAAGACCTTTGCGATCAGATCGAGAAGGAGCGCTACGTTTTTGATCGCCGATTCCTGTTCCGCGTGCTCTCCATGGGCCACTCGCAGTTTGCCGAATTCATTGGAGCCCGTGGGCCGAACACCGCCATCAACGCTGCCTGCGCCAGCACCCCGCAAGCCGTGGGCTTGGCAGAAGATTGGATCCGGACCGGCCGTTGCCGCCGCGTGGTGGTAGTCGCCGCCGACGATGTCACCTCCGACAACCTTATTCCATGGCTCGGCGCCGGTTTCCTGGCCAGCGGCGCGGCTGCAACGGACGAGGATGTCGAAACAGCCGCCATCCCCTTCGACCGACGCCGTCACGGCATGATCGTCGGCATGGGCGCCGCTGGTCTGGTGGTCGAGAGTGCCGAAGCGGTGCGCGAACGCGGCCTGCAGCCGATCTGCGAAGTGCTGAGCGCGGTCACGGCGAACAGCGCCTTCCACGGTACTCGGCTCGATGTTCGCCACATCGGTCAGGTTATGGAAGAGTTGGTCCGCAAAGCCGAAGCCATTAGCGGAATAGATCGCCACCAGATCGCTCCCCGCACAGTCTTCGTTTCTCACGAGACTTACACGCCGGCTCGCGGCGGCAGCGCTGCAGCGGAGATCCACGCGCTGCGCCAGGTCTTCGGCAATAGCGCCGACCAGATCGTGATCGCCAACACCAAAGGATTCACCGGACACGCCATGGGCGCCGGAGTGGAAGATGTTCTGGCCGTGAAGGCCCTCGAAACTGGAACCGTGCCGCCGGTCGCTAACTTCAAAGAAGTCGATCCCGAACTGGGCACGCTCAATCTTTCGAAAGGTGGCATCTACCCCATTGAATATGCTCTCCGCCTCGGCGCCGGCTTCGGATCGCAGATCAGCATGACTCTGCTGCATTGGGTCGCGACGAAAGATGGCGCGCGGCGCCGCGCGAATGCTCTGGGCTTTTCGTATCGAATCGCCGATCGGACAGTGTGGAACGAATGGTTAACGGAAATCGCGGGAAAGTCCGGCGCAGAACTGGAAGTCGTGCATCGGACGCTCCGCATTCATGACCACGTTACAGCAGGAAAACATATCGAGCCGGTGCATGAATTCAAGCCGGCGCCGGCAGTCGAACCGAATCTGGAACTCAGAGCCCTCACTGCTGCGCACAAAACCATGCCTGCTCCAGAACCAATCGTTGAAACTGCTTCGCCGGTGACAATCGAAGTTCCAATCGTATCGCCGACGTCTGGAAAGAGAGTCGAAGTCACTGCAGCCACTCCAGTCAAAGTCCCGCAACCGCTAGCTCCCACGCCGGAACCGTCGAGACAGGCTCTTCCCCCGGTTGTTGTCGATGCCGTAAAGGACCGCATCCTCGCGCTGGTTGTCGAAAAGACCGGCTATCCACAAGACATGCTCGACTTGGATCTCGATCTCGAAGCCGATTTGGGCGTGGACACCGTCAAGCAAGCGGAAATGTTCGCCGCCATCCGCGAGATCTACAACATCCCGCGTGACGAGAACCGTAAGCTGCGCGATTATCCAACGCTTGCGCACGTCATCCGATTTGTTTATGAGAAGCGACCGGATTTAACGGTCGCGCCGGCTTTACAACCGGCGTCTGCTGCAGAAGCGAAGGTTGAAGTCCCAGCGCAGCCGCCATCCTTAGTGCCCCCTATGGGGAAGACTCAGGAGCCGATTCTTGCCCCGTTAGTTTCGGTCCTAACCGCGAACCTTGCGAGTTCTGATTCGGTCAAAGAACGAATCCTCGATTTGGTCGTTGCTAAGACGGGCTACCCCAAAGATATGCTCGACCTGGATTTGGACCTTGAGGCCGACCTCGGAGTCGACACAGTCAAGCAAGCCGAGATGTTCGCGGCGATACGCGAGATCTATAACATCCCGCGCGACGAAGACCGTAAGCTCCGCGATTACCCCACGCTCGCTCACGTGATCCGCTTTGTGTATGAGAAGCGTCCGGATCTTGCGGCTCCTCCCGCGCCAGCTTCGGTCCCTCTAGAAACAAAAATCGAAACTGCTCTTCCCGCTGCGTCCTCTCTCGCCTCCGTGGTGAGTGTTGTCGAGTCACTTCCACTGGAAGTGACTTCCAGTGAATCAGCCACGAACTGCTCCGCCGGAGCGATCGAAGAGAGGGTTCTCAACATTGCGGCCGATGTAACCGGTTATCCGAAAGACATGCTCGACCTCGATCTCGATCTCGAAGCCGATCTCGGCATCGACACAGTCAAGCAGGCGGAGATGTTCGCGGCTATCCGCGCCGCTTACAACATCCCGCGCGATGAGAATCTAAAATTGCGCGATTTTCCCACGCTGAAGCACGTCATCCAGTTCGCGCAAGATCGCTCGGCGCTCGTTATAACTCCAGCCCAAGGGAAGCAGGCGCCCGGGGAAGAAAAGCCAAAATTCCCCAAAGCAGCCACCACATCTATGTCCGCACCTGACCTGCTCAGTTTTGATGCGGCCAACAAAATCCCGCGCCGCGTTCCCGTGCCGGTGTTGCGTCCTCCGCTTGATTCATGCAAGCCGACCGGCGTCACGCTCGACCGTGGACCTCGCGTCATCATCATGCCCGATAGTGCGCGTGTTGCCGAAGCTCTGACTCAAATTCTCAAAACAAAGGGAGTCGAAGTTCTCCGCATCGAGGGCGCGCCCGATGCACCGGCGCTCACAGATCTGCTCAAAACATGGGTGGCTGCCGGATCAATCCAGGGGGTGTACTGGCTTGCGGCACTGGACCACGAAGGGGACCTTCGCCATATGACGCCAGCCGTGTGGCACCACTCGGTGCACGTGCGTGTGAAGTTGCTCTACACCACGATGCGAGCTCTTTACGAGCACATCGCCAAGCCCGGCACGTTCCTGGTTGCGGCTACACGACTCGGCGGGCAGCACGGCTACGACGAAGCGGGCGCCGTCGCTCCCATTGGCGGAGCAGTCGTCGGTTTTGCGAAAACCTACAAACGCGAGCGGCCCGAAGCAACCGTCAAGGCGGTGGATTTCGCAACCGCGGCGAAACCGGCTGAAGTCGCCCAACTGCTCGTTCAGGAAACGTTACATGATCCTGGCGCTGTCGAAGTCGGTTACAAGAAAAACCTGCGCTGGGCCATCGGCCTTGAAGAGCGATCCGCCGCCGACGGTCAGCACGGCCTTACTCTTAACCGCAACTCTGTTTTCCTCATCACCGGCGCAGCTGGCAGCATCGTCTCCGCCATCACAGCCGATCTCGCCGCCGCTTCCGGCGGAACGTTCTATCTCCTAGACCTCGTCCCGGAGCCCGATCCGAGCAATCCCGACATCCAGCGCTTCGTCTCAGATAAGGATGCTCTGAAGCGCGATCTTTTTGCCCGCATTCAGGCTCGCGGGGAGCGCGCCACGCCGGCTCTGGTGGAAAAGGAACTGGCGGCATTGGAGCGCGCCCATGCCGCTCTCGATGCGATCCAAAAGGTCCGAGTGGCCGGGGGTACCGCCCATTACTTCTCGGTTAATCTCACCGACGCCGAAGCCGTGGCCAAGATCATTACGCAAGTCCGCGAGCGAAGCGGGCGCATCGATGTCCTGCTCCATGGCGCCGGGCTCGACCGCAGTCGCTCGCTGGCAGAAAAAGAGCCACGTGAATTCGATCTCGTGTTCGACGTCAAAGCCGACGGATTCTTCAACCTGCTGCATGCGATCGGCGATATGCCACTCTTGGCTACAGTCGCTTTCAGTTCCATTGCCGGGCGCTTCGGTAATCCCGGACAAACCGATTACAGTTCCGCCAACGATCTGCTGTGCAAGATCACTTCGAGTCTCAGAACGACTCTCCCAGCTACGCGCGCGATTGCGATCGACTGGACCGCATGGGACGTCATAGGGATGGCGACTCGCGGCTCGATTCCCAAAATCATGGCGACCGCTGGTATAGACATGCTGCCTCCCGAAGCCGGGGTCCCACTGATTCGCCGCGAACTCGTCACCGGCGGAACTCGCGGCGAAGTCGTAATTGCTCAAAGCCTGGGCGTGCTGCTCAAAGAGTGGGACGAAACGGGCGGCCTGGAAAGCTCCAGCAGCGAACTGCCTCACGGCCCGATGCTTGGCAAAATAACAAGCGCAGGAATTTTCACGCCGCTGAAAATCGACACGATACTTGACCCGAAAATTCAGCCCTTCCTCTACGACCATCAAATCGATGGCACGCCAGTTCTGCCGGGGGTCATGGGCCTGGAAGCATTCGCCGAAGCGGGGCTCGCTCTGCTTCCCGGCTGGCACATAGCGGCCATCGAAGATGTGAATTTCCTCGCACCCTTCAAGTTCTACCGCAGTGAACCTCGCACTGTTACAGTCGAAGTCACGCTTCATCCAAACGGCGAACAGCTCACCGCGAGTTGCCGGTTGATTGGACACAGAACTCTCCCGAATCAATCCGATCCGCAACCCACGACGCATTTCACGGCCCGAGTGATCCTGGCGAATCAGTCCTCAGAAATCGCGGCTGGTCCCATCATCAAATCCGAAGGCCATGAGATCGCTTCCGCCGACATTTACCGGCTCTACTTCCACGGTCCCGCGTACCAGGTAATCGAAAAGGCCTGGTGGGACGGCCAACGGATGATTGGCCGTTTCTCAGCGAAGTTGCCACAGAATCATCAGCCCGCGGTACCGACGACAAGGCTGGCGCCGCGCCTGATCGAATTGTGTTTCCAGACCGCAGGCATCTGGGAGATGGGTGCCGACAGCCGAATGGGCCTGCCGCTGCACATTGATCAACTTATTGTGTCGTCAGGAATCTCCGAATCCGCAGAGCACGCGCAGTATGCGGTGGTAACTCGTCCCGATCTAGACAGCTTCAATGCTGACATCGTTGACGCGATGGGCAATCGCTATTTGCAACTCAAGGGCTACCGAACCGTCGCGCTTCCCGGTGCGATCGATCCAGTCGGACTGAAGCTACTGCAGGCCGCGATGGCCCCGGAGTTAGCGGCGGCGTAATCGGATCCATCAACGCAGGCGATCGAGGGCTCTTATGAATTACGAATTTCAGCGTGTTGCCATCGTGAACCGGGGCGAGGCTGCCATGCGCTTCATCCATGCTGCCCGCGAATTCAATCAGGAGAACGGCACGGCGCTTCGCACCATCGCGTTCTTCACCGAACCGGAGCGCCACGCCATGTTCGTGCGCGAAGCCGACGAAGCCTTCTGCCTCGGACCGGCCCGCATCCTCGACAGTACCACCCAGCAGATGAAGTGCAGCTATGTGGATTACGGTCTCCTGGAACGCGCTCTCGCCGCCACGCGCGCCGAAGCCGTTTGGGTGGGCTGGGGATTTGTGGCCGAACAAGCTACCTTCGGCGACCTCTGTCGCGATCTCGGTATCGTTTTTATTGGCCCCAACGGCGACGTCATGCGCCGCGTCGGCGACAAAATTGCTTCCAAGCTTCTCGCCGAAAAAGCGAATGTTCGGGTGGTCCCGTGGAGCGAAGGTCCAGTCGAAACGCTCGACAATGCTCGCCAACGCGCAAACCGGCTTGGCTATCCGCTGTTGATCAAAGCGACGGCTGGGGGCGGCGGACACGGCATTCGCTTCGTGCGATCCGAAAATCAGCTCGCCGAGAGTTTTGAATCAGCCCGCACTGAGGCGTTCAAGGCATTCGGCGATCCTACAGTTTTTCTGGAACAACTCGTTCCTGGCGCTCGCCATGTCGAAGTTCAGGTTATCGCCGATCACTTCGGCACTACCTGGGCGGTCGGCGTGCGCGATTGCACGATTCAGCGCCGGCATCAGAAGGTTCTCGAGGAGGCTCCCTCTCCCGCTCTTACTCCGCAAGAAGACGATCACCTGCGGGACTCGGCCGTGCGCCTCTGCCAGGCGGCCGGATACCAGAATGCCGGCACCGTGGAATTCCTCTTTGAACCGCAAACTCGCAGCTTCTCTTTCATGGAGATCAACACCCGCCTGCAGGTCGAACATCCCGTGACCGAATGCACCACGGCTCTCGACCTGGTGAAACTTCAGACTCACATTGCCCGAGGCGGCCGCCTCAGCGGAGAGCCGCCACGCACTACCGGCAGCGCCATCGAGGTTCGGCTTAATGCAGAAGATCCCGACAACTCCTTCGCGCCTGCGCCGGGCTTGGTTGAGCGCTTCCGAGTTCCAACCGGTCCCGGCATTCGTATTGATACGGGCGTAGCCGAAGGCGATTCGGTCCCCGCGGAATTTGATTCCATGATCGCCAAAGTCATTGCCTACGGCCGGGACCGCAATGAGGCTCTCTCGCGCTTGCAGCGCGCGCTGCGCGAGAGTGTTGTGGTCATCAAAGGAGGCTCAAGCAACAAGGGATTCCTGCTCGACATGGTGACCCGCGCTGAAGTGCGCAGCGGCAACTTCCATAATGGATGGCTCGATGATCTCACGGCGAACGGGGCGCATCTCTCCCACCGCTTTGCCGATGTTGCCCTGGTCCAGGCCGCCATTGAAGCCTACCAGGCTCATGCGGCGGTGGAGCAGGCGCAGTTCTATGCTTCCGCGCTGCGCGGTCGCCCGCAGGTGCAGAGCGCAATCGGCTACACCGCCGAACTCCGCTACCGCGGCCAGTTCTATTCACCCAAAACCTGGCAAGTCGGTCCCAATCGTTTTCGAGTGGATCTCGACAGCTGCCGCATCGACGCCGAAATAGATCGCCTCGGCGCGTACGAATACTGGCTCACCGTGTTTGGTCGTCGCTTCCACATCGTCTCCGCCATTCAGGGATCAAGCTATCGAATCGACGTGGACGGTATTTCGCACCGCATCGATCGCGATGACGGCGGCATCGTGTACGCGCCTTCGCCGTCTGTTGTCGTGTCGATCACGGTGAAGCCGGGTGACTCGGTCAATGCCGGCGATCGCCTCGCGGTGCTCGAAGCGATGAAAATGGAGATGCAGGTGGTCGCCCCGTTCTCCGGAACCGTGCGCCAGGTGATGACCATGCGCAATGTTCAGGTTGACTCGGGAACTCCCCTGCTGCAGGTTGATCCGTCAGAGAGCGACCGCTCCAGCGCCGCCGGCGAGCGCGTGGTCCTCGGCGCTTCCGGCTGCCAGGAAACTCCAGTGCTCGAACCGTCGCACTGGCGCAAGAATCTCGATACGTTGCGCCAGTTGATGCTCGGCTTCGACGTGCAGCCCACGGAGAGCGCCCGCCTACTTGCGGAGTGGAAGCGGGCGGAAGCTTCGGAGCTCCAAGCCATGCGCGAGTTCGAAGACGAAATCCTCGATATCTTCGTCGATATCTGTTCTCTTTTTCAGCGTGAGCCCGAATTCAATCATCGCGCCAGCGGGGAAGAACCGAGCGCCGAAGTTCATCTCTTTACTTATCTGCGCACGCTAGATACTGGCGGGGAAGGGTTGCCGTCGGGATTTGTCGCGGTACTGCGCCGTGCGCTCTCCCATTACGGCGTCCACGATCTGGTCCGCTCGCCGGAGCTGGAACAAGCTCTATTTTGGATCTACAAATCTCACCAGCTCGTCGAGTCGAAGGTGCCGACCGTCCTGGCAGTTCTGGAGCGCCGGTTGCATGCCGTAGAAGCGCTGGCTCCCGCTGCGGCTCAGTCGTTGCGCGTTCTGCTGGATCGAATGATCGCCATGAGCAACGGAAGTTTTCCTGCAATCAGCGACCTGGCCCGCGAAGTGCGCTATCGCTATTTCGATCAGCCATTCTTCGAGAAAATCCGCAAGCAGGTTTACGAGAAGGTCGAAGCGCAACTCGCATATCTTGTCGCTAATCCTGACGGGCCCGACCGCCACGAACACGTCCGCGAGTTAATGGAATGCCCCCAGCCCCTGGTCGGCCTGCTGTCCAGCAGATTCGCATCCGCGACGCCAGTGTTACGACGACTGATGCTGGAAGCTATTACCTGGCGCTACTATCGCATTCGCGTGCTGCAGAATCTCCGCTCCTTCACCCGCGACGCCCGTTCTTACGCCGCTACCGAATACGATTACGAAGGCAGACGCATTCACGTCCTTGCTACGCACTCCGACTATACGGAGCTATTGGAGACTCTCCGCGCCACATGCGCCCTGATCGAAGAAGTTCCGGCTGATCACGACGTGGTGCTTGATCTCTATGCCTGGAATTCCGGCAATGTCGAAAATCCCGATAGCACACAGCAACAGCTTTTCACCATCCTCAACCAGGTGACTTTCCCGCGCTCCATTCGCCGCATCGTGGTCGAAGTAGCCTCTTCCGTATACAGCCAAGGCGTCGGCGGAATGCAGCACTTCACCTATCGCCCCGGCCCCGAGGGCTATCACGAAGAAAAGCTCTATCGCGGTCTGCACCCGATGATGGGGAAGCGCCTCCACCTGTGGCGACTCGCCAATTTCAACATCGAGCGCCTGCCCTCGATCGAAGACGTCTACCTGATCCGCGCTATCGCGCGCGAGAACCCGAAAGATGAGCGTCTCTTCGCTTGCGCCGAGGTTCGCGACATTACGCCGCTCCGCGAGGAATCCGGCAAAGTCGTCGCCCTGCCCCATCTCGAGCGCATGCTCACCGAAGCCATCGCTGCGATTCGCATATTTCAATCGCGGCGCCCGCCCTACCAGCGCCTCTACTGGAATCGCATTTTCCTTTATATCTGGCAGCCCCTGACGCTCGAACGTGACGAATTCCGCGACATCGTTCGCCGACTTTCACCATCCGTCGAAGGCCTGGGGTTGGAGCAAGTCGTAATCCGCGCCCGCATTCCAAGTCCCTCCACGGGCGAGCTGCGTGACATGACAGTGCGCATCTCTAACCCGGCCGGACGCGGCCTGCTTATCACTTTCCGCCCCGCCGACAGGATGCGACCCATGCGCGCTCTTTCCGAGTACGAGCAGAAAGTAGTGCGGATGCGCCAGCGCGGCATGATCTATCCCTACGAGATCATCCGTATGCTTACGCCGCCCCAGGAACACGCGCGCGCCGAATTTCCCGCCGGAGACTTTGTCGAATACGATCTGGACTCCGACGGTTGCCTTGTTCCCGTGGATCGTCCTCACGGCAAGAACAGGGCCAACATCATCGTTGGTGTCATTCGCAACTTCACCGAGAAATATCCCGAGGGCATGAAGCGCGTCGTTCTGCTCGGCGACCCCAGCCGCGACCTCGGCGCGCTCGCTGAACCAGAATGCCGCAGGATCCTCGCTGGCCTCGATTTAGCAGAGGACATGGGCGTACCGCTCGAATGGTTCGCACTCTCCGCCGGCGCGAAGATTTCCATGGAAAGCGGTGTCGAAAACATGGATTGGATTGCCCGCGTGCTCCGTCGTCTCGTCAACTTCACCCAGGCCGGCGGCGAGGTCAATCTCCTGATCAACGGGATCAACGTCGGGGCACAGCCCTACTGGAACGCCGAAGCGACCATGCTCATGCACACCCGAGGCATTCTCATCATGACGCCGAAAGCTGCGATGGTCCTCACCGGCAAACGCGCTCTCGATTACTCGGGAGGCATCTCTGCCGAAGACAACCAGGGAATCGGCGGGTACGACCGCATCATGGGCATCAATGGCCAGGCGCAGTACTGGGCCCACGACATCGACGAAGCCTGCCACATTCTCTTCCGACACTACGATCACACCTATGTCATGCCGGGCGAGCGCGTCCCTCGCCGAGCCGTCACGAACGACCCTGTAGAACGCGATGTCCAGCGCCATTCGCACCCGACCGGGCCCGAAGGCTTCAGTTGTGTCGGCGACATCTTTTCCGACAGAACCAATTCCGGCCGCAAGAAATCCTTTGACGTCCGCAGCGTGATGATGGCCGCCATCGATCAGGACCACGCACCGCTCGAACGCTGGGCCGGCATGCGGGCTGCCGAAAACGCCGTCGTGTGGGATGCGCATCTCGGTGGATATCCCGTCTGCCTTATCGGCATCGAGTCGAGACAGCTACCACGCCTGGGATTCGTTCCCGCGGATGGCCCCGATCACTGGACCTCCGGCACGCTGTTCCCGCAGTCGTCAAAAAAAATCGCCCGCGCCATCAACGCGGCCAGCAATAATCGCCCTGTCGTGATGCTTGCGAATCTTTCCGGATTCGACGGCTCTCCCGAATCCATGCGCCGCCTGCAGCTCGAGTACGGCGCGGAGATCGGTCGCGCCGTCGTGAACTTTAAGGGCCCGATCGTGTTTTGTGTGATCTCTCGTTATCACGGCGGCGCTTATGTGGTTTTCTCGCGCGCGCTGAATGAGCAACTCGAGGTCGCCGCCCTCGAAGGAACGTATGCCTCGGTGATTGGAGGCGCCCCGGCGGCAGCGGTTGTTTTCGCCAGCGAAGTAGACGCTCGGGCCCGCAAAGATCCGCGCCTGCAGGAACTCACCCAACGGCTCGATAAAGCCAGCCCAGCCGAGAAGAGCCGACTGCGGGCTCAGTGGGATGAACTGTTTAAGGTGATCCACTCAGAAAAACTTGGCGAGATGGCCGCAGAATTCGATCGGGTGCACAGCGTGCAACGCGCCCTTCACGTCGGCGCGCTCGATCGCATCATTCCCCCGGATCGGCTTCGTCCCTATCTGGTCGATGCATTGGAGCGCGGGATCGCCAGAATCGAAGCGGAATCTCGGGAACCGGCGTTGGTTTCCATTACAGAGGCGGCTTAGATGGCAGAGATCTATTGGCTCGAACAAACCCAAGCGGACCTGCCCGAGACAAATCACTGGCTCGGACCTTCGGAACTGTCAGTTCTGAACTCGCTGATGTTTCTCAAGCGCAGAACCGACTGGCGCCTCGGCCGCTGGACCGCAAAATGCGCCTTCGCGCTCACGCACCGAATTCCCATCATCCCGGAGGTTCTCGCGCAAATTGAAATCCACGCCGCTGCTTCGGGTGCGCCACAGCTTTTTATTCTTGCCCGGCCCGAGCCGGTGACGATCTCGATCAGCCACCGCTCGGAATCAGCAATCTGCGCCATCACCACCTCAAAAATACCGATGGGGTGCGACTTGGAGCAGATCGAGCCTCACACTGCCGGCTTTCTCGAAGATTACTTCACGCCCGCCGAACAGTTGCTTATCTCTCGCGCTCCGATTCAAGATCATCCGCTCCTCACGACACTTCTCTGGAGCGCCAAAGAGAGCGCGCTAAAGGCGATGCAACTTGGTCTTCGTGCCGACACCCGTTCGGTGGTCGTCGAATTATCGCCGCGCAACAGGGCGATGCTCTGGAATCCCCTCCGCGTCTCATCCCATGCTGGAGATCTTTTTCGCGGATGGTGGTGGGAAGCGAGCGGCATGATCCGTACGATTGTGGCCGCTCCCGGTGGCGATGCGCTGATTTGCCTCTCCACTGGCGGAGCGCGAATCCATTCCAGCAGTTTCCAGGCAGATGAAAAGCGCGTTCCTTCTCTCGCCTCTGCCTAAAGCCTGAACAGTACATCTCGAAAGTTACAGCCATCCCCGCGAGCCCCATCATCATCCGACACAGAAGCTATTTTGACGCGGACAATCTTTGCTCTTTGAGGGCACCGCGCAAACGAGGCGGCATTATGCGTATTTATGAAGATGATTATGCGTACGAAGTTGAGCCGGTCCGTGATCCAGCCACGCAGTTGTGCACGGGATGGCGCTATAACGTTTACCGGATTCGTCCTGACAACCAGATCCTCCGCTCCGGCGAGGCTCCTACCCAACAGCAAGCGGAAGCCGCGGGCCGAAAGGTACTCGCTTCTATAAAAACGGCGGGGGGTGACGGCAAAGGCGTCAACTCCCGCCGCGCAGCGTAAGAAAAGCTCGGCAAGCAATCACGCCCGAGCGCGGTTTCAGATTTTTCCGTCTGAATCCAAAGCAGAGGGGGAGACGTGGTGTTGAATCTCATTGCGCTCTGCCCTAATTGCCACCGACTCTATCATCTCGGCACAATTCCTCGCGATGCGATTTATGCTTACAAGGCGATGTTGGTGGCGATAGACTGCTTTTCCTAAACGAATGTCCGAAGGACTTCCTCATTGTCTCGGGAGACGGACTTCTGCACTTCGCTCGGATCATAGCTGCCGGGTTGGCGACTGGCGAATTGAAGGCAAATAACAATTCTCAAATTGTCACCTACGCCGTGAACATCAGCGGCAAAGGGAAACTGTTGATCGACGCATGGCGACAGGGGGACAGAACTAGACTTTCACAGGTGTTGGGCGGACCTGTACCGAGAGCAAACGCAAGCGGCAGACTCCCGACAGACTCCCGACGGCGAAGAGCACGGAACCTGTGAAGTGAACTGACTTCGTCTGACCAGTGCCAACCCGGCACAAAGCAGCCCGCACGCTTCTGCGCACGGTGCGATATTCTCAATTTAATTGCAAACGGTCTGAGTGAATCCCGGCTAGGCTGCTGGTAGCGCTACCGGGAATCCCTACTCGCCACAGCCCGGATTCCTCAATAATCATGCCAAAACCCTCTCCAGTCAAGGCTTTTGGCCATAAAATAGGGACTGCAAAAACCCTATATTGATGGGACTTTTTTTCGGGCCTTCTGCTGTCCTGTAGTTCAACGTAGTTCAAAATGCGAGCGAGTCTACGAGGTCGAGATGAATTGGCGGCGAGGGTTCAGCAGGCATTAGCTCTGCCGACAAGGAAGGAAACTGAGCACGTCATCAACGTGGTCGTAGGGAGCTTGGAAGCCACGCTGCTCAACAATTTGGGGACGAGCGGGTTCACGCTAAAGCTCGGCAGCTTTGGTAAGTTTTCAGTGCGGCACAAGTCGGGCATCCTCAGGAGAATCCCGTTCACGGGCAAGACCATCCTGACAAAGGACAGGCGGAAAGTCACCTTCATCAGTTTGGGAGAGCTTCGGCAGCGTGAACGTGTGGAAAACGGCCCCCGAACCCGCTGACAAAGATGAATAGCGAGTCTCGTTTCAAACGGACGATTCTTCCATGTCTTCATCTGGAATCAGCGGATCAAAGGCATCCGCACGTTGAAGTGCCCATGCAATCCACTTCCCTCTGGGGCTATCCGGGGTGGTAGGCTCCCCGTTCGCTGAACAGAACTTCTTAACGGCGGAAACGAATTCTCGAATCTGCTTCGCCTTCTGCCAGCCAGCTAGCCAAGTATCAAGCTCCTCGCTCAATCGCCTGTACTCAGCCCGTTCTTTTTCTTCCCGTTCCCATTTCTCGTGCTGCTTCCTGAGTCCTTCCTGCCAAATGCGGACGCATCTCGCAACCAGCATTAGTCCAGCTACACATTGCGGTAACATTTCCTCCACTCGCTGTGTTTTTCCATCCGCCCATCGTTTGCGACATTTTTCGGGGGAATACTCCGATATTTCAAAGACTAGTCTGCCACTGCGCTCGTAGATATGGCGAAGACGATTTGCCGTTTGTCTTTCTTTGACTTTCAGGTCTTCTCTGATTGCGAATTTTATGTCTTGCCCGAAGATGTGAGCCGATGTCGATCCTTGCTCGGTTTTGACTGGGAATCCATTCTCTTCGAGGGCGAAGATGATAGTGTTCATGAGGGGAAGTGCTCGGTCGAGAAGTTCCTTCGAGACACGAATGTCGACGCAGGGACGTTCCGTAGGAGGGCTCGTGCGACCGTAATCGTCGGTTCGTGTTCGCCTGAGAAGACCAGCCGATGATTCCACGAGCTTGTGTTGATCGGTTCTCACAGCTAGAGGTTGCGACATGGCCTTTGCAATCTGAGCCAATTCGGGATCGCTCGAATCGGGCGTGGGTTTTGGAGTGGCTTCGGTCTTCATACGCTGAACAATGGGAGCATCCTTGAACTCCGGTAGCGGCAGTTGCTTCACCTGATGTCCGGCGGCCAGTTTTGCCCAGTACCCACGTCCCGGCAACGGAACTTTGAGCTTTCGACATGCCTTTCCTATAGCGACGTTGGAGACCCCGTACTTTGCCTGCAATTTGGTTAGCGGTTGTTCCCAAACGTCCTTGTACAGTTCTTCTCGATTCCAAGTTTCGGATTTCATGCGAAGTAGAGTAGCAGCGGACGCATCGCAGATTTCTGCCCAACCAGCTTCGTTCTCTTCGGTTCGACCCCAATGGGCGTTCCTATGATTCGAAACCGCTTCAGAGGCTTTTGGGCCATGCTGCTGGAGCCCTGAGGATGTCACCCCGGCTTCATGGGGCGTCTGATGCCACATCGGGGTTTGTGAGCACGTCAGAGGCGAATAAAAAGCGAAATAAGCTGATATACTGCCCGTGACCTTGCGCAACGGGTTGCGTTAGGTTCTTAGGTTGAGTTCAATGGACGAAGGCCGCAAACGAGTTCTGCTAATAGCCGCCAGCATCCTCGCCGTGCGCAAGCTGGCAAACTGGGATGGTCGCCCGTCGCCCATGCTTGAAGCAGCCATCGCCGACGCCATCACAATTGCCGAGCGCATCATGGCGAGGATTGATTCTCGGTGGCCGGTCAAAACGTCAGCGGAAACAAGCACCACTCGGCGGGGATGAAGTAGGCTCCTACCTGTCAGGTTTCTGACGTGGTGAACTGCTCGCAGTTGTTCCACAATGGCTGCGTTACGGCAGGAGGGCAAAGATGAAAAGAATCATTACCTTTGGCGAGCGGATCAGAGAACTCAGGGAAGAGAGGGCATGGACGCAGGAGGATTTGACGGCGGCTGCTGGAATCGAGAGCGTTCGCACAGTTCAAAGGGTCGAAAAGAACCAAACCCGGAGTCCCGAAACGCTGCGGGCGATTGCGGGTGCGTTTAACGTGGACGTGAATGCCTTGCGGATCGAACGTGCCATACCGGAATCTCGGCTCATCGGTACGTGGCTGGTCACTACCAATCGGGAATACCTGAAAGCGGAAGAGGCGCATCATTGGCAAATGTCGTATCGCAGCGTTCTCGCCCCGCTCGAAGATGAGGACAGTCAGGTAGTGGATCGCTTACTGAACGATATTTTTACCGACCGGGAATGCATCGACAGATTCGATTCCTATCTCTATGACTGCTATATCCAGTCTATTCAGGAGCCTTTGCGAGCATTGTTTGAGATGGGTCTGGCAATATTCATCCTCGGTGAGCGCAGGGACTTGATGCTCCCCACGCTTGGCGAAATGAAGCCTCTGAAGGATCACATCCCTGATTGGCTCGTGCAGCATTTTATGTTGTTCCGAAGCACGGATGCTTTCGACTGAATCCTTCCGAGCCCCTGCACTTCTTCAATCCCTCATGCTCGGTAGCCACAGAAACATTGTTTCGTGCAGGCAGACGCAGGAACGTCGGAGTTAACGTCTATTCCAATGCCCTGTGGGCTGCAATGAAGCCCAACAGTGAGAACGCCGTCCGCTGGTGCGATACCTGCTTCCCGCCGCTATCCGGTGGGGCACGCATCAGTTTTGAATACATCGAGAAAGTGACGGGACTGAACCGCTGGCAACTGCATTCACTGACTGACGCAATCACGGGGCAACCGTTCATCGAAGGACTGGCGTAATGGGAGCTTCAATTGGAACCTATTGCTCCGACCAGCAAAGGATCAACCGATGACCTGTTCCAAAACTTATGTTTGACCTTGACCCCATGGAGGTTGAATTCCCGTGCCCGAAGTGCGACTTCTTCAACCCGATCAGCTATAGGGAGGCAAGGCTGGGCGCTCCGATCATCTGCCGGGGATGCAAGAACACGATTGTGCCGGACGATGCGATGGGCGAACTGGAAAAAGCTCGGCGTCGAATTGCCGACTCCATTCGGGAATTTGCAGAAAAAATGAAACGGCTGGGAGGTTAAATGC
>Ga0070734_10000099_pt1 | contig 240108 bp, 197 predicted proteins | sample Coa_R1_8_FD_66444 | JGI IMG/M metagenome (GOLD analysis project Ga0070734, IMG submission 66444) | Surface soil microbial communities from Centralia Pennsylvania, which are recovering from an underground coalmine fire - Coalmine... | ecosystem: Environmental > Terrestrial > Soil >...
GAGCTCGATGGGAGCCCGTACGGCGAATTCCAGCAAGATGCGCGGCATACGGCGAAGATCGGCAGTCAGTGGCGCACTACCCTCCCCCACTACAAATACCCCTTTGCGCATGGCATACCAATGGAAAACCGTCGAGATCGCGGTAAAACCGGCCGAAGCGCCAATGCTGGCCCAAAGGTTCGGCGTGCCGCGCATCCAATGGATCAGCCATTCGACGGAATGCGAGGCTATCGGCAGCAATACGGCAACCGTGAAGGCTGCGGCCCACGCCGGTTCGGCTTCACGAAATCCCTGAGTCAGCGCGCCGTAAAAACCCGCTGCCACGGAGCGATATACGAACTCGGCGAACATGGCGCCCAGCGCGGCTTTCCAACCTGCTCGCAGGTTCACTGCCAGAAAAATCTGCGATCGGAACAGCGGGCTCAGTACGGCCGATTTCCAGTTCCAGCGCCGGACCAGCGACTCTACCGGATGCTGCATCAATTCCAGCAATACAGTCGTAAGGGTCATCGATGGTACTCCACGCACGGCGGGATGCGGCATTCATTCCTCCGGATGCCTGATCCTAGCTGACGTCCGTCACAGGACGATGTAATTTGAATGAATTTCTGAATAAAACAAGACTGAGCTTTTTTGTTTGATGGCGGAACCGTGTACCGAGCGCTCCGGCCGCGTGATACGATCACCTGTCATGAAGATGCTGGCCGCGTTTTTCTGCGCAATCACGATGCTGGCGGCTGCCGATGCAGCCGGTCAAAAAGGCTTTGTCCCGCTGTTTGATGGTAAGGACCTGAAGGGTTGGAAGACCGTGTCCAGCCATTGGGTGGTCGAAGACGGCGTGATCGCCCTCAAAGACCGGACTGACAATGAGGAACACAACGGAGATTACCTGTGGACGGAACGAGAGTATGCGAATTTCGTTCTCGATTTGGAGTACAAGACGCCGGCCTTGCCCGGCGGGTCCAACAGCGGAGTCTTCCTCCGAACAACCGACACCGCCGATCCCGTGCCCAACGGCATCGAGATTCAGATCTACAACGTGAAGGCCGGCGCGCCGATCGAGCGAAACAGCCCCGGTGCGATCTACGATTTGGTGGCGCCCTCCAAGATCGCACACCGCGCCGGTGAATGGAATCGCTATTCATCACATGCGACAACGCGAAGATCACGGTGAACCTCAACGGCAGCGTTGTCTCGCAGGCCGATCTGGACCGCTGGACCGAAACCGGCAAGAACCCCGATGGCAGCAAAAATAAATTCCCGCGGCCACTCAAGGATTTTGCCCGTACCGGTTACATCGGACTGCAGGACCACGGCCAGCCTGTGTGGTTCCGCAATATCCGAATCAAACAGCTCCCCTGATTACGACCCGCTATGGCGCGAAGTAGCCGAAGATGTCGAGGATCAGGTGCGTAGGGTCCGACGCAAACGCATCGATAGCGCCCCCCGCGGCCGGTACGATCGCCATATTCGATGTAATAGCGCCGTCGAATGCGTTCAGTGTCGATACCAGCGGCTGGGCCGCCGCGTGCTTCCACAGCGAGAGAAAACCGAAAGATCCGTGCGGCACCACCGTGGCATTGAGGATATAAGCCTGCGCGGTTGACGGTACGCCGCAGGTTCCGCTCACGGGTACTTCCTTTGTACCCTTGAACGGCGAACCGTCATTCAGGCGTGTGTCCAGTACGCGGCACGGAGCCAGCGTATGCAGAGACAAGCCTCCCGCCGCCGGTGCCGCGAAATAGCCATTGGTATCGATGAAGAGGTTCGTGGCGTTGGTGGAAAAAATGTTGATCTCACCGTTCGCTCCGGCGGGCACGATGACAGCATTCGCGGTGGCTGTGCCGGTCACGGCATTCAGAGATGCGACCATGGGTTGCTTGGGGGAGTTGTACGGCCATGCCGTCAAAAACCCCAGCGGCCCCTCGGGCAGCGTGCCGAAATTTAACGAATAAGCCGGTGCGCCGTCGGGGATGGCACATGGACCGCCTGCAATCGGAAAAGCTCGCGCCTTCTGTGCGCCCAGCGCCGGTCCGCCAACCGGACCGGGGGTATTGCGGGTGTCGGCGATGCGGCACGGCGTGAGCGCGTAGAACGCCAGGCCGTCGGCGCTCGATGTGCTCCAATATCCATTGATGTCGAGAATGACGTCCGTCGTATCCGTGGTGTATACGCTGATGGCGCCGCTCGCGCCGGCTGCGACAATCGCGGCATTGGATTTGATGCGTCCGTCGGTTGAGTTCAATGTCGCCACCGTGGGCCGCGTTTGGCCTGCCGGCCAAACCGTTAGGAAGCCGAGCTTGTGCTTGGGTACCACCGCTACGTTTAGCGAATACGCAGCGGCGCTGGGAGGAATGCCGCAGGCGCTGTCGGGAATCAGAAAATCGCGCATAGTGCCGCCGTTGACCGATGGGCCGCCAAAAGTACCCGAGGGATCGCGCGTGTCCGCAATGCGGCAAGGAAACACCGGGGTGAACAGCACCGCGCTTGAACCGCCCGTGGATTTGATGGTTGCCGTGATTTCAGTTCCGGTGATCGGAATTGCTGTACCGTCTCCCGATACTGCCATGGCGTTTTGCACCTGAATTAGAGAGCTTGTGTTATGAGTCGTCGGGGAAACCGTTAGAGTGATGACGGCGATCACGCCATCCGGAATATTCGTGCTGTTCACGCCCGCCACGAGGCAAATGTACGCGGTGGACGGCCCCGCGCAGTCAACAGCCTTGTCGGCGGCGGCTGCCGATGGTCCCTGCTTCACCTGGATTGCGGCAAAATCTGCATTGGAATAGTTGATCGTCCACTGGATCCCCGCCGGCTGCTGCCCGGCGCTCGATTGGAGCGAGAGATTTAATGTCACGGCTCCCGCATTGGAACCCGGCGCCGGCGACAGGCTCAGGGAATCTCCCTGCGCAAAGGCCGCAATCGCAACGAAAAGGATCGAATAAAAAAACCGAAATACCATAACAATAACCGGACTTCTCCTCAGTGGACGCAGGTGAACTCAAGGACGCGTGCGAAGGGAAGGAGCGGACGGACATCCCCAATTTGCCAAAAATGGCAAACCGCAACACGTATTATATGACAGCCGTGCGAGTCGGAGGATTCGATCTACAGTTGGCGCATCATGCGATCCGGCAGGTGCAGGCCGATCCGGTACTTCGCGCCTTTCGGGGTACAGTGGCGCACGCACGCTTTGCCAATGATCGAGGCGTTCGTTTGCACCGAAAGAATGGTCCCCGGTGAAACCGCCTTTTCCGACTCCACCAAAAGCCCAAAATTGCTGATGTCTATCGTGCGTGCGTGGACAATGCGGCCATCCGGGCAGCAAAGACGAACCTGCCGCTGCACAGAACTGCGGGCATGCAGCCGGTTGCCTGCTCCTTTTTGCGCCGCGGGTGCCTGCTTCGGAACCGGTGGGGTTGAATTCATCGTGCTTCCCTGGGTGCCTGTTTTGGCGTCCATACTCTATGCTGATGCAGTCAAAATCTGCGGTCAACGCTAACTTTGGATATCTGGACCCGTTTTTGGTCTAAACTGGAGACCGTCGTGCCCGGTCAACTTTATGATTGGCTGCCGCCTGATGGCGTCCGCATCATCCTGGTGCTGTTTCTGTCTTTCCTGGTCGGGCTGGAGCGCGAAGAGCACAAGGCCAGCACCGAACACTACGGCTTCGGCGGCGTGCGCACCTTTCCGCTGATTGGCCTACTAGGCTATTCCATCGCCCTGCTATCCGGTGGCCAGCTGGTACCGGTCATTGCGGGATTTGCGGTCGTGGCGGCTTTTTTGTGGCTCTCGTATCGCCACAAGTTGAAGCAGACGGAGGCCGCCGGTGTCACTTCGGAGATGTCCGGACTGACCACCTACATTGTCGGTGCGCTGGTTCAGCACGACCAGTTCTGGATCGCAACCACCTTGAGTGTCACCAGCATGCTTCTGCTGGAATTGAAAGCCGGCCTGGAGAATTTAACCCGGCGCATCGCTCCCGAGGAAATTTTCACTTTCACTAAATTTCTCCTCCTCAGCGCCGTAATTCTGCCCATCCTCCCCAACCGGGAATACGGCCTGTTTCACATTAATCCGTTCAAGACCTGGCTGGTAGTGGTCGCGGTGAGTGCCGTCTCCTATGGCAGCTATGTTCTCCAGGGTGCCACCAAAGAGCAGGGCGGAGTCCTTCTCGCCGCCATCCTCGGAGGAGCTTATTCTTCAACCGCCACAACAGTTGTGCTCGCGCGCCGAGCACGGCAGGAAAAGCGTCCTCATTTATTCGCGGGCTGCACGCTGATGGCTTCCGGCATGATGTATGTGCGGCTGATCGCATTAATCGGCATCTTCAGCAAAGATATCTTGGCGCTGGTGGGCGTCCCGTTCGCAATCCTGGCAAGTCTGGCGCTGCTTGGAGGCTGGCTCTGGTCCAGGCGCCCGGATGAAATTTCAGCAAAGGTGGAACGCGAGCACCATGCCAGAAACCCATTGGAAATCCGGGCCGCGCTTCTGTTTGCCCTGTTGTTTCTGGTCATGCTGATCGCCACGCGGTTGGCCTCTATGTACCTTGGGAAAGGCGGGGTCTACGCCCTTGGCGCGATCATGGGCTTCGCGGACGTAGACCCGTTCATCATGGGTATGACCCAATCCGCCGGAGCGTCAACCGTCTTGAACGTCGCCGCCTCGGGAATTGTGATTGCCGCCGCCAGTAATAATTTTGCCAAGGGCGTTTACGCGTACGGCATCGCCGACCGCCGCACCGGCATCGAAAGCCTGGTACTGCTGCTTGCGTTCGCGTTCTCTGGTCTCACCCCTCTGGTTTGGCTTACAGGCTAAACGCTGATCACCGGACAGGGCGCTTCGCGAATGATAGCGTACACATGTGTGCGCATCCGGCCGAACATTTCCTGCAGCACGCCCCGGCCGATTATCACCAGGTCGGCTTGATTCTCTTCGGCTGCCCACCTGACCACCGGCGCTACGTCTCCGCCTTCGACGATGGCATCGAGTGCGGTGCCCGCTTCGCGCTGCACCTTCGCCAGTTCCTCCCGTGCCACTTCGCCCAGGTAAGTGCGGAACTTGTGCCCTTCGATGTCGATCCCCTCCGGCGGTTTGGCCGCGGGAATCGCGTGCACAAGCTTAACCTCTGCGCCCTGCTCCCGCGCAAAACGAGTGGCCCAGGAAATGAGCGGCGCGGCGCTCTCCGAGAAATCCACCGCACACACTACATGCCGGTAACCTGCCGGCGGCGCCGGAGGCTCGGCCACGTGCGCGCTGGTCCACACCGGGCATTTCACGTCGTGTAGCACTTTGGCCGTAACCGACCCCAGGAGGAACCGGCGGAACGGTCCGTAGCCGTGTGTTGGCATCATCACCAGGTCTACGTGCTCTTTCTTGGCGTAATCCCCGATCATATGCGCCGGATCGCCTTCGCACATCAACCGTGTCTGCGCCAGCTCGGCAAACTCGTGTTTCAAATAAGAATTCAGCCGTTTTTGCCGTTCATCCGCCATCGCCTGATAATCGATAACGGCTGCTTGCGCCGGCCAGCCTGGATAAGCGCCGGTCGGCATTTCCATAACATGGAGCAGGGTCACGTGGGCGCCGTATCGCCGTGCCATGCACAGGACGTACGGGGCCACATTGCAACACTGCTGAGAGAAATCAACGGGAAAAAGAATGTGTTTGAAGTTCGGCATGTTCGCCTCCTCCGTCAGAGCGGCTAGTAGAAAAGCAGTAGCTCTTCTGCCAGCTGCGGAGCGGTTTTCACCCTTCCGATTGCAAAGAGGTCGCCGAACCTGCATTTCCCGCGTCTACTACGAATTGCGGGCCGCCAGCATTCGCTGAACTGGCAATTACACTCAAAACGCTTGGGTTAATCCACGCACTACGAGGCCGGCCGCAGCGCCGATCACTTTCCCCACACTGTGGTCTGCGGGTTGTAATTGCGCCAGTCGAACCAGTAGTCTTTAAGCGCCTGCACGCGTTCCAGGCAAACGCCTTTCTCCCTACCTGACTCCGCGCATCCCTGGAAGTTCCATTCGCTACCGGTGGACGCGTCCATTAGCAATGCGCCGGGTTTCGGCGGAGCCAGCCGGTAGAAGTCCGGCGCGCCCTCCACGCCCGGAATGCGATCGCGGAAGACGCGCACCGACTGGTTGTCCTCGCCAACCACCAGCAACACCGGCTCCGCACCCACGTGATCCTTCACCAGCTTTTCCTGGAGCACGCGGTCGAGCAGAAACCCGCGGCTCGCACCGAACGCCTGGATCCCCAGCATCAGGTCGCGCGCCTTCATGCCGTGTTCTTCAAACTGAAGGACCGTTTTCACCTTCAGCATGCGCACGTCCCAGTCGGGCTTCTCGTAATCGGCGGCATACTGCGGAAGATCGTCGAGCACGGTGCCCTGCGGCTCCTCCGATTTCCACGTGGCGAAGTTCAGCTCATCGGAAGACACCAGCGTCAGCCGCTTTCCAGTCAGCGGCCCGGAGATCGCCAAACCGTTGATCTGCTGCCAGTAGGTTCCGGTCTGGTCATCACGCATGATGAAATTTTGGTTGTTGATGCCCGACAAATGAAACGTCAGACGCTGGCCGTCAATTTCTCTCGTCCACACCAGACCGGTGTGACAGAGCGTTCAATAGGTGGCGACGATGGCGGTTTTGCCTACCTCGTCATTGATGATGTGGTGGTAACCCATGGCGCGGATCGGATACGCCCGCGCCTCGCCGTTGACGATGACTGCGATGACCTTCTCGTTGCCATTGAGCTTCGATTTGCCTGCGATCGAGAACTTAGCGCGATCGATGGGATGAAACATCATCTCGTAAACGTTGACCCGAGCCAAAAAGGCAAACACGCATACGATCCCTCCGCCAGCACACGCCAGCACACGCTGCCGCCTGCCCGGCTGCACTCGCCAATACAGGAATAGCGCAGCCAGCGCAACCAATGCTGCGGTTAGCGTCGCCGTGTTGCGATAACGGCTGACAACCAGCGAGGCGGCCAATTCCTGAGCTCCTTGCGCCCGGAACGGGCGGATGACGTACATCGGGTAAATAACAGAAAAAGTGGAAACTACCAGGCAGGCGAATAGAATAACAGCCAGCAAACCCCGTGACCGAAGCATGAGACTTTCGACGATGTTAAAGGATTTGTCCGCCGCCGACAATAATCGAAAAGGACTAGTGGCGCGGCTTGCCGCGATCTACGACCGGCCCAACTTCTCGGACGCGAGCCTGGTGCCTTCGACCCGCGCCCGTATCTTCGCAAATGCGATATCGCGCGATGTCGATGTATCATCGGCAAACGGCGAAAACCCGCAATCGTCGGTAGATCCCAATTGCGCCGCCGGAATGTATTCCGCGGCTTGCAAAATCCGGTCGCGCACCTGCTGCGGCGTTTCAATGGCCGGGTTGATCGGGTCGATGACTCCCACGAATACCATCTGATCGGGGTGCAGATGCTGGCGGATGGTCTTCAAGACCCGTGCGGGATCCTTTTCACTCGCCAACTGGATGTAAAATCGCCCTGCGTCCAGCCGGAACAGGACGGGCAGGAGCCCCGCGTAATCCACGTCCGCGCTGTGCGTCGCGTCCTTGTCACCGCCCGGGCAGGTATGGACGCCGATACGCTGGCGCTCTTGCGGCGAGAAATGGTCGATGACCTTGTTGTTCAGCGCTACGAAATTCTCAAGCAGCCCGCCTGAAGGATCGAGCTTCAGCGAGAGACGCCCCTCAGTAAAATCGATCTGCACGCTATCCGCCCCATGCACCAGGGAACGGCGAATGTCGGCCACCGCTTCGTCCACCAGGTCGGAAAGAAAAGCCTCGCGGGGATATCCGCGAATGCCCGCCGGCGGATAGAGAAGACTTAGCGCCGACGCAGAAATTACCGCCTGCTTGAGCGGGGTATCCGTCAGTCGACGTGCCGCCGCAAAGTACTGCGAAGCATAGGTGGCGTAGTGAAACGGACCGGATGTCAACCGCGGCAACTGGCGCGTATGGCCATCGGCGAAGGGAATGACGACCCCATCGGGCGCGAGGCGGGTGAAGCCGGCCAGCGGATAAGTCGCAAAGCTGGGCTTGGTCTGCTCGCCGTCAGTAATTACCGGTGAGCCGGTTGCGATAAAGCGCTGGATCGTGTCACGGAGAGCGCCTTCCGCGATCTGGTCGAATTGCTGCGCCGAAATACGTTGCGCTTGCAAGTCCCCCCATGCCGCAATCAGTTCAGCCGGGCGCGGTATGCTCCCGATAGGTTCAGTCGGAATCGTCATCGGTTGTGCCTAGGATAACGTAACCAAGCCGCGAATCGTTACAAGATGGTCGAAAGGAATGATTCGGACCGGCTGGTTTAACATGAATGAATTGCAGAACGACCCGGTCAGCGTCGCAGGGCTGAAAACAGGCAGGCCAACTTTGATTGCCGGTCTCGCGGCGATCGGCAGCACCCTGGCCGCATCGAGCTGCTGTCTGCCGCTCGTTCCCTTCCTCATGGCGGCCGGAATCGCAGGAAGTTCCGCATTTCTCACGGCCGCCAAGCCGTATTTTCTGGGGCTCGCTATTTTTTTCATTGCTTTTGGCTTCTATCAGAGCCGGAAGGCCCGCGAGTGCCACCGGCCACACAATATGACCGCGACCGCATTGTTGTGGCTTTCGTCCGTGATCGTTCTGCTTTCCATCCTGTTCCCTCAGTTGCTCGCGAATCTGGCCGCAGGTGTACCGGCCCGGTGACCAATGAAGCGTAAGCGCATCGCCTGGGGCGCCGCTCTTTTCATACTAGCGGCGCTGCTGGCTTACTCCTTCAGTGGAGGCCGCGTGCCCCGGGGTCAGCCGGACTTGCAGCCTCTCACCAGCCGGGACCTCCCTCAAATCAAGTCGCAATTCAACGCCGCTCAGGGCGACGTAAGAATCCTGCTGCTCTTATCCCCTACCTGAGCCGTCTGTCTGCAGGGGGCATCTGCAGCCGAGAAGATTCTGCACGAGTTCGCCGGGCAACCCGTGCGCGCTTTCGTGGTCTGGGAGCCGGTGCTGTTCACGGACTGGTTCTCTCCTTCCACGATGACGCTCGGCCGCGTGTCCGATTCGCGCGCCGCCCAGTTCTGGGACAGATCGCGACTCATCTCTCACTCTCTGGGCGAGAACGACCGCAAGAGCATCGCGTGGGACTACATCGCAGTCTACGCGCCAGGCCTCCTGTGGGATTCGTATTTGCCGCAGCCCTCATACCGGGGAGGTCCGGTCATTAAAGTGACCGATGAAGCACGAGCCGCCATTGCCAGCGCTCTAACGACCGGACAACAGATTCTTCGCTGACCGGCTGTTCGAAACGGGACGGGACGTTTCAAACTGGAACGCGCCTCGTGGCGCGGCTCGTTTCGTTCCGAAACGCTGGCCGCGTATGCACCGTTCTCCATGCTGAATCTAAGGGCTTTGGCTGATGTAGTTTTCTTGGTCCCGGCGTTGCAATAGCTCTTGTGTCCGGGGCGAATAGAAGCCCGACAGATCAAAAAATAATGCGACACCAAACAGAGAAGACCTGCACGCCGAACTCACCCGTACGGCGGCGCCAAAAAATTTCGACTGCAATCCGGGACCGGATCGTACTCGATCACCTTCCGCTAGTGAAGGCCATCGCGGTCCGCGTTCACGAGAACCTTCCGGTTCATGTCGACCTCGACGACCTGATTCATGCAGGCGTGTTGGGACTTTTCGATGCCGCAACCAAGTACAACCCTTCGAAGCAGGTTGTCTTTCACAGCTATGCCAAATACCGCATCAAAGGCGCCATCCTCGACAGCCTGCGCCAGCTGGACTGGGCCTCACGGGATCTGCGCAAGCGGCAGAAGATGGTGGAAGCCATCACGCGCGAGCTTTCCGACAAGCTGAAACGCGCTCCAACTGAGGGTGAGATTGCCGAAAAATTGGGCATCGGTGTGGATCGCTGGCGCAAGATGGTACTCGAGCTCCGGACTGTGGGTCTGATGTCCGCGTCCAGCTATGCGTCGGATCGCGACCAGAACAATACCCCCGAGTTCCCCGCCGCGAGAGAGAGCCGGCCCGACAACATGTGCGCACATGAACAGCTTCGCCAGGTCCTGAACATTGCCGTCAAGACGCTTCCCGAGCGATATCAAAAAGTGGTAACCCTCTACTATTCCAAGGAACTGACCATGAAGGAAATCGGCGGCCTGCTGGGCATCAACGAAAGCCGTGTCTCCCAGATCCATAAGACGGCGCTCGAGAAAATGGCAGCAGCGCTTCACTCCGCCGGCATTCACTCCACCGCCGCACTGGTGTAGGCCGAACGCGTTATAGCTCCACCACGTAGACCTGGGTACATCCCGTCCGGTCGCTGGCAAACGCAACCAGTTTCTCGTCGTGCGAGAAAGAAGGATGCGGATGCGTCCACTGCGGGCCGTACACGGAATCCGCCGGTATCTCCATCCAGCTAAGGGCCCGGCCGGCAGCAGCGCCGGCCGCCGCCGCAAAATCCTCAGCGAGGGCGTAGGTTGATTTCCGCCACTGCGTTCCCTTACTGCTGGCCTCCGAGAGGCACACGAGCCGCCTGGTACCGGTCGCCACATCGATCAGATGGACGCCAAGGTCCGGGTGGTTGGTGTCGCAAAGCACCTGGGTTCCTGCGCGGTTCGGGGTGATGTGCCATGCGTTGAATTCGGCGATGGTGCGGATCTCACGCGTGGTCCAGTCCATGGTGCGCAGCGCGTGTGGCCAGACGGTGAAAACAACATTGCCGGTCTTCCCGAGAAACGTCTCGTGGACAACAAATTCGTCATTGCCGTGCTGGTGCAGGCATTCCAGGCCGGTGCCGTCACGGCGGACGCGGTGCATGCGCGGCGCCGGATCGCCCGAAAACTCGATCCATTCGGGCTCGAGGGGATGAAATTGGGGGTGAATCACCGTCCGTGGAAATGGAATCATCCGCCATTCCGAGCCGTCGGAGCGCCCTGCGAGCAAACCCTGCTGCGCACCGTGTTTGATGGCGGCGGTCAGCCAGTCGCCTCCCGCGCCCAGCGAGCATTCTCCGAGCTGTGCGCCGGAAAACTCAGCCACCACCCGTTCTTCCAAAGTCTCGCGGTCGATTTTCCAAATTCCGCCGCCGCGCACAAAAAAGATGCGTCTGCCGTCCGGATGAATCGCCGGTGAAAACGGATGAATCGCCGGTCCGTCGGTCAACTGGCGGATCTCGCCATCGGGATAAGGCGCTATTTCAAACAACTGAGCAATACCCGTGCGGTAGGAGGTGAAGATCAAGGCCCTGCCGTCCGGCGTGAACGAGCTCTGCAAGAAGTAGCTCGGATGGCTGATCGACGCGTGCGATGTCAATTGATGAACCCGCGCGCCGGTGGCGCGGTCCAGGAACATCGAGTGCTCGGAAGGCAACCGGTCACCTTTCATTGGACGCTCTTACGGAAGATCAGAATGTGCTGTCGCGGCAGCGTTTCCAGCGTTTTCTCGAAACGAAAGCCTTCCGGTTCCACTTCGGCGCGAACTTCAGCGACGCTCATCTTGTGTTCCGGCCGGATGGGCACGTTGGGATCTTCCTTTCGGTATTCAAGCAGCACCAGCCGGCCATCTGCATTCAGGGATTCGCGAATTTTTCGCAGCATCTTCTCCGGCTCGGTGAATTCGTGATAGACGTCGACCAGGAGCACGAGATCCGTGCGTCCGGCTGGGAGTTTCGGATCATCTTCTACGCCCAGCACCGGCTCAACATTCGACAGATGGCGCGCCTCGATATTTTTCCGCAGCAGCACGAGCATCTCCGGCTGAATGTCATTGGCGTATACCTTTCCCGCGGGTCCCACGCGTTCCGCCAACCGCCAGGTAATGTAACCGGCGCCCGCGCCGATATCGGCCACGGTCGCCCCGCGGGCAATCCCGATCGCATCCAGAGCCTTATCCGGCTCTTCTTCGGCCTCGCGCTCCGGCCGCACCAGCCAGTTCGCGCCGCCCATTCCCATCACCTGCGCGATATGCCGGCCTGTAATGGGATGGATCTCTTCCGCGAAGAGTGTTAAGGCGATGCACAGGAGCCAACAAGCGCGAGGCATGCCTACCATCGTGCCACAGTGCAGTCAGCTTGCTGAGCAACGACCGAAGGAGGCGACCGCGACCGAAAGTTATGACTGTGAGCTTGCCCGCGACCTGCTGTGTTTCCCCGATCCCTTGACGGTCGACTTGGCCGGCGCCTCTGCAGCGGCTACCGAAGGAGTTCCATATAGCCGCTTGTAGATGGCCGCGTTGCGCAGCACCGCCTGTACATACTCGCGGGTCTCGGTAAAGGGTATGGTTTCAACAAACTCCGCCGGCTCCTGGAATGATGCCCAGTTGACCCAGTCGTCCACGTGCGTCTTACCTGCGTTGTAGGAGGCCAGCGTTTCCTCCCATTTGCCTCCCCACTGATCGAGAATGCTGCGCAGGTAGCGGGAGCCGAGCTTCAGGTTAGTCGAGGGCTGAAATAGCATCGATGTCCGGAACCGCCGCACTCCGTCCTTACGCGCAAGCTGCCTTCCGGTGGCGGGCATGATCTGCGTCAGTCCGCAAGCATTCTTGTGCGAGATCGCCTTGGGGTTGAACTCCGATTCCTGCCGGATCAGCGCCGCCACCATGTAAGGATCGAGATTCTGCAGCTTTGCGTTGCGCACGAGGTCGGTTTGGTACGGCATGGGGAACAGCAATTCCCAGAAGCGCCGGGGCATCTGGTCAAAGGGCATCGCGAGGTAATCGGGCGCGAAGCTCTTCATGTAGCGCAGGCCCTGATACGGGGAATCCGCCGTCCGCGCCAACTCCATGGCGACAATCTCCGGCTGCCCGTCGTGTCGCGCGCCGAATCGTAGCTCGCTTTCCGCAAGATCCTGCAGCCCGGCGGCAGCCAATAGCTGCCCGCGCTCCAGCCGCAGCTTTGTCAAAGCCGTCGGCTCCCGATCCGTTCGCGGCCGTTTCGCCGGAAGTTCCACCCCCGCCAGATATTCGGCTACTTTCGCCGATGGCTGCGCCGCTACAATCCGGGTATCCGCCAGGCGCTCCTGCGCGCGCGTCGCGTAATAGTAATTCGGATACAGCTCCACGATCTTGCGATAGTACGTCTTGGCGCCGGAAAAGTCGTTCTCTGCCTCGCTCAGACGTCCCAGGAAATAGAGCGATGCGCTCGTCCGGGCATCGGAGGGATATCGCTCGATCTGCTCTTTGAGCCGGGCGGCAGCCTCGTGGCGCCGCCGCAGGTAATCCGAAAACGCCACCTTCCAGTGATACGTCGCCGCCCCTGGATCATCGGGAAAGTTCTCATAAGCGGCTTTGTACATCGATTCGTAAACATCCGGCCGGTTCTGCAGGAGGTAACAATTGCCCGCCGAAACCAGGGCCTTCAGCCGCCACGGAGATTGCGGATACACGCTCGAAAGCTTCTTCACCGTGACCAGCATGTCATCCGATGCGTTGATGTGCCGCTGGCATTCGCCCAGATAAAAGAGCCGCTCGGCATCGGCTTCCGAATGGTCGATCTCGAGTGACTCCAGGTACCGGTAGGCCGCCGCCGCGTCGCCACGCTGGTAATCGGCCACGCCCATGCCGACGCGTGCCAGGTCGCGATCCGTGCCCGTGAGCTGCGAAACGAGCGACGTGAACTCCTGCTTCGCCCGCCCGTACTCCTTGGCGGCCAGCCAGCGATTGGCCCGCTCCAGTTTTTGCGCCGCCGCCGGCTCCGGGTAAGCCGCGCCCATATTGGCGCGGAGCAGGATGAGCGCCGCCGACGCCTTTTCCGCTGCCGTGGTTTCCGGATGACTGAAGTAGACCTGCTGATAATAAGTTGCAGCGTGAGCTGGGTCCGAAGCCGCGTCATACGCCATTCCGAGCGTCAGGTCTCCGTCGGGCTGCGGCAGGCCGTCGTAATTCGTACGCAGAATGCGAATCGCCTCCGCCGGAGTCTTCAGGTCAATCAGTGCCTTCGCAGCCAACACCCGAGCCTTGCCTGACAGCGGCGAGGGCGTGGTGCGATCCTGCAAACGCTCCAAACTCTGCGGAACTCCGGTTTCATCCTTCATCTGCATCTGGGCCGCGGCGCGGTAGTAGATGGCGTAGTCGTCGACCTTGGCGAGTTTCGGCTCGGCCGCCTTCAGGTTGCGGATGGCGCGGTCGTAATCCTGGCTTTCGAACGAAGCGATTCCCAGGGCCAGCCTTGCCAGGGCTCCGTCCTGGTCGTTTGGATGACGTGCCGCGAACTGCTCAATGGCCGCACGGCGCGCCACTGTCGGCTTGTCTCGATACGCCTTGACCAGCGCGGGCAGGCTGCTGCTCGCCCCCCAAACGGGAAAAACGGATGCGAACGCGACGAGAACCGCCGCGGCCCGTTTACACCAGTGGGCCTGGATACTCCGGTCCGAGATTGTTGGGATCGTCATCGGCCAAGCTGCGCACCATTTCCAGGTGCAGATAGTCCACCATCGTGGGAGACACGCTCATGTGGATCTCCCGAAACTTCTGACGCGCGTCTTCCATCGGTTGTTTCAGCGCACCATAAATGTTCCCAGTCGCCCGCCCCGCGCGGAACCGTTCAGGCGTGGCCAACCGCATTTCCGCTACCAGGACCCGGGCAAAGCGCTGCGCCGCCAGGTGCTGTTGCTGTTCCACCCGGGAGAGATCGAACCATTCTTTGTGCTGCCGCGGCTGCTGGGGCTCGGCATTCTTGACCGCCACCGGCTCAGGCTTTCCCCCCACATGGTTCGCAATCGTAACCAGGGTCGCCGCCGGCATGGGAGCCGGAGTGGCTGCGCCGGCCGCAACGGCCGCCACGACCGGCACTTCGGCCAGTGCCTGCAGCCGCAGCCCCGTCACCTCGGCCAGCATTTCCACCAGCGGCGCCTGCACCCGGGTCGCGGCGTAGAAAATTCCCGCCACCGTGTCACCCACCGCCAGCGGAAACAGGTATACCCTCTCGTCCGGTTTGTGATCGAACAGCCCTACCAGCCCCGGCGACACTTCGGCGGGCGTGCTCATCGCCACCACCGGATCCCGCGTTTCCAGCACCGTAGAGAATGCCGCGCCTTGCGCAATCGGAAATGTTAATGCCGGCAGGCTGCGGGCGGCGCCGTCCCCGGGCTGAATCTGCGCCGGACGCCGCATCCGTTCCGCGTGTACCTGACCGTCATGAATCGAGAACACCGCCGCCTGCTCTGCAAAGGGCGCAGTGACGTCCAGAAGCACCGAATACACTTCGTCCGCGTCCGTCGATTTCCGTAAACGCCGAACGGCCTGATTCAGTTGTTCGGCAAGCGCACGGCGGCTCTCGCCGACCGCGTCCGCTATGGCGCCGCGCACCGTCGCCTCCATCGCCGCGGTCACTCGAGATTCCACTTCGGTTTCGACCCCGTGCTCGAGGTCTTCGATCAGGCGCGAGAAGTATTCCTCGCAAACTCTCCGCCATGTGGCGGTAGGCGGGGCCGGCGTCATGCGAAACGTTTCTGTAGATATTTTAACAGAGCCGCAAGCAACCGAAATTCCCCCGCAGCACCTAATATGTCAGGATGGCCCAATTACTTACCGGAAAAGTCGCCGCCGTTACGGGCGGCACCCGCGGCATCGGCCGCGCCATCGCCGAGCGGCTGCTACAAGAAGGAGCGTCTGTGGCTATTTGTGGACGTTCCGCGGATGGCGTGACGCGTGCCGTCACCGAATTAAAGAAGGGCGGGGGCCCGGTTTACGGGGAAGCCGCCGACGTCTCTAAGCCCGAAGACGTCCGCCGCTTCTTCCAGGCGATCGACGCCAACTTCGGCGGTCTCCACACTTTGATTAACAACGCTGGAATCGGCGTCTTCCGCCGCGCCGCCGAGCTTTCCATCGAAGACTGGCGCCGCATGATCGACTTAAATTTGTCGGGCGCCTTCTACTGCACGCGAGAAGCTTTACAAAGATTTAGGAATGCAGCAGGGGGTTACATCATCAACATAAGTAGCCTGGCCGGGAAAAACGCTTTCTCGGGTGGCGCGGGTTACAACGCGTCGAAGTTTGGGCTGAACGGGTTTAGTGAGGCTCTGATGCTCGACCATCGGTACGAAAACGTGCGCGTGAGTTACATCATGCCGGGAAGCGTGGACACGGAGTTTAACGACGGTAGCCCGGGGGCTGATTGGAAAATCGCTCCGGCTGATGTTGCCGAAGTTGTCGTGGGCCTGCTTCGCCTGCCGGAACGCACGCTGGTCAGCCGGGTAGAGATGAGACCTCTGAAGCCAAAGAAGTAGCGGAGTACGAAATGGCACAGTCTTTGCACTATCCGGTCCGTAATCAGGGTGGGCACTGGGATGAGAAAGATAATGGCTTCGCGCTCTTTTTAGCTGTTCCGCTGAAGGATCGAGAACATTCGCAAGGACGCGATCCCAGCGGTTCGCATAGTTGGTCGGTAGTGGCGTTAAGGACCTTTCATTCGACGGTTGGAATTGAAAGGGTAGCGGCTGTTTGAGGCGAATTGCTTAGAACGGTCAAGTACGACGTTTTCGCTCGAACCATGGCACGCTGCGTGCTCCGCTTATAAACGTGAGCATTTGGCGACAGGGTTCTGAGAGGTGGGGGTGCAACATGGTGCGGCTAAACAAAAGGCTCGATCCGAAACAAACCGGGCAGGATGCCGTCAAGCTGCAAGGCGATCTGCACAAGCGGATCGTGGGACAAGATCAGGCGATCGACCAGATTGTGAATGTCTACCAGATGTATCTGGCCGGCATGAACAGCCCGGGCCGGCCGGTCGGCAATTTTTTGTTCCTCGGACCTACGGGTTCCGGTAAGACGCGTCTGGTCGAAGCCACGGCCGAAAGTCTCGTGGGCGATACCCGCGGCATGATTAAGATCGACTGCGCCGAGTTTCAGCATAGCCATGAAATCGCCAAGCTGATCGGCTCGCCTCCCGGATACCTGGGGCATCGCGAGACTCACCCTCTGCTGAGCCAGGAGATTTTGAACCAGTATCATACCGACAAGGTCAAGCTCAGCTTCGTGCTCTTCGACGAGATCGAAAAAGCCAGCGACTCGCTGTGGAATTTGCTGCTCGGCATTCTGGACAAGGCTACGCTGACGCTCGGTGACAACCGCCGCGTCGATTTTTCTCACGCCTTGATCTTTATGACCAGCAACCTCGGGGCGGCCGAAATGGGTTCCATTTTGAGACCCAATTTGGGATTCGCCACTTCAGAAATCGAAGCACGTCATCAGGCCGGTATCATTGATGAGGCCACCTCGGAGAAAGTCTCGCGAGCCGGCGTTGAGGCAGCTCGTCGCAAGTTCACTCCCGAGTTCATGAACCGGATCGACAAAGTCGTCGTGTTCAAGCCGCTCGGCCAGGCTGAGCTGCAGAAAATCCTCGGTTTGGAACTGGGTGTCCTGCAAACCCGTATCTTTAACTCGTCGATGACGACACCGTTCGTCTTTTCGGTAACCGAACCCGCGCGCGATTATTTGTTGCGGGAAGGAACCGACATGAAGTACGGCGCCCGGCACCTGAAACGTGCCATAGATCGCGAGCTGGTTCATCCCATGTCGAACCTGATCGCTACACAGCAAGTGCGCGGCGGCGATTTGATCCGCGTGGACTATGACGAGGACGAGAATCAACTCACTTTCGCCAAGGAGGCTGAAGACATGCCGGCATACGCCATGATGCAAATGGCAGAATCAGCGAGCAATCCTGCTCCCGCGCTCGCCGCTACTGCCGCCGCCGAGCCGCCGCGTCTGGCGGCGCGACAGCGGCGGACACCGGCCGCGTAACGCAGAGGACAAAATCAGGCTTCATGAACCGCCTGTTATAATCGCGCGAGCCCTTGCCCTGCCCCGCTGAGCAACAGGATTCCCGCCTGATGCGCGATATGTTTTCCACTATCGCGCCGAGGTACGACTTCATCACGCGGGCATTTTCGTTTGGAATGGATCGCCGCTGGAAACGGCTGGCTGTCAAGCAAGCGGGCCTGCCGCCCGCCCCCCGAATCCTCGATCTCGCGTGCGGCACCGCCGATTTTGGCAAGCTCGCGCTCGAATTTTCTCCCGGCGCCCAAATCGTGGCCGCCGATATCACCCATTCCATGCTGCAACTCGCGCAAATTCGCGACGCTGTCTGCGCCGATGCCGCCCTCCTGCCCTTCCGGCCCGCGTCCTTTGACGCAGTCTTCGTGGGCTACGGCCTTCGCAACTTCCCGCAGCTCGACCTGGCACTCCAGGAAATCCAACGCGTCCTGAACCCGGGTGGGATGGTGGTCACTCTCGACTTCTTTCTCCCGCCGAATGCGTTTTGGCGCTCCATCTATCTCGCCTATCTCTACGCGCAAGGCGCGTTCTGGGGTATCCTGCTCCACGGGCGCGCCCGTATCTACACCTACATACCCGATTCGCTGGCCAATTTTCTCTCTGCCGACGGGTTTGCCTCCAGGCTGCAGACGCAATTCAGCAATATCACTGTGCGCCCATTCCTTCTCGGCGGCATCGCCGTACACTGGGCGAGAAAGCTCTGAGCCCCGACAAAAGGAGGGAGGGTCGGTCTTCACCCTTTTTTTAGCTCAAAAACTGGTCCAACCCGTCCCCTCAAATGTGGGTTCAAATACCTCTGGATGGAGGATTTCCGCTATGATCCGGAGGGTTTCCACCAGCCGCGGCCCCGGCCTGTTGAAATACTGATTGCCGTCGGCAAGGTAAACCCTCCCGTTTTTGACTGCTCGCAGCGACACCCACTCCGGCCGCCCGGTCAGCCAGTGCATCTCGCTCCTCGTTCTCGGTAAATCAAAGCCACACGGCGCCACCACGATCACGTCCGGCTCACTCTCCAAAACACGCTCCCACGTGATATACCCCGAATGCTCGCCCGCCTCGCCAAACAGGTTCAGGCCGCCAGCCATCTCCACGAGTTCCGGAGTCCAATTCCCGCCTGCCATCAGAGGCTCGGTCCACTCGATGCACGCCACTCGCGGCCGCTGTGCGGCGCGGCCTGCTTTTTCGGATATTTCTCGCATCCGCGCCTGTAAATTCACAATGATTGCTTCGCCGTGTGCCTCGATCCCCACGGCCCGCGCCACTCGCCGCACATCATCCCAAACATCCGCCAGCGCATTCGGCGTGAGGGACACGATCTGCGGCTTGCTTTCCAGCCGCATCGCTACCGACCGCTCCACGTCCTTCAAGCTCACCGCGCAAACCTCGCACTGCGTCTGCGTCACGATGTGCGTCGGCTGCAAACGCTCCAGCACATCATCGAAAACGTCGTAAACCGAAAGTGCATTGCGCACGCGATCCTTCACGGCACGATCGATCTCGCGGCTGTCGGCATGAATGTCGATCGTGGGTTTCGTGCACACCGGCAGCGATGCGATTTCCGCTGGAAAGTCGCATTCGTGCGACCGGCCTACCTGAAACGCCGTCTGGCCGAGCGCGTGGATGATCTCGGTCGCGCTCGAGATCAGTGAGACGATACGGGGCATAATAAATCGGCGAACGTAAAATCGCCGTCCTCATGGAGCACACCTAGTTCGACTTCGACCGGGTGGCGGAACATCGGCCCGTCGTACACGAAGGAGTGAAACTCGCCGTTTTCGCCGCAGGGGTCTACGCCTGGCGGGAGTTCGGCAAGCAGCTTCTCGTCGTACTCGCGCCCGGCAAATGAACGGTCGAGCACGCGCCGGTCGATACAAGCGAGACGCGCCCGCAGCCCGCCCGAGATCATTTCCCGCGCCAGCTCCGCCGTCGGCATCTGCCACAAAGGAAACAGCGGCTCGAGCCCCGTTCCCGCCAGCATGCGTTCGCGATACGCCCGAATATCTTCCAGAAACAAATCGCCGAATACGACGGAATCGATCCCGGCTTCCACGGCGCGGCGGCAGACACCCGCCATCACTTGTTCGGACCGCTCGTTGGAGCAAGGCCAAGGCAAAGGAGCCGTCCACAGAGAAACGCCGATCGAGCGCGCCTGCTCCTCAACGAGTTCCCGGCGCACTCCATGCATGGCCACACGGTCGAAATGCTCGTTGATCGTCGCCACCAGAGCGGCGATTTGCACGTCTGTGCCACGCAGGCGCTCAAGCGCCCAGGCGCAGTCCTTGCCACCGCTCCACGAAACCAGCGCGCGCTTCAAGCCGCCTGTGCCACGCGCTCTGGGTTATAAACCGTCCGGCTGAGCACGGCATGCAGGCCAAACAGAATGCCGCTCGTCACGAGGTCGCTCAACAGTGTTCGCGGGTAAAACGGAATCGCCGCCACGTAGCAGGCCACCAGGCCGTTCCAGGTATGCGCGTAGAACCCCAGCCAGGAGCCGAAGTCGGAGAGAAGGAAGAACTGCGCGCTCGAAAACACCGCGGCAGCCCCGATCTTGATCGGGCTTTCGGAATAGCGCAGGCGCTGCCCCACCCAGACGTTGATGAGAAAGCTCAAATACACGAACGGAGTCGCGTACAGGCTGAATCCGCCTACAAAGGGATCCGTCACCAGCATCAGCAGAATGGGAACCATGTACGCCTGCCAGCCGCGCAGCCGCGCGCCGGCAAACAGGCTCACACCTCCCACGGGCGCCAAATTCCACGGGTGCGGGATCAGCCGGACCAGCGCTCCAACTACCACCAACGTCAATGCCAACGGCCTTCGATTCGAGTTCTCCATCGTTCCTCCCTTAATTCTCCCCGTCCCGCTGCCCGGAAGCAGCTCGGTTCGGCTCCCACAAAATCTCCGGTACTCCTAGTGTATGACTGACCCAGCGGCTCCACACAAACAGCGCATCGCCCAACCGGTTCAGATAGCGCACGATCACAGGATCAACTGCCTCTTCGCGCGCCAGCGTCACGCACATTCGCTCGGCACGCCGGCACACTGTCCGGCAAACATGCAGCTCCGCGTTGAGCCGGCAACCCCCGGGCAACACGAAAGAACGGAGTGCCGGAAGTGCTTCGTTCATCCGGTCGATTTCCTCTTCGAGCCGCGAAATCTCAGCATCGGTAACGCGCGCCTGCCGCGGATGGATATCCGCCGGCAGCGTCGCCAGGATCGACCCCGTATTGAATAGCTCATGCTGCACGCGCTTCAATATCCCACTGAGTTCTAGCATCTTGGGATGACCCGGCGCCAGCTCCGTAGCCGTCTCGCGCGCCACGCCGATCAACGCGTTTAACTCGTCCACCGTGCCATAAGCTTCAATCCGCGCCGAGTCCTTCGGAACGCGCTGCCCACCTGCCAGTGCCGTTTCGCCGCGGTCGCCGCCCCGCGTGTAAACGCGGTTAATTGCTAGTCGCGGATCGTCGAACTTCACGCTATTCATTCTCGCACTCACCGCGTTGGCGTGAACGTCCATTTCACGCCGCCCGCAAAGTTCAGCAATGGCGACGGAAAACCGAACGCCTCCTCGTAATGCCAGTTCAACGCGTTACGCAGGTCGCCGTATAAGGTCATTCCGTGCGGAAGCGCATAGTTCACGTTCACCCCGAAGTTCGCGAAGCCCGGGTTATGGAACAGCCCGGCTGACGCCCCGAAATTTGGCTCGACGTCCAATACTTTCCCACGAAAATATCCCGTAATGTTGGCGGAAACCCTGCCTCGCGAAAAAGCCGCCACCATGGAGCCCGCGTTATGCGCCCGGCGGATCAGCGGCTCGCCGACCTGGAAATACGTCTGGGCCAGATCGGTCGAACCCGTGAGAGATAGAATCTCCGAATCGAGCAGCGTATAGTTTCCCGCGAGGGAAATCCAACGCGCCGGCCGGATCTGCACCGAGAATTCCCCGCCCTGTGCCCTCGCGTTCGAGAGGTTATCGCTCTGGTAGCTGCTTAATCGCGAGAGCGATCCTCCCAGCGTGACAATCAAATCGTAGAAGCGGCTGTAGAAATACGTCGCATTCAGCGAAACCCGGTTCTTGAACAGCCGCTGCTCTATCCCCGCGTCAAATGTCGTAGTCCGCTCCGGCTTGAGCCGGGGATTATCGGTAAAAGCCAGTTCGAATCCGTTCGGCGGCCGGATGCCCGTCCCGCCCGAAGCGTGCAGGCTGGTACCAGCTCGCAGAATGTAGGCGATCGCGCCCTTGGGATTTACACGCGTCACTGTGTTGGCGGCGAATTCCGGCCGCGGCGGAAAGCCCTGCGCGTCCGCCGGGATGCGCGCCGTCTGCATTACTTCACCGCGCGCCCCGAGGTTCAGGAAGAGCCGTTTCCCCAAGGCAAACCGGTTTTCCCAGTAGATGCCCTGTTGGTTGCGCGGGATTGGCACGAGCAACGCATTCGTATCGGTGATGAATGTGTTTTTGACTTCTTCACGCGAAAACACATAACCGAAGGCGGCCGTGTAGAATCGCGAGACGTCGATGACCGTTCGCTCCTCCACCTGCCCTCGATAGTCATTCTCGAAACTGTCGCCGAACGGACTGATGTAGTAACTGTTGTTCCAGAAAATATTGGCAAACAGCTCTTCCCGCACTCGCGGCGCCAGATCAACCTGGTAATGCGCCCCATAAACCGACCGGTCGAACTTGTTGCGGCTTACCCGATCGATGCCCGTAAACAGGTGCGCCGGGTCCGACCCATACGGCCCCGGCGATCCCGACTCGCTCGCATTGTAACCGCCCTCCGCCACAAAATTCTGGCGCCCGAACTTCCGCATCACGGTAGCGAAAATATTGCGGTCCTGGTAACCGCTGTTCGGCACCGGCCCGCGATCGTCGATTTCCGACGAATAAAGCCCGATGCCGAAACCGTCCACTGTGCCCGAGCCACCCAAGGCAAAGCGCCGCTCGTCGTGACTGCCACCTTCTGCCAGTGCATTGAGTGTAAACTTGGCTTCCGGCTGCCGGGTGACGAAATTCACCACTCCGCTATTGGCATAAGATCCGTAAATGGCCGACTGCGCTCCGCGGACCACTTCGATGTGATCCAGGAAATCGGTTGGAATGGGGGAAAAATCCGGCGGAAAGCTGCCGAACCAGTTGATTGGAATACCGTCGATTTGTACCAGATCGAAATCGTTGTCCCCACCGCGAATCTGAACCGAAGTGACCGTGCCGCGCGCACCCGTCGAGGTGACGTTGACGCCTGGCAAATAGCGCATCAAATCAATAGCTTGTGCTTCGTTACGCTGCGCGATCTCTTCTCGCGTGATGACGCTGGCGCTCGAACCCTGCTCGCTCAACGGGATGTCTATGGCCGAGCCCGCAACGGTAACAGAATCAGTCTGCGGCGCGATGGCCAATGTAATGTTCGCAGCTTCGGTCAGCGCAACTGCTTTCGTTTCAAACCCGGAAGCCGTCACGAGCAGTTTTGCCCCGAACGTTTCCAAGACTGTGATCTGAAACGAGCCGGAGGCGTCCGTAACCGTTCTGGCAAGCACCCCCAGCCGGTTTAGGGCGGCAACATCGGCACCCGGGACAGCTGCCCCCGATGAATCAACAACTTTGCCGTGAAAGGTATCCGCGTGCAGCGTGCACACAAAGAGAAAAACACTAACAAAAAGCAGACGTGTCATGTTCAGGCAGCCCTCCGCTACCGGACGTCACGCCTGAAATTGGTTTAACGGCGATGCCGCTAAATCCCCCGGTCGGTCTCCTGACTTGCGCTTCACAGGGCCGGTCAGCCTTCCCATTCCTTGCGGAAAAGTGGCCTGATTTTGACCGTCCTCCACGCTTACAGTGGCGGGGCCGTGCTGGATTTTCACCAGCTTCCCATACTGCTAACCAAAGGCTTCCAGGACGTTTTCGAGAATAACACGAAGCCGCTGTGGTAATCTAAGAGATTGAAATTTTAGTTATGGCGAATCATTATTCCGCTCTCAAGCGGGTCAGACAGACGGAACGGCGCACCGAGTTTAACCGGCGTAATAGTACCAGAATGCGGCACCAGATCCGGGCCATGCGGCGGCTATTAGCGGCGAAAGACAGCGCTGCGGCCCTCAAGGCGTTGCCGGAGACTTTCTCAGTGATCGACCGCTCGACGAAGTTGGGTGTGATCAAGAAGAATACTGCGGCGCGCTATAAGTCGAGCCTGCACAGCCGCATCAAATCGCTGTCGGCGCAGTAAGTTCCAGGACAAATCGTTCCATTACGATCCGGTCGTCAGGGCGTGGATTACGGAGATCCCGGTCGGCGGCGAAGATCAGTGTCATTGCCCTTTCCAGTTGTGCCTTGGAGAACTTCGAAACCGTTTGATAAACCTGTTCGGCGCGCGAGCCCCACATGGGAACGCCCGCACGCGTGAAATGTCCTTGTATTTGCTGCGGGCTGCGTAAACCGTTCTCCCGTGAAACCAGCGCCATACGGAACTGGGTCGACAAAAAGGCAAGGGCCAGCGGCAAATACTCGCCTTCACGGCACAAAGTATCGAGAACCTGAAGGCCGCGCGCGCGGTCGCGACGCCCTAAGGCGTTCACGAGAGCGAAAATCGTGGCGGAACGCGCATCGGGAACCAGCGCCGCAATGTCGTCCAGTGAAATCGCATGGGCACCGGAGCTGAAAAGCGACAGCTTCTCGATTTCGACCGCGATTCTAGCGACGTCGCCGCCTAAGGCTTCAGCCAACACCTCCAAAGCTTCCGCGTCAATCGCCACTCCCGCCTGGCGCGCCAGGTGATTCGCCTCGGTGCGGGCTTCATCCATGGAAAAGCGGTCAAACTCCACGGTTTCGGAAACGGCGGCGTAGAATTTTCGGACGCGATCCGCCTTCTTTCTGTCGTCGCCCTCGAAACCGAACCGCGAAGCCACAAACAGTAGGGTGACACCAGGGGAAGGGTCCTTGAGGTAGGCAGCAAGCTCTGCAGCACCATCCGCGGAGCCGGTGGACTCGTCGTCTTCTTCCGATTTCTGGCGGGGTAATGCAGATTCCGCATTGGCGGCGATGATGACCCGCTCAGCGGCGAACAGCGATAGCGACCGCGCGTCGTCGACAACTTGCGCGAGCGAGTTCTCCGCAAGATCGTACTGCGCCAGAGCGTTTTCGCGGTCGCCGGAACCAAGTACCGCATCCAGCAAAGCTTGCCGGCAGCGGCGGCTCTGATAAGCTTCGGCGCCAAGAAACAAATAGGCCGGCGCGATTTCTTTGCGTTTCAGGCGCGCGAGAAACTGGGCCGGCGTCATCAAAAATTCTCCAGAATAGCGGAGACAACGGAACGGGCGACTTCGCGGCTCAACCGGTCCATGGCGACCTCACTCTCGTCGAAATAAGCCTTGGGATCTACCGCTATCTCATAAGTCTGGCGCGCTTCGAAGCGCGGGCGCTCAAAGAGCACGGCATTGGTGACGCGATCGCGGAGCGTGAGTTGCATGGTCACGATGGCCTGGAGCGATGCCGCGCGCCCGGTTTTAGGATCGATGGTCAGGGGGATGGCGTCGAAGCGAACGACGGAGCCGGTCAGCACGGCATCGGCATCGCGTGGATCGTTGACCACGCGATAGTGCGTTCGCGAGATGAACTCGCGAGTAATGGCTTGCGGCAAAAAGCTGGTGAGCTTGTAGCGCACCGTCACATTTCCCCAGGCGGGAATGGCGATGGTCTTGATGGTTACGGGTAGTGCGCTGCTGGTTCCGCTGGTGGCAACGTGGTAGCCGCAGGAAGCGCAAACGAAAGACAGGAGCCAAAGCGCAAAGGGAGCGAACGGGCGCGCCCTCATAAAAGCTCTTGCGCAACGCTGATGGCGTTCTCCGCACGGAGGCGCAGGTTGTCCACAACGATCCACAACCAGACTGCCTGAGAGTTATTCCGGTCGAGCGTAACGTTGCCGATGGCGACGCCGCTTTGTCCAGCCATGCCGACCACATTCGGCGGCTCGACGTCGCCGGCGCGCAGGTCAACAGGGTCTGCGCCAAGTGCATCTTCAATCGCCGCAACGCCAGGGTTTTCAGCGAACTCAATCCACAGGGAAATGCTGTAGCCATGGAAGACCGGCGCCTGAATCAGTTTCAACGAGGGAATGGGCGCGCTGCCCGGGGCAAGCAAGGTCGCCAAATGCCGCTCGATGCGCAGCTCCACGTCTTCGAGCGAAGCGGGCGCCTCTTCTCCATATTGCGGGAGCATGTTGAACGCGAGTTGCGCGTCGAAAGTCTCCTTGGAAAGGCCTTTGAACGATAAAAGGGCCACCGTCTGTTGCTGCAGTTCCTCCACTCCCCGGGCGCCTCGCTCACTAGCAGGCTCAAAAATATGCGCCGACGAGCGGCGAATAGGATAGAGCGCATGCAGGCGGTCGAGAACCAGTGTTATGGAGATGGCTGCCGCATTGGCGATGATGTGAACGGCGCCAGGCGGAACTTGATGGTCCTCGCGCTCCACCATGGGAGCGCGCAGACGAGCCTCCGGCAGGTCCTCCGCAGCATCGGTGAGATCAATCAATTGAGCCTTCGGTGCGAACTCGCGAACTTTCTCGATCGAGGCGACGCTTCCCGCCAGAAAGATAGCGCGCGCGGATTCCACGTTTTCGCGCTCAAGGGGAACGACGAACGCGGCCTCACCGGACTGCCGCGTGAGTTTGCCGGATTCCTCGGCTTCGGCGGCGATCAGGCTAAGATCATGGCCGAGAATACTTCCGGCGAGCAAATCGCGCACTTCACGGCCCAGCAGGGTCTCGCTCCCGATAAGAGCCAGCGATCCGGTTTTAGCCAACCTGATGCTCCGGCTGGCCTGGGGGGGACGGCCGCAAGTGCCGCCGGATGATGCCGCCAATGCGGATGACGATGCCGCTACCCACATAGACGGCGGCGCAGGTGACGAGCACCGGCTGGGAGTAGAGCCAGATCAAAGCAATGAGTACGCCGAGAAGAATGACGGTCAGCGGCGTTCGCGGACGCATCAAATTCAGGTCCTTGAAACTGTAATAGCGCCAGGTGCTCACCATCAGAAAAGACAGAAGGGCCAAAAGTACCATCCATGCAATCGCGAGGGGCCAGTATGTGATGGGTTCGGAATCGGCCGCGTAGACGGCCGACGCCACCATTCCCGCCGCCGCCGGAATGGGAAGGCCCACAAAGTACTTCCGGTGAGGCCGGCCGGGGTTTTTCGGGATAGGGTTCTTTTGTACGTTAAACCGGGCAAGGCGTGCGGACCCGCACAACAAAAAAAGGAACGTAAAGAAGCTTCCAACACCTATGAGTTGATCATGCAGAGGGCGCGCCAGGCTGGGTTCGATAAACTGTACCCCCCACACGTAGGCCAGCACCGCGGGCGCAATTCCGAAACTGATGACATCGGCCAGAGAATCCATTTCACGTCCGAACTCACTGGCGGTGTTGGTCATGCGTGCGATGCGGCCATCGAGGCCGTCCAGGAGAACTGCGAGACCAATGGCTTTGGCCGCAATTTCGAAGTGATGCTCTGCGCCCGAGGTGCCGTCGTGAGCGGCCATCGCGCCCTGGATGGACTGGATTACAGATACAAAACCCAGGAAGATGTTCCCGGCGGTGAAGAGGGTGGGGAGCGCGTAAGCGGCCCGCGGCGGCCGCCGGTCGGAGCCATCCGGATCCATAAAGCGCGGTTTCAACGTCAACCCCGGCATGCTGCTGGCTCCAGGTGCGAAATTTCCGCGGAAGATTCGCGGAGAGGCGGCTTATCATTCCGCCGGGCGAGAACGCTCGAGCCTGCCGAAACGCGCATTCCGACCGTCACGAGAATGTCCCATTCAGGACCAAAGAAAACGTCAACCCGCGAACCGAACTTGATGAGACCCACACGATCCCCCGCGGCCACGCGGTCGCCCGTCTTCTTGCTGAAAACGATGCGGCGGGCGATAAGGCCTGCTATCTGCTTGAACACTACGCGCGAGCCGTTGCCCTCCACCACCACGACATTCTGTTCATTTTCCACCGAAGCCTTTTCTTTGCTGGCCACCAAAAAACGTCCCTTTTGATACTGCACTCCGGTGATGGTACCCGCGATGGGCGTGCGGTTCACATGCACGTCGAAAACATTGAGAAAAATACTCACGCGTGTCTGGCTCGGGCCATCAGGGCAAACTGCAACCACCTTGCCGTCGGCGGGCGATACGGCAACCGGACCTTCCGGGATTTCGCGCTCCGGGTCGCGAAAAAAGTAAAGGCAGAACGCGGCCAGCAGCCAGAGTGGAAGAGATAACCACGGCTGAACGAGCGCGATGGCTGTGGCAGCTACTGCCAAACCGGCGGCGTACAAAATTCCATCTCGTACCATGGGCATCTAATATTTTCTCACGCAGCGGAGGGCAGTGCGATTCAATGCGACCCGAATTCCGCCGGCATAACGATTCAGCGGCGGATCAGATTTACGATGACTTTACGGCTTTTGATAGCAGCCGACGTCTATCTGATTCGCGTTAAGTCTCGGAGCCCCATCAAGATCCAAATCACCAACAGGCAAATCGGCCACCGACCCGGTATGGTGCGCCGGCGAATTCGGTCGAAGATGAAAATCCTGCTTGGAGGGATCAATAAAGTGCGGATCGCTGAAACGCGAATGAAGGTCGTTGCCCGTTGACTGTACAAACTTATCGAACCCGGTTTCAACTGAAGGAAACCAGCCCCATTTTGACGAGGCTGCGCCGAGGCCGCAATAGTAGAGATTGTGGTCGAGAGTTACGGTTGGAGCGGCAGTAATAGGCCCTGATTTACTTGCGGTCATCAGGCAGGCCGGGCCGGCGTACACAATGTTGTTCTCGAATACATTGCTGGTCATATTGAACTGCATTTGAAACTCGCCGGAACCAGTGGACGACGTATCGTTTCCGTACAGCGTGTTATTGACGATCGAGCAATGGTCCGTGCCGCCGCGCTCCGCACCATATCCGCCGATGGAGATGCCGGCCGTATTACAGGAATAAATGAGATTGTTGCGAGCGGTGATGTAGCTCGTGGTGCGCCCCCGATGCTCGCTCGCCAACTCAATGCCAAAGTCCACGTGATGGATCAGATTTTGCTCGATTACGATTCTGGTGCCGCCATCGACATAGATGCCGTCTGAAGACTGGTCGTTTCCGTACGCCGGATTGCCTCGCGAGGTGATGTTATACACGCGGTTGCCGCTCACGATGCCATCACGTGCTTGGTCCACAGCAGGATCAGGCGCTGTGTGCTCAAATCCGATGATGTCAATACCGATGTTGTTGTTGTCGTGGACAACATTGTGGGTGATGCGAAAATTGGTTACGTTTCCGTTGACGACGAGTGACTCGCTCGATCCGGTTTTCAGGTGATGGACTTCGTTGCCGTCTATGACTAAGTCGCTGATGGGTGTTTTTGCATCCGTGCCGTAAACCGCAATGCCAAAGCCATTGCCGCCGCGGCCCGGAGCGTCGCGTCCGTCGAAGTTGTTTTCAATGTGGTGAACGTTGTTGTGTAAGAGCTCGACGTGCGCGCCGTAACCGGTCACATTGATGCCCAGCGGCGTGAGCCGGTGCTCGGGCGTACGGAAGTTGCGAATCTCAAGACCTTCTATGCGGAGGTAGCTGGCATTATGAATCTCGAGCAAACCGGTACGCCGGCCGGGAGTCAGTCGCGTGCCGTCTAGAATAGCCGTTTCACCCGGCTGGCTGCGAAACGTGATGTAGCCTTCGCCTGCGCTGCCGGAAACATTGATGCTGACCCGTTCTTCGTAAACTCCGCCCGCCACATTGATCGTGCTGCCTGCGCGTGCGTTTTCGGCGGCGTGCTGAATCGTACGCCAGGGGAGCGCTTGACTACCCGGGTTTGAGTCCTTTCCGGATACAGAGACGTAGAAGATTTGACCGGCGGAAGCTGGTCCGGCGGCGCAAAGCAAAGCCGCAAGGCAAATCCGCATCGCCACTATTCGAGCCATGCTACAGCGCCTTTTTCGACCGGTGGCAGTTGGGCGTATATTTTGCCGTTGTCGAACTTGCCGTCGATCTTCTGAGATGTTCCGAGGAAAGGTAAGAACACAATCGTGCCCGCCCGTTTGGATGGAAATTCAATGTGAATCTTCTCCTCCGGCGCCTGGCGGGCCACTTCTTTGGATTTCAGCCCCTTAAAGTTGGCGAAAAATACCGTGGGTTTGCCATCTACGCTCGCAATTTGAGTTGAAACGAATGGCGATGCGCTCACCTCTACGGCAGGTTTAGAAAATTTTGCTATTTCCAGGGCAAATGCCTGTCTCAGCTTTTCAAATTCGGCCGAGGCGAATACTCCCTTAAACGCGGCATCCGCAAACTCTTTCTGCAGTTGTGTATAGTAGGCCTTGCCGGGACATTGAGGAAAATAGACAAAGGCCTTTCCAGACGCCCTCTCTGCCGTGTTGGTGAGTGCCAGCAGTTTGTGAAGAGGATTTGAGGGCAGTTCCGCACCGGTGCCGTCGTACCTCCCCGATTCTCCGGTCGCAATCAGAGTGTTGCCAGCGTGCATGAATGACTGAAAGGCGGTCAGCTCGGTCTTGCTCAAACAGCGGGCATCGGGCAAAATCAGCACAGTGCCGCGAAAGCCGGTCAGGGTTCGGGGAGTGACAATCTGAAACTCAAGATGAGACTGCGTCAGCAACATCAGGATGCCGCGATATGACTCAATGAACTCTTTAGCGAAGTAGTTGCGAGTCTGCGGCGAGAAATAGACTCCGATAGGCCGGATGGGCTCGCGCGGGCGGAAAAAAAGCTTCTCGTGTTCTTTCATCCAGCCGAAAATGAGTTTGCGGGACTGAAGGTCGTTGGACCCGGACATCACGTGCCCTTGCGCGTCCCAGGTATTCGTTCCGGCCATTAGTTGCGCCATGGCCAGGTTCTGCATGGCTTCCCCGGGAGCAACGTTTTTCTCTTTCTCCCAGGAATAGCTGAGCATCCAGCTCGGTTTCGCGCCGGCGAAAGCGCGGAACGAGTACATGCCCACCATGTCCTGGAACCACGCAAGCGGCGTGCGCGCCGCCGCGCGGCCCCCGGTCGAATACTCGTGGGCGATGGTATCCACAACGCGATATAGCTCGTAGACATCCGAGCCGACCCGTACTGCGCTCTCTTCAATACCGGGATAGATCTCGGCAATAGTCTTGCACTTGGGATTGACCGATTTCACGTTGCTGTCAATCTCGTGCATGAAGTCCGTAAGGGCCTCTATACGGAAGTCAACCCATTTTCGAAAATTCGTGTCGCGGAAATCGCCGAGTTTCAGATCCGTCTTTGCATTGAGTCCGGTCTTGGCCTTGAATGCAGCCACCGTGTAGTCATCGAAGCTGACCCAGGAATCTTCCCATTTATCGAAGTGGGTCATCCAGTAAGGGATATCCACGTAGATGCCATCAATCCCAGTTGCGGCGATCTGCCGTACCCGTTCCATATAGATCTTGCGCCACTCAGCCGCGAAAGGCGTGATCCAGACATCTTCGTCGCCTTCTCTTATCCAGAAAGCGCTACCGCCACCAAAGAGAGCCGGCTCGCCGGTGATTTTGCGTTGCAGCCAGTCCGGATGGTCCTTGGCCATGCTGTGAGGTGCGGAGGACGCGTGCGCGGTAATGCACTCGGTGCCGGCGATATAAACGAAAGCGTAATTGCCCGCGGCATGAGCCTTCTCGGCCACGGCGTGGATAGCCTTCAGCTTTTCGGTCGGATCGATGAAGCTTTCATAACGTCCCGGGATGTCATTGTCCACCTCGATCCCGAATACGTTGTTGTCGGTGGCCTCTCGGACAATTTGATCTGCGTTATCCCCGCGCAGGCTGTTGCCGGCGATCCGAACATAGTGGGTCCAATCCTGGCTTGTCTGCGCAAATAGAACAAACGGCAGACAGAGAAACAGCGCAACGCTACGCGGCATAGTGGTCCCTTCCTGACTGATTGCGCGGCGCTGCTCGAAAGCGTTAGAATTCGAACCGCGCCACAATCTGCATTTGGCGCGCATGGAAGCCGTTCGCCAGGCTGGTTACCTGCCCGAAGCTACCGCTTCCGTAACGATAACTCGCACGATCGAACCGAGTACGATTGAATGCGTTGAACGCTTCTCCGCGAACCTGGAGCCGCATCCGCTCGCGAATGGCAAAGGTTTTGCGAATTGCCAGATCGACGTTGTCGATTCCCTGGGAGAAGAGATTATCGAAATAGCGCGGAGCGTTTCCAAGCTGCTGGTCGCCCGGATCAGCGAAACAGTTGGGGTTGAAGACACTGAACCCGCTCGATGCACCATTGAGAAGAGCTGCGGCCGCATCATGGTAGTTGACGCCAGTGCCGATGTTGGAGCAGGTCACGTTGGGCCTTTGCCTCCCATCCGCTAACCGGTTATGCCCCATGCGGATGGCAACCGGCTGCCCGCTCTGCATAGTTAAATTCGACGAGACCGACCAGCCCCCGATCACGGTGTCGGCCACGCGGTTCATGTTGTTTCCCACCAGCAGACCGCGGCCGATGGGTAACTGTGCAGTGAGGGCAGCCGCCAGTCGATTGGTGGCGTTGTTTGCGCTCAAGCTATTCTCGTGGCTCAACCGATCGAGCGCCTGCGGTCCACCGACGCTGTACCATCCGACCCAGCTATTGTCGCCGGAGGAACTGTCGTCGGTGGAACGCGAAAGGGTATAACTTCCCTGAATTGTGAAGTATTTTCCACTGCGTTTTTCGAAGCGCAGCTGCATCGAGTTATATCGGGAATTCGCGCCGAAAATGGGAAATCCGTCGAAGGCGCCATCAAACTGCGGGTACGGCCGCAACAGGTTGATGAGCGGAATCGTGGGATCGTTGTACCGGGAATCGGGCTCGTTGAAAATCGCATTCGGCCCGACGAAATACGGTAGAAACGGGTTAGCGACGAGAGAGTTGAGCTGCGCCGAGGTATAGTTCTGGCGAATACTGCTCGGAATGAAGTTCCGGTTGCGGGTCCCGGCTGCGAAACTGCCCCAGGAAAGGTGCGTGCTGCGATTTGCGGAGTAATCCACGCTGATCAGAAAATCACGGGGCAGCAAACGCTGTACGCCGACGCTCCACTGGTAGATTTCGGGATTGCGCGGTACTTCGTAACCCAGGTCGCTGGCGTTATCGAATCCCCACTGGGCCAGTTTGCCGTATTTGTTTCCCTGCGGCGGAGCCAATCCGGCGGGGAAGGGATTTCCCAGTGTCGCGTACTGGGTCTGGTAGAAATCCTTAGAAAAGTAAATCGGCGCGCCTTTGAAATAGGCTGGACCGGGGTATTGGAAGTTGGTCGCGATATTTGCGCCATAGTACAATCCGGCACCGGCCCGGATGACCGTTTTCGAGTCCCAGCTATAGGCTAGGCCCAGGCGCGGTCCAAAGTTGTTCCGGTCGACGGGCACGTTACGCCGCCCAGGAATAGGAAACAGCGTGATGCCCCTCAACTCTCCCAGTCCCGGGACGGTGACGCCGGTGCTGTCGGTGAAATCCGAAAATGTCGAGCGGTTGTAGCGCTCCGAGTAGGGCGTGCTCCATTCGTATCTCAGTCCAAGATTCAGCGTCAGCTTGGAGTTCACCTTCCAGTCGTCCTGGATATAGAACCCGGTCTCTTTTGCTTTGTCGGCAACCGGCGGCTTGAGATTCAGTGGGCCTGTCACGTTATCGCCGTAACCAAGCAGCAAGCTTGCGAAAGCATCGCCTTGCGTGACAACACCGTTGCCCGGCTGCTGATTGGTTGCATCCGGTCCGAAGCTAAACAAGCCCGTAGGGTTATCGGGTTGCCAGAAGCTATTCAAGAAAATTCGCTGCTCGCCGCCGAACTTGATGGAATGCGCACCCCTGACCCAAGCCAAGGCGGATGAGTACGTGATCAGCGTATGGGCGAAATGTGTGTCCACGCAGCACTGATCGAACAGGTTGGTGTAAGTCTGGTCGAACTCGATCATTGGCATGCGCGTCAACCCGTTGCCCTCAAGAATGCTCGGGAAGCCGACGCTCGTGAGATTGGGATAATTCGTGATGCCCGGCGCGATCGGCAGGTCCAATGCGATGCGGCCTGTATACAGGAGCCGGGGGCTGATGGTCCAGCTGTAGTCTGCCACCGCATTGTGCACATCGGTTTTGTAGAGGTACTTATCATCCACAAACGTTTCGGAAGTGGGGTTTAGGGCGTGCCCCCGGCTGTAACGCAACCCCATTCGCTGGTTATCGTTAAACTGATGGTCCCCGCGAATATCAAATTGATAAGCCGACAGCGTGGACTGCACATTCCGGCGGAAATTGTTGTAATTCGTTCCAGCGTCGCCTTGCACGTTCGGCTCGGGGAAGTAGGCCAGCAGATTCTTGGCTACCGTATCAAACCGGGTCGACGGAATAATGTTGTTGGCAAACGGTAGGCGGTTTCCATTAGCGTCGATGGTACGCGGGTCGTAAATGACGACTGGAGCCAGATTGCCGTTGTCGTCAAATGTCATCGTCTGAGAGAAATTCCCGGCGCGCTGCAAATCAGTTGGCATCGTGCCGACGGTTTGGCCGGAGCCGATGTCCCGCTGTTTTTCATAATCAAACAAGAAGAACGTTCGATTCTTACGGATCGGTCCGGATACCGATCCACCATATTGATCATGAACGTGCGGCGGTTTGTTGATGCCTGCCTGGTTGCTAAAGAAATCGTTGGAGTCAAACGCGTCCCGCTGAGCGAAATACCAGCCGCTGCCGTGAAACTGGTTGCCGCCCTGCTTCATCATGATGTTGAGAACGGTGCCGCCGTTATTGCCGTACTCGGCGGAAAAACTGTTGTTCTCTACCTTGAATTCCTGGATCACCTCCACGGAGGGCGTGTAGTAAACGTTGGAATTACCACCTTCGCCCTGCTCCGGTGCGCTGATGGGAGCGCCGTCAAACCGCACTTCCGCGGTTGCGTTGCGCTGGCCGTTTGAGATGAAGTTCGTTCCGGAGGGATAGTTGTCGCGGATTCCGTTTCCGGCAGCCTCGGTAACGCCGCCGGAGAGAAATACCAGTCCGAAATAGCTGCGGCCATACAACGGCATGTCGCGTGTGTACTGGCCGGTCACGGTCGTGCCGATTTCCGCGCTGCCCGTATCTAGAGTGGGGGCTGCCTCGAGCACCGTCATTGATGTCTCTAGTCCGGCCACCTGCAATGCGAAATCGATATTCGTATGCTGGCTCACACCAAGCACGAGATCCTTGGTCTCCTCGGGGCGAAAACCGGCCATTTCCGTCTTCACCACATACGTAGCCGGATGCAATCCGTTGAAGATGTAGAGGCCGCGTTCATCAGTCAATGTTGAGTTGCTGATATTGGTCGCGATGTCTGTAATCGTGACCTTAGCGCCGATAATGACGCTGCCGCTGGCATCGCGCACCACGCCGCGAACCTGCGCTTCGAAGCTAGCCTGGCTCCACAACAGTGCCGGAACAATCAACAGGCCGATACACCATGAGCCTATGGTAGGAAACACTTTTCGCAAGAACATCAGACTTCCTCCCCTGAACAAACGGTTGCCGCCGACCGCAAGGTTCGGAACGGATTGCAGTTTCGAGAACAATATAAGATCCCGCGCCGCATGTCAATAGCAAATTTCATTTATCTTTGTTTACTTGTGTTCTCTCCAAGTCATTGTGACTGCGGTTCTGATTGGCTACTTCCTTCTCAGTGATGCTGATTCCTTTGCGTAGGTACCCGCCTAACAAAGGAAATCGAAAGCAATCGTAATTGACAGGGTTTGGCGCCTTGGACTATGCTGATGCTGGCTCCAAACTCTATGCGAACTCTAACGCCAACCTCAAGGGCAGTAGTTATCTTTGCGTTTGTGGCGTCGTCAGGTCTTGGTGCCGACAACGCGCATATTCAGGGGAAGAATATCCGGGTCGAGTTCGACGGCAAGATGCATAGCCGCGTCGTGGCATTATTCGACGGGCACGAGCGGCCACTCGGCGATTTCACGGCATCGGAAACCGTCCGTGCAGGCGGGCAGGACATCAGTGATTTTTCCCTGCAGTCCCAGAAGCGCGAAGTGGTGCACGATACCTTAGGGGCCGGCTCCCGAACAGTAATCACGGGTACGGCCGCGTCGCTCAAGAAGACGGTCGAGGTGACCACCTATGATCGCTTTCCCCGCACTGCATTCTTTGCAGTTACCTATACCAACACAGGGAATTCGGATCTCACGATCACCGGGTGGACGAATCAGCAGTACTCCATTACCGCGGGTTCTGAACAGAATCCCGCGTTCTGGTCCTTCGAAAGCGGCTCGTATGAGAAGCGGCCGGACTGGGTCGTCCCGCTGAAGGTTGGGTTTAAACAAGAGAATTTCCTGGGCATGAATGCGCCTGATTACGGAGGCGGGACTCCCGTGATCGACGTTTGGCGGCGGGACACCGGAATCGGCGTCGGGCACCTGGAAATGGCGCCGAAACTGGTCTCACTACCCATCGCGCAGCCTGATGCAAACCATGCGACCGTGGCCGTCGAGTTCAAACACAATGACACCCTGAAGCCTGGCGCAACACTAAAAACTTTTCGCACCTTCGTAGAGGTCCACGAGGGCGACTATTTCCAGACCTTACGCGACTATCGCGACATCATGGTCGCCCAGGGTGTTCATTTTGACGCATCACCAGACAGCGCTTTCCAGCCGATCTGGTGCGCCTGGGGCTATGGCCGTAAAATGAAGCCTTCGCAGCTTTTCGGCGCGTTGCCCATCGTCAAGAAAATGGGCTTTACCTGGGTAACGCTCGACGACGGCTGGCAAACCGCGCAGGGCGATTGGTTCCTGCATCCTCAAAAATATCCGAATGGCGATGCCGACATGAAGGCGCTCGTGGATAAAATCCACGCCGAGGGCTTCAAAGCGCAATTGTGGTGGGCGCCCTTAGCCGCCGATCCCGGTACCGAGCTCGTGAAGAAGCATCCCGACTGGCTGCTGCTGAATGCCGACGGCAGCAAGCAGAAGATTTCCTATTGGAACTCCTGGTATCTCTGTCCGGCCGATCCGGAGGTTGTCAAATATCACCAGGCGATCGTCGAAAAAGCCATGAAAGACTGGGGGTTCGACGGCCTCAAACTCGACGGTCAGCACATGAACGGTGCTCCGCCCTGCTACAACCCGGCGCATCATCACGCGCGGCCCGAAGAGTCCGTGGAAGGAATGCCGCTGTTCTTTAAAGCAATCTACGATACCGCCCGTCAGGTCAAGTCGGACGCTCTGGTTGAGTTCTGCCCGTGCGGCGACGCTTATTCGTTTTTCACTCTGCCGTTCTTCAATATGTCTGTAGCATCCGACCCCGAATCGGCTTATCAAGTCCGCACCAAGGGCAAGTCACTCAAAGCGCTCCATGGCGATTCCGTCGCGTACTTCAGCGACCACGTCGACATGTACAAAGATGATTTCGCCTCGGCGGTCGGAGTAGGCGCCGTGGTGGGCACGAATTTCGTGTGGCCGGAGGGTTCAGCCGATCGAAAGCGCGGCGATCTCACCCCTGCGCGGGAGCAAAATTTCGAAAAGTGGCTGCGCATCTATAGAGAGAAGATGCTCTCGCGCGGTGAATACATGGGCGAGCTCTACGATATCGGTTTCGATAAGCCCGAAACGCACGCGGTACGTAAGGGCGGCAGGATGTATTACGCCTTCTTCGTCGGCGATCACGGCGGACGGCGGCCTGACTCCGAGAAAAGCGCTTCCGAGTGGAACGGGAAAGTCACGCTACGCGGGCTAGCCGATCGCAACTACCACGTCACCGACTACGTGGATAACAAGGATTTGGGCACGGTCCACGGACCCGTTGCCACTTTAAACGTCCAATTCACCAAGCATCTGTTGCTCGAAGCAAAACCGGAGTAGCAGTCATGAACAGACGAGCGTTTCTCCAGACGGCTGGGACGGCCGGCATTGCCACGGGTCTCACGCCGAAGACAGTACACGCTTACATTCCGGAACATAACTGGGAAAAGCACGATTGGGGATCCGGACCTGAGGTCAAGGACCGCTTGTATCAGGGCCCATTCCCTCAGTACGCGCCTGCGCCCGTGGTTCCCGACAGCGACGTCGTCATGGTCACTACGCCGTCGCACGACATCGTCCCCAACTACGGCATGGGGCTGATCGTCTATGTGTCCGGCGACACTGGTCCGCCCCGGCTTCCCGGCGAGACGCTTGAAAAGTCGCTCGAGGATCTGGTGAAGATACCCTTCACCCAGAAAATCTACATCCGCCCCAACTGGCGCGAAGTACAGAAAAAAGCTGGGAAACTCGACTTCCCCGACTGGTGGCAAATTACCTTCGATCTCGCCAGGCGCTATAACAAGCGCGTCGGTTTTCGCATCATGCTGGAGAATCCCGATTATCCCGAACCCGGCATGCCCGAGTTTCTCATGGAGAAGGTGCCCTATCTCAAGTTGAAGGGTGAGTGGAAGGGTAATCCCGACCAGACGCGCTACAAAAAAGAACATAAAATGCCCCAGTACGAAAACCCTGCGTACCAGGCGGCGTTTCGTGAGCTAAACCAGCTACTCGCAGCCGAACTCAACGGCAATGCGCAAATCGAGTTCATGGACACAATGATGTACGGCTTCTGGGGCGAGGCGCACACCTGGCCTTACGAGGGCAACTCATTTCCGAGTAATACCATTGCCGAGCAGACCTGGATGAAAATGCTCGAGACACAGATCGAGTGCTGGAGCAAAACACCTCTCGTCACCAACACCGAGCCCGATTTCAGCTATGTCGGCAATTCCGACCTTCTCGATCGCACGATTCGTTCCCATAACTGGATCCGCACCGACACCATCTTCATCGAAAACACGCAGATCGAAGCTTTGAGCAACCGGCCCCCGTGGACCGCGGCCGTTTGCGAAGTCGGGATGACCACGGGTGATCCCAAGCGCGTGGGCCTCGATGAAGGCGTCACGCTCAATGAAAAAATCACCTCGCACGTGCTGGACGTCGGCGCCAACTACTGGTCGGTCTGGAACTGGCATAACGAAGCGGCGAAGAACGTTCTCGGCTATTACGAAAAATATCCCGAGCCGATCGACTACATCGCGCGACATATCGGTTACCGTGTGTATCCTTCGTTCATCTGGAGCTTCGTGCGCGACGGTATTCCCGGTCTGGTTGTCGGGCTGGCAAACAAAGGCGTGGCCGGCGTGCCCGGCGTCTTGCGCCTGACTGTTTTCAGCGATGACGGCAAGGTCAACGTCAGCGGTTGCGTCGATCCGGGTTATCCGAAGCCATCCGGCATTCGTCAGGCGATGCTCGTATTGCCGGCGGGAACCAGGTGGGAAGGCTTGAAGTTGAAAGCCGAACTGGAAGTGAAAGGCGTCCGGCACCCTCTGAACTGGGCTTGCCGGCAAAGCACCAATCCGGACGGTTCTCTCACGTTGCGGCACAATATACGCGGATGACACGACGACAACTATTAAAATCGATACCGGCGGTCGCAGCGGTACGCGGCTCGCGCGCGGCTGAAGTCCCCGCCGAGCGTATCGACACTCATACACACATCCACCGCATCGTGCCCGAGCTGTTCGCCGCGCTCGAAAAAGGTCATTGGCGCTGTTTAAGCATTTGCGTCTCGCGAGCCATCGGCGGCGAGAAATCGGACCTGGAAGAAATGATCCGCGGCACCGCCGAAGTGCATCGCGTGACGAAAGGCCGCATCGCGTGGGCCTCGGCCTTTGATGCCCGCGGATTTGAAGATAACGATTTCGCATCGCGCACCATCGCCGGCCTGAGGCAGACCTTCGGCCAGGGCGCCATCGGTGTAAAAATCTGGAAGAACATCGGCATGGGCATTCGAGGCAAGTCAGGCTACCTGCTGCCCGATAACGCCGCACTTATCCCGATTTTCGAAGCGATTCAGCAAGCCGGTAAGACGCTCATCGCGCATCTTGCCGAACCCGATGGCGCATGGCTGCCGCTCGATAAGAACAATCCCGAGATCGGCTATTACAGCAAGCATCCCGAGTGGCACATGTATAGCCGCCCCGAGATGCCGCGAAAGGACGCGATTCTCGAAGCTCGCGACCGTGTTCTCGCCCGGCTTCCGAAGCTCCGCGTGGTCGGCTGTCATCTCGGAAGTGACGAAGAGCACTGGGATCGCCTCGCGAAACGCTTCGACACCTACCCGAACTTCGCCGTAGATGTTGCCGCCCGCGTGCGCTATTTCGTTCGCGGCGATCACGACCAAGCCCGCGATTTTCTCACCAAGTATCAGGACCGCATCCTCTATGCGACCGATTTCGTCTTAGAATCACACGATTCCGGCGAGGCCACTGAGGAGCTTGAACGAACCCACGATTGGGACTGGCGATTTTTCGCGACGCGGGACAAGCTTAAGTTCCGGGACCAGGAGGTGCAAGGCCTCGGACTCCCCGAGTCCATCGTCCGCAAGATCTTTCACGATAACGCCGTACGCTGGATCCCCGGCATCACCGGTTAATCGAACCTATCGCTGTGCCGCGCCCGACCGCCCCATGATGGGCCACACATCCACAATTTGCTCCCCGCGGGCCACGTAGTAGCGGTCGTAGACATTCGTGCTGGTGTCGAGATTCGATGGATAAATCTCCACGCGGTCGCCCAGCTTGATGTCAGGCCCGTCGTTCCATGAGAGCATCCCGTACTCGGCTCCGCCGCTCTCCACTTTCACCTCCGGGCGGCCCTTCACTTCGTCTGTTGTGCGCAGCAGAGCTTTGTTGCCGTAATCGACGGCGCACTGATTCGGCCGCGTCTTGCTGATCACGGTCGTCATCACCGTCAGCGCCGGCTCGAAATCGGAGTACACGTGCTCGTCCGATTTCCCGCCAATCCGCCGGTACAGTGTGTCCATGAAAATGTAGGAACCGGCTTGTAATTCCGTCAGATGATTTTCCGTGTCGATATTGTACGTACCCGTACTGCCGCCTGTGATAATGCCGATTGAGAGTCCGGATTTGCGGCACAGTTCTACGGTCTCCAGCATGGCTGCCACATCGCCGGTGGATTTCTGTTTCCGCTCTTCCCACCCGTGCGTGTGCGACGCGCCGCCCGAATAGCCCATGATTCCCACGAGCTTCATTTGCTTGGATTGATCCACTTTCTGCGCCAGCTTCAGCGCCGGCTCCCCAGGCTGGCAACCCTGCCGGTCGAGGCCAGCGTACACATCCACGATCACATTCATCTTGGTGTGCGCCGCGGCGAGCGCTTCTTCGAGGGCATCCACAGTAATCGGATCATCCACCACGCCGGTGAAGGTCGGCTCGCGTTTCGCCAGCGCCACTGTGCGGATAATCTGCGCGCGTCCCGCGGGCTGGCAGGTGTGCAGCACGTTTTTCACGCCTGAGCTGACCAGCAATTCGCTCTCCGCCGTTGTGGCGCAACAAACACCGTACGCGCCCAGTGCGATTTGCTGTTTACTGATCTGCGGACATTTGTGGATCTTCACGTGCGCGCGTAGCTTGAGGCCGGTGGCCTTATTATGCTCGGCCATTTTGTGCAGGTTTTTCTGGAACAGCGCCTCGTCCAGAATCAGTGCCGGCGTGGGCAGATCTTCTTTAGTCAGGTCACGGAAGTCGTGCTTCACAATGCGGCTTTCGACTTCCGAATAGTTGAGCTCGGCCTTCGCCGCTTGAACTCTCGTTGCCGCGAGCGCCCCCGCGCCCAGCGCCAGAAATTGCCTGCGCGAATTCATGCCGCACCTCCTCGTGCTTTCCGAGAAGTATACAACGGATGGCGCTCATGACTCGCGCATTTTATGGAAGCGCGGGATGCGGCATCACCTGACCGGTCACTGTGCCTGCCCCGGTGCTCATGACTCGGCCGTTGGTATCAACGATTTCGAAACCATACCCACCGCTAAAACGATCGCCGGTTGCGTTCAGGGAGATAGTGAATGTGACCACACGTTTCCCGCGTAATGTTCCACCCGGGTTTGCCAGCAAGCTCGTGAACCGGATGAACCAGTTTCCGATCGCCGTACCGCGCTGCCAGATGCCGTGGCCGGGCGTCCCGAAAACCACTTCGCCGGCGACGGCCGTCGGGACAACCTCAGATGTGTCGGTTTCTACCAGCGACCCGTCGGATGTCATCGTCGCCAAGCCCTCAATTTGACTTGCGGCTGTGGCTGCCGGGCTGGCACTTGGTGTGAGAGTGAACTCCCATGACCCAGCTAGCAAGGTAGTGGTCGTCATCTGTCCAAATGCGGGCGCGTCCGGGCAGAGAAACATCAAAAGCAGGCCGATACACACCAGCTTGGCTGACATACGTCCTCCTCAGGATGGAATCCTAGGAGAGTCAGTATATCCGGGCAGTCCTCTTATCGAGAGCGTGCAATCGTATACGGATGCTGCTGCTTACGCCATCGCCGGGTCCGCTCGCTCCGTATCCACCCCAAGCTCGCCGTACGCTTTCGCCGCTTTTTTCGCGTCGAATGCGCCGTCGCGCGCCAGCCTCGACAAGGCCGCCGCCGCAATCGATTCCGCGTTGACTTCGAAATGCTTTCGTAGATACTCGCGGTTCTCACTGCGGCCGAAGCCATCAGTCCCCAGCGTCACCATACGGCCCGGAAGCCACGGCGCAATCTGGTCCGGCACAACTTTCATATAGTCCGTGGCCGCCACAATCGGCCCCTTCGCGCCCTGCAGCGCCGAAAGAATGTGCGGGACCCGTTCCGCCTGGTCCGGGTGCAGACGGTTCCAGCGCTCTGCGCGCAGCGCCTCGCGCCGCAGCTCGTTGTAACTGGTCACGCTCCACACATCAGCCTCGACCCCATACTTCTCGGCCAGGATTTGCTGCGCACGCACGGCTTCGTTCAAGATCGGCCCACTCCCAAAAAGTTGCAATTTCGCCTTACCGCTCGCCGCAGCTTTGAACTTGTAAATGCCCTTGAGAATGCCTTCCGCTGCTCCCTCGGGCATGGCTGGCATCGCATAGTTTTCGTTGTAAAGCGTCAGGTAATAGAAGCGGTCCTCCTGCTCCTGATACATGCGGCGAATGCCGTCTTGCACGATCACCGCGATCTCGTAGGCGTATGCCGGATCATAAGCTGCGCAGGTCGGCACCGTGCTCGCCAGCACCAGGCTGTGGCCGTCCTGGTGCTGCAAACCTTCTCCGGAAAGCGTCGTGCGGCCCGCCGTGCCGCCCATGAGAAAACCTTTGCCGCGCGCATCGGCGAATGCCCAAATCAAATCGCCTACGCGCTGGAACCCGAACATCGAGTAGTAAATGAAGAACGGAATCATTTCGATCTGATGGTTCGAATACGCCGTTCCTGCGGCTGTAAACGATGCCATCGATCCCGCTTCAGTGATTCCCTCTTCCAGAATCTGCCCGTCCTGCTGCTCCTTGTAGTACAGGAACATGTCCGCATCGTGCGGCTTGTAGAGCTGCCCGCCGGATGCATAGATTCCGAACTGGCGGAATAGCGACTCCATACCGAACGTGCGCGCTTCGTCTGGAATAATAGGCACCACGCGCTTGCCGATCTCCTGGCTCTTCAACAGCACCGTCAGCAGCTTGACGAAGGCCATCGTCGTTGAGGGATGCGGCGCCTTCGAGGCGTGCAGCAGTTCGCCAAAGCTCTCCAATTTGGGGGCCTGAATCTGGCTCGCCGGCACTACGCGCTGCGGCATATAGCCGCCAAGCTGCCGCCGCCTTTCGTGAAGGTACGCCATTTCCGGGCTGCCCTCCGGCGGCCGGTAAAACGACACGTTCTGCGCCACATCTTCCGGAAGCTGAATGTCGAACCGCTGCCGGAAGAGTTGCACAGCCTTGTCATTCAATTCTTTCTGCTGGTGAGTGGGGTTGCGCGCTTCGATCTCCGCAACGCCATAACCTTTCACGGTTTTTGCCAGGATCAGCGTCGGCTGGCCTGTGTGCTCCACCGCCGCTTTGTAGGCGTTGTAGACCTTTTGCGGATCGTGCCCGCCGCGCCGCAACCGGTAAATCTGATCATCGGTGAGATGTTCCACCAGCTTCAGGGTCTCCGGATACTTTCCGAAGAATTCCTTGCGCACGAAGGCCCCGCCCCGCGCTTTGAACGACTGGTATTCTCCATCCACGCACTCTTCCATGCGCTTCAACAGCAGGCCGCTCTCATCCCGCGCCAGCAGATCGTCCCAATCCGTGCCCCACAGCACCTTGATCACGTTCCAGCCAGCGCCGAGGAATGCCGCTTCCAGTTCCTGCACGATCTTGCCGTTGCCGCGCACCGGTCCATCCAGCCGCTGGAGATTCGCGTTGATGACGAAGATCAGGTTGTCCAGCCGTTCGCGGGAGGCCAGCGTGAGCGAGCCCATGGATTCCGGTTCGTCCATCTCGCCGTCGCCCAGAAACGCCCACACCTTCCGCGGCGATTTCGCGATCAGCCCCCGGTTCTCCAGATACCGCGTGAAGCGCGCCTGGTAAATCGCGTTGATCGGGCCGATCCCCATGGAAACCGTGGGGAACTTCCAGAATCCCGGCATCAGCCAGGGATGGGGATAGGACGACAGCCCCGGATGATCGCGTAACTCGTGCCGGAAATTCTCCAGATGCTCGGCAGACAGCCGCCCTTCCAAAAACGCCCGTGCATACACACCCGGCGACGCGTGCCCTTGAAAATAAACCAAGTCGCCTGGTTGATCTCCATAGCTCGCATGAAAGAAATGGTTGAACCCAACCTCAAACAGCGTCGCAATGGACGCATACGTGGCAATGTGCCCGCCGATGCCGTGATCGAACTTGTTTTGCCGCGATACCATAGCCATCGCGTTCCAACGCGTCAGGCTCTTGATACGCCGCTCGAGCGCGCGGTCGCCGGGATAGGGCACTTCTTCGCTCGGTGGAATGGTGTTGATGTATGGGGTGTTCTGCCGGATCGGCAGATCTACACCGATTTGCCGGGCACGCTGCGCAACATGTTCCAGAATGAAGGCGGCGCGGTCAGGCCCTGCTTCTTCCACCACCTGATCGAGCGCTTCCAGCCACTCGCTAGTCTCTTGGGGATCGAGATCGACTCGCTCGGTTCGCTTCTGATGCATTTATATTATTCATTATAAACGACCGAACCGTTCGAGCCCGAGATTTTTACTAGAAAGACCGCAAAATCAGAAGTTTACAGCTTCACCAGGTGGATGCTGCCGTTCGACGTGGATAACTCCAAGGTCGGCCCACCCTCGCCGATTGTTCCTTCCAGGCTGTGCTTGCTGATCTGTCCCTGCGCTTTGACGTCGAAATCCGAAGAAATCGAGCCGTTGGATGTGTGCGCCCTTACTTTTGCAGCAATCGTCGGCGCTAAGTGCACCGTGATCCCTGCATTGCTCGTGGTGGCCGTTACATCGTTCATGGTCGGCTGGTCAACCGTCACGTCAATTCCGCCGTTCGACGTTTCCAGCCGCATCGGATGCCCGGATTCGGCTTTCGCCACGTGAACATTGATGCCGCCGTTCGATGTTTCGGCTTCAATCTGTCCGCGAACTCCGTCTGCCTTCACCCGCCCGTTCGACGTCTTCAAAATCGCCGAGCCTTCCAGTTCTTCCACCTCGATGGATCCGTTCGAAGTAGCGATATCGACGTTGCCCTTCAGATTGTTCGCGTGTACCGCGCCGTTGGAAGTTCTCAAGCGCGCCGGCCCTTCTACGTCATCCACGTGAATGCTGCCGTTTGAGCTAGTGATGCGGTCCAGCTCCACCTTTCGCGGCACACTGATCATGTATTTCGCACCCATGTTGCCGCGGAACGAAGGGCGAACCGTCCGGATCTGGACAGCATCACCCGTCTTCACAACTTCGATCTTTACCTGATCGAGCAAGTCCTGCGTGCCTGCGAACTTCACACCCGACACGTCCACCGTGTCCCGGTCCGAGCCCTTGATTTCGATCGAGCCATTGAAATTCTCCACTGTAATCCGGCCACCGGCCTTCAAAGGCTCGCTGTAGTGGAAATCCGCCGTAAACCGTTCCGATGAGCCGAAATCCTCGATATCGCAGCCCGCCGTGAACAGCAGCGCTGGAGCCAGAAGCAGCAAAGTCGACTTGCGCATAATCACCTCAGAGCTACCCATACGCAAGTGTACGGCAGGAAGTTCGAGAAAACACAGCCTATTTCAGTGTTAAATGATCGCGATCCACCCACTCGCCGTGTAACATGATCCGGTCTATTTTCCGTAGGTTCCGCACATCTTCTAGCGGGTTGGCCGACACCAGCAGCAGATCCGCCATCCGGCCGGGCTCGATCGTACCCAGTTCGTCCGTCTTCCGCAGTGCCAGCGCGCCCGTACGTGTCGCCGCCACGATGACATCCATCGGCGACAGTCCGGCCTCCGCCAGCAACTCCAGCTCCCGGTGCGTCATCAAACCCGGAAAATCCAGATTCGAACCGCCGTCCGATCCCACTCCGATCGGCACGCCGACCGCCGCCAGCTTCCTCGTATTGTGCACCGCGCGCTCGTAATCCTGCCGTTCCTGCGCCGCCTGGTGATTCGCTTGCGCAGCCTGCTTCGCCGCGGCAATCACATCCGCGTCAACCGACCGCCCCACCTCCGGATCGTTCAGCATCTCCGGATGCTCCGCATACAGAAAATCCAGTTCCTGCCGCACCAGCGTCGGCGCGAATACCGTCCGCAGATCCCGCAGTTTTGCGATGAATGCGGGGTCGATGTCCTCCGTGTCCTGAATCATGTGCAGAAAACCCGCAGTGCCCGCGTTCACCAGGTGCTCCGTGTCGCCGAGCGAATAAATGTGCGCGGTTACCGGAATATTGAACTTGCGTGCTTCGTCGAGAATGGCATCGGTTACCGCGGGCTTGATCTTGGGCGCCGTGTGACCAAGATCGTCCACCCACATCTTGATGGCATCCACCTGCTCGCCGCCCAGCAAATCCACGTCCTTGCGAGCTTCCTCCGGGCTATTGGTCTGAAATACGACGTCCCCTACTTCCTGCGATGGATGCCCGCCCGGCGCCGTGAATCCTTTGCCTGCGGTAAATATATTGGCCGTGACCAACTGCCCGTCGCGCTCCGCCTTGCGGACGTCGAACGCCGCCTGCCGGTCCGTACCCATGCTGCGCACCGTCGTCACGCCGTAATAAAGATAGGTGTTCAGGTTTCGTTCGATGCGCTCGCGCGTGTATTCGGCAGCATCGTATTTTGCGCCAGACCGCGTTCCCAGATGCACGTGCAGATCGATCAACCCCGGCACGAGAAACTTCCCCATTCCGTTGATCTTCTCCACGCCCGCCGGAATCGGCATGTTGGCGCGATTGCCCACCGCGCGGATGCGCGAGCCCGCCACAATCACCACCGAATCCGATCGCGGCGGCCCGCCCGTGCCGTCAATCAACACCGCCCCGATAATCGCCTTCTGCTGCGATTCGTCGGGCGGCTTGCACGCGGTGGCGCATATCGCGCCTGCAACAAGCAGTGAAATCTTTAGACCTGGAACCGGCACCCCTACATCTTGCCAGAGTTCATTCGCCGAGTTTGAAATGCACTTCGATCTGCGTGAGCACTTCGACCGGCTCGCCGTTCAGCGTCGTCGGCTGATAGAGCCATTGCCTCACCGCATCGATGGCCGCACCCACCAACAGCGGTGGCCCGCTCATCACGCGCAGGCTTTCGATCGTGCCTTCGCGGCTGATCACGGCATCCAATAAAACATCACCCGATACACGCGCCTGCCTCGCCAGCGGCGGATAAACCGGCCGGACTTGCCGCAGAATTTTCGCAGCCTGCACCATTCCGCCGATTCTCACCCTCGGCGGCAGCGTCGAGACCGGCTTCTGCGTAGTCACCGGCTGCGGCGGAACCGGCTTGGGCGGCTGCGCCGTCTCCGGTTGAAGCACCCCAAAGACACCGTCCCCTGTGCCCGCGAACGCCGCGGCTCCCGGTGCCGCCGCCACCGCAGGTCCGTCATCCAGCATCGTGACCCTCTCCGGAATGCGCGCCGGCTGCGTCAGGGTCTTCGCGCTGAATAGCGGGACTCCGCCCTTCGCCACCGGATGGTCGCTCGCCGGCCTCTCTCGGATAGGCCGTTCCCCGCCCCAAGGCTTGAGCGGCACAAAGTGCACGAGCCGCCCGGTGGTAATCGCCTTGGTGTGTAACAAGGGCACTAAGATCGCGATCCCCAGCACGACCGCCTGGCCCGAAACCGACACCGCCATCGCAAACGGTTTGCGCGCGGTCTTCTCACCGATAATCTGATCGAACATCGTCGCCCTCCACTGGCTGATTTCGTGTTGTGAAAGACCCGCGCGCGTGACTTCGAAAGATTGGACGCCATCGTGATGTGGGTTGTTCCTTGCGGTGAGTATCTGATTATTCTCTGATGCTGGTACGATGGTCTTGTGAGCTCTCTGATGCAGCGATCCGGTGAGGCCATTTCGGTCACGGAGGTGTCACGTGAGGCGCGTCGGATCTTCGAACAGCTACGAAAGGAGCGACAGGAGCGCTTTGTTGTTCTGAAGAACAATACACCCGCTGCTGTGATGCTCTCGATCAGAACATTCGAGAAGCTGCTCGACGAGTTGCAAGATCTCCGCCTGGAGCGCGTGGCGCGCCGCCGTCTGCGTTCACTACGACGTGTCAAGACGCTCACTCATAGAGCCATGATGCGGCGCTTCGCATCCTAGTGAAGTGACGGGTTAGATATCACCCCGCAGTCGCCCGGGATCTCACTTCCATCGGCGAAGCCGGGGCGCGTTCGGTCATGCGCGTCATTGACCGCCGGATTCAAAACGGAGAACCGGAAAAGGCCGGCAAACCGCTCCGCGGTGACTTAGCCGGTTGCCTGCGGATACGTACCGGTGAAATGCGCATTATCTACCGGATCAACGTGCACGCTCAGCAAGTGACCATCCTTGCAGTCGGGATGCGTCGCCGGGAGGAGGTTTACCGGCTGGCTAGTGGTCGGCAATAGTGCCACGAGCTGTACATCAGCACCGTCCGTAGTTGTTCCCTCCACTCCCTTCGCGCTTTAATAACCCTTCATGCCCACCCAACCCCCTCGCAAACTTCGCTCCCAGGAATGGTGGAGCGGCTCCGCTTACGAAAATTACGCCCGACGCGCCTGGCTGCGCGCCGAAGGCTTCGGCCCCAACGTCTTCGACAACAAACCCGTCATCGGTATTTGCAATTCATGGAGCGAGCTCAACAACTGCAACGTCCATCTCCGCACCGTCGCCGAAGCCGTCAAGCGCGGCGTCTGGGCGGCGGGCGGCGTCCCGCTCGAGTTCCCCACCATCTCGCTCGGCGAAATGTTCATGCGCCCGACGACCATGCTGTATCGAAACCTCATGGCCATGGACGTCGAAGAATCCATTCGCGCCAATCCCATCGATGGCGTCGTCCTCCTCTGCGGGTGCGATAAAACCACGCCCGCGCAGCTCATGGGCGCTGCCAGCGCCGACATTCCCGCCATCGTCGTTCCCGGGGGTCCCATGCTCAGCGGCAACTGGCGCGATCGCCGCCTCGGCTCCGGCACTGACGGCCGCAAGCTCTTCGATCTCTTCCGCACAGGCCGCCTCACCGAAGAGGATTGGTCGGAGATCGAAGGCGGTCTCTCGCGCAGCGCCGGCCACTGCACCGTCATGGGCACTGCCTCCACCATGACCAGCATCGCCGAAGCCCTCGGTATGACCCTCACCGGCTGCGCCAACATTCCCGCGCCCGATTCGCGCCGCCTTGCCATCGCCGAATTGAGCGGACGCCGCGCCGTCGAGCTCGTCCTCGAAGACGTGCGCCCTTCGCACATCATGACCCGACAGGCCTTCGAGAACGCCATTACCGTCGACATGGCCATCGGCGGCTCCACCAACGCCGTCGTGCATCTCGTCGCCATCGCCGGACGCCTCGGCATTCCGCTCGAGCTGAATGATTTCGACGCCATCTCCCGCCGCACCCCGTGGATCGTCAACGTCAAACCGTCAGGCGAATTCTTGATGGAGGATTTTTACTACGCCGGCGCCCTGCCCGCCGTCATGCGCGAGATCGTCGATCTTCTCCACGGTGATGCCCTCACCGTCACCGGCAAGACCATGCGCGAGAATCTTGAAACCGCGCAATGCCACCGCCGCGAAGTCATCCGCACCGCCGCGGAGCCTCTGAATCGCGAAGGCGGCACGGCCATTCTCTACGGCAATCTCGCTCCCGATGGGGCCGTCCTCAAGCAGACGGCTGCTTCGCCGCGCCTGCTCCAGCACCGCGGCCGCGCCTATGTCTTCGAGAACTACCAGCAGATGCGGGCAGAAATCGATCGCGAAGATTTGCCGGTTGATGAGAACACCGTACTGGTGATGAAGAATTGCGGCCCCAAAGGCGCGCCCGGCTTCCCCGAATGGGGCCACATCCCCATGCCCCGCGTGCTGCTCAATCGCGGCATCGACGACATGGTTCGCATCAGCGACGCCCGCATGAGCGGCACCAGCTTCGGGACTGTTGTCCTCCACGTCGCGCCGGAATCAGGCATCGGCGGCCCGCTCAGCACCGTCCACACCGGCGACGAAATCGAGCTCGACGTCCCCGCGCGCCGTGTCGAACTCCGCGTAGCGCCCGAAGAAATCACCCGCCGCCTGTCCGAATTCCAGCCGCCCGCACGCCAATACGACCGCGGCTATGGTCGTCTATTTCTTGAGCACGTCACGCAAGCCAATTTGGGATGTGATTTCGATTTCCTGCGGAAATGAGTCACTGGATGACGATCGTCACCGTGTCACTGACAAAATCTCCAACCTGAACCGTCAACTGGGGGTATGACCCCGGAACATCATCCGGTAACTTAGCCGCCACTTCGAGCACTCCTGCTACCTGTCCCGGCGCGGCTTTGAAGGTGGCTGCCAAGGTTTGCGCATCAGGAAATCCCACGTCATAAGCCACCGAAACGGGCAATTCCGGCACTGCCGTCGATGCCTTCACTACCATCCCATCCGTCAGGCCAGGTGTAAACTGCCCGGCGCCGTCCACCCAAAACGTGATCGTTGAGCCCAGCCTCGCCGGATTGCTCGGCGAATTTACGCTGCCATCCTCGTTTATCGCCGCAGCATTGTGCTCGAACAACGCCGCCGGTGTTCCTGCGGACATCGAGAAGATCTCCGGATAGGCCGGCACAACTAGCAACTTTAATGGCGTCGTGGATTTATTCGCCGACTTGACACGCAGAAGGATCGACGTCTTCCCCCTCACCTCAAACGGAACCACCGCATTGATCTGGTGCGTGCTCACGAACAGCAACGGCGCCGGAATCCCGTCAAAGGTCACCTGCACATCCGCCAGCTTCGTCGGATAATTCCCCGTCGAATCTGGCTGCGCGCTAAGACCGTGTACCGGCCCCAGACCAGTTCCAATAAGCGTAATCTGCTCTCCCGGAGCTACCCGCTGCGACGGCACATACGCCGCGGCGTTGAGTTGTGCCAGCAGCGAAATCTTCGTCAGAGATCCCTCGGGGATTCGGATCAACGACCCCACCGAACCCAGCAACGTTTGCTCACCTGATGCACCTATCGCAAATGCAGCCCCCGCCGCCCCGTATGGATATGTCCGCGTCGAGAGTAATTTCGATCCATCCGCCGAAAACTCAGCCACGAACCCATTCCCCAGATTCAAGCTGTGCGGAACGAGGGGAAAATCGGGCGATTGTGTCATGCCTGTGAGCCACGCATGCTCCTCCGAGTCGAGTTGTAGTCCGCCGAATTGCTCGCTGATCGAGCCACCTAGAAAAGTCGAGTACTTTAGTGCCGTGCCGGCGGAGTTCAGACGCGTCACAAAGAGAGCTTGTCCACCCCCAGCCTCCCGGTTCGTGACCTGAAACGCTCCAGGTGTAACCGGAAAATCGGAGCTCTGGGAGATGCCCGCTACCACTACTTCGCCGTCACTGGTCAAGACTATCGCTTGTACCACGTTCAGGGGACTCTGACCGGGTACGTAACCGCTACCTCCGAGATATGTAGACCATAAGAGCCGGCTGCCATCCGCACTCAACCTCAAGACAAAGCTCCCTGTTATGGTCCCACCCTCGCCGGTGATTGGATTGCCGATATGGTAGGTGCCGCAACCGCACACGGTCTGAAACGCGCCCGGTGTCGGCGGAAATCCGTCGCCAAAAGCCGTACCCGCCACCGTGATGACGCCGGCACTGTCCACCGCGATTGCCACGCCGGCTCCGTTCGAACCAATGAACGTCGACAGCATTATGCGATCGCCGGTGTTAGATACCTTCATGACAAACGCATTACCGGCGTCTTCATAGGCTCCCGGTGTCACAGAGAAATCGGTCGAGGATGTCGTGCCGGTCAAATACACATCGCCCGCGGCATCAAGCGTAATCCCACCTGCTTGAGATCCGGATTGCGTGCCGCCAATGAAGGTGGAGAACACGAGTTTTCCAGTTGGGTCTATTTTGCTGAGGAAACCTCGGTATTCTCCGTTATGGGCCAGCGGTCCACTACCAGCAAGAGGGTTGACTGTTGGAAAATCCCCGGAGGTCGTCATGCCGACGACGAACAGGTTCCCAGTCGCATCTGCTGCAATTCCCGTCGGCGTATCATTCCCACTCCCGCCAAAAATCAGCCGGTACACCGTTCCATTCGCCGGATTGATCTTATACACGACGATCTTGTTCGTTACCGACGGCGTAACAGAAGTGACGTAGCTCGCCGCCACATACGCGTTACCCTCTGCATCCGTCGTCATGCAACAAGGACCATTCTGCGGCTGCGGGCCGAAATCGAGATAGCGCAGCCGGACCTGCGCAGACAGAGTTGTAGCGAGAAGCAATAGGATACGTCCCGTGCGGAGCATGAAGACCTCGACTCTTTCGCGAGTGCAATCTGTCTTCCGTGCGGGTGTGCTGAGTCGAATGAACTTGGCGGCCTTGTTAGCTCGCTGGGTGCGTCAATCGGCTACGCTGACTCGGTCACTCAACTCACTCGCAGCCGCGGTCCGTCTCACAACACCACCACCGGATGATAGATATTCGGCAGCTTCGCTTCGCCGATCGCCAGTAAGTCGCCATCGCCGGAAAGCGCCTTCACATATCTTGTTCCCTGCCCCACCCGGAAGGGCGACACGTGAAAGTCACGCCCCTGCCGCACCTGCCCCGCGGAAGCCGGATCCAACACCACCGAAGGAAACGCCGGCAGCAAATCCGCCGCCCGCATCAGAGCTTCCGTGATGCGGTCCTCCGCCGCGAGTTTTTCCAGCTGCGGGACGGTCCTCGCCTGCTCGATCGAAAAATCACCCGCGCGTACCCGCCGCAGCGCCGATAAATGCGCGCCGCAGCCCAACGCTTCTCCCAGCTCGTGCGCAATCGACCGCAGATAAGTTCCCGCCGAGCAGTGTGCCACCAGTTCCGCTTCCGACCCTTCGATCTTCACCAGCCTCAGCTCATGAACCGTCACTGGCACAGGCTTCAGGTCCACTTCCACATGCTGCCGCGCCAGTTTGTACGCCGGCACGCCGCGTATTTTCTTCGCGGAAACGGGCGGCGGCCGCAGCAGAAAATCGCCGCGGAACGCGTCCAAATGTCGCTCCAGATCGTCAGCCTCGATCGTCGGCTCACATGGCGCCGAGGTGGCCGTCCCTTCGGCGTCGTAGGTGTCCGTCGAGAAGCCAAACCGCACGCGTGCCTCGTAGACTTTGTCGCTCTGCGTGTAAAACTGCGCGAGGCGCGTCGCGCGCCCAATCACCAGCGGCAGCACTCCCGTCGCCATGGGATCGAGCGTCCCCAGGTGGCCTACTTTGCGCGTCCCCGCCAGGCGCCGTAGCTTGTTCACCAGGTCGTGCGATGTCCACCCTGTGGGTTTATCGGCTACGATGATCCCGTCCATCGTTTCCTTGTTCCCGCTCCAGCGTCTGCAGTGTTTCCAGCAGCACATTTCCCACAATTTGGAAGCTCTGCGCCGCCAGCTTGTCCATTGTGTCCTTATCCGTGTGCCAGTACGAATTGCTGGGGCCATAAGTAAAATCGATCAAATCCAGTGCATTCACGCCGAGACGCACGAACGGAATATGATCGTCCTCGATTGCACTGTCGTGGCGCAGGAAATGTTTGCCGTAACCCAACCGGTCGGCCGCCCTCCACACGAGTTCCCGCAGCGAGGCCGAGGAATTCAAATCGTAGAGAATATCGAGGTCCCGGTCTCCAATCATGTCGACATTGATCAGCGCCGCCAACCGCGTTAGCGTGCCGTCTGACGTCCAGCGCTCCGCCAGATGGCGGCTGCCGTAAAGACTGTCGGTTTCCGACCATTGCGCCACCGCTTCTTCGCCATCGAACCATACCAGTTGCACCTCATCCTGGCGCGGTTGGTGTGCGAGAGCCTTGGCCATCTCGAGCAGGAAGCCGGCGGAAGATCCTCCATCGTTCGCGCCCACGAAAAAGGTCCCCGGCATGGATTTGGTGTCGTAGTGACCCGTGATGGCCACCACCTTCCCCGATTTTCCCGGAAACCTGGCAATGATGTTTTTCATCGCCGTGGGGCCGAGCGGGGTTCGGCTCGTAAAATCGTCCTGGATCACCTGGCAGCCCAGCGCCTTCAACTCACCGGCAATGTAAGCCTGCGCCTTGCGGATCTCGTCGGAGCCCGAAGGACGAGGGCCGAACGCTACCAGCCGCTTGGTGAACGCCAGCGCTTCGGCCCCGCTGAACTCCGCGGCACGCGCACTCGTCGCAGCCAGCAGGACAAGCGTCAGGACTGCCTTCTTCTTCTGCATCGCCATCAAAAATTGGGATCCGTCTGGATGTTGGTGAACTCTAAACATTAGAACAGAACCGGATAGCAAGGCCACAAGGATGTTCGTTGTATCATGGCCTTAGAGGGGCTGGGAGCAAGCTCGTATGACCTCAATCGGCGAAACGCTCCGCCGTGAACGTCTGCGCCGCGGTTGGAACCTCGATCGAGTCGCCGCAGAGACAAAAATATCGTTGCACCTCCTCGAAGCGATCGAGCTCGACCGCTTCGACCGCCTCCCCGGTGGCGTATTCGCGCGCAATTTTGTCCGCCAGTACGCGCGCATGCTCCAACTCGACGAAGACGAGACCTTAGCCGCTTTTCATCAACAATTTGAGGAGCCTGTGGAGCAGACTCCCGCAGAGCCCGAGCCCGCCCCAGCCCACGTTCTACACATCTCGCCCTGGTCCGCTTTCCGCGACCGGCTTGGACCCGGCAGTTCGCTCTCAGCCTTTGCGGGCTTGGTGATTGTGATTCTGGCCTGTGCCGGCATTTACAGCCTATGGCAGAAGGCCCGGCGAAGCCCGCCGGCCCCGGAAACGGTCGTGGCTACTCCCAAGCCTGCACCGCGCCTGCCGGTTGCTCGGGCGGAAACGCCGCAGTCGGAATTTAAACCCGCGGAGGTATCGGAAAATGGCGTGATCCGGCCCGCCGCGCCTGCGGAACCGTTGCCCGCTCCCGCAAAACCAGCTCCTGAAACCACTTCTCCGGTTCACGCAGTTTTGACGCCGGCGGAGCCGGTTTGGGTGTCGGTGAAAACGGATGGAACGCGCGCTTTCACGGGAACTCTGGATGCCGAAAAAGCCCGTGAATTCAATGCTGATCAGCGGATGACGCTGCTCGTCGGTAGTGCGGGCAGCCTGAACATCTTACTGAATGGAAAACGGATAGGTCCGTTCGGAGCTAAAGGTGAAATTCAGCTTCTGGTGTTGACGCCTTCCGGCGCTCACGTCGTGCCGCGCACACCGCGAACTTCCGAGGATTCAACGGTTCCCACCGAACCCGTGTCGGATAACGACCGTCCCTGACGCAAAGCCGCCAGTTTCCGGCGACGCTCGTCACGCAACAACTCGCGCCGTCGCCTCGTCTTCACCCTGATATCCACTTTGCGCCAGAATTTCCGGAAGTACTCAATCGCAGAAGTGATGGCAAATACCACTACGAGCCACATCATCCAGTAGGCGGCAGTGGCCAAGGGCCTGTGCCGAATGCTGATGAGCAGAAAAGAGATGGCGGTGACCTGCGCGACCATCTTGGTTTTTCCCAAGTCACTGGCCCGTATCGTGTAGCCCTCGGCAGCGGCGATACTCCGCAGTCCGGAAATGGCAAATTCGCGGCCAACCACCAGAATCACCATCCAGCCGGGGACGGCGTGGACCTGGACAAGAGAGATTAAAGCAGCCGAAATCAGCAACTTATCGGCAATAGGATCAAGTAGAGTCCCAATAGTCGTAACCTGACCCCATTTGCGCGCTACATAACCATCCAGCAAATCCGTGACGGCGGCCACGAGGAAGATCGCCAGCGCCAGCCACTCGTTGGTGATTGTCACACCAAACAGGTGTACCGTGACGTTCTCTTCCACAAGCGCCGCAACCAGCAGCGGGACGAAGAAGATGCGTGCTATCGTCAGGGCATTCGGCAGGTTCATGAGGTGCCCAACCCACTATAATACGAATTTAGCCAACCGCAGCCGCAGCGATTCGGGAACTTCCGCATCAACCTCCACAGAATCCTCCCCGTACTGGATTTGCAGTACACGAGCCTGATCGTGCAGAAGTGCAAGATTGGCGCCTTCCGACAACGGAAGCCGGAATCGAGCGCGCGCGACCGGATCGAAGGGGAGAATTTCGTCGATTTTCGCCAGCATGTCATCTATGCCGGCTCCCGTCAAAGCTGAAAGCAAAACGCTGGGAGCATTGACCCGGGCGGCAATTTCCGGCCGGGCTGGAGTATCTGCCTGAAGGCGATCGCCTTTATTGAGTACCAGAAGCTGCGGAATTTGACCGGCACCGATCTCATTGAGCACATTTAGCACGTGAGATGCGTGCTCGGAGGCATGAGGTGACGACGCATCCACCACATGCAAGATCATGTTCGCGTCCCTGACTTCTTCGAGCGTGGCGCGAAATGCTTTCACCAGTGTTGTGGGAAGGCGGCGAATGAACCCCACGGTGTCGCTGAGCAACACGCGGCGGCGCGAAGGCAGGGTGGCGCCACGCACAGTGGGATCGAGTGTGGCGAACATGCGAGCGTCGGCGAGAACGCCAGCGGCGGTGAGGCGGTTAAATAGCGTGGACTTTCCGGCGTTGGTATAGCCGACCAGAGCCAGCGTGGCGAGAGGAACGGCGCTTCGCTGCCGGCGGTGAACGGTGCGCGTGCCGCGAACGCCTTCGAGATCGCGCTCGATGTTCTTGATGCGGACGGCAATGCGGCGGCGATCGGTTTCGAGCTTGGTCTCACCGGGCCCGCGGGTACCGATTCCGCCACCCAGCCGGGACATCGCCGCACCCCGACCCGTAAGCCGCGGCAACATGTAAGTGAGCTGAGCCAATTCGGCCTGCATGCGGCCTTCCCGGGTACGGGCGCGGCGGGCAAAGATGTCGAGGATAAGCTGAGTCCGGTCAAGAACTTTCACACCGAGCTCATTTTCGAGATTACGCTGCTGGGTGGGAGTCAGATCGTGATCGAAGAGCACCAGATCGGCGCGAGTGGATGCGGCCATGGCGGCCAGCTCGCGGACCTTTCCTGACCCCACAAGAGTGGCAGCCTCAGGAGCCTCGCGAACCTGAAGAACGGTATCGACTACGCTGGCACCGGCGCTTTCGGCCAGTTCCCGCAATTCTCCAAGCGATTCTTCGGCGTCGATCAGCCCGGAAGGCGGGGGCGCAACACGACGGCTCTTCCACTCGACGCCCGCCAAAATGGCGCGTTCGCGAGTAGACCGGGTACGCGGAAGTTCAGCGACGGTCAACTTTCCGAAGCTTCCGAGTGTGCGGCCTCAACGGTGCGGGGGGCGGCCGCCGTATGCGCGGCCTGGCTGGCGGCAAAGGCGTGGCCAGCCTTCATAATAACTACCGTCGAGATGGCGTGCTTGAAAATCAACTGCTCCTGGTTATTGGTTTCCAGAATCAGCGAATACTTATCGAAGCTCTTAATGCGGCCGGAAAGTTTCACGCCGCTGAGCAGGTAAAGCGTAATAGCCGTCTTGTCCTTGCGCGCGTTGTTTAGAAAACTGTCTTGAATGTTTTGCGCCGGTTTTTCCATAGTGTCTCCCATAGCCTGTTGGAGAAGGGCACTCGAAATCGAAGTGCACCGGCTAATAATTGTACACCTATCCAACGGAAGCAAACTACGCCGCAAGTGCTTGGACGATAGGGTTTTGGCGTGAAAATTCGCGTAGAAGGTCAACAACACCATCCACGGGTTACCTACTTTTCGCGATCGAAATCCTCATCATCGTCGTAATCGGACGATCCGGCGCCAATCCGTTCTTGACATTGCACGCAGAATTTCGCCCATGGCACAGCGGCCAGGCGTTTAGCAGAAATCGGTTCTTCACAGGCTGCGCAGACACCGTACGTGGCATGCTCAATGCGGCGCAGCGCGGCCTGCACCTCACGCAGAAGTTTGAGATCTAGTGTATTTCGATTAAGGAAAATCCATTCTTCGTGACTCTGCTGGCTCAAATCTCCCTCGTCGGAGGGAACATCGAGCCGCGAGACAACCTGAGCGACCTTTTGAGCCGACATACTGCGGCGCAAATCATCTGCCTTCGCTTCAAGAGCCTTCTGATACTGATCAAATTGTGTTTTGGCTCCGCTCTTGTTCATCGTCTTTGGCATTTCTAAACCCTTCAAGTCCGCCGTCCTGCACGGCGAAAAGTACTACCGAGATCACTATGACGATTTCTACCCCGGGAAAGTTTCAAAAAACGAAAAAACGATCGTTCTGAATGGGGTTCATTAGTGTATCCCGGCGCTTCACCGAAGTCAAACTCCTGTTAGTTGGATGCATGACAGCGGCAAAAGTTAGCCGGGAGCAGCGCGATTAGCCGAATGGTCACTGCGTAACAAAACGATTCGCCAAACGGACTATTTGCGGATGAGATAAACGGCGACAGCCGCGCGGAGGTTAGGCAAGAAATGGAGCCGGCGCCGGCCGGAGAGAAAATAGTTGCGCTCGATGACAAAGCCTTCCTGCCGCATCGCCTGATCGAAATCATCCACTGTAAGGACGTGGATGTTGGGGGAGTCGTACCACTCGTAAGGAAGTTGACTGGTTTTGGGAGCGCGTCCGGCGAAAAGTAGCGAAAGACGCACTCTCCAGTGGCCGAAGTTCGGGAAGGCGACGATGGCATGACGGCCAACACGGAGCATCTGACGGATGACTTTCAGGGGCCAGCGGGTTTCCTGGAGTGTCTGGCTGAGAATGACGTAGTCAAACGCGTGGTCGGAGTAGTCGTCGAGGACTTCGTCGATGTCGCCCTGGTAAGCGGAGACACCGCGGGCGATAGCGCGGCGCACCTTGCTGGCCGAGATCTCGACGCCGCGGGCATCGACACCTTTGTTCGCCGCGAGCCACGCCAGTAACTCCCCCTCGCCGCAGCCCAGATCGAGCACCTTGCTATGGGGTTCGACGAGTGCGCCGATGATGGCGAAATCTCCACGTCCGAGCAATTCGCCGACGAACGGTTTGCGAGCGACCTCGGCAGGGGCGGCCATCAGGCCTTCTCCTTATAAGTACTGTCGAGAAAGCCTCGGATCACTTCGCTCTGTTCGTTGACGTCTACCAGAAAGGCGTCGTGGCCGTAGTTAGAAGGCAGATCGCAATAGGCCACATCGTGGTTGCTGCGGCGGAGGACGCGTACAATCTCCTGAGACTGGTAGGTAGGGTAAAGCCAATCGGAACTGAAGCTGATGACCAGAAAACGAGCCTGTGCTTTTGCGAAAGCGTTCGCCAGCGTGCCCGCGCCGTTGGTGAGATCGAAGTAATCTTCCGCTTTCGTGATGTAAAGGTACGAATTCGCGTCGAAGCGATCGACAAACTGCTTACCGCGGTAACGAAGGTAACTTTCGACTTCGAAATCCACGGAAAAGTCGAAGCCGAATTTCTCTTTTTCGCGCAGCCGGCGCCCGAACTTTTCGCGCATGGATTCATCGGACATATAGGTAATGTGGCCGACCATGCGGGCGATGGCGAGCCCGCGACCGGGCGGACGGCCGTTGTAATAATTGCCGTCGTTCCAATCGGGGTCGGCCATGATGGCCTGGCGGCCGACCTCATTGAAGGCAATCTGTTGCGGGCTGTGGCGTGCCGTAGTGGCTATGGGAATGGCCGCTACTACGCGCTCGGGATACGTGACGGCCCATTCCAGGGCTTGCATGCCGCCCATGGACCCGCCGGCCACGGCAAGAAGACGATCGATGCCGAGATGGTCGATGAGTTTCGTCTGGAGTTGCACCATATCGCCGATGGTGATGACCGGGAACGACATGGCATATGGGCAGCCCGTCTGGGGATTGATGGAGGACGGACCGGTGGTGCCCAGGCACCCGCCGAGCACGTTGGAACAAATGATGAAAAACCGGTCGGTATCGAATGCCTTACCGGGGCCAATGCTGTTATCCCACCAGCCTGCCTTTCCAGTTTCGCTGCTGATGCCGGCGGCGTGCGCGTCACCGGAAAATGCATGCAGGATGAGAATAGCGTTCGATTTCGTGCTATTTAACGCACCGTACGTCTGATAGGCAACGACCACGGGCGCGAGGGAAGCGCCGCTATCGAGCGAGATGGACGCAAACTCGGCAGTCTTCGTCTCGACGGTCATGACAGGGAATTTTTATGATAGCAGTTGCAGATGTGGGGACTTGGGAAAGGCCGGGCCTGCCTGGCCACGGCGTTAGTGACCTTCTTTGCGGTACCTGCGACGGCGCGCGGCGCGGAGGCGCGAGAGTTCCGCCGGGCGGAGGCGGGTTACCGCTACTCGTTCCCGCGGGATCATTTTGAACACCCCGAATTTCGCACGGAGTGGTGGTATTACACGGGCAACGTGCGTGACGTGACAGGCAAGCGGTTCGGGTTCGAACTCGTATTTTTCCGGCAGGGACAGGCACGAGGGGCGGCGGAACGATCGGCATGGCAGGTTGAGGATCTGTACCTGGCGCATGCAGCCCTTACCGATATCGATGGGAAACGGTTCTATCATCAGCAGCGGCTGAACCGCGCCGGGCCGGGCATTGCCGGGGCGAGTTACGCCGAACAGCGAGTGTGGAACGGCAACTGGTCGGCTATGTGGAAGGGAGAGCGACAGGTGTTGGAATCGACGGCGGACGAATTTCACTTTCGCCTGGAACTGGCGCCGCAGAAGCCGCCGGTCGTCCATGGGATCAAGGGAATCAGCCAGAAAGGACCCGAAGCCGGCGAAGCATCTTATTACGTTTCGTACACGCGGCTGCAGGTGGATGGCGAGCTTTCCGCAGGTGGCCGGCAGCACCAGGTGAAAGGAACGGCATGGATGGACCATGAGTGGTTCACGGACCAGATTGATAAACAGGAAGTGGGCTGGGATTGGTTTAGCGTACAGCTGAACAACCAGAGCGAGTTGATGTTGTTCCAGCTCCGGCGGAAGGATGGAAGTATCGACCCACACTCAAGCGGCACTTACGTGGACCGGGAGGGACGCCCCCGGCACCTCACAGAAAAGGATTTCTCACTTAAGCCGTCGAGTTACTGGCGCAGCAAGGAAAGCAACACAAGCTATCCGGTTACATGGCAAATTTTTATTCCGCCGCTTTCCGTCCGCCTGGATGTTCATGCGGCGCTCGACGAGCAGGAATTAAAAAGCCGAGATGAAAGCATGCCGACTTATTGGGAAGGGGCGGTGACTTACTCGGGCACGGAATCGGGCGTGGGTTATCTCGAAATGACGGGATATGACCGCCCTGTGCGGATGGAGTGACCGTGGCGGCCTTCGGCGGCAGTTACAGCGTACGGACTAAGCCGGCGAACTGGTATAGCTCCGCGGCGTTCAAATCAGAAACAGCCCAGTAAGCCATACCGGACTTGTTCCACTGGAGCAGGTGGTAGCCCTGGATGTCACGCTGAACCACGTTCGAATCGGGTTGAGCGGATGCTGGCCAAATGAAAAGATTGATGACGTGCTGTCGCCGCCGGTACACAAGCGCCGCAACGGGGCGGTTGCCGAGGTAATCCAGGCGCCCGCCGGTGAGCGGGAAATCCTGAGCGCGAAAGTCACCAACGGTTGGGGAGAAGTCCAGCCGGCCGTTAAACCAGGGCTTGACGGTGTGCTGGTCCGTGGATGGGACGTCGGTGAGGTGAGAAGCCATCATGGATCGGACGTGTCCGGCGACGACTTCCCGGGCGAGCAAATCGGTTGTCGCGGGTCGACGCATGAGCAGGCCCACCGATACGGCCGCAATCAAAACGGCAGCGGCAACTCCAGCCCATTGCCAAGAGTGCAGCATGCGCCTGGGCGCCTGTGGCTTGACGGGCGCGCCCTCACGGAGACGCGAACGGAGGCGGGCCTCGAGACCGGCTGGAGCCGGGTAGTACGGAGTACTTTTGGAGACCGCGAATCGCAGAGCACGGATACGTTCCAGAAGGCCGGAACACGCGGGGCAGTCCTGAAAATGGCGCTCGATTTCCAGACTGCGAACCAGGTCCAATTCACCGTCGGAATACGCGTGGATCAGCTCCTCGACCTCGCGGCAAATCATGCGTGCGCCTCCGTAAGATCGAGTTCGGACAACAGCTTCTGCAGACGGGCGCGCGCCCGGGCGAGGCGCGACATGATTGTCCCGATGGGGACGCCGGCGATTTCGGCGATTTCTTTATAGGACATGCCTTCGAGCTCGCGGAGCACGATGACCTCGCGGAAATCGACGGGCAGAGCTTCGACCGCCTGACGGACGAGCTCACGGCGCGAGGCGGCAAGGAGGACGGCCTCGGGGCTGGCGCTCTGGGTATCGGCGACCTGTACGGTTTCGCCCAATTCCACACTCTGGTCATCCATGCGGTTGCGGCGCAGCCAGGTGTAGCAGGTGTTGCGCACGATGGCCAGGAGCCAGGGGCGGGCGTTTTCGCCGTGGAAGCCGCTAAAGAACTTCACGGCTCGCAGGTACGATTCCTGCACCACGTCCTCGGCGTCGTGAACGGTTCCGGTAAGCCAGCGCGCCAGGTTGTAGGCGGCATCCAAATGGGGAAGCACGGTTTGTTCGAAACGCGCCAGCTCTGACTTTTGCACTCGGTTCCAGCTTGAGCGGTATCCCTCCACAGAAGATTACTGGCGGGCACCCGCGATTATTCCCTTCAGTTCTGAGGTTACAGGACTAGCGGACCGGAAACCGGGAAACACTTGGAAAAAATCCGCCGCAAAACAGCGGAAGCCTACGCTAAAATAAGAGTTACTCAATCCCAGGAGGAACAGCCTATTGAACCCAGCAGTTCTGGCCTTGGAGGACGGCAGCGTCTTCGAAGGCAGGAGTTTTGGTGCGCCCGCAGAGCGCGCGGGTGAGGTCGTATTCAATACGGCGCTCACCGGCTACCAGGAAATCTTCACCGATCCCTCTTACTCGGGACAGATTGTGATCCTGACGAATCCGCAGATCGGGAATTACGGGACCAGTGTAGAGGACAACGAAGCGTCGCGCCCGTATATCGAGGGGCTGGTGGTGCGGGAATTTTCGCCGATTGCGAGCAACTGGCGATCCGACGAACTGGCGCAAGCCTTCCTGGAAAAGCGGAATATTCCCGTAGTGTCGGAAATCGATACGCGAGCGCTGGTGCGTCATCTGCGAACGCGCGGAGTGATGCGCGGGGTGCTGTCGGCGATCGAGAGGGACGCGAAGAAGCTGGTGGAGAAAGCGCGCAGCATTCCGACGATGGCGGGGCTGGATCTGGCGAGCCGCGTGTCGACAAGAGAAAGGTACGAATGGACGCATGCGGTGGAAGCGTGTTCACCCTCGGAACTGATTCCACGGGCGCCGGAGCCGCGATATCACGTGGTGGCGTACGATTTCGGTATCAAGCAGAACATTCTGCGGCGGCTGGCGCAGGTGGGATGCCGGACGACGGTGGTGCCGGCGCTGACGCGGGCTGAGGACGTAATGGGGCTGAAGCCGGACGGGGTCTTTCTATCGAACGGGCCCGGCGACCCGGAGCCGCTGGAGACGCAGGTGGGCAACATCCGGAAGCTGATTGGCCAGGTGCCGATTTTCGGCATCTGCCTTGGGCATCAATTGCTCGGCCTGGCGTGCGGCGGAAAGACGTACAAATTGAAATTCGGACACCGCGGGGCGAACCATCCGGTGATCAACAAACTCACGCAGAGGGTGGAGATCACGTCGCACAATCACGGGTTCGCGGTAGACCGGGATTCGCTGAATCCTTCAGACGTCGACATCACGCACGTGAATTTGAACGACGATACGCTCGAGGGATTCCGGCACCGGCGGCATCCGGTGTTTTGCGTGCAATATCACCCGGAAGCGGCGCCGGGGCCGCACGATTCGCACTACCTTTTCGACGATTTCGTGAAACTGATGGCGGAGCGCTAACCGATGCCGCGCAGAAACGATCTGAAACGGATTCTGATAGTGGGCTCGGGCCCGATTGTGATCGGCCAGGCATGCGAGTTCGATTACTCGGGAACGCAGGCGGCGAAGGCGCTGCGCGCCGACGGATTCGAGGTGATACTGGTGAACTCGAATCCGGCCACGATCATGACCGACCCGGAGCTGGCGGACCGGACTTACGTGGAGCCGCTCAGCCGGGCCTATCTCGAAGAAATTATCCGGATCGAGCGGCCCGATGCGCTGCTTTCCACGGTGGGCGGGCAGACGGGATTGAACCTCTCGGTAGAACTGGCCGAATCGGGCGTCCTGGAGAAGTACGGTGTCGAGCTGATTGGCGCCAAAATCGATGCCATAAAAAAGGCTGAGGACCGGCTGTTGTTCAAGGATGCGATGCGGCGGATTGGCCTGGAAACGCCGGAATCGCAGCTGGTCAATAACATCGATGATGGGCTCGAATTCCTGACGCGGATCGGCTACCCGGCGATTCTGCGGCCGAGTTTCACGCTGGGCGGCACGGGCGGCGGTATTGCATATCACAGCGAAGACCTGGTGGAGATACTGGAGCGCGGGCTGGCGCTTTCGCCGGTGCACGAAGTCCTGATCGAAGAAAGCGTGCTCGGCTGGAAAGAGTTCGAGCTGGAAGTGATGCGGGATCTGGCGGACAACGTCATCATCATCTGCTCGATTGAGAATTTCGATCCCATGGGCGTGCACACGGGCGATTCCATAACGGTGGCGCCCGCGCAAACGCTAACCGATCGTGAATACCAGATGATGCGCGACGGAGCCATCCGGTGTCTGCGGGAAATTGGCGTGGATACGGGCGGATCGAACGTGCAGTTTGCGATCAATCCCAAAAACGGCCGCATGGTCATTGTGGAGATGAACCCGCGGGTCTCGCGCAGCTCGGCGCTGGCGTCGAAGGCCACGGGTTTTCCCATTGCCAAGATCGCGGCCAAGCTGGCCGTGGGATACCGGCTCGACGAGATTCGCAACGACATCACCAAGACGACGCCGGCGTCGTTTGAACCGACGCTCGATTACGTGGTGGTCAAGATCCCGAAATGGCAGTTCGAGAAATTCCCGGGCGCCGATCCGACACTGGGAACGCAGATGAAGTCTGTCGGCGAAGTGATGGCCATCGGACGAACGTTTAAGGAGGCTTTGTGGAAGGGCATCCGCAGCCTCGAGACGGGAAAGAAGTTCGGCTCGGAGACGTTCGACGCCGCGCTCATCCCGCAGAAGCTCACGACGCCCACCCCGGACCGGTTGAATTACATCCGCTTCGCTCTCGAATCGGGACAAACGGTGGAGCAGATTCACGAGCGGACGGCGATCGACCCGTGGTTTCTGGAGCAGATTCGCGCAGTGGTGGCGTTCGAAGGAGAGTTGAAGAATTCCAAGCTGGAGACGGCGCCCCGGGATTTGTTCGCCACCGCCAAGCGATACGGCATCGTGGATGCGCAACTTGCGAAATCCTGGGCAGTGAGCGAGCAGGCGGTGCGCAAGCGACGCAAGGAACTCGGGGTTCGCGCGGTCTTCAATCGCGTGGATACGTGCGCCGCCGAATTTGAGAGCTTCACACCGTATCTATACTCGACTTACGAATTTGCGTGCGAGGCCGAGCCCACGTCGCGAAAGAAAGTCATGATTCTGGGCAGCGGGCCGAACCGCATCGGCCAGGGGATTGAGTTCGACTACTGCTGCTGCCACGCTTCGTTCGCGCTGCAGGCCCAAAAATTCGAATCGATCATGGTGAACTGCAACCCGGAAACGGTGTCGACAGACTACGACACGAGCGACCGGCTGTATTTCGAACCGCTGACGCTCGAGCACGTTCTGAACATCTATGACACCGAAAAGCCGGACGGGGTGATCGTGCAGTTCGGCGGGCAGACGCCGCTGAATCTGGCGGTTCCATTGAAGAAACTGGGTGTGCCGATTATCGGGACAGATCCCGAGGACATCGACCTGGCGGAGGACCGGAAGCTCTTCGGAAAGCTCTTGGCAGACCTGAATATTCCCTGCCCGGCCAACGGCACCGCGACGAGCGTTGAGGAAGCCTGCGAGGTGGCGCGGCGGATCGGGTACCCGGTGCTGGTGCGGCCGAGCTATGTGCTGGGCGGGCGCGCCATGGTGATCGCGTACGAAGAAGAGACCGTGCGCCAGTACATGCGCGAAGCTGTGACGTTTTCCCAGGAACGGCCGGTGTTGATCGACCGGTTTCTGGAAGACGCAACCGAGGTAGATGTGGACGCGCTGGGCGACAAGGAGAGCGTGCTCATCGCCGGAATCATGGAGCACATTGAAGAAGCGGGCGTGCACTCCGGAGACAGCTCCTGCGTTCTGCCGCCCATGTCGCTCTCCCCCAAAGATATTGCGACGATCGAGGACTACACGGTGCGGCTGGCCCTGGCGCTAAAGGTCGTCGGTCTGATGAACGTGCAGTATGCGATCAAGGATGGCGTAGTTTACGTGCTGGAAGTCAACCCGCGTGCCTCGCGGACGGTGCCGTATGTCAGCAAAGCGACGGGAGTGCCGCTGCCGAAGGTTGCGGTGGGCTTGATGCTGGGGCAAAAACTGCGAGAATTGACGCATCTCACTCACGGGATGTCGTCTGGCAGGCTGCTCGCGCCGCAGAGTTTTGTAAAGTCTCCTGTGTTTCCGTTCAACAAGTTTCCGGGGGTGGATCCAGCGCTCGGTCCGGAAATGCGGTCTACCGGCGAAGTGATGGGAGTGGGCGAGAGTTTCGGCGAAGCATTCGCCAAGGCGCAATTGAGCGCGGGAACGCCGCTCCCTGAGGGCGGAACCGTGTTCATTAGCGTGAACGAGCGCTATAAGACGGAAGCTGCACAGGTGGCGCGGCGCTTCGCCGAGCTCGGATTCAACCTGGTGGCCACGCGGGGAACAGCGGCAGCGATTGAAGCGGCGGGACTGCGTTGCAAGGTTATTTTCAAAGTGAATGAAGGCCGGCCGAATGCCGTGGACCTGCTGAAGGCAGGCATGATCCAGCTTGTCATTTACACGGCGACAGGTGCGCTGTCATTCTCCGATGAAAAGGCAATCCGCCGAAGTGCTATTTCATTCCGGGTACCTTGCATCACCACGTTGAGCGGCGCACGGGCCGCCGTGGAGGCCATTGCCGCACGGAAACGCGAGCCGCTGCGGGTATGGAGTCTGCAGCAGATTCACGAAGCCAATAGGACCGCGGTTTAAGAGGAGAGACAGGATGGGGGCGCCTAAAGCGCCCCCTGCGAACAGGCGCAAAGCCTGTGCCGCGTCGAAAAGAATTGACCCTGTACTAGCGACTTCTTGGTCCCCTTCTCATCGGGGCATTCGCCAGCTTAACACGTTACAAGCGGCAGCGGGCGACGATATAATTGTCCCACGCGGCAGCGGATAAACGGTGCAGTTTCAAACCTTCGACGAGGGCTATCTTCAGAGGTTACGCGACGGCGACTCCCAAGTGGAGCAGCACTTCGCCAGCTATTTCGGCGAGCTGATACAGCTGAAACTACGCCGCCGCATCCGAACGCGACAATTGCTGGAGGACATTCAGCAGGAGACGCTGTGCCGGGTGCTGAAAACCTTGCGGGATCCCGAAGGTCTGCGTGACGCCCGCAAACTGGGCGCATTCGTGAGCGCGGTATGCAACCACGTCATGATGGAGTTGAGCCGCTCGGAGAACCGTTACGAAGCTGCGGAGCGCGATTTTGATGACCGGCCGGGCTCCTCGCGCGATCCCGACGCCACGCTGATCAACGACCAGCGGGAGCGGCAGGTTCGCAAGATACTCGATAAGCTCGAGGAACGCGATCGCAAACTTCTGCGCGCCGTTTTCCTGGAGGAGTTGACGTCGCCGGAAGTCTGCCGGCGGTTTGACGTTCAACCCGACTATCTGCGGGTGCTGATCTTCCGAGCTAAGGCACGTTTCCGCCAGGAGTTCACACGCGAGGTTGGATCCACAGGATGAAACGTTTGTGTCCTTGCATGCACTATGTCAATGGAGACAAGGGTTGATGGACCACGAGACGGCAGTCCGCATCCAGGCGGCGGAGCGGTACATCCTGGAAGAGTTCCCGGCAGAGGAACGAGCGGCTTTTGAGGAGCACTTCTTCGACTGTCCGGAGTGCGCCGAGGAGGTGCGATCGGCGACGATTTTCGCGGCCAACGCCGCAGCCGTGTTGCGCGACGAGCGAGCGAAGGAATCGGGGAGACTGGCACGCCGGGCAAGCCAGCCCAGGTGGCGATTCTGGGTTCTGGCAGCATCAGGCGCGCTGAATGTTGCTTTGCTGGTCAGTTTCGGCGTGGATCGTTTCGGTTCGCAAAGGTCAGGCGCGAGCATGGAGCCGCAGTTCTATTCGACGGTCGCCGTGACATCGGCGTCGCGCGGCAACCAGGCCGCAGCTGCGATTACGAAAGGTGCGCAATTTTTCGGCATGCGCTTTGATCTGATGCCCGGCCAGCACTTCGAGAGCTTCGAATACCAGATTCTGGACGCCAAAGGCGCTGTACGGTCGGCGAAATCGCTCCCGTCGCCGGGCGGCGACGTTTCTGAGCTACAGTTATCCGTGCCGGTTCAGGAGCTCGCACCCGGCGAATATGTGGTGGTGTTGCACGGCGGCCAGGCGGGCAGCTCAACGGAAATCGGGCGCAGATCCTTCCTGATTCCACGCTAGAATAGTTCACCGTGGCGAACAACAACAAGCAGGCATACAAATTCCGCGGCTACACGTTCCACGCCAAATCGTTAGCTGCCCACTTCCGCTTCAGCAACGACTGCGATGATGATTTCGGGCCGGAATTTGCGCTCGGTTTCCACGGGCGGTCGCCGTTCAAACATAAAGATAGACCCGGCGGCCACGAACACCCTGAAATATCGTTCAAGCACAGTTGGGTACACATCGTCACCCGCCAGGAGCGTGGCGTATACACCACCGTTGTCAAAGCTGGCCTAAAGGATTTGAACGTAAAGGGCAAACTATTGGCCAAAGAGATCGAGGCGGGAATTATGACGGTTTACCGCGAGGAGTGGTATGCCGATCGTGCGCGGCCTCGGCGAGCCCGCATCCTTCCCCTCCGCCCGGCGGTCGAGGGTTTGAAGATCTGCGGTGAGCCGTACCGGCTGGGGAAAGAGTTGATTCTACCGGAGCCGCTGGAATACAGCGACGCTCGGAGAAAAGCCTACTTCGCCGGAGAAGGCGACGAAATCAACCCAATCGACGTATCCGACACGCCAGGGAAGCGGGAGAAGCTTCCTTGTGGCGAAGTAGCCATATCGAAGGACACGCGTAGAATCGAGATTCCAGACTTTGGTATCGTGAATTTCGCGCAATGGAATTGGTTACCTCGCGACCTTCACCGGCACGAACAGACCGCGCAACGGTTTCAGCTCATCGGGCTGGAGCTGCGGAATCCGGGCTCAGGCGGCGGCGGAGGCGTGATTGGTGGTGGAAGTCCATACGGGGGCGGCTCGCACTAGCGGTCCTTCTCGCTTTTGGCGCCTGCAGTATCCCATCCACCAAGACGCCGGAACAGTTGTACAACGCGGCCGAGCAGGCTCTGCACCGTGACGAGTTGCAGAAGGCATTCGAGTACGCCGACGCGGCCGAGCATGCGCCCAGGACAGCAAAAGATCGACCGGATCCTATCCGATTAGCTCTATTAAGAACGGAAATCCTGTTGGCGCAGGGCCGCAACGCCGAAGCCGCCGGTGTTCTGGACAAACTGCAAATCGATAAACTGCAGTCCGCCGGCTTGAAAGCGCGCGCCCTTGCGGATCAAGCAGAGTTGCGACTGGAGACGGGAAAGACCGACGCGGTTGGTCCTTTGCTCGATCAGGCTTTTGCGCTCGCCTCAAGCGCGCCGGATGATGCGATCCTCGCGTCCATCGAGTTGAAGCGAGGGCGGCTGCTAAGGGATGATTTCGACGAGGCCGACGCCGCGTTTCGCCGTGCTGTTTCTATTTCAGAACGCCGTCACGACCCATTCATCGCGGCACAAGCGATGGGCAATATGGGATACATCCGTATGGCGCGTTTTCGCTACGACGAAGCCATTCCGTGGTTTGAAGCAGCTGACGAGTCCGCGCAGAAAATTCCGTCCAAGGTGGTTCACGAGAAGAACCTGGGCAATCTGGGGTGGTGTTATTTCCGGCTGGGGAAGTCGGACCGGGCGCTGGATCTATTGGCGAGGGCGATTCCTCTGGCCGCTGAAGTGCACAACAGCACGGATCAGCAGCTATGGTTGGGCAACATGGGGTCCATTTATTATGCCCGTCAAGAATATGACAAAGCGATTTCGCACTACCTGCAAGCACTCGAAATCGCCCGAAGGAAGGAGAACCAGGTTAACAGCTCCTGGTGGCTGTCGAACATTGCGCGCGCCTATCGTGAACTGAAAAATTGGGACGAAGCCGAGAAGTACAACGCCATGGCGTCGGCGACAAAACCCGGCGATGAGGTATTGGCGTACCTGGAAGTGAACGCTGGCCTCCTTGCCACCGCTCGGGGGCGCGATGGTGAGGCGGAGTCAGCCTTTCAAAAGGCCATCGCGCTGGGCGACAAAACGCACCAGCCAAACGTAGAGTGGCAAGCACATTCCGGGCTCGGTGAATTGTACCGGTCTCGTAGGCCCGAAAAGGCAGAGAAGGCGTACGCAACCGCGGTCAACGTGCTGGACAACAAGTGGCTGGAGTGGAGCAGGGACGAGTCAAGGTTCACCTTTCGCAACGATCAGACCAGCTTTTATCAAGACTATGTTGACCTTGTGGCGCAGGAAGGCCACAAAGCGAAGGCTCTCGAAATTGCCGAGGGATCGCGGGCGCGGCTGCTGATGCAGAAACTCGATGGCCGCGCCGCGGCTCTGCCGGCGTTTCGAGCAGAAAACGCAGTTCGCCTGGCTCGCGAAACCGGCTCTCTCTTCCTTTTCTATTGGCTGGCAAAGAGCCCCGGCGCCTCGCCCTCGACCGCCGATCAATCGTACCTGTGGGCAATAAGCGGCGATGGCGTGACCCAGTTTGTGTTGCCGTCAGAGTCGGTGATCAACGCTCTGGTCGAACGACATCGCCGTTCGATTGAAAATCTGGAAGACCCCCTGAGCTCGGGTAGCAACGCCGGGCGGCAGTTGTTCCAAATTCTGCTGGGACCGGCACAGCCCCTGCTCCAGCACGCGTCGCGAGTGATTATCGTTCCGGACGGGCGGCTGCATGAAATCAATTTTGAAACGTTGGTAGTGGAGAAGCCGGCGCCACACTACTGGATCGAAGACGCCACGGTGGCGCTGGCGCCGTCGCTCGGGGTGCTGCGCATGCAGCGCACGGAAAAGCCACGGGCGGCGAAGCTACTGATGATGGGCGACCCGCAGCCGGCTGACCCCGAATATCCGCCCCTGCCGCACCTGCGGGCGGAGATGCAGGAAATCGAGGCCGGCTTTCCCGCGGCGAGCCGCGCCGTCTATGCGGGTGCGGAAGCTTATCCGCAGCACTTTCGCCAAGCCGATCCTGGCGCGTTCACCGCCATCCATTTCGCCACTCATGCGACCGCTAATGAGGAGAGCCCGCTCAATTCCGCGATCATCCTTTCGCCGCATGACGGCCAGTACAAGTTATACGCAAGCGATATCGCCGACCTCAAACTGGACCCGGAGCTGGTGACGATTTCCGCCTGCCGCAGCGCCGGAGCCAAGTCGTATTCCGGCGAAGGTCTGATCGGCTTTTCCTGGGCGTTCTTGAATGCCGGCGCACGCAATGTGGTGGGAGGTATTTGGAACGTCGACGACGCAGCCGCGCCCCCGCTGATGAAAGAGTTTTATCAAGAGTGGCGAACCGGACACGACCCGGCCACGGCACTGCGGGACGCAAAACTCCACCTTATGCGGATGGGCGGCGCGTTCCGCAAACCGTACTACTGGGGTCCGTTCGAAGTTTTCACACGTCAGGCGACGCGTTCGGCAATAGACTTGGCCTGGAGAAATAGCAGCAAGTAATCCGGACCGCCCGCTTTTGAATCGGTACCCGACATATTGAATCCCCCAAACGGATGTGCACCCACCATTGCGCCCGTGCATTTCCGGTTCAGATACAGGTTGCCTACGAAAAACTGCTCGCGTGCCCGTCGAATGTGCTCCGGTGTGTTGGAGAAGACCGCGCCCGTCAGCCCGTATTGCGAATCGTTGGCTAGATCGAGGGCGTGCTGGAAATCCCTGGCCTTGGTGACGGCGAGGACGGGCCCGAAGATCTCCTCCTGAAAAATGCGGGCGGTTGACGGAACATCGGCAATCACCGTCGGCTGAATGAAGTAACCGTCACCCGGCGCGCTGCCGCCGCCCACCACGGTTTTGCCTTCCTTCGACCCGATTTTGATGTATTCCAGTATGGTTTTTCGCGCCCCTTCACTGATCACGGGGCCCATGTAGTTAGCGGGGTTGTCAGCCGCGCCTACGGTGAGCGCCTGCGTTTTCTGCTTTACACGATCGAGTAGGGCATCGTAGACATGCTCGTGCACGATGGCACGCGAGCAGGCGGAGCATTTTTGGCCCTGGTATCCGAAGGCCGACGCGACCACTCCCTCGGCAGCCTTGTCCAGATCGGCATCGGCATCCACGATGATGGCGTCTTTGCCCCCCATCTCGGCGATGACCCGCTTGATCCATTTCTGGCCCGGCTGAGTTTTTGCCGCCAGCTCATTGATGCGCAAACCGACGTCCCGCGAACCCGTGAATGCCACAAAGCGCGTCTTCGGATGCTGCACGATCAGATCGCCGATGGCGGATCCGCTTCCCGGAAGAAAGGCGAAAGACTTCGCCGGAAAACCGGCTTCGAGCAGCAATTCGGCGAACTTTGCCGCCACGGTCGGCGTCTCGCTCGAGGGTTTGACGACTGCCGTATTGCCTGTCACCAGCGCCGCCGCCGTCATACCAGCAAGAATGGCCAAGGGAAAATTCCACGGCGGAATGATGATTCCAACGCCAAGTGGGAGATAACGCATTTCGTCTTTTTCGCCCGGCATCTGCACCACTGGCTGGGGCCCGCTCAAGCGCACCATTTCGCGCGCATAGTATTCGCAGAAATCGATCGCTTCGGAAACGTCAGCGTCGGCCTCAGGCCATGTCTTGCCGGCCTCGTAAACCAGCCAGGCGTCGAATTCGAATTTATGCTCGCGCAATAGCCGCGCCGCGGTAACCAGCTTACGCACACGATCCGCCGGGTTGGTTGTGCTCCACTCGGGAAAGTAAGCGTACGCGGCCTCCACCGCGTGGTTGGCCAGTTCCGGCGTGGCTTTCTGGTGAATACCGACAACTTCGGATGGCCGTGAGGGATTCACCGAACGCAGCTTTTCCGCCGTCTGGAAGCGCTCGCCGCCGATCAGCAGGTCATACTCGTGACCGAGCTTTGACCGCACTTCTTCGAGCGCAGCCTCCATAGCACGGCGATTGGAAGGAACGGAAAAATCCGTCACCGCTTCATTGCGGAATGCCGATAAGGACAACGCGGATGCACTCATGAGTTTCTTTTCAGGGTAAGACAGGCACTCCCGCCTGTCCAATCTCCATGCCGCCGTACGGCAAGGCCGCAAACGACTGCTCGGTTTTCTGAATATGGGCGAACGCCACGTCCGGCTCGTGCGCGAATGCGCAAAGCCAGCGGCCGGCCGCCGCCTGTTCCAGCCAGCGCGCCTTGGTGTCGATGGCCTGCAACGGATACAAATCGAATGCCGCCACCCAGGAGGGCGTGACATGGGCAACGCTGGGGATGAGATCGGAAAAAAAACAGAACGTATGCTGCCTGGAGCGCGCCGTCACCACGCACATATCGCGATTGTGGCCCGGTGCGAGCTTCATTTCGATTCCGGGCACAACTTCGAAATCGGCATCGAGCAGCGTCATTTGGCCGCTCTCCACCAGAGGATCATAATTCGCATCGATGTAACTCACGCGGTCGCGCACATGCCGCTCGTGCGCATGTTCCCATTCACCGCGCCGCGCGAAATAACGAGCTTGCGGAAAAGCCGGCCGCACCGTGGCGCCTGCGAAGGTTGTGTTGCCGCCGCAGTGATCAAAATGGAGATGAGAGTTGATGACGATGTCGATCGATTCCGGGTCGATTCCCCGCCCGGCCAGCATCTGGGGCAGTGACGGCTGCCCTTCGGGAATCCTCATGCGCTCGCGGGCTTTATGGTCGAGCTTGTCGCCGGCGCCCGTCTCAATCAAGACGGTGTGCTGGCCCGTGCGGATAACGTAGCAGTTAAACCCCATGCGCACACAATTCCGCTCGTCCGCGGCGAATCGTTTGCTCCACAGGGTCTTTGGGACAACGCCGAACATCGCGCCGCCGTCCCACCAGTAGTAACCCGCGCGCACTAGGGTAACCTCGAAGTCACCCACCGTCGCGCGGGCTGTCATTTCCGTATCCGGCGACCGGCGTCAGCCGCGCACGAGCCGGCGGCCGCGCTCAAACAAGTCAGCCGCGTCGTCGGCAATCTGCTTGCCCTTATCGTAGAGTTCCCGGCTTTTTTCGTACACTTCTTCACTGGTCTTCTGCAGAACTTCTTTGCCTTCCCCAGTTTTCTTATTGATGAATTCCCTGGTTTCCTTCCCCGACTTGGGAGCATACAGCAACGCCACTGCGCTGCCCAGGACTGCGCCGGCCAAGAACCAGCCGAACTTCCCGCCTTCGTCTCTATCTGCCATCTGGTTTCCTCCAACCCACTAGGTTGCTCTTTTATTCTACTGTAAGTGGCACTGCGATATGCTGGAAAATGACAGGTTGGGTACCCTCCAACACCAGTGTTACCCGTGGTTAATAGGGGATATGATGCCAGAGAAAACGGAAGATTTCGCGGCCGATCCGTCGCACGATCTGGATTTGGTGACGTTGTTCAGTTCACAAAATCACGATGCCGAGATGGAAGCCAACGCCATCCATGGTTTGCTGGAATCGAACGGAATCCCGTCGATCGTGGTAGGCACACCACAGATTCCCGCGTTCGAATTCCAGGTTCAAGTTCCCAGGGCGCGCCTGGAAGAAGCCGAGCGTGTGCTGGCGGAGGCAAAAGAAGCTGGTCCGGAAGCAGCGGTTGAAGCGGAAGAGGCCGGAGAGGGAACGGCCGGCTAAAGACCCGGGGCTTCTACCTGAAAACGGCGGCCGTCTGTCCGGATGGTCACGGCTCCCATCTGATCCGTGCGCAGCACATCGATATTGGCGGCATGTAGCCGGTCCACGACTTCTGTGTTCGGATGTCCGTAAAGATTGGCAAAACCCGCGGAGATGATGGCGAACGCCGGATGCACAGCCCGAAGAAAAGGCTCCGTGGTCGACGTCTTGCTCCCGTGATGCGCGACCTTCAAGATGTCGGCATGGTGAATCAGGTTGGAGGCCACCAGCTCGGATTCGATCTGCTTTTCCAGGTCGCCGGCAAGAATCATCGAGCACTCGCGAAAGCTCAAACGCATGACGAGCGAATCGTTGTTGCGCGCCATAGCTGCGGGCAGGTAATCGGCGGGTGGCGCCAGGATTTCGAATCGAGCACCGCCGTAGTCGAACTCGCGGCCCTGCGTTTGATGAATCAGGCGAACGCCCAGCTGCTCGGCCTTTCGCCTTAAATTGGTCCATTCCGGGCTTTCCTCGGGCGTCGCTCCCGTCCATAACTCCTTGACGTGGAAGTTCTCCAAAACGGATGGCAGGCCGCCGATATGATCCTCGTGCGCGTGCGAAAGCGCAACTACATCCAGGTTGCGGATGGACCGGCTCCACAAGTAGGGCGATACGACATCCTCGCCGATATCGATTCCGCTCTTGGAGCGCCTCCCAAAGGTCGCGATCCCGCCGCCATCCACCAGCATCAGCTTGCCCGCCGGCAGAGCGAGAAAAATACTGTCGCCCTGGCCCACGTCGATTGCGGTGACCTCGAGCGACCCCGGCATAACCACGGGTGAGAACGGATGCCGGATCATCAGAGTGAGCAGACCGGCAAGCGCAGTGATGGAAACAATCCGGAGCCACCGGTACTGAGGCCCTTCACGCCGCGCCAGCCATGCTACTGCGAACAGCGTACTTGTAACGCCGAGCGCCAGCCACAACGGTGGCCCTGGAATTTTCCAGTTCGGCTCCAGATGCGCATGCCACGCAGCCGCCGCCTGCGACGTTGTGAGGAGCCATCCCGCGATCTTCGCCGGTAGCGACCATCCTGTGAACACTGCGAGAAACCCCACAGGCACCGCGATGCACAATAGCGGCACAATCACGGCATTTGCCGACAGCCCCGAAAACGAGACGCGATGGAAGTAAATCGCCATGGGGAGCGCCAGCCCAACCTGGATCATGGCCGACGTAACCGTCAGTTCGTAAAGAAACAGCAGCACGCGCGCTGGAATTACGACAGTCATCAGACAATACCGCTCCGGCAGGCGGGACCATAGATGCAACGTCTCGGCCAGCAGCCGCAACTCTACGCGAAACTGCGCCGCGCGTGGCTCCATGTGCAGGTCGCGATCCCTCTCGGCCAGCCCGCGCAGCCCGTAAACCAGCGGGCCTGAAGTTCGCTCCAGCACGGGAACGGCGAATGCCGCGATGAATGCCACTGCTCCAAAGGAAAGCTGAAAGCTGGCATCCAACATCTGCTCCGGATCGAGCACCAAGAAAGCGAGGGCGATCGCCGCCAGCAGATTCATGGCACGACCGCGGCGGTAGAAGAACCGGACGATCACAAAGAGCGTGAAACCGGACGCAGAACGCACCGCGGGCGCCTGAAAGCCCGTCACCAGCGCGTAAATCCAGATCGCGCCCACCGTGACCAGGTTCGCGGCAGCCGGCGGCACAAAGAACAGCCGCAGAAACAAATAGAGGAACATCGCCAGCACGGCCACATGCGCGCCGGAAATCACCAGCGCGTGGAATGTCCCCGTGGCGCGAAACTGCCCTGTCCACGCTTTGTCGAGATTCGCGGTTTCGCCGATCAGAATAGCCTGCATCATGCCGGTTTCGTATAAACTCCCGGCGTAAAGTTGCGCCAGCCGGTCCACCGCCGTCGTGCGCAGCCAGAAGATCGCCTTTCGGAAGGCCGAGCCGCATTGTCCTGGCAGAATCTTGATCGGCTCCGACGCTCGTGCCGAACCCGTCCAATAGATTCCTTTGCGCGCCAGGTAATGCGCATAATCAAATGCCCCCGGATTGTTGAAATTGTGCGTCGGCCGCACCTTCGCATCCAGCTCGATGCGCTGGCCATAATGCAGAACCGGCGCCTGCTGGCCTTCCCGTACGTAGAGGCTCAGCCGCACGCGCGCGCCTGGCTCCAATTCCAGGGTGAATTGATCGCGATCCGGCGAGATCGCCGAAGGCTCCACCACGCAGCCCGTGAGAATCGAGATCTCCGATGCGTCGGTATTCAGCTCGGGACGGGGCGGCAGGCGATGGGCAATCTCGATCCAAATCCCTCCGGCGGTAACGGCCAGTAGGCCGCATATCACGCCAAGCAGACGCAGCTTCCGCCAGACGCAAAACAGGGCCACAAGGGCAAATGCGGCGATTAACTCCGCCAGTTCGCGGCTCTCAAACGGAACCAGTCGCGACAGCAGAATGCCGCCGGCAATCGCCACAAGCGGCGGAATGAGAGGATATTGCAAGAAAGAGAGTGGGAGGCGCGCCTCCTCTCTCTCGAAAAGACCGCACTGCCTCTACCGCTTCGGCAACTTGCCGTCGGCCAATTGCGCAACCTTGCCGGGATCAGTGTGCTCGAAGTCGTGATTCACGTTTCACGGCTTCCCGCCCCCCTGCACCTGCCGCCCGTGCTCCTGCGACGCCGCGATAATCTCATCCGCCACCGCGTGCGGATCGTCGATGTTCCGCAGCGTCAGCCGGCTTGCCTCGCCCGAGGTCTCAATGGAAATATCGCCGACACCCAGCATTCGCTGGCCGAGCGACTGGCCCACCCGCACGTCCTGCACCTTCGAGAGTTGAATATTACGCGTCGTCTTCGAAAGCAGGCCCAGGTCGTAGCGCAGCTTGTCCCCCGTAATCGACACCCTCACAGCCTGCCGTCTGATCTGGCGCCGAATCGGAACTAGCAGTGCGATCAGCGCAATCGCCGGCAGCCACCGCGGGTATTTGTCGGGGTCGGCATACTTCGCATATGCGATGACCGCGGCCAGAATGACGATGATCGCCAGAACGTACAGGACCTTGATCTGCTTGGTGCTGGGACGGATGACTCGATCGGCCATGGCTTCGCTCCCTGGCAGTGCTTTCGCCGTGGCACCATTATACCGGCCAAATCAGGCGTGCTTGCGCCCGGGCAGCACGGGCGAAACTCTTACCGTTTCGGCCCAATCACTCCGTATTTCCTTAGAATTTCCAGTGTTCTTGGAATCGGCAGCGCCTCAACCGTGTGCCCGTTGCCCGTCGTGGTGCTGGCTCGGAAGAGGGAATTATAAACAGCCTCTTCTGTGGCTTCGATGACCGCCAGAAACAGAGGCGACGTATCGTCATTCGTTACCAGCGCGCCCCCATGAGCCGTGCTGAACGCAATCGCGTAATCGCCGCTGCCGTTCGACGCCGCCGATCCTGTGCGCGCCAGTCCCATCATCGACCGCGCCGCCATGCGCTCCAGGTTCCGGTGGTCCATCGGTGCATCCGTCGCAATCACCACGATGACCGAGCCATCGGCCGGATTCCGCCCGCCCGCGGACTGCAACTCTTGCTTGAGGTAATACCGTCCAAGTTCCTGCCCTACTGGTGCTCCGGCAATTGTCAGCACGCCGCCAAAATTGCTTTGAACCAGCACGCCCACGGTGTAACCGCCCATCGCCGCCGCGAGCCGCCGCGACGAGGTGCCGATCCCTCCTTTAAATTCGAAGGCCACTGTCCCCGTGCCGGCGCCCACCGCGCCTTCTTCGACGGGTCCGCCCTTTGCTCCTTCGATCGCAGCAAATACCTCGCCGCGACCTACATGCCGCCCGCGAATGTCGTTCAAGTAGCCGTCATTCGTTTCCGCCACCACCGGATTGATGGAGCGCACGCCCTCGTTCCCCGCGAGCCCCAGCATATAATCCAGCAGCGCATCAGCCACCCGCGGCACGTTCAAAGTCGAGGTCAGCAGAATCGGTGTTTCCATTTCCCCTAGCTCATTCACCTGCGTGGAACCGATTAGCTTCCCGAAGCCGTTGCCGGTGAAAATGGCAGCCGGCACCTTCTCACGAAACAGATTTCCCGCATGCGGCAACACCGCTGTGACGCCGGTGCGAACGTTCTCGCCGCGGCGTAGCGTAGCATGCCCGACACGTACGCCGGCGACATCCGTAATCGCATTGAGAGGTCCGGTGGGCAGTATTCCGGTCACAACGCCGGCTTCTCTCGCGCGCGGCCTTTGCTCTTGAGTCCACGCTGGAGTAAACAGCCACGCAATCGCAAGAAAGCAATTTAGCAACCTGGCGAACGTCATCGTAGCGTAATATATATCGCATTGCCCCATGGTTAAATGAACTGTGAGGAAAATCCCGAGACCTAGATGTTGACCTTCGATTTGATCGTCATCGGCTCCGGACCCGCCGGCCAGCGCGCCGCCATTCAGGGTGCAAAATCCGGCAAAAGCGTGGCTCTCGTGGAAAGCCGCGAAGTGCTCGGCGGGGCTTGCATCAACACCGGCACCATTCCCAGCAAGACCATGCGCGAAGCCGTCTTGCACCTGTCCGGCTTCTATTATCAGAACATCTATGGCATCAATTACCGCGTGAAGGAAAAGATCTGCATGTCGGATCTTCTCTTCCGCGTGCAACATGTTATTAAGACCGAAGTCGATGTCACACAGGCGCAGCTCACGCGCAACGGCGTTGAAGTCCTCACCGGCACTGCCAGCTTTCAAGACCCGAAGCATCTGCGCGTCACCAACTCGATGGGCCAGACCGATATCGAGGCCAATAACATCATCATTGCCACCGGCACTAAACCCGCCGTCTCCCCCAAGGTGCCGCTGAATGGGAAAACCATCGTCAACAGCGATCAGATCCTGGAAATGCGCGACCTGCCCAAGACGCTGATCGTAGTGGGCGGCGGTGTTATTGGTGTCGAGTACACTTGCATGTTCGCCATTCTGGGGGTACGCGTCATCCTCGTCGAGAAGCGCCCGCGGCTTCTCGAATTTGCCGATTCCGAAATTGTCGAAGCGCTGTCGTACCACCTTCGCGACCATCGCGTCACGATGCGGTTGGGCGAAGAAGTGGAGAGCGTGGAGGAAGCTACTGGCGGCGGTGTCGTAGCCAACCTGCAAAGCAAGAAGAAGATTTCGGGCGACGCTTTGCTGTATGCCGTCGGCCGCCAGGGCAATGTGGACGAACTGAATCTTGCGGCAGCGGGTATCAACGCCGATGCGCGAGGCCGTATTCCGGTGGATGCCGAGTACCGCACCAGCCAACCCCATATCTACGCCGCCGGCGACGTGATCGGCTTCCCCAGCCTGGCTTCCGTGTCCATGGAACAGGGCCGCCTCGCCGCCGCCCATGCGTTCGGACACATGACCCACTCCAATCCGGCCAATTACCCTTACGGTATCTACACCATTCCCGAGATCTCCTTCATTGGGAAAACCGAGGAGCAATTAACCGACGAAGACGCCCCTTACGAGGTGGGTGTCGCGTACTATCGCGAAATCGCCCGCGGACAGATCCGCGGCGATACCACTGGCCGCCTGAAAATCATTTTTCACCGCGAAACCAAAGAACTGCTGGGCGTGCATGTTATCGGCGAAGGGGCCTCTGAATTGCTCCACATCGGACAAGCGGTCCTGATTCTCAAAGGTACGGTCGAATACTTCGTGGATACGGTTTTTAACTACCCGACGCTGGCCGAAGCGTACAAAGCCGCGGCGTTCAACGGATTGAACAAGCTGGCGCGTCTTTAACGGGAGGAGCTGCGATGGCGCAAATCGTCGGCGTGATGGCATCGGAACGGATCGTGGCGGGTCTCGTCGAGGGTAGCCAGGTCGTGGGTCCCGTTCGCAGTTATCCCGAGCCAGGCTCCGGCAGTGAAGGCCTTTATGGCGTCCCCGCCGAAGAGATCGGCGAGCTTGTCCGCAAACAAATCCAGGCCGTGACCGGCGGCGCAAATGTAGAGGCCGTTGGCATCGGTTTCGCCGGAATCATTCGCGATGGGCGCATAGAAGAATCGCCCAATCTGCAGCAAGTCAAGGGCTTCCACTTGCAAGCCGCTCTTGGCGATACCTGCAGGAGTGTTCTCGTTCTCAATGATGCCGACGCCATGGCGGCTGGCCTCGCCGCAACCCGCGGCAAACTGGAAAGCCTGGTGCGCGTCTGGACGCTGGGCGACGGCATCGGCTACGGCCGCTATCCGGTGGGCGAAGGCGTTTGGGAGGGCGGCCACATGGTGGTCACACTCGATCCCAAGGACAAATTCTGCGGATGCGGCGGCGTCGGACATCTGGAAGGCATTATGGGCCATGCCGCCATGCGCCGCCGCTTCCTCGACATGGAACCCGATGAGGTCTTCGCCGAGGCCAAAAAAGGCGACACCCGTTGCTCGGCCTTCGTGCGCATGTGGCATCGTGCCCTGGCCGCCGCCACTGCAACCAGCGTTCACCTCGACGGCCCCGGCAAGTTCTATCTCACCGGCCCGAACGCCCGCTTTGTAGACGTCGAGCGGCTCAACGTCGATTTGCACGATATGGTGCGCATGAGCCCGCTACAAGGCACTTTGTTCGAAGTCGTACCAACCAGCGACGAGATCGCCATCATCGGTGCCGCGGTCAGCGCCGACCGCGCGCGGTTCTCACTGTAACTATTCGTCTTTGAATTCGAAGGTATCCGTGTTCGTCTGCACCACGAGATGTCCGCCCGCCAGCGGCTTCCCTTCCGAAGAGAAAAAAACCGCTCCGTCCGTGGATTCCCCGCTCGGCAGCCGGGTTTGCACTAATGCGATGGCCGAAGCGGCTGCGGCGGCCTTGAGCTTTGTCGATTGCACTTCAGCCAGCGCAGCCTGCCGCCGCAGCTCGTAGCCGTTCGTCGAGATCATGCGCTGGATGCCATAAAGTCCGGACTCGTACGCGGTCACCAGGCGGACCACATCGTTCCGCGTACCTTTGTCCAGCAGCATGTTCACGACATGATCGGCCGACGACGCGTGGACCGTTGAGCCATCCGGGCGGACAAAACGGAAATCCTCGGGCCGGATGGAATAAGGACCTTCGGACCCGTTCGAAACAGCCACTTGCAGAATGCTGTACTCGCGCAGATGACTGGGCATGTGGGCAAACATCACCGTGACACCGCCACGGGTCAGGGTCTGATAATGCAGCCCGCGGTTGTCGAACTCGATGACCTGCCCGAAACTAATTAGGCAGAATAGTACCCCCAGCGCGCTTCTGCGCGCCCTTGCCACCATTCTTCCATATTACGATAGTTAGTTATGCCGGCTGATTCTGTCGATCAGGTGCGCGGCCGGAGCGTCAACGGGGATTTCGCGGAGCTTGGCATCCACAATGTCAGCCGGGCGTTTCGCGACCTCGGACCCCAGGCTCTCACCGAACATGCAATCCAGCGCCGCGAAGGCCTCCTGGCTAATGACGGAGCGCTCGTAGTACGCACCGGCCAGTTCACTGGCCGTTCGCCCAAGGACAAATTCATTGTGCGCGATGAGCTGACCGAATCGACGGTCCATTGGGGACCGGTCAACCAGCCCTTCTCCCCGCACGATTTCGACCGTATTTATGCTAAGGCTGTCGCACACTTACAGGGGAACGAGCTGTTCGTGCAAAACTGCCGCGCCGGAGCCGACCCAGGCTACGGGCTGAACGTCCGTGTCATCACGCAACTAGCCTGGCATGCCCTGTTCGCCAGGCAATTGCTCATCGTGCCCCCGCCATCCGAGTCCGGCCGGCCCGATTTCACCATTCTCTTCGTCCCCGGATTCCAGGCCGACCCGGAAATGGACGGAACCCGCTCGGAAACCTGCATCATTCTCAATTTTAAGCGGCGTATTGTGCTCATCGGCGGTACCAGCTACGCCGGTGAGCTTAAGAAATCGGTTTTCACCATCCTCAATCACCTCCTGCCCGAAGAGGACGTCTTTCCCATGCACTGTTCGGCCAACATGAGCCGCGAAGGGGACGTCGCTCTTTTCTTCGGCCTTTCCGGCACCGGCAAGACTACACTCTCGGCCGATCCCCGCCGCCTCCTCATCGGCGATGATGAACACGGCTGGAGCCATCGCGGAGTCTTCAATTTCGAGGGCGGTTGCTATGCAAAATGCATCCGCCTTTCGCGCGAACAGGAACCGCAGATCTGGAAAGCCATCCGCTTCGGCACCGTACTCGAGAACGTGGTCCTCGATACCGACACCCGCAACCTGGATTTCAATTCCGAAGAGATTACGGAGAACACGCGCGCCGCTTACCCCCTCGAATTCATTGACAACGCGGTGATCCCGAGCGTCGGCGGCCACCCCAATCACGTCATCTTTCTGACGGCGGATGCCTTCGGAGTCCTGCCGCCCCTTTCCCGTCTGACGCCGGAACAGGCCATGTACCACTTCCTGAGCGGCTATACCGCCAAAGTTGCCGGAACGGAGCGGGGCCTCGGCAAAGAGCCGGAAGCCACCTTCAGCGCATGTTTTGGTGCGCCGTTTCTTCCGCGCTCTCCTTCGGTTTACGCTGCCATGTTGGGTGAAAAACTGCGCCGTCACGGCGCCTGTTGCTGGCTGGTGAATACCGGCTGGGTGGGCGGCCCCTACGGCACAGGGCACCGCATGAAGCTGCACTACACGCGCGCCATGCTGAGCGCGGCCCTTTCCGGCGACCTCGACAGTATCCGCGTGCACCCTCATCCGGTCTTTCGCGTCCTGGTACCGGAAAGCTGCCCGAACGTTCCCGCCGAGATTCTGGACGCCCGCGGCATGTGGCAAAATCCCTCGGCCTACGACCACGCCGCCGGCGAACTCAGCGCCCGTTTTAATCGCAACTTCGAGCAGTTTGCGGCCGTCGACCGCGAAATTCGGGAAGCCGCCCCGGCATTGTGACCCTCAAAGTTCTCGCTCTCCGCGACCTGCTCACTCCGGTCTGGAAGATTCCGCGCGGGAAAGTCGCAACCTACGGCCAGATAGCTCGGGCCGCCGGGCACCCGAAGAATGCCCGCCAGGTTGCCTGGGCCCTGCGCGGAGCACACGGCGCCATTCCGTGGCATCGCGTGGTAGGCGCGGGCGGCGAACTCAAGCTCCGCGGACATCCAGGCATGGAACAGCGCCTGCGCCTCGAAAGCGAAGGTGTCGTTTTCCGTGGCCGCCGCATTAACATGCGCGCGCACGAGTTCCGCTTCGAAAAACCGAAACGGCAACGCAAATCTACTTGATCTTGGTCCGCGCGTCTTCGAGGATGCGCTTGGCTCTCGAGGGATTGTACACGCCGCAGGAGCAGAAACGCGCCATGTACGTGACCGCCTGCTCGGGCGACCGCCGCCCTTCCTTCACCCAATCGATCATCTTCTTCGCCAGGCTCGTCGAAATCATCCCGTGGCCGCACATCGTCGTCAGCGCCAGCACCTGGCTGTTGGGCAGCTTCTCGGTTTTACCCTGGAAACCCAGCGAATAGCCTACGCTGTGCCGCGGAATCCCTGCCGCGTGGCAGCATTGCTCGGCACCGTCGATCGATGTCGATATATTGATGCACAGCCCCAGGTCCGCTGCCCGCACCGTCTTCAGAAAATCTTCCGCCGAGACCCGGTCGTCGAATACCGCGGCCACCGTCGTCGGCGTATCGACACCATCAATCACCGCGCGGAAGTCAGGCTTCATGTCGCGTTTCCAGTGCGCCGTCGGCTGCATGTTGCGCGACGGCCGCAGCGCCCCGCCGTGAATCGCATCTCCCAGGTTCACGGGTTTGAACGGCAGCGCCATTTCCAGAAATTTCTTAAGCTTCGGCACGCTGCCCTGGTCGTTCTTGCCGCGGCTGGGAATCGCAAAAACGATGAAGTCGTCAAAAAAACTGGCGGCGTCGCCGTAACGGTGCAGCGTATTTGTCATTGCGCCACTCCTACTGGCTCGGGCTTCGCGGCTTCCACCGCGTTCGTGATCCTTCCCAGCCCCGCATTCGTTTTGGCCCGTTCCAGCTTGTACCCCAAGCGCTCCAGAATCGGCGCCACTATGTTCTCTTCCCCATCCGCGTCGCAGCGAGCCCCTACGCCCAGCGCGACCACCGTATCGATCTGCTTCTCGACCTCGCGCACCATCCGGATGATCTCTTCCGTGCGCTCCACCGGCACTTTGATCTCGACGATGGCCGACAGAATCTTCTCGCCCATGATGTCTTCGCGCAGCTGGCCGGAAGCCACATCGGTCATGAGCGACGTGATGGGGTTCTTTTTCTCGAACGACACACCCGCTTTCGCCAGTGCCGACGTCATCTTCTGGATTTCGTGGAACCACACGCCAACGCCAGGCCGTCCAAATTCGATCGTGAAGCCGGCTTCGCCTTCCTTCACGCGGCCCGTTACGTCGTTCGTCTTCACTTCTTCCGTCCCCCGGCCTTGCACGCCCGTCGATTCGTGAGGCACTCGCGGATCGGAAAACGCCCGCCGCACCACGCGCGGCCATTGCAGATCTTCAGGAGCAAATGCCGCCGTCGGGCACACATCCGGCTCCGGATCGAAGCGCAGCCGCACCAGTTGAAACATCTTGCGCAGCGTGCGCACCAGCGTGGGGTTCAAATGTTCCTGACTTAACCCGTTGAAACATGCATAGCATTCCACGCATTCATTGCGATCCACCGTCGCCCGCTTGATCGCGGGATCGATGTAGATCGCGCCCATAGGACACACATACGTGCAGTTGCCGCACGCCACGCACTTGTTCGGGTCGATTCTCATGAGTCAGTCCGCAAAGATCTTGCGCGTGGCATCGATGCCGCTGAACAATAGCGCGGCCGTCACGCACATCCCCGACGCCACCACAAAGGGCACGTTCCACCCGTACGATCGGACCAGGTAAGCCAACAAAGCCGGTGAGATCGCGCCTCCTATGTTACCGCACGTGTTCATCACCGATGAGACCGAGCCCGCAAAATCGCCGCCGATATCGAGTGGAATCGCCCACGCCGCCCCAACCGTAATCTCCAGGCCGAAGACCGCGAGACACGTGTACCATACCGATGCCACCGCATTCCCCGTGTACGTGGCCGGCAGAATCGCCGCCGCCGCCAGCACAAACCCGCTTATCGCCACCACCCGCCGCGCCGTTTTCAGGCTTCCCGTTGCCATTGCCCAGCGGTCCGAAAGCCACCCCCCCAACAGATCGCCCACCGTCCCCGCCAGCAGCGGCAGGCTCGCGTAAAAGCCCATCTGCCTCAAATCGAATCCGCGATGCTGGTTCAAATAGTTCGGGAACCAATCCAGATAAACCGAAATGCAGTACGCGTAACAGAAATACATCGCGGAAAGCGTCCACAGCGTCGGGCTCGCCAGAATCCTGCCCCATGGAACCGAATGCGTCCGCGCCGATCGCGCCCCGCCCAACGAAGTTTCAATCAGCGTCCGCTCTTCGGTGTTCACCGACCCATGCTCGGCGGGCGTGTCGCGGTAATACCAGAACCACGCGGCCGCCCACACCAGCCCGATCACTCCGAATACAAAAAACGGCGCCCTCCAACCGTACGCCAGCATCAGGGCCACCACCAGGGACGGAGTCAACGCCGCCCCCAGCCGTGACCCCGCATGCGTCACACCCTGCGCAAATCCCCGTTCCGAAGGCAGCATCCATCGCGACAGAGACCGCGTGGCAATCGGAAATGCCCCCGCTTCACCTACTCCGAACAGGAACCGGAACACGCCCATCGACCCCGCACTCCACGCCAGCGCCGTCGCCGACGTAAACACCGACCACCATGTGACAATCAGCGCCAGCGCGCGCCGCGGCCCGATACGATCGCCCAGCCAGCCTCCCGGAATCTGAAAAAGCGCGTATCCCCAGCGGAACGAGCTCAGAATCCAGCCCACCGTCACCATGGAAAGCCCCATCTCTTTTTGGATCAGCGGCACTGTGGACGCAATGTTCACGCGGTCCATGTAAGTAATCATGTAAGCCGCCACCGTGAGCGCAAGCACCACGTGGCGCGTTCGCGTTGGACGGCCGGGGGCCGGTTGCGCGATCACTGCGCCGGAACCGTTGCGGGCTTTCCCTTCTCGGTCACGCGAAATACCAGGAACTTCGCGGGTTCGGTCTGGCTGGCATTTCTTGAAACCGCGTGCAGGTGCAGCGGCTGCTCGTAGAAGAACTCGCCCGGCCGGTATGTCTTCTCCGCCCCATCATCGAGCTTGGTCACGATCGCGCCTTCCAGAACATAAACGAATGTGCAGCCGTTGTGCCGGTGCGCATCGCTCGTTCCACCCGGCGCATACTCCAGATGCTGGATCGTCACCAGTAGATTATCCCCGTCCAGGTGCGGCAATTCCTGCGACGTAACTTGTACGCGCTTGAGCTGTTCCTGCGCCGGTGCGGAAACCGCCAGTCCCAAGGGAAGAGCCGAAAATGCCGCTTGCATAGCCTGCCGCCGGTTAATCATCGCTACACTCTATCACCCGTTCCACGGAATATGATGAGCCAGGAAGGGAGAAATCGCATGAGAACGAACACCCTGTTGACGGACCGCCGCGCCTTCATGAAATGGGCAGCCGCGCTTCCCACTCTCGCCGCCTTCACCGCAGATGACCTCTTCGCCAAAGTCAAAAAACTCAGCGGCCGCGGCATGCAAGGCAATGTCTATACCCGAATCGGCGTCACCCCCATCATCAATGCCCGCGGTACGTGGACTTATATGAGCGGCTCTCTTGAACTGCCGGAAGTGCGCGAGGCCAAGCAGGAAGCGGCCACTCATTTCGTAGACATGTGGGAACTGCATCGGGCCGTCGGCAAGCGGCTCGCCGAGTTATCGGGCGCCGAAAGCGGCCTGGTCACCGCTGGTGCTGCGGCCGCCATGGCTACCGCTACCGCCGCCTGCATGGCGGGTACCGATCCCGCAAAAATCTGGCAGCTTCCTGACACCACCGGCATGAAGCACGAAGTCATCATGTTCGGCGGCCGTATCTCGTTCGATAGCGGCATTCGCGCCGTCGGCGGCAAGCTCGTCATCGTCCAAACTCACGATGAGCTCAAGGCCGCGTTTAACGACAACACCGCCATGGTTTACACCACCGCCCGCGGCGAGCGCCTGGAGAAAGCCATCGCCATCGTAAAGGAGGCGCACATCCCCATCCTGGTCGATTGGGCAGCGGGCATCCCGCCCATCGAGAATCTTGGCCTGCCCTGGAAAATGGGCGCGGATCTATATACCTTCAGTGGCGGAAAAGGCCTGTGCGGGCCGCAATGCTCCGGCCTGCTCCTCGGTCGCAAGGACCTCATCGAAGCCGCTCTCGCGCAAAGTTGCCCCTGGGAAGGTGCTGTCTGCCGCCCCATGAAAGTCGGCAAAGAGGAAATCATGGGCGTTCTGGCCGCCCTCGAAGCCTGGAAGAAGCGCGACCTCTCTGCCATGGATAAGGAATGGAGCGCGCGCGTCAAAAAAATTGCCCAGCTCGTGGAAACAGTCCCGGGCGTTACCACCGATATCCAGATTCCTGAAGGCGGCAACCGCTACCCCACTCTCACGGTCACGTGGGACGAGGCGCAATTCAAAATGAACGTGCAGGAATGCGCCCGGAAACTCCGCGACGGATCCCCTCGCATCGAGGTGCTTACCAATAGCAATCCGAGCACCGTCCCCGGGGTTCACGAAGGCGACCCCAAGAATCCCCGGCCCCCTCGCCCGGACGCCTTGCGCATCATTTCCATGACCTTGCAGTCCGGAGAAGAAATTCTCGTCGGCCGGCGTTTGCGCGAAGTCCTCAACGATGCGCGCAAAAACGCGGCCTGACCCGCCTGACCTTTTTTGTAGGAGCCGGGGACGCCCGGCCTACGGGCACTTTTCAATACACTACTGGTCAAACACCTGTTTCCCCGCCGGCAGGCCCTTCTTCGGAACCTTGCACGCGAACGTCCCAAACCACGACGCCACCCGCAGTTCCGCCGTCATGGCCAGCATCATGTGTGCCTCCTGCGGGGAAAGCCCGTAATCGCTGCTCAGCCACGTCACCATTTCGGAAATCGCATGGCGGAAACCGCGCTCCATGCCGTCGGGTACGCAGCCCAACGTCACGATGGAATCCGCATGCTCCACGCGCGGCCAGCCGATCGGGTGCTTCTTCACCACTTGCACGGTAAACTGTACGTCCGTCGAAGTCTCGGTTCCCTGCCCCACCAGCTCGCCATCTCCGAAGCCCGCATGCCCATCGCCCAGCATGAAATAAGCCCCGCGTTCATAAACCGGCAGGTACACGATGGCGCCCTCGTCCATCCGGTTGTAATCCATGTTGCCGCCGTAGGTTCCCATGGGGCCCGAATCGATCGCCTGCTTGTTTGGCGGCGCTACACCCACGCACCCCAGTGACGGATGTGCCGGGAACTCCAGCTTCACCCGTTCGCCCAGCGGCCGCGATGCCGCCACCGTTCCGCGGCTCCGGTCCAGATTCCACCGCAGAGCGTTGCGGCGCCCCAGCTGCAGCCATTCATCGCAGCAATTCGCCGAAAACAGCCCCGAGATCGTCTCCGGCGATAACGCGTCCTCCACAATGCGGATGCCGTTCCATCCCCAGTCGCGATTCAACCGGACGCGGTCCAACCTCACAGCCAGCGTGTCACCCGGCTCCGCTCCTTCCACGTAGAACGGACCCGTGAGCACGTTGTCGTCGTCCAGAATCAGCTTCCCCGTTTCATCACGGCCCCGCGAATCGAGGCATTTCGTTACCACGGTATCGCCCGGTCGAATGCGCGCAACCGGCGGATGCCCTGCAGAAAACGTGGTGTAGTATCGGTCAGGGGAAACTTGATGCGTTTCCGCAAACAGAAACGAACCGGCGAAACACAACGCGGCGGCAAATCGAATCTTGGTGGACATGTTTCTCTCGATCTATGAATCTTACGCATTATCTTGCGTTCCCGCCGGATGCGCCGCGAAGGAGATAGGAATGAGCGAACGACGTGCTTTCATTAAATCCGCTGCCGGGCTCGGAGCCGGAGCGACGATGGGCGCCATGGCTGCTGCGGCTGCCAACGGAGAGAAAACCGCCGCGCCCGGCGGCATGCGCCTCGGTAACCTCTACTTCAGCGGCGGCCTCACCGGTGTGCGTGCCGAAGCGCGAAAGGATCCGCTTGCTTTCGGCGGCGATGTCAAGGAGCAGACCCACAACATTCTCAAGGCCCACAAAGCCAATCTGGAGACAATGGGCTCCTCGCTCGACAAAGTCCTGAAGGTCACCGTCTTTATGGCCGACGTGAAGACCGAAAAGGCGGCCATGAACGAAGTCTACGCGCAGTACTTCCCCAGTCCGGCGCCCGCGCGGTCGGCGTTCGGTGTGGAGTTCCCGGATACGGCTACTCGCCTCGAAATCGAACTCGTGGCCTGGATTCCCTGATGATTGGAGGCGCGGTGCTCGTTCTGGCCGGGTACGCCGCGTTTCAGGGCGCTCCGGCCGCTTCGCTGGAACGCGCCGTCCACTTCTATGAAGCGCGCCAGTGGGACCAGGCCGAGGCAGAAGCTTCCGCGGTATTAAAGGCGGATCCCAGGATGGGTGATGCCGAGGTCTTGCTGGGCTTGATCGCGACCGTTCGCTCGCAATGGCCCAAGGCCCAGGAGCACTTCGAACGCGCGGTAGCGCTTCAACCCGGAAATCCCCGTGCCCGTTCCTACCTCGGAGCTACTTATCTTCAGGAGAAGCGCTTTCCTGAAGCCGCGGGCGCTTTCCGCAAGGCTCTCGAATTGGACCCGCAAAACAGTACCGCGCAATACAATCTCGGCGTCATCGCGCTTGCGCAGCACTCGCCTTCCCAAGCTCTCGACCATTTTCAGAAAGTGCTCCGCGCTAACTCGTCCGACATCCCGTCGCTCATCGGCTCCATGGAAAGCCAGCTTTTGCTCGAACGGATTCCCGACGCCCAACGATCCGCACACGAGCTGGATAAGCTCTTGCCCGATAATGATCCTCGCCTGTTCCAGGCCGCTTCGTTGCTGGCCCAGCACGGCCAGTCGTCCAGTGCGATTCCCCTTCTCGAACGCGCCCGGCGAGCTTACCCGCTGTCCTATGAAGTGAGTTATAACCTCGCCCTGGCCGATCTCGAGACGAACCAGTTGGCGCAAGCAGCAGACGTTTTGCAGCCGTTCACCGGCGCTCAAGGAAAAGCCGAGGCTTTCGATTTGCTCGGCCAGATCGAAGACAAACGCGGTCATTCGGAGGCGGCGGAACATGATTTCCACGAAGCCGCGCAACGTGACCCCGCGAACGAAGATTATCTTTTCGATTACGGGAACGCGCTCCTGCAGCACGGCAAGCTTGAGTCGGCCGTGACCGCATTTCGCGCCGCCGTCGCGGCTCATGCCAACTCGTGGAAATTGCGCTTCGGCCTCGGCTCGGCCTTCTACCTGTCAGGAGACTACGGAAGCGCCGTGCAGGAATTGCTTGAAGCCGTCCGCCTCAAACCCGGTTCTGCCACCGCCTATTTTTTGCTCGGCGAAGCCTATGATTCCGCTGGATCTCAGCAATCCGCCATCGAGCGCGCCCTGACGGCTTACTTAAAGACCGCGCCTCACGATCCCTGGGCCTACTACCATGATGCGGTCATTCACCAAAACGAAGAGTCGCTGCGCCAGGCCTTACGCCTCGATCCGAATTTCGCCGAAGCGTACCTCGAACTGGGGATTTTGGCCCTGGCGAAGGGTCAAACCGCCACGGCCATCACCCAACTCGAAAAAGCCGTGAAGCTCGCGCCCGCTCTGGCTGCCGCGCATTACCGTTTAGGATTGGCGTATCAAAAAGTTGGAAATACGGAGCGCGCGCAAGCTGAGCTCGCCCAGTTCCGCAGTTTGAAGAACCGGGAAACTTATCGGGCCCGCGTATTGGAGGGATTGGCCGCGGCGGGCAAGTGAGTGATCCGCAGGATCGGCACCAGACTCTCCTCGGCGCCGTGTTGCTTTTCTTTCGCCACGCGGAACCGTTCCAGGAGTGATTTGGCCTCTGCCGCTTTCCCCTGCTTCTGGCAAAGTAAACCAAGCTGATACAGCGCGGTCTGATTCTCGGGGTCGATCTTCAACGCCACACGCCAGTTGGCCTCGGCATGCTCAGCGTCCAGTTGACCGAGCAGCACCAGCGATCGCGCGTCCTGTGGATTCAGTTGGATAGCACGATGCAGCGCCTCCATCGCTTCCTGGCGATTTCGATTCCCGCGGCTCAGTGCGGTCGCGTAGAGAAAATGCGCACGGTAGTCGTTTGGATCGATGGTGCGTGCTTTTTGGAATTCCACCGCGGCCTGCGCGGCATCTCCCGACTCCAGTTTTGAAACACCCAGGGCCATCTCGGGTAAAGCCCAGTCGGGTTTCATCCGGCCCGCTTCCTGAAAACTGGCTTCCGCCTGTTTTCGATCCCCCTGCTCGGCGAACAGCAAGCCGCGCTCGAAAATGAGCGTCGCCGATTGCGGCCGCTTTTCCAATCCCCGGGCAACGGCCTGGAGCGCGAATTCACCATTGCCGTGACCGGATGAAAACTCAGCGAGCGCCACGTAATTATCTTCGGAATTCGGATCCGCCTCGATGGCCTGCGAGAATGCCCGGTAAGCATCTTCCGGTTTCTTGAACCGGTCGTACGCTTCCGCGAGCATCCGCCAACCCTCGGCGGATGGTTTCCGCTCGAGTATTCCCCGTGCATTTTCCAAATCGCCGGTTTCCAGATATGTCTCGAAAACAACCGGTTGAACCTCCGGGTTCTCTCTTGCTAAATCCCCCGCCTTCTCAAAATGTATTTTCGCCGAGGCGAAATTGTGCCGCGCGTGGGCGGCGAGGCCAAGATATAGATGCGGAACGGGATCTTCCGGCAGAACATTCGTGACTGCCTGAAATTCGCGCTCCGATTCCGGTTTGCGGTCCTCGAACCACAGCACCGTCGCGAGGTTTTTGTGTGCGGCCCAAAACTTTGGATTCAGGTGGATGGCCTTGCGAAAGTACGGCTCCGCTTTGTCGAACTGCTGCAAACGCATGTAAGCAATACCGACCTGCTGGCAAAGGTTGGGGTTGGAGGGATCGGCGCGCTGCCGGTCGAGCAGCACATCGAGGGAGAGGGGCTGCGCGAAAACCGCGCCCTGGGCCAGCACCCAAAAAAGGACAAACTCACGCATTGCAAGAAACCATCATCTTGCCATGAACCGGGCAGGTTATAATCCGACGGATGAAAACGCGCAACATTCTTCTTCTCATCGCGACGCCCTCACTATTCGCAGCGACCGTGTCGCCGCTCACCGAGCGCGGCTACACGGTTCTGCCGGTTCCGCAAAAGGTAGTCCTCGGAGAGGCGGATTTTCCCATTACGGATGGCTGGCAGCTGGTGCTGGAGCGTGGCGTGAAGCCCACGGACATTTCGGTGCAATCGCTCAAGGAACTGCTGAACGAGCGTTGTCATTTGAGCCTGGCGGAAACCGGACGAACAGGCACGATCCGTTTATCGGCAGCGCCGAACTCGGTGCCGATTGGAGACGCCGCGGACAAGGACAAAGCGGCGATCGCGGACCAGGCGTACCGGCTGGTTCTGAAAGCGCACGAAATCAGCGTCAGCGCCAATACAGAGACGGGGTTATTCTACGGCGTGGAGACGCTGGCGCAGCTGATGAAATCGCGCGGTGGACGGTGGATGCTGCCAGAGGGCGAAATCACGGACTGGCCGGATCTGGGGTTACGAGCGATTTACTGGGACGATGCGCATCATTTGGAGCCGCTCCCCGTTCTGAAGCAGGCGGTGAAGCAGGCGGCGTTCTACAAAATCAACGGATTCTCCCTCAAGCTCGAAGGGCACTTTCAATACAAGCATGCAGCGCCGCTGGTGGAACCTTACGCGCTCACCCCGGCGGAATTTCAGGAGCTGACTGATTATGCGCTGCAATATCACGTGCAATTGATTCCGTACCTGGATGGTCCGGCGCATATTGCATTTATCCTCAAGCACCCGGAATACGCAGCGTTGCGCGAATACCCGGAAAGCAACTACGAGGCGTGCGTCACGAATCCGGAGACTTACAAGTTATTTGAAGGGATGTTCCAGGATTTGCTGGATGCCAACAAGGGCGGCAAATACTTCGTTCTTTCTACCGATGAGCCGTATTACGTGGGATTGGCCAAGAACGATCAGTGCAACGAAGCAGATGCTGCCAAAGAAAAAGGCAGTGTAGGCAAATTGCTGGGGGAGTTCGTGACGAAGACGGCCGGCTATCTGCATGATCGCGGGCGCACGGTCATTTTCTGGGGCGAGTATCCGATGAAGCCGGACGATATCGCGTCGGTGCCGAGCTACATGGTGAACGGCGAGGTGTACGGGCCGGAGTTCGATCCTGTATTCAAGGCACACGGCGTGCGGCAGCTCATTTTCACATCGACGGTGGGGTGGAAAGAGCTGCTGTTTTCGAATTACTACATGCTTCCGCCGAGTGATCACATCACCAACCGTTCAGGCGGAGCCTACGAAGCCGTGGTCCGCGGACCCGGATACGTCGGGCAGATGCTGGATACCATCGAGAACACGCCGGCACGCAAGAACGCAGATCTGATGGGGACGTTTGTCGCGGGGTGGGCAGATACGGGGATTCATCCTGAGGCAATGTGGCTGGGTTACGCCACGGGCTCGGCTTCGGCCTGGCATCCCAAGGGGGCGAGTGAACAGGAGCTCATGAATCTGTTTTATCCGCTGTTCTATGGATCCTCTGCAAACAGCATGGGGCGTGTTTATCAACTGATGAGCGAACAGGGGCAGTTCTTTAAAGAGAGCTGGGACGTGGCGGCGGCAAACGCACGCACGCCGATTTGGGGGGATTGGGACCGCATCAATCATCCGCCGCAGCCGGCAGAGGATCAAACCCTACCGCTTCCTCCACTGCCAACAGCAGGCGCCCTGGCGCTGCCCTATGACTGGAACGTCATGAACGAGCGGCGGCTGCAACTTGCGGGACGGTTCCTGGCGGACAACGACGAATTGATGGACCTGCTACATCGCAATCTCGGAAACGTAGAGTTCAACCGTTACAATCTGGAGCTCTACATCGCAATCGCGCGCCTTTACCGGCAAAACACGGATATGCTGCTGGACTTGGCGCGCCTGAACACGGCGCTACAATCCGCGCAAACGTCGGCGGCCAAGGCGGATGGAAAAAAGGCCGTCGCCGCACTCGACCGGGCACTCGATATCGCCGAGAACATCCGGCAGGAGCGCAACCAGACGTATGCGGACGCCGTGGCCACATGGTACAAGAGCTGGTACCCGCGCGTGGCCGAAGCCAACGGGCGGAAGTTCCTCGACAAGGTGGACGACGTGAAAGATCATCTGCCGGTCCGCACGGTCGATATGACGTACTTGATTTACCGGCAGCTCTTGTATCCGTTCGGCGACTGGGCGGCGAAACTTCGCGAGGTGCGCAACCAATACGCGAGCGCCCAAGGGTTGCCGGTCGTGACACATTCATGGGACTGGACGGACATATCGTCGATAACCTCGACACCTCGCGCCGGCGACGGCGACAACGACTGAAAGCTCCACAATTTCTTGACAGAAGCCGTGGGAGTCGGCTAGTCTTTTTCTATTAGAGGAAAGGTGCGTAGGGGCCTGTGGTTCTTCCTCTTTCTTGCGCCGCACAAGAAACAAAGTGGCAAGTTCGTAAGGCCTGCATGGAGGTGGAAATGACGTTTCCTCGCTTTTTTGGCAATCATTTACCGGTAAGCGCAAAGCTGTTTTGCGCTTTGTTGCTGATGACGCTAATGGCGGTGCCGGCCGGAGCACAGTCGGCCTCCGGTAACATAGTCGGCTATGTGCGCGACCCGAGCGGCGCGGCCATTCCCGGCGTAACGGTCACCGCCAAGATGGTGGAGCAGCAGGCCGTTCGCACGACGGAAACCAACGCCGAAGGGTATTACAGTCTTCTGGCCCTACCGCCCGGGTCGTACCAAATAAATTTTGAGGCCAAGGGATTTGAGCAGCAGACGCAGACCGGACTCGACTTGACGGTGGGCCAAAACCTGCGCGTGGATTCCACTCTGAAGGTGGGCGCGGTGGAAACTCAGGTAACAGTCGGCTCCCAGGCGCCGCTGGTGGAAACGACCTCATCGACCTTGAGCGGGCTGATCGATGACCGGCGTATCGTGGACCTGCCGCTCAACGGCCGGAACATCATTGGCCTGGCGGAAATCATACCCGGGATTCTGAACGTGAATGCGCCGCAAGAGATGGGTGATGCGCGGGGCGGGCCGACCATGAACGTCAACGGCGGCCGGGACAACATGAATCAGTTCACGTTCAACGGCGGCTATTTCAACAACCCTTCGCGCAACACGGGGATCAACTATCCACCGCCAGACGCCATAGAGGAAGTTCGCATTCAAACCCACAATTTCTCGGCCGAGTTCGGACGCAACCCCGGGTCGCAAGTGAACGTTGTCTCCAAAGCGGGCACCAACGATTTCCATGGAGCAGCCTGGGAGTTTCTGCGGAACAACGATTTGAACGCACGCAATTTCTTTTCACCGAGCGTCCCAGCGCTGAAGCAGAACCAGTTCGGCGCCGCCGGCGGGGGACGCATCATCAAGGACAAGCTGTTCTTCTTCGGGTCGTGGGAGAGTCTGCGGGACCGCAGAGAAGCACAAACCGTCGAGTCGTTCCTGCCGACCGCCGCAGAGCGCTCTGGCGATTTCACGGCCTCGGGTTCTACCCTGGCGGATCCGGTTGATCCGATCACAGGCAAGCCGCTGACGGACGCATCCGGAAGCCCGTGCGTGGCGGGAAACAAGATCGCTCCAGGCTGTATCAGCCCGGTGGCGCAGAAGCTGCTCGGGTTTGTTCCGGACGCCACTTCGGTGGTGACGCTGGCAGCCCAACCGCGGTCGGGCGATCAATTCATGACGCGCGGCGACTGGAATCAAAGCGAAAAGCACCGCTTGTCCGGCGATTTTTACTACAGCAATTTCAACCAGAACAGTCCGCTGTTAGCAAACGATGGAACGCTGCCGGGATACATGTCAGAAAGCTTCGTGACCAACACGCGGGTAGCGACGCTGAACGACGTTTATACGGTCCGCCCGAACCTGATCAACCAGTTCATCTTTTCGTTCTCGGATTCGGGATCAAACCAGTTACAAGGCAAAAGCGTGCCGCCTTCCACCTTCGGCATCAACATGCCGCAGTATCCGCCACAGGGAGCTATTGACGTCAACGTGGGCGGGGAGTTCGTTCTTGGGTCGGGATTTACGACCCGATTTTTCAGCCACAACTACCAGTTTAAGGATTCGATGAACTGGGTCCGCGGCCGTCACAATTTCAAGTTCGGCTTCGAAGAGCTGCATTTGCAGTTCGAGCAGATCTTCATCGGCTCGCCTAACGTCTCGTTCAACGGAACCCGCACCGCTAATGCAGCTGGTGCCACGGGCGATCCGTTCGCGGATTTCATGCTGGGCGCGTTTTCGTCCGTGAACCTGGACTTCGGGGTGCGAGACACCAATGCGTCGACCAACGCTCTGTCGGGGTATTTCCAGGATGAATGGAAAGTGAACAACCGGTTTACGGTGACGCTTGGTGTTCGCTACGAGCCCTTCCTGCCGTGGGTGGAGAAACGTAACCGCATCGATACGGTGAATCCGGGCCAGCAATCGACGGTGATTCCGGATGCGCCGCCGGGCATTCTGTTCCCCGGAGACAAGGGAGTGCACAAGGGCCTGGCGCCGGCGGACCTGAACAACTTCGCGCCACGCGTGGGACTGGCTTGGGATGTGTTCGGCAACGGCAAAACGTCGGTGCGTGCGGGATACGGCATGTTCTATGAGAGCGTCAATGCCGACTCGCTGGCGCAGGAGAATCCACCGTACGCAGGGTTCGGCCAGGCATATAACGGAAACATCGCCGATCCGTTCGGCTCGACCGGCCAGACGGCGCCGCCGGCCGTGCTGAGCGGCCAGTTCGGCTGCGTCAAGATTGCGGCGTATCCGGGCTACAACTGCCCGCTTTTCCCGTTACCTGCGAACGGGCTGTTTACGGACCTGTCGCTGCGTACTCCGTATATCCAGTCGTTCAGCTTATCGGTACAACATCAATTGACGCCGACGCTCATGCTGGAGACGGCCTATGCAGGAAAAATCGGCACGAAGATCGAGGCGCTGCGCACGTATAATCCGGCAAAATTCGAGCCCGATCCTATTACGGGCCAGCCGGCGTCGTTGCAAAACGTAAACGACCGGGTGATCTTCGAACCGGGCATTCTGGGGCCGCAGTCGTACTTGCTGGGCAACGATTTCCGCAGCTGGTATCACAGCTTTCAGACGCAAATAACGAAGCGATTCTCCAAAGGCTACAGCATTACCGGGTCGTACACGCTGGCAAAATCCATTGACAGCAGTTCGACGGACAATCTGGGCGCGACGGTTTCGAATCCATTCAACATCAGATCGGAGCGCGGGCGATCGGATTGGGACCGGCGGCATGCTGTGGTGATTTCGTGGTTATGGGAGCTGCCGTTCAAATTCAGCAACCATATGGCGAACAGCGTTCTGGGCGGGTGGACGCTGACGGCCATCAACACGTGGCAGAGCGGCACGCCGCTGACGTTCTGGTTGGGACAGGATGTAGCCCTGGACGGCACGGGCAACGCCGGCGGCCAGCATGCGTTTCTCCAGCCGGGTGTGAAGGCCGGCAATATTTCGATTTCGCATCCGAACCGCAATGCCATGGTCAATCAATTCTTCAACACGGCGGCGTTTGTGCCGGTGGCTTCGGATCCTGTGGGGTCTTACGGCAACGCGGGACGAGGTCTGATCAGCGGGCCGGCTTTCGCAAACACGGATTTCAGCGTGCTCAAGAATTTCCAGATTCGCGAACAGATGAAACTGCAATTCCGCTCGGAGATGTTCAATGTCTTCAACCAGGTGAATTTCAGGAACCCGGACACGACGGAGACGGATGGGACATTCGGCCAAATTTTGGGCGCAGCCGATGGACGAGTGGTGCAGTTCGCATTAAAGCTGCTCTGGTAAATCGAGCCGGGCCGAAGCTCGGCGGTTCGAGCCTGGTTCTTGACATTCCTTGTGGAGCGCAATAAAGTGGCGGAGATGCGCGTGAAGCTCGTATTTCCGCCCGCTTCGCGTTTTCTGCTGGGCTGCTTTTCTCTCCTATTGTTGACGATTTCCGCAGCCGCACAGAGCCGCGCTCGGGACATCGCAGCCGTTTTGCAGGAGCCGATCGAGACGCCGGATGTCGTGGCGTACCAGATCCGGCAATATCTTTATACCCATATACACAAGCTGGACGTGCCGCGGACGGCCGCGCAATGGAGTGTGGAAAGCGAGCGCATTCGCAAGCACCTGCTTGAAGATGTGGTTTATCACGGCTGGCCACGCGAATGGGTGGATGCTCCGCCGAAGTTCGAGGACTTGGGAACCATCGACGCGGGCCCAGGCTACCGGGTGCGAAAGCTGCGCTACGAAATCGTGCCCGGATTCCAGTCCACGGCAATCTTATACGAGCCAGAAAACCTGAATGGAAAAGTTCCGGCCATACTCAACCCCAACGGGCACGAATATCAAGCCGGCAAGGCGGCGGAATACAAGCAGAAACGTTGCATCAATTTTGCCAAGCGGGGAATCCTGGCATTGAGCCTGGAATGGCTGAATTGCGGCGAATTGAATGCGCCGGAAAACAAACACGAGTTCGCAGCGCATCTCGATCTGGTGGGGGTGAACGGCGTTGGGCTGTTTTACCTGGCGATGCGGCGAGGCCTGGACTATCTGGACCAGCACCCGCACGCGGACCGCAGCCGTCTGGGTGTCACGGGCCTTTCGGGCGGCGGATGGCAGACGATCGTGCTGAGCGCGCTCGACCCGAGGGTCGCAGTCTCCGTACCTGTAGCTGGATATTCGGCGCTGGTTTCGAAGCTCGAGCGCGAGCCGGATTACGGGGACAACGAGCAGGTTCCGCAGGATTTTCTGGCAGGCCAGGACTTTTCGCATTTGACGGCACTGCGCGCTCCGCGGCCGACGCTGATCATCGACAACGCTGAAGACGATTGCTGTTTCCGCGCACCGCTGGTGAAACCCTACGTCTATGACGATGTCAGGCCGGTCTATCAGTTGTTCGGGAAGCAGGATGGTTTCGATTGGCACGAGAATACGGACCCATCGACGCACAATTACCAGCTCGACAACCGGCTGCAGGCATATCGTTTCTTCAGCAAACATTTCGGGATGGCGGCAATCGAGCAGGAGATCCCGGTAGACGGAGAGATCAAGAGCTTCGATGAGCTCGCCGTGGGACTGCCGAAGGATAATCTGACGATTTTGGGATTGGCGCGAAAACTGGCAGGGGAGATTTCGCATGAATCCGCAGGCTCGCCTTCGGACGCGCGGGCGAAACTCAAGACGCTGACTCGCTATAAGCCGACAAAGCTGGAGCACGCCTGGGCGTCGACGAATTCGAAGAACAAGGGCGTGGAGACGAAGTCGTACCAATTTGTGTTTGCCAATGGAATGAGTGCAGCGGGGGTGTGGGCGAAAGCCATTACGACACCCGCGGCGGCGCCGGCCACGATTGTTCTCAACGATAAAGGAAAGAAGAGCGCAGCGGCCGTGGTGGCGGATCGCGTGAACCGCGGGGAACAGGTGCTGGCGCTTGACCTGATATTCACGGGCGACGCGGCACCGAAACAGGCGGAACTGGAAGAATACCCGCTTCTGCTCGCCGCTACGGGCGAGCGCGCGCTGGGCGTGGAAGCGGCGCAGATAATCGCTCTGGCGGAGTGGATGAAAACAGCCGGCGCGTCCTCCGTTGGCATTCAAAGCACGGGCATTCGCAACCAGGTGCAGGCTCTCATCGCAGCAGACCTCGAGCCGTCGCTGTTTTCCGCGGTGACGATCGATGAAGGCATGAGGAGCCTCAAACACCTGGTGGATGCGCCGGTCAGGTTTGAGGCGGCGCCGGATCTGTTTTGCCTGGATTTGTTCAAGGCCTTCGATATCGAGCAACTGGCAGCAATGGCCTCTCCGGCCAAAGTGACGCAGAAATACCAATGAAGATCACGAAACTGAGTGCTTGGGTGGCGGCCTGTATCGCCTTCGCCTTACATGCGCCGGCGCAAACACCTGCCGTCCGGGTGTGGGCCGTGAGCGACGGCGTGCGTGTGGATCCGGTGACCGGGCGCGTACTCGAAGGGAGGCGCGATATCCACAAAGATTATCCAGCGGGAGATCTTCGAGCGGCGAATTCGGTCTGGAGCGCGGAAAGTAAAACCATCTCGCTGAAAGCGGCGCGCAACGAGTTTGTGGCTTTTCAGGTGATTGTCGAAACGCCGGTGCCGTTGCGCAATGTAGACGCAAAGTTCGCGGGACTCGCAGGTCCGAGAGGCACCCGCCTAGAAGGCAAGTATGCGGCGCTGTTCAAGGAATGGTACACGCACGTCCGTCATGTGACGTCGGGCTACGAGAAAAGCTCCCTCGGCCGGGGATGGTATCCCGATGCGCTGCTTCCGTACCGTCACTCGCAATTGGCGAGCGGCTTTCCGTTTTCCATTCCAGATCTCTATAACGACATTCCGAATCAGAGGAATCAGGGATTGTGGGTGGATCTGTTCGTTCCGTATGATCGGGCAACGGCGCCGCCGGGACGTTACACCGGCGACATCGAGGTTTCCTGGAAAGGCGGGCGGGAGACGGTACACGTGGCGCTTGACGTTTGGGATTTCGCGCTGCCGCAGGAAAACCATATCCCCGGCGATATCTGGAACGGCTCCATGCGCAATATGGCGCCCCATGAAGAGCTGGCCTATTACCAGCTCGCCCGGCAGCACCGGTTTCTTCCACTGATCTACGCCTACCGGCCGAAAACGGAAATTTCAGGAACAACCGTCAAGCTGGATTGGACGGAGTATGACCACCGCATCGCGCCGTACCTGGATGGTTCGGCTTTCACGGATAGCCGCGGATATTGGGGGCCGGGATACGGATTGCCGATCGATCACGTCATGCTGCCGTTTAATAACGAGAAGGGCACCGACGACAGCACGGTTTGGCCGATGGCGCTGCAAAACGGGCAGCGCACGCCGGAATACGAAGCCGTGTGGAAGGAAGCGGGACGGCAGATCCGCGAGCATTTCGATCGCGATCCACGATGGCGCAGCGTAATGAAGATCGCATTTCTCGACGGGCTGGACGAATCGTATAACGAACCGGCTTACGAGAAGATGCTGTACTACGGAAAACTGCTGCACGAAGCCATGGGCCGGGGGTGGTTCAAGTATCGCGTGGACGGCGGTTACACCCGCCCGGTGATGGAGCGGCTAGCCCAAGAAGTCGAACTCTGGGTCTGTCACACGGAAGATTTCGATTACGACAACGCGGAATACTTCCGCACCAAGGGCGTGAACACGTGGTTTTACGGTCCCATGATTTACGAGCAGAAGAAGAACAGCGGCTGCGGATCGAATACGTTTCTGGATCTGGATCTGCTGGTGAATCGCGGCATCGGCTGGGTAGGCTGGAAATACCGGACGGGCTGGGTGGAATGGGAGTTCGATTGGAATGCATTCGCCGCCTGGTACGAGGCTGAGAATTTCAAAGAGTCTCCCGACCGGATATACAACGGCTCGGGGCAGCTCATTTACCGCGGCGCCGTCATGCAATACGATCAGCCGATCCCGAGCATCCGGCTGAAAGCGCAACGCCGGGGGTTACAGGACTACGAATACTTCTGGCTCCTCGCGCAGAAAACCGGCGGCAACCAGGCCGCGGATGAACTCGTAAACAGCGTCATTCACAAGCGTCCCTTCGGCAAGAACGCCATGCTGGATATTGAAATCTGGAAAATCAATCCCGAAGATTGGGATCGCGTCCGCATCGCCGCCGGAGAACGGATCGCGAAGTGAAGAAGACGCTGTTCACGCTGGCCTTTTTAAGCCTCGCTGCGAGCGCCGCCGATCTGCGGTTAGGCATCATCGGAACTGACACCTCGCACGCGACCGCTTTTACGAAGATCCTGAACGATGGCGCGTCACCCGAACACATCGCGGGGGCGCGGGTGGTGGCGGCGTTCAAAGGGGGGAGCAAGGATCTGCCGGACAGCTACAAGCGCGTGGATAAGTTCGCCGACGAGTTGCGAACGAAATGGCACGTGGAATTTGTTCCGGACATTCCGTCGCTGTGCGCGAAGGTGGACGGGCTCATGCTCGAGAGCGTCGACGGGAGGCAGCACTTGGAGCAGGTCAAACAAGCGGTGGCCTGCGGAAAACCAATCTGGATTGACAAGCCGCTGGCATCGTCGCTTGAAGACGCTCGGGAGATCGAGCGTGCAGCCGCAGGAAAGGCCGCATGGTTCAGCGCTTCGGCGCTTCGCTACGGCAAGGACGTCGACGCGCTCACATTTTCGGATGTAACGGGCGCGGTGGCCTGGGGCGCGGGCCCGCTTGGCCGAGACGGGTTGGATCTAACCTATTACGCCATTCACGCGGTGGAGCTGCTGTATGCAATCTTGGGGCCGGGATGCGAAGAGGTGACCCGCATGCATACCGAAACGACAGATGTCATCGTCGGCAAGTGGAAGGGCGGGAAAACGGGTGAAGTTCGCGCCATTCGGCCCGACGTGGAGTACGGGGCAATGGTATTCCGCGACGGCGGAAGAATCACGGTGAACACGAAAATCGACGACAGCTACCGGCCGTTAGTGGCGGAGATCGTCAAGTTTTTTCAAACCGGCCGGCCGCCGGTGCCGAATGGAGAAGCAATGGAAGTTATGGAGTTTATGGATGCGGCCCAGCGCAGTCTGTCGCAAGGGGGCGCGCCCGTCAGGCTTCATCAGTAGGAGGATTGCCATGTCGATGGGACGAAGGGATTTCATTACGGGCGCCGGGATGACGGCCGGAGCGTCATTTCTGGGCAGCCGGCGAGCATCTGCCGCGCCAAGCGACACGATCCAGGTAGCCATTCTCGGCTTGGGTGGGCGTGGTCGCGACCACATGCGCGATTGCGCAAAAATCAGCGGCGTTCAGGTAAAGGCGTTTTGCGATCCGGACGAATCGCGGATGGGGCAAAGGGCTTCGGAATTCGACTCGCTGACCGGACGCAAGCCGACGCTGTTTCAGGACCTGCGCCGCGTGCTCGATGACAAAGAAATCGATGCCGTTACGATCGCGACATGCAATCACTGGCACGCACTCGCCGCGATTTGGGCGTGCCAGGCCGGAAAGCATGTGTACGTTGAGAAGCCGGTTTGCCATGACTTCTTTTCCGGCGCGCAAATGGTGGAGGCGGCGCGAAAGTACAATCGCGTGGTGCAGGGTGGAACACAACGGAGATCGAGCGGGACGGTGCGCCGCGCCATTCAAGCGCTGCACGAAGGAATCATCGGCGATGTGTACATGGCGCGCTGCATTCATTATCAGAAGCGCGAATCGCTGGGCTTCAAGGACGCAGAGCAACCGCCGGCGAGTCTGGACTGGAACCTATGGCTCGGCCCGGCGCCGCAGCAGGCGTTCAACCGCAACCTTCATCCTTATAACTGGCATTGGTTTTGGGATTTCGGCAATGGAGAACTGGGAAACAACGGAATCCACTACATCGATGTGGCGCGCTGGGGATTGAAGAAAGGTCTGCCGGCGAAAATCTATTCCAGCGGCGGCCGATTCGGCTACAAGGATCAAGGGCAGACACCCAACACGCAACTCACGACGTATCAGTTCGACGATGGAACGGAGATGGTGGCCGAAATTCGCGGCCGCTACAGCAACGACGAGGGCAATCTCGATTCGGGACCCATCTTCTACGGCTCAAAAGGTTACATGATTGCCGATGCGCATGCAGACAAATTCCAGGTCTACCTCGGCGGAAATAAGACACCCGAACCCGACCTGGGCAAAGGCAGCGAAATCGATCCGGCGGGCGACGAAGAAATCGCGCATTTCCAGAACTTTTTCAACGCGGTACGGACAGGCAAGCGCGAAGCGCTGAACGCCGAAATCAACGAGACGTTTCTCTCGACGGCGTATTGCCTCCTGGGAAACATCTCGTACCGGTTGCAGCGAGAACTCCGTTTCGACTCCAGAACCGGCCGCTTCGTCGGTGACCACGAAGCCGACGCCATGCTGCGCGAAAAATACCGCGCTCCGTTCTTGATTCCCGACCGCGTTTGACGGAGTTACTCGCGGACACGGAGCATCTGGTTCACGGGCACATTTTTCAGGACCTGCCTTTTGCCCCGTGGCCAGAGGACTTCGACTTCGTCGATCTGTTTGACAGGACCGAGCCCGAAATGCACGCCGAAGTGGCTGGAGGATGCATACCCCACGGCACTCGTCATTTCGTTGTACTGACCGCTCACGCGAACGCGCGCTCCAATGCCATCGCGGTTGCTGTCTGACCCCTGGAGTTTCACTATTAGCCAGCTGTTATCGCCGGGTGTGACGTTCTCCCAAAGTTCCGCAGGCTCGCCCAAAGCGGTTACCACGACATCGATCTTGCCGTCGTTATTGAAATCCGCAAAAGCAGCGCCACGGTGCGCGCGGGGCATCTGGAAGTCGGGGCCCGCGGTTTCGGATTGATCGCGGAACGTTCCATTCTTCTGGTTCACAAACACGGAATTGCGCAGCTTGTATTGTGTAGGTTCGAAGCGCTCCACCTTGTCGTTGACGTGCGAGTTAGCGGTGAAAATGTCTTTCCAGCCGTCATTGTTGAAATCGAACATTCCAATTCCCCAGCCGCTCCAGGAGCGGGTTTGGGGTCCGAGGCGGCTCGAATAAGTGGCGTCAGATATTTTGAGACCGGGCGCGTTGCGGAACAGTGGAAAGGTTTCGCCGTATAACGCGGTAATGGCGATGTCGGGAAAGCCGTCGTTATCGTAGTCGCGGCAATCGACGCCCATATTGGAAATTGGAGTGCCGCTATCAAGCATGGCGCCGCCGGCCTCGAAGGCAATTTCTTCGAATTTCCCGTGACCGAGATTGTGGAACAGGAAGTTCGGCACTTTGTCGTTGGTGACAAACAGATCCGGCCGGCCATCCTGGTCGAAATCCGCTACCGCTACAGCCATTCCCTTCCCTATTTGCGCAGCGATGCCGGATTCGATGGAAACGTCTTTAAAAATGCCGTGCCCTTCGTTGTGGTAGAGCGTGTTTCCCGTTCCTTCAAAAAAGCGTGGATGGCAATATGTGCGAATTTGCCGCTCCGGATCGCCACAAAATACATCGAAATCGGGTGACCACTTCACGTAATTCACCACGAACAGATCGAGCAGGCCATCGTTGTCATAATCTAGCCACGCGGCGCCGATCGACCAGCGGTCGCTGCGAATACCCGCCTTGGCCGTAACGTCTTCGAACGTCCCATCGCCGCGATTGTGATAGAGGATGTTGGCCTCCACACCCGCGACGAACAGATCGGTGTGGCCGTCATTATCGTAATCGCCGGCCGCAACGGCCATCGAATAGCCGTGCCCCGCGACTCCGGCATGTTCCGTCACGTCTTCAAAACGCATTCCGCCTCTGTTCCGGTACAGGCGGTTCCAATATTTAGGTGACTCTTTCCGGAGCGACGGGATGGCGGCGCCGTTGGTGAAATAGATATCGGTGAGGCCGTCGCCATCGTAGTCGAAGGCGGCGACGCCTCCGGGCATGGTCTCGATCAAATGTTTACGTGCTGTCGGGCTGTTTTCCAGGACGAATTGCAGACCTGCCGCTGAGGCAACGTTGCGGAACCGCACTTCTGCCGGCGCTGCCTGGTCCGGCCGCGAGAAGAGTTGCCAGCTAAGCACGAGTGCAGTTCCGGCCAGACCCACTACACGGGGGGTGATAAACGCTTTGGTGGCGTTCATGCGAACTTAACAGCATAGATCGGACTGCACCCAACTGGTATGTAAGCGGTTGCCAGAATTGTCTTGACAAGGGCGTTAATTTTGCGTTAAAAACGTCCAGAATCAGCGACGCTAGTGTATACGCACTAGTTGTGTAGTCTCGGGGGCGACGGCAAAAAAGAGGTGACAAGGAGGAACCGATGCATCGGATGCTACGGTTTAGTCTATCCAGTTTCTTACTACTCGCAACAATGTGCACCGCCTGGGCTCAGGGTCCGGTGGGAACACTCAACGGCACCGTATTGGATCCGGCGGGGGCCGTAGTTCCCGGCGCTGCTGTGGTCATTGCGAATAACGACACCAACGTCGAACTAAAAACGACGACTACGTCCGCGGGCGCTTACACGATTCCCTATGTGCCTGCCGGTACGTATAAAATTCGCGTCACATCGCCGGGTTTTCGCGTTTCCGAAGCAGACAACGTGATTGTCCGCGTGGCAGAAACCCTGACGGTCAACATCACCATGCAGGTAGGCGGGGTCAACGAACAGGTCACGGTGAGCGACACGCCGCCGCTGCTGGAAGCCGGTACTGCGGAAATCGGCCGGTACATCAACCAAGCCGAGTACAGAAACTGGCCCATCCTGCTGGATGACGGGCAGCGCCAGATACAGGAATTCATTTTCACCAGCCTGCCCGGAACCACCGGCGGCACTTTCGAGGGCTCCATCAATGGCGGCCAGGAGTATTCACACGAGATTCTTATCGAAGGAATCCCGGTAGGCCGCAACGATCTCTCGGGTGGCAACAACAACGAGTTCAGCCCGTCAGTGGAAGCCATCGGCGACTTCAAGCTGCAAACCGGCGCGGTGAGCGCGCAGTACGGCGGCGGCCAGACGGCACTGGCGAATTACACGATCAAGAGCGGCACGAACGACCTGCACGGGTCAGCCTTCTGGTACGGGCAGAACGAAGCCCTGGACGCGCCGGACCTCTCCACAAAGACACAAGGGAAGAAGAAGCCGCGTTACCGCGAAAATAACGAAGGATTCTCACTTGGCGGCCCGGTATATATCCCGAAGATTTATCACGGACGCAACAAGACTTTCTGGTTCACGAACTATGAGAAGACGCACTACGATAACTTCTCCTTCAACGGGTTTGCGACGCTGCCCACCCCGGATTTCAAGACCGGAAATTTTGCCGGATTGCTCAACAGTGCCTATACGGGAAACCCGCTTTCCGGCACTGTGGTCGGCAAGGATGTGCTCGGCCGGCCTGTCCAGTTCGGTGCGATTTATGATCCGTCCACGACACGAACGGTCAACGGACAGGTGGTGCGAGACCCGTTTCCAGGAAACGTGGTTCCTCAATCCCGCTTCGATCCGGTCGCCGCGAATGTGCTGAATAACATCGGTGTGCAGAATCCGGCTTACAACACGATGCTACGCAATATTCAGGCGTTGGGTACGTGTTGCCCGTTCTTTGACCTGCACATTGTGGGCGTTAAGGTTGACCAGAACATTGGCGACAAGGAGCACATCTCCGGCTTCTACAACCAGAGCTATCGCAACCGCAATAACTATAGCGGCAAGCCATACCTGCCCGTTCCCGGCGACGCTACCAGCGGCTGGCAGCAGCAAACGACGCCTGGCAACATGGTGCGCCTCTCTTTGACCTCGACCCTGACTCCGACGCTGCTGAATCGCGTGGCGGCAGGCTATAACCGCTTCGTCAACGACAACGGCGTAGTGCCCGGCACCCTGGATAAGGATCTGGCCAGTAAGATCGGCATGACTGGCTTACCCGGTACGATGTTTCCGGTATTCAAATTCACCGGCACAGAGGATCAAGGTGGAACTATCGACCAGGAAGGCGTGGGATTCGCGGACAAGAGCAACAACGGCAGCTTTATCTACCAGGATGACGTGACCTGGATCCGCGGAAAGCACAGTTTCCGTTTTGGCTATCAGTACTCGCGCTATTACTACAACGACCACGCTCTGTCAGATTCAGGCCAGTTTACGTTCAGCCCGGAGGAAACCGGGCTCCCCAACTTCCTGGGGGATACAGGGCACGCCTATGCGAGCTTTCTCCTGGGCGGCGCTCATAGCGCCGTGAACAACATCACTGGCTATGCGAACGGATTCCGCCAGCCTGATCACGTGGTCTACGCCACGGACGACTGGAAGTTGACCCCCAAACTCACCGTGAATCTCGGCCTAAGGTGGGAAATCATTCCGCCGTTTTACGAAATCACGGGCCGCATGTCGGAGGTCGATCTGAGTGTTCCGAATCCGGGGGCGGGCAACCTGCCCGGCGCTCTGGTTTTTGCCGGCGCGGGCCACAAGCGGTTTAACAACACGTACTGGAAGGAACTGGGTCCGCGTTTCGGCGTAGCGTACCAGGTGAATAACAAAATGGTCGTTCGAACCGGCTACGCAATGATGAACACGCCGCCCATCGTGAATAACTGGAGCTACGGAGCGTTCACTTATGGCTTCAACGGTACCGTCAACATCCCGGCTCATTCCAATTCGGACGGATTTGTGGACGATCCGGCCTTCTATCTCAGCAAGCCTTTCCCGCAATTACCCACCGCGCTGCCAAATACAGATCCCACATCAGCGAACTTCCAATCAGGCGTAGCCACAACCGCGCGCGACGCCAACCGCCCGGGTTACGTGCAGAACTGGAACTTCACCATTCAATATCAGTTGCCCAGCGAAATGGTGCTCGAAGCGGCATATATCGGAAACAAGGGTACCCGTCTTTGGGGAAATGTCGGCATTTGGAGCGAATACGACGGCCTGCCGGCGAGCAAGCTTGCGATGGGAGACGTTCTCAACGCGCCGGTCAGCCAGTACCCGCAGTACATTCCCTACGCGGGGTTCCCCACTACCAATACGGTCTCTCAGGCTCTCCGCCCGTATCCGCAGTTCTACGGTGTGGAGGAGCAGTTCCCCTACAACCAGAACTCGAACTACAACTCGCTGCAGGTGACCCTCACTCGTCACTTGAGCAAGGATCTGGGATTCCTGGCCGCCTACACGTTCTCGAAGGCGATCAGCACCGAGGACCAGAACGGGCCAGCCTCGTACTACGCCACCGCGCAGGATTACTATCACCGCGGCCTGGAGCGCTCGGTTACTTCGTTCAATATTCCGCAGAGTTTCAAGCTCACCTGGATTTACGAAACGCCATTCGGCAAGGGCCGGAGGTGGGATTTGCACTGGGCAAACTGGGCCCTCGGCGGATGGAAGATCGCCGCGATTCACAATTACTTTTCCGGCCCTTCGCTTCAGATCACCGAGTCGGGCAATAACATCCCACCCGGATTCGTCGGCGGCATCCGGCCCGACGTCGTGAGCAGCAATGAGGCACTGGGCGGCGTACCTGGAAAAGCGGATTTGTTCAACGGGACACCGTATTTAAATCCCGCAGCCTTTGCGCATAGTCCGGTGACCGGCAACCAAACACCCTTGCGTGTAGGTACCGCGCCAAGATTTCTGCCCAACGTGCGCGGACCGGACCAGTTGAGTGAAACCATGCGGCTGAGCAAGAAGTTTCCCATCTACAAGGCGAAAGAGAGTACTTTCTTCCAGGTCGGCATGACATGGAGCAACCCGTTCAATCGCACCACTAAGTACCTGGAGGACACCACGGCCGGCGACGCTGCATTCGGCCAAGTGCTGGCCGGTGGCGGGGGCAAGACCCTCCAGCTCGACGGGCGCATCGAGTTCTAATTTCGCTGCAAGCTGAAGTCAATGACAGAGCCCTGGCCGAACAGCCAGGGCTCTTTTCATTTCGCGCTGCTATCCTGAAATTCTCCACATGGGACCCTCGCGTAACTTGATCTGGATTGCCGCGCTGGCTTTGGTGACGGCGTGCAGCCGTTCCGGCAAGAAAGACAGCACCGGAGCTCCCACTCTTCGCCCCCTCAACGTCGTTCTGGTTACCATCGACACCTTGCGCCCCGATCACTTGCATTGTTACGGATATTCGAAAATCGAAACGCCAGCGGTGGACTCGGTGGCCTCCGCCGGCGTGCTGTTCGAAACCGCGGTGACGCAAACCCCGCTCACGCCGCCTTCGCACGCGAGTATCTTTACGGGCCTGTATCCGACGGTCCATCACGTCCGCGATACCGGCGGTTTCGTCCTGCAACCCGGCACAACCACGCTCGCCACAATCCTGCAGCGACAAGGCTGGGACACCGCCGCCTTCGTTAGCTCAGCCGTTCTAAAGAAGCTGTTCGGATTCAGCCAGGGCTTTGCCGTCTACGATGACCAGATGCCGAGGCCCGGCAGCAGCCGTGACTTCCTGGAAGACGCCGAGCGCCCCGCGAGTGCGACCATCGATCGCGCCGTTCAATGGATCGAGGCACGGTCCGGTAAACCCTATTTTCTGTGGGTACATCTATACGACCCCCACATGCCGTACCATCCGCCCTCGCCGTTCAAGGAAACATATCGGGACCGGCCGTACGACGGCGAAATCGCGTACGCAGATCATGAGCTGAGCCGGCTGTTTGCCGCCATCCGGAAGAAATCGCCCGCGGATCATACGATCATTGCCGTACTGTCGGATCACGGCGAAAGCCTGGGCGAGCATGGCGAGTATTCGCATGGTGTGTTCCTCTACGATTCCACTCTGCGGATTGCGTTCGTGATGTCGGGTCCGGGGATACCCACGGGGTTGCGTGTTAAGCAACAGGTGCGGGCTATCGATTTCCTGCCAACAGTTCTTGATTTGCTGGGCGATAAAGCGCCCGCGTCCGTTCAGGGCGTGAGCCTGGCTCCATCTTTTCGCGGCCGTGAGGCCGACTCTGCGGTCTCGTACGCGGAGACGCTGTATCCGAAAATCAATATGGGCTGGGCTGAGCTGCGCGGCATCCGTACGGCTCGCTGGAAGTATGTGCGCGCGCCGAAACCCGAGTTATACGATCTCAGCCAGGACCCCGGGGAGAGCCGCAACTTGATTCAGAGTCACGCAGCCGAAGTGCAGAAATTCGAAGCGCAGTTAAAAGCCGTCATCGGCGGTGATGGAAAGGAGAAGATCGAGTCGTCTACCGTCGATCCTCACACGCTCGATCAATTGAAATCCCTGGGATACGTTTCCGGATTCGCGGCGCACACGTACGACCTGAACGGGCAGGGTCCCGATCCGAAGGATCGAGTGAACATTCTGAAGCTACTTTCCGTGGCGGAAGATCCTGACTCCCACACACCCGACGCGCGCCGTATCGAATTGCTACAACAGGCCCTCAAGGAGGATGCCGGAAACCCCGATCTCTATTATCAACTCGGCGCGAAGCTGGAAAAGGTCGGCCGCTATTCCGATGCCCTGAAGCTGTACAATGCCGCGCTGGCCCGCGGGATTCAGAACGGGCGATTGCACTCGCGCATTGCAGATCTATTGGTACGCGCCGGCAAGAAAGACGAAGCGATCCCGGAGTACGAAAAGGCCGCGCAAATGAATCCCGGGGATACGGCCAGCCAGACCAACCTGGCCACCGCGTATCTCGAAAAAGGCCGGTTGGAGGATGCGGAGCGCGTCTTCAAGTGGGTGCTGACGACGGACCGCAATTCCGCCGCCGCTTACAACGGCTTGGGCCTTGTGTCGATCCAGCGCCAGGATGCCAGCACGGCCCGCGGCTATTTCGAAAAGGCGGCCGCGCTCGACCCGGAGCTGATCGAAGCGCAACTGAACCTCGGACTCATATACAGGATGGCGGGCGATTCCGCGAAAGCCCGCACCTGCTTCCAGGCGTTTCTGGCCAAGGCTTCTCCGGCGCAATACGGTGAAGTGATTCCCAAGGTCAAGGACGCGCTGGCTGAATTGAGGTAGCGGGAAGATGCACAAGGAGAGAATGGCACGATGTACGAGCGTCCTCTTTCTCCTGATTCCCTGCCCCGCCGTCGCGGTTCAACTGACTAGCCCGCTGACCTGTGACACGCTCAACAGCTCCGCGCTGCGCAAGAGCGGCGCCGGCGCGTTGGACAAGCGCCAATACAGTACCGCTGCCCATGATTTCCAGCAGGCTTTTGACGCCTGCCCTGCGCATCGAGAGATCCTGTTAGATCTGGCGCAGGCGCTCAGCCGAAGCCGCGATTTCCCAGCCGCGCTTCGTGCCGTTCAACAGTTTTTAGAAATAGAGCCGGGCTCGATTCACGGCCGCCTCGAGCTGGCGAACGTCTACTTCATGGCCCAACGATTTTCCGAAAGCCTGGCGGAATGCCAGCGCGTCCTCCAGTTCTCCCCAGGCGACCCGGCCGCGCTCAAGCTGCGGGGGAACATTCAATATCTGACAGGCGAGTTCGATCACGCCGAAAGCACGTTCGTAAACCTGCTGGACCGCTATCCCAACGATGAGGACGCCGCCTACATGCTGGGCCGCATCTATTACATGCAGGGCCGTATCGACTACGCCACCGGCCAGTTCCTGCGGATTCTTAAGATCAACCCGCAAGCCTACAAAGCCTATGACAATCTAGGCCTCTGTTACCAGGCCAGCGGCGATACCGAACTCGCCAAGCGCTACTTCCTGACGGCAATCAAAATGGTCGAAACCGACCACCCGGATTACGACTGGCCCTACGCTAACCTCGCAGATCTGCTACTTGACCTCAACGACTTCGACAAGGCGTTCGCGGCCGCTTCGAAAGCCGCCGATCGCAATTCGAATAGCGCGCGTAACTTCTATCTGGGCGGCAAGGCTCTGTGCAAACTGCAGAAAACGGATCTCTGCGTAAACTGGCTGGAGCGGTCCGTGTCGCTTGATCCGAACTACCCCGAGCCGTTGTATCTTCTTTCCAAGGCCTACTCCCAGACTGGCCAGGACGAGAAGGCCCGCAAGGCGTTGGAAAAGTTCCGCGAGGTGAAGGCCAAATCGCCGCATACCCGCCGCTGAAGATGCAAAGGCTCGCTCTGATTCTTGTTTTGGCTCCAGGGCTTTGGGCTCAAACCGAAGATCGGGCGTCGCAGGCTCGCCGGGCCGCAGAGCTTCTTTCGGCCGGAAAAGCAGACGAAGCCGTTTCCCTTTACCGGGATCTTTGCAGCGCTTTCCCGCAGGACATGGGGATGCTGCTCAACCTCTCGATCGCCGAATTCAAAGCCAAGCGGTATGCAGATGCCGCCGCGCACACAGCAGCCGTCCTCGAGAGGCAGCCGGAATCGATCGCCGCTCAGCTGTTTCTCGGTTCGAGCTATGAGCAGCTCGGCGAACACGCGAAGGCCATACCGCCGCTCGAGAAAGTGCTGGCCGCGCAGCCGCGCGAGCGGAACGCACGTTTGATGCTGGCCGAGGCACTTTTCAACCTGGAACGCTATCGGGATGCCGCGGAGCATTTTCGTGCAGCCAGCGAACTTGCGCCCGAAAACCCGGCGGCCTGGTACGGCCTTGGCCGAGCGTACGATGGGCTGGCGGAAGGCGTTTTTCGCGATCTCGAAAGCGAGAACCCGAAATCACCGTATCACGAGGTCCTTGCAGGCGATCTCTATCTCAAGCAGAGGCGGTACGGCAGCGCTTTCATTCATTACCACGCCGCTCTCGCGGCGCAACTGGATCTGCCTGGCATTCACGCTGGTCTGGCGACCGTGTACGAGCGAACCGGCCATCACGATTGGGCCGAAATCGAGCGGAAGCGGGAACTTCAAGCGGCACCGGATTGCCGCAACGCCAGCTTGGCGTGTGACTTCGCGGCAGGTCGCTTTCGCGAAATTGCTGACGCCACCAAATCGTCGTCTGCAGCCGAGAGCCGCTATTGGCAGTACCGCGCCTGTATGGAACTCGCGCAACAGGCCTACGAGCGCCTGCTGCAGTTGCCGCCGTCGCTGGAAGCTCATTTGCACCGTGCCAAGACGCTGGATGCCGCCGGTTTATACGACGGCGCCGCAAAGCAGTGGGCGGAAGCTAAAAAACTGGCGCGGAGCGGCCCAGGGATTGATATGGCGCTTGCATGGTCGCTGTTTCGCGCCCGCGAGTTCACTTCCGCTCTCCCCATCGTCGATGAGCTTCTAAAGAGCGATAGCCGCTCCCGCGACGTCAATTTCCTGCGTGGCGCGATTCTTCTGAATCAGGATCAGCCGGAACAGGCCGTACCGGCGCTCGAGGCTTCACTCCGCGCAGACAGCGGTTTCCTGCCCGCGCACGCCGCTCTCGGCCGCGCCTACCTCGAGACACATCAACCGGCATTGGCCATTCCTCATCTAACGGCGGGTCTTGCCGAAGACGAAGATGGCAGCATCCATTTCTCTCTATTCCGGGCGTACGAGATCACGGGGCAATCGAAACTGGCCGGAGAAGCGAAGGCAGCTTACCGGCAGGTGTTGCGATCGATCGCGGAGAAACAAAGGCTCGAAGAAGGCGGCAGCATCGCTGCCCCGTGATCGCGTCGGCCGGTCAGAGCTTTTTGGGCTCTCTGAGCGCGAGCCACCACGCAACCGCGCCGGCCAGATTCAGCACAATCGCCAGCGAGAAGTAAACCCAGATGCCTCCCGTTGCCGTGAATAGAACCGGGAAAAGAACCGAGCTGACCAAACCGCCCACCGATCCCATCATGTTCATGGCTCCGGATAGAGTTCCGGTGTGCTTTCCGCCGATATCGGCGCACGCCGTCCAACTTGGACTGAGCGTCAGATCTACGCCGAAGGTGGCAATGGCGAAGAAAAGGATGAATCCTCCCGGCGCTTCCATAGCGGCCGCCAGCGGTAACGCGGCACTGGCTAGCGCAAAACCGCAGATAGCCGGAAGTTTCCGCGACCAGATGCCGCGCCCCACGCGATACAGGCGATCCACCACGTTCCCGCTCACCCAGTTCGCCATCGCGCCCACATATAGCGGAATGGCAGCGTAGAACCCGGCATCGCCGGCGCTCAACCTGAAACGCGTCCGCAAGTAGGGCAGTAACCACGTGAAGCAAAGGAAGAATGTGACTTGCGATGCGAAGTATTGGAAGGGAAGCAAATACGCGCTGGGCATTCGCAACAGATTCACTTCAGCGGCTCCTGAGGGTGCAGCCGTTTTCAGGATTTCCCCAGGCGGCCGATCCCGAAACCACCAGAACCAGAATGCAGCCCAAACCACCCCTGCCGCGGCAAGGCCCCAAAAACTCTCGCGCCATCCGAAGCGCACCACCGATACGGAGACTCCCCATAGCCCAAAAGCTGCTCCCAGACGCGACCCCGTATTCAGCAACCCCATGGCCAGACCGCGCTCCTCGACGGGAAGCCAGTTGGCGATGGCGCGCGCGGCGCCGGGAAACGCTCCCGCCTGGGTCAGCCCGAACAGGAAGCGAACCGCGAGGAGCGCCAGCGTCCCGTAAACCCAACCGGTGAGCGCCGTCAAGACGGACCATGCCAGAACACACAGCGCTAAGGTCTTTCTCGGGCCAACGCGATCGGCCAGCCAGCCCGACGGCATCATCAGCAGCGTGTAACCCACCGTGAAGGCGCCAAACACCCAGCCAAACAAGGCGTCGGAAATCCCCAATTCCGCCGAAATCTCGGTTTTCGCCGCGGAGATCGAGACGCGATCCACGATTGTCAGAAATGCGAGAGAGCACACGCACGTGGTGACAGCACGCCGTCTGGAAGGGCTAGGTCGGATCATTGCGGCTGGACAAATCGGGCCCTTCCTTGTAATCGATTTCCATACGTTTTGTCAAGCTTCTACGCATTTATTGGCAATCGGTTCTGTGATCGATTACAATGCGTTACGCATGCCCGCTTCATCAACCCAGGTCGACTGCGTTCTGGATGCCGGATCCTTACTCGGCGAATCGCCCGTGTGGTGTCCGACCGACCAGGTGCTCTACTGGGTCGATATTAAGCAGCCTACCGTTCATCGCTTCCATCCTGCCACCGGCTCCAGTGAAACCTGGACGATGCCTGAGGATATCGGATCGCTCGCGCTGAGAAAATCGGGCGGCTTGGTCGTTGCCCTGCGAACCGGCTTTGCCCTGGTCGACGTTTGTTCCGGCGCCGTAACGCGGTTCGGTAGTTTTCAATTCAACAAACCGGACATGCGCTTCAATGACGGCCGGTCTGACCCCGCGGGCCGCTTCTGGGCCGGTACCCTACATGAGAAAAGAGCGCCGGGTACGGCATCACTCTACCGCTTGGAGCCCGGCGGTGGATGCTCCCCCATGATCGACGGGTTGACCGTGTCCAACGGCCTTGCCTGGAGTCCCGATGGCCGCACCATGTATTTCGCGGATTCCTGGACCAAAACCATCTTCCAGTGCGACTTCGATCTGGATACCGGCGTCGCTCGTAATCAGCGCGTCTTCGCCCAACTGCCGCCGGACCGTGGTGTACCGGACGGCGCTACCGTCGATACCGAAGGCTTCTTGTGGAGCGCGAACTTCGCTGGCGGATGCGTCACACGATACACACCCGATGGCCGCGTCGATCGCGTGATCGCCGTGCCGGTTCCGCTGCCAACCAGTTGCGCATTTGGCGGTCCTGACTTGAGCATTCTTTACATCACTTCGGCGTCAATGCATCTCACCGCGGAGCAGCGCGCCGCCGCGCCGCTTTCGGGCGGGATATTCGCTGCCGATACGGGGTTCAAGGGATTGGAGGAGCCGCGATTTGCCGGGTGATACGGGGAGTACTCCCGAGCAGATCATTGTCAGCGAAAACTCGCTGAAGCAATTCTGCACCAGCGCCTTCATGGCGGCGGGTATGCCGCCTGAGCAAGCTGACGCCGTCGCGGTCAACCTCATTGAAGCCGACCTGCAGGGCGTGACGTCGCACGGCGTGGTGCGGCTTCCCATCTACGTTCAGCGGCTTTGTGCCGGAGCAGTCAACCCTTGTCCCCGCATTCAGGTCGCGCATGAGACGCCCACCACAGCCGTCATCGATGGAGATAATGGCATGGGCCAGTGGGTGGGCATGCGCGCCATGCGAACCGCAGTCGAGAAAGCCCAAAGCGGTAATTGCGTTTTCGTGTCGGTCCGCAACAGCAATCACTACGGCGCCGCCGGTTACTATGCCCGAATGGCCGTACCGCACAACATGATCGGATTCACTTTCACCATTGGCGGCATCAATCACATGACCGCCTGGGGTGGCGCCCAGGGCATCCTGGGAAATAATCCGTTCGCTGTCGCGTTGCCGGCCGGCAACGAGCGGCCAGTGGTCCTCGACATGGCGTGCAGCACCGCCGCGCGCGGCAAGATTATCGTGGCTGCCAAAGACGGTACGCCCATTCCTGATGATTGGGCCACCGGTCCGGATGGCCGGCCCACAACCGACCCCGTGGAGGCCCTCAAGGGCTTTATGCTCCCCATCGGCGGTCCCAAAGGCTATTCCCTGACGCTCGTGATCGGGCTTCTCAGCACCATGCTCAGCGGCGCTGCATTCGGAAGCGAAGTGACTCACATGTATGACGACTTGGAGCGGCCGCAGAATATCGGTCATCTGTTCGGCGTGCTGCCCGTCGCCAGCTTCGAGCCCGTCGAAATTTACAAGCGCCGCATGGACAAAGCCATTCGCGAAGTGCGGAATACAGACCGCGCGCCCGGCGTGGAGCGAATCTATCTTCCAGGAGAGCGGGAAGAGCTGCTGGCCGAAGAACGCCGGCGATGCGGAATTCCTATTTCCACTGCGGTATGGTCCGAACTGCAGGAACTCGCCGACCGGCTAGGGACCACCTTGCGGCGATAGTCACCGCAAATTGACCGGCCTCCAGCAATCGTTTACGATTTGCTGTGTGACCAAGCCGGGCAAAATACAAAACGCCTCTACTCCCACGGTAAAGGAAGTCGCGCGCCTGGCCGAAGTTTCCACTGCTACCGTTTCCCGCGTCATGTCGGGCGCGGAGGGCGTTCGACGCGAGCTCGTTCGCAGAGTGCGCGCGGCGGCCGATCAGCTCGGCTACCAGCCTAATCCTGCCGGACGCAGCCTGCGTATGCGCAGCACGCGCACGGTCGGCATGGTGTTCCCCGACATCGAGAATCCCTTCTACGCAAGCGTGATCAGCGGCGCCGAGCAGGTGCTGCAAGACGCAGGGTATTCGCTGCTTCTGGCAAACTACGGCGAAGACCCCGCTCGCGAAAACATCCAACTAACCTCGCTGCGAGCCGAACATGTCGCCGGGATACTTTTCGCCGCAAGCTGCAAGCCGAGTGCCGACTATCAATCCGTTTTGAATGCGGGCATTGCTCTGGTAGCCGTGTCGCGCATCCCCGACCGGCTGCAAGTCGATCTGGCCACCGTTTCCAACCAGGAAGGAGCCCGTCAGGCTGTCGCGCACCTGATCAACCTGGGGCACCGGCGCATTGGATTCGTTGACGGCCCAGTCGCCTTGAGCACAACCCGCGAGCGTCACGCCGGCTACGCCGGTGCGTTTCGCGACCAAGGCCTGGCCGTCCCAACAGATCTCACGGTCTACGCCGATTACTTCCATCACAACGCCGGTTTCCAGGCGGTGACTCATCTCCTGCGAGCTGCGAGCCCTCCCACGGCCATCTTGGCGGTCAGCAACAACATGGTCCTCGGATCATTGGAGGCGCTCCGCCGGCAGGGGCTCGACGTGCCCAGGGATATGGCGATTGTCGGATTTGGAGACTCCCCGTCGGCGGCTTTACTGCAACCGCCGTTGACCGTAGTAGCCCAGCCAGCGCGCGAAATCGGCGCTGCCGGAGCGCGGTTGCTGTTGGATCGCCTGCAGCGGCCCGGCGCAGCACGCCGCTCCGTGGTGCTCGATACGCAGTTGATCATCCGCGAATCGTGCGGAGCCAAAATAAGGACGGACCCGACACTCCCTGTCACTCCACCGGCCCGGAATGACGGAGGCCGCCGGCGAGTACTCGGCACACCCGGGCGCCGCTAGCGCGCGCGACTACTTCGCCAGCACCGGAATCGTCGTGACGTTCTGGTTTGGGGTGAAGCGCAGGCCCAGCGCGACGAACTGACCGCCGGCCCCCAGCGTGCCGATCTCCACGGAGCCGCGGATTCCTGCCGACCCCGGATAGGCGTTTGCCAGTTGCACCGCTGTGTGGCCGTGCGCCTTCAGTGGAATCGATCCGCCCGCAAACTGCGCACCGCTTTCGTCACGCAGGATCAGATTCAGCGTGATTGCCTGGTCGGTTGCGTTCGCCAGAGCCAGGCCTGTGATCAATCCCTGCGTGTTGTCGTAAGGCACTACATACGTGCTGGCATTACGGGTCTCGAGCGGTACCACCGCCTCTTGCTGGCTTGGGTTATACCGGAAAACGGCGAACCCGCTGACGTTCCCCGTGGTCGTCAATTGCGCCCACCCCGTCACCGACTTGTACCCATCGTGGCCGTCGGTTTGGATGATCAGTGAGGCACCGCCGGCCAGCGTCTGCGTCACTGTGCTCGTTTCCATTACAGCTCCGGTCTGCGGCAGGACTAACGACATCTGGATGGGCGTGCCGTAATCGTCATAAAAACTCAAGGTTGCCTTTGCGGGAGCAGTGCTCGTGTTCACCAGCGTGAACGCGCTCTCCCAGCCCTGGTTGTAGGTAAATTGCGCCATCGATCCGCCACCCGTGCCCACCTGCGCAAGCACGGGAACCGTGGTGAGGGCCGTGCCGTTGGAGCGTAATCCGAGTACGTTGATTTGGCCCGACGGCGGCGTGTCGAATTCAATTGTGCCGCGAATCCCTTTAGTGATGGCGTACATGGAGCTCAACATGAACGAGGTATGGCCCTGCGCCGGGATGCTGATCATTTCCGTGCCCAGCACGTTGCCCTGATCGTCGCGAATGATTGCCTTCGCGTTTGCCGCCTGAGCCGAGAGGTTAGCCAGCGCGAGACCCGTACTCAAGCTTCCCGTGTTGTCGAACGCCAGCAAATACGAGCCGGCATTCAAGGTATCCAGGGGAACCGCGGCCTGCCAGTTGTTTGGCGTGTTGGTGAAAAGCGCGTAACCACCCACGTTTCCGGCGGCCTGCAGGTGCGACCAGCCGATATGCGCAGCTTGCGTGGGTAAACCCGTCGTGTCCGCCACAAGCAAACCGCTCGCGTTAATGCTGGCCTGGATGGTCGATTCGGTCATAGCGGGCATGCCGCCCTGCGGAAAACTGAATGGCAGCGCCAGCGGGTTTCCCGAATCGTCGAAGAAGTTGAGCGTCGTGCCCACGGGGGACGTACCGAGATTGACCAGCGTCAGGGTCGTGTCCCAGCCGCCTGCCGAAGCCACTTGCGCGACCGAGGCCGCAGTATTTGTTGGTGGATTCAGAAACACCTTCGGCGTCTGCGCCGCTGCCCGACCGGTCCACCCCATAGTCACTCCTAGAACCAGAAGTGCCTGCCAAGAACGCACGCGTTTTACCTCAGGTTGTTTCGCCATAGACCCCCGCCAGGATGAGATTGTGTGTCTCATCCTCTTTTGGCTTATTCGGTCTGCCCAAACAAGATTGCCATTGGTTGGGACACGACCGCTAACTCCGGCTTATAACGCCCGCGACGACTGGACTTACCTCATTGATTTCTATGCGTTCCGCGCCGCAACCGGCGCGCTCAGTCCAGCCGGGCGGCAAACTGCCGCGCCAGGGCGTCGGCCTCTTTTTCCGGTAACCCGGCAAATCCAGCCAGAAATGATCCCTTTTGAAAAAGATACACCGGCATCGCGCCGTCCATGCCGAAGTACCCGCCCATGTGAGGAAGGAACTTGGCGTCCTTCAGGTGCCCCTTGAAGTCGAACAGCAGCAGGGCCGCGGCTTCTGCCGAAGTAGACCGCACCAGAAACTGCTGATAGCTCTTTCCCTTTTTCTTGTATTCGGCAACGTTTCCGCCCGGCAGATAGTCTTTGCCGAGCACGTGATCGTTGATCAATTGCAGGCTCACGCGGTCGGCCAGCGGAAACCGTCGTCCTTCATCGACCGGTTTGGGTGCGGCAAGCGCTTGTTCCGGCTTCGGCTCCTGCCTTGTAGGCGCTTCGCCGCAGCCGCACAGTACTGCAACAAGTATCGCCGGCCAGAACCTCCTCATGCGTCGGCTCCCAGCAGCCCCGATCTCTCCAGCAGCGCATTCGGGTCCGGATCGCGGCCCATGAACGAGCGGTAGAGATCAGCCGGATCCTCGCTGTCGCCCCGCGCTAAGATGCGGTCGCGAAATTCCAGCCCCACTTCGCGGCTGAACACGCCGCCCTTGCGGAATCGCGTGAAGGCATCGGCGTCCAGCACCTCGGCCCATTTGTAGGAATAATAGCCCGCTCCGTAACCCACAGGGCTGGCGAAAAGATGAGTGAATCCGGCGATCATGGCATGGTCCGCCGGCAGAGGCGCCGGAGAAAACTGCTGCAAAATAGCCCGTGCATATTGCATAACGTCGCCGTCGCGCGCCGTGTCGTAGTTAATGTGCAAAGCCAGATCCGCGATGCCGAAGCCGAGCTGCCGCATCTGCGCGTTGGCGCTTCGAAAAGTCCGCGCGCGTTTCATCTTATGGAACAAATCGTCGGGAATCGGTGCACCCGTTTCGTAGTGTCGCGCGAATAAGTCCAGCGCATCCCGCTCCCAGCACCAGTTCTCCATGATTTGCGAGGGCAGCTCCACAAAATCCCACGCCACCGCCGTGCCCGCCTGGCTGCGCAGCTCCGCGCGGCTCAAACAGTGGTGCAGAAGATGTCCGAACTCGTGGAAAATCGTCTCCACATCGCGGTGTGTCAGCAAGGCGGGTTTGCCGTCCACCGGCGGTGTCAAATTGCCGCACATCAAGCCCAGGTGCGGCTCAAAACCCTTCTTCGTCGGCCGTCCGGTGATGAAGGCGTCCATCCAGGCACCGCCGCGTTTATCTTCGCGCGGATACCAGTCCGCATAAAACGCGCCAATCAAAGTTCCATCCTGGTCGCGGATCTCGTAAAACTTCACGTCCGGATGCCACGCCGGAACCCCTGGCCGTTCTTCCACACCGATACCGTATAGCCGCCGCACTGTCTCGAAGAGGCCCTCAACCACTTGTCGCAGCGGGAAGTAGGGCCGCAGCGCCTCTTCGTCGAAATCGTAGAGCGCCAGCCGCTGCTTCTCGGCGTAATACGCAATGTCCCACGGTTGCAAATCCCCCGTCGCGCCCGGCTCGCTCGCGCGCCGAAAATCCTCCAGTTCCCGGTTCTCTTGCCGGAACCTTGCCTCGGTCTTCGCTTTCAGATCCGCCAGGAACTTCTGTGCGCGCTCACCGGAGTGCGCCATGCGGTCTTCAATCACCAGGTCGGCGAAATTTCCAAATCCCAGCAGCGTCGCCTTTTCACGCCGTAATCTTAGAATCTGGCCCAGAATCTCGCGGTTGTCGTGCGCGCCTGCCGTGGCCCGCGTTCCGTAAGCGCGATAGAACTTCTCGCGCATCGCCCTGTCATCCAGGTAGGTCATCACCGCCAGATAACTCGGCGCCTGCAGCGTAAAGCGCCAGCCCTTGACGCCTTTGCTCTCGGCACTCGCGCGCGCTGCGGATAATGCGCTCGGCGGCAGTCCGGCCAGTTTCGATTCCTCAGTGATCACTAGCTCGAATTCATTCGTTGCATCGAGCACATTCTCGCCGAACTTCATCGTCAGCCGGCTCAACTCGACATCCAGCTCCTCGAGCCGTTTCTTGCCCGCCGCGTCCAGCTCCGCACCGTGCCGCCGGAAATCCTGCATGGTTTTGGTCAGAAACCTCTGGCGAGGCCCTGTGAGCGCTTTCCCTTCCCCGGTCGCCGCGAATGCCTGGACCGCCTTCCACAGCCCTTCGTGCAGCAGAATGCCCGAGTAAAAAGCGCTCACCTTGGGTTGCACCGCGTTATGCGCGGCGCGAAGCTCCGCCGTCGTCGCCACCGACTCCAGATGTTTCACGATCGACATCGCAAAATCCAGGCGGTCGGTCAATTGATCGTATGCCGCCATCGTGTTCTCGAAGGTGCGCGGCGCCTGCAACCCCGCAATCGCCTCGACGCGCGATCGCGCATCCCCCAGCAGTTCATCGATAGCGGGTTCAATGTGTTCCGCGCGAATCGTGTCGAACGGTATCTGAAACCGAATATCAAGCAGAGGGTTCTGTTTCTCTTCACTAATCATGATTTCTTTCCTATCAGGATACAGGACCGGCTCATCGACTTCTTCGCGCTGCCTTCCACCCGCCGTGTGTGGGCTTTCCCTTACATTTTGCTTGCTGCCCTGATAGAAATCTGGTACAAAGCGGCTGGAGCCACTTTTTATTGGGGTATGCACCACGCATTCTGGTCGTCGACGACGAACCGAGTGTTCAGCTGCTGCTAGAGCAGTTACTTTCTGATGTCGGGTACTATGTGACTACCGCGGCAAACGGGCGCATGGCGCTGGCACAAATCCGCAGCCGGGATTTTGACGCCGTGATTACTGACCTTTCACTTCCCGATCAGGACGGCATCGAAGTGCTGCGGCAGATTCGTTCCGAATTCCCCCACACACCGATCTTAGCCCTGTCCGGCCATATGGTTGGCTCCATGCATCAAACGGCCTTAGCCGCCGGCGCAACTGAAACTTTGCAGAAGCCGGCATCGCCGGACACGCTGCTGTTGGCAGTCTATGGTTTGATCCAACCGCGAAACACGTGGGCCCGCAATGACTGAATATTGGGGTTTTACGCATCGCCAAGCAAACGGACCCTTTTTCTATGTTCTTGCTGGGGTCGCGAGTTGACGACAAGGTTCGTCGCATTCTGCGCGCGCAAACTCGAGCGCGGTTCTCCTATGAAGGCGTCGGACGCACCCTGACCCTTCTGCCGGGTGACCGCGAAATGCATCGCGGACAGTTTCCGTTGGGCGAAGGTTCACTCGTGTTTTACAGAGCGAAAGACGCCGTCAGGCAGTGGCGCATGTTCGACATACCATGGATCCGGTTGTGCTGGCCCGACACTCCCGTCAAGCCGGGTAGCACCGTGGCCGTTCTCGCCGGAATTTTCGGCATCTGGATGGTGAATCTTTGCCGCATCGTCTATGTCATCGACGAACCGCGTCGATTCGGCTTTGCTTATGGGACGCTCGCAATGCATGCCGAAGGGGGCGAGGAGCGCTTCGTGGTCGAATGGCGTGAGGACAATTCGGTCTGGTACGAAGTGCTGGCCTTCTCCCGAGAAAATCATTGGTTGGTAAAGATAGCCCCCGCCATCGCGCGCCGGGTACAAAAGAAGTTTCGCCGCGAATCCGGGCTTGCGATGCAAAAAGCCTCAACGATCGGAAACACCGGCGCTTTGCGAACCTAGTAGGTCACTCCGCCGCAGCCTCGAGGCGCCTCCTTCCGCCAGAAGCTCGTTCACCGAAGCGTAAACCGTGTGCCTCGCGCTATAATGATAATTTCCCGGCCAGAGCAGGCACGTTATGTTCCTCAGCATCAAGGAGATGGCAGTAAGGAAGGTGCGTTTTGACGAGACCTTCCCGCCGGGTGAAATCGATTTTTCCGGTGAGGACGTCAGGCAATCCTCACCGCTTCATGCCGCCGGTGCCGCCGAGTTGCTGGCGAACACCGAGGGCGAGGTACGGATTCAGGGCCGGCTCAGCGTGACCTTGGAATCGGAATGCGATCGGTGCCTGGGACGGGCGGAATTTCCGCTCGATGCCCGCTTCGATCTGTTTTACCGGCCCAGCCGGTCGCTCGAGGCGGGCGACGAAGTCGCCATCGATGAAGGAGAAGCCGAAATCGGCTTCTATGAGGGCGACGGCATGGAACTGGAAGATGTTCTGCGCGAACAGGTGATGCTGCTGATGCCCATGCAGCGCGTCTGTTCCCCCGAATGCCGGGGCATCTGCCCGGTATGCGGAAAGAATCGCAACGAAACGGTTTGCGACTGCCGTGAGGAACCGGTGAACGATCGCTGGAGTCAGCTACGTAAGCTCTCGGAAGCACAATAGGGCGGCGCCGCGGCCCCCGGATGTGGCACAATCGCGGAAAATAGATTGAGTTAAGGAAACAGAAATGCCGAATCCCAAACGACGACATTCCGCCGCCCGCCGCGGCAACCGCCGCGCCCACGACAAGCTGAAGCAGCCCGGGCTTTCCGAATGTCCCAACTGCCATGAACAGAAGCTGCCGCACCGCGCCTGCCCGCATTGCGGCCAGTACAAAGGACGTGAAGTGGTCGAAGTCGAGCAGGAATAACACGCCTGACATGAGCCGGATCGCGATTTCCAAGCCATGCTGACCGTCGCTGTCGACGCCATGGGCGGGGACCAAGCCCCGAAACCGGAGGTCGAAGGCGCAATCCGAGCGGCGAAAGGTCTAGGAGTTCACGTCATTCTCGTCGGACGCGAAGATGTGGTCCGCCGCGAGCTCGAGAGTCACCAAGACTATCGCTCGCTGCCCATCGAAGTCCATCACGCGAGTGAACAGATCACCATGCACGACAGCGCCGCCCGCGCTGTCCGCGCCAAACGCGACAGCTCTCTGCGGGTCGCCTCGCGGCTGGTGCGCGACGGGCGCGCCCAAGGCTTCGTGTCCGCCGGTAACACCGGCGCCGTTATGGCCACGGCAAAAATGGTGCAAGGCGTGGTTCCCGGCGTCGACCGGCCGGCGGTCGCCGGCGTGTTTCCCACCGTCACCGGGTCGCCCGTCGTCATGCTCGACGTCGGCGCCAATGTGGACTGCGAGCCGCGCATGCTCGCCCAGTTCGCCATCATGGGGGAGATCTACTCGCGCGTGATCCTGCGCCGCGACACGCCGCGCGTCGGACTTCTTTCCATCGGCGAGGAAGAGCACAAAGGCAACGAAATGACGCGCGCCGCCACGCCGCTGCTCAAATCGCTTCCCATCAACTTCATCGGCAACGTGGAAGGCCGCGACATCTATACCGGCAAGGCCGATGTCGTCGTCTGCGATGGCTTCATCGGCAACGTCGCCCTCAAGGTCAGCGAGGGCCTGGTCGAGATGATCAAAACCATGCTCCAGGAGTCGCTGGAAGCCACGATCACGCGTAAGATCGGCTACGTGCTATCCAAAGCCGCCTTTACCGACTTCAAGCGCCGCGTGGATTACTCCGAATACGGCGGCGCCCCTCTGCTCGGCGTCAAGGGCGTTTGTATCATCTGCCACGGCCGGTCGAACGCCAATGCCATCAAAAACGCCATCCGCGTAGCCGCCGAGTTTTCCAGCGGTAAAATCAATGACCGGATCGAATGTGAATTCCGCCGGTGGACGCCCGGAAAAGCCGGTGACTAATCGGTCACTGGCGAATCTAACCAATTAGATGCGCGCCGCGCTCTTCACAATTTGTCTCGGCCTGGTAGCGGCTGGCGCGGCCTCGGCCAAGCTCGATCCCGTCCAATGGTCGCTCGCACTCTCCCCGGCTGCCGCTCCGCCCGGGTCAAGAATCGTCGCGCGGCTCGAAGCGAAGCTTGACCCCGGCTGGCACCTGTATTCGCCCACGACTCCCCGCGGAGGCCCTAATCCCACCACCATCCACGTTGCGGATAACCCTGCGGTAGATAGCTTTCGCGTGTTCGAACCCGTCCCCAAACGCGCTTTCGATCCCAACTTTAATCTCGACACCGAAACCTATGAGGAAAGCGCTGCTTTCCTGATCGAAATCACTCTAAAGAACGACGCTGCGGCGGGAAGCGCGGACGTCACGGCCGAGGTCCGTTATCAAGCTTGCAACGATCGCCTCTGTCTGCCCCCGGTAAAAAAGACCGCAGCCGCCGCTCTCAAAATTGACGCCGGCGCCGCGTCCGCCGCCACAACAGCAATCCCCGGCGGTTACACGGAGGTGAAGCCGGGAGCCGTCGCGGTAGGCTCTGCTAGTACAACATCTGTCGCCACAGCAGCCGTCAAACCCGGCGCCGATTCTCAGGACCTAGGCCTCTTCCTCCTCACCGCTTTCGGCTTTGGACTCGCGGCCATTTTCACGCCGTGCGTTTTCCCCATGATCCCAATCACCATGTCGTTCTTTCTCAACCGGCCATCGGGGTCACGGCGCGAAAGCATCGTCCAGGCCGTTATTTTCTGCGCCGGCATCATTGTGTTGTTTTCCGGGCTCGGTCTGGCAGCCACCCTGATCCTGGGCCCGTTCGGCATCGTACAAATCGGCTCGAATGTCTGGGTCAACGCATTCATCGCCGCGGTCTTTCTTCTCTTTGGACTGAGTCTCCTGGGCGCATTCGAGATCACGATCCCGTCCGCACTTCTTACCAGGCTCGACAGCGCCACGCAGAAAGGCGGCACCTTCGGCACACTGATCATGGGACTGACGTTCTCGCTGGCCTCATTTGCCTGCGTTGGCCCGTTCATGGGAACGCTGCTGGCTGCCTCGGTCCAGGGCGGCGGTGTGCGTCCGCTCATCGGTATGGCAACCTTTGCCGCAGGCTTAGCCTTGCCGTTCTTTCTTCTGGCTATATTTCCTTCCTATTTGAAGAAGCTTCCGAAAAGCGGCGGATGGCTGGCGCGGGTAAAAGTGGTCATGGGCTTCGTCATCCTGGCGATCATGTTCAAGTATCTTGCCAGCATCGACGCCGTCTTGCAGTGGAACGTCCTCACGCGGGAGCGCTTCCTGGCTCTCTGGGTGGTTCTGTTTGCTATGGCCGGACTTTACCTGCTCGGCTTCGTTCGCTTGGAAGGAATCGCGAAGGACGAGTCGCTTGGACTCTGGCGGCTCATCATTGGCATGGCTTTCGTAGCTTTTGCCATCAGCCTGGTGCCGGGTATGTTCTGCGGCAGGCTTGGCGATCTGGACGCGTACATCCCTGTTTCTGCCGGTTGCAGTGCTGCCAGTGGAAACGGCGAGTCACTCACCTGGCTCAAGAACCAGTTTCCGGAAGCCAAAGAGAAAGCCCGCCGCGAAGGCAAGCTTGTTTTCGTCAATTTTACAGGCTATGCCTGTACCAATTGTCACTGGATGAAGGCCAACATGTTCACCAAGGCCGAGATCCAGGCCGCTCTCAAGGGTTTTGTTCTGGTTGACTTATTTACCGATGGCACGGACGACGCATCGCAGAAAAATCAAGACTTCGAAGACAAGACGTTCGGTACGGTCGCCATTCCTTTCTACGCCATTTTCGATCCCGATGGCAAGCTGGTAGCGAAATTCGCCGGAACGACCCGCAGCCCACAGGAGTTTCTCTCCTTCCTCAACTCGGGCCGGATCACGAAGGCTGCCCGGACTCTCGATGTGTCCCTCGTCAAGGTAATCCTCTAAATTCTTCCGCTTTTTTTAGATCGTTCGGTAACCTCTTCGCTCGCTTTGTCAGTCAATAGTAGGTGCAAGTCCGTCTTAGGTTGACGGATAGTCACCTTTCAAAATGACCAACAAGTCGGCGGGCGACGGCACCGGCGCGTCAGTCACAGACCTCCCCGTGTGCCGGTGGTGCTTCAATCGAGCCCGTGAGTTTCACAGCGTCAGCGGTGACTCGTCCCTCATATTTCATCACTCTCCGGCGGGGCTCTTACGCCGTGACGTGTCACTCATCGATGACTCGTCGGGCACCTGGTCGGCACGCCTGGTAGATTTGTTCCATGGCGACCTGGGCACGACGCGAACGGCAGCCGGTAATTATGTTCTATTTCACGTTCCCGTTCGTGATGCCGCTGACTCCGTGGTATTTGTCGCCGGATTCGCTTTTCCCGCCGCCGGCACGGCGCCTTCCGAGCGCGATCTCGAACTAGCCGCCATCATCATGCTGGATGCCGTAGACGCGGAGCGCATGCGAGCTACCCGTTTCCTTCACGATGAGGTGGCCCAGAGTTTGAGCGGCGTCGGCTTGCAACTGGAACTGTTGCAGCAGGAGATGCAGCCGCAGACCGCGGAGGCGCTAAAAAGGGTCGCCGCTGTGCAGCACGTTCTTGATGAGGTATTGCAACTCGTGCGCCAGTTTAACGCGCCCGGCCAGTCCCTCACTGAATGACAAAGGTTCCTCCCAGCGGGAGTTTGTGGTACCGCTTCTGTAAATCCTCCGACAGGCGCTGCTTCAAATCGTCCGGATAACCATGCATCCAGAATGCTTCCTCTTCGGTCTCCCGGTAAGTGCCAAAGTGCTGCGGAAAAATATACGCCGGCTGGAGATGATTAACCAGGACCATCGACCGGTCCATGTACATGTTATGAATCGTCGGTGACACAAACAGCACGTCAATATTCTTCAACCCCAGGTGCTCTTCCGTCAGCACTGAATCACCCGGGTGTAGAAACCGCTTGCCCAGAATGTTCAGGACATACCCGCAGTTGTGAGCGATTTTTTCTACGAAATCCGGCTCGCGCGTGAGCACGGTGAACTCCTGGTTGCCGTGAATGGCGTGGATCGGCTCCACGTGAATTCCCTTGACGTCGAACGGATGCAGGGGCTCGGGAACAATCAGCCGTGATGCCGGGATTTGTACCCCGGCCACCTCCTGCACACAGGAACGCGGCAGCACGAACGTTGTTCTCGGCTTGGCCGCCAGCGCCCGAATCGTCGCCTCGTTGCAGTGGTCGCCATGGTGGTGTGAGACGAACTCGACGTCGAGTTCCGCGGCCAGTTGCTCCGGCGTGATGGGCGGCGGCTGCACTTTTTCGTCATTGCTCAGGTCCAGGTCGGTGCCGATCAGCAGATCGTCCGCTTTGATCAGCCAGCCTGCGTTTCCCACCCACCACACTGCAATCCCATGATGGTGCGACCGGATCTGCTCGAGCACCGATGGCGCGTGCACCGGCTGCGCCCACGCCGGGAGCGCCAGACACAAAGCTATTCCCAGCCCTGCGCCGGTGCGCATTCTGTCAGGCAACTTTCTTAAGCAGGAAACCCGATTCATGTTTGTAAAAAGCGATCGGTATACTATCACAGAAACTCAAGGCATCGTACAGTTCGGGGCTCGGCCGGCGTTATCTGGCCCAGCGCGCCCCGCGGCGAATGAAACTCCGCGTCATCTATTACTGTCCCCGCTGCGGTTCGAGGCTGCTTCGCGTTTCATCCCGCCGCAATCTCGCCGACCGGTGCCTTTCGTTGCTTCGTTTTTACTTGTTCCGGTGTCAGGATTGCCGCAGGCGTTTTTACCGCCCGCGAGTCGCAGCCCGAAAGTCCAGCCCATGATCTCGCCACCGGATCTAGTACTTCCTAGCTCTGGGTAACGGGTCCCTTCCCTCGGACGAATAGGGCGATTCTGGTATCCTCGTTGAAGGGCTGTGGGGTTCGATCACGTATGTATTTGAGACTGCGGATTCGACCCAATGAGCCGCTCGCGGCGCCAGCGAGCCAAGGTCCTATCTATAAAATACGGCCCGCCTCGTTTGGCCTGTCGCTCGGATTGCACCTGTTCGTCGTCGCAATCTTATTTTCGAGCCCTTCGCGGGTTCGTTCGGAGGAAACGACTCTGTACCGGGATATTATTCAGCCGCAGGTGCACAAAATCATTTACTATAACCTGCAAAAAAAGCTACCCGAAGTGCATGCCGCTGAAAAATCAAAAGGCTTGAGCCGTCCCAAGGGCAGCGAATTATCGCGCCGCACCATGATCGCCTCGTCGCCTAATCCCAAATCAAATCAGCAATTCATTTGGCAGCCGGCGCCGAAAATTGACCTCCCGCATGACCTCGCGCTCCCCAATTTGATTGCACGCGCCGCAACCGCGCTCCCTCCGCCGCCCGCCGAATTGAAAAAAAAGCCAGAGCCACCAAATCCATCTCCGGCAGTCGAAAAGAACGGCGACACCCATCATGCCCGGCCGGAGCAGGCGCCCGTGCCGCAGGCGGCCAGAAAAGCCTTTGTTCCACCCCCACAGACGCCGCCGGCCACAAAGCCGGTCCAGGTGGCGATGCTGGATGCCCCCGAACTTTCCTTGCCGTCGAAGACCAGTTCCAATGCACTGGCTGCTTTGAAATTGCGGCGCGCCTTTGTTCCACCGCCTCCCCAGGCACGGGACGTGCGAACTGACGGCAGCGGACTCATGGCAGCGCCGGCCGCCAATCTGGCGGCCACGACATCACGCGGCGTCCACACTTCCCTGCCCGAGGGCTTAGGAGCGCCGTCTCCGGGCGCCGGGCTGGCTCCGCCGCCTCCCAACTCGATCCCGGGCACAGCCGCAAACTCCGGAAACGCCAGCGCCGATCTCGCCATCGTCGGCCTGCACCCCACCGGGACTCTCGGTCCGCTTCCCGATGGAGCGCGCGCCGGCCGCTTCGCCAAAGCTCCCGAGCTCGGCGATCCCGCGGGCGGCGGCACGGGCGAAGGCGCCCTGACCGTCCCCGATCTCACCATTCACGAGGCGAAGAACGCTCCAGCCTCCGCCCCCGTCGCCAAGGTCAGCCGGCATGCCGTGTTGTACTCCGAGACCGTGCGCAGCATTCCTATTTCGACTCTCTCGGTTCCCCTGCGCCCCTCCTCGCGAACCATTCCTGCGGCCATTGACGCGCGTTTTAACGGACGATCCGTCTACACCATGGTCGTGCCCATTGAGAATCTCCCGGCCTACGGCGGAGACTGGATTCTCTGGTTCGCCGAGCGCGAGCAGAAACCGGGTGACGCCCCATCCATGCGAGCACCGGTTCCCTTTCGCAAACTCGAACCTGTCAGCGCCATTCTTGACGAGCACCACGTGGAGCGGCGCGTGCAGATTGCTGCCGTCATCAAGCGCGACGGCACGCTCGACAAAGTGTCGTTGGTGAAGGGGGCGCCTCCAGTTGTCGCCCGGGCCGTGACCCAGGACCTCGAGTCCTGGGAATTCAAGCCTGCCATGCGCGATGGCGCCGCAGTCGACGTCGATGTGGTGATGGAGATTCCATTTAATCTGCCGGTGGAACTGGCCAGCGCGGGGGGAAAGTGAAAACATTATCCGCATTCGCCGTTTTAATTCTCATCGCATCCGCAACTGGTTGCCGCTCCGCGCGCGACTACATTGCGGAAGCCGATCAGCTTTTTGCCCGTCAAAAATACCCGGAAAGCGTTCTCGTCTATCGCAAAGCCATTCAGAAAGACCCGCGCTCTGCCGAGGCGTACTATAAGCTCGGTCTGGCGCAGCGCGCTAACGGCAGCTACCCGGCGGCTTACGAATCGTTTATCCATGCCGTCACTTTCAACCCGGATTTGGATGCGGCGCAGATCGAACTCGGCAACCTGTATCTCGGTGACTATTTGATCGAACCGGTCAAGAGTCCTAAGGTTCATGAGAAGGTTTCCGCCATCGCCGATCGCCTGCTGGCCAAGAACGCGCAATCTTTCGCCGGTCTTCGGTTCCGCGGCTATTTGGCCTTGAGTGACCGGAAAACGGATGACGCTATTTTGTTCTTTGGAAAGGCCCATGCTGCGGATCCCGCACAGGCAGATGTGGTTCTTGGCCTGACGCAGGCGCTGCTGATGGCCGGACGCTACCCGGAGGCGCGCGAAACGGCCGCGGCCCTTATTGAATCTCATAGAAGCTTTTCGTCGGTTTATGACGTTTTGTACGCCTACCAGATGTCCGCGGGACATGCCGGCGATGCGGAGGCATTGCTGAAGCTCCGGATCGCCAACAATCCCCAGGATCCCGAAGCCCTGCTCCAGCTCGCCCAACACTACCTGCGCACGAACCGGCGCGATCAAGCCTTTCGGTTAGTGGACGGCATCTTCAGCAACGGGCCGGCTACCTGGAAGACGTACGCCAGCGCTGCCGCCTTTTACCAGGGCGATCAGCAATGGCAGCGTGCCGACAATCTGCTCGCCGCCGGGCTGACGGCTCATCCCGAGGAGCAGGTCGCTTTTGCACGAATCAAGACTCAGATTTTGACGGCGCAGAATAAATATAAGGAAGCCGTCACTCTTCTCGACGGCACACTGCGTCAGCACGCGGATGCCGTTGATCTCCGCAAGACGCGCGCGACGCTCCTCCTCGATGCGCCTGATGCTGCCGGCAGGCCTTTCGCTCTTAAGGAGCTGCAGGCGCTCGCGCAAGCCGAGCCCGAGGACGGAGCGACACAGTTTCAATTGGGCCGCGCCTACTCCCTGAGCGGCATGTCCGATCAGGCGACGCGCCAGTTCGAGTTGGTCTTGCGCAAAGACCCGGTAAACGCGGAAGCGCTCCTTGCGCTTGCGGAGTTGCATTCTACCGCCAAGCACTTTCAACAAAGCCTGGACTACTCCGAACGCCTTCTGGAAGTCCAGCCCGGCCTGCGCAATGCCAAACTGCTCCATGCAACTGCTTTGATCGGTCTGGGGCGCTTGAGTGAGGCGCGCGTCGAATACGCTCGCCTGCTTCAAAATGAACCCGCTTACATCGAGGCCAAGCTGCAGATGGCTATGCTCGACGTATTGCTGAAACGATATCCGGAAGCGGAAAAGCTATTTCGCGAGCTTTATAAGCCTAAAAACGGTGATTTTCGCGCCTTAAAGGGCCTGAGCGAACTGTATATCGCACAGGGGCAGATTGAAAAAGCCCTCGATCTGCTGAATACCGAGGCCACGAAATTCCCCCGTGCGATCGCGATACGAATCCTATTTGCCTCAACAGCCGCCCGCGCCGGCAAACGCGATCTGGCCATTCAGCAGTTCGAGCAGGTTATGCCGGGCGACCACGAATCCTACACCCAACTGGGCCAGCTTTATCAGCAAAAAGGGGATCTTCCCCGCGCCCTGGCGGCCTTCCAGAAGGCGGCGGATCTCGCCCCCACCGATTGGCGGGCGTGCGCACGCCTGGCGGCCGCCCAACAGTTCGCCGGGCTGTCCGCGCAGGCCCGAGTCAACTACCGCCGCGCGTTAGTGTTAGGGGCCGATGATCCCGACCTGTTCAACAACCTGGCTTACCTCGAGGCCGACACCGGCAGTGACCTCGATGACGCTTTGGCCTTGACCCAAAAGACGCTGGCCAGAGCCCCGGGCAACTCACAGTACGCCGATACGGCCGGCTTCGTGTATCTCAAAAGGCACGAGAACGCCGCCGCCCTCCAGATCTTCGAATCGCTGCTCAAACGGTATCCAAATGACGCAGGCTTCCGCTACCACCTCGCGCTGACTCTTTTCCAGAGCGGAAAGAAAGCCCAGGGGGAGCAGGAACTCCGAGCCGCCATAGCCGCCGATCCCTCTTTGGCCAGTAACGACCGGGTCAGACAGCTTTTGGGTAGAAACTGACCCCACATAAAGGGGGGCTGGTACTAGTACAAAACGTTCAATTCTAGACCTCCAACAAGCCCGTAATTTATTGACAATAAGGGACCAGAACCTTCATGCTAGCTAGGAGTGCAAACCGAAGTAAATATAACGGCACGGTTGTCGATACATCGGAGGAGAAGAATGTTCCTGGGACGTTTTGGTTTGGCGGCAGTAGTGGTGTTGACCTGTTGCGCGGCGGTGTTTGCCGGCCCGGTCAATCTCGACACGAACTCTTACAATTTTCAGCTAAACAACGGGGGCGGCGGAGTCAGCGCTACGATTAATCAGACGCAGAATATCGAGATCTTCTGCGTGGATTACGCAAATGACATCTACGTTCCGCAGCAGGGCTATTCTGCCTACTTGACGCCTATCACTACCGGCTCTGATCTGAGCAATACCCGGTTTGGCGGTGTTTCCAGCAGCAACTGGACGCAGATGAACACTTTGTTTATTGACCCCACAGATGCGGGCATTATCAACTCCGCTGGCGCTCTTGCCCGGTATCAGATGGCTGCCTATCTGGTCTCACAATACAACTTGCCCGGTGGAAATAGCGCGAGCAATAACGGCATTCAGCAGGCTATTTGGGACATTCTCGATCCGAAGTCGTTTTCTGCGGTTTACAATACCGCGACTGACAATGCGATCGTATCGGCCGCTCAGTGGTACAACGGCATCAAAGGCAATACGACGGCCCTCAACAATTTCCTGTCGAATTACCGCATCGTCAGCGACGCTACGATGTATTCCTGCGGCACCGGCCTTGCCAAGTGCGGCGGCTTCCAGGAACAGATCACCGTGGTTCCTGAACCTCGCTATGTGGCTTTGATGCTTGTCGGGCTCCTGCTGGCTGGTTCCGTGACGGTGCGGAAACTCCAGGCCGCTCGCCGTTAGAAGTCCGGCTCGGGAAAATCTCTACCCAATACGCCCTCATCGCATCTCATAAACTTAGGGATCTTTGAGGAATTGAACCTGGGCTCTCTTTGTAGGTACGGAAAAAACCGTCCAACGACCCAGGTTCAAACAAGGGGCTCCGGAGCTGTACGTTTGATCGGCCTTCGCAGTCGGGTTAACATCAAGAGGTTTCCGGCTGACCGGCGCTGCCCGCGTGATCCGCGGGATACACCTGGACATAGTCAGGAATGACCGATACCGAACTTCACCAACTCGTCGTCGAGCGGAACAGTACCCGGATCCCCTACCGCGAAAACGCTTGCGTCCATCAGTGGTTCGAGGAGCAAGCTGCGCGCACGCCTGGCACAACCGCCGTAATTTTTCGCGGGCATCGGATGAGCTACGGCGAACTCGACGAAAAGTCCGCCCGCGTGGCTGCCCGCCTGCGCGAACTAGGCGCCGTGCCGGACTCCGTCATCGCCATTTGCGTGGAACGCTCCCTGGAAATGGTGGTGGGGCTTCTGGGGATTTTGAAATCAGGAGCAGCGTATCTTCCCCTCGATCCTGCGTTTCCGCAGGAACGGCAGCAGTTCATGCTGGCGGATTCCGGCGCCTCCATCCTGATCACACAGGATTCCTTGCTGGCTCGCCTGCCCGATTCCACTGCTCGCGTGGTAACGATCTCATCACTGTTAGAGGCACGAGCCAGCGCGCCCACGGCTCCTTCCGCCGTCGCTGGCAGTGATCTCGCCTACCTGATTTACACGTCCGGCTCTACAGGCAAGCCCAAGGGCGTGATGGTGGAACACCGCCAGGTCAGCAATTTTTTCACCGCGATGGATGCCGTCATCGGCCCCGAGCCTGGTGTCTGGCTTGCGGTCACCAGCATCTCGTTCGACATTTCAGTCCTGGAGTTGTTCTGGACGCTCGCTCGCGGCTTTACTGTAGTTCTTCAGCCCGAGAAAACGGCAGCATCCGGCGACTACTCGGTGCGGGCGCAGATCGCGGCGCACCAGGTAACTCACTTCCAATGCACGCCGTCGATGGCGCGATTACTTGCCTCCGACGGCGAAACGCTCAGCGCCTTCCGAGCGCTCAGCTACCTGATGCTCGGCGGCGAGGCTCTGCCCTCGGCGTTGGCGGCACAACTCCGGCAGTCGGTATCAGGCCGTATTTTCAATCTGTACGGCCCGACCGAAACCACCGTGTGGTCGGCCGCCCATGAGATCTTTCGTGACGAATCCCCAGTACCCATCGGCCATCCGATCGCCAACACACAGATCTATATTGTGGATGAGCAGCAGCAGCCCCTGCCGGACGGGGAGTCCGGCGAGCTGTGTATCGGTGGCGCGGGCGTGACGCGAGGATATCATCAGCGCCCCGAATTGACCGCGGCGCGCTTCCTCCCCGATCCCTTTATGGCCGGCAACCGCATGTACCGCACGGGCGATTTGGCGCGTTACCGGTCTGACGGCAATCTGGAATTTCTTGGACGAATCGATAATCAGGTCAAGATTCTTGGCTTCCGCATCGAGCCCGAAGAGATCGAAGACTGCCTCGGCCGGCATCCGAATATTCGTGCAGTGGGCGTCATCGCGCGCGAAGATGTGCCCGGCGAGAAGAACCTTGTTGCGTGGGTAGTGCCCGATCAACGTTCTATGACCGCGGGCGACGTTCGCGCCTATGCACAACGGCACCTGCCCGCCCACATGGTCCCGTCAGCCTTCGTCTTTACCGACGCGCTGCCTCTGACCCCCAATGGCAAAGTGGATCGCAAGACGCTCGCCGTCATGAAAGGGCCGACAGCAACTCTTTCCGTGGTACCAGCAGCCGAATTGCCGGATATTGTCATGCGCGTCTTCCAGGAGGCGCTCGGGGTGGAAACGTTGGACCCAACCGAGAATTTTTTCGATCTCGGTGCCAATTCCCTGACCATGGCGCAAGCCGCTATCGCCCTTCAGGAAGCGCTGCACCGGGAAGTCCCACTTACCGAACTCTTCCAATACCCTACAATTAGCGAATTATCCGCGCACTTGTCTCAGCACGCCGGGTGCTCTGCGCCCGCACGCACCAGCTCAACACGCGCGCAATCCCGCAAAGAAGCCCTCCTGGATCGCCCGACGCACCGCCGGGGCGGCGGCCGGCAGCCAATACGTCACTAGACGCGCCGAATCATCCGCCAGGGATCTAGCTCCGCATTAGCCCCGCTGGCCATTCACCAAACTGGGCGAACCCAGGCATATGGTTGATCTGCATGCATTTGCCAGATACCTTCTGTCCACAGGGCGGGCGCGTTTCTTGTCCTCCCGTGCTACTGTGTAGGCAACGAACGCCTTCCGTTCATCCGTTTCCAATTCCTCCCAGCTAAGAGGCCCCATGAACCGAAATATTCTGTACCCTTTGTCTGTCATCCTCTGCGTCGGAGGCACGCCTCAAATCGTTCATTCACAGGTAAGTTCCGGCGGCGTAGTAGCGGCTCCGGCGTCGGTGGTCGACTTCACCAATGCGGGCCAGACCATCCCGGCGCGTAAGATGGCCTCCGATCCCGCAACTTGCACGCCAGGCGAGCAGTACTTCAACACCACTTCGAATCTGCTGAAAGTCTGCACCGCGGCAAACGCCTGGACGTCGGGGTCGAGCGGTGTTTCCAGTGTTGGCCTCACCACTTCAAATAATGTGTTCAGCATCTCCGGATCACCCATCACTTCGAGCGGCACGTTCACCTTAACGCCCACGGGAACAAGTGGGGGCGTTCCTTATTTTTCGGGTCCGAACGGCATGTCTTCGTCGGCGGTACTTGGTGCAAACAGTGTAGTGGTCGGTGGCGGGGCCGGGGTGGCGCCAAAATCCACGGCTGTCACGGTCGACGCTTCGGGTAATCTCGCCACCCCAGGCAGCATCACAACGAGCAGTGGCGGCTCGGCACACGGCAAGCTCATGTTGGGTGAGCTCGGGATCAATGGCTCACAAGCCGTCGGCTGGGAGGCTCAGGATTCCATCACCAGCTCCCTTTCCCTCGTTTTTCCGAACACGAATCCGGCGTCCAACAGCGTGATGCTTTTTCCCGCCCCGGCGAGCGGTCAATCGCAGTGGAGTTGGACCCCTATACCCGGCTGCCTGGATTCAGCCGGTAATCATCTCAATTTCAATGCGGCGACTGGAGCCTTCACTTGCGGCACCACCAGCAGCGGAGCGAGCCAGTCTTCCATTACCCTGACCAATGCCGCGACCGCGGGAACGGCGGTGAATACGCTGACCAAGCTGACCGGCACACCTTCGACCGCGGTGATCAGCAGCGCAGGGGATACAGGCGGAGTGGTTGGGATAACCACGGCAGGCGCGGGAACCAGCGGGCCGGCGATTATCAGCGCGGCAGGAATTACGGCGTGCGTTTTCGATGGCTCCACAACGGCGGGCGATTACGTGCAGATCTCCGCCACCACTTCCGGAAACTGTCACGATACCGGTTCTCAGAGCTATCCAACCAGCGGCCAGGTCATCGGGCGGGCGCTTTCCACGAATGCCGCCGCCGGCACCTATAATCTCGATCTGTTTCCCGCCGAGACGAGGCCGCCCACAATGGCGGCAGCGGCCGGCATCACCGTGACTCCTTCCGGCGGGACAGTAACGATCGGTGCGGATATGTCGGTCATGGCTACACAGAAACAAGTGCAGCAAGGTGCGCCGATCTGCGCTAACGATACGGGATCAGCGGACGCATACGTCGTCACTCTCACGCCTGCTCCCACCTCGCTGACGCGTTATCTCACGGTCTGTTTTAAGGCATCGGCGGCTAACGCGACCAGCGCACCTAATATAAACGTTAACGGTCTCGGAACAAAAATCATCACCGGTGAAAGTGGGGCGGCGCTGGCCACGGGAGCCATACAGGCATCCGGATATTATTGGCTGCAGTACGATGACTCCGCAGCCAGGTTCGTGATGGTCAGCAACCCGTCCAAAATGCCGGGAGCCGGGATTGTGGCGGCACCGGATGTGCAAACTGGCGCCGGGTACACAGTGGCGGCAGGCGATTGGGGAAGGCTCGTGACATTATCGAATGCGACTGCCCAGGTTTTGGCGCTGCCGCAAGCAGGCGCGACTTTTCCGAACGGATGGTTTGTGGACGTGGAGAACACAGGCACCGGCGCCTGGACCATTACCCCTGCGACCTCTACGATCGATGGCGCGGCCACCCTGTCCCTGTCGACAAACCAGGGTGTCCGCATTTTCTCGAACGGCACAAACTACTTCACCCAGCGGGGAACCGGCGGCGCCGGAGGCAGTCTCAACCTGTCGGTGAACGGCAGTGTGGTCGCCGCCGAGCCGGGATTGAACTTCATCAGTGGAACGGGCGTTGTGCAAACCTGCGTCAACAACCCAGGCAACAATCGCGTGGACTGCACGCCGAGCCTCAATACTGCGGTGGCGCTGACTATTGCCAACGCGCAGGCCAACAAGCCGTTGTTCTGCAATTCGGCAAACGGGACTACGGCCTACACCTGCACTCTCAACGCTTCCGCTGCTCTCACCAGTTACACCGCGGGCATGTGGCTGCTGCTGGTAACCGACACCACGAGCATCAACACGCAACCATCGTTGAACGTGGACAACCTGGGCGTTGTGAGCATCACGCAATCGGATGGAATCACCGGGCCGACGGCGGGCCAAATCGCGGCCGGTAAGCCATACTGGCTTTATTACGACGGATCGGTCTTCAGGCTGCCTCCCTACGCGGGCGTCGGCACTTGTAATGGAACCACTTTCATGCGCGGCGACGGCTCCTGCGCCAACACGAATGCCCAGACCGTGGGACCGGCGCTGGCGTCCGCTGCAACCATTGCTCCAACAAGTCCCATGCACCATGTGACGGGTACCACTCAGATCACGACGATCACGGCGCCAGCCAATTTTGCGGTCAGCGGGATGGGCGGCTGCGTTGTCCTGATTCCGGACGGCGCGTGGTCCACGGCTACAACCGGCAATATCGGGCTGGCATCGACCGCGACAGTGAGCAAAGCCCTCACGATGTGTTACGACAGCGGCACGAGCAAATGGTATCCGAGCTATTAGAAACGCCGGAGACCGCAGTCCTATAGCACTACAAGTTCGCGCAACGGCACTCCTGCCCGATTGGCTTCCGTTTAACCGTTCCCTTCTTCCTTCCACATAAGCACCACTCATCCACGGTTCGTTTCCCGTAACGGGCTTAAGCCGGAGCTATTGCCCTGTTATCCGGGCTGGTCAAGTCGCTGTCGGGCGTGCCGTTGACGTGCCCGTCTATCTCTCCCTTATCCAAAGTAGTACTAGTACTTAAAGCATTGGTTCTAGGCCGTTTGTCACTCCATTTTCATTAAACACACTAGAGAAATAGGGTAATCTAGGGGCCTGAGGCTGAGACCTAGATGTCGAACGCTCAAATCGATCACGGCCAGCCACAACCACGGAGCAGTGGGTTAGGCTTCGTGCAAGAAACTGGAGGAGTTGCGGTTTGCTTTTGATTCTTACACTCGGTGTAGTATCGCTGGTTTTAACTTTCCTGTTGACCCCTCTCGTACGGGACCTCCTGGGATCCAGGTTTCTGGATCATCCGGATGGCGGGCGGAAGAAGCATGCGGTTGCGGTGCCTCGGGTCGGTGGAATCGGGATCGCTGTCGCAAGCGTGATCACCCTGGGGCTGGCATATCTTCTGCCATCCAGTTTTGCAAGCATTCTGCACCCTTTACCGATTGAACTGGTGAAGCTGGCCGGGGTAGCGTCATTGGTCTGGTTAACGGGTGTCCTGGATGACCTGCTGGGCCTGAACGCGGTGCAGAAGCTACTGGGAATTCTTGGCGCCGCAGTGCTTGCGTACCTTGCTGGTATCCGGGTGGATCTGCATCAGTTCCCGGCACTGGCCGCGTATCCCTGGTTGGGCTTTGCCGTAACCGTTATCTGGCTGGTCGGATGCGCGAACGCATTCAATCTGATCGACGGAATGGATGGACTCGCGGCTGGAGTAGGCCTGTTTGCCAGCGCCTCGATGCTGGTGGCGGCTCTGGTCCAGGGCAATATTGCGCTGGCGGTGGCGACCGTACCGCTGGTGGGCTGCCTTCTGGGCTTTCTCCGATACAACTTCAATCCGGCTTCAGTTTTTCTGGGTGACAGCGGCAGCCTGTTAATCGGCTTCCTGCTGGCGTGCTACGGAGCGATGTGGAGCCAAAAGACCGTGACGCTGGTGGCTTTGATGGCCCCAGTACTGGCCGTTTCGATTCCGTTGCTTGATGTCGTCGTGTCGATCACGCGGCGCTTCCTGCGCAATCAACCGATTTTTCAGGGAGACCGCGGTCACATCCACCACAAGCTTCTGGAGCGGGGGTTCACTCCGACCGGCGCGGTGCTGGTGATGTATGGCGTGTGCTTTTTTGCGGCGGTCTCGTCGCTGCTGGTGGGCGCCTATCACAACCAATACAGCGGCCTGATCGTGGTTCTGTTCTCGATTCCTGCGGGCGTGGGCATTCAATATCTGGGGTATGCCGAGTTTTCCAAGGCAGGGCGCCTGTTTCTGAAAGGCGGATTCCGCCGGATTATCGATGCGGAAACCCGGTTACACAACTTTGAAATGTCTCTGGCCAAGGCCGCAGACCTCGACACTTGCTGGGCAACCATTACGGAAGGTTCGAAACAATTCGGGTTTCAGGGCGTTCGCATGAACGTTGCCGGAACGGTCCTGGAAGACTGGACCGGCTGGAGCGCCAAGCCGCTCTGGCAATTGCGAATTCCCCTCAACGGAACCCAATACATCAATTTCTTCCGTGATTTCGAGGGCCACCTGGATCCGCTGATTCTGAGCGCGTTCGTCAGCTGCGTGGAACGCGGCCTCAAGGAAAATGCGATCCGGCACGCACCGGTAACGGAAACCTCGAATAAGGACCGGGACCTCGTGTATGCGGCGCGAGCGGGAGCCAGCAGGGCCCAAGCCGGCGGCTGCTAACCGAGTCAAGCTAACATTAGATCTGTCCGGTCTACGTTCATGGACCTTCCATCCGCGAGGGTCCGCCCGGCCACAGGGGTGTCCATCCGCATTCCAGAACTCGATGGTTTCGAGGCCTGGCGATTCTGCTGGTTGTGGCAGATATGTAATCACGGGGCTTTTGTGTGACGAGGCCGTTTGCACGGGCCAGGCCGCAATGGCCTGGCGCGACGCCAAAGGCAGCAGCCCGATCGACCTTTCGATCGGAATGCATCGCGCACTCTGCGCGACTGGGCAGACTCACGCAATACAGATCGAGCGAGCGCTTTGAACAGAGCCGGATTTAGACGATTTTCTGATATTATCTCCGCTGAAGAAGGGGTCACAAATTAGGATATGAAGGGTATTGTCTTGGCTGGAGGGACGGGAAGCAGACTTTCGCCGCTGACCAAAATCACCAATAAGCATCTGCTTCCGATTTACGATAAGCCGATGATCTATTACCCGCTGCAGACTCTGGTGGATGCCGGGATCGAGGAAATTCTCATTGTGACCGGAGGCAAGAACGCAGGTGACTTCCTGCGCCTGCTGGCCAACGGGAAGAATTTCGGGTTGAAACATATTCACTACACCTATCAGGAAGGCGAGGGGGGCATCGCCGATGCGCTGGCTTTGGCCGAACATTTCGCCGAGAATGACAAGGTCTGCGTGATGCTTGGCGACAACATCATTGAGAGCAGTATCCGGGAAGCAGCAGAAGCTTTTCAAAAGCAACCGTGCGGCGCTCGCATCCTACTCAAAAAAGTTGCCGACCCGGAACGCTTTGGCGTCGCGGAGATGGATGGAGACCGGATCATCCACATCGAAGAAAAGCCCCGGCAGCCCAAGTCGGATTACGCGGTCACGGGCATTTACATGTACGACTCGTCGGTGTTCGCCAAGATCAAGACACTGGTACCTTCAGGCCGCGGCGAACTCGAGATCACCGACGTCAACAACGCCTACATCCGTGAAGGCACAATGGGGTATTCGTTTTTGGAAGGCTGGTGGACGGATGCCGGGACCTTCGAGTCACTCCTGCGCGCCGGCAACCTGGTGGCGCAAAGCAAGCGTTAGGTTCAGCCGCCGCGCCGCTGCCCTGTCGAGCCGCCGAGAATAGAAGCAGATCGAGGCTTATGTTCAGGATGCGCAGCTTTTTCTCGCCGCGGAGCCTGGCAGGGACCTGCAGCGGCAGCATCTCAACACTACGAGTTTTCGGTGAAGACCCGCTTAAACCTGCGCACGGCTTCTTCGTATTCCTGCCTGGCCTGGTCCACTCTGTCGGGAGGTGCTTCGTAGTATGCCGTTGTTGCACGGCTCAGCTCAGAAAGGATTTGCTGAGATGGTAAAGCGGCGCAATCGGGATTCGCCATTGTTTCGACGTCCATAATTCACGATAATCGGTTCCGCGCCTCCGCAGTGTGACATAAAGAACAAAGATCTCCACGAAAGTACGATTACTCGCCTTCCCATAATTTTGACCTTCATACTGGCCAGCTAATTGCCATCGGACTCAGCATGCCAACCGACGCTTCGCGCTGGAGCGGGACAACTGCGGCTCCGAACGGGAAACCCAGAATCTGACGATGGCGCCCTATCCGCGTCCGCAGATGGAGAGGCCGGAGTGGTTGAGTCTGGACGGGGAATGGAGTTTCTCCATCGACAAGGATGGCCGATGGACAACGCCGGAAGAACCACCGTTCGAATCGCGCATCCGGGTGCCATTTTCTCCCGAGACTCAGGCCAGTGGAGTAGCCGATACGGGTTTTTATAGGGCCTGCTGGTATAAGCGTGAGTTCGAGGCGCCAAAGAACGAGCACCGCCGCCTGCTGCTGCACTTCGGGGCCGTCGACTATGCAGCCAAGGTGTGGTTTAACGGCAGGCTGGCTGCGGTTCACGAGGGCGGTTACACACCCTTTACAGCGGATGTGACGGAGCTGACCAGTAACGGCGGAATGCAGCAGATCGTAGTGCACGCCTTGGACGATCCGGCAGATCTGTCCAAGCCCCGCGGCAAACAGGACTGGCAATTGCATCCCCATTCCATCTGGTACCCGCGGACCACGGGCATCTGGCAGACGGTGTGGATGGAATGGGTGCCAAGGACTTACATCGCGGCCATCCGCTGGACGCCGAATCTCGAGCGATGGGAAATCGGCGTAGAGGTCTGGACGAAGGGAGATCTGCGCGACGATCTGCGTTGCGATGTACAGCTGACAGCTTCGGGCAAATTGCTTGCGGACGACTCATACGGTGTGGTCGTGGGCGAAGTGCACCGACGTATTGCGTTGTCTGACCCGGGCATCGACGATTACCGGAACGAGCTCCTGTGGAGTCCGGCTACGCCGACGCTCATCGACGCGCGAATCCGGCTGCAGACGGCGTCGGGAGAAACGGTGGATGCGGTCCAAAGTTATACAGCCATACGGCAGGTGGGCGTCCAAGGCGAAAAGTTTGTTTTGAATGGGCGCCCGTACCAACTGCGGATGGTGCTAGATCAAGGTTATTGGCCCGAAACCGGACTGACGGCTCCGGACGATGACGCGTTGCGGCGCGACGTCGAACTGGCCAAGGCCATGGGTTTTAACGGAGTCCGCAAGCATCAGAAGATCGAAACCGAGCGCTACTTGTACTGGGCGGACTGTTGCGGACTGCTGGTGTGGGAAGAGATGCCGAGCGCCTACAGGTTCACGCGAACTTCAGTGAGCCGTCTTACGCGCGAGTGGTCGGAAGCCGTCGTCCGCGATGTTAACCATCCCTGCATCGTGGCGTGGGTTCCCTTTAATGAATCGTGGGGCGTGCCCGATCTGCCCAGCAGCCCGACCCAGCGGCATTATGTGCAGGCGCTGTATCACTTCACCAAGACACTCGACCCGACCCGCCCGGTGGTGGGCAACGATGGGTGGGAAAGCGTGGCTACGGACATCGTGGGCATCCATGACTATGATGACCAGCCCGCCCGCATTGTAGCGCGCTATGGCGGTCACGATATACCCACTATGTTTAAGCGCGAGCGCCCCGGCGGCAGGCTACTGGCGCTGGATGGCAACCCGCACGATCAACCCATCATGATTACCGAATTCGGCGGGATTGCCTTCTCCCGCGAGACAGCGGGGACCTGGGGTTACTCCCGGGCGAGCAGCGTGGAAGAGTTTGCAGAGCGTTATCGGAATCTGTTACGCGCCATTCGCACCATGCCGGTGCTCGCCGGGTTCTGCTACACGCAATTTGCCGACACCTATCAGGAATCCAACGGGCTACTGTTTGCCGACCGGACGCCGAAGTTTCCGCTGGATGCGATCGCGGCCGCGACCAGCGGCCCGCAAACCCCGAAAGACGTGGAGGTGGAGTTAGAATGGCGCGAGCGCCTGATGAACCGCCAGCGCACCCAGTATCTTGTACCGCCTGAAGATCATCGCACCTCTCATGATCCCCAATAACCGGCTGTTCCGCTCTTTCTGGATGGCGGGGTTCGAGTGTTCGTGCCATATCAACTCGAACGGCACCCGGCTGGACATGGCGGCCGCCGTTCAGCACGATCGCTGCTGTGCCTCGGATTACCACCTCTTGCGAGAGGTGGGTATTCAATCGGCGCGTGACGGGGTTCGTTGGAATCTCGTGGAGCGGGGAGGCAGATACGACTGGTCGTCATGGATCCCGATGCTGGAAGCCGCGCGAGAAGAGAAGGTGCAGGTGATCTGGGACCTGTTTCACTACGGCTGGCCGGACGATCTTGACATTTTTTCGAGAACATTTATTGACCGGTTTGCGCGATTTTGCGGCGCAGCAGCGCAGGTTTTTCGCGATCATTCGGACGAAATTGCATTCTATTCACCGATGAATGAGATCTCCTTCTTCGCGTGGGCGGCTTGCCGGGATCTGATGTACCCATACGCCGAGGGAAGGGACGGCGAACTGAAGCGGCAATGCGTACAGGCCGCCATCGCCGCGATCGAGAGCATTCGGGCTGTCGATCCGGATGCCCGTTTCGTATCGCCGGAGCCGCTGATTCATAATGTTCCACCCGCAGGGGAGCCCTGGAATACGGGGCCGGCGCTGGCGCATCGAAACAGCCAGTTCGAAGCCTGGGATCTGCTGACCGGCCGCATCGAGCCAAAACTCGGGGGCGCCGAGAAGTATCTGGACATCGTGGGCGTGAATTTTTACGCTGCCAACGAGTGGGAGGTTCCGGGAGGCAGAAAACTCGACTGGGACGCTGGCTCGAGCGATCCCCGCTGGTTACCGCTTCATCGCTTGCTCGCCGAGGTTGCCAGGCGATATCAGCGGCCTTTGTTCATCGCGGAGACCAGCCATTACGGAATCGGCCGGGCCCCATGGCTTGACGAAGTTGCCGCTGAGGTTCGCATCGCCCTGGACCAGGGGACGCGCTTGGAAGGTGTTTGTCTCTATCCGATCCTGGACCGTTATGACTGGGAAGACAGCACGCACTGGCACAACTGCGGTCTCTGGGACCTGGTTTTGGACGACTCGGGTAATTACCGTCGCCTGTTGAACGATACGTACGCGCGCTCTTTGTGCGCCGCCCAAAAGCTGGTGAATGGCGCATAGCTAAGAGCGCCTTGCAGACGGGTGTTGTCGGCGGGTCCGGCGCCCAGCGGGTATGGATCAACCGGCACAATGGTCACCCGCCTGCACCCCGCGAGATCCAAGAAGCGCAATCTTCATAGCCATACGGGCGACGAATGGACACGAACATACCTATCATCACGTTTTCGCATTTACGCTGGGACTTCGTTTATCAGAGACCTCAACACATACTGTCCCGGATGGGAAGAACTCATCCGGTGTATTTCATCGAGGAACCTGTTCGGGACGCTGCTCCAGCCCGATGGCAGCTTTCCGAGCCCGTTCCGGGCGTGACGGTCTGCCGGCCTGTTACTCCCTGCATGCAATCCGGATTTCACGATGAGCAGCTTCCCTTCCTCAAGGCTCTCATCGCGCAGATGCTCGAGGAGAACCACATAACGGAATACCTTCTGTGGTTCTACACACCGATGGCCCTGCCGATGACGGACGACCTGACACCCAAGGCGGTTGTCTACGACTGCATGGATGAACTCTCCGCCTTCTGGGGCGCACCTCCTGAACTGATGGAGCGCGAGCAGGCATTGCTCGAGCGGGCCGACCTGGTATTTACCGGAGGCCCCAGCCTGCACCGCGCCAAGCAGGATCGCCATCGAGCCGTTCACTGTTTTCCGAGCAGTGTCGATGCGCCTCACTTCTCCAAGGCCAGGAACGTATCTGAGCCGCCGGACCAAACCGGGCTAGCCCACCCCCGGTTGGGTTTTTTTGGCGTTCTCGACGAGCGGATGGATTGGAGACTGTTGCAAAGCCTTGCCGCAGCTCATGCGGAGTGGCAGATCGTCATGGTCGGTCCAGTGGCAAAAATCGATCCGGAGACGTTGCCGCAAGCTCCCAATATGCATTACCTGGGAAAGCGACAATACGCGGAGCTACCCGCTTACTTGAGCGGCTGGGACGTGTGTCTGCTGCCATTCGCGCGCAATCGCTCCACGCAATTCATTAGCCCGACTAAAACGCTGGAATATATGGCCGCAGAAAAAATGATCGTCAGTACCCCGGTAACCGATGTAGTGGAGCCGTACGGGCATATCGCTTACGTGGGAGCGACGACAGAGGAGTTCATCGCCGGGTGCGAAAAGGCTGTTTCGGTTGGGCGCGAAGAACGAAACGCCAGGGTCCGGTCGATGCGCGAGGTTTTGAGTCGAACATCCTGGGATGCCACGGCAGCGGCCATGCAAAAGCTTATAGAGCCACTACTCACTCCGGCACGCGAGCGCCCGATCGGAAGCAAGGCTCATACAATTGTGATCGGCGCCGGTCCAACGGGTCTGAGCGCCGCTTATCACGGTGACCCGGATACCATACTGATCGAACAGAACGACCGCGTGGGTGGATGGTGCCGCTCCATCGACGCCGCTGGCTTTACGTTCGACTATGCCGGCCACATCATGTTCTCGGACGACCGCTATGTGCAACAGCTGTACCAAATGCTGCTCGGCGACAACGTGCACTGGCAGGATCGTGAGGCATGGATTTACAGCAAGAAGGTCTTCACGCGCTATCCATTTCAAGGCTCGCTCTACGGGTTGCCGCCAGAAATCATCCGCGAGTGTATTATGGGCGCGATCGAGGCGCGCTTTGGACCGCTGAAACCGCCGAAGAGCGCTCGCAAAACCAACGGGCATGCCTCCACGAACGGCGTGAACGGAAGTCACGGAAGCAACGGCCTCGCCAAAGAGTTGAAGGACTGTTGCGCGGACGGTGTGCTGGAAGCTTCCACCCCGCTGTTAGAAAAATCGGAGAGTAACGCCTGCGCTCCACCGCCCAGGAATTTCGAGGAATTTATCTATAGGGTGTGGGGCGCCGGTATTGCCAGGCATTTCGCCATTCCGTACAACCGCAAGTTGTGGGCGGTGCCTCTCAGTGAAATGGAAACATCCTGGCTCGGCGGACGGGTGCCGATGCCGGACATCGAAGAAATGATTGAAGGCGCACTTTCACCATCTGCCAAGCCGATGGGGCCCAATGCACGTTTCGGGTATCCGTTGCGAGGAGGATTCCAGGCGCTGATGGATGGCTGGGTGCCTCACTTAAAAGGCGAACTGCGTCTCCAGAGCCGTGTCAAGCAGGTGGTACCATCGCGTCACATCGTAATCCTCAGCAACGGCGAGACGTTGCGATACAACTATTTGGTCAGCACCATGCCCCTACCGGTCTTAATACGCCAGATAGGCGACGAAGCGCCGGCCGCGATTCGGGCAGCAGCCGCGCGCCTGCGGCATGTGTCGGTGCGATGTGTGCACATTGGTGTCGGCCGCGAGCACCTCACCGACAAACATTGGATCTACTATCCCGAAGACACGGTCTTTCATCGCATTTTCGTGCAGGGCAATGCGAGCCCGTACTGCAATCCGCCGGGTGGATTCGGACTTACCTGTGAGATCACTTATTCCCCCGATAAGCCGCTACCGTGCACGGGAGAAGATCTGGAACGGCTGTGCGTCTCTGACTGCCGCAGGGTCGGCCTATTCGGTCCGGATGATCCGGTTCTGGTAACGGCCCAATGCGATCTGCCGCATGCCTATGTGATTTACGACCATGCGCGAGCCGACTCCGTCCGGCTGGTCCGCCAATGGCTGGAAGAAAGGGACATTATTTTGGCGGGCCGGTACAGCGAATGGGAGTATTACAATTCCGACCATGCTTTCCTGGCAGGGAAGCGGGCAGCGGAACGCATCCAGTCACGAGAAGCGGCCAGCCTGCAGATACAGATGCAACAGCTGGAGCAAGGGTATCAGGAGCAAATGCAACGGTAGCAGCCGAGCGGGGGTTGGCGGCGCTGCTTCCCAACAGGATGTCTGAACTGAAGCCGGCTGGTGGAAGCCGGCGTGCTCGCCTTTGTGCTGTAACAAAAACAAGAGGTGGACAATGAAGGAGAAAACGTTAGAAGAGGTCCTGTACGAACTGGTCCAGGATCTTTACGATGCCGAAAAACAGATCGTGCGGGCCTTGCCGAAAATGGCGAAAGCCGCGGCATCCGAACAGTTGAGGGAAGCCTTCCAGGAACATCTGGAGGAAACCAAGGAGCAGGTAAACCGCATTGAGCAGGTGTTCGAAGCTCTAGGACAGAAAGCCAAGTCCAAGAAATGCGAAGGTATGCGCGGGCTGCTGGAAGAGGGGCAAGAGGTCATGAGCAGCTTCCCAGAATCGGCGGCTCGCGACGCGGCTCTCATCGCCGCAGCGCAAAAGGTGGAGCACTACGAAATGGCAGGGTATGGCAGCGCCAGGACCTTCGCGAAACTTCTAGACCGGAACGAAGCTGCCGATCTGTTGGAAGAAACCTTAAATGAGGAGAAAGCGGCAGACGAGAAGCTGACAGGCGTGGCCGAATCGACCGTTAATGAGCATGGCGGGGAAGAGGAAGCAGAAGAAGGCGATGAGGAGCAATCCAGCTCAAGGAGTAGGACGGGCGCACGAAGACGAGCTGCCGGGTAACGGTAGGGCAATCGAGAGCCGGAGGCATTAGTTAGCTTCGACAGTGGACGGGTTCGTGAATCCCTGGGCACTCGAATCGCCAAGGTAAACGATCATCCGAACTTTGTCGAGTGCTCCCCGGGCTGGAGCGGCCGTAACCGCGCATCGGACCTGTAAAATCAGTGAGGCCCGCGTCGCGGTTACGGGTTCTCCCAATCGTCTGGCCTTGGTTGTTTTCCGCAATTCGCCACGGCGCTGATTTATCCTCTGCCCTGCGGCAAATCAAACCGACAGGAGCCGGTTAAAGAACGAACGGTAACGGCGCAGTGTCATGCGGAAGTTCTCCGTGGAAACATTGTCGCCACCACCCCAGTCCTGCTCCATGCGCGTTCGCGCCTCCGTAAACGTTTCGGAGAGGCGCCTGATGGTTTGGTCTACCAGGGCATCGGCTTCCTGTACCGCCTTCCGGGGTTCATCGACGAAGCTGGCCTGAATCTTGTCCCACCGCGACTGAAGCTCGTGGGCCTCGCCCGCCGGTAGGAGTTCCATGCGTTCTTCTGATTGGCTTGTCACAGCGTCCCGTCGCTCGTTCTGCTCCGGTGGTTCGGTTTGCATCGCCGTTCCGCCTGGTCCGCGACGCACTTCAGGATCATTCTCTGGTTCGTTTGCACCCAGAACGATATTGGATTTACGTTCCATCATCCTTTCACCTCCTCGGACTTTTTAGTTGATCTGCCCAATAGCTCCTCGAACAGTTCGCGGTAGTGCACCATCGCAGCTCGCAGGTCCTCGGTGTTCGCCGAGCCATTCTCGCGCCGCGCCGCAATTACGCAAGCCTTCCGGTAATGTCCGACCACGTGAGGGTGATCCACAGAAAGATCGTCCGCATTCTGCTCGAATTCTTCACTCACGGGATATCCGCGAGCGCGCATCAGATCAGTGACTAAGGTGTGCGCTTGCGTGACGGCTTGCTTGGGCTCGTCCACAAAACGTGTTTGCGCCGCATGCCACGCTTCGGCGAACCGTTGCTTTTCATTCTCTGGAATCGCATGCACGGGAAACTTCCGCACGCGTTTCGCCCGGCGTTCCAGTTCCGCTTCCGCTGCTTTTTTGTTGCCGTACTGCACAACCGTGCGGTCGTACTCCGGCCCGAAGCGGCTGTGCAGGGTTTCACTTCGCTGGCGACGGTAATAATAGAGCATCGCCCCGGCAATCAAAAGGATCAGAACCACGAGAAGAATCTCTACAGCTGTATTCATTCCGAAATCTCCTGATTCACTGTCAGTTGTACTGCAGTTCTCCCGCCAAAGCTGCTGGAGCCGGGGGAAACTTGAGTTCGCGAATCGCACCGGCCAGGGCATACGCGCGGGCGGCAATCCGGGGTGATTCAAGATGTTTCCGGGTGCGCATATTTTGCCGCAGACGCGCCGCTTTGTTCAGTAGTTGGAAAACTCACGGAGCGTACTTAGTGTTTGCCACTGACCGTCGAACAGTCTCGTCCGCCCGGTCCGAGTGCAAAGCGGCGCTCCATGGGAAGAGGATCGCGAATCCTGCCAACCAAGCTCGCTCTGATTCTGCGTTTTCGTCACGGGTGTGCGGGAGACCACGAAATCCCACAATTCGCACCCCTTTTACGAGCAGCGCAAATGCCGTACCGATGCGGTTTTCTGCACAATTCTTGACGAGCAAAGACTTTGCTTCATATGCCTTGACTAGTATATGCCTTGTACGGTATATCAAGCGTATGGAATCTGTCTTCGAAGTCATCGCCGAGCCAAATCGTCGAGCGATATTGAGCCTGCTCGTCGCTTCGCAACGATCCGTCGGCGAGATCGAGCGGCAGCTTCGTATGCCGCAGACCACGGTGTCCAAGCACTTACGGGTGCTGCGCGACGCCGGCTTCGTCCAATCCACTGTGGACGCCCAGCGCCGGCTTTACCGATTGAGGCCGGAACCGCTTCAGGAAATCGATACCTGGCTGGCTCCCTTCCGCCGCTTCTGGTCTGCTCACGTGGATGCTCTCGAGCGCCACCTTGACCGTATGGAGCAAACAGCGCCAGCGAGAAGGAAAGCAAAGTCTAAGTGAAAACGCGAGTCGTGAAAACCGCCGGCAACATAGGAGAAATATCGTGAAAATCAAACTAACCAGCGTGTATGTGGACGATCAGGAGAAGGCCCTGCACTTCTACACCGAGGTGCTCGGCTTTGCCAAGAAGACGGATTTCAGCCAGGGGCCGTATCGGTGGCTCACGGTTGCTTCACCTGAGGACTTGGACGGCACGGAGCTGCAGCTCGCGCTCAACAACAATCCCACTGCCAAGTCCTACCAGGAGGCCATGTTTCAACAAGGCCAGCCCGCGGCCATGTTCTTTACCGACGACCTGCAAGCCGATTACGATCGCATGAAGGCGCGCGGAGCCGAGTTCACTATGGCTCCGAAAGACGTAACGGCCTCCAGGATCGCTATGCTGAACGACACCTGCGGCAACCTCATCCAGGTCACGCAGCTCATGAAGTGGTAACGGCTTCGGCTAGTGGCGTGATGGCGTGCCGGCAAAAAAGGAAAAGGTATTTATGACCAACCGCGAACAGTACGACCCGGGTCCTGCCCGCGCCGCGCGAGTGCAAAAGGACGGACAGAGGTGGACGCTCATTCTGGTCAGAGAACTGCGCCACGCACCGGAAAAAGTCTGGCAGGCGCTTACCGACCCCGTACATCTACGCGAGTGGGCTCCCTTTGTGGTGGATGCGAGTCTGGACACGGTGGGAACGGTGAATCTCACCTGGGTGGGCAGGCCGCAGCAGCCTCTGGAAACACAAGTCACTCGGGCAGAGGCTCCCAGGCTGCTTGAGTATGGCGATATGAGATGGGAACTTGAAGCGGTAGCTGGCGGAACACGCCTTACGCTGTGGCACAGCATTGATCGCCGTTTCATCGCATGGGGGGCTGCGGGCTGGCACATCTGTTTCGACATGCTCGACCTGCTGTTGAGCGGAACTCCTACTGGCTGCGTTGCCGGAGTGGATGCCATGAAGTTAAGCGGCTGGCAGCGCCTCACCGCAGAGTACGGGGCGCAGTTTGGCGTTGAGACGCCCAACTGGTCGCCGCCGCCGGCTGCCAAAGAGTCCAGGAGATCCAGTCAATGAACGGCAGCACGCAGCGTGCAATTTTCCGGTGGATTCACATCATCTTTGGCATTCCGATCATCGGCTACATTTACAGTCCTTTCGAAGAGATTCCAAGTATGCGTACATAACCCGGTTTGTTTTCGTTCCCATACTCCTGCTTTCCGGATTATGGATGTGGAAGGGCCACCTCGTCCGCCGGCTATTTCAAAAGAGCGCAGTTGAGCGCAACTAACCGGGGCAAAACCCAAGCATTGCCGGGGCCTTTTACCTGAGCAGCGCGTTGCGTAATTCGAAGAGCGGTCGCCCTGGGCGATTTCGAGCTGAATCGGGAGCCTCTGGTTGATCGTGGGAGCGGCTGGAATGGACCTCCTCCGGCCCGATATTTCCATCAGTATCCGAAAGATACCAGGCGTCTGTTTACGTTCATACCTATAATGCTTGAAAAGCCCGGCCTCAACTCCCGTTGTTGACCCCTTTAGACGGCAGAACGATGCTGGAACACCGAGAGGCCGGGCGCAACACCCTCGGTTCTCCTTCTGCATGAACAGCTAAGGCCAGGCATTCGCCAACGGTTTCCGCGAGCCCGTTTTCCTTTCATTTTCAAGCGCTCAGCCCGGATAATAACCTCTGTTAATACCGCTTGGATGCTATGATGCGGCCATGGAACCTTTCGCGCTTCTGCTCGTGATGGACTACGGCGCTAATGGAATTTTCGAAACCGTCAGCGCTATTAATGTTCTGCTTTTCGGAGTATTCGTCGCGGCCGTCGTAGCGGCGGTGATGCTCTTCAGCATGAATAAGAAATTCCGTAGCATGAGCCGAGACCTCAAGAACATCGCGGGCATGATGGAACGGGAAACCACCAAATCTACCGCAGGCGATTAAGCATCCAACCCGCGGTCCGGGCATTTTTGTATGGGAGAATCCGAGGCCCGGCGCCTTGGCCGCAAGCGGCCAAACCACTTTGCGGTACACTAATTCCGTGCGCCTCCTGGTCGGGCTGTTTTGCGTCGCGGCGACGGCATCCGCTCAGAAAACTTCCTTCTCCGATCGCGTGTATCCGGTGCTGCAGAGCGCCGGGTGCCCGGCTTGCCACAACGCGAACGGAGTGGCATCTGCTACTCGCCTGCATTTTCCGGAAGGCGAGCCGCCTGCCGGCCGCATCGAAGCGTTCGGAAAATCACTCGTCAAACTCGTCGATCAGAAGCAACCGCAGAATTCGCTGCTCCTCCAAAAACCAACCCTCCGCGTTCCTCATACTGGGGGCGAGCGCATCAAGCCCGGCAGCCCGGAAGAGGATGTGCTCAAGGCATGGATTCAGCAATTGGCCTCGCTTTCCGGGGATGAACTGGCCGCAGCGCTCCATTACACCGAAACGGATACAGGACTCACTGCCGGGGCGCCCGAGGCTGTTTTACGCCGGCTGACGAACAGTCAATACAACAACACCGTTCGTGATCTTTTGGGCGACCAGACCGCGCCCGCCAATCAGTTTCCGCCCGAAGATTTTGTTAACGGGTTCAAAGATCAATACGATGCCCAGAGCCTGTCTCCCCTGCTCGCCGAGGCGTACAGCACAGCGGCGGAGAAACTGGCACGCAACGCGTTTCGCAATGGCGACCAACATAATTTGATTCCCTGTAAGCCATCCGTCTCCTGCCGGGAACAGTTTGTTCGAAGCTTTGGCGCCAAGGCGTTTCGCCGGCCACTGGAGCGCGATGAGGTCGGGCGCTATACGAAGTTGTTCGCGCGGGAAAAGGATTTCTTCGCTGGGGCGCGGCTGGTGACCGAAGCCATGCTGCAATCGCCGAACTTCCTGTTCCGGCTCGATCAGACGCCCAACGCCAAATGGAAGCCCTACGCTACCGCCAGCCGCCTTTCCTACACGTTGTGGGATACCATGCCGGACGCCGACGTGATGGCGGCGGCCGCGCGAGGCGAGCTCTCCACGCCGTCCGGGGTTGAAAAGGCCGCTCGGCGCATGCTCGACGACGCACGAGCACACCACGCGCTCGATGAGTTCGTCTCCCAGTGGCTGCGCTTTGATCGCATTCTGACCAGCAGCCGCGACCGGCGGCGCTATGCCAAATTCAGCCGCGAAACCGCCATTGCCATGACGGAGGAGGCCCGGCAATTCGTCGCCGATCTGGTCTGGAATGATCGCAACTTTATGGAGGCTTTTACCGCGGACTACGGCTTCCCGAATGCAGACCTGGCCGCCATCTATGGCGTGCCCGCACCGGCCGAAGAGTTCGCGAAGGTGAGCTTTCCGGCCGAGTCGGAGCGTGCCGGGCTGCTGGGGCAAACTCTGTTTCTCGCGTTATCGGCCAAGCCGGATGACACCTCCATTACCGGCCGCGGGCTCTTCGTACGCGAGCAGTTCCTCTGCCAGCATGTGCCTCCCCCTCCCGCCGGGGTGAACACCAACCTGGCGCCCTCGACCGAAGCGCATCCGCAAACCAATCGGGAGAGGATGAGCGATCACGCCGCTAATCAATTCTGTGCCACTTGCCATAACTTGATCGATCCCATAGGCGTCGGCCTGGAGAAATTTGACGCTGTGGGCGCGCGCCGCGACAAATATGAGTTGCTGTTTGCCCGCGGCTATCACGGAGACGGGGGCGGCAGGCGGCAGCCGCCAAAGAAGGTCGAGCTTCCCATGGATACCAAGGGGTTCGTGGCTGGAATTCCGAACTCGAATTTCTCCTCGCCGCGCGAGCTGGGCCTGCTTCTTTCCAAGACTCCGCAATGCCAGGAATGCATGGTGAAGCAATATTTCCGTTACTCCGCCGGCCGCATGGAGACGCCGGCAGATCACGCCCTGATCAGCCGCGTGCTGGACGATTTTCGCGATTCGCAGTTTCGCTTCAAAGAACTTATAATTTCGTTAGTGCGCAACCGCGAGGCGGCGGGCGCGGAAGAAAATAACCATGTCGCAAGTAATTACCAAACGCACTAGGATTTCACGCCGGAGACTGCTGCGCGGATTGACCGTATCGGGCGGTGCCTGGATCGGCTTGCCTCCCCTGGTGGCGATGTTCAACTCCACCGGCACTGCCTACGCCGCTGAGACCGCCGCCGGCAACGCGGCCGAAACTCCCATCGAGAGCCGCTTTGTTCTGTGGTTCAACGGCAACGGCATTCCGGAGCGTTACTGGATCCCCGCCGAAACCGGCGCTAACTACACGCTGACTCCTTGTCTCGCGCCTCTCGCGCCCTTCCGCAACGATATTCATGTGATTACCGGGCTGGATAATTTCGCGGCCGGACTCCCCGGCCCCGGTAACGGCCATCACAACTCCATGAGCGGTTTGATGACCTGTACGCGCTTCACCGGCCGCGGCGCCGGCGGGCCATCGATCGACCAGGCTATCGCCACAAAAATCGGCGGCGAGTCGAGATTCCGTTCTTTACAGATCGGTGTGGCGCAGGAATCGTTTGGCGAAAGCATTCAGCGCAACATGAGCTGGTCGGGCTTCGATCGCGCCCTGCCTCCTGAAATGTTGCCGGACCGGTTGTTTGATCGCCTCTTCGGGCGTCGCGAAGAGGGCTGGATTAATCGGAAGCGGAGCATCCTGGACGTGGTAATGGAAGATGCCGCGGCGCTGAAGAAGGAACTGCCCAAGGACGACCAGTCGCGCGTCGACGAGCATCTTGCTTCGGTGCGCGATGTGGAGCGGGCCATCACCAGTCTTCCGCCCGAATACCGGCGCATTGATCCCCCGGAGTACGAAGACATGAAGGACTGGCCTCGCATCGCCAAGTTACAAAGCGAACTGCTGGCCAACGCTCTCATCACCCGGCAAACTCGAGTGGCGTCCTACATGCTTACCAAGTGCCAGAGCATTTGCCGGTTCCCCTGGCTTGGTCTCACCGCCGCCCGGCATCACGATTACACTCATGCTGACGGAAGAGCACCCGGCGCGGACGGCATCGAAGGCCAGCGCATCATGCGAGACATCTGCCGCTGGCACATCGAAGAATTTGCTTATCTGCTTGGCCGCCTGAAAAGCACGCCTGAAGGCGCGAGCAATCTCCTGGATCACTGCTGCCTCGTCTACGTCCACGAACACGCGGAAGCGAATCCCCACAAGAACAACGGGCTGGGATTGATTCTTGCCGGCCACACGGGCCGCCTGGCCACGGGCATGCACACGGAAACCACCGGCACCGTCGGCGACCTTTATGTGACCCTGGCGGATGAGGTCATGCGCGCCGGCATTGGAACCTTCCCCACGTTCAATCGCAAAATGACGGAAGTGCTGGTCTAGCGCTCGTCGTCTTCGGCTTTCTTCTCGCCCTTATCGGCCAGACCCGTTACAATTTTGCAGTCACGCTTGGCCCGCCGAAGTGCGGCAACTCCCTTTGGCGTGAATGCAGTGCCCGTAATATCGATCTGGTGCAGCGAACGGAAGGACGCCAGTACGGGCACGGCTTCGTCGCCGGTCCGCTTGCAACCCTGCAAATCAATTTGTTCGAGCTGCGGCAGTTCCTTCAGCCGCTCCAGGCCTCGCGCGGAAACCAGCGTGCCGTTCAGCGTAAGCCTTCGCAGATTTTTCAGCGTGCCGATCGCGTCAAGACCCGTATCACTCAAGCTCACCGACCACAGCCCAGAATCCGTCCTTTGCGCTCCGCTGACGTCCAGGTATTTCAACCCGGGTAACTGGCGCAGCGGTTGCAGGCCGTTGTCCGTTAGCTTGTTGCCGCCAATCGACAACTCCGTCAGATGCGGCAGCGAGGTGATCAAGTCCAGGCCCACGTCCGTAATCTGTGCATAACCGATGTCCAGCGATTCGAGCGAGGTGACGGCGGACAGGTGCTGCAGCGTGGCGTCGGTGACCTTGGTCCCGCGAACATTGATGCGCTTCAGATGCTTCCACTCTTTCACCGTGGAAAGCCCCGCGTCCGTGATCAGCTCGGCGTAACACAGGTTCAAATCGGCGATCGCAGGCGCGTTCTTCAGTTGTTGCAATCCGTGATCACTGATGCGCGTCAGGGAAAGATCCAGAGTTTCGAGTGCCGGCAGCGCGGCCAAAGCCGCCAGGTCCGAATCCGTCACCCAGCTTGCCCTTAAATCGACCGCGAGGATCCGGCCGCGCGCGTCCAGCTTGACCGCGCCGCCGGCCGCGGTAATCCAACCGGAAGGATCCGCTGCCGCATACAACGTCGAGCCGAGAAGAACCAGCGCAGCCAGCCGCATCTCAGCCCCTACCCCGCCGCGCCGGTAACGCCGAATCCCGGTCGAATACGATGGCGCAGCCGGGAAGCGCTGCTTTCAACTGAGCCAGCCCCTTTTCCGTCACCAGCGTGTGATACAGATTGAGCTTCCTCAAACCCGACATTGACTTGAGATCCTGCACTCCGGCATCCGTTACCTTGGCCATGTTCAGATGGAGTTCCCGTAGCTGAGGCAGAGACTTCAGCGCGTCCACGGCCTTATCGCTGACATTGGTGTAATCGAGGTTGAGTACTTGGAGTCCCTTGAGGCTTGCCAAAATCACGGCGTCATCATCACTCGTGGCCGTACGAGCCAGATCCAGGCGCTCCAGCTTCTCCAGCCCGCGCAGGCTCTCCAGCCCCTTACTGGTGCAGCGGCAACTGATCAGGCCCAACTCCCGCAAACCAGGCATCGCCGCCAGAAGCTTCAGACCCTCGTCGCCCGCATCGGTGCCATTCAATTCCAGCACCTCCAGATTTGTCAGTTTCGCCAGTTGCGTCAGTCCCCGGTCGCTTACGTCGGTATAGCTCAAGACCAGCCGCTTAAGCCCGGTCATTTGAGTGAGGTACGGCAGTCCATCGTCAGTCAAAGGGGATCCCGCCAGATCAAGATCCGTGAGCGGCGTGAGTCCGGTCAGACTCTTCAACCCGGCGCCCAGGATCAGCGTGCCACCCAGTCTCAAGCTGCGGAGCTGCTGCATGCCCGCAAGACTGGCCAGGCCCACATCTGAGACCGTGGTGTTATTTAGCCCCAGTTCTTTGAGTGCCACGAGCGGTTTCAAAGCCTGCAGCCCCAGATCACTGATCTGTGTGCCGCCTAAATCGAGTCTGTCAAGAGAAGTCAAGCCGTTCAGGTAACCGAGTTGCGAATCCGTGATCTGCGTGGCAGCGAGCGAAATGGCGGCCAGCTTCCCATTGGCCATATCTGCCTTGCCTCCCATGACCCGTATCCAGGCCGCGATTTCCTGATCGCTGTGCCCGGCAGGTTTCGCAGCTCCCTGCGCCTGTTGTTCCGGCGCCCCTCCGGCGAACTCTATTTCGCAATGCGGCACGGCCGCTCGCAGCGCTTCCACGCCAGCACCGGTTACGCGGCTATAGCGCACGTCCAACGCCACAAGTTCCTTCAGCGGGCTAAGCTTTGCCAAGCCGGCGTTGGTGACGTGGCTGCGATACAGATTCAGCTCTCGCAGATGCTTCATGCCCGCCAGTGAGTCCAGCCCCGCATCCGTGATCTCCGCTCCCAGCAGGTTTAGTTTCCGCAGATGTGTCAGGCCACGCACAGAATCAAGCCCGCGATCCGTGACTCTAACCCCGTACAGGTCCAGCTCCTCGAGCTGGGTCAACCCGCTGACGTGTTTCAGTCCATCGTCAGAAATTGCCGTATTGCGCAAATAAAGACGCTTGAGCCCCGGCAGGGAGTCGAGCGTGTTCATTCCCTCATCCACAAATGACGAGTCATTCAGGTCGAGCGATTCGAGATGCACGAACGCGGCAAGGTCCGGCTTCTTCACGCGGGATTGCGCCAGGCGCAGATCGCGCAGCCGGGTGAGTCCGGTGAGCAGGGCCACGCCCTTATCGTTTACGTTATAGGTAGGAAGGAAATGAAGGCTGAAATACAGCCGCTCCAGGTTCTTCAGTCCCGCCAAAGACTTCAGGGCCTCGTTGGCGTCAAGCGGGCTGTCGGATTGCGGCGTCCAAGTTGGACCGGGAAGGTACAGCTCCCGCAGCTCGATAAGGCTGCCAACCTTCTCCAGATCCTTAGGATCGAGCAGCGTCCCTACCAGATCAAGCGCTTGGATCCGAACATCCCCAGCCGGCAACTGCGCAAGGTCATTGATTGGCGTGCTCGCGCCGTGCAGAGTGACCCGCCCGCCCAGCCGGATGGCCCACTCGGCTACCTCGCGCTCACTCGCAGCCGCGGCGAAGAGCGTACCCGCCATCAGGCCGCAGAAGACACCAAAAGACACTCCCCTCATCGCCGAAAGCACTCCCAAATCATATCGCGAAGGGAGTTCCCGGATGTTACTGCGGCAACCCGCCGTTTGCGATGTTCACGCGCATCGTGATGGAGCCGATTTCCTGGCCCCCCGACTCAGCCCGCCAGACCACCGTCTGCCAGGCCGGTTCCTTAGCCGATGGCGAAGCCAGCACCGTCTGCACCGTGTAGGTATCGTGAGCTTCCACAGGGAAAACCGCTTGTCCGTCAACGACGTTCCAGCCTTTCGGCACCGTGGCCTGCAGCGTCACTTCGTGAGCCGCACCTGTTGCGTTGTGAATGAGCACCGGCAAGTGGAGCTGCTCGCCCGGTGCGATAGCCACCTCGAGCCCCGGCAGCAGATCCGCCAGGTGATCCAGCCCGTGCGCCTTCCAGAATTCGTGATAAAAGCTCCACGGTCCTCCAAGCTCGATCGAAAGCCCGTGCTGTTCAGCCGGCTGGTAGGTGCGGGTCCCGGCGAACGGCACTGCTCCCGCCGTGATGCCCTCGAAAATGTCTCCGGTCACCGGCGCTTTTACCAGCGACTTGCCGAGCACCAACAATTGCGGCGGAAGAAAATCTTTGAAATCGCCTTTAGCCAGGGCTTCTTTGGCCACTTGTCCGGAATCGCCTTGCGTCAAATGAAAACTCATTTCTTCTGCGGCGAGGCGATAATACGGCACACTTCGCGATGGCGACGTCTCCGTGGTCGCATATTTCGGCCCTTTGCCCTCCAGGAAATCCGTGTGCGACGCATCGGAGAAGTAGTACAGCTTCTTCGGCTGCCACACGTGCAGTCCTTCGGTCAGGTTGGAAATGCTCTGCCGGTTGCGCGGCGCCGCAATCTGCTCAGGAAACGCCGTGGGGTTGCCCGCCATGTCGAACGCTTCCGTCGCGATGACTCCGGCGGCCTGATGGTCTCCGTGATTCTCTCCCGCCACGTAGAGCGGAAGCCACGTCAGGATCACCTCCGGCCGCGTCAGCCGTACCAGGCGCACGGCCTGCGCCAGAGCCGCGCCATGATTCCAGGTTTCCAGCGACCGAAGCACATCTTGTCCCGGTGTGTCCGGTCCGCCAAGAAACCAAACGCTCAGCACGCCGAAATGCGCCAGCGCGCGCCGTGCTTCGATCTCGCGTTCCGCACCCAAAGCGGCGGCCTGCTCATTCCCCATGGAGTTGCCCCCGCCGTCGCCTCGCGTACCGAATATCACGGCCACCTTCCGGTGCTCTTCGTAAATGGCCTTGGCTAAATAGCCGCCGATCTCGGTCTCATCGTCGGGATGCGCCACCACCACCAGAATGTCCACCTTGAATCGCTCGTCCGGTGGAAAAGCGGGCGGGGCTTTGGGTAGCTCTGCCGCAAGCGCGCCTGCACAGGCGCACCACACACTAAGAAGTCGTCGCATAAAACTCATTCGCCGGATTCTACCCCTTCAGAACCGGAAATGCAGCGCAAGCTGCATCTGCCGCATCGGATTGGCGGTCGACGTGATCTGCCCCGCCCCGCCCACATCCACCGTAGTACCCGGCAGGCCCAGGTTCACATGATTAAAGGCGTTGAAATTCTCCCAGCGGAACTCCAGCGTCTTGTTTTCCACGATCATGAAATCCTTGGAAAGCGACAGATTAAAAACGTACAAAGCGGGACCGCGCAATGAGCCCTTGGAGGCTGTGCCGTCGCGAAACGGCTGCTGCGGCGCGGTGTATGCAGCCGGGTTGAACCACAAATCCGCAGTGGGATTGGAAACATGCGGGTTGCCGATGATGTCAGGCCGCACGCTGTTGAAGTCTGAATTCAGCAGCGGTGCATTGGAAATACCCGGCGAGAAGGCAACGCCCGAGTACAGCGTTGTAATGCCGCTGAGCCGCCATCCTCCGGCCACAGCGTCCATGGCTCTGGTCGTATTTGTCAGATATTTTCTGCCCTTCCCAAAGGGCAGGTCCCAGTTATTCAAGAGCGTAACCGCGTGGGTTCTGTCGAAGCTGGCGGGCCCGTGGTTATTCCGCACGTTGTAGTTATTGTCGAAACCGTAGCCGCCTTCTCCGTTGTCCATGGCTTTCGACCACGTGTAGGTCAGAAGGAAGTCCAGCCCGTGCGACACGCGCTTCTCGAGCTTCATCTGCAAGCTGTTGTAGCCCGAGTTGTCGCAATTGCAAACATCGTAAATCGGCTGTTCATCCCCGAACTTGAAGAATGGCCGGCGCGGATCGTAATTGCCGGGTCCGGGAATCGCCTGGTTGCGGTTCTCGTTGAGGAACAGGTGGCGGCCCACATTGCCCACGTAAGCCGCATCCACCGTCATTGTGGGAGTGATCTGGCGCTGAACCGAGAAGTTCCAGAAGTCGGAGAGCGGAATGCGATACGCATCCGGCGTATCGAAGAAGAAGTATACCTGAATGCCATCCGGCAACGGATACCGGCCGGTCGTTCCGATCGGCGGATTCGGCGCCGCCGGCCTGCCCGTGGTGAGGAAGGTGGGGATAGCGGTGGTGTATGGGTTCGGCGGATTCAGGGCCTGCACGAACTGCACGGGCGGGTCGAGCTCCGGATTCTGCGCGAATACCGCGCCCACACCCGCGGCGTTAAAGCTGCGGCCGTAACCCGTGCGGATCACGGTCTTCGAGTCAAGCTGATAAGCAATGCCTAACCGCGGTGCGAATCCCAGGTTGTAAGGCTTGATCCCCATGTTGCTAGGCACGCTGCCGATCCCCGCGACGACCACGTCGCCATTCGTTGGGTCGAACGTGGCGGCGCTGCCGGGCTTGGCGCCCACTTGCGGCAGGTAATTCTCATACCGCAAGCCATACGTGAGCGTCAGCTTGCGCGTGATGCGCCATTCGTCCTGACCGAAGAAATACAGGCGCGTTTGGCGCAGCGCCGGATAGAATCCGGAGCCCGTATTCTGCTGCTGAAAGGACGACGGCATTCCCAGAAGGAACGATCCCAGACCCTCGCCTGTCGTCGCGCTGCCGTTGGCGATCCCGTCTACCGTCGCATTGCCGGTGGTGGAGCTGTTGAACGTCACTTCGCCTGCACGGTGCGTGCTCGAGTCGATACGCCGCTGCTGGGCGCGTCGTACATCCACGCCCCACTTGATGGTGTGATTCCCCGTTTGCTTGGTCCAGTTGTTTACCCACTGAAACTGGTTCTCGGTCTCGCTCAACGGGCAATTGCAACCGTTGACGCCCAGCGAATAACCGAACAGGAATCCGCCGTCCCCGTTAACGTAGAAGGCCGGCATCCCGCTCGAGTCGGACGCGCCTGTGTTTAAGCCTTGCAGCCCCGCGTCGAGCGCCGGTGTCTTACCGAACCCGTTGGGAATGTTGTGCGGCCGATACCGGTAGTAGCCAAACCGGAAGTCGGCAAACAAGTTTGCGCTGATGCTGTAGGTATATCCGAGAGCCAGGCTCTGGTTTCGGGCGTGACTCTGCCCGGCAAATCCCAAGGGCGACGGCCCGCCAAGCCAGATCGCCGAACGCGCCCGGGCCTTCCAGGATGAAGTCCGCCAGGCTGTACCGGCCGAACAAGTGATGATTCGGCGCGATGTTGTAGTCGACGCGGCCATCGTATTGGCCTGAATCGTTGAGCTGCCCAACGGTAGTCGCAAAATTGTTGAAGGTCTGCCCGGGAGCGCCGAAATTCGGCTGCGGGAGATAATTCAACAGCGTCGCCATGGGCGCCGCCGGAGTCAGCACGTTCACACGCCCGCCCGTGGCCACTACCTGGCGTCCGGTGCCATCCGGGTTGCCGGTTCTGGGATCGAAGACCATCCCGGCTTGAGCGGCTACGGTCTGACCTTCGGTGGTCGTCACTTTGAGCGGGTTCGCGCAGGAACCGGCGGACACCGAACCGTCCGCGCAAATGTAACTGCCGAGCAATGCGCTCAAGTCGCCGCTACGTTCCGCGGCGGTCGGCACCGTCGTAATTTCCGACCCGCTGATGCGCCGCCGTGTTCCTTCATACGCAAAAAATACAAACAGCTTGTCCTTCAAAATCGGCCCGCCCACCGTCCCGCCGAACTGGTTCCAACGGATCGGCGGATCGATGTGGCTGAACGGATCTGCAGCGTTGAATACGTTGTTTCGCAGATACTCGAAGGCCGACCCGTGATACTGGTTCGTCCCCGACTTGGTCGTGGCCTGTAGCATGGCGCCCGACACGTTGCCGAACTCCGCGTCGTAATTGCTCGACGTGACCTTGAAGTCTTCGAGCGCATCCGGATTCGGATTCACCACCGCCAGTCCCAGAATGTTGCTGTGGTTCTCGGTGCCGTCCAGCAGAAATCCATTGGAGTAGGGGAGCTGCCCGTTTATCGGAGTCTGAATGTCCTGTTGTTGATTTTCGGCTGACGACATGCCCGAGCCGGTCGGATACCTTCCCGCCCCCGGCAGCGAAACCAGCAGCGAGGTGATGTTGCGGTCAAGAATCGGCAGCTTCTGCAACTCCGGACCCGTGAGCGTCGTGCTGACCTCGGCGCGGTCGCTGCGCAGCAGCGGTGCTTCGGCGGTTACGGTTACCTCCACGCTTGCCTTGCCGATCTGCATCTGGGCATCGGCGCGCGTCGTCGTATCTACAACCACCACGACGTTGCTGGCAAAATCGGCGAAGCCAGAAGCCGAAATCGAGATCTTATACTGTCCTGCCAGCAGGTGCGTTTGCGTATAATTTCCGCTTCCGTTCGTCGTCGTCTCTGCATTACCGCCGCGCTCCGTGTCGGTAATTACCACCTTGGCATTCGGTATGGCAGCTCCTCCCGGATCCGTTACCGTACCGGATATATTTCCAAAGGTCGCCTGCGCCCAAGCCGCCGGCGCGAAAATCATCGCCGCGCAGAAAATGCCTGTGATAATCAAACCGAACTCACGCCTCATGCCTGTCTCCACTTTGCCTCCTGCTCCGTCTTAAGGTTCCGCTTGCTTCTCATCCGCCGCCGGCTGGCCCGACGCGCGTAATTTCCGATAGAGATCCAGTTCCCGCCCCGCTCCTGCTGCGTCGCCCAGAGATTTGTATGCAGACGCCAGAAGATAATGCGGCAGCGTGTCGCCGGGCTCCAGCCGCGCCGCCTGCTCCAGATGCCGCACGGCGTCACGCGCGCTTCCCTGCTTCAATAACAGCCGCGCCAGCCCGATCTGCGCTTCGAACAGATCCGGGTTGGCGTGCACGGCTCTCTGAAAATGCTCATGCGCTGCTTGCAGTTGGCCCCGTTCCCTGGCAATTTCGCCCAACTCATATTCGGCCGTTGCATTCCCCGGCGAGATCGCCAGCTCGCGGGCAAACTCCCGCGCTGCTTCGTCGATCGCCTGCGGATCTCTCGGGCCGTTCAGCAGCGCGCGACCCAAACCGTAGTGGGCTTCTGCCGCATTCGGGTTCAGCTCGATCGCTCTCCGGTATTCTTTTTGCGCCAGGTCATACCGCTTCAGGCTGTCCTGCACCTGCGCCTGCGCCAGATGCACCCAGTAGGAATCGGGCGCTGCCGCCAGCAATTCGTGCATCAGCTGGTACGACCGGTCCGCGTGCAAACGTGACACCTGATACAAAATCTCCGGATCCTTCGGGTCTCGTCTGAGCAGCGCTTCACCTGTGCGTTCCGCCTTATCGAATTGCTTCAACTCGGCATACGATCGCAACAGGTGTAGCCCGATCAGCCGGCCCGTTTCCCCGTCTTGCGGCTGCGCGAAAGCCGGTTCCAGCTTGCCCGCCGCCTCTGCATAGCGCCCCAATTCGGCATCGCAGACGCCGATCATCACATCCACCTGGGCGATGGCCGGATCCAACTTCTTCGCCCGTTCAAATGCCTCTCGTGCTTCGCCGGGATGCCCTTCGAAAAACAGCGACATCCCGAGATTCGCCTGAACCTGCGGCACCGAAGGCGCCAGTTCCGCCAGATGCCGCAGCGCCGTCACCGCTTCACTCCACTTCTTGGCCGCCAGCGCCTGGCGCGCCTGGTCGGAGTAACGGTCCAGATCGGCATTACGCGATTGAGAAGTCACACGTGTAACGGCCAAAAACAACAGCACGCCCACCCGTATCGTCACGCATCGATTCATTGCTCGACCTGGATCCTGAGAAAATCCTGCTCTAGTGTGTTTTGACTAATATACGGCCATTGCACAGGCCAACGCAAGAAGCACTTCTACCGGAGACTTTCCTGCAACCACTTGATCATGCGGGCTTTGTATCCATTCCACTCCGTGTGCCCCGCCCAGTTCTCCATCCCATGGGGCGCACCGTCGAGCAATACCAGTTCATACCGCGCGCCGGCCGCCTTGAGTTGTTCCGCGTAAGCCCTTGTCCCGGCGTACAATTCGTCCTTCGTTCCCTGAATCAGCAGAATCGGCGGGAGGTTCTTCGACACGTGGAATATGGGCGAAAATCGCTCTAATTTCGCTCGATCCCACTCGCCGAACAACCGATCGAGAGTCGGCCGGCCTTCCTTGTCCTCAGCCCACCTCGTGAAATCGTAAACCCCGTAGAACGAAACCACGGCCTGCACTTCGCAACCCGGGCACGGCTCCGACGCGATCTGCGCCACCATCTGGCCGCTGGCCGATTCCCCCAGAATCGCCAATCGACGCGGGTCAACATGAAACCGCGCCGCGTGCTCGCGCACATAACGAATCGCCGCGCGCATATCTGCAAGCTGTTCGGCATTGTGGACATAGGGTGTCAGCCGGTAATCGATCGAGAACCAGGCGAACCCGGCGCGAGCCAGCGGCTCCAGCACCGGCGAAATGTACGTCACCTTGTCTCCCGCTTCCCAGCCGCCGCCATGCGCGATGATCACCGCCGGAAATGGACCCGCTCCTTCCTGTATATATGCGTCCATGCGCAACTCCAAGCCGCCCGGCCGCGAGTACACGATGTCTTTCCACAAGCCGCGCCGGTCCGCACGCAGCCATGCGGCCAATTCTTCCTTCCACCCCCATTGATCCGGGTGCCAGTTCTCGAAATTATGGATTGCACCCGGCACGGAAAAGAACTCGCAGGCAGCCGCGCGGCGGCAGAATGCTTCGGCTTCCCCGGGCGATGATTCGTCATCCGCCCCGCCATGAATCATCAACAGCGGAACCCGCGCGATAGGCAACTTGTCATCAATTCGGGCGCCGAACAGCACCACGCCGCTGGCGTTGATCTCCCGTGCCACGCGCAGCGCCGCCTGCGATCCGGTATCCTCCGCAATCACAACCATCCGATTCGTGACGTTGAACCTGCCCGGACACCTCACGAACGCCGCAGCCGAGCGCACGTCCTCTTCGTTCCGGTAGTCGATGGAAAACCAGGCAAACCCTGCCCGTTCCAGTACCTTGAACAGTTGCGTCAGGTGCGTCCGCTTGTCTCCCGACGCGCCGTGAATCAGCAGCGCCGCCGGCCGCGCCTTCCCGGCGGGCGCGTAGGCGTCCAGCGTCATCTCGCCCCGGTATTTCACGTTGCCCAGAACCCCGGGCACCATATAGTTGCCTGCCGGGTCGCCGGTTCCCGCCGGGCAGCCGGCTTCGGCCGCACTCACAGCCCGGCTCCCCGCCATCGCCGCCCAAAGACAAAACATCCAAGTTCTCAAACACGTGAAAGATCGATTTCCGCCGGTCATGGATCGAGGTCAATTCTACCGCGGGCGTGCGCCTGGGTAGAGCTAAAATCAGAGTTTGGCCGCATCCCGGACCATATTCGCCGCCTCCCTGATCACCCTCGGTTCTTTTGTTACCCTCCGGGCCCAGCAGGACCCGGTCGATCAGGCTGCCGCCGATTTCGAGCAGGGCCGCGCCGCCGACGCAGCCCAAAAGCTCGACGTCTTTCTCAAGGACCATCCCGCCGATCTCCGTGCCCTGATTCTGAAAGGCGCCGCGCTCGATTCGCTCCAGCGTTACGACGACGCCGAGCCCTTCTATCAGCGTGCATTGAAAATTGCCCCCGGTTCCGCTCAGGTCTCGAACAACGCCGCCAACCACTACCTGGCTCGCGGCGACCGCCGGCGCGCCCGCGAGTTGTTCCTGAGAACGCTGACCATCGATCCGGCGCACGTCAACGCTAACCTGCAATTGGCGCAGATGAGCGTCGACGACAAGCGCGGTGCTGAAGCTCTGGTTTTCCTGAACCGGTTGGGCGATTCCGATAGCCGCGATCCCGGCGCTCAGCTCGTTCGCGCACGCGCCCTCGCCCTAACCGGCAGATGTTCCGACGCTTCGAAAATTCTCACCGCTCTCGAAGCGCAGCCCTCCGCCGATCCCGCCATCTTCTTCTCCTCCGGCATGGCGTTCGCCGGGTGCAAACAGTACGAGCAGGCGGAGTCGTCCTTCTCCCGCGTCCTCGACGCCAATCCGCGCGACTTCGATGTTCTGTACAACCTCGGACTCGCCGCGCTGGAGGCCGGCCACGCCGACCGCGCCTTGTCCGTCCTGGAGACCGCCCTGCGTGAACGCCCCGACGATGTCGATTGCCTCCAAGCGCTCGCCCAGGCCGCGTTGAAGCAACAGCATCCCCTCGATGCCGCCCGTTTCCTGGCCCGGGCACAGAAGCTTGCGCCCACCCGTCCCGACGTCCTCCTGCTCCTCGCCCAGGTATCCTTTCATCTCGAGTTTTACGAAGACGCTGCCGCTGCGTATACCCGTTATCTGAAGGTCAAGCCCGATGACGATACCGCCCGCCGCGAGCGCGGCATGGCCCTGGCCTGCGCCAATCAGCCGGTGAGTGCGCTCGCCGACCTCGAATGGTATCTCCGCAGGCACCCTCGCGATCCTGTCGCCTACTACGAGGTCGCTATCGCCCGGCAGTTTGCCGACCGGCCCAAGGCCTTCGCCGCCCTCGATCGCGCCCTCTCTCTCGATCCCTCCATGACCCAGGCGCACTACACCCGCGCTGTTCTCAACATCGAAGATGACAAGCCCGCAGCGGCCATCGAAGACCTCCGACTCGTGCTCGCGCGTGATCCCGCGAACTACAGAGTCCTCCTTCACCTGGGCCAGGCCTATCTCGGAGCCGGCCGCGCCGCCGATGCCGTGGATGTCCTCAAGCGGGCTGTCGATCTGTCTCCCAATCAGCCCGCTGCCCTCATCCAATACCGTAAAGCCCTGGAGTTGACAGGCCATCACGCCGAAGCCGCTGCAGTGCTCACTCGCTTGCAGCAGGCCGATTCCACCGCCGAGTTCCGCCGCCCCCAGTCCGGCCTGGTCGATTACCTGAGCCTTTCTCCGGACGAACAGCGCACTCGCTACCTGGCCAATCTCCGTAAGTACAGCGAATCGAATCCGGACGACGTGCGCCTCAAAATGCGCCTGGGCCGCGAACTCCTGGCAGCCGGCAACACCGCCGATGCCCTGGACGTCTTCCGCTCGCTTCTTTCCTCGGCCGATCCCGAAACCTTGAGCCGCGCCGGTCGCATTCTGCTCGAATCGGATCAATATCCCCTCGCGCGCCAGTTCCTGGAAGCGGCTCTAGCCCGCGATCCTGCACTTGCCGCCGCGCGCCTCGATTTCGCGCTCGTCCGCTTTCACCTGGAAAATCCCGCAGCCGCTCTCGAAGAGCTCGACCAAACCCCCGCCGCCGCCCGCCAGGGCGACTACTATTTGCTTCGCGCCCAGATCCTCGACGCTCAGGGCAAGCTCTCCGAGGCCGCCGACGCGTTGAATCAGGGAATGCGCGCTGCGCCCACGCGTTCTTCGCTTTATCTGCAGGCCGCTGGCTTTCTGCTCAAACACAAAATGTATGACAAGGCCCTCTCCGTTCTCGAGCAGGCTTCCCGTATTCTTCCCGACGATCGCGATCTCCTCCTCGCCCAGGCTGTCACCTTCACCGTTATGCCGCGCGACGAAGACGCGCAGAAGATGCTCGCGAAAATCCAGGCACGCTGGCCCGAGTGGGACCGGCCATATCTGCTGAACGGCATGATTCTCGAGATCCAGCTCAAATCCGCCGAGGCTTTGCCGCTCCTCGAAACCGCCATCGCCCTCGGCGCCAATACGCCCGAGGCCCATTACTATCACGCGCTCGCCCTCACTCACGCCCGCCCCGGCGATATCGAAAGCGCATACCAGGCCATCTCGCGCGCCACCGCTCTCTCGCGCGACGATCCTTACATTTACCTGCTCGCCGGAAAGATTTCCATTGCCCGCAAAGCCTACCGCGACGCCATTCGCGATCTGGCTCTCGCCACTCAGCTCATGCCCACACTCATCCCCGCTCATTACGCTCTCCACGATGCCTACAAAGCTGTCGGTGACGAACAAAAATCTGCTGCCGAACTCGAAGCCATCCAGGGCATTGCCGATAAGAACGCCGCCTCCGGTGAAAGCCCCTTTCCCGTGGAAGATTTCGTCTTCCGCGTCCGCCCCACGAACTGAACCGCCAAGACCGAGCCGCGACCAAAGGCAGCGGTCTACACTCTCTATATGCGTTGGATGGCCCCGCTCGCGATCCTTCTCTTCGCCCTCTGGATTTGGCTGCCCGCCCAAAGCGCTCCAGCCGGCCCCATCACGTTCGAAAACATCCTCCAGCGTTCCGGCATCCGTTTCGTCATGGACAGCAGCTCGAGCTCCCGCAAACATCAGATCGAAACCATGCTCTCCGGCGTGGCTATTTTCGATTACAACAACGACGGTCTGATGGACCTCTACTTCGTCAACGGTGCGCGCCTTCCCGATATGGATAAGTCCGATCCGCGCTATTGGAACCGCCTCTATCGCAATAACGGCGATGGCACCTTTACCGATGTCACCGAAAAAGCCGGCGTGCGCGGCGCCGGTTTCGCCATGGGCGTGGCCGCCGCCGACTATGATAACGACGGCTTCGCCGACCTCTATGTCACCGGCGTCAATCGCAACCAGCTCTTCCACAATAACGGCGACGGCACCTTCACCGACGTCACGGAAAAAGCCGGCGTCGCCGGCATTCACCCTAAACTTGGCAAAACCTGGTCCATCAGCGCCGGCTGGTTCGATTACGATAACGACGGCCGCCTTGATCTCTTCGTCACCAACTATGTCAACTGGTCCCTCGCAACCGAGCCCGTTTGCAAAACGCACGACATTGTTGCTTATTGCGCTCCCGATAGCTATACCGGCCAGCCCAACATGCTGTTCCATAACAATGGCGACGGCACCTTCACCGACGTTTCCGAATCCTCCGGCATCGGCAAGCACGTGGGTAAAGGCATGGGCGTCGCTTTCGCTGATTACGATGCTGACGGCTTCACCGACGTCTTCGTCTCCAACGACACCTATCGCAATTTCCTGTTCCACAACAATGGTGACGGTACGTTCCGCGAAGTCGGCACGGTCACAGGCGTCGCGTACAACGAAAACGGCCGCTCTATCGCCGGCATGGGCGCTGATTTCCGCGATATCGACAACGATGGCCGTCCCGACATTTTTGTCGTAGGAACCGTCGGGGATACCTTCCCGCTTTTTCGCAACCGTGGAACCGATTTCACCGACATCACCAGCGCGGCTGGAATTGCTGTCGCCACCGGCCGCCTCACGGCCTGGGGCGCCGGTATCGCCGATTTTGACAACGACGGTTGGAAAGATCTTTTTGCCGCCTGCGCCGCCATTCTCGACAACGCAGAGGAGATCGATCACTTACCTTCGAAACTCCCCAATAAGCTCCTGCGAAACCTCAACGGCACGCGCTTTGAAGATGTCAGCGCGCTCGCCGGAGCCGCCATGCTGACTCCGCAGGCTCATCGCGGCATGGCCTATGGTGACCTGAATAACGACGGTCGCATGGATGCCGTCGTGACCGTCAAAGACGGTCAGCCGGAATTACTGATCAATCGCTCGACGAACAGCAACCACTGGCTGCTCGTGAAACTTGTCGGATCCCATGGCAATCGCGACGGTCTCGGGGCCCGTCTCAAAGCCACGCTGCCCGATGGCCGCGTGCTCTACAATCACGCGACAACCAGCACCGGCCTTGGCGCTTCCAGCGACCCGCGCGTGCACTTCGGGCTCGGCGCCGACGCCCAGGTTGCGAAACTGGAAATCGTCTGGCCGAGCGGCATCCGGCAGGCTCTCGAAAACGTGGCGGTGGACCGCGTACTCACCGTACACGAACCGCCTAAATGAAAAGGGCCGGACTCGAAAGGCCGGCCCTCGATGACTCTCTGCTCGAAGCTCTACGTCACCAGTAGAACTTCAACGCCGCCTGCACCTCGCGTGGTCCGTTGGCCAGACCTGTAATCACGCCGAAGCTGCCGCCGTTGACGGTGGTGTCAGGCCCGGCAAATTGCGGATGGTTGAACGCGTTGAACGTCTCCAGACGGAGCTGGAGTTTCGTCCCTTCCCGCATTTTCGGAATCAGGAACTCCTTGAATAGCGCCAGGTTCACGTTCGACTGCCCGGGCTGACGGCAGCCCGCTACCGTGCGCGCCGCCGTGCCCAGCGTAAACGGTGCCGGGACGGTAGCCACATCCGGATTCGCGAAGTACTGGTTCAGTTTGTTGGAGCTCGCGCATTGCAGGGGTGCTGTCAGATCCGGCTGCTGGCCGCCATATGTCGGCAGGCTTTGTCCGCCGGAAAGGCCCAGAATAATTGGCCGCCCGTCCGTAAAGCGCCAAATGCCATTGGTCTGCCATCCGCCCAGGATGGCGTTCACCACCCCATTGGCATTCCCCAGAATCGGCTTGCCCTTCCCGATCGGCAGCTCGTACGTATAGCTGAACTGCAATACCGACGGAATATCCCAGGTCGAAAGGCTGCGCTCCAGCGCCCGGTTGTTCGGGTCTTGCAAGTGCGTGGTCCCGCCCAGCCAGGTAACCGCGCCGCCTGTGGACGAAGATTCGTCGATCGATTTTGACCACACGTACGTCACCAGGAACTGCAGCCCGTGCGAGAAGCGCTTCTCCGCCTTGATCTGCAGCGCGTTGTAAATCGAGTTCGCCCATGGCGGATCTTCCATGCTCACGCCCGTAAACTGCGGGAACGGCAACTGGAACTGAGACGCCGGGTACGTTTGCGCCGACAATCCGCTGGTGGGATTGGTGATAATGCCATAGAACGGATTGTTCACGTACGTATTCAGTGCCGCGATCTGGCTGGAATTGTACTTCTCGATCTGCGGACCCAGGTAATCGAGCTGCGTCGCGCCCCCGAAATACAAATGCGTTCCCTTCTTTCCCAGGTATCCGACATCCAGCAGAATGTTCGACGGCAATTCGTGTTGGATATCAAAACTCCACGATTGTTCATTGGGGTTCGGCGAATCAATGCTGGCGACCGGACCAGCCCCGCCGAAGCCCACGTCGTTCATAAGGCCTAATGAATTCCCCGGCGGCAGCTTCACGCCATTCGGGAACGGATTGCTCAGCCTTCCGTAGGGCGTGGCCCCGTCGCTCGGGTTCAGCGCATACCAGTTCGTGATTTCGTCGTAGCCCTGCCACCCGAGTGCTCCAGTGCCGGAAGCACCGCCCTTCACGGTGGAGAAGAAGATGCCATACCCGCCCCGCAGAACCGTCTTGGGGAATAGCTGGTAGGCAAAACCGAAACGTGGCCCGATGTCGCCGTAATCCGTATTGAAGTTGTTCCGGTTGCTCGGGCTCATGAAAATCTCGCCGCCGTGCAGTGTCCCGAGCCCGGGAGCACTGATCGGCGACGTTACGCTCGTGCTGAAACCGTTCATCCGGTTGTAGCGCTCGCTGCGCGGCGTATTCACGTCATACCGCATGCCAATGTTCAGCGTCAGCTTGCGGTTCACCTTCCAGTTATCCTGCGCAAACCCCCCAATCTGGAAGCTCTGCGTACTGACGTAATTGGGGATCTCGTATTGCCCCCACGCTCCTGGGCCGCCCACGCCTGTCAAAAAGCTGGCGATCGCATCTCCGCCGCCCGAATACGGGAATTCCGACGTACCGGTAAAGTCGTAAGAGAAGTAGCCACCAGGAGTGCCGGGCTGCGTGTAGTTGGTCCGGTGCAGACGTCCGTCAAAGCCGAATTTCAAGTCGTGGCTTCCCTTCACCCAGTTCAGCGTCGACAGAAGCTCGTGCGTTTCCGTGCCTAACCGTTCGTAACTCCACGCCTGAGTGCCGAGGTTTGAGTTGCCGGGCGACGTGTAGTTCCCCAATACAATCGACGGAACAAACGGAATTGCCGACGTGTCCATATATGAGGGCATGCCGAAGTCCGTCGGCGAGGCCTTGCCCTTGAACTGAGACATCGCCGCAATGGTCTGCGAAAACACATAATTGCGGGCCAAGCCGTAGGAAGCCGTCAGCAACAGATTCGGGCTGAAGGTATGTGTGTGATTGACCGCCACCAGGTTGGAATCGCTAGGGGCTGGACCACCCGTGCACGGGTCGGCCACGTTTCCGTAGCACAGCGGACCCGGGAGGCCGGGCGAGGAGGAACGTGAGTAGCGGACTGCTAAGAGGTCGGCATCGCTAAAACGTTGATCGATCTTGATGTCGAACTGGTTCGAGCTCCCATGGGCCGCCGCTGAACCTTGCCAATTCGTGTATTGGTTGTAGTCCGCCGTTCCCGGTGTCCCGAGGTTTGGCAGCGGGAAATAGCCGATCAACTTCTTGGCGACCGGGTCGATCAGGTTGCCGGGAGTCGCAGGCAACTGCAGATTCGTTCCGTTCAGACTCGGAGCACCAGGGCTCATGTACGTCGCCAGATTATTGAACGGAATAAAACCCGAGCGAACCGGTCCACCCTTGTCGTTGTTGTAGACCCCTGTGTACGGGTCCCACAGTTGACCATCGCCGGACGAGCACCGTCCGTTCGCGTCGAAACTGCCCCCCGCATATGTGCAAAGCTCGCCGAAGTTCCCGGCGCGCTCTGCAGTGCTCGGCACGCCTGCGTGAAAGTTGCTCAATGTGGCTTGGCGAGTCCCGTCGTAGTCGAAGAAAAAGAACGTCTTATTGTGCCGGATCGGCCCTCCGACGGTGCCTCCGAAGTTGTTCTTTTTCAACGGCGGAATGGGAAGTCCCGCGGCATTGCTGAAAAAGTCGTTCGCGTCCAGCACCTGGTTGCGCAGAAAATCGTATCCGCTGCCATGAAACTGGTTGGTGCCGGAGCGGATGACCATGTTCACCACGGTCGCGCCCGTGAAACCATATTCCGCGCTGAAGTTAGACTCCTGGACGACGAATTCTTCCACCGCGTCCACCGACGGCGTGTACAGAGGATAGAGGATCCCGCTGTTTTGCTCGAAGTTGGTGGTCGTCACGCCATCCATCAAAACGTCCGATGTGGCGTTGCGGCTGCCGTTCGAGATGAAGTTGTTGGCCGTGCACAGTTTGCACGCGTTGTCGACTTCGGTCACGCCTGGCGTCAGAATCACCAAGTCCGTCACCGAGCGGCTGACCAGCGGTAAGTCATTAATAAACTTACGGTCTACCACCTGTCCGGTGACGGCATCCTGGGTCGACAAAACGGGCGCTGCGCCTGTGATTTCAACCGTTTGCGAAGTCGCACCGACCGGGAGGGTGAAGTTCACCGTCACATTCTGGTTGACGTCGACTTTGATTCCCGATTGCTCCTGCCCTTGAAAACCCTGTGCGCTGACAGAAAGCTTATAGCTGCCCGGAGGAACACTGCGGAACAAGTATCGACCCGTGGTATCCGTAACCGCGGTGAACGAGAACCCCTTTTGCTCGTCCACAAGCTTGGCCTGGGTGTTCGGAATGATCGCGCCCGAAGGATCCGTGACCAACCCCGATACCGTGCTGGTATAGGCCTGTCCCCACAGTAACAGCGCGGACGATAGCATCACCAACAGGCACAATGAGATGCGACTGGTTCTAAGCGAACTCATCAAAATCTCCTAAATTTGAATTGCCGTCTGGAACAGACAACACGCGAGATGTCGCGAGGAGTAAATCAGCAGCGTTCAAGAAATCCCCATCCCACGCAGAGCAGGTGTAATGCGTTTGCAGTATGATGTCGCAACCTTACCGTGTTGTCAAGGAATTAGAAGCTCAAGCGCTGTAAAATCCAGCACACCCACGCTATGCACCCCGTAACGGTGAGGGCTCTGCCGCGCCTTCAACGATTCGGACATAGCGGTCAGCGGGTAAATCCTTCCATTTCTGTATCTTGCCGCTCGGCTGCGGCCATCTGATTTCGAGCGAATCGAGTTTCGTCGCGGATCCGAGGCCAAGGATTTCTCGCGGATCATGCGCGGAAAGGTAACTGCCACCGCCGTTTTTCAGCTTGGTTCGCGTAATGCCACCGGCTGACCAGGTGATGCGAGCACCGATTGCGTCGCGATTGCAGTTGACGCCTTGGAGCTTGATCCCCAGCCAGTGGTTGCCGGAACCACACTTGTTGCGGAGCAGCGTCGGCGTGCCGCCGTTCTCGGCGATCAGGACGTCGAGGAAACCATCATTGTCGAAATCGCCCACAGCCAGACCGCGCGCAGCGAGCGGTTTTGTAAAAGCCGGGCCTGCGGCGGCGCTGACGTCCCGCAGCAGTCCTTTCTCCTGATGGAACAAAAGAAGCGGCTCCTTGTATTTCACCTGCTGGGAGTACTTCTCGATCATGTCGTCGGGATGGCCGTTGGCAAGGATGAGGTCGACGGCGCCGTCGTTATCGTAGTCGAAGTACTTCAACCCCCATCCGCTGAGCAAGCGCGTCGCTTGGGCCACTCCGTTTTTGTGTGCGGCATCGGAAAACGACTCGTTGTGGTTGTTGGTGTACAACGAAAACATTTCCTGGTCGACGTTGGCGACAAACAGGTCTTCCCAGCCGTCGTTGTTGACGTCCGCGGCGTCCACGCCCATACTGGAGCGCGCCTGGCCGTTTTCACTGAAGCCGATTTCGGCGGCAAGGCCAATTTCCTCCCACTTGCCCTTACCGCGGTTAGCGAACAGGAAATCTTGCACGGTGTCATTGGCGACGTAGAGATCCATCAGGCCGTCATTGTTGATGTCGGTTGCAACGACGCCCAGGCCTTTTCCCAAAGCCTTTTCAATGGGAGTGCCGGCAGTGACGTCGGTAAATGTGCCGTCACCGTTGTTGTGGAGGAGAAAACTGTGGGTTCCTTTGAAGACACGGGGGATGCAGTAGTAGTGCCGGCCCAGTTTGTTGTCGCCGCAGGAAAATTTGCTGGTGTAGTCGACGAAGCTGCAAACGAACAAGTCGAGGCGGCCATCGTTGTCGTAGTCGAACCAGACGGCGCTGGTGGTCCAGCCGGGCAGCGCCAGCCCGGATTTTTGGGTGACGTCGGTGAACGTGCCGTTGCCGTTGTTGTGGTAAAGGGTGCAGCGGCCGTAGGCGGTGACGAACAGGTCGGGAAAGCCGTCGTTGTCGTAATCGCCGACGGCCACGCCCATGCCGAACTCTGTGCCTCCGCCCACCCCCGCCTGCTCCGTCACATCGGTAAAAGTGCCGTCGCGATTATTCTTGTAAAGGGCGTTCCGCAAAGGCCTCTTGGGAATGTAAAAATCCGACGGACCGCTGTTCACCAGAAAGATGTCCATCCAGCCGTCATTGTCGTAATCGACGAAGGCACAGCCGGGACCGAGCGTCTCGGGCAGATAACGCTCGGCCGACATAGCATTTTCATGAACCCAAACGAGACCGCTCGATGGAGCCGGAACCTCTTCGAAGATGGCTCCGTTGGCCCGCGCCGAGGCAGCGTGCGCGGGCCGGAGGCCGGGCAACAGCAGGCACGCCGCACCGCCCAACCACTGGCGGCGTGAAAGATCTTTTCCGCGCAAAGGCATGTAGACGACATTTTCGCACTCCACGAATGCAAAGATGCGAAACACCGAACCGAACATAAAACGAAGCCTCGGGCTGCCGCCAAGCATCAAGATGAGCAATGCCGGCCGAACCTTTGGATACCACCCAACTCCTTCTACCGATTCACGCCGAAGATCATGTATACGGCACGGACGCGGCGCTCTTCACGCTGGTTGAATACGGCGATTACCAGTGTCCGGACTGCGGACGGTTGTTCAACATCATTCGAGAACTGCAAGCTACGCTGGGTGCGCGGCTGCGCATTGTGTACCGGCATTATCCGCTGGGCGGAATCCATCCCGAGGCGCAGGAAGCGGCCGAGGCCGCCGAGGCCGCGGGTGTACAGGGCCGTTTCTGGGAAATGCACGATCTGCTGTTTCAGCATCAGCAAGCGCTGAAACGCAAAGACCTGCTCGGCTACTCGGAAACCCTGGGACTGGATCGCGAACGAGTCAGCCGCGAGTTGAAGAAACGCGTGCACGAGGATCGGGTCCGCGAGGATTTCCGCCGCGGCGTGCAGAACGGCGTTTACAAGACACCCGGGCTGTTTCTCAACGGCGTGCGTCACGACGGAGCGTGGGACCGCGACACGCTGTTATCTGTGCTGACCAAACCCCAGGGGTAACCAAAGCGAGGTGCGCAAAGAGGCAAACCGGTGTACCATGGCCGCCTATGCGCACTCTTCTCACCGCGGCGATCGCGCTCCATTTGATTCCCGCTTCCCAGGCCCAGCATACGTTGCACGTGACGCCGTCAACCGTACAGTGGGGATACTTCGCGTCCGACGGCAAACCCGTCGTTACGGTGAAGCCCGGCGAAACCATCACGATCGATACGATTTGCGCGATTGACGAGTTGGAGCAGCTTGGCGCGGCTACCGACGATCCCATTCGTGAGCTGAAGCAAATCAAAGCGAACGTAAAGGAAAAAGGGCCGGGGCCTCATGTGCTGACCGGGCCTGTGGCGATTGACGGCGCCATGCCGGGCGACGTGCTGGAAGTGGAGATCGTTGATATCCGGCTGCGCTCTGCGTATGGCTGGATGCAGATCATGCCCGACGCCGGATCCCTTCCCGAGGAGTTTCCCTATTTGCGTTCGAAGCTTGTGCCGCTGGATGAGGGCGGCCAGATCGCAGTATTTGCTCCAGGCATTCGAATCCCCGTACATCCTTTTTTCGGCGTACTGGGCGTGGCGCCTCCTGACGGCCGGTTGAGCAGCGGCCCGCCGGCATACAACGGCGGGAACATGGATAACAAATGGCTTGTCGCAGGCACGAAGGTCTATTTACCTGTGCACGTTCCGGGAGCACTCTTTCTGGTAGGCGACGGACACGCCGCGCAAGGCGACGGCGAAGTTTGCATCACGGCCATCGAGACGAATCTTACGGGCACTTTCCGGTTCCGCGTACGCAAGGACATGAAACTAGGCTGGCCGCGCGCGGAGACGCCCACCCACTACATCACCATGGGCCTGAGCGAGGATCTCAACGAGGCGGCCCGGCGTGCTGCGAAGGAGATGATTGACTATCTGACTGCGGAGCGCGGCCTCACGCGCGACGACGCCTACATGCTCACCAGCGCAGCCGCGGATCTTCATGTTACGCAGGTGGTGGATCACGTCAAAGGCGTGCACGCCATGTTGCCGAAAGCGATTTTCACCGGACGCTAGTCCGATTGAGATCAGAACCCTGTGATTCTGATGTACAGAATGCAGAAGGCAGCGAAAATAAGCACCATCAGCGTGATGATGGATGCCCAGACGCTCCACTCCGGCTCGCCGTATCGAGCGCCATAGTCCGGGCGCCCGCCTGAGTGGCGGCGTTCTCGACTACGGAATATTTATCGGGCGAGTCCTCGTGAATGACGCTCAGCGTCCCGTCCCCACAGGAATTGAATACGAGTCCGGTTGCGCTGTCGAACGCGGTCGCGTCGATGCCGTTGCAGATGGGCGGCGTGGCGACTACCTTGCCCGTATCGGCATCCACCACCGCCATCATCTGATTGTGACAGCCCGAAAAAATGCGGCGATGCGCGGAGTCAATGGCCATCCCGGACGGCGAGTCACAGGGTGCCAGAGGCCACTGATGCGCCACGGTGAGGTTACGCGAGTCAATGTCGAAAATCTTGTTGGTGTCCTCAATGTTCACGTAGACGTGGCCCGCACCATCGGCGGCGGCGAACTCGGGTTTGCCTTCGAGCTTCACGGTGCCTGCTACGGTTCCGTGCTCCGCGTCAATGGCGGTGGCGTCGGAACTTCGTCCATTGAACGCGAAGACGCGTTTCGAGCCGGGATCGTAAATGATGGCATCGGGATTTTTACCCGCCGGCACGTCCTCGCCGATCTTCTTCAGCGTTCTCAGATCGAAGATGGTGACGGTGCCGGATTGTCCGTTGCTGATGAAACCCCGGCCAAACTCGGGCGCCAGAGCGAGGCCATGTACTCCTTTAAGGTCAGTGACCTTGCCCACAACCTGGCTGGATTTCGTGTCGACCACATCCACTTCCGCGCCGTGCGAGACATAGACATGCCCGGTTGAGCCATCAGCAATCAAGTAGTCCCAACCGCCATCGCCGCCGATCGTAATCTTCTGGACGCGGTGATAACCACCTGCCGCAAAGGCCGCGAGGGTCAGTAAAAATGTCCGTGCGAGCTTCAAGATCACCTCCCGATTGGGTAACAGTGTAGCTCAGGTTGCATGTTGTGGCAGAGAAGCTGAACGGCTTGTCTCTCAGGCGGAAACACAATACTACTGATTCACGTGCACGACTTGTGCCGGTGCAAAACCGTTAAACCATGTCGCAGAGGCATTGCTATAGGCGCCTATGTTGTCGGAATAAACCAGATCACCTATCTCCAGTTCGGGCAATGCTTCAGCCTGTGAAATCGTATCCATTCCATCACAAGTCTGTCCAAAAACCGTGCAGATCCCGGTGGCACCTTTGCGAAAGGCTTTCACACGATACTGGCAGTGATCAAAGATGATGCCGGAATAGGTGTGATAGACGCTGTCGTTAATGTAATAACACGATTTGCCGTCACGGACGGCTTTGCCGATGATGCGGGAGACAGCCGTGGCGGCCGTGGCGACGAGAAAACGGCCAGGCTCGGCGAGGATCTCGATATCTTTACTGAAGAGCCGGTCGATTTCCGCGTTAATCTTCTCGGCTAGTGCACGGAACGGCTTCACGTGCTCGTCATACGGCACGGGGAAACCGCCGCCGATGTCGAGGATCTTGATTTCGTGCCCGCGCGACCGGGCTTCTTCCATGACCGCGGCCGCCATGTTCAGGGCTTGCACGAAATTTTCGAAGTTGGTGCACTGACTGCCTACGTGGAAGCTCAGACCTTCCACGACGAGACCGGTTTGAAACGCCGACAGTATGAGATCGACCGCCTCGCCCGTGTCGCAGCCGAATTTGGACGACAGCTCAACCATGGAGCCCGTATTCGGAACGCGCAGCCGCAGCACCAGGCCAGCGTGCGGGGCATATTTTTTTATTTTTGCGAGCTCGTCAAGATTGTCGTACGTCAACAGGGGCTTGTACTGATCAAGCTCTTCCAGCGTTTCTTTCGGCTTGATTGGATTGGCGTAGATAATCTTGTCCCAGATGAAATCCTGGCGCGCCTTGGCGGGCAATTTTTCGATGTTCTCGTGCACCAGCAAAAACTCGGGCAGCGAGGCCACGTCGAAACTCGCGCCGGCTTTGTAGAGCGTGCGGACGATCTCGGGCGCCGGATTGGCTTTGACTGCGTAGTACGCCTGCACTTTGGGCAGGTGTCGGCGGAAACTCGCATAATTGCGGCGGATCACCTCGTGATCGATGACCACAATGGGGGTGCCGTGGCGATCTGCTGCCGCCAGCAGTTGCTTTCTGGTCATCGCTCAGGCGAACACCGGGCGCGACCCGTCGAGCATGGTGACTTTGTTGTGCGCGAAGTACTCCCTGGTGAGCGCCTCCATCATCTTGCCGCGCTGATCGTAAAGGCGGCGCAACTTGCGGGGCTTGTGACGCGAGAGCGCATAGCTGGCAAGGAGCGGCATGGCGATGGTGGTATCGGTGTAGCAAACCACGGCGTCGGGCAGGCGATCGGGATCCACCTTGCCCCAGCTCACGGCTTCGCTGGGCGTAGCGCCGCTCAAGCCGCCGGTATCGGGCCGCGCATCGGTGACCTGCAGGAAGAAATCCTGGCCGTACTCCTTGATGCGGAGCACTTCCTGGATTTGCGGTTCGGTTTGCAGCATGAAATTCTTGGGACTGCCGCCGCCCCACAGAACCACGCCGCTTCTGCCGCCGGAGCGTTTTGCAGCGAGGACGAAGGCCGTGGTTTCATTGACGTCGATGGCGGGGTTCAGGCGAAGCTTGTTTCCGCGTAGCTCGACACCGGCTACGTTCATGCCGATCGTGGAGTCGCCGGGCGACGACGTATAGCAGGGCACACCGGCTCGATAGGCGGCGGCGAGTACCGAAACGTCTTTGAGACCGGCTTTGCGCTCCCACTCCGCCGCGTATTTACCGAGCAGATGGTGCATTTCCGCGGTGCCCATTTCCTTTTGAAATTCGGGCTGCACCAGCATGTTCCGCAGGATCTCGTCGGTAGCCATCAAGCAGTCGCTGTAGCCCATCAGGACGTCATATACGCGCACGATGTCGTTGTCGCGCAGTTCCGTGTCATCCATCTTGAAGCTGCCGGAGTGCACCGGGTAGTTCAGCGCGAAGTGCATGTCGTGATAAAGAATCGCGCCGGTGGAGACGATCCAATCGACGAAACCCGCTTTGATCATGGGCACAATCGACGAGCAGCCCAGACCCGCCGGCGTCAGGGCTCCGGAGAGGCTCATGCCGATGGTCACATCGGGTTCCAGCATTTTTTCTGTGAAGAGCTGGCAGCACTCGCGCAGCCGCGCGCCGTTGTAAGCCAGAAAAGCGTTGTCAATGATGTCGGCGAGCTTCTCTTTGCCGGTGAGATTCTTGGGGAGGATGCGCTTGCCCGCGAGGTACTTGTCGCGGTTCGGACACTTCTTCTTTTTGAGCCAGTCCGGCATCTCGGACATATCTTCGCGGTAACCGCGGCGATGGTTGGTTGTCTTGGCCATGATTTGTATTTTCAGGGATCTCTACTACTTTAAAACACGTCGCGCGAAATAGACAGATTGCGCGAACACATTTATGCTCGACGTATGGCGCTCACCCGCACCGCTCCTGTCGAAACTCCCGCATCGCTCGGATACTCCATGCCTGCCGAGTGGGAAACGCACGTTGCCACCTGGCTCGCGCGGCCCAACCATCCCACCGATTGGCCGGACAAGCTCGACACCATTCGCTGGGTCTATACGGAGATCATCCGGAAGATCACGGAAGGCGAAATCGTGCGCCTGATGGTCAACTCGGCGGTCGAAGAGAAGCGCGCGCGGCGCTATCTAGGCCGCGCGGGCGTCAATCTGCGGCAGGTGCAGTTTGTGGTGCATCCGACCAACCGCTCGTGGACGCGCGACAGCGGGCCGGTGTTCGTCAGGCGGGTGATGGGAACGAAGCTCGAAACCGCCATCGTGCACTTCCACTTCAACGCGTGGGCGAAGTACCGGGACTGGCAAAAGGACCGGCGCGTGCCGGAGACCGCGGCGAAAGTGTTGGGAAAGAGCTTGTTTGACGCCCGCATCGAGGGACGCCCGTTCATTCTTGAAGGAGGCGGGATCGAGGTAAACGGCCGCGGCACGCTGATCACCACCGAGGAATGCTACCTGTCAAAAAAGAAACAGGTTCGTAACCCGGGCGTGGGTCGTAACCAATTTGAAACAACGCTGCGCGAATATCTCGGCGTGACGAACATTTTCTGGCTAGGCGACGGCATCGCGGGCGACGATACACACGGTCACGTGGACGACCTATGCCGTTTCGTCAATGCGAAAACCGTGGTGCTGATCCAGGAGAAGAATGCGAAAGACGCAAATTACCGGCCCTTGAACGAAAACTGGGAGCGCATTCAGGATATGCGGTTGGAGGATGGCTCGAAGCCGGAGGTGATTCCGTTGCCGATGCCGCAGCCTTTGCAGTTCGATGGCTACCGCCTACCGGCCAGCTACGCCAATTTCTACATCACGAACGCTTTTGTGATTGTGCCGACGTTCAACGATCCGAACGATCGTGTGGCACTGGGGATCTTAGGCGAATTATTCAAGGACCGGCAGGTGGTGGGTATTCACGCAGTGGACCTGGTGCTGGGCTTCGGGACGCTGCACTGTTTAAGCCAGCAGCAGCCGGCGGAGGGGAAATGAAGGACTACCCTCTGATCCACTCCCTCACCACAATCCGGCACTTCTCCGCTGCCGACAGAGCCACACGCTCCGAAAACACGTCGAACTTCCGCTCGGCAATACGATCCAGCAGCCGCGAATAGATTCCGACGAGCGCCCGCAGCGCGGGACGGCTGCGCTTGTGGATCATCTCTACAAGCGGCGACGACTCGTTGTAGTACGTGCGTGCCCGCGCGCCTTCAAACTCGAGCAGTGATCGAACACCGTCATCCAGATTTCCGTTCCTCAGTGCAGCGGCCTGTACTTCGAAACGCTGCAAATCCTCGGCGGGCAAGTACACCCGTTCCTTCGACGCATCCTCCGCCACGTCGCGCAGAATGTTCGTCAATTGAAACGCGACGCCACACTTCTCCGCGAGCGGCAAAGCTTCGGGCGAATCGAACCCGAACACGTGGATCGTACAAAGCCCTACGACGGATGCTACCTGGTAGCAATACCGGTAGAGTTCATCAAAAGTCTGCACTTGGCGCGGCTCGAGGTCGGAGGTCACGCCCTCGATCATCTGAAAGAAATATTCGTGCGGAATTTTGTAGCGCTGGACGGTGTCGTAGAAAGCGGGCCAAGCCGGATACGCGTCGAACTTGCCGTCAAGCGCGTCCGTCAACGCCGCGCGCCAGCGCTCCATGGCATCGCGCGTCGCCCCGGGCTCATCACTTAAATCATCGCAGTAGCGCATGAACGCATAAATCGCGCACATGGCGTTGCTTTGCTCGCGAGGCAATAGCACGAAGGAATAATAGAAGTTTTTGGCGCGCCGGCGGGCCACGCGGCGGCAGAATGCGTAGGATTCGGTGAGCGCCGGCATTACGCCGCGCGCGCCAGGGCGACCCGAGCGAGCGTACCCAGCAGCAGAATAACGCGCTCGGCTCTCGAGATCGACGGGCGCCGCGACAGCACATCGTATCCCTGGGCAGTGATCTTATCCAGCACGCGCATCCCGCCGCGGCTGAACAGTTCGATGTCAACCGCAAGGCGCCGGTCAACGGTACGTGCAAGCGGCAGCCCTGCCAGAAACAACTTTTGCGTGCAGGCGACGCACTCCTGCATCGCCGCCCGGAATGCCGGAGTGAAGCGCCGTGCCGAGATTTCTTCGACCGACGAGCCGTGCCGTTCCATCACGTCAAGTGGCATGTAGACGCGGTCCTTCTCCCAATCCACCGTCACATCCTGCCAGAAATTGGCCAGCTGCAAAGCGGTGCACGTGGCATCCGAGAGCCGCTGGCGTTCCGCATCCGAATAACCGCACAGATACAGCACCAGGCGCCCCACCGGATTCGCCGAGCACCGGCAATAGCCGTAAAGCTCCTCCCAATTCCGATATCGCGTTACCGTCTGGTCCTGCTCGAAGGCCGAGATCAGATCATCGAACGGCTGCTGAGGAATGGCGAAGCGTTCCACCGTTCCACGCAGCGCGACAAACACCGGATGCCGCATCTCACCCGCGTACATGGCATGCAGCTCTCTGCGCCACCACCCCAGCAAACGGATGCTCTCGGCGGTATCGCCGATTTCGTCGCCCAGATCGTCCGCCCACCGGCAATACGAATAGACGTTATAGAAATCCTGGTGCAGCCGCTTGGGCAGCAGCCAGCTCACTACATGAAAGTTTTCGTAGTGATTGGTTGCCAGCCAGCGCGTGTATTCCTCCGCCTGCGCATGCGAACAGACCGCAGCCATCGCCGCAGAATTGCGGACAAAATCTTTAGGGGAGAGAAACACCGGGCCTACGGAAGGATGGCGGTTTTCAAGTGGCCGTTGTGGCTCATCAGGTGGCGCATTACTTCGAGCAGATTGGTGAGCGGCTCTTCGCGATTCACAAAATCCCGGGCGCGAATGTCGCCGTTGCAAATGATGCCCAGCGCCTTGCGAATGTGGTTCGGCGTGTGGTGGAAACTCGCCTTGCACGTGATTTCGGAATAGTGCAACAGCGAAGTGTCCAGGCTCACCCGGCTCTCATTCGGGCAGCCGCCAAAGAAGTTCACCGTACCGCCTCGCCGCACCATGTCCACTGCCCAATCCCAGGTCTCGGGATTGCCTACAGCTTCGATCGCCACATCGGCGCCGCGCCCGGCCGTCAGCGCGCGCACGACTTCGGATGGCCGCGAGATTTTCTCGGTAGAGATCAGTTCGTCCGCTCCCGCCGCCGCCGCCCGGTCGAGCTGCGTCTTGCGCCGGCCGATCGCGATCACTCGCGCCCCGTAAAGCTTAGCCAGGCGGACAAACATCAATCCGATCGGCCCGAGGCCGATGATAGCCAAGTTGTCGCCGGGCCGCACTCCGGTTTCTTCCAGGCCCCGCAGTACGCAGGCGAGCGGTTCGACCAACGCCGCATCCTGGTAGGAAACCCCTGCAGGAATTTCGTAGGTGTTGCGCTCTACGATGCGCGCCGGAATCCGGATGTACTCGGCGTACGCTCCGTTATTGAAAAGCAGATCTTCGCAGAGATTCTCCAGCCCGCGGCGGCAGAAATAACAGTTGTTACACGGGGCGGAGTTGGCCGCAACCACCCGCTGGCCCACAGAAAACTTCGCGGCCCCTTCTCCCAGGGCCACCACATCACCCGCCAATTCATGCCCGAATACTGCGGGCGGCACGATCATACGCGCGTGGTAACCACGCCGGAAAACCTTGACATCAGTGCCGCAGGTGAGCGCGACGCGGACGCGAACCAGAACGTCGCCTGCTTGAATATGCGGAACGGCGATGGGCTCTACTTGCAAGTGTTCCTTGCCGTAGAGCACCGCCGCCATCATTTGAGTATTCACTCGGTCCACCTCTGAGGCTCTAATATTATTTTTAACGATTCGGCGTTCGGATGCAATGCTAAGTCGAACGCCGAAAGCACATTAGCCAGCGGGAGACGGTGCGAAACCAGCAGTTCGACCGGCAACTCGCCGGAAAAAACCAGCCCTGCCGCCTCTTTTTGCAAATCGATGGAGGCGCTATAGCAACCGAATATTAATCGCTCGCCGACACAAATCGACGCGCCCGACAGTTCGATCTTTTCTTTGTCCGAGGTTTGGGCAAACAGCAGGATTTTCGCTCCAGGCCGCGAGAACCGGACCGCCTGTTCCACCAGGCCCGGGACGGCGGTCGCCAATACCACCAGATCCGCGCCGCGCCCTTCACTCATTTCCGCAACGAGCGCGCCCACGTCTTCGGTTCGCGGATCAAGCGCTCGATCTGCACCACAGCGCCGCGACAGTTCGCGACGGCTGGGAATCGTATCGGTGGCAATCACCCGCGCGCCCGTACGCCGCATCAGCATGGTAAAGATCAGCCCGATCGGACCCTGGCCTAGAATCAATGCGACATCCCCAGCTTGCGGGGCGCATTGCGTCACCGCTTTCAGACATGTGTTGACCGGCTCCACGAACGATGCACGGTCGAACGACACACCCTCGGGAATCTTCTCCACACCACGCCGGACGATCCAGTCCATCACGCGGACATATTGGGAAAATCCGCCGCCCGCCGGTTCGAATCCAGCTGTGACACCAACTTTCTTGTATACAGGGCACTGTGCGTAAAGCTTTTTGCGGCAATAGAAGCAGTCGGAACAGGGAATGTGATGGAACACCACCACGCGATCTCCCGGCGCAAACTGGTAAACGCCCCGCCCCACGCGCGCCACCACCCCCGCGGTCTCGTGTCCGTAGATTCGCGGAGGCGCCAGCAGGTTATACTCGATCTTCTTCAGGTCCGTGTGGCAGACGCCGCACGCTTCCACGCGCACCAACAGTTCACCCGGACCGATCTCCGGCGTAGGCACGTGTTCTACCGCCACCACGCTGTCGCCCTTGTACACGGCTGCCCGCATGGTGGCTGGAACACCAGTTTCAAAATCGGCAATCGCCAACGAATTCTCCCAGCGTCCGGGAAGCAGTGCGGCTGCGCTTCCCAAGGCGCATTAACTCAGGTAATAACGTAAGGGGCCGGCGGCAGGATGCCGCGATTAGCCGCATTGTATCGAATCTGCCGTCCGAACGGAGCGCCCGATTCAGGTCCAGATGAAAACTCTCGTCCGCTAAATCCGTTACTGACTTTATACAGTAAAGCATGACACCCAGTTCCTGCGCTTTGGCCGCTACGCCCGCCGCTTCCATCTCCACCGCCGACGCTCCCCGCCCTCGCAAGGCTCGCTTTTCTTCCACTGTCTGCGCCACGTGGCCGATCGATGCCAGCGTGCCCCTGTTACACGGCCTGTTGCACGCGGGTTGCGATGCGACGTATTCCGCCCCGCCCGCCTGCACGCGGTCCGCAACGAAAATGGATCCAATCTGCATACCATCCAACAGAGCGCCGCAGTATCCTATGCTGCAAATCAAACCCGGCCTCCCGAACTGCCGCGCAACATCGACCGCCGCCGCCGCACGTCCGGATCCTGCTCCGTTCGCCACCAAAAAACCCTGGCGCCCATTCAATTCCACCGACCGCGCCCAATGCACCGGCCACTTTAGCTTTCTCACGTTCCGGCAAAACCGCAGCAGCCCCTGAAACTCCCGCGGTTCGGAGGCGATCAGCAATAACCGTTCGCCTGAAACCATGCCACGGCGCGCCCGAGCGCCACATCCACTGAGCCAGGCGAAAATTCCAGCTCCCGCTTGGCCTTTTCCACCGACACAAACATCTTCTTCTTCGCCATGCGCACGGCGTCCAGCGGCGCCAGCGGGGGCCGCCCCGTGAGCCGCGCCCAACCCGTCGTCACGACGCCCGCAGCAAAGGCCGCCGCATAGGGCAGCTTCACCCGCGGCGCTTTCCTTCCCGTGAGCTTGGCCAGCCGTTCCAGTATCCCGGCAAGCGTCAGATTCTCCGATCCCACGATGTACCGCTCCCCCGGCCTGCCCTTCTCTGCTGCCAGTAAATGCGCCTCTGCCGTATCCTCAACGTCCACCAGGTTGAGCCCGGTATCGATGTACGCCGCCAGTGAGCCTTTCAAGAAATCCACCACGATCTTTCCCGTGGGCGTCGGCTTGACGTCATGATCTCCCACGGGCGCCGTCGGATTCACCACCACAACCGGAAAACCGGATGCCGCGGCGTCCAGCGCCGCACGCTCCGCCAGAAACTTGGATCGCTTGTACGCCCCCGACATTTTCTCGAGCGTCACTGGGACCGTCTCATCCCCCAAGCCGTCCTTGGGGATCCCGATACATCCCACCGTGCTCGTGTACACCACGCGTTCCACTCCTGCGCGCCGCGCTGCTTCCAGCAGGTTCCGCGTTCCATCCACATTCGATTCGTAGAGCTCCTGCGGATGGCGCGCCCATAGCCGGTAATCGGCCGCCACGTGAAAAACCAGGCCGCATCCGGCAACCGCCCGCTCGAGCGAGCCCGCGTCGCGCAAATCGCCCGTTACCAGTTCCGCGTCGAGCTCTCGCAACTTGCTCGATTGCCGGACCAGCGCCCGTACCCTATGTCCTCGCTCTGCGAGCAGCCGCGCTACGTGCCAGCCGATAAATCCCGATGCACCGGTTACAAGCGTAGGCTTCACGTCGGAGCGCCGGCCGCTCTACCGCAACGCCCAGCTCAGCATCTTAAAACTGTCCGCCAGCTTCGCATTGATTCCCAGCGCCGCCGAAGGCTCAAAGCCGCAATGCACCATGCAGTGTTCGCACCGGGGATCGTTGCCGTGGCCATAGCTGTCCCAGGGCGTCTGCGTCATCAGAGCTTCGAACGTCTTATAGTGCGCATCGGTGATCAGGTAGCAGGGACCCTTCCAGCCCTTGACGTTGTAGGTCGGATTGCCCCATGCGGTGCAGGGCAGGTCGCGGTCGCCTTTCAGAAATTCCAGGTACATCGGCGTCTGGTTCAGCCGGAAACGCTTGAACATCCGGTCCACGTCTTTGAATTTTTCGTGTATGTCGTCGCGCGTCATGAAAATCTCGCGGTCGTTGACGGCGGAGTACCCATACGCCGGAGAAAGCTGGTGTCCGTCTACGTCGAACGGCGCCAGATACTCGAACAGCGCCTCGATTTCCTTCATATCGGTTTCCTTGTAAATGGTGGTGTTGGTACACACCATGAAACCGGCTTTCTTCGCAGCCTTGATGCCTTCGATAGCTTCGCGAAACACTCCCTCTTTTTCCACGCAGAGGTCGTGCGTTTTCTCCAGACCGTCCAGGTGGACGTTGAAGAAGAAACGGCGGTCCGGCGTAAACTCGTGCAGCCGCTTCACGATGAACATGCCGTTGGTGCAGAGGTAAATGTTCTTTCCGCGCTCCAGAATGCCGCCCACCAGTTGCCCGATTTGCGGATACATCATCGGCTCGCCGCCGCAGATCGAAACCATAGGCGCGCCGCATTCATCTACGGCCGTCAGGCATTCTTCAAGCGGAATGCGCTCGGTAATGGTCGATTCGTATTCGCGGATTCTTCCGCAGCCCGTACACGTCAGGTTGCAGGCGTGCAGCGGCTCGAGCATCAGCACGATCGGAAATCTTTTGTTGATCATGGGATGCGACTCGCGGCTCCCGCTTTCCACCAGGCGCGCCGGCAAAATGCGGAACGGATTCGCTGCATCCGGTGCTGCCGCCGCCATCTTCTGCCATTCGGGCCGCGGACGCATCTTGTTCTTGAAAATATACCCGGCCATGCCGGCCGTCATGGATAAAGGAAATCGCATTATTGCTCCGTGACGCGTGCACTCGTCAGCCGCGCGAACTCGGCCAACGCGAGCAGCGGAAAATAAAGCCTATACAAGTGATAGGTCAGATAAAAAACCTTGGGAAAACCTGTGCCCGTCGATAGCGCTTCGTTCCACGAACCATCCGGCCTCTGCGTTTCCAACAGGTATTCAATTCCCTGGTGCAGGCTCCGGCTCGTGGTGTCGCCGCCTGCCATCAGACCCAGAATCGCCCACGCCGTCTGCGAGGGTGTGCTCTCTGCCGGGGTGAAACTCTCATTATCGTAGCTGGCGCAGCTTTCTCCCCAGCCGCCATCCGGATTCTGGATCGCGCGCAACCACTCGCCCGCCCGCAGCACGTGCGCCTCCCGGTCGTCCTCGCCCGCGGCGCGCAAACCGCGCAGTGCGAAACAGGTCCCGTAGATGTACGCCACGCCCCACCGGCCATACCAGCTGCCATCGGCTTGTTGCGTGCGCACCAGGTAATCGACTGCGCGCTTGATTTCGGGATGATTGCGCTTCATTCCGAATGCGCCCAGCGATTCCAGTACGCGCCCCGTGATGTCCGCGCATGTCGGGTCGAGCATGGCATTGTGGTCCGCAAACGGAACGTTGCTTAGAAATTCCCAGTTGTTGTCTTTGTCGAAAGCCGCCCAGCCGCCGTCCGACGACTGCATCTCCAGGATCCATCGCAGCGCCCGGCGCTCCGCGGCCCGCTGCGCCGCATCGTCTCCCGCCCGCGCGCGGCTCAACCCCAGCAGCACCATGGCAGTGTCATCGATGTCCGGATAGTGCGCGTTCGTGAACTCGAAGGCCCAACCTGACGGTTCGGTCTTGGGCGATTTCACCGACCAGTCGCCCTTCCGCCGGATTTCGTTTGCCAGCAGCCAGTCCGCCGCCCGCGACACCGGCTCCGCGGCCAGACCCGCGTCTCCCAGCGCAAACATCGCGATCCCGGTGTCCCAAACCGGCGAAAAGCACGGCTGGAAAAACAGCGGACGCTGGCCGTCGTCCACCATCAGGCGTTCGAATTGGCGCACGGCTTCCACGCGCGCCGGATGACCCTCGGAGTACCCCAAAACATCCAGCGCCATGATCGTATACATCATGGGCGGATAGATGGCTCCCAGCCCGTCTGCGTCGCGGCAATGATCCAGCATCCAGCGCTCCGCTCGCCGGATGGCGCGCCGCCGGATAGCCCCCACCGCGTGCCGGTCCCAAAACTTCAAGAGCCGGTCAATGCGCAGAAAAACGTTGCGCCACGTGAACCACTCGTCGTCGATGCGGAATGCCGGGCTCACGCCGGGCGCGAACAACTCCTCCAGCGTGAATCCCGCCGGAACCGGTCGCCGCGGGTTGTGCGCATGGACAATGGAGAGCGAGACCGCGATGGCCCGCGTCCACGAGGACATCCGATAAATGATGTCGCCCATCAGCACCAGTTCGGGGGGAATTGTGGGAACGTGCTCGCGCGGGTAAAGATCAAACAGGCTGAGATTGATCTTGACGTAGCTGTTGGCCGCCTGGATCCCGCCGCGTTCCAGAATGCATTCGCGCGCACGAGCGAGCCGGGGATCGTTTTCGCTCAGCCCGGCCAGCTTCAGCGCACAGTATGCCTTAACCGTGGCACTGAGCTCAGTTGGGCCCTTTTGATAAATATTGAAGCCGCCGTCGGGGAGCTGGCGCGCGAGAATGGATTGCGCCGCTTTCTGAATGAGCACCCTCGTCGGAGGGTTCCACGCCCCGTCGACCGGCGAATGCATCCACAATTGCAACAGAATGTAATCGGACTCGAGAGTCGTATCGGCGGTTAATTCCGCGCACCAGTAACCGGCCGCGTCCTGCTGCTCCGTGAGTGCCGATACGGCACGCTCAACCGCCGCCGGAATCGCCTGAATCAGGCTCCGCTTCAGTTCAACCGTGGGACTCATCGAGTGGAAATCGTCGTCAAAGCGGAACCCGCATGGGCCAGTTCGCCCGGCAGCGAAAACCGCACATCTTCCTCCACCAACTCCACTTCCTCCAACTGGTGAAAGCCGTGGTCTCTTAAGGAACCAATCAACTGATCCACCAGATGTTCAGGAGCCGAAGCTCCAGCCGTCACTGCAATATTTTTGACGCCGATCAGCCATTGCGGATCGACATCGCCCCAGTCATTCACCAGAAACGAGCGAACTCCCGTATTCTCCCCGACTTCGACCAGACGCTTCGAATTCGAGCTGTTCTGCGATCCGACAACCAGCAGCAGGTCGCATAGCGTAGCAACCGCCTTCACCGCCATCTGACGGTTTTCCGTTGCGTAGCAGATATCCTGCGCCGGCGGACCCTGTATCATCGGGAACCGCTCCTTGAGCCGGATCACAATGTCGCGCGTCTCGTCCAGACTGAGAGTCGTCTGCGTCAGATAACAGACGCGGGCAGGATCCGGAATGCGCAGCGCATCCACATCCTGCACGGTGGAAACAAGAAAAGTCTGACCCGGTGCCTCGCCGAGTGTACCGATCACCTCATCATGGTCTTTATGCCCGATAAGTACGATGGTGTGGCCGTCTTTGGCGAACTTAACAGCCTCCAGGTGCACTTTCGTGACCAAGGGACACGTGGCGTCGATCACTTGGAGCTCGCGAACCTTGGCCTCCCGGCGGACTTCCGGCGACACCCCGTGGGCGCTGAAGATAGCCCGCGCGCCCATCGGGACCTCGGTGAGCTCCTCCACAAAAATCGCGCCCGCCTCCCGCAGTTCGTCCACAACATGCTTGTTGTGCACGATCTCCTTGCGTACAAATACCGGCGGACCGTATAAATCGAGGGCGATCTTGACTACGTCAATGGCCCGCACCACCCCGGCGCAAAATCCCCTGGGCCGTAGCAGATAGATCTTTTTCTCCGCGCTGTGATTGGCAGCGATAGGCTTCAGCGGCATATCGGATGTCTGCTAAAACACTAAATTATAACAGGTTGGGATCATTCGCATAGAGCACGGCGGCACAAAACTGGATTAAAAAACCACAATCTGCAAGACTTAAATTCCATGTACGAATGTTGTGATCTCCACGTTCGCGATGGCTTCTCCATTTGCATCGAAACCAGCCCTCACGGAGTTCGTCATGTCCAGTTCGGATCACGCGGCGTTGAAAATCGTACAACGCCTTTGATGCTGGAGACGCTGCGACAGTTCCGGCTTTATTTCGCGGGCCGGCTCCAGACGTTCGATTTGCCTCTTGAAATCATCGGCACGACGTTTCAAAAACAGGTATGGAATGCTCTTCTCACCATTCCTTACGGCGAGACCCGCACATACAGCGGTTTGGCAAACCAGATCGGCGCGCCGCGGGCGGTTCGTGCGGTAGGCGCAGCGAACGGACGAAATCCCATTCCCATTATCATCCCTTGCCACCGCGTCATCGGGGCTTCGGGTAAGCTGGTGGGGTTCGGCGGAGGCCTGGATTGGAAGCGCTTACTTCTCGATCTCGAAGCTACCCATGCTGACCGCGCAAGATCAGCAACAGCTTGACGACCAGGGCTACCTGGTGCTCCAAACCTTGATCGATCCGGACCTGCTCGGGGCTTTGCGCGGGCGCATCGAAGAACTGTTCGCGGAAGAGGGAGACCGGGCGGGCTCGGAATTCCGGCAGGAGCCCGGCGCGTCGCGCCTGGCGAATCTCGTCAATAAGGGAGAAATCTTCGAGCGCGTGATCGAAACCCCTTCGGTTCTCGAATGCATGTCTCACGTGCTCGGCCCCGAATTTAAGTTGAGCAGCCTGAACGTGCGCGCCGCGGGACCGGAAACGAAATGCCCGCAGCCTCTCCACGCCGATAGTGGCGCTGTAGCCGACGATCGCGGTTACTGGGTCGCCAATTCGGTCTGGCTGCTGGATGACTTCACTCCGGAAAACGGCGCCATCCGCATGATTCCCGGCTCGCACAAGTGGCGGAAGTTGCCCCAGGAGGCGCTATCCGACCCCCTCGCGCCGCATCCCGACGAGATTTTGCTGACCGGCCCGGCCGGCACGGTGGTGGTGATGAATGCGCACATGTGGCATGGCGCAACCCCCAACCGGACGTCGGGCCGGCGCCGCGCCATGCACGCTTTTTACACGCGCCGCGACAAACCCCAGCAACAATACCAGAAAAAGCTGCTTTCGCCGTCAGTACAGGTCCGCCTCAGTCCCCGCCTGCGCCGGATCCTGGCGCTGGACGATCCTCTCAACGATGAGCTCAGCTCACGCGCGAGCGGCGCCAGCGGTTTTTTGAAGTGACAACTTTGCGAAAAAAATATCTGCGCTGTTTTCAGCGATGGACTTGATCGGGAGAACCGGGACGCCGGTACGCAAGGTGTAGTGTCGAAACCAAAGAGGGATTTCGGTCCTCCCAAAGCTGCTCCACTTACTGCCCCTGACGCCCTACCGAAAACTCCTTCCCGCTCCCGCTGGGGAGCGTTCCGCCGATTCGCCGGACTCCCTCTCTTCTAGTACGTCGCGGTAGCTCTCCATGAGCTTGCGGATGTCCTCGACATCTTGCGGCCGGCAATTGGAGAGCGGCGGACGAACCGGACCCGCGGGCATGCCCAAAATCTCCATCGCCTGTTTCATCACCGCCACTTCATAGCCGCGCATGCGATCGCGAATGGCGTAGAGCGGGTGCACATAGCGGCGCATCAGGTCATCCATCCGCACAAAATCCCGGGCTAAACCGGCATCCGCCAGTTGGAGCGACAGCTTCGGGGCGATATTCGAAAGGCTGGACGTATAGGCCTGCACACCCACGGCGAAATAGGCGGGAACGCAATCGTCGCCGATACCGCCAAGCCACGCCAGGCGGTCGCCCACGAGGCTCATGATGCGCTGGTATTTCCGTGCGTCGCCCTGGCCGTCCTTCCAGGCGGCGAGCGACGGGACGCGCTCGGCGAGCTGCGCCACCTGCTGCGGGGAAAATACCGCCCAATCGCGGCTGTAGATCATCAACGGCAACCCGCTCGCCCTACCGATGGCTTCATAGTAGGCGGTCAAACCGTCCTCGGGGGGATTCGAATAGTACGGCGGCAGTATGAGGATGCAGCCGGCTCCAGCCTTCTCGACGCCGCGGGCGATTTCGGCGCCAAGTGCGGCGTTGAATCCGGCGCCTGCCACGACCGGCATGCGCCCGCCCGCGGCATCCACCGTGACGCGCACCACTTCGACGATTTCAGCAACGGTCAGCGAATACATCTCGCCCGTCCCACCGGCGGCGACGAGCGCGCAGAACGGGTGACGCGACATCTCATCCACGTTACGGGCGAGGCCGTCGAGATCCAAGGAGAGATCCGGCTTGAGAGGCGTGACAGGAAAACCAAACACGCCGCGAAATCGGGCGTGCACTTCGCGTGAAGTCATGGGTATCACGTTATCACGCGGTTATGGTCAGTGTAACAACGTAAAAAAAAACACAATTCATCACTAAAGACTAGTTAACTCTTGCCTTGGAGGATTGTGGGCCTGGGTGAATTCTCCAACAATGGGGGCATGAGAGGCATCGGCACATTTGGATTTTTTATCATTTCCACGGGAATTGTTGCGGCGCAAGAACCGGCATCGCTCCACTCAGTTTTCGGCACGGAGGCAATCGAGCCACAGGCTGCGAGCACGACCTCGTCGAGCTTCAACTATGTCGTGGCGCATTTCCCATTAGGCGGCGGTTTTAATACGAAAGTGATGCTGGCGAACAGCGGCAACCAGACAGCTACCGCCAAGGTGCAGTTCCTGAATCAGGCCGGAGCTTCGGCGGCGGTACCTTTGCAGGGCGGCGGGCTGAAGACGGTTCAGTCATTCACGATTCAACCCAACGAAGTCCAAGGGATCACCGGAGACCCCGCCAAGCGCAATGGACAAGCGCTGGAGGTATGGTGGGCCACGGTGACGTCGAGTGCGCCCTTAAACGTCTTCAGCTTATTCGACTATGGCCCGAATCCTCCCGCCATCAGCGGCGCAGTGGGAGCACAATCGACAGTTGCCGCCAAATCTTTCCGTTTGCCCATCCTGGAGCGGAACGAGGGCGCGGGCAATCCGAACAACTACGAGGTTGGCCTGGCTATCGCCAATCCGAACAACAGCAACACAACGGTAACGGTAAAAGTGCTGAATGCGGACGGCACCACGAAGGGTTCTTTCCAAGAAATCCTCTCGGCCAACAACCAAACCATCTTCACGCTTTCGCAAAAGATGAACTTCGATTCCTCGTTATTCAACGGGTCGATGGCGGTTTGCGCTAGCCAGCCTATCGGCCTGGTGACTATCGGGTTTGAGGGAGGGCAGGCATTCTTCACGACTTCGGTTACAAACGATCCCTGTCCGTAAAATGCAAATTTAACATCTAAAACTAGTAAACTGTTTGTCTTGAGTATTGTACAGCGCGTGAGATTCCATACAATGGAATCATGAAGGCAATATTCACGACAGGAATTCTTCTGGTTTCGGCGGGAATTATGGCGGCGCAGGAGCCGATTTCCGCCGAGCCCGAATCGCTCGAAGCGATTTTTGCGACAGAGGCGATCCAGCCGGAGGCTTCCAGCACCACCACGACATCTTTCCAATACACCGTGGCCCACTTTCCATTCGGCGGCGGATGGAATACACAGATCATGCTGGGCAACGGCAGCGGCAAAACCGCCTCAGTAAAGGTCAACTTCCTGAACCAGGCGGGTGCGCCGGCGCCCGTACCGCTGGCAGGCAAGGGATTGCAGAGCAGCCAGAGCTTCGGCGCTGTCGCCAACCGCACGCTGGTGATTAGCGGCGACAGCTCGAAGCGCAATTCCACAAACCTAGAGGAGATGTGGGCGATCGTGACCTCGAATCAGGCCCTGGATGCTTTCAGCCTGTCGGATCTGGCGACGAAGCCGCCGGCCATCACGGGTGCGGTCGGAATGCAGTTGCAAGCCCCATCGAAGACCTTCCGCTTTCCTGTCATCGTCAGCGGGCCTAACAGCGGCGATGCCCAACTGGCGATCGCCAACCCGAACAGCAGCGCAACCAATGTGACGGTTAAGCTGCTGAACTCGAACGGCAGTGTGGCGGGAAGCTTTCAGGAGACCCTGGCGGCGAACAATCAATCGTTCTTCAACTTGTCGAGCAAGCTGAAGTTCAGCTCGTCGCTGTTCACCGGAGCAGTGGCGGTTTGCGCGACGCAGCCGGTAGGGCTGGTGGTAGTGGGAGTCGAGGGCGTGGGAACGCAGGCGTTCTATGGCACGCCGGTCAGTACCGACCCGTGCCCGTAGCTTGAAGTTCTCGAAAACAGGACCGCCGCTTATGCTAAATGTATGCGCGGCGGTCTTTTTCTTTTTGGCACCGGATTGCTTTTTGGGCAGGCCACGCCAGATCCGACCGAAGTCTTAACGCAGGCTCGCGACAGGATCGTACAGAGCCGCCCGCGCCTTCCCAATTACACCTGTGTTCAAACGGTAAACTGCAAGTACTTGCGGCGCGGCGCAACAGCCGGTGCTGTTCCCGCCATGCGACGAGGTCAAACCGGAACGCGATGCTTCTGATCACGCGACCGAACTCTTCCTGACGGACCGTTTGCGGCTGGAGGTGAAGGTGTCGGGCGGAACGGAAATCGGATCTTGGGTGGGAGCGAGCCAGTTCGACGCCAGGAGCATCTTCGACCTGGTGGGCCGTGGGCCTTTTGGCACGGGCGCGCTCGGGACATTTCTTTCGGACATCTTCGATAACGAGGCCGCCAGGTTCGCTTACAACGGCGAGGTGCTGGCCGACGCCGGCAAGCTGCTCCAATACAGCTACCAGGTTCCACGCGAAGCGAGCCACTATCAGGTAAAGGCGGGACTGGACTGGCAGGTAGTTGCGTTCGCAGGCGAGGCCGGTATCGACCCGAATACGCTCGACCTCAGGCAATTGACGGTCCGCGGCCATGATTTGCCGAGAGCCACGGAAGCATGCGAAGTCAATACCCGCGTGGACTACGCCCGAACCCGGATTGGCGCCACTGATTTCCTGTTGCCGCTCAGGAGCCAGCTGCACATCGTCACGATCAGCACGCAGGAAGATGACATCACGACCGAATACAGCGGATGCCGCGAGTATCAAAGCGAATCGAAGATCCGGTTCGGCGACGCCGCAGAGGCTTCGGAGGAGAGAGCGGCGCTCCCCACCCCACCGGTAAAGGTTCCTGCCGGCCTGGCGCTGGATCTTGCGTTAGCCCAGCCTATTGATACGGACACGGCAGCCACCGGCGATCCGATTGAGATGCAGGTTCGATCCGCGGTACGCGCAAAGGGTCGCGCGCCGTGTTGATCCCGGCGGGCGCGACGGTGCGCGGGCGAATCGTGAAGATGCAGCACTGGACGGTACTAGGCCGCTTCGACGTGGCGATCCAGTTGGAAAGCTGGGAGATGGGCCCGGTGAGGCAGGCGCTTTATGCAGAACCGGAACGGCAGGGGACGATGGTGGATCTCAAAACCCACCGGCAGGGCGAGCTGATCAATCTACCGCCTACGGCGGGGCAAATGAGAGTGTGGAAACAAATCATCCACACCCCAGATTCTCGCTACGTGATGCCGCGAGGCTTCGCGACCAGGTGGCGCACGGTGGGCGCGCCGGCGCCTCGGTAAGCCTCGCCAAAGCTGCCGGCTCACTTCGGCAGTTTTGCGGCCAGCCTCGGAGCATCGATGGGGATGTATTCCTTAACGCCCGGCCGGCCCTTCACGGACAGCCAAATGGTAGCGTCGGCGGCACGGAAATCGATTTGAAATTCGTAAAACGGACAGCAGCGGCGCCATAGGTCAAGCAGTTGCGCGACGTCGATGATGGATGCTTTCGCCGCATCGACGCGGAAAGCGTAGCCGTCAGGCAGATCGCGCGAGCTGGCGATCGCTGCGACCACATGCTCGCTGAAACGGTTGAGATGCTGGCGCTGATCGGCTGTCAGCGCCTTCAGGTTGCAGGCAATGGGCGGCAGGGTTTCGGCGGCGAGCAGTGACGAGGCTGCGGCCAAAACGACAATCGGAGACAGGATCTTCATGAGGCGATTTTCGGACTTCAAGTCAACTTGAGGTCAAGTAAAATCTGAGCGTGACCATTGGACAAGTGGCCAAGAGATCGGGATTCGCTGCGTCGGCGATCCGCTTTTATGAAGAGGCGGGCGTCCTGCCGAGGGCGGCACGAGCAGGCGGCCGCAGGATCTATGATGTGGCCGTGCTGGAACGGCTGGCAGTGGTGGAGCGGGCCAAGGCGTGCGGTTTCAGCCTAGAGGAAACGCGGCGGCTGTTCTTCGGGTTTCGTGAGGGAAGTTCGCCCACGGAACGCTGGCAGGCGATGGCGCGACGGAAGCTCGCCGAACTGGAGGAGATGGAGCGGAAAATCGCCGCGAAGAAGAAACTGCTCCTGAGCTGCAGATGCGTGTGTAAAAATTTGGGCGAGTGCGGAAGAAGGATGCTGGCAAAGAAGCGAGGCGAACGAAGTGAAGCGCCGCTCCCGCTAGTCGCGGCACAGTCCGCGCGAGACATCATAGAATGAGACCCGATGCCGCTACTTCTGACGATTCCATTGACGGTTGTCTTACTTGCCGCCGAGGATGACATAACCGCGGCTTGACTGATTACCAACGCGGCAGGACGCGCTTCCAGTTGGGATCGACGTGCTGGCGCATTTCCGCCTCGTCGTCGCGCTTACGATAGGGCAGCTTGGCGTAGCGCTCGCGGCCGCGGGCGAGCTGGTCATAATCGAGGTCGACGCCCAGGCCTGGCTTTTCGGGAATGCGGACGGAGCCGTTCTCGATGCGAATGCGGCCGCCCGCAACGACTTCATCGATCTCCGTTTGCCAGGGGTAGTGCGTGTCGCAGGCGTATGTGAGGTTGGGACACGCGGCGGCGACGTGCGTCATGGCCATGAAGCTCACGCCGAGATGCGAATTGGAGTGCATGGAGAGGCCCATGCCGAGTACGCCGCACATATGCGACAGGTATTGCACCTGGCGGAGGCCGCCCCAGTAGTGCGGATCGCAGAGGACGATCTGCACGGCATCGAGTGAGCCGGCGCGGGGCACATCGGCAAAATTGGTCACGGCAACATTGCTGCCCTGGGAGGTATGGTTGTTTTCTGCCAGCAAGCGACGTCGCACTTCGGCCATGCCGTCGAGGCCCGGACAGGGATCCTCAAGGTAGCCACCGCCGGAAAGCTCCTCGCGTAGACTGCGGCCGACCTCGACCGAGGTATCGACCGACCAGGCGCAGTTGGGATCGATGCGGAGCGGATAAGTGTCGCCGTATGCCGCGCGTAGAGCTTTGATTGTCGAGATTTCGACATCCGGCGGCAGAACTCCGCCTTTGAGCTTGATCTCGCGGAAACCGTACTTGGCGATCATCTGTTTGGCTTCGCGCACGGCGGCGGCGGGGTCGAGAACCTCGCCGTACTCGTCTTGGCGGCGGTCGCTGCCTAGGCCACCGCCTCCTGCGTGTTTGTAAAAAAGATACGCGGAAAAGGGGACGGCATCGCGGACGCGGCCGCCGATGATGTCACAGACTGGCCTGCCGACGGCTTTGCCGATGATGTCCAGGCACGCGATTTCGACAGCGGCAAAGGTGCGGGCGTGCTGGTCGAGGGGATTTTCGCCGGGGACGAGGTAGGTCTGGCTCCGATCGCCAGAGCCTATAACTGATTGATTCATCTGCTGATAGAGCCCGGCGAGGCGAAAGGGATCCATTCCGATGAGCTTTGGGCGGATGGCTTCGAGGGCCGCGACAGGGCCGTCGCCCCCATAAGTCTCGCTGATGCCGGTGAGGCCGTCGGTCGTTTTTAACTCGACGATGGTGCGTAAAGCATACGGAGCGTGTAAACCGTACGAACTGCGCAAAGGGGGGTCAGCAATCGTAATGGAATGCAAGTGCATGGACGATATAAGCATTGGGGTCACTCGGACGTTCGAGAATCGGGTGGCATTCGACTTGCATCAGATGAAAGCGAGATGGAACCAATGACGGTGACAGTGATCGGCATGGCCCTTCTGGGAAGCCTGGCGACAGCCTTCGTTGTTGAGAAAGCCGTGCTGGGGGCTATGTTCGGCGCGATGAAGCGCGAGCTGACCAAGAAGCCATAACAACTGGCCATTCCTGGCGTGAAGTCGAGTTCCAGCCTCAAACTCGTAAGAGCATAGCGCATCGCTTCGTGGGCGGCGCATCCTCCCTCAACTGCTATATACTTTGAGCAAAATCGATCTCCGCGAAGAGGTGTGCCTTGGAAAACGATAATTCCCGTCAAATTACCCGCCGGGCATTTGCCGGCGCGACCGCTTTCATGATTGTTCCTCGCCATGTCCTCGGAGCGCCGTTTGTGCCGCCGAGCGACAAAATCAACCTGGCGACGATCGGGCTGGGCCGTCAGGGTCAGGCCGTTACGCAGGAATTGCTGGCGCGGCCCGATGTACAAGTAACAGCAATTTGCGACTGCAATAAGGGCAGCAAGAATTATGCCGAGTACGGCCCGAACGATTTGCTCAAGTCCTGGCGCAAGCTGATGGGCCCGGGCTACGAGAATTGGGGCGAGGACCTCACGTCGCCGGGCGAAGCGCAGCTTGCGCGCGAGTTTCGCACCAGCCTCGGTATGGGCGGGCGGGATCCGGTAAAGCGCGCGATCGAGGCTTTTTACGGGTCGCGCAAGGGCTCGGCGTCGGGCGCATATAAAGGTTGCAATGCGTACAATGACTACCGCGAGCTGCTGGACAAGGAAACGGGCATCGATGCGGTCTATGTCGCGACGCCCGACCACTGGCATGCGCCGATCGCCATTGCCGCAATGCGCAAGCACAAACATGTGCTGGGGCAGAAGCCCATGGCGCACTCGATTGCCGATGCGCATCGCATGGCGCACGCAGCGCACGAGATGAAAGTTTCCACGTCCCTAACGGTGAATAACCCATCAAGTGATACGACCAAGCTGCTGATCGAATGGATTGGCGATGGCGCGATCGGCACGGTGCGCGAAGTACACAACTGGTCGAGCCGGCCGTTCTGGAAACAGGGGATAGACCGCCCGGCGGAAGCGCAGCCGATTCCGGACGGCCTGGACTGGGACATGTGGGTGGGTCCCGCCCCGGAGCGTCCTTACAATAACGCCTATCTGCCATTTGTTTGGCGCGGCTGGTACGATTTCGGCTGCGGCTCATTCGGCGACATGGGCTGCTACAGTTTCGCCGGCGTGTTCAAGATTCTGGACCTGACGCCGCCGACTTCGGTCGAGGCGTGCTCGAGCGAATCGTACGACGAGACGTTCCCCAAGGCGTCGATTGTGCATTTGAATTTCCCGGCGAACGGAAGCCGGCCGCCCATCCACATGGCGTGGTACGACGGCGGGATGCGGCCGCCGCGGCCAGCGGGACTGAAGAAAGAGGACGAGCACCTGTTCGAGAAGGGCGAAGACAACGAAGGGATCATGTACGTGGGCGACAAGGGATACATTCTGGCTGCGTTCAACGGCAACAGCCCGCGCGTGTATCCGGAGAACCCGAAGTACAAAGCGCCGCCGCGCCAGCGCCGTGGTGAAGGCGGATATCGCGACGTGGCGATCGATCAGTGGCTGACTTACGCGCAGGGAAAAGGACAAGCGCCGCTGGCGAACTTCGAGATTCAGAGCCCGGTGACGGAAGCTTTTCTACTCGGCTGCCTGGCGCAACGGTTCCCCGGGGAAAAGCTGGTTTGGGATTCGACGAACATGAAGATCACCAGCTACGACAAAGCGAATAAGTTCGTGGATCCGGAGCCGCGGAAGGGGTACGGGGGGTAGGGGAGCTATCTCAGATAGGGCACGAACCCCCGCGCCTTGGTCTTGATCTTGAAGACTGAAGTCGTCGCGGTGAGGTACAGCGTGCTCCAGTCGGAGTCGCCCCAGGCGAGGTTGGCAGGCTGCTCGGGAACGACAATCGTTCCCAGGTGATGGCCGTTCGGATCCCAGACCCAGATGCCTTCGGGTCCGGTGACGTAGATGTTGCCGTCGCGGTCGACGCGCATGCCGTCGGGAACGCCGGAGTGCGGGGGACCTTCTTCCTTTCCGAAGAGGCGACCGTTGCTGATCGAGCCGTCAGACGCAACGTCATAGACGTGGATCTCGCGGGTTTCGCTGTCATCGATGTAGAGGCGCTTGCCGTCCGGTGAGAAGGCGAGGCCGTTGGGCTGCTTAAGGTCTTTCGTTAGCAGGCGCAGGGATCCGTCTTCGCTCAGGCGAAACACGCCCTGATAGGGCAATTCCTGCTTCTCGCCTTTCACAAGATCGAGCGTGGGATCGGTAAAGTAGAGCGCGCCATCGGGACCGGTCACGATGTCATTCGGGCTATTCAGCTTTTTGCCCTCGTATTTGTCGGCCATCATGCGATATGTGCCGTCCATCTTCACTTCGACGATGGCGCGAAGGACGCTCGCGGTAGTAATCAGCCGGCCCTGGCGATCGAGGGTGCTCCCATCTGGATCGCCGGTCTGGAAGACTTTCTCGCGCCGGCCATCGGGGAAGAGGCGGAAAATCCAATTGGTTTCCTCATCGCTTACGTAGAGAAATCCTTTCGGATCCCACACCGGGCCTTCGGTGAACCCAAAGCCGCCGGCAACCTTGTCGAGTTTGGCGTCGTGATCGAACAGGTTCCAGAAGGCATCGGATTCGGCTTTGAGGGCGAACTGGCGCTCCGGCCGCCGGCGACCGCTCTGCTGAGAGATTTCATAAGCCACAAAGGCGAACTTCTTCGAATCGGGCGACCAGGAGTTGACGTTGATGGTTCCCTGCCCGCCGAACAGATCGAGAATCTTCTCGGGCTTCGCCGCCTGCAGCTTTTTGCCGGGCAGCGGGATCATACGGAACTGGATGTTGGTGCGCTCGTCGTGACCCTTCGTGCCGTGCGGAAAGGAGAGAAACACCAGCCATTTGCCGTCGGGCGAGGGGTGCGGGAACCAGTCTTCGAGCTCGTCGCTGGTGACGCGCTGGGCTTTCTTGTCGCCGGGTCCGGCGCCCTCGGCGGGCATGCGCCAGATGTCCCAGCTTCCGGAGCGGTCGGAGTTGAAGTAGATCCACTTGCCGTCGGGCGAGTAGTCGGGGCCGTCGTCGTAACTCTTTTTCGAGGTGAGCCGCTGCTCTTCCCCGCCCCCGACGGGCACGCGAAAGAGGCTGTAATTTCCGTTTCGTTGGCCAACAAACGCCAGCCACTTGCCGTCAGGCGACCAGCCGTGAAAATAGCTGGGAAATTTCGGCGTCATCAGCCGCGGCGCGGAGCCATCGAGAGGCGTGATGTACACCTGCGATTCTTCCGACGACGGCGAGCTGCAGGACATGGCGAGCAGTTTCTCGCCGGGTGAAAAACTGTGATCGTTGTTGCAGTCGAAGCCTTTGGCCGCGATTTCGATTTTCTGCGGCTCGCCGCCATCGAGCGGAATGCGGTAGAGGTCGCCGCCGGAGTTGGCGATGAGCGACTTGCCGTCATGCGACCAATTGGGGGCTTCGAATAGCTTGTCGGCAGTGTAGACCACGCGAGTCGACTTGTCGCCAAGGTCATAGACGGAGATCTTGCTGCGGATCTGGGCACGCGGCTGTGGCGTTTCCACGGTGACGTTGGAGAAGACGGCGGTCTCGAGCACGCTCTCATCGTGGGAGCAGACGCCGATGCCGACGTAGACAGGGTCCTGGAGATCGACCGTCACAGGGGCGGCCGCAGTCAGCCGCTCACCGGGTTTCCCCACGCGCATGACGAAGCGATTGCCGCGTCGTTCGATCCGGATGCGCACCGGGCCTTTCAGCTCCGATTGCACTTCCTGGGTGTCGACACCGGCGGTTGGCCTGTACTGAAGTGACGTGAGCCCGTCACCATGCAGGGCGACATCGGCATAGGCGGAGCTGGCGTCGAGGCTCTGGCGAATCATCAGCACGGCCTTGCGATGATTTTCTTTCCCCGTGCCTTCAAAGTGGACGTCGGCCATGAGGTTGATGTCACCGGACATCTTCTTCCAGACGAAATGGAAGGCGTCGACCTTTTCCCACATGTTGTGGCCGCCGCCGGTGATGCGGTATTCGCCGGTTGAAGCGTTGAACTCGGCCGAGCCGGCCTTGGGATTGTCGCCGACGTCGCCGTGAGATTCGAAGGCGCCGATGGGACTATTTTGCGCAGACACGCCGACGGAGAATGCGAGAGCAGCGAGCACCGCCGGCCACAATTTGGACACAATAGGTCTGATCACATTTCACCTGTAAGAGGGCAATATATCGTACTTGGCAGATCACCTGACGCCGGGCATGATCGAGTCTGTTAACCTGAACAACACGATGAAGTTCTTCAAAGCAGCTTTCTGCCTTCTCATTGTTGTATTGACGTCGCGGGCTGCCGACAACTCCCTCACCTCCGAGGAGCGCCAATCCGGCTGGGTCTTGCTCTTCGACGGCAAGACCATGGAGCATTGGGACGATCCACGCGCCAAGACGCCAGCAGGCGATGCCTGGACCATCGAGGATGGCTGCTTGAAGTCCAATCCGCACCCGAAGATCACCGAGGATTTGTTCAGCAAAGACGAATACACGGATTTCGAACTGGAGTTCGATTGGAAGATCTCACCCGGCGGCAACAGCGGCTTGAAGTACCGCATCCAGGATCATCGTTTCATCCCACCCAAACCGCCCGGGACGGGCCGCGAGACCTTTGAGCAGAGCGTCGAGCGCTCGATTGTAAATCCCATGACGACACGGCCCAGCCACGGGCAGGATTACGTGATCGGTTTCGAATACCAGTTAATTGATGACAAGCTGAACGAAGATGCCCACGCAGGACTCAAGCACACCTCCGGCGCTCTGTACGATATGGTGGCTCCGTCATCGCAAGCTACTAAACCTGTGGGCGAGTTCAACCATTCACGGCTGGTGGTGCACGGCAATCACGTGGAGCATTGGATGAATGGCGTCAAGGTGGTGGATTCGTCGCTCGATTCACAAGACGCCATGCAGGGCATCAAGTCACGCTGGGGAACCGCCGCCCCGCATGTCTACGAACTGCTGGCCAGGCAACCACACAAATCCTGCCCGATTTCATTGCAAAACCATGATGCAGCGGCATGGTTTCGCAACATCAAGATTCGACGTCTGGAACGCTAAACCAAAGCGTCAGCGGTAACGTACCCATTCAAAAGTGCCCCACCGAATGGGGTATACTAACCCCCATCAGGAGGAATTGCTATGGGGCTTCGGAAGTTACTTAGGTTATGTCTGTTTGTTGGTGCAGCCGTTACCGTTAACGCGCAGGTGGATACGGCCACGATTGTGGGAACGGTGCAGGATGCAACCGGTGCCGTGGTCCCGGCGAGCACGGTAACTGCAACCGAGGTCAATACCAATATCAAGACTTCGACGCGAGCCGATGCGGCGGGCAACTACGTCATTACTGCGCTAAAGGTCGGCACCTACGCGGTTGCCGTCGAGGCACAGGGTTTTAAGAAAGAAACGCGGAGCGGCGTGGTGCTGCAGGTCCAGGACCGCTTGCGCATCGACTTTACGTTGCAAGTGGGATCCGTGAACGAGGCAGTGAACGTAGAGGAGGCGATACCGGTAGTCCAGACGGAGACCTCGGCGCTCGGTGACGTGGTCACCAGCCAGCAGGTCACCGACCTGCCCTTAAACGGCCGTGACTTCACGCAGTTGGCCACGCTGACCACCGGAGTCATCAAGATCACCGAAAGCAGCGGAAGCATCAACGGCGCAACCAGCCAGTCCAATGGCAACGCCGGCGGCGCCTTCGCCGTCAACGGCACGCGCGGTAACTTGAACAACTTCATGCTGGACGGTATCGACAACAACTCGAACGACAATGCGGGCAACATTCTGCAAACCAACGTGGATGCCATCCAGGAATTCAGGATTCAGACCAGTGGCTACTCGGCGGAGTTCGGGCGTTCGGGCGGCGCAGTAATCAACGCCACCATCAAATCGGGCACAAACCAGTTCCACGGCACGGCGTTCGACTTCCTGCGCAATGACGTCCTCGATGCCCGCAACTTTTTCGAACCGGCTGGAGCGGCCAAGGCGCCGTTCCGGCAGAACCAGTTCGGCGGTACGCTAGGCGGGCCCATTAAGAAGAACAAAACCTTCTTCTTCATGGATTATCAAGGCACCCGTGCCGGCACCTCACAACCTGACATCGTCAGCGTGCCCTCGCTTGCCGAGATTGGCGGCAATTTCAATGGAGTTGCGACGATCTATGATCCGAATTCGACGCAGACCGTCAACGGCAACGTCGTCCGCACTCCATTTCCGGGGAATGTCATCCCGTCGCAGAGGCTCGATCCGATCGCGCACAATGTCGCACAGTTATACCCGGCACCCAACGTTCCCGGGGCTCTGGCCAACAACTATGTGACCAACGCCTCCGGCAATTTGCAGATTGATCAGATGGACGTGCGCGGCGATCACACGATCTCTGATCGCCAGCAGATTTTCGCCCGGTTCTCCCTGAGCCAGGAAACACGCTTCGTACAGCCGCCGATGCCGGGTTTAGCCGATGGCGGCAACTACGGGACGGGCACATACCTCGATGACACGCGCGGCGCGGCCATCGGCTACACCTTCACGATCAGCCCGACCATGGTCAACGAGTACCGGATGGGATTCAACCGCTCGCATTACATTGACAACAAGCCGTCCTACGGGCAGAATTATCCGCCGGCCGGCCTGGATGTGCCCGGCGTTCCCAACAACCCCGTCATTAATGGCCTGACCATATTCAGCCCGAGCGGTTATCGCCGCCTGGGCGAGCCCGGCTATACTCCCACCACCAGTACCAGCCAGGAGTTTCAATACGGCGATACCCTCAGCATCATTCGCGGCAAACACTCCATCAAGGTCGGAGCCGAGCTGCGCTGGAGCCAGTTCAATTTGTTCCAAATCGGCCAGCCGCGCGGGTCGTTCTCGTTCAGCGGACAGTTCACGGCCGATTCGCCGTCTTCCGGCGACGGCACAGGCAGCGGCTTGGCGGACATGCTCCTCGGCGATCCCATCTTCTCGACGATTTCGACGCTCACTTATTTTGGCAACCGCCAGCAGACGTACGGGGGTTTCGTTCAGGATGACTATAAGCTCACCCCGAAACTCACGCTGAACCTCGGCCTGCGCTACGACTATACGACTCCCATCAAGGAGGCCCACAACCAGCAGGCGAACTTTGATTTCGCTACCGGCCAGTTAGTTGCCGCGGGACAGAATGGCGCTTCGGCGGGCCTGGTCAGCACCGATAAAACCGATTTCGCGCCGCGCATCGGCCTGGCCTATAACGTTTTCAAGAACACGGTCATCCGCGCCGGTTACGGGCGATTCTTTAGCTACCAGGAAATCCGCACGGGCGACCCGCTGCAGCTCGCCTACAATCTGCCGTTTTTCTATCAGCCGGCATTTGCCAGCGACGGGATTACCCCGCTGCTCACGGTCTCCGGTGGTTTCCCGGCTCTCAATCCGAGCCAGGCCGTCGATGCCAGCGTAACCGCTTCGGGATCGGGTGTGGGATCTCATCTGCATGCCCCGGTATTGGATGAATGGAATTTCAATATTCAACAACAGCTCCCGGCCAACATCCTGTTCGAAGTCGCATACGTGGGCTCCAAGTCGACGCACCTGCAGGTGCTGACCGATCCCAACCAGGATCCGACGCCCGGTCCCGGTGACATTCAATCGCGCCGCCCTTATCCGCAGTATTCGGGTTTCACCGACATCGTGAATCGCGGCAACTCGACGTTCCACGCGCTGGAGCTCAAAGGCGAAAAACGCCTCTCGCGCGGGCTGATGTTCCTCAGCTCGTTCACCTACAGCAAATCGATGAACGACCAGCCGGAGATTTGCTGCAATTCGCCCTGGCCGCAGAACTCCTACAATATCGGCTCGGAAAAAGGGCCTTCGGACTTCGACCAGAAATTCCGCTGGGTGACCAGCTTTGATTACCTGCTGCCCTTCGGAAAAGGGCAGGCGTATGCCAACTCCAGCCGCGTCGCAGATCTGGTGGTCGGCGGCTGGCACCTGGGGGGTATCTTCACCTGGCATAGCGGCTTTTACTTTTCGCCGGCGATGGGCTACGATCCCTCGAACACCGGCTCGCAAGGGCTGACGCGAACCGATCGTGTATGCGACGGCAACCTGCCTTCGGGCCAGCGCTCGGTCAACCTCTGGTTTAATCCCAACTGCTTCCCCCTGCCCTCCGGTTATGCCTTCGGCAACTCCGGCAAGAACATCCTGGTCGGCCCGGGCATGGTAGGCGGCGATATGTCGCTGCGCAAGATGTTCACTGTCACCGAGCGGTATCGTCTGGAGTTTCGCGCCGAGCTCTTTAACGCCTTCAACCATCCGGTCTTCGCGCAGCCCGATAACTACATCACGGACGGCCCCGGCGCAGTGGGCGTGATCACGTCCACTGCCGCCGTCAACCGGCAGATCCAGCTCGCGTTGAAGTTCCTTTTCTAGCGAGCCTTTCGGTTCGCTTCTCCACGGTCAGGAGCCGGCTCCTCGGGTTTCGGCTCCTTATCCCCATGATCCAGCCCAAATTTGGGCGCATCTGCGTTTCCGACAACCTGTACGTGCAACAAGGTGCCCGCGCCATCTTTGGCGAAGAACGGGTCTGCCGGCATGAGCACCCATCGCTTCCACCCGCTCATGGTCTGCGAAATGTGCGCTTTGAGCTTGAGAGTGCCGTGAAAATCGAGCACGTCGCCGTTCAGGTCGTAATTGCCCTTCATGGCAACACCGGCGCCGGGCACATCGAATGACAAGTTCCGGAAAGTGACGATTTCCTTGTCCAGCCGCAGGTTTCCCTTCATACCCGAAACCACTTCGTCGATGGTTTTATTATTCGGTTGACCCTGGCCGCGGCGGCTCAGAGTATCGATTTCGTCCTGAAACTTGGGACGCATAAACCGCCCGTCGGAAATCTCGAACTTGCCATCCAGTATCAGCCTTTCCCGCATGTCTTCGTTGAGAGGCGGCAGGTCTATTTTCATGTTCATCTTGAGCTGTCCGGTCATGAACGGTGTGCCCTTCATGGCCAGCTTCAGCAGGTCAGACAGGTCGCCTTTCGGCATTTTTACATCAAGAAGAATCGAACGGCGCCTGGCGCCTTCGCGTTTGATAACCGCGCCGCTGGTTTGAAACTTCGTTGAACCAAGGATCGCGACTACGGGCTGCAACACGGTGTTGCCGTTCGTGCCGTCCACGAGCACCTGAAAGTTCGTCTTGAGCGGCACCTTGTTGCCGGCACGCTTGAGACGAAAATCCGGCACCGTGGCCTCACCACGGGCATTGATGGAATCCAGTGTGCCCTCGAACGAGCCAGTGGACCGGAGGATTCCGGCGATGCCGCTGAACACGCCCAGATCGGCTTTTTCGAAATCGTAATCCCCGGTCAGCGCGGTGTCTCCAGGCTCCGCGGCGTTCCATGGCCCGAACTTGCCCTGGCTCAGGATCTCGCCGGGCGGCACGGCATTGGTGAGCGCGGCATCGTACTTCATGGCGGTGTTGACGCCAACCGATTGCAAACGCAGGCGGTGGATGTCGAAGCGTAGCGGATTCTTGGCCGTGTCTTTTGGCAAAATGACCAGGCGCGCATTTTCGATCGTCACCTGCTCGATCAGCACTTTGGGCTGTTTGGGCTTGGATTCCGGAGGCACAACAGTCACGGCTTTGGATTTCGGCCACTCGCCCTTGGGTGGAATCGTGGCGTCCATTCCTTCTACCGACACCAGGTGCACGACCTTGGGGACCTGAAACAACGTTCCCAGGTCCACCTCGAACGCAACTCTCTTCATGGCAAACATGGGTGCCACGTCGCGGCGCCCGTGGTGGCGCAGCAAGACATTCACAGCCGCCACGCGGGCGATTGCGCCGCGCCCGTGCGTGAGAAGCATGCGCATAGCGGAAACGTGGGGCAGCGTTACGCGAATCGCTTCGATCTGCACGTTGCTGTCGAATCGCTGACTCAGGTAATCCACCGCCTGCGCGCGAATATAAGGCTCCCACCGCTTGGCCAGAATCGAGGCGGTTATCAGGAGCGCCACCACCGCCGCGCCAGCCAGACCGGCGCCGATGATCCAAAACTTTTTCTTTCGACTCATGTCTCCTAGCGCCTGCAGGCAGCGCATTGACTACTCTGCCACTTCGCCATCGCTTCTGCTGTGAAGATTGTCACCTGCGACTGTGGACGAAAGATAGTCTTTTTTGTCAACACGGCTTCAGATCAAGCGGTTTACAATCGACCAAATTTACTGGAGGATATCCATGCTTCCGCTTCGGACGCGCGTATTGATCTTGTGTCTTGCCCTGGCAGCCGTGCCGGTATCCGCTCAAACGACCACGGGCTCTATCGTTGGGACCGTGACTGATCCAAGCGGCGCCGTGATTTCAGGCGCCAGTATCACGATCACCAACATGGATACGAACATCGCGGTCAAAACGACCTCGAGCTCCTCGGGCGAGTACGTCGTAACGCCATTGAACGTCGGACGCTACACCGTGTCCGTGGAAGCTACTGGATTTAAACGGTCCGTACATTCTGATATCACGCTCAATGTCCAGGACCGTATCCGCGTGGATGCCGCGCTCGAAGTCGGCGCAGTCACGGATACGGTAGAAGTAGCAGCTGCGGCGCCTTTGCTGCAAACCGACACTTCTTACCTCGGCCAGGTGGTGGACAGCCAGAGGATCGTGGACCTGCCTCTCAACGGAAGATATTTCAGCCGGCTGGCGGTGCTGACGGCGGGAACGGCTCCAACCCCCGCCGGCGCCCGCGACGAAAAGACCGGGGGGTTCAGTTCGAACGGCGTGCGGCCGTATCAGAACAACTACCTGCTGGACGGCGTCGACAACAACAGCATGTCCGAGGACATGGTCAGCCAGGCGGCCTATGTCGTGGGCCCGCCACCCGATGCCATTGCTGAGTTTAAGGTGCAAACCAATTCCATGTCCGCCGAATTCGGGCGTTCCGGCGGCGCCGTTCTCAATGTGACGATTAAATCGGGCACAAACCAGTTTCACGGAACGGCCTACGAGTTCCTGCGCAACAGCGCTCTGGATGCGAAAAACTATTTCGACTCACCCACCGACCCCATTCCTCCGTTCAAGCTGAACCAATTCGGCGGTTCCGTGGGCGGTCCCATCGTCAAAAACCGGACCTTCTTTTTCTTCGATTACCAGGGCACACGCCAGCGCACGGGACACACGTTTTTCGCCACGGTGCCGCCGCCTGCCTGGCGTACGGGTAATTTCAGCGGCTTCCAGCCGATCTACGATCCGTCCACCACGGTCATAGATGCCAATGGCAACGCCACCCGCCAGCCCTTCGCAAACAATCAGATCCCGCAGGACCGTTTCAACCCGGTAGCGCAGGCGCTGATCAACCTGTTTCCCAACCCCAACATCCCGGGCTCAGTCGACGTCACAGGCGTCGGCAACAATTTCCTGTCGAATCCCATCGAGCCCGACACGACGAATCAGTTCGACCTGCGCATCGATCATAAAATTTCCGATTCCGACTCCATTTTCGGCCGCTTCAGCTTTTCTAATAACCATCTCACGCCGCCCGGCGAGATCCCACCGCCGCTGGATGCCGCCGACTTCGCTTCCGGGGATTTCCTCAACAATGCGCGCAATATTGTCGTCACGGAAACCCACATCTTCACGCCGCGGATAGTCAACGAGTTACGGTTGGGATACTCGCGCAACCGCTCGGAGCGCTTGCAATTCAACTCCACCAAGAATTTGTCAGCACAATATGGCATTCCAGGAGTCCCATTCGGGCCCACCAACGGCGGCTTGCCGCAATTCAATGTGGATGGCTTGAACAGCTTCGGGAGCGCCGAGTATCAGCCCACAGTAGAAATCCAGAACATTTATCACATTGTGGACAGCCTCAGCCTGATCCGCGGCCGCCACACCATCAAGATCGGCGCCGAAATCAAGCCGCGTGTGAACTTCACGATTTTGCAGCCGCCTTATCCTCGCGGCGAACTGGACTTTTCCGGCAACTTCACGCGCGACCCGAACAACATCGCCAATACCGGCCTGGGCGCCGCGGACTTTCTGCTGGGCGCGCTCGACACGTCCATCCTGTCCTCGTTTATCGACAACACGTTCCAGCAGCCCGGAATGTTCTATTACGTTCAGGACGATTTCAAGGTCACTCAGAAGCTGACGCTCAATATCGGGCTGCGCTACGACTTCGTCACTTATGCGATGGAGAAGTACAATGCCGAAGCCAGCTTCAACGTCGCCACGAATACGCTCGACATTGCCGGCGGACGCCAGGATGCCCTGCCGCCTAACTGGTATCCGCAAATCGCGGTGAACCGGCACGCGCCGCGAAGCCTGGTGCCCAACGAGAAGCACGATTTTGGGCCGCGTATCGGCTTCGCGTACAACCTGCTGAAGAATACGGTTTTGCGCGGCGGCTACGGCATTTTCTATTCGTCGTATGAGGCCGGCCCGTTGAGCATTCCCAATCCCGGCAATAATCCGCCGTTCTTCGAGCAGACCACGTATCTGCCGGTGAGCTTCCTGACGCCGAATCCCAAGGTGAACAATCTGTCCCAGGGATTCCCGCTGGATACGCTTTCCAATCCGGACGCGCCCTCGCTATTCTCGCTTGACCCGCGGTTCCACAATCCCTATGTGCAGCACTGGAATTTTAGTGTGCAGCGGGAGCTCGGCTGGAACACGGTTTGGGAGGTCGCATACGCCGGGTCGAAGGGGACGCACCTGTATGAGTTCCGCGAAGGCAATCCCATTGCCCCTTCATCGGATCCTAATGCGGACTCAGCCAGTCGCCGGCCGCGGCCTTATCTGGGCGATCTGACCTTCTGGTGCGCCTGCAACAGCTCCCATTACCATTCGCTGCAGACCAAGATCGAGAAGCGCTTCTCGAACAATTTGAGCTTCCTGACCGCGTACACATTCGGCAAATCGATCGACGAAACTTCGCAGGCATCGCTCGGTTTCGCGAGCGGTGGCGGCGCCCGCAACCCCAATCAACCCGAATGGGAGAAGGCCCGTTCGGACTTCGATATCACCCACCGCTTCGTGAACAGCCTGACCTATGACATTCCCGTGGGTAAGGGGAAGCAATTCGGCAGCAGCATGAGCCGTGCCGCAGACCTGATTGTAGGGGGCTGGGAGCTACAGGGCATTCAGGCAGTAAACACCGGGACGCCGCGCACCATCCGCGGCCGCGGGCTCTGTAATTGCAGTGGTGAGGGCCGGCCGAACGTGGTTCCTGGCGTATCTATCATTCCGTCAAACCAAAGTCCTTCGAACTGGTTCAACACAGCAGCCTTCACTGACCCCTCTTTCGGCAGCTACGGCGATTCCGGCCGCAACATCATCAGCACGGCCACCCAGGTCAACGTCGATACTTCGTTGTTTAAGGATTTCCGCATCACGGAACGTACCAAGCTGCAGTTCCGTTCTGAGTTCTTCAACATGCTGAATCACCCCAATTTCAGGAGCAACAGCTTGAACGTGAGGTACTATCAGGCTACCGCGGGCCATTACAGCGCAGCCTGGCCGTCGCGGCAGATCCAGTTCGCGTTGAAGCTGATTTTCTGAGCTAAGAGTGAATCCGGGCGGCGTCTCTGCCCCAGCCAATTGGCTTGGGCGAAATGCCACTCACAAATCGCCTACGGATGTACGCCGATCAGGATCGCAATAATCGCGATCACCACGAGCAGGTTCGCCGGCGCAGATCCCCGTTCCATGTTTCTTTTCATGTTCTTGATTTTTTTCATTGCCGTCTCCTCCCGCATGCCGGTATTGCACACAGCGTTCCACTCGATGCGAGAGCATCTTCACTCGCACCGCAGTTGATTCGCAAAGAGATCGCAACCGCCTGAGCACCTGATAATCAGAACCTGCCTATCCGAACAGATAGACACTCACCCAAATCAGATAGCCTGCGCTTCCGCCGCCGGGCAGCACGGCCGCGGTATATCATCATTCACCAGGAGCGCATTCAAACCATGGAACTCACCCGGCGCGTTTTTTCCGCCGCCACTGCTGCCTTCGCACTGGCGCCGTTCGAGAAAGCCAGATCACTGGAGCCCTTAGCTCCCGGCATTAAAATTTCGATGCAGGTGGACGAAGCCGTGAGCGATCAGGACCTCGCCTGGATCCAACAGATGGGCGTCGAATACTTGAACGTACAGACGGGCAACGGCCGGGCCACTCTCGAGAATTTCCTGGCCATCCGAAAACGCATGGAAGCCGCCGGACTGAAAGTCTGGAACATATCCAACAACGAGAACCGCAATATCGAGGAAATCACGCTGAACCTGCCGGGGCGCGACCAAAAGATCGAGTGGCTCAAGCAGTACATCCGCGACACCGGCAAGGCCGGGATCGGCTACATCACGTACGCCCACATGGCCAATGGCATCTGGTCGAGCAAGCCGGAATCCACGCGCGGCGGCGCCGAATCACGCGCCTTCCATCTCGCCGACGCGAAGGGCTATTGGAACGGCAAGGTCTACGAAGGCCCGCTCACCCACGGCCGCAAGTATTCTCCAGACGAGCTCTGGGAGAACTACACCTACTTCATCCGGCAGATCGCCCCGGTGGCCGAGGAGGGCGGCGTGCGCATCGGCATCCACCCCGATGATCCGCCCGTTCCCGAGCTCGGGGGCATTCCCCGCCACATCTTCGGCACTTTTGACGGATACGTTCGCGCGCTCGAAATCGCCAATTCGCCGAACATCGGGGTATGTTTGTGCTGCGGCACCTGGATGGAAGGCGGAAAGTACACGGGCAAAAACGTTTTGGACGCCGCCCGCGAATTCGCAAAGATGGGCAAGCTCTGGAAGATCCACTTCCGCAATGTCACGGCGCCCATCCCGGACTTCGTCGAAACGTTTATCGATGACGGCTATACCGACATGTGGAAGGTCATGAAGACGCTCGTGGAGGTCGATTTCCGTGGAAACCTCATTGCGGACCACGTTCCGCCCATGGCCGGAGGCACCCAGCCCGCCTGGTCTTACAGCATGGGTTACATCCGAGCGCTCCAAAAGGCCGCGCTCAAAGAACACGGCAGCGCCTGAAATGCCTCACACGGCGTCTACGGTTTCCCGTCGCGATGTGCCTCGCATCGGAAGTCTGTAGCTTCTTCCACTGCTCCTGGGTCAGCACCCCGCGAAATCCGAGCAGCATGCGGCCATTGGTTTTCTCTAGTTCCGCGCTCGCCTGCGCGATGCGGTTAATCTGCGCCAGCACCTTTGACTCATCGGGCTGCACCTCGGCCGCACTCGGCGGGCTCCCGCCGCTATAGCTCTGTGCCACTAGCAGGATCGTGGCAAACGGCACCAGCGATACTGCCGGAATGATCATCTTTCGAATGGCTTCCATGGGCGCCTTAAGAGAACTTCGGACTTCTGCGCGGTGTAGACGAACAACTCCCTGGCGGAGTCTACACGTGAACTTTCCTATTTCCGGGAAGCGCCAGCGCTTCGCGGCGGCAGGTTCATTGCATTGAAATCGTACAAGGTTCGAATCGTCCCGAGTTTGTGCGCCCCAAGCTTCGCCGCGCGCAGCAGGCCATCTTCGGCCCAGACCAAACGGCTGCGGTCCCACTCCGCCCATTCCCATGTCGGAAAACTCAGCTTGATCTCGTCCTCCGGTTGCTCGAGTTCGTAACGGTGCCGCTCGGTCTCTCTCAACGTCCAGCCCTTCGGCAGCGCCTTTTCGTGCATGTAGCCCGCCGGCGTTTGCTTCTGCACCCATCCCGCCCGTTCTCTGCGCGACAGTGCAGGCCGGTACTCGACACGGCGCAATCCGCTGCCGTCACGGATGCGGAAGCTGTCGAACGTCAGATTGAGCCAGTAAGACTTGTTCGACGTGAACTGGCCTCCGCCACCCCGAGTCGTTCCTCCTTGTCCCCAGAGCGTGAGTGCCTTCAACGACGGAACCTGCGAAATGGCGGTCCAGGTTCCCCCGGTCTCCGGGATCGCCCACTTCACTCCGCCCATGGCGAAATAGATCATGTGATGCCCGTCCGGCGAGAGGTCCGATTCCGCAGCATAAATGCGGCCTTTAAACCACTGCCCCGACTTGAACTTGTCGCGCTTTCGATCCCAAAGAATCACGCGCACGAACTTGGAGGGGCCGCGGCGAAAAACGACGCCAACCGGCGCCTCGGATGCCAGCAGCACACTGAGACGCGGCGGCGTTGCCGGTCTTTTGGCCGCGGTCACAAGTCCCGCAGCAGCCACTTCACCGCCCGCTTCTGCATCTCGAAATACGCCGGCACCCATAGCGCGTGATTTGTATGTCCCGCCGCTGTGAACACCACGCGTCCCTTTCCGTAATCGTACGCCCAGCCGGCCACTGACTTTTTTCCGTGATTCTCGTACTCGAGGCCGTCCAGGTTCTCCGATTCCAGCAGGACATACTTCGGGTCCTTGTCGTACTCCACGAAATGCTGCTCGTCATTAACCATGAAATCCGCCGCGCCCTGCGTAATTGGGTGCGTCTTGTTGACGACGCGAACCTGGAACGGCCGCAGCGCTGGATGCCCGACATACGCTCCGCCCATGACCTCGCGATAATTCTTCGACGAAAGCGAGACGTGGCTGTTGTTGTGCAGCGAGTAGAACCCGCCCCCGCTCTCCACAAACTCTTTCACCGCCGCGCCCTGTTCTTCGGTGATCCAATTCACCGGCTTCGTCTCCGGCACCTCGTTTTCCAGGCCCGGCGAGTAGTGATTGTAATCATCCGGGCCAAGATATCCGTCCGGCCAGATCATCCCGTCCCGCAGACAGACAAACAGATCGTACGGCCGCAGCAAATCACGCGACAGCCGGTCATAGAGGATCGTGTAATCCGCGGTCACCCCGACCTCGCGAAACACCCTGTCCAGGCTGACGCGAATGTAATCGGCGTTGTGATACCTGTCGCCGATCAGCGCCAGCGCCCGCCGGGCTTTGCTCTGCGCAGCGGTCCCGCCAAATAGTCCGGCGCCCGCCGTCGAGCGCAACAGGTTTCGTCGAGAAATGGAAAGCATCGAGACATAATACGCCCGCGGAGAACCCGCATATACTTGATGGGCATGACCCGCCGCTCGCTCCTGCAATCCGCCGCTTTGGTCGCGACAACCACGCGAACCACTCCCGCCGCCCCCCGCCCCGTCCGCTTCGGCGTTCGCACTCCCCTGCCCGACGTCGGCCTCCGCGAGCGCGCGCTGCTCGTCAAGCGTCTTGGCTTCGACGGCATCGAGCTCGGCAATGACTGGTCCGCCAGGCCCCTCGACTTCCTGCAGAAAGAACTCGACGGCACCGGCGTCGCGGTCAGCGCCATCGTCGGCTCTATCGAGCTCCTCAATACCGATCCGGAAAAGCGCGCCCAGGCGATCGAAACCGACCGTCGCCGTCTCGAGCTCGCCAAAGCCCTCGGTGCCGACTGCATGATCGAGGTCCCCACCTTCGGCCCCAACCGCTTTCAGGACCTCTCGCCCGTCATGAACCCGCGCGAAGTCGAAGAACACCTGCTCATTGCCGGCCTCAAAGAGCTCGCCACGGACGTCGAAAGGAGCGGCGTCACACTTCTGCTCGAACCCTGCAATCACAAGGAAACGCACTTCATGTTCCGCCAGAGCCAGGCCGCGCACATCATCGAAGCCGTGGGCTCGCCCGGATACGGCATTTTGAGCGACTTCTACCACATGCAGATCGAGGAGCCCAGCATCGCCGACACGCTGTCGCGCACCGGCCGCTACACCCGGTACGTCCACCTCGCCGACGGCGAAAAGCGCCTCGAGCCGGGATCGCTTCCCTTCGATTACCGCCCGGGTTTTTCGGAACTGAAGAAGGCCGGCTATGGAGGCTGGCTGACCATTGAGTCCAAATTCACCGACAATCCCGAAGCCGCTCTCGGCCGGGCTCTCCAATACCTGAAGCGCCAGTGGGCGGAAGCGTAATGCACGGGAAAGTCATCCTGGTGACGGGCGGCGCCAGCGGCATCGGCGCGGAAACCAGCCGGCGTCTTGCGTCCCAAGGTGCCCGCATCGTCATTGCGGACATCAATGCCGCTCAGGGCGAAGCCGAGGCCGCCCGCATCATCTCCGCAGGCGGCCGGGCTTTCTTCGTGGCTTGTGACATAGCCGACGCGGCCCGGTGCGACGCCGCCGCCCATGCAGCCATCGACCATTACGGCCGGCTCGACGGCCTCGTCAACTGCGCCGGCATCAGCCGCCCCCACGACTCCATCTCTCTCCCGCCCGCCGACTGGGCCAAGATGGTTGACATCCAACTCAACGGAGCGTTCTACATCGCGCAAGCCTGCGCCCGCCGCATGTGGGACTCGGGCGGCGGCATCGTTTTCATCACCAGCACCAATGCCGAAGCCGCTTTCCCTCGCCGCGCGGCTTATTGCTCAGCCAAGGCCGGCGTCGCCATGCTGACCAAAGTCCTCGCGATCGAATGGGCCGAGCGCCGCGTTCGCGTCAACGCCGTAGGTCCCGCCTACGTCGCGACTGAGATGACCCTCCGTAACATCGCCGCCGGCAATGTCAGCGAGGAGCAGGTCAAAGCCCGAATCCCCCTCGGCCGTCTCGCTCAGCCGGCAGACGTCGCCGACGCCGTCTCTTTTCTCCTCAGCGACCAGGCTTCCTTCATCACCGGTCACTCCCTCTACGTCGACGGCGGCTGGCTCGCGTACGGATACTTCTAGCTTCTGGAGTCCTTTTTTACGCCCGCCATCTTCCGCCGTACCGCCAGCACTCCCAACACCCCGGCCATCATTGCCCATGTGGCCGGTTCAGGAACGGTTTCACCCGACAGCGAAAACGATGCGTTAAACGGCCCTTCACCCGTGACGTCGGTGCCAATCCTCTCCCAGTCGGGCGCCAAAGCACCCGGGCCATCGGTGCGAATCCAGGTTTGCAGGTCGCCTACGAACGGTGTTCCGGGGGCCACGATCGGTTTCGGCGCCGATAGCCACAGGAAATCTCCCGCTCTCCCCAGGTTGACTTCGGGCCGGAAAAAGACGTGATCCGGGCCAAGTACCAATGGCGTTGTGAAAGTGACGTTGAACTGAACTTCCTCCCCGGTGACGGCGCCTTCGCCACCGGTGAACTGATTGGGCTTTAGGTTGACGCCGTTCACCACGGAATTGGCCGCCGTAAAGCTGGTGTTCAGCACCGTCGCCGTAAAGCTAAGCTGGCCGAGGGCGCCGTCGCGCGCGGCGAAGTTGTTGTCGGATGGAGAATTTGTCCGCGTGTTGACGCGCCCATCGGGAGGGTTCGAATCAAGAGGAAAGACGTGATAAAGCTCCACTTCCACATCCGAGATGTCCGCAGCGGTTGCGCCTCCCACCAGCAGCCCCGTGAAGGTGGCACTGGTGATGACCGTCTCCTTCGTAGTCACGAAATCGTCAGCCGTCTCGGTTTCGATCTTGCCCGGGCTTGCCATCCGCGATAGCGTGGCGATCTTTCCGTCCGGGCTGCCGGTGCTGAAGAAGAATGAATCTGCGGCGAGCGGAATGCATACGCCGAAAAAGATCAGGACTGCAGCGGTAAATGAGAGCTTCATGGTTCCGTCCTCGGGAGGGGTCTGTATTATAGCCCGCAATTATAGCCCGCACTTGATTTTTGTCAAACTCGACTGGCGAAGGCGGCCGCTCCTCAACCTGCGGCCCTTTTCCTCACGCCCCATCCACATTCTCATTCCAATCCTTTCTTCCAACGTCGGTCAATAGCCTTGCTCGTAACCGTATCGGCCGTGCTAGGGCACGCTAGTACCTGTGTCGGAAACTGTGGGACTGATACCGCCAATGGGGATGTCACCAATCCTCCCGGCTTCAGCTCCTACACCGCGCAACGCCTGGCGGCCCCCATTTCGACTTTTTGGTCTTCTTCTAACAATTTTGGATTAGGAACGAACGATTGGAGTCCGCCGCGGGACCCGCATCCCGGCAAATAGTTGAATTAAAGACAGTTACATAAAAATAGGGATTGGCCCAAAACATGCACGCGTTAGCGACGCTGTTATGGGGCGGAGGCTGGTGCCGGAATGAGCAACATGACGGTCAAGTTTACGAGGAGGAACTTAGAATGTCCAAGAGTTTGATTTTTCTAATGGCGTTGCTCGTGCTGGCGGCAAGCCCAGTGCTGGCTTCGTCTGTCCAGGCGTGCGCGATACTTACTGGTGGTAGTGCCGGGGGGCTAACTGTTTCCGGCACTTACTCCGGGAACCTGGGGGGGCAGGACAACCAGGGTTGCAACGTGCTGATCACATTCAATGCCGACGGGTCCATTACGACCACCAACCCGAATTCGGCCCCGTCATACGACTCCGGTGGCGACGACAATTTGGTTGGCATCATCAACAACACGGGTCATGCCATCTCGTCACTGTTTCTCAGCAACCCATCCGTTAACATTTTTGGGTTCGAGAGCGACGGCGTTTGCGGAGGACCAGGATTTACCTTTGATCCATCCGGGCCGAATTGTGGTGCGCCAACTGACCCGTCGGGCTATGCGCCTCAGGGCGTTACGTTCGCGCCGGTCGACGCCTTTTCGGGAACCGTGAATTTCGCTCCCGGCATCGCTGCTAACGGAGGCACGGCCTTCTTCAGCCTGGAAGGGCCGGTTTCTAAAAGCTTGACGGTCGGCCCGAGCGTTCCCGAACCGGCATCCGTTTTCCTGTTCGGAAGCGCCCTGCTGGCTACGGTCCTAGTGGTCAGAAAGAAGCAGCGTACGTAGTCTTCGAAACTCATTCATGCACCCGGAGCAAGTCTTCTGAACGAAGGCTTGCTCCTTTTGTTTTGAGGGCTCATACGTCGATCTGTTAAGGAAATATCGTGTGGTTTCGGTAAGCCTGCGTAACTCTGCGGCTGCTCTGACAATTCGAGCCGCCGGAGCTCAGCAGGCCATCTCGTGATGGAGTCCGACGCATGAGAAACGCCGAGGAGCCGCCGAAGAGGCCATCGTGCCATTGCTCGGTTTCTTCGGGGACCGTAGACTGCACATGCCGACCGTAGGCATAATAACCGGGGCAACTCGACGCCGTTAGCTCCATAACAGGTTTCCACGGGCCGAGAGAATATATCCTTGATCGGTTCTGCGTGCAGAGGCCTCACGCCCATCCACCTTCTCATTCCAATCCTTTCTTCCAACGTCGGTCAATAAGCGCCGTGCCATTGCGTGTCACAACAGACTGAAACGGAAGAAGCTCTCCTGTCACAACCAAGTGGTCCAAGAGAACTGCATCGCTCAGGATCCCCAGGCAAAAGTGCCTGGACGAGAACCAGGCCAGCCAGAGGGTTCGAAACAGCGCGCAGTTTGGACCAGGAGGAGCATACGCATGAAGAGTACCAGCAGGTTTTTTGAATTTGCCTTGCTCGTAGCCGTATCGGCCGTGCTAGGGCACGCGAGTAGCTGTGTCGGAAACTGTGGGACTGATACCGCCAATGGGGATGTGACCAATCCTCCCGGCTTCAGCTCCTACAACTACGTATCCACGTTTCAGGGAAAAGATCAGGGCGGTCTGCTTCCGGCTGTATTCGGGCCCCCGGGAGTGATCACCACCGACGGGTCGACGTTCACCACAGGCTCGTTCACCGCGACGGCTGGGGAACAGATCAATTTCGAATTCAATTACGTGACATCCGATGGGACCACCACTTTTCCCGACTACGCGTGGGCGGCGCTGATGAGCACTACGGGCGGCGCCAATTACCTTATTTTCTCCGCGCAAACGCAACCGTCGCCGATCAATACCGTACCTGGAAAGACGATGCCGGCGCTGTCCCCGGGAGCTTCCCTGACGCCATCCACCTCTCCCATAACCCCCGGAAGCGGAGCTACCACCGGGCCAGTTTGGGCTGAACTCGGCGGGTCCTCCGGCGATTGTTACGGTGGGCCGGGTCAAGGCTGCGGCCTGACCGGCTGGATTACCTCCAATTTCAATGGCGAAGCCGCCGACACCTATGTCCTGAAATTTGGCGTCTCCAACGCGAGCGACCAGGCATTGGATACCGGCTTGGCCTTCGCCGGCGTCGAGGTTGGCGGCGTTCCGGTTGGTGGTTCTGTGCCTGAGCCCTCCAGCATCGTTCTGATGGGGTCTGCCCTCACTGCCCTAGCCGTCGTACTTCGTCGCCGGCACCGGGCGAATCTCTAAGCGCGCCGTCGATTCAGCTCACGTCTGCAACCGGGGGCGCGGTAGCATGGCCGCGGCAAGACGCGGCCGTGCCCCGTTCGTGCCGCGTTCCCCATCGTTGGCGTCGTGCGTTTCAGACGACCCGGCGTCCTCCTGTGACAACCGCCTGCTTCTCATTTCTCACACCTCTCTCTGGCCGGATATATCCAAACATGTGGGAAATTTAACAAATGTTAGGCTCCGCCTTTAGGCCGGGCGGTCCTGCAGACTCCAATAAACCTCTTATTATCTCTTATTTCAATGCAAAGAAGCATTTGGAATAAAAACTGCCCGAGTGTCGACCAGTTTTTGCAAAACCGAATTACAGAGGAGGACAATGGCGCCAAAAAAGTGGATTTTGCTGGGGGCACTGGCTAGTCTGACGACAGCCCAGGCCGTACTGGCTGACGAAGTAGTTTGGGGAAATAGTGCTAGTAGTGGGAATGTGAATCTGGAAGAATTCGACGTCACGACGGGCACTCTAGTGCCCGGTCAGCAGTTTCTCGTGCCCAACCCAATAGCTGTGAATGACAACGGTCGCGGTGTGGCTGTCCTAGGCAACACCATCTATTACACTACCGCGAATTCCGGCAACATCTATGTCACCAACGCAATTACCCATGCCGACCTGGGTATTCTGGTGAACACAGGGTTTCCGGGTATCGCAAACGTGGCCACGGATGGAAAGTTCATCTACGCGGCATCCTACCAGACTTCGAGCGGCGTGGTGAACAAGTACGATACTTCAGGCAACCTGGTTGGCACGGTAACCGTTGGGAACGGTTTCGGGCGCGATGGTTTTGAGGTTCAAAACAATCCCAATATCGACGGTGGCGCTTTGACATTTATTTCGAATCGTGGCGACCTCACTGGTCCCTACGACGTTTACGATTCCTCCGGCAACTTGCTGATTTCCGATTTCATTGATCCGGCAAGAGACGGGTTTAACAACAACGTGACCGGGATCGCCTACGATGGAACGAACTATTTCGTTTCCAACATTCTGCAAAACAGGCTGTTTGAATACTCGGGTACAGGTACGTTCATCAAGGCGATCGACCTGTCCGGCATCCCCAACCCCTTCGGCCAGCGGCTCCTTGAAGATCTCTCCGCCGTGGGCAATACAACCAACAATCCTCCGCCTCCTTCGGTCCCCGAGCCAGCTAGCGTTATGCTGTTCGGTACGGCCCTGGCCGTTTCGGCCGTGGTCGCGCGCAGACGTCGCTCGCGCGCCTAATCGCAGGTCATTTCAGCAATACGAGGCCCGGCTCCCTTGAGCCGGGCTTTTTCATTGCATTCCGCACTTCCTCCGCCCTTGGTACGATGACTCCCTATGCCTCCTGGCCTTCCAGAGCTGCAGGCTTTCGCCGCACGTTACACCGCCGCCTGGTGCAGCCGGAATCCCGAAGCCGTAGCCGTGTTTTTCTCGCCGGACGGTTCGCTGCGTATCAACAACGATCTCCCGGCCATCGGACGGGCAGCGATCGCCCGCGTCGCGCAGTCATTCATGACATCCTTCCCAGACCTCTCGGTGGTCATGGATGATCTGCTCCTTGAGGAGAACTATGTCGAGTATCGCTGGACCCTGACCGGCACCAATTCCGGACCGGGCGGCACCGGACACAGGGTCCGTATCAGCGGCCTCGAGCAATGGCAGATAGCCGCCGACTTCCTCATTGCCTCTTCTCAGGGCCATTTCGATGCCGCCGAGTATCGCCGGCAGCTGGAACACGGCTTGCCTTCGAGCAGCCCGTCACCAGCCCAGTCCGCTTCGATCCGCTTCATCGATCGGGCCGAGGTTGCCCGCCGCCTCACCTACGAACGTTGCATACCCATCGTGCGCGACGCCATGATTGCGTTTTCGAAGGGGGAAACCCGGCAACTGCTGCGGTCGATCTTGCCGCTATCCGACGAGCGTCTGTTTGGCGTCATGCCGGGTGCTCTTGGTGTGCAGGGCTCATTCGGGGCGAAACTGATCTCAATTTTTCAAGGTAACGCGGCCCGGGGTCTGCAATCCCACCAGGGCCTGGTGGTTCTTTTCGATCCTCATTCCGGCGCTCCGCTCTGCGCCGCCGACGCCGCCGCAATCACCGCAATCCGTACGGCTGCTGCCAGTGCCGTGGCTACTGCAGCCCTGGCACGACCCGACGCTCGCCGTCTCGCCATTCTTGGCACCGGCGAACAGGCCGGCACGCACCTTCATGCCATCGCCAAAGTGCGCAATCTCGAAGCCGTCGCCGTTTGGGGACGCTCCCCCACACGTGCTCAAGCCTTTGTGGAGCGCAATCAGGCGAACCTCCGCATCTCGGCAGCCGCAAGTGTGGAGGAGGCCGTCGGAAGCGCGGACATCGTCTGCACCGTGACTGCCGCGAGCGAACCCATCCTCAAGGGCGCCTGGCTCCGGCCCGGCACACACGTGAACGTCGTCGGCTCAGGCTACGCCGGCCCCACGGAAGTGGATAATGACCTCGTCGTGCGCTCGCGCTTCATTGTCGATAGCCGGGAGGGCATTCTGCATCAGGGCTCGGAGTTTCTCCGCGCGAAAGAAGCCGGCCTCATCGGCGATGGTCACATCGTTGCCGAGATCGGGCAGGTCCTCTCGGGCGATATCGTGGGCCGCCGCTCCGCCGATGAAATCACCGTCTACAAATCCATCGGCCACATCGTCCAGGATCTCGCCTGTGCCTGGGCTCTTTACTCTCAGCCCGAGTAGCCGGTTTAGACGACCTCCAACTCCCAGCCGAACCCCGGCCGCTCGGAAGGCCGCATGTAGATCCCCTCCGGTCCACGCGTCACCTGGTTATCTTCTTCGAAGCGTCTATAGACTTCCGGCGGCCCGCCCGGCGGCGGCATGAACATCTCGGACCAGGGCGCGTTGGGCGTCGCCATGGTGAAATGCACACAATCTTGAACACCACCTGCATGCGGAATGACCGGGATATCATACGCGGCAGCCAGGGCCGCAATGCGCCGTAACTCGGTCAGTCCTCCGCACCAGTGAATGTCCGGTTGCCAGATCGCCAGGGCATTGTGTTCCAGCACTTGGCGGAAGCCGTAACGGAAATAAATGTGTTCCCCACCCACGATCCGTGTCGATTTGATCGCGTTCCTCAGGCGGCCAAAGCCCTCGTAGTCGTACGGAGGCAGGCATTCCTCCATCCAATAAACGCGATACGGCGCCACCGCCTCCGCCAGTTCGATCGTGTATTGCTCGTTGAGCGCCATCCAGCAGTCCAGCATGATCTCGCCGTCCGGCCCCAAAAGCTCGCGCGTTCGTTTCACCAGGTCGACATTCTTCTTCAGGCCTTCGCGCCCGTCCGCCGGACCGTACGGCACGGCGAGCTTCAGCCGTTTGTAGCCGAACTCGATATGCTGCTCGATATCGTTGCCCGTGCAGTAGGTGGGGATGCGTGCCTTGGTTTCGCCGCCCAGCAGCTTGTAGACCGGCATCCCCAGCGCATTGCCGATCAGATCCCACAAGGCCAGATCGACGCCGCTGATGGCGTGCGGCACCACTCCTGCCTGTCCGTAATACAAACTGGAGCGGAACAGAATGTCCCAGATGCGTTCGATATTAAACGGATCTTCTCCCATCAGTAGCTTGGTAAAGTGACCCGTCACGATCTCGCCGCCGGCAAGGCCGCCGCTGCCGTAGCCCTTCACACCTTTATCCGTCGAGATTTCGACAGTGAAGGTCTCCAGCTTCCCCGCATCCGGCATGAAAAGCGAGCGCTGCGCCTTGTACTCCGGATAAATCGACATCGGGTTCGCCACTTCGACGCCACCTGTCGACCACGAACCCGCCGCCGGCTGAAACGCCGGCACCGGCCGCTTGGGCCGCGTATGCACCAGCCGAACGCCTGTGATCTTGAGTTTGCTTTTATCGCCCTGAAAAGGGAGTTGCATGGCGTCCATCCGACGCGCGAGTCCTAGAACCGGACCCGCTCCGAGCGCAAGAAAATTTCGCCTTCGCATGATTCACGGCTTCTCAGTATTGGAAACGTGCACCATATTGTCAAGCAGGCTTCACTCGCCGCTTGTTCCGCAGTATTCTAGGGATGGCTTCGCTGAGGAGTTAAACGATGAGACGCAGAACCTTCCTTTCCACCTCCGCGATCGCGGGGTTGTCCCTGCCCTTGGAAGCGAAAATACCCCAAGTCGAAATTCCCAAACGCGTGTTCGGCAAGACCGGCGAGAAGCTGACGATTATCGGCCAGGCGGGCGGCCGGTTCCCCCTGTGTAGTTTTGAAGACGCAAAAGCGGTGACTCGCCGTGCGTACGAACTCGGCATTAACTATTTCGACTGCGCCCGCATCTATTGGAACGGAAAATCCGAAGAAGTGTACGGCGCCGTCTTACCGCCGTTTCGCAAGAGCATCTTCCTCACCACCAAATCGCCGCAGCGCACACGCAAAGGCGCCGAAGACGACCTGGTCAAATCCCTGCGCGCGCTGAAGACCGATTACCTCGATCTCTGGCAAATTCATCAGGTCAGCACGATGGAGGAGGTGCAGCAGATCTTCGCTCCGGGCGGCGCCATCGAAGCATTCGAAGCCGCGAAGAAGGCGGGAAAATGCCGTTTCTTCGGCTTCACGGGGCACCATGATCCCGAAGTGCACCTTGCCATGCTGCAGCACTACGACAAGTACGACAGCATCCTGATGCCCCTCAACCCCGCCGACCCGTCCTATTTAAGCTTTGAGAAACAGGTGCTGCCGGTGGCGGTCGAACGCGGCATGGGAATCCAGGGCATGAAGAGCACCGCCAATGCCGGACTGCTTTCCGAAATCCACCTCAAAGATTGCCTCGAGTACGTCCTGAGCTTGCCCATTCACTGTCTGGCGCTCGGGTGCACGACAGTCGGTCAAATCGAGGACGACGTTCGAATCGCGCAACAGTTCAAGCCGCTGTCCGCGGAGCAAATGGCCCAGGTCAGGGAACGCGCCGCCGGCCTTGCCGGCCCCCGCCTCGAAAACTGGAAACGCGATGTCAACAGGCAGGCATCTGCTCACCGCTACTGCGACGGTGCGCTCGCCTGAAATCCTCCCCGCGCTATCATCCGATCGAGCGTCAGGATATTCAGCATGAATTGCCGCAGAGGATGATAGTTGTCCTGCCGCCCCACGTGCGGCTGAAGCGTCATCCGGCGGTCTGCAAACAGCATGTATCCTGCCGGGTAGCCGCGCTTCTTTTGCCAGAATTTCTCGTTCACGAGCCGGTACGCCATGCCGTAATATTCCGCCGCCCACGGCGCCCCGGTGCGCTCCAGCACGTTCAACGTCGCCACCAGCGCCTCGTTCTGGCACCACAGGCACTTCATGTACTCGTATTCGCCCGTGAAGTGCAATTCCTGATGCGTCCCCGGCGGCGTCTCCACCGGCCAGACATAGTCCGGGTGATCCACGTTCACCCACTGCGATAAGCCACCGTACACGTAGTCCCAACCGGCATTGAGATGATGACGGATGCGCTCGGCGCAGGTATTCCACAGCTCTTCGTCGCGCCGCCGGTTGGCTTCGTCCATCACCACCCACAGCGCTTCCACCGCGTGCCCGAACCGTACCTTCTGCGCCTCTTCCTTCGGCCGCGAGAAATCGTCGTAGAGCATTTCCGTGTTGAGGCCGATGTCGGGGTTGTAGTGCCGGTTGATGATGGCGTCCACCGCCCGGTCCGCTATCTGGGCGATTTCCGGGTCGTTCCACCGCTCCAGCATCTGGGTCGCGATCCGCAGATTCAGAAACCATAATCCCTGCGGCCGCACGGGACGCGTGCTCGACCATAAATAAGGAAAGTCCGACCCCCTATATCGAAACGCCGGGCTGTCGAAATCGCGGAAGACCTTCTTCAGAATGCCGGAAGCAGCATCCCGCGATGATTCTTCCCCGCTCGCCGCCGCATACTCCTGAAGCCCTTCGGCCAGGTGGTACATGCCTTCGGTATCGCCGCTGAAAGGCCGCAGCACTTTCCCTTCCCGCGAAAGCTGCTCCGCCCACCAGCCGTCTTCCTGGCGCGCGTACCTGAACACGAAGTCTTTCGTCTTTCTCGCCGCCTCCAGAAATTGCGGGTTCTTTCCAAATCGGTTGTAGAGGAAGCTGTACACCCAGATGGCGCGCCCCAGGAACCAAAGATTCTTGCCGGTTTCAACCAGGGTCCCGTCATAATCCAGGCTGCACATCACACCGCCGTATTCGTGGTCGATTCCGTGCTGATCCCAAAACGGCAGAAGCACCTGAAAGAACTGCTCATAGAGCACCTGGCGCAATTCCGCCAGACTCATTCCCGCTAGCCGCAGTTCGCCGCTCGAAGATGGAGCCGCAGCATGGCTCTGCGCCGCTCCCAGCCGCGCGTTACCAAGCCCCGCGATCCCCGGCGCTGCGATTGCAAGAAACGTACGCCGCCTCATAAGCCGGAATTACTCCTCCCGCTCCGCCCCGCAACGAACGATAATTCCTGGAGCGGCGATAGATTGCGCCGATATTGTGCCAGTCTGCGGCATGCCGCCATTTTATAGGAGGAGCACTGGATCATGACGAGCCGTCCGACTCGCCAAGCCGCTCAACACCCCACGCCCGGCGAGTCCGGTGGCGCCGTGCCACTCGTGGACGGGCGCATCTGCGGCGCCTGCAATGTCTGCTGCGTGGTGCCGAAAATTGACGAGCCTGCCCTGCAGAAGCTTCCGGGCTGCCGCTGCCCGAATGCAGTTGACGACGGTTCCTGCGCCATCTACGACGACCGGCCGCTGACCTGCCGTAATTTTTATTGCGGCTGGCGCCTGGTGGACTGGGTCGACGAACGGCTCCGTCCGGACCAATCCGGCATCTTCATCCGGCTGACTGGGGATAAAGAGCTGGTCACCGGCGAATATCCCTTCGCGATGGTGGTGACCGCCCTAAGCCGAGGCAGTCTGAGCGCTCCCGGCCTGGCGGACACCGTCCTCAAAGCCATCAACGCCGGAATCGCCGCCTATTTGGTTGTTCCGGGGCCACCCGGCTATACGTCCTGCCGGACCCCGCTCAACCGGGCGCTGCGGGAGCCCGCCGCGCGACAGGATGTCCCCACCATTCTGGCGACCTTGAGTGAGCTTCACGCAAAGGCGCAGGCCCAGCTCAGCAAAACCCGGCCCGTAATCCTCACCATCTACGGCCAAAAATAAACATTGCCCGGCATGCTCAACCCGGCGGTTGCCCTGGCCTAGTACTTTTGGGATGGTGGCGGACTTAGCGGATCATGTTAAGATTGCCCGCGGAGGAGAACATGGAAAAGCAGCTCGAAAACGAGACAAATCATGCAGTTGAATCCTCAGATCAGGCCGGGGTGCTGAACGAGAAGGAACTCGATCAAGTGTCGGGCGGCGACGAGGCACCCAAGGAAACCGTCACTTTCGAATACGGCGGCCTCCACGTCCAATACATCCAACAAAAGCCCTAGCGCGTCTTTCAGCGATCGATCACACCCGCACGATTCTGAGCGTGTGGGTGTGTGACGATCGGACCCTCGTCACCTCGTCCCGCTGCCGGCCTTACCTCGCCTGAGATTCCCCACACCCTCCCGCTACTACTTCTTTCTAAGAATCCTGTAACCACCGCCCTCGGGCGGTCGTGCGCTCACTTTCTCTATGGACTGGTCCTCTTTCAACGTGTTCGTTACCGGCGGCACCGGCTCCTTCGGCCGCAAATTCGCCGAAATCATGCTGCGCGAATATCACCCGCGCAAGCTCGTTATTTTCAGCCGCGGCGAGGTTAAACAGCAGGAAATGCGCTCCTCGGGATTCGATCACGAATCCCTCCGCTACTTCATCGGCGATGTCCGCGACTCCAACCGCCTGCATCGCGCCATGAACGGCGCCCAAATCGTCGTCCACGCTGCCGCCCTCAAGCAGGTTCCCGCCTGTGAGTACAATCCCGTCGAAGCCGTCGCCACCAATATCAATGGCGGCCGCAATGTCATCGACGCCGCGCTCGACACAGGCGCGAAGAAAGTCCTCGCTCTCAGCACCGACAAAGCCGTCAACCCGGTCAACCTCTACGGCGCCACCAAACTGGTCGCCGAAAAGCTCTTTGTGCAGGCCAACTCCTATAGCGGCTCCGGCCCCACCCGCTTCAGTTGCGTGCGCTACGGCAACGTGCTCAGCAGCCGCGGCAGTGTCATCCCCGTTTTCCGCGCCCAGCGCGCCTCCGGTAAAGTCACCATCACCGATACGCGCATGACCCGCTTCTGGATGACCATCGATCAGGGCGTCCGCTTCGTCATTCGCGCCATCGAACAAATGCACGGCGGCGAAGTCTTTGTCCCCAAAATTCCCAGCATGGGCATCGCTGAGATGGCCGCCGTCATCGCCCCCGGCTGTGCCATGGTCCCCGTCGGCATCCGTCCCGGCGAAAAACTGCACGAGGTCCTGATCGCCGAAGACGAAGCCCGCAACTCCGTCGAGCTCGATAACATGTTCGTCATCCGCCCTGCCCACTCCTGGTGGAGCAACGGCCATTGGAGTCACGGCCGCCCTCTCCCAGAGGGCTTCCGCTACACCAGCGACACCAACTCCCGCTGGCTGAGCGCACACGAGTTATGCGAACTGGCGGACGAAGAAACCCGCGAGTTAGTGCCTACAGTCTAATGTCGAACTGAGGTTGTCCCCTTGGCTGACACAAAGAGTTAAAACATTGTTGAGGCTCTTCGGCGTCGAATCGCCTGCGTGCATGACATTGCATCCGTCGCTAGAGCGACCCAGGCACCGCGATTAATCGATTTTGATTCGGCCGGCCTTTCAGCCGGCCTAAGTGTGGATTCTCCCGTGGCGCGCACGATATTCTTCAAGCATTCTGCGACTAAGTAATGTGGGCGCAGGCAACCAAGAGCGATAGCCACGCTCATCCGACGGGATGAGTCAACTCGGATCCTGAGAAATTTGGTGACAACGGCATGATTCACTCATTCCGACACACTCGAAGCAGCGCGCAATACGGCCTTGGACTCATCCAGGTCATCAAAACGGTTGGTTACCGTGTCGATCTCACTACAGTGCGTGCCGTATGATCGGAAGCGCTTGGAGACTGCTCTTGACAGCTTGGCTGGCACCGGCAGCGGTATTAGTGGCACAGAGCGCTACGCTATCTCTGGGGTCAACGAGCGCGGCGGCCGGCGGTACTGCTTCGTTGAACCTGACCATGAGCTCCAATGCAGGCCAGCCCGCGGCGCTTGAATGGACGTGGAACGCGCCGAGTGGTGTCCAGTCAATAACTGCTACGGTTGGCGCCGCTGCAAGCTCGGCAGGAAAGACGCTAACCTGTTCGAACAACATCTGCGTCGTAACCGGAATGAACACTACGACGATTGGTGATGGCGTTGTGGCCGTTGTGTCTGTAACGCTCTCGGCAACAGCATCGGGATCGATATCGATTCAACTATCAAACGCTTCTGCCGCTTCACCCACCGCTACTGCCATCCCCGTAACCGCCACCGGGGGTACGATCACGGTGGCATCTGGCGTGACCGCATCGATCACCCCGCAGTCTGCAACATTGACGCCGGCACAGTCCCAGCAGTTTTCGGTAACAGTCTCGGGCTCTGCGAACACTGCCGTTCAATGGTCGGTTAATCCCGCTGTCGGCACGGTAACCAATGCCGGACTCTATACAGCTCCGTCAACTGTCTCCTCCGCTCAGACTATTCAGGTGACTGCTACCACGGCCGCAGACCCAACGGTCTCTGCCGCCGCCACGGTGACGCTTTTGTCCCCTGGGGTCAAGGTCGCCCTGCGGCCGGCATCGATCACCCTCGCGGCCTTGCAAAACCATCAGTTCCTTGCGACGGTCACCGGGACGTCTAACACGGCTGTCACGTGGTCTGTTGCGCCCGTCATGGGGACAATTAGCAGCAGTGGCGTCTATTCAGCACCCCAGAATGCAGGTATCGTCGTTACGGCAACGAGCATGGCCGATACAACTAAGAGCGCATCCGCGAATGTATATCTAACAGCACTCGGGTTCGCACCGGCAGTTTTCAATTCAGGGATCTGGTATGTTGACGAAAACCGAAACGGTGCCTTCGACGGGGTCGCATTGGGTGATCAGATTCTCAATTTTGGTCAATCCGGCGATGTGCCTGTAATCGGTGACTGGACTGGCTCTGGAACGATGAAAATAGGCGTTTTCCGGAATGGCCAATGGTTTTTGGACTGCAACGGCAATGGAGTATGGGATGGAGTGGCGGGGGGCGATTGCCTATATAGCTTCGGTCAAGCCGGTGATATCGCCGTTACGGGAGATTGGAACGGCTCGGGTGTCACCAAAATTGGCGTCTTCCGGAATGGGTACTGGATGCTGGATGTGAACGGCAACGGTCAGTTCGATGGCGTGGCGGGAGGTGATATCGCATTCTGGTTCGGCAATTCGCAGTTCACACCGATCGTCGGTGACTGGAATGGCTCGGGAACGTCAAAGGCCGGAGTGTTCTCAAGTGGCCTGTGGTACCTCGATGTGAATGGTGACGGTCAGTGGACCAATGGCGTGGACCTCACCCTGACGTATGGTCAGGCCGGTGATGTTCCCATTGCGGGCGACTGGAGCGGCTCCGGAAAAATTGGCATCGGCGTGTTTCGTAATGGACTCTGGATTTTGGACACCAACTCCAATAATCAACTGGATTTGGGAAACGGTGATACCACCTTCTGGCTCGGGAATTCTCAATACAGACCTCTGGTCTTGTATTAGCAAGCCTCCACCCGCCCCACCAGATGCAGCCTGCTATTCTTCTGCTGGCCTCCGCGCTCGCGGTATACCAAAACAACCTTCCCGCCTATCAAGGGAAGGAAATAGTCCAGCGCATCCCGCGGACCAACATCAGCCACCGCCACCTCCTCCGTGACCTCCATCTCCTCGACATCCACCAGAAACAGCCTGCCTTCCATCGACGTCAGAAGCGCCTGGCCCGCATCGACATAAGAAACAAAATAGCCGATCGGATCGTCCTCATCGCCGTCCAACTCGGTCAAGCTACCCTTCAGTGGGCCCTGCGGGTATGCGTAGCGGTGCAGCGCGCATTCCGAGGTGACGAGAAACTCGCTTCCGTTCGGGCTGAAGCTGGGAAGCCCGGTCTCGTCGAGCAGTTCGAAACGACTTACATGGATGCCGCCGCCCTTCAGGGTCGACCAGAAGAGACACTGCCCATCCTGACCTGCCGCAGCCCAAACAACCACGGAGTTTTCCTCCGGATGCCGGAGCAGAGAGAATTCGGAGTTGCCATACGGATCGGCAACCCTCGCCCGCGCTACTTTTGTCCAGGAGCCCGGCTCCCATGCTTCGAGCAGGACGCTTTCTTGATCCAGCCGGGCGCACGTCCAGAACAACTTTTCCCCTGCGTAGAGGCAGCCCAGGAAGGCGTCGTTAAGCTGATGCATTTTCTCGAACGTAGAGGTCGAAAGCAGCGTGATGCCGCCGGGCGCGGCTACCGCCAGGACCGAACCGTCTGCAGATAAGCCGGCACCCTGCGGCTCTTGAGGAATGGCAAAGCTTCTGATGGTTTTGAAATCCGGTGAAATCAAAGAGGCAACGCCTTCCGCAGAGAGCGCAGCCACCTGGCCGGAATCCGCGCCGGTGGTAATCCGTGTATCGTGAGCCAGCACCACACTCGTGACGCTGGAAATCGCCGTCATGCGTGTCCCTCCGTTCTTGAGCCCCGCCGACCCCGATTGTACGACCGTCCAGGGTCCTTGCACTCCACAATTCTGAGAGGCCGCACTCAGCCCGCTACTAACTCTCTCAGGACGCATCTGCGCCTCCCGACCCATGACTCCCCTCCCCTACGGCCGGCAGTCTATAGATGACGATGACATCGAAGCCGTCGTCCGCGCCCTCCGCTCCGGCTGGCTCACCACGGGCCCGGCCGTCGACGAATTCGAGCAAGCTATCGCCGCCTTCACCGGCGCGTCTTACGCCGTCGCTTTCGCCAACGGAACCGCCGCCCTCCACGCCGCCATGTTCGCCCTGCATATCGGACCCGGCGACGAAGTCATCGTTCCGCCCATGACCTTCGCCGCCACCGCGAATTGCGTCGTCTACCAGGGCGGAACGCCCGTCTTTGCCGACGTTTTACCCGACACTCTCCTTCTCGATCCCGCCCGCGTATTGGAAAAGATCACATCGCGCACCCGCGCCATCATTGCCGTGGACTATGCCGGCCAGCCTTGCGATTACAACGCCCTGCGCTCGCTCGCCCATGCGCACGGCCTGGCCCTCGTCGCCGATGCCTGCCACTCTCTCGGCGCCAGTTACCAGAGGCGCAACGTCGGAACACTGGCCGATCTCAGCGCCTTCAGCTTTCATCCCGTTAAGCCCATCACCACCTGCGAAGGCGGCCTCGTCACCACAGCAAACCCCGAATACGCCCGCCGCCTCCGCCTTTTCCGTAATCACGGCATCTCAAGCGACCATCGCCAGCGCGCTGCGGCAGGCACTTGGTTTTACGAGATGACGGATCTCGGATATAACTATCGCCTTTCGGATGTCCAGTGCGCCCTCGGCGCCAGCCAGCTGCGCAAGCTGCCGAGATGGTTGACACGCCGCCGCGAAATCGCCCGGCAGTATAATGAGGCCTTCGCTGCCACGGATCACATCCGCCCGCTCTCCGTACGTCCCGAAGTCCGTCACGCTTATCATCTCTATGTGGTCCGCGTCGCCTCTAACCGCGACCCCATCATCACCGCTCTCCGCGATCAGGGCATCATGGCCAACGTGCACTATATCCCCGTCCATCTCCATCCCTATTACCAACGGCAAGTAGGACTATGCCCAGTCGCCGAAGAGGCCTACCACCACATCGTGTCACTCCCTATATTCCCTGCCATGACCGAGGCCGATGTTTCACGTGTCACCACCGCGATTTCCTGCCTCTAAACTTCCTCCGGTCACTCGCCGATAAGCCACCTAGAGGCATCCCGCGTGGGCACAACCACATCCACCCTTAATCCCCTGACATTTTCTGGACTCAGCCCGTACGCCAGCGATTTTCAAAAAATCCTCACCCGTGCCGTCGCCATCGCGCAACTGCCCATTACCCAGCTGCAGAACGAAACATCGGATATTTCGAACCGGGAACAGTTAGCGTCGGGGATTCAAACCGCGGTCGCCAATCTGGCAACCACCGTCGGGAATCTAAACAACTTAGGAACGAATCAGAGCCTGACCGGAACAAGTTCGGACACCTCCAAGGTCGTGGTCAACAACAGTTCACTCGCGAGCCCGGCGAGTTACCAGATCACGCAAATCACCTCGCTCGCCACCACCGCTTCTTTCGGCACGACGAATGGCTACGCGAACGCAACCACCGCCCCGGTTTCCTCCACAGGGACGATGCAACTGGTCATCAACGGCAAAGCGGTGACGCCGAGCATCGACCTGACGGCCAGCGGATCCAATAATCTGAACGGATTAGCGTCGGCCATCAATGGACTGAATGCGGGCGTGACCGCCACCGTGATCAACACAGGAACGGGCGCGACTCCTTACTATCTGTCGATTTCCGCCAACACGACGGGCAGCAACACTATTCAACTGGTTGACGACCCCAATGGAACCAATACCCAGGTCGCGCTCACGGGAAGTTCCGGCTCCAACGCCGATTTCTATCTACAAGGCCAACATATCGTTAGCCCGAGCAACACGGTCACCAGCGCGATCCCCGGGATGACGTTCACCATTAGCGGCACGACATCGGGGAATCAGACGGTGACGCTCTCCGCGGCCTCGAATCCCACACAAATTTCCAACCAGCTCCAGACCTTTGTCAACCAGTACAACGCGCTGCAGAACCTGTTGAACGCGCAGGTTGGCCCTCAGGCCGGTCTGCTCCTAGGGAATTCTATGATTGCCGGTATTCAACAGGCCCTTCACGGTTTGTTGAACTTCCGCGGCACGGGAAACGGAGTGGTTCAGAGCCTGGCGGACCTGGGATTACAAATGGCTGACAACACGGGCGTTCTATCGTTTAACTCCGTTACTTTCAATGAGCTCTCGAGTTCCCAGATCCAGGCGGCCTACTCCTTCCTGAGTTCGTCGAGCGGTTTTGGAACGCTTGCCCGAACGCTCACGGCATTCAGCGACCCGGTCTCAGGCTCGATCGCCGGGCAGGAAACGCAATGGCAAACATCGACCACCCATCTCACCGAGCAAATCAATACGCTGGTGGACCGGGCGAACGTGATGCAGTCCACCCTGGACGCCAAACTGCAAGCCGCCGATACCCTGATCATGCAGTTACAGACCCAGCAGCAGCAGCTAACCGCCGAAGTGCAGAGCCTCAACTTCACCAGCTACGGGTATAACAACACCAACACCGGCAGTTTCACGCGGTCGAGCGGCGGATAGGGGCAGAGGCATGTCGCCAGAAATGCAGGAACTGGGCCAGTCGCTCGCACACACGACCGCGCAACTGGCGCGCGCGCAAGGCGGAGACCCGCAGGAAATGGAAAAGGCCGCGGCAGAGCGATCGCGCGCCATCGGATTGGTTCGCGCCTGGCTAGCCGGGGAACGTGCCGCGGGGCGGCCGGTCGATGGAGAATTCGTCGCGCAGCTCGCCAATGAACTCGAAAACGGCCGGCGCCTGCTGCTGCGCTTCGCCCTGGCGCGAGAGGCCATGCGCAGCGAGCGCATGGCGCTCGACCGCGAACTCCAGGTGCTCCACGGAATTCGCGGCCTGTTCGGCCCTGCGGAAGGGCAGTTGAGCTGCCGTGGCTAAATGCAATCGAAGTTTGGTTCAAGAACACAAGTCCAGTACCGATAAGCAGTCTGTAAGCAGGCTCCGGGCGGACAAAGTCCGCCGGGCGGGAATGAGTCCCGACCCTGAGTTCTAGCTTCGAGGAGTGAAGCCATGTCCTTTGATATTTTGACGAACATTTCGTCCTTGCAATCACAGAATTACTTGAACGCGAATTCCAAGTTCCAGGCACAGACCATCAACCAGGTGACGTCCGGGCAACGCATCGTAAACGCCGGCGACGATGCCGCGGGTTTAGCGGTGGCCAACACCTACCGGTCCGACGAAGCGGTATTGAGGCAGGGTATCCGCAATGCCAACGACGGCCTAGCCACATTGCAGACGATCGACGGTGGCATGAGCAACATTTCTCAATTGCTCGATCGCGCCA